>Ga0302325_10000308_pt1 | contig 139876 bp, 110 predicted proteins | sample Palsa_T0_2_FD_201948 | JGI IMG/M metagenome (GOLD analysis project Ga0302325, IMG submission 201948) | Peat permafrost microbial communities from Stordalen Mire near Abisko, Sweden - Palsa_T0_2 | ecosystem: Environmental > Terrestrial > Soil > Palsa > Peat permafrost | place: Sweden: Abisko...
TCCTCGATGCAGGCCCCGATGACGATCTCCGACCCATCCCCAAACCTTCCCGCCTTCCCGCCTTCCTGTTCCACCTCTCGCTCTTCGGCCGTTGCGACCAACCCGTTTCGTCGCGGGCGACGATCATGGCCCGCCTCCGCGGCGAAAAAATGACGAATGGCCAGGAGGAGCGGAGATCGCTCCCCTCGACCACGACTCAGTCGATTTCTACGCCCGTCGCGTCGAGCTCGATCTTCGCCATCCCGGAGGACTTCTCTTCGCAGTCGTCGGCCGCGCCGGCCGCCTTGACGACCGTGGCCTGCACGCGCGCGAGGTGACCGGGCGACGTCTTGGGCACGAAGAACGAGTGCCCGTGCATCCGCACGTGCGCCTGGCCGGACGCATCCTGCAGCTCCATCCAGCAGCCCATCTCGCGGCAAACCGACGTGACCTTCCCGCTCGTCGCAATCACCTTGTCGCGGTACCGCGCCGGGTCGTGCGCGATGTCGGAGACCGACACGAGCGGCGAGGTGATCGGCTGCCCGAGCGCCAGCGTGGCCACGGGTGCGGCGACGCTTGCCGAGGCCGGGGCCATCGCCACGGGTGCGGGCACGGGCGACTCGTGCCGCGAGCACGCGGAGAGCGTGACCAGAGAGATCAGCGCGAGAGACTGCCAAGAGGACATATCCAAGGCGTAGCACGCACGGAACGTGAGCAAGAAATGGGCTCAGAATCGGTCGAGAGCGAGCGATGGCTGCGGCGGGGCGAGGAGCCGTACGTCCTGTACGGCGACGACCCCCGACGCGGCCAGCGCGAAGCTATCGGCCGGTTATGAGCCCATTTCTTACGCCGGCCCGCCTGCCGCCCACAACGCATACACCGTGGCCCACGCCATCCCGAGCACCACCACGAAGAGCCCGATCGTCCACCCTTCGAGCCGCTTGAGCGCGCCCTGGCTGGAGACGATGCCCCACGTCATCAGAAACTGCTGGCACCCGTTGGCCAGGTGATAGGCCACGGCTAGCGGAGCCAGGATGTACGTGACGAGCGTGGGCCAGTGGTAGTGCATCTCCTGCGCGATGTCGGCGAACGGCTCGGCGTGGCCCTCGACGAGGCGCGGCTGCAGGAGTGCGAGCCAGATGTGCGCGCCGAGAAAGAGCACGACGGCGATCGCGGTGAGGCGCTGCAGCGCGTACTTGAGGTTGTTGTAAAAGCCGTAGCGCTGGTTATTGGGCCGGCTCGTGGCGAGGCGCCCGATGCCCCACACGGTGTGGATGACGAGCGGAAGCAGCACGACGACGCCCGTGACGGCCTGCGCGATCGGGTGCGGGTACTCGGTGACGTCGCGCTGCCACGCGTCGGCGCCCTGGAAGGCCGACAGGTTGTGCCACAGGTGCACGATCGTCCAGACCGCGAGCGGAAGCACGCCGAACGCCGACGCGAGGCGCGCCTGAAAGAAGCTGGATCGCGCCTCGGGGCTGCCGGGGAGGGCGCGCGCGGGGGAGGTGGCTGTCGACATGGGGGCGGGGAGCAGGCGTACCGTAGTGGCACGAACGATGGCCTTCAAGACGCTCCACGCCTCGCGGTGGCTCGCCCTGGGCCTGCTGGCGGCCGGTTCGGTCACGGCTCCGCGAATGGCGCGCGCCTCCGGCCTGGCCGAGCGTGTCGAGGCGGCGGGCGAGGCGATCGAGGCCGCCGAGGTGCGACCCGAGGGGGGCCGCTGGCGGCCGGTGGCGTGGGGCGACCTCGCCGGCACCACGGTCGACCCGGGGCGCTACGAGGTCCGTGTCCTCGTGACCGGCGCGCCGGGAGCGACCGCCGTCGAGGTGCCGGTCTGCGCAGGGCGGGGGCGCATCGCGCTCGACGGCAAGCGGGTGCCCTCGCCGGACGCGGGGCCGGTCGTCGTGCCGATCGCCTCGGGCCTGCACGAGCTGCGCTTCGCCATCTCCGTGAGCAGCTACGAGCGACGCTTCGCGTGCGGCGAGGCCGTGCATGCCCGATCGACGACGAAGACGATCGAGGGCCTCAGCGCGCTGACCTTCGGGAGCCCCCACGCGTCGCAAGGGGGAGGGCGGGCAGTCGTATACGTGCCGCCCGGGCACGACCTGCACCGCCCGGCGCCGCTCCTCGTCGGACTGCACCCGTGGAACGGCTCGATCTGGACGTACGCCGCGTACGCCGAGCTGCTGGCCGAAGCGCGCCGGCGCGACGTCGTCCTGCTGATGCCGAGTGGCCTCGGCAACTCGCTGTACACCGCCGACGCGGAGGACGAAGTGCTGCGCGCCATCGACGCGGCGTGCGAGGTCGTCGCGGTCGACCGCGCCGCGGTGTCGATCTGGGGCGCGTCGATGGGGGGCGCCGGCGCGACGACGATCGGCCTGCACCATCCCGACCGCTTCGCCTGCATCACGAGCTTCTTCGGCGACTCGCAGTACGACCTGTCGACGTACGTCCGCGCCATCCTGCCGAACGAGGCGGCCGCCCACCGCGTCAACGCCCTCGACGTCGTCGACAACGCGCGCCACGTGCCCGTGTGGCTCGTCCACGGCGAAGACGACGGGGTCTCGCCGATCCGGCAGAGCGAGATCCTGGCGAGCGCGCTGGCCGATCGGGGCTTTCATGTGCGCTTCGATCGGGTCGCGGGCATGGGGCACGCGGGGGCGCTGGTGGCGCAGTTCGCCGCCCGCGTCGTGGACGCCGCGGCCGAAGCGCGGGTGCCGCAGGTCGTCGGTCGCGTGACGTACCGCAGCGTCCGGCCCGTGGACGTCGGCGCTTACGGCGTCCGGATCGAACACCTCAGCGCGCGCGGCGATGCCTTCGTCGACGTGGAGCGGACGGCGGACGGCGTGCACGTGCGCGCGCACCCGGGTGTCGCGTCGATCGCGCTGGCGCGGGGCGCGCTGGGGACTCCCGTCGACGCGCCCCCGCCCATCGTGGTCGACGACGGTGCGCCCCTCTCTGCGACGTGGGAGCCGTTGGCGCCGTGAGCGCACGATGAGCCCATCGTGAACATCACCAAGTGGCTGCTCGTGCTGACACCCGCGGCCGGCCTGGCCACGGTGGCGCTGGGGCTCCGGGTCGGAGCGCCGAGCACCGCGCGAGCGGCGATCGTCTACGCGGCCCCGGCGCCGCTCCACAACCAGGTGCGCGCGCTGTCGATCGAGGTTTTTCGCGAGCGGAGCGGGGTGCGCGAGCCCCTCGCGGGCGTGGTCGTGGACGCCCAGACAGACGGCGTCGACCGCGTGAGCACATGCCGGGGCACGACGAACGACGACGGCGTGATCGAGTGCGTCGTGAACGTCGGAATGCCTCCGATCTTGCGGGACGTCACGGTGTTCGAGCCGGACCGCGCTTCCTCCGACGAGTATCTCGCGAGCGGCACGCCCGTCGAGCGGCGCGCGGTGCAGGTGCTCACGCCCCCTGCGCCGTGGCTGCCATTCGTGCGCCGCGAGGGCGACATCGAGATCGACGCGGTGCTCGTCGGCGAGCGGGCGGCGCCCGGCTTCCCGGCCACGATCTGGGTGCGCGCGCTCGATCGCGACACGCGGCGCCCGCTCGCGGGCGCGAGCATCGAGCTCGAGGGGGACGCGAGCCTGACGCCCGCCGTGGCGAAGGGCACCACCGACGCGCGCGGGTGGGCGTCGATCGCCGTGACGCCGCTCGGCCTCGCGGTCACGGTGACGCTTCGCGCGCGGGGACGGAGCGCGGTGCCCGCGGACGGCCCGGAGCTCCTCGGCGAGTGGGTGGGGCCCTTTCCGATGGCGCCCGGGGCGGCGCGCGTCGACACGCACCCCCGCTGGGCCCCCGACGAGCCGATCGAGATCGAGCTCACCGAGCCCGTCGCGTGGCGGAACGCCTACGTCGAGATCGACGACGCCCGCGGGCGCGCCTGGGCCGCGACCGTGAGCGGCGGCGCGGCGCGGGGTGACGGGACCGTGATCGCAGGGCTGCATCCACCGGCCCTCGCGCCTGGCCTCTACTGGGCCGTCGCGTCGGCGTCTCCGTTCACGGCCGCGGAGGGCGAAGGGAGTACCGCGTATCGAGCCTTCTTCGTCGCGGCGTCGGACGAGGCGGCGCTCGCTCTCGGCACGAGCCCGGAGGCCTGCGCGGCGCCCGCCGACGTGCGCGACGCGGCGCGGGCGCTCGGCCCGTGCCTGGCGCTGTCGGCGCGGCCCGCGATCGCGCGGTGGGAGGCGCTGGATGGCTTCAACCACCTGCACGCCGTTGACCGGGGGCGGCGCGCGATCGGGCTGCGGATTGCCCTCTTCGGGCTGCTCGCCGCGGCGCTGCTCGAAGCGACGCTGCTGCTCCAGGGAGCGGCGCGCGCACGCGTGCGATGGGGAATCGATGGGGGCGCCCAGGTGCCTGCAGGCGGTCTTTCCGTGTCGCGCCTCTGGACGGTGGCCGTCACGGTGCTCGTGGCGCTGCTCGGGTTCGCGCTCATCGCGGCGGTCTTGTTCCGCGTGAGCTGAACGGCCGAGTCGCCTCGATGTGCGGCGCGGGCGCTTCCTGTCTAAGCTGCAAGGGTGATAGGCGATGCACGTCGTTTCGCCGGGTGGCTCGGCATTGCGGCCGTGATCGCCGTCACGCCCACGGCGCGGGCGCAGGACTTCGACCCCCACGGCCGGCACCACGGCCCTGCCCCTGCCGCGCCGACGCATGGCCCGCCGCCCGCGTCGCCGGGCCCCGCGCAGCCCGCGGCGCCGTCGACGGCGGTGCTCGTCGAGCGGTACACGCGCGCGGCGCTCGCGCAGCCGGGGGCGCCGTTTCCGCTGCAGCGCCTCGCGCAGCTGGCGAGGGATCGCGACGGCAAGCTGGCGGCGCTCGTCGCCGACTTCGAGGGGCGGGCCGCGCAGCCGGGCGCGGACCAGTACGCGGCCACGGTGGGCCTGGCGGGGCTCTACAAGATGGACGGTCGCGTCGACGACGCGGTCGCGACGTACGAGAAGGCCGTGGCGCTCCGCCCGACCGACGCCGCGGCCCTCACGGCGCTCGCGCGCCTGTACGAAGACCGCGGCGACTTCGCCTCGGCCCGCGCGCGCTACGAGGCCGCCCTGCCGCTGCAGAAGGTCAAGGCCGACCAGGAGCAGACGCTTCGCACGGTGATGACGCTGTCGCTCGACCAGAAGGACTGGGACGCCGCGCGCAAGTTTCACCACGAGCTCAGCGCGCTCGAGCCGACGAGCCTCTTCGTGCGCGGCGAGCTGGGACGTGAGCTCTACGATCGCGGCGAGTTCCAGCGCGCCGAAGGGGAGCTGAAAGACGTGGTCGCCGCCGCCGCGGGCGACAACCGCGCGCTCGCCCCCGCGCTGAAAGACCTGGGGCGCGCGCAGGCCAAGGCGCACGAGAGCCCGGAGGCCCTGGCCACGCTGAACCGGGCGCTCGCGGCGGCCGGCGGGATGTCCGCACTGCGCGCTGAGATCTACGCGGTGGTGACCGAAGTCTACCGGGCCGACCAGAAGCTGCCCGAGCTCGTGAAGCAGCTCGAACAGGAGCACGTCACGGACTTCGCGCGCCTCGCGCTCCTCGGCTCGCTCTACGAAGAGACGGGCGACAGCGTGAGGGCCATCGCGACGTACCGCCATGCCCTCGCCATCGACCCGCGTCAGATCGATCTGCGCCTGCGGATGATCCACCTCCTGCAGGAGAGCGGCGACATCGACGCGGCGATCGCCGAGTACGAGAGCCTCATCCGGGCAGCGCCCAACAACCCCACGTTCGTGTTCGAGCAGTGCGAGGCGCTGATGCAGCGGGGCGACCACGCGCGCGCCCTCAAGCTGGTGACGGATCTCGAAGCGCGCGCCGCGGGCGACGACGAGATCCTCTCGCGCGTGGCCGACTTTTACGTGCGCATCGGCGAGAAGGAGCGCTCGCTGCGGGTGCTGCAGCGACTCGCGCAATCGGGCGCCGGCACCGACCCGGGTCACCTCGTCGACCTGGGCGACCGCTACTTCCAGGACGGCAACGCGGCGCTCGCGGTGCAGACGTGGAAGCGCATGCTCCTCGTGGTGCAGCCGAGGGCGCGGGCCCTGGCCTCGATGGGCGACGTGTACCTGGAGCACGAGATGGCCGCCGACGCGCTCGCTGCTTACAAGGAAGCCGTCGCCCTCGAGCCGACGAACCTGGGCTACGAGAAGGCCCTCGCCGCGGCCTACGAGCGCACGCACGCCTACCGGGCGGCGCGCGCGCTTTACGAAGAGATCGCCGCGAGCGCCAAGACCAAGGGCGACAAGGCGCTCGCGCGCGAGTGCCGTACGCGCATCGTCACGCTCTGGGGGCTCGAGCGGCTGCTCGAGCAGGAGGTGCCCGGCCTCAAGCGCCAGTTCGCCGCGACGCCGCCGGACGTCGACGCGGGCCGCACACTCGCCGAGGCGATGCTGCACCTGCGCAAGCTGCCCGAGGCCGAGGACACGCTCCGCCGCGTCCTCGATCTGGCCCCGGGCGACGCCGACAGCTACCTGGCCCTCGAGCGCGTGCTCGTGCAAGAGACCAAGATCGCCGAGGCGATCGCGGTGCTCGGCAAGCTGGTGCAGGTCGAGCCGAAGCGCGCGCGCGAGCTCTATCAGCGGATGGCGCAGTACGCGCTGCAGATCTACGACGACGACGGCGCGATCCAGTACGCGTCGCGCGCGGTGGAGCTGAACCCGGACGATGCCGAGGGCCACCGAAAGCTCGGCGAGATGTATCGCTCGCGGCAGGACGCGGACCACGCGATCGCCGAGTTCAGGGCGGCGATCGCGAAGAACGATCGCCTCTTCGTCGTGTACTTCGAGCTGGCCGATCTGCTCCTGTCCAAGGGCCGCGCCGACGAGGCGGACCGGCTGTTCCGGGCGGTCGTGCGCAGCGCGCCGGACGAGGAGCTCGTCGCGCGCGCCGCGCGGCTGTCGATGCAGATCAACCTGGGCAACGGGACGCTCGAATCGCTGGAGCAAGACTTGCTGCCGCTGGCCATCGGCAACCCGGAGCGGCCGACGTACCGGCGCCTGCTCGTCGAGATCTACGGCAGCCTCACGTTCAGCCTCGTGCAGGCCGTGCGGCACGGCTCGGCGCGCGAGACGGCCGAGGCCCGGGCGCGCCTCGCCCGCATCGGATCGCGGGCCGTCAAGCCGCTGCTCGACGCGCTCGCCGATCAGGACGCGGGGCAGCAGCGGATCGCGATCGACGTCCTCGCGTACGTGCAGAACCGCAACGCGGCGCTGCCGCTCTTTGCGTACGCCACGGGCCCCGCCGATGCCTCGCTGCGGGCGCGGGCCATGATCGCGTGCGGCGCGCTGGCCGATCCGGCGCTCGTGCCCAGGTACGAGGCGCTGCTCTTTCCCAAGGACCCGGCGAGCGAGCAGGCGGGCGTGTCGGACGCGGTCGCGGCGGCGGCCGTGTGGGGGCTGGCGCGCATGCGCAGTCCGAGGGCCATGCCGCTCCTGCGGCGCATCGCGCACGAGGGGGCCCCCGCGGCCCGGGCCCTCGCGGTGCTGGGCCTGGGCGCGGGCGGGGACCGCGCGGCCGTGGGCGACGTCGCGAGCGCGGCACGCTCGGCCGACGCGGGCACCGTGACGCGAGCGGCCGCGGCCTACGCGCTCGGCGAGCTCGATGCCGGGGCGCAGGTCCCCGCGCTTCTCGAGATCGCCGAGGGCGGCGACGCGCTACCGCGCCGGATGGCGATTCTCGCGCTCGGGCGGATGGCGGCGGCTGCGCCACGCGAGCCGGCGTGGGCGTCCGAGGCGGCGCAGGCCATGGCCGACGCGGTGTTCTCCGGGGACGACGGTGTCCCGGGGCGCGGGTCGAACACGGCGCTGCAAGCCGCAGCGGTCAGCGCGCTCACCCGGATGGCGGCGCGGCCGCAATGGCCGGCACGCTCGCACGCCGAAGGCGAAGCCGACGAAGGGGTGCCGCTCCCGGACGGACCGCTCGACGTCGACGCGCTGCTCGACGCGCTCGCTGCGCGGGAGACTCTGCTGGGCGACCGCGGGGGCGACCGCGCCGCGGCGCTCGTGCGGTTCGCGGAGCCGATCCAGCGGGCGGCGCTCGCGGCGCTGCGCACGTCGATGCCACGCGCCGCAGCGGTGCTGGATGCGCTCGGCAGCGGGCAGGGCGAGCTGCTCCCCTTCGTCCGCGCAGGCGAGACGGGTCCTGCGGCGGCCGCGGCGCGCGCGATCGTCGCCGCGCTCGAGCCGAGCCTCGTCCCGCTGGCGCGGCACCCGGACGTGGCGGTGCGCACCAAGGCGATCGCGCTCATCGCTCGATCGCGCGACGACGCGGCGATCGACGCCGTCATCGCAGGCCTCGAGGATCCAAGCGACGCGGTGCAGCGGATCACGCTCGCGTCGATCGCCGCCGCGCGGTCCGACGCGGGGCCCGCCGCGGGCAGCGAGGCCACCGTGACGGCGGTGGGCAAGGTCCTTGCCGGGCACGAGAGCTGGGCGATCCGCATCCTGGCCGCGCGTGCGCTCGGTCGGCTTGGCGGGGCGCACCCCGCGTCCGCGGCGGCGTGCCTCTCGCGAGCGGCGTCCGACGACGCCTATGCGCTGGTGCGCGAAGCGGCGCTCGAAGCGCTCGCGTCGTTCGACGCCGCGGGGGCCCGTGCCGTCGCGCAGCGCATGGCCACCGCGGACCCCGAGCCGCGCGTCCGCGAGGCGGCCGCCGCGCTCGCGCGTTGAATGACCGACCGCGACCACGAGAGAGAGATCACAGGGAGGGAAGGAGAAAAGGATTCGGAGTGCAAGGTCCCCCGCATCTTGACTCCTCCTTTCCTCCTTCCCTCCCTGTTTGTCTTCTCCGATGGTCCGCGATGGACATGAATCGCGCCCGGTGACTCAGCGCCTGCCGCGGCCTTTGCGCGTCTTGCGGTCGAGGATCGTCTCGCTCGTCGCGACGAGGTCCCAGGCGTCGACCTCGCCTTGCGCCAGGCGCACGACGCCCGCATACGCGATCATCGCCGCGTTGTCGGTGCAGCTCGCGAGGGGCGGAACGAAGGTGCGAAGGCCGCGCAGGGCGCCGAGCTCCGCGACCCGGCGCCGTAGCTCGCGATTGGCGGCGACGCCGCCGCCGAGGACGACGTCGCCGACCTGTTCGCGGACAGCCCCTTCGACGACCTTGGCCGCGAGCAGCGTCGTCACCGCGGCCTGGAACGACGCGCACACGTTGGCCGTGTCGTCGGGCGTGGCGGGGGCGCCGTCGCGGGCGATGCGCTGCGCGACCTGCGTCTTGATGCCGGAGAAGCTCATCTCGAGCGAGCCGGTGCGCGCCATCGGAGCCGAGAGCGCGACGCGCGATGCATCGCCGGTGGCCGCGAGCCGGTCGACGATCGGGCCGCCCGGGTAGCCGAGGCCGAGGAGCTTGGCGACCTTGTCGAACGCCTCGCCCGCCGCGTCGTCGCGCGTCGCTCCGAGCTCGACGATCGCGTCGGCGCGCGGCGCGTCGACGCGGTAGATCGCGGTGTGCCCGCCCGACGCGAGCAAGCACACGAACGGGAAGTCCGGCGTGGGCTCGGCGCTCGCGCCGCGCCGGAGGAAGACCGCCAGCACGTGGCCGACCAGGTGGTCGACCCCGACGAGCGGCTTGCCCGCCCCCCACGCGAGCCCCTTGGCCGCCTGCACGCCGACGAGGAGCGCGCCCACCAGGCCCGGTCGATTCGTGACGGCGACGCCGCCGATCTCGGCGAGCGTGACCCCGGCTTGCCGCAGCGCTTCGCGCACCACCGGGCCGATGTTGCGCAGGTGATCGCGCGACGCGAGCTCCGGCACGACGCCGCCGTACTGCGCGTGCAGAGCGACCTGGGAATGAACGACGTCGCTGCGCACGACGCCCTGCGAATCGACGACCGCCGCACCCGTCTCGTCGCAGGACGACTCGATGCCTAAAACGAGCACGGCCCCGACTGGCGCGACAAGCTGAACACGGCGAAGATGTTGCTGGAGGGCTGCGACGACGCGCCGCCGTCGGCCGACAGACTGGGGGCGCCGCGCAGCAGGCGCACTTCGATGTCGCCCGATTGCATGAGCGACAGCACGACGAAGACGTCGCTCCCGCCGTCCGGGAACGGCGTCGTGGCCGCCGAGACGTACATCAGGTTCTTGAGGCGCCCTTCGCCGAAGGTGAAGGTGGAGAGCGGGTCGTGCCAGATCTGGGGGATCGCGCGCAGCGCCGTCTCGTTGAACATGCCGTCGCTGGTCCAGACCGCGCCCGGTCCGTCCTGCAGATGGTTGGTGTCGAGCGTCAGGCAGAGCGACGTCGTCGTCGCGACACCGGCGAGCACGAAGTCCGCCGCGACGACGGGCCCCTGGTAGCTATCGCCCGCGGTGGTGAACCCCGACAGGTCGGTGCACGCGGCCAACGCGAACGCTGCCAACACGGCCACCGCCCGGCGGAACATGCCGCGACAGTGTAACGACTTCTACCGCGCGTGCTTGTGCTTCGAGCTCTTGGCGACCTTCTCATCGAGGTCACCGACGGGCGCGAGCGAGATGATCAGCGAGTCGCCGCGCGCGCTCACCTGGTAGTTGGGCACGCCGTCCTTGAAGGTGACGGTGAGCTCGGCGCCCGCCGTGTCGTTGGCGACCTTGATCGCCGCGATGCGCGTATCGCGCGCGGCGAGCGGCGCCGCCGCCTCGAGCGAGCGGCGGCCGGGCAGCTTCACCGTGAAGCCCGTCGGCTGCTGCGCGCCCTCGAGCAACTCGATCGCGCCGTCCATCTTGAGGCGCAAGACGTTGCCGTGGTGCACCGGTCCGTTGCCGAACGGCGGGACGTGCACGTGCTTCTTGTGGGACTTCGTCGTCGTGTCGGACGTCTCGTCCGCGGCCGCGAGGGTCTCGGGCGGCGCGGGGGGCGCGAGCGCCGCGCTCGGTGCAGCGGCCGGCGGCGGCGGCGCGGCCGCAAGGGCCGAGGCGCTCGCCTCGGGTGCAGCGCTCGCCGCGGCGGCGGCGGCCTGGGCTTGCGCCTGGGCGTCGACGTTGTGCGATTTCTTCAGCGCGAGGGCGCCGACGATCGCGGTGACCATGACCGCGCCCGCGACCACGGCCTTCGCCTTGTGCGTCCGGAAGGGCGCCGGCAGCACGCCTTCGGGCGACGACGGCGACCCCTCGTTTCCGCGGAGCACGCGACGGCCGCTCGTGTAGAGGCCCCCGTTGGGCGGCGGCGCGGTCGTGCGGCGCCCGGTCGACGCCTCGTCTTTGCGCTCGGTCCGGCGCTTGGCGAGAAGCACCGCCATCGTCTTGGCCCGCTCGGCCATCCGGCCGAGGGCAGGGCCCATCTGCGCGATCGTGTGCGCGACGGCGCCCTTCATCCTGCGCGAGGCCTCTTCGGCCGACGCGAGGTCGTCGCCCGGAGGCGACGGCGGCACGGCCGCGAACGCGGGCGCCGCGATGGGGATCCCGACGCCCGCGGGCGCCTCGGCGACGTCGGAGTAGCGCAGGGTCACGACGAGCTGCGGCACGTTGGACGTGGGGTCCACGGCGACGTCCACGCGATCGATGCACGCAGGGCGCTTGGCGCCGCTCTGCGCGTCCTCAAGCTCCAGCTGCCGGCCCACCTGCAAAAACCCGAGATCGCTGCCGACGGTCACCGCGGTGGCGCGCGCGTCCTTGATCTTCGCGCGCATCGGCGACGCCAGGCCGTCGATGTGCAAGCGCACCTTGGAGCCCGTGACGACGGCGTGCTCTACCCCCGGCACGCCGATGATCTTCTTGAGCGAGTCGACGCTCTCCTGGTCCATGTCGGTGAACCGGACGCCGAACTCGCCGCCCTTGTCGGCGCCGGCCGCCCAGACGACTTCGCCCGACGCGAGCACGCTCTGCCCGGGTCCGCCGTCGAAGCGGCACGTGAGCGGCTGCCCCTGCTCCGGGAGGTACGCCGTGCGAAGATGAATGCCGTCCTCGGACACGTTCACGGCCTGCGCCTCGAACGACGGTCCGAGCGCGCCTCCCACCTCGACCAAACCTTCGAACGGCATCCGCGTGGCCCCAGGCGCCCGGCGATCCTCGGTAGTCATCTCAGCCTCCGTGCTGTCATCCGCGATAAAGAATCAGGCTCCAGAGGGCCAAGTTTTCATGTCTACGCACCTCATCCTCGACATCGAGACGGTCCCCGATCCCGAGCTGCCTCGCGCCGACGAGAGCGAGCGCGTTCCGCCGCCCCCGCACAACCAGATCGTCACGCTGGGCTGCCTGCTGCTCGAGGACCACGTCCCCAAGCGCCTCGGCGTCGTCGGCGAAGGCGGGACGGAGGGCGAGATGCTCGAGGCGTTCGCCGAGTGGCTCGATACGCGACAGCCCACGGTGGTCACGTGGAACGGGCGCTCGTTCGACATGCCCGTCATCACGAGCCGCGCGCTCAAGCACGGCGTGCCGATGCCCTGGTGGTTTCGCGATCGCAACACACGGTACCGCTACTCGACCGACGGCCACTTCGACTTGATGGACTTCCTCGCCGACTTCGGCGCCACCAAGAGCGCTCGCCTCGACGCGTACGCGCGCATCGTCGGCTTCCCGGGCAAGGTCGGCGTCGACGGCTCGCAGGTGTTGCCGCTCGTCAATGCAGGCAAGATCGACGAGGTCAACTCGTACTGCCTGTGCGACGTCGCGCAGACGGCGGCCATCTTCCTCCGGGTCGAGCTCCTGCGCGGCACCTTCGACCGGGACCGCTACCGCGAGCTCGCCGCCGCGATGCTCGCCTTCATCGACGAGCAGCCTCGGCTCGCCCCCATCCGCGACAAGATCGACCGCGCCCGCTTCGGCCTGACGCCCGCGCCGACATCGTGATCAGAGCGGGATGTTGGTGTGCTTGCGGACGGGCATGCTCTCGCGTTTGTCTTTGAGCATTTCGAGGCTGCTGTGCAGGCGGGCACGCAGCGTCCGCGGGTAGATGACTTCGTCGATGAACCCGAGCTCGGCGGCCTTGTAGGGGTTGGCGAACTTTTCGCGGTAGTCGGCGACGAAGCTCGCGCGCGTCTTGTCGGGTTCGGCCGACTGGAGGATCTCGTTGCGGCGCACGATGTTGACGGCGCCCTCGGGCCCCATGACCGCGATCTCCGCCGTCGGGAAGGCGAAGTTCACGTCGGCGCGAATGTGCTTGCTGGCCATGACGTCGTACGCGCCGCCGTACGCCTTGCGAAGGATCACCGTCACCTTGGGCACCGTGGCCTCGGCGAAGGCGAAGAGGAGCTTGGCGCCGTGCTTGATGATGCCGCCGTACTCCTGGTCGGTGCCCGGCATGAAGCCCGGGACGTCGACGAACGTGACGAGCGGGATGTTGAAGCAGTCGCAGAAGCGGACGAACCGCGCCGCCTTCATCGACGAGTGGATGTCGAGGACGCCCGCGAGCACCGCCGGCTGGTTGGCGACGACGCCGACGGCCCGGCCCCCGATGCGCGCGAAACCGACGACGATGTTCTGCGCGTACGCCTCGGCGATCTCGAAGAGGTACCCGTCGTCGACGACGGCGCGCACGACGTCTTTCACGTCGTACGGCTTGGACGCGTCGAGCGGGATGAGCGTGTCGAGCGCGGGGACGTCGCGCGTCGGCGAGTCCTGCGTCGCCTTGAAGGGAGGATCCTCTTGGTTGTTCGACGGCATGAACGAGAGAAGCTCGCGCGTCTGCGCGAGGCACGCCTTGTCGTCGGCCGATGTCAGGTGGCAGACGCCGCTCTTGGAGGCGTGGGTCATCGCGCCGCCGAGGTCCTCCTTGGTGACCTCCTCGTGCGTGACGGCCTTGATGACGTCGGGGCCGGTGATGAACATGTAGCTCGTGCCTTCGACCATCGCGATGAAGTCCGTGATGGCGGGCGAGTACACGGCGCCGCCGGCGCAGGGCCCGAGGATGCAGCTTATCTGCGGCACGACGCCGCTCGCCATCGTGTTGCGGAGGAAGATGTCGGCGTAGCCGGCGAGCGACTCGACGCCCTCCTGGATCCGCGCGCCGCCGGAGTCGTTCAGGCCGATGACCGGGGCGCCAACCTTCATGGCCAGGTCCATCACCTTGCAGATCTTCTGCGCGTAGGCGCCGCTCAGGCTGCCGCCGAACACCGTGAAATCCTGCGCGAAGACGAAGACTTTGCGCCCGTCGACGAGGCCGTGACCCGTGACGACGCCGTCGCCCAGGATCTTTTGCTGCTCCATGCCGAAGTCGGTGCAGCGGTGCGTAACGAACCGCCCGATCTCGATGAAGCTCCCCGGATCGAGCAAGAGGTCGATCCGCTCGCGCGCGGTGAGCTTGCCGCCCTCGTGCTGTTTCTTGATCCGATCGGCCCCTCCGCCAAGGAGGGCGCGCGCGTTGATCTCGTCGAGTCGCTGCAGGGCCTGGGCGGCGGGGGGGGCTTTCGCCCCGCCGGACGGGGTATGGGTGGACATGCGCCCGTCGTATAACGCAGTTTCGTGCTCGGCGAGCATGGCAAAACCCAGGCAAAGCCCGGGCGACGCCTAGGAAGAGCCCCCTCAAGGGAGAAGAACCGCCGCCGCTGGCCTCGGGGTCGACTTCCCCGCTATCCTGCCCTGCGGGTCGCGCCGCCCGCACGGCCTCGCCCATGCAGCCATCCTTCGGTGTAGCGCCGTCTCCCTATCCCCAGCCCGGCGAGGTGCTGGACGGCAAGTACCGCATCGAGCACTTGCTCGGCGAGGGCGGGATGGGTGCGGTGGCCAAGGCCACGCACGTGCTGCGGCGGGCGCCCGTGGCGCTCAAGTTCATGAGCCCCGCCGTGCTGTCGATGCAGGGGGCCGTGGAGAGGTTCGTCAACGAGGGGGTCGCCGCTTCGCAGATCGACAGCGACCACGTGGTCAAGGTCTTCGACGTGGGCCGCCTGCCGAGCGGCGCGCCGTACCTGGTCATGGAATTTCTCGAGGGGCGGGACCTGAGCCAGCTGCTCGAGCGCGAAGGGCCCGTCCTGCCCGTGCCGCGCGCGGTGCACTTCATCGTGCAGGCGCTGCGCGCCCTGCACACGGCGCACGCCGCGGGCATCGTGCACCGCGACATGAAGCCGTCCAACTGCTTCGTCATCAACAAGGACGGCGAGCCGGACTTCGTCAAGCTCGTCGATTTCGGCATCAGCAAGGTGCGCGCGGCCGACGACGGCAGCGCGGCGCCGGCCCCCCACCTGACCAAGACGAACAGCGCCCTCGGGACGCCGCTCTACATGTCGCCCGAGCAAGCGCGGTCGCCGCGCGACGTCGACCACCGGTCCGACCTCTATTCGGTGGGCGCGATCCTCTACGAGATGCTGGCGGGTCGCACGCCGTACACGTCGGACACGGGCGAGTTCACGGAGATCCTGTTCAAGATCTTCACCACGGACCCCGAGCCGCTGCGCGGCATCCGGCCCGACGTGCCCGAGGGGCTGGCGTCGATCGTTCACCGGGCGCTCTTGCGGGATCGCGAGGGCCGGTTCGCGTCGGCGGTCGACATGGCCGAGGCGCTGGCGCCGTTCGCCGACGAACGCAGCCGCGAGCACCTCACCCGCATGCGGAGCACGCGGCGCAGCAGCATGACGCCGCCCGGGCAGGGGCACGCGGTCACGCCGCTCGACGAGAACGCGCGCGTCGCGCAAAGCGAGGCGACGGCGCGCACGTTCGCGAGCTCGTCGCTGCCGCCGGCGCCCATCGTGCCCACCGCGGGCGGCGTCGCGCGCGAGGCGTCCGGGCCGGCCAGGCGCACCGGGCGCGGCGGTGCGGGGCTGGTGATCGGCATCGTCGCGGGCGTCCTGGCGCTGGGTGCCGTGGCTGCGCTGGCAATGCGCTCCCACGGGGCGCCCAGCCTTCCGCCCCAGGGCATCACGTCCGAGCCCGCCGCCGCGATGCACCCGGCGGCCCCGCCCACCGTCGCCCAGCCGCTTCCCGCGGAGACCGCAGTCCTCGTTCCCACGCCGGCGCTGTCCGACGCGCCGAAGCCCTCGGCCGCTCCGACGGCGCACGCGGCGGCACCCGCTGCGCCCAAGGCGTCGGCGCAGCATCCATCCACGCCGGGCCAGCCGCTGCCCACGCAACTGGGAGACTTGAAGCTGCACTGATTCGACGGAAAGCTCCGGGCCACGCTCTCGCGGTCCGCCACTCCTTGCCACCGAGACTTGCCCGCATGAAAGCCCACCGACACTCTCTGCTCCTGGCGCTCGCCGTCGTGTTCGCCGCCCCGTCGGTCCACGCGCAGCAGCCGGCCGTCGACGTGCGCGCCCAGCTGCCCGAGCCCGCCCGCCACGCGTGGGATGCGGCCAAGCAGCTGGCCAACGCGTCCGACTACAAGGGCGCGCTCGTCGAGTTCCAGCGCACCTACGAGCTCTCGCACAACCCGCGCGTGCTCTTCAACATGGGCGTCACCGAGAAGCTGCTCACGCACTACGCTCGCGCCGTCGATGCGTGGGACAAGGAGCTTCGCGAAGGCGCCGGGCAGCTCAGCCCCGCCGAGTTGCAAGAGCTCAAGAACGCGATCGCGATCGTGCAGCAGTTCGTCACCACGATCGAGGTCACGGCCAACGAAGAGGGCGCGACGCTCTTCGTCGACGACTTCGCGATCGGAAAGACCCCCTTCGCGGGGCCGGTGCGGATCGACGTCGGCAAGCACGTCCTCAAGCTCTCCAAAGACGGCTTCGTCGACGGCATCAAACCGGTCGACGTGGCCTCGGGTCAGGTCACGCCGGTGCAGTTTCGCATCGAGCCGTTGAACAAGACGGCGCTCGTCTCGGTGACCGTCGCCGGCGCGCCCAGCGCCACGATTTTCGTCGACGGCCGCGACGTGGGCCCGGCGCCGTTCAAGGGTGAGCTCAGCGCGGATCGGCACACGATCGAGGCGCGCTCGCCGGGCTACGTGACGGTCGGGCAAACGGTGGACGTGCAGTACGGGCAGGCGATGGGCCTCTCGCTGTCGCTCTCCGCCGAGCGCCACGAAGGGCGCCTGCACGTGGTCGCGCCCGACGGCGCCGAGATCGCGGTCGATACGCGCGTCGTTGGCAGCGGCACGTGGGAGGGCGTCGTGTCGACGACGGGTGGCCACCAGCTCGTCGTGCACAAGCCGGGGTTCCAGACGTACTCCACCGAGGTGTTCGTCGCCGACGATCAGGTGCGCGACGTGAACGTGCCGCTGAACAAAGAAGTGGGAACCAGCTGGGTGGCGTGGGGGGTCGGTACGCTCCTCGTCGTGACGGGCGGCATCGTCGCGGGTTACTTCATCTTCAAGCCGACGGAGCCGGGCCCGTTCGTCGGCTCGTTCGATCCGGGCCTCACGACGGCGCGACGCTTCGTGACGATCCCGTTCTGATTCCCGATGGGGTGGGCCCGGCCTCGTGGCGGGCGTTCTTTGCGAATTTCTTGAGGAGGATGGTCATGCCGAAGCTGGGTTTGAACGCGCTCGCGCTGGGGGCCCTCGTCGCCGTGTCCGCGGGCGTCGGGGGTGGGGCGGGGTGCTCGGGGACCAAGCCCACGGAGCTCGTTCCGGGAGTCACGACCCAGATCGTGGTGCCGCACGACCTCCAGGGCGTCCGCGTCACGGTGCTCGCCGACGGAGCTCTCGTCTTCGACGAGGGGTACAACGTCGGCCCCGGCGGCACCGTTCAGCTTCCGAGCACGCTCGGTGTCCTCTCGGCGCCCAACCCGTCGACCGTCGTCTCGGTCACGATCCGCGGCTACCAGAGCCCTTGCGTGGGTACGGGCAACACCGTCGCGGTCGACTGCTCGAGCCTCGGCGACGCGCCCGTGGGCAACGGCGGGCCCCAGGTGCTGCGGCGTTCCGTCCAGACGTTCGTCGACCAGCGCATCCTCTTTCTGCCCATGCCGCTCAGCTACTCGTGCTGGAACAACGGCGGCTGCACGGCGGACCAGTCGTGCAAGGGTAACCAGTGCGTCACCTCGACCACCGATTCGGCCAGCCTGGTCGACTTCGACCCCGCCCTCCTCAACGGCTCCGACGTCTGCTTCAACCCCACGGAGTGCTTCGCCGACGCACTGCCCGCGCAGCTCGTCGATCTGCAGTCGTGCACGTATGCGGTGCCCACCCTCCCGGGCGTGACCCCTCTGCCAGGGGTCAACGTCCGCATCTGGTACGAGGACTTCTTGTGGACGCCCGAGGGCGACGGCACCTTTTCGAACGTGCTGCAAAACGCGGGCGAGGTGGAGATCCTTAACAACGACCCGACCGAGGGCTTCACCCTCGGCGGGCCGCCCGACGCCGGCGTGGGCGACGGAGGGGCCAGCACCCAAGAGCTTTTCCAGCTTGCGCCTGGCCTATGCCAGCTCGCGCAGCAGGCGACGTATCCCCCGCTGCCTCCGCCGCCGGTCGTGGATGGAGGCATGGAGGCCGACGCGGGGACGGGCGAATACGTGACGATCAGCCGCATCGAGGTGGCGACGGGATGCCCCTCCAAGCCGCCCCTCTTGCCGCTCTGCCAGGTCGCGCCACCGGACGCGTCGGTCCTGCCGGGCGAGGCGGGCTCGTCGCCTGATGGCGTCTGCAACGTGAGCGTGAACATGACGCCGACGCAGAGCACCCTTTACCTCGCGTTCGACGACTCGCAGGTGATGAACGGCGCCTACGGCGGCATGGGATCGGCCACGGCGCTCAGCGTGTCGCTGAGCGACCCGGTGTTCAAGCGCACGTACGCTGCGTCCACGTTCTTTCACCAGACGAGCGGCGTCGACAACCCGAGCAGCGCGGACTGCACGGCCGCGACTACGTCATACCTGAGCCCCAAGATCCCGTTCGCCCTCGCCTCCACCGTGCAAAGCGGGATCGCGAACGAGCTCTTGACGTGGACCGCGCCCGACCCCGGCACGGCGTCGTGCTCGACGACGGGTGGGATCGACGGAGGCTCCACGTGCCCATCGGGCCAGGTTTGCGCCGGCACCGGAACGACGAACATGTTCACGTGCGTCACGCCCGACCCGCTGGATCTGCAGGCCGCGTTGCGCCTCGATTCGGGCGTCTATGGGGACATCTCGCAGTTCTTGCAGGGCCGGGGCTCGGTGAACGTGGCGGCAGCGATGTTTTTCTTGAACCGCGCGCCCACGTCATCCAACGACTGCAATCCGCCGCTCGGCAACGCGCCGACCGTGACCCAGGCGATCGAGAACGAGATCACGGCGGCGTTCAACGCGACGCCCAGCATGAAGACGTACTTCATCGTGCTCGATGATGATGCGCACGATACGCACAACGTAAACCCGCCGGGCGCGCTCACGTACTTCAACACGATTCAGAGCGACCTGCCGCAGGCCGTCACGGTCCTCGACGCGACCAACACTTCGACGATGTCGCAGGCGCAGATCGTCGGCGCCAACTTCTCCAAGATCGTGACGCAGCTCGGGACCTGCCTCTACGACTACGGTCTTCCCAGCGGATACCAACCGGACGATCTGCAGATCGCCTACCAGGTCCCCGGGCAGTCGAAGGTCGTCATTCCGCAGGACTCCAATTGCAGCGAGGCGAATCAGCCGACGGTGAGCGGCTGGAACTTCGACGACGGCCGCGTGCGCATCTGCGGGCAAGCGTGCAGCACGCTGCAGACGGCGGTTCTCGGGGCGGCGGCCGCGGCCCTCCAGGCCAACCTTCCTGCGCCGGACATCGCCGTGGCCGCCACGGTGCTCTGCGCGCCCTCGACGGGCGAAGTGAGCGACGCAGGGCCGGTGGAAGCGTCGAGCGAGGGCGGAGTCGTGAGCCTCACCAACTGCGCCCTCACCTGCCTGGGCTGCTGCGACACGTTCGGCAACTGTCTGGTCGGCACTAGCCAGCTCGCGTGCGGCACCGGCGGAGAGCTGTGCGAGAGCTGCAACGGGTCAGAGACGTGTGACGACGCGGGCGCGTGCGAAGGCACCGGGAGCGCCGACGGCGGGACCGCGGACGGTTCCTCGTCGGACGGCGCAACGTCGGTCCTGGGCGACGGCGGCGGCTGAGCCTCGAACGTGACCGAGATGGCGGGGCGCGACGCCCGGGGCCCCGAAGCCACGAGCCGACCCGCTCGCATCCCGGCGCTCGACGGCCTGCGCGCCGTCGCGATCACCCTCGTCGTCGCGGCCCACGCGCGCGCGACGCCGGGCTTTCCGGCGCGCTTCGGCGACGCGCGCTTTTACGACGGCGCGCTCGGCGTCGAGGTCTTCTTCGTCATCAGCGGATTTCTCATCACCTCGCTGCTGATGAACGAAGAAGAGCAGCGCGGGCGCGTCCGCTTGGCGGGATTCTACGGGCGCCGGGCCGTTCGCATCCTGCCCGCCGCGTGCGCGTACCTGACGACGCTCGCCCTCATCGACGCGTTCCTGCGGCCCGTCGCGCCTCTTGCCGACATCGCCGCGGCGCTGGCCTTCTGCCGCAACCTGTTCGGAGATTCTCCGCTGACGGCGCACTTCTGGAGCCTGTCGGTCGAAGAGCAGTTTTATCTTGTCTGGCCGGCGGCCTTCTTGGTCCTGCCGGCGCGCGCGCGATTGCGCGTCGCGCTGGCGCTCTTCGCGCTCGCGCCGCTCTGGCGTGTGTTCAACCTCCAGGTGCTCCACCCGCCCAGCGGATTGAACCTGGGCCGCGCCGACTTGCACTACGACACGCTCGCCGCAGGCGTCGTCCTGGCGCTCGCTCGGCGGGGGCCTCGCGGCGAGGGCGTTTACGCCTGGTCGACGCGCCACGGCGGCTGGCTCTTTGCAGCGGCGCTCGCGGCGCTCGTCGCCCATCAGTGCTTCGTGCCGAAAGACGGGTGGCTCGCGATGTCTCTTCGCGACGCCATCCTCGCAGCGATGGTGCTGGCGGTGGCGACCGATCCGGGCCCTGTCGCGCGCGCGCTGCTCGCGTCGGCGCCGATGCGATTCGTCGGCCGCATCTCGTACAGCCTGTACCTCTGGCAGCAGCTCTTTCTTTACTGGTGGAGCGTCGACACTGGCGTGGGCAGCGCGTCGATCGGGCGCTTTCCTGCGAACCTCGTCGGTGCGCTCGGGGTCGCGACGGCGAGCTACTACTTGATCGAGCGCCCACTCCTGGCCTGGCGCGACCGCGCGATGGAGCACGGCGCCATCACGCCCGCCGACCGCGCACTTTCCAAGGTCTAATCAGGGGCCGAACTGCATCCCCAGCTGGGGCCCGAGAAAGACCTGCGGCCCTGTCGCCAGGTGGTACTGCGGCGTCTCGATGGGCAGCGCGCCCGACTTGGAATAGAGCTCGCGGCCCGATGACGGGGCCACGTCGTTGGTCCCTGCGATGCTGGCATTGTCGGCCCAGAGGAGTAAGCCAAGCGTGAGCGCGACCGTCGGCGTGATCCGCAGCTGCAGCGAGGCTTCGAGGGTGAGCGCGGGCGAGACGTACTGCACGAACTCCGGGGACGGGACGTAGGCGTCCCCCCCGGTGGTGCCGCTGGCAGTCGCCTTGCGCACCATCGTCATCTCCTTGATCGAGAATCCCACGCCTCCCGCGATGCTGCCGCGCAGCACCGACCCGAATGACGTCGTGGCCCGGACGCGCAGTGCCGCGAGCCCGCCGAACCGGGCGTACTGGAACTTCTCCTGGCCGATGAGCGACGCGAACTGCGGCGCCGACCCGTTGAAGTTGGCCGTCTGCTGCACCGTGTCCCCCTCGCCGGCCAGAAACAGCTCGAAGCCGACGGGGTCCCACGTGTAGCCCACGTAGCCGTAGGCGCCGCCGCCGATGGCTTTGGGCGTGTTGCACGAGGAGGCTCCGAGCTCGTCGCAGCTCGTCTCGAGATCGGTGCCCTGACCCGAGACCCCGAAGAGGCCCCCGAACCCGAACCCGCCATACACTCCCGCGAACGCGCGCTCGGCGACCGGCCCCGCTGCCGCCGCAGCGGCCGCCGCCGTCGGATGGAGCGTCACAGTCTCGGCCATCGTCTCGCGCGGGCCGAGAGTGAACGCCTTCTCGTAGCGCTCGTAGCCTTCGCGCGTGACGACGACGCTGTGCGGACCCGGCGCCGTGTCGCCCTCGAACGCGCCCTCGCCTTTGACGACGCCGTCGAGGTACACGAGGCCCTTGCCGTCGCTCGTGCGGATCTGCACGTGAGCCGCCGTGGCCGTGGTGATGAGCGTCACCTGCTCTCGCTCGCCGGCGGTGACCATGACGCCTTGCGGGGCCACGGTGGCCGACGAGCTCCGGCCCGCGATCTCGTGCGCGCCCGCGGGCAGATCCCCCTCCCACGGCGTCGCGCCGCGATCGATCCCATCGATGACGACCCGCAGCGGCTCGCTCCCGGGCGGCGCCTGCACGACGACGTGCCCCGTGGTCGCGGCGCGCACGAGAGCCACGTCGACCGTGGCCTTCACGTCCGACGCGACGTCGACGCGGGAGACGAACGGCACGAAACCAGCCTTCGTCACGTGGACTTCGTGCGAGCCAACGGCGACGCGCGTGAGCAGCGCGAGCGGCGATGTGCCGAGCGCCTTGCCATCGAGCTGCACGTCCGCGCCCGGCTCCTCGACGTGCAGCGAGAGAGCGCCCGTCTTCGTCGCCAGATCCTTCAGCCGATTGACGACCACCGTCTTGTCGCCGCCGACGAGCTTCGCGCCCGACGAGCGCTGGATCTCGTCGTACGCCTCGTACGCTTCGGCGGCGCGGCCCAGCTGAAACAACGCTTCGGCCGCGCCGAGCTGCGCGTGAAGCTGCAGCTTCGGGTCGAGCGTCGCCTGGAGCGCCGTCTGGTCGTGCGCCAGCGCACCTGCCCAATCCTTGCTGCGGAGTGACTTGTCGGCGGCCGCGACCTCAGCAGCCGGCGAAAGCGCTGCGGGGGCGGGGGCAACAACCGGGGGGGGCGCCGCGGGAGCGGGCGCCGCGGGCGCCGGCGCGGGGCGCACGGGCGGAGCCGGGGGCGGCGGCACCGTCTGCGCGAAGACGGGCGAGGACGCCGTCGCCGCCGCGAGGACGCCAACGACCAGGCGAGAGCGAAGGGGGCTCACGAGAGCCCTCGGAGGCTACGGACAAGCCGGGGAGGACGTCAATCGCTTCCGGAGCGCGGATGGCGCGGAGGATCGATGTAATCCACCTCTTCGCCACGGAAGGTGCGAAGCGTCGTCGCTTGGCCGCTCCTCGCCACGATCGCGTTGGCCAAGAGCGGGACCTTGCCCCGCCCGCCGGGCGTGTCGCAAACGAACCGGGGGAGCGCGATCCCGGAGACGCGCCCCTGGAGCCGCGACATCAGCTCGACGCCCCGGGCGAGAGGCGTGCGAAGATGGCCGGTCCCGCGCACCGGGTCGGCCTGAAGCAGGTAATAGGGCCGCACGCGCGCGCGGACGAGCCCTCGAAATAGCGCTTCGAGAGTGCGCTCGTCGTCGTTGATGCCCGCGAGCAGCACCGTCTGGTTATTCACGGGGAAGCCCGCGTCGACGAGGCGCGTGCAGGCGGCGATCGCCTGCGGAGTGAGCTCTTTCGGGTGGTTGAAGTGGGTCATCACCCAGAGCGGGTGGTACGGGCGAAGGGCATCGAGCAGCTCGGCGTCGATGCGCATCGGCAGGGTGACGGGCACCCGGGTGGCGAGGCGGATCGTCTCCACGCTCGGGACCGCGCGGACCTCGGCGACGACGCGCGCGAGCCGGTCGGTCGCCATCGCGAGGGGATCCCCACCGCTCAAGATGACGTCGCGTACCTCGGGGTGCGCGCGGAGCCACGCGAACGCGGGCTGCAGCGCCTCGAGGGACACCGCTCCGTCGCCACCTCCGACCATCCGCGACCGCGTGCAGAAGCGGCAGTACACGGCGCAGCGATCCGTCGCCAGCAAGAGGACGCGGTCCGGATACCGCTGCACCAGGTGAGGCGCGACTTCGTGGTCGACTTCGCCGAGCGGGTCGGCCAGATCGCCGGGGACGTCGTCGCCCTCGCGCGACTCGGGGATGCACTGACGCCGGATGGGGCAAGCGGGGTCCGCGCGATCGACGAGCGACAGATAGTAGGGCGTGATGCGAAGAGGCAGACCTTGCTCCTCGGCGCGGCGCGTCCCGGCGACCTCGCTCGCCGACAACGGGATGGCGCGCGCCAGCTCGTCGAGCGTGGTGACGGCGTTGCGGAGCTGCCAGCGCCAGTCGTGCGGCTTATCGACGGACAGCTCGGGCGCGAGCGAGAGAGCGCGGGTCACTCAGTTGCTCCCGGCATCGGGAAGCGCGACCTTCACCTGGGCGAGCGCCGCCTCGTCGATGCGCACGGGGTACTGCTTGCGAAGATCGTCGATGAGCGCGTCCTCCGCGGCCCGACGCCTGTCTTGCGCCAGCTTGACCCGGATGCTGCGCTCGGCGTCCTGGAGCGAGCGATCGTGCGCCTCGGAGCGGCCCTCGTACTTCACGACGTAGTACCGGTGCTCGGACGGGACGACGCGAGGCAGGACGTCGCCCACCTTGGCGACCTCGAAGACCGCGGCCCGCACTTCGTCGGGGATGCGCGCATTCGCGCCGCGCGGATCGCCGGGCGGGCTGACGAAGCCAAAGTCGCCCGCGAGATCGAGGGCGACATCCGCCTTCGCTTGCGAATCGAAGGACTTGGCTCGAACGAGCTCGCCCCACTCGACGGGCGTCGCCTTGAGGGCGGCGGCGAGCACCAACGATGCCGCGGCTTCGCCTTGAAGCACGATCGCTCCGACGCGACGGCGCTCGGGGTCGTGGAAATCGGCCTTGTGCGCGTCGAAGTACGCGCGCACCTCGTTCTCGGGAATGTCGTTGGGGGCGGGCGCCGTATCACGGGCCTTGCGCAGCACCGCGTCGCGAAGGATCTCGCGCGTCTCCTGCTCGGCGATCGGGTCCTTGTCATAGCCGCGCTCGCGGGCTTCGTCGGCGAGGAGCTTCACGTCGATCAGCTCGTCGAGGAGCTCGCGGCGGCGCGCCGGCGCGCTGTACCGGACGCGATCGAATTCGTCCATGTTCTGAAGGGCAGCCACGTAGTCCGCGACCGTGATCGTCTTTCCGCCGACGCGCGCGAGGACGCGCTCGTCCGCCGAAGAGGCAGGGGCTGGCTCCGCGCCGCCGCCGTCCGCGCCAGCCGAGGGGGCGGCATTGCGACACGCGCCCACCGCGCCCACCGCCACAAGCGCAATGGCAGCGGCCTCGACCACGCGACGCATGGCCCCCGGATTACTACGACCCCTCCCCCCGCGCTACCCGGCGGCGCATGGTAGTTAGCCCAGCGACGCATGGGATCGGTGCGAGGTTTGGCGCTCGTCGCGACGTGGCGGCGGTGGGCCGTCGGCAGCGTAGCCCTGATCGTGGCCGTCGTGGCGGGCACCGAGGGGGCGATGGGGTTCGTGGGTGCGCACCGGCCCTTGGGATCCCTGGCGACTCCGATGGTGCTCGCCGCCGCGGTGGGGAGCTTGCTCTTCTTCGGGACGCTTCGGGCCGAAGAGTCGCGACTCGCGCGGGAGCTTCGGGTCGCGCGCATCGGCACGCCCACGCTTCGCGAATCGACCCTCGCGCGCCGCGACCGCGTGCCATTCTTCGCGCGGCTGCTCTCGACGCAGATCGGCTTCGCGGCCGTCCTGCTCGCGGAGGGGGACCCGGCCGGCGCCGCGTCGGCCCTCGCAGGGGCCTCGGCGCTGACGCGCGGCGGACGGGTCGACGCGCTCCGGGCGATCGTCGACGCGGACGTCGAGCGGGCGAAGGCCACCCCGGCGGCGCGAACTGCCAGCATCGAGACGCTCCGCGGCGCGGCCGAGCTCGGGAACCGCGAGGCCGATCTTTATCGCGTCCACGTGCTCTCCAAGGCGGTGCTCGAGGCGGGCGACAGCGACACCGCGCTCGACCTCGCCCGCGAGCTCGCGGCTTCGCCCGACGATGACCGCCGCGTCTACGCCACATGGCTGCGCGTCTGGTTCGACTTCGAAAGCCCTGCCGAGCCGCCCGAGCCGGGCCGCGCCGACGAACCCTGGCCGTCCCTCACCGAAGGCGACGTACGCGTCGCCACGCTGGTGGCGCGCTCACAGGGAGCCGACAGTCTCGTGACGAAACTCGAAGAGAGGCTGCTCGCCATTGCGCGCCCCGAGCGACAAGGGTAAGCGTGTGCCCATGCGCCCCGCCGAAGCGCGCGAAGGTGACACGGTCGCCCCCCCTCCTCCGCCGCATCCCGGGCTGAAGTACGCCCGCATCGTCCTCAAGCTGAGCGGCGAGGCCCTTTGCGGCCGCGACGGCGGCTTCGGCATCGACGCCTCCGTCATCCGGGAGACAGCCGAGGAGCTCGGTGAGGTGCACGCCCTCGGCGCGCAGATCGGGATCGTCGTCGGCGGGGGCAACATCTTCCGCGGCCTCAAGGCGGCGAGCGCCGGGATGGATCGCGCGCAGGGCGACTACATGGGCATGCTCGCCACGGTCATCAACGCGCTCGCCATGCAAGACGCGCTGGAGAAGGTGGGCGTGGCCACCCGAGTCGTGACGGCCCTGGAGATCCGCCAGGTCGCCGAGCCGTACATCCGGCGCCGCGCGATCCGGCACCTGGAGAAGGGGCGGATAGTCATCTTCGCGGCCGGCACGGGAAACCCCTACTTTTCCACCGATACGGCGGCTGCGCTGCGAGCGATGGAGATCCACGCCGACTGCCTGTGCAAGGCGACGAAGGTCGAGGGGATCTACGATCGCGACCCGGTGAATCACCCGGAAGCCAAGATGTACCTTCGCATGACCTTCGACAGCTTCATCGGCGAGAAGATCGGCGTCATGGACTCCACGGCCGTCACGCTCTGCCGCGACAACGACATGCCCATCCGCGTCTTCAAGATGGCGACACGGGGCAACATCAAGCGCGTCGTGCTGGGCGAGTCGATCGGGACGATCGTCGAACGTTCCTGACGATCACTCGACCGTGCCGGAATAGACGCGGCGCGCCGGCCCGCGCATCGTGGCGCGGTTCGAGGCGTCGATGGTGACATCGAGGCGGCCGCCCGGCAGGCGGATGGCGATCGGAGTCCCCCGCGGGACGAGGCCTCTGGCGCACGCGACCGCGGCTGTCGCGCACGCGCCGGTGCCGCAGGCCATCGTGACGCCGACGCCGCGCTCCCACACCACGAGATCGATCGATCCCGCGTCGACGCGCGTGAACTCCACGTTGGTGCCCCGCGGGAACTCCGGGTGCGTCGCGAGCCGCGGCCCGAGGTAGTCGACGTCGCCGCGCGCGAATGCACCGAACAGGACCGCGTGGGGGTTGCCCGCGTCGGCCGCCGTCAGCGTGACGCGCTTGCCGTCGACGTCGAGCGATCGCTCGCCGAGGACGCGCATGACGCCCATGTCGACGGTGATGATCCCCTCGCCAGCCTCGTCCTCCACGGCGCAGGCGCTCGCGCCGGCGTCGGTGTCGACGCGAACGGTACCGCGCGCGATCCCGCGAGCGCGGGCGACGTGCAGCGCGACGCATCGGATCCCGTTGCCGCAGCTCTCCGGGATCGAGCCGTCGGCGTTGATGACGCGCATGCGGACGTCGCTGCCGTCGCGAGGGGGCAGAACGAGGAGCACGCCGTCGGCGCCGATGCCGAAATGGCGGTCGCAGAGCACACGGGCCTTGTCCGGGGTGACGCGCGCTTCGTCGGGCGCGTCGACCACGATGAAGTCGTTGCCCAGGCCCTCGTACTTGAAAAACTGCACGGTCGCGGACTCCGCGGCCGGGAAGGTAGCACGTGCTAGCTTCCGCCCCCGATGTCACGCCTGCGTTGGGTCACGACGGGGGAGTCGCATGGGCCGCGTTTGACGGCCATTGTCGAGGGGATCCCCGCCGGCCTGACGCTCCTGGCCGAGGACGTCGACGTCGACCTGGCGCGCCGCCAGCGCGGCTACGGGCGCGGCGGCCGGATGAAGATCGAGACGGACCGCGTCGAGTTCACCGCCGGAGTCCGGGGCGGAGAGACGCTCGGCTCCCCCATCGCGATGTCGATCGCCAACCGCGATTACGCCAACTGGACCGATCGCATGTCGCCGGCGCCCCTCCCGGCTCCGCCCGAGGCCCTCACTCGCCCGCGCCCAGGACACGCCGATCTCGCGGGAGGGCTGAAGCACGACCGGCACGATCTGCGCGACATCCTCGAGCGCGCGAGCGCCCGCGAGACCGCCTCGCGGACGGCGGTGGGCGCGGTCTGCCGCAAGCTCCTCGCGGCCGTGGGGATCGACGTCTTCGCGCACGTCGTGGCGGTGGGCCAAGCGTCGCTCCCGCCGATGTCGCTGCCTCCTGGCGAGGTGCGCTCCCGGTCGCGGGCGAGCGATCTGGCGTGCGCCGATCCCGAGGCCGAGGTGCACATGAAGGATGCGATCCGCGAGGCCGCGCACGCGGGCGACACGCTGGGCGGGGTCTTCGAGGTGATCGCCACCGGCGTCGTGCCGGGGCTCGGGAGCCATGTGCAGTGGGATCGCAAGCTCGATGGCCGGCTTGCCCAGGCGCTGATGAGCATCCAGGCGATCAAGGGCGTCGAGATCGGCGCCGGGTTCGGCGCGGCGCGCGTCCGAGGCTCCGAGGTGCACGACGCCATCGCCTACGACGCGGACGCCCACCGGTTCACTCGCCCGACGAACCGCGCCGGCGGCCTCGAGGGCGGCATCACCAACGGCGAGCCGGTGGTGTGCCGCGTGGCGATGAAGCCGATCGCCACGCTGAAGAAGGCGCTCGGCAGCGTCGACGTGAAGACGAAAGAAGCATACGAGGCCGCCTTCGAGCGCAGCGACGTCTGCGCCGTCGCGGCGGCGAGCGTCGTGGGCGAGGCGATGGTCTGCATCGTGCTCGCCGATGCGGTGCTCGAGAAGTTCGGCGGGGATTCGATTCGCGAGACCCTGCGCAACGTGAACGGCTACCGGCAGCAGCTCGCGGAGTACTGAGCCGTGCGCACCGTCGTGCTGAGCGGCTTCATGGGGACGGGCAAGAGCACCGTCGGCCCCGTCCTGGCCGAGCGCCTGGGCGTACCGTTCATCGACACCGACGCCGAGATCGAGCGCGCGACGGGCAAGCCCGTGCCGGTTCTCTGGCGCGAGGAGGGAGAGGCGTCGTTCCGCGCGCGCGAGGGAGAGCTCATCGCTCGCCTGATGGCGGACGAGACGCCCAAGGTGCTCGCCTTCGGCGGCGGCTCGGTGACCGTGGACCACACGCGGCGGTTGGCGCTGGACCGCGCGGTGCTGGTCTCGCTCACGGCCTCGCCAGAGACGATCGCGGCCCGCGTCGGAGACGTGAGCTCGCGCCCCAACCTCGCCCTCGGGCCCGATCCGGCAACGCGCGCGCGCGAGCTGATGACGCTGCGCGCCCCGGCGTACGCCGAGTGCCACATGGCGCTCTCGACCGACGCGACGGATCCGGACGGCACGGTCGACGCGATCGTCGCGCTGATCGCGCGCGATCCCCTCGTCGTGCCGCTCGGATCGCGCAGCTACGCGATCGACGTGTGCTGCGGCGAGCCGGCGCGCCTCACGGATGCCATCGCCCGCTGCGCGCCGTCGTCCGTCGTGCTGGTGACCGACTCCAACGTCCAGCGCGCGCGCGGCGCCGCGATCGAGGCGGCGCTGCGCCCGCTCGCCATCCGCGGCACGCGCGTCACGCTACCGCACGGCGAACAGCACAAGACGCTGGCCACGGTGGGAACGATCTGGGACGCCGCCCTCGGCGCCGGCGTGGATCGCGAAGCGCTCGTCGTGGCGGCTGGCGGCGGTGTCGTCGGGGATCTGGCGGGCTTTGCGGCGGCCTGCCTGCTGCGGGGCGTGCGCGTTCTGCAGGTGCCGACGACGCTTCTTTCGATGGTCGACTCCTCGGTCGGGGGCAAGACGGGCTTCGACCACGCGTCGGGCAAGAACCTCGTCGGCGCGTTTCACCAGCCGAGCGGCGTCGTCGTCGATCTCGCGCACCTGGAGACGCTGCCCGCGCGCGAGCGAGCGGCCGGCCTCGCCGAGGTGGTGAAGATCGCGCTCGCGACGGACGCTCCCCTGCTCGCCGCGATCGAGCGCGACGCCGCTGCCCTCGCGCGCGGCGACGTGGACGCGCTCGCGCCGATCGTTCGGGCGGCGATCTTCGCGAAGATCCGCGTCGTGCGGGACGACGAACGCGAGGCCGGGCCGCGCGCCTTGCTCAACCTGGGGCACACCCTGGGGCACGCGCTCGAAGCGCACGGCGGCTACTCGCGCTGGCTGCACGGCGAGGCCGTGAGCCTCGGGACCGTCGCCGAGATGCGGGCGACGGCCGCCCTCGGGTGGACGCCGGTGTCGCTCGTCGAACGCGGCGCGGCGCTGTTCGGCGCGCTCGGACTGCCCACGCGGGTCGAAGCGTCGGAGCTTGCCGCGGCGTGGCCCTTCGTGGCGAGCGACAAGAAACGCAGTCGCGATGCCGTGCGACTCCCTGTCGTCACGGCACCGGGCGAGGCGCGCGTGGAACGCGTCGCTTTCAGCGCATTGCGCGACGCCGCCCTCCGCGCATAGCGCCCGACACGGCGCGTCGCGATTGCCACGTTTTTGGCGCTTTGCCCCGGGGGGGCGTACCCTTTTTCTCCGATAGTGAGATTTCGTGCGTCGTGTGCAGGCGCGGGGCCTTGATGGCGCCGCGAGCACGGGCCGCATCGAGCGGAGGGTGCCGATGAAACGCTTGTGGGGCCACGTCATGGCGGGAGGTCTGCTCGTCGCAGGCACAGCTGTCATTTCCACGGCGTGCGTGAACGACAACAGCACAGTCTTCATCTTCGACGTGCTCGAGCAGCAGCTCGTGTCTCCGGGCAGCCAGTGCCTCTACACGAGCGACCCTACCCAGCCCTACATCAGCGCGGGCGTGCTGGACGTCGGTTTCCGCCACACGTACTCTGCCGAGTTCCTCGTCGGCAATCAGATCGTGTCACAGGCCAGCGCGACGGCGCCGCAGACGGAGACGTCGTTCGTGCAGTTCACGGGCGCGGTCGTGAAGATCACCGACACCGCGGGCAATACGGTTGCGGACTACACCGAAATGGTCGGCGCCGCGGCGCTCGGCCCCGCGCAGGGCACGACCCCGACCTACGAGCCGATCGGGGTCACGATCGTCGACGAGGGCACGGTCACCTCCCTCCTTCCGGATCTGGCACCACCGCCTGGCATGGCCACCGGCGGTACCCGCACGCTCGTCACGCACACGTACTTCTTCGGCCAGACGCTCGGCGGCGAGTCGGTCCAGACCAACGTTTTCTCGTTCCCGGTCACGCTCTGTGAGGGATGCCTCGTCAGCTATTCGGCGTCCGACATCGATCTGAATGCCCCCACCCCCAACTGCCTCCTTGCGGCCAGCTCGTCGAGCTCGTCCAGCAGCGCTCTTCCCGGCCCGTGCAACCAGGGGCAAGACGACCCCATCGACTGCTCGCAGTGCCTCGGTGTGGCCGTATGCCTGGGAAATGGCGCCGGATTCGTGGTCGATGCGGGCACCGATTGACCCGAGCGTAGCCAGTACGCGGGCCCAACGAGGACGCCCTTTCGCGTGAAGCCATCGACGGGCGCGGGCTGCGTCGTCGGCTGCGCGGCCCTCCTCGCGGCAGCGACGGCAGCCGCGGACCCGCAAGCCAACCTCGGCCTCACCGTGGGCGGCGTCCTGCAAAACGCCTTCGGCCCAGGCTCTTCGAGCGGGGCCTTCCACTTCGGCGGCCACGCCGACGTGCTCTTCCTGCGCGACCGCGGGAATCAGATGGCCGTCGGGCCGTACCTCGACGCCGCAACGGCAAGCCTGCACGACTTCGACGCGGGTGGCGGCGTCGAGTGGCTGCTTCCGGTACGCGACGATCTGCCAATCGTGCTTTCGGCGGGTGCCCTCTGTCGCAATGGCGAAGGCAGGTCGTGGGCCCCGGGCGTCGAGGGGACGATCTTCTTCGGTTCGCGCAGCTACAACTTCCATTCCTGGTACGAGCTCGCGTTCGGGGTGTTCGCCCAGACGCGATGGATCCCCTCCTCGGCCGGAGTCGCGGGGGTGGCAGACATGGTCTTCGGCGTCCAATGGGACGCCGAGTTTATTGCAATGCCAAGCATGCTGATTCTTTCGGCTTTACGGAGCCAATAAGGGCCGAGCGCGGCCCCATGCGGGAAGCCGCCTGCGCGGTGGAGGGGGCAGGCGTCGCCGCCCTTTCCGACACCCGATTTGTGATAGCGTGGCGACGTGGGCCGAACCGTCGAGCTGCGGATCGCGGGGAACAGCTACCGCGTCGTCAGCTCTGCCGCCGAGGCGGATCTCCAACGGCTGGCCCAGGTGGTGGGCGCCAAGATCGCCGAGGTTACTCCTCGCGGGCGGCCCGCGCAGCCCCAGGCGATGCTGCTCGCGGCAATCGCGCTCGCTCACGAAGTCGAATCGGAGCGCGCTGACCGGGAGTCGCTGGAGCGGCGAACGCGCGACTTTTTGCAGCGGGCCCTGGCGCGCATCGACGAGGCCCTCGAGCCCGTGGCCGACACCGCGGAGACAGCCTCGCCCGTCGAATGACCTAAGACCGCTCGTGCGCGGAGCCCACCGCCGTTTCACGTGAAACATCCGACGCCGTCCGCACTTCGTTTCCTCGACGAGGCCATCCTCGACCTGGATCGCCGCAATCTGCTGCGGCGGCGCCCGGCGCCGACCGCGGAAGGACAGCTTTCGTTCTGTTCCAACGACTATCTGGCGCTCGCCAGCCGTCCCGCGCCGGGGCACGCGGCCGGCTCCGGCGCCTCACGGCTCGTCACGGGTGAGCGGCCCGACCATGTCGCGCTCGAGAAAGCCGTGGCCGAGCTCGTCAACCTCCCGGAAGCTTTGGTCTTCTCCAGCGGGTACGCGGCCAACATCGGCGTTCTGAGCGCGCTCGCGGGGCCCGACGACATCATCGTCAGTGACGCTCTGAACCATGCATCGATCGTGGACGGATCGCGCCTGTCTCGGGCCCGAACCATCGTGGTGCCCCACCTCGATGTCGATGCGGTCGAACGGGCACTTCGGGGCCCGCGTACTGGCCGCGCCATCGTCGTCACGGAGTCCTATTTCAGCATGGATGCCGACGGTCCCGACCTTCGCGTCCTGCGCCGCGTCTGCGACGAACACGGCGCCGCCCTGGTGGTGGACGAGGCGCACGCTCTTGGCGTTCTGGGCCCCGATGGCCGGGGCCTGTGCCGAGAAGTAGGCGTCGTGCCGGACGCTCTGGTCGGCACGTTCGGCAAGTCGTTCGGGGCGGGGGGCGCATTCGTCGCCGGCTGCCCCGCTTTGGCGACGTGGCTCTGGAACCGTGCCCGGAGCTTCGTCTTCTCGACGGGCCTGAGCCCCGCCGTGGCTGCAGCCGCCAAGCGCGGCATCGAGATCGCGAGCGCGGAACCGGAGCGACGTGGACGTGTTCTCGCCGCCGCCGCGCAGTTGCGTCGAGGGATGCAGCAGCTCGGCATCGAGCCTCGGGGGTTCGGGCCGATCGTCCCCTGGGTCCTGGGCGATCCGGGCAAAGCGGTCGCGGCAGCGCAAGCGCTCCGGACCGCTGGGGTCCACGTGGCGGCGATCCGACCGCCCTCGGTCCCCGTGGGGACTGCCCGTCTGCGGCTCACCGTCACGGCCGCTCACCAGGAAGCCGACGTCGCCCGCGCCCTCCAGGTCTTCGCGGACGTCCTCCGCCGAGAGCCGTGATGGCCGGTCGTCTCGTCGTCGTGTCAGGCACAGGGACGGACATCGGCAAGACGCACTTCGCTGAAGCACTGCTGTGGGCGATCGGGACCACGGGCGCGCGTGCTGCGGGTCTCAAGCCGATCGAAAGCGGCGTCGCCGACCTTGGGCGGACCGACGCCGCACGGCTGTCCGGAGCGTCATCGTTTCACGTGAAACCTTTCGGCTACGCCTTCCCCGACGGAGTGTCCCCGCACCTGGCGGCCCGTCGGGCCGGGCAGGCCATCGATGTCGCCGCACTCGTCGCCGGCATCGACGCAGCCCAGCGCGAAGCCGACGTGCTTGTCGTGGAACTCCCAGGCGGGCTCTTCTCGCCCATCACAGCCTCGCTCGCGAACGTGGACCTGGCCCTCGCATTGCGCCCCCACCTCATGCTGCTCGTCGTGCCGGACCGGCTCGGAGCGCTTCACGACGCCGTCGCGGCGACGCGCGCCGCCGAGGGCGCATCGCTCCCGATCGACGGAATCATCCTCATGGCCCCCGCCATTCCAGACGCCTCGACCGGGTCGAATGCAGAGGAATTACGGACCATTATCAAGCCCCCCATCCTGGGTACACTGCCCCGCGCCGACGCCCGAGCTCTGGCCAATGCCCCAGGCGTGGCAGCCGTCCTTCGCCGTCTAACCGGCTAGCGAATCGCGGACCCACTGGCTCCTGCAGAGGTAAGCCACCAGGACGCGAGGAGACACCAGGAAAAGAAGACAGGAGAAAGGGGCCGGTTGGGCGCTCCCTGGCGTTCCTAGTGTCCTGGTGTTTTCTCCAAGCTTCCTTCCGGCCCTCACGGCTCCAAGAGACCCCCCGACGAACTAGGCCGCAACGCAACGGCCGTGCTCGAGGCGGACCTCATCGTCGCCGACGGCGCGAGCAAACTCCGGGTCGTGCGTGACGAGCACGATCGTAACGCCCCGGCCGGCTTCCTCGCGGACCACGGCGAGAAGCCTCTCGGTCGTGGCGGTGTCGAGCCCTGCGGTCGGCTCGTCGAGAAGGAGCAGGCGAGGGGCGTGGACCAGGGCGCGCGCCAGGGCGACTCGCTGGCGCTGGCCGCGCGAGTACGTGCGCGCCGGGCGATCCGCGAACGCATCGAGATCAAAGCGCGCCGTGGCGCGCGCGAAGGCCCCTCGTGGCTCGTGGCCGTGCAGCACGGCGGCGAGCTCGATGTTCTGCCGCCCGCTGAGGTCTGGGTAGCAAAGAGAATCGTGCCCGAGCCAGCCGAGTGTGGCGCGGATCTCCTGCCGCGTCCGACCCAGGTCGCCATGATCGACCCGTCCTGACGTGGCCTTCGTCATCGTCCCGAGAATCGAGAGCAGCGTCGACTTGCCCGACCCGTTCGAGCCGCGCACCACCGCGACGCGCGCCGGCCGAAAGATGCACGACACCCCCGCCAGTGCACGCACAGGTCCGTACGCCTTTCGTACGTTGTGCAGTTCGATCACCTCTGCATGCTAGCGCGCGCTTCGTCTCGATGCGCCCGCGCGGGGGCGCCCCTTTGCAAACGCGACTCGAACAGGAGCCCGAGGATCCCGTGCTACTCTGGGCCTCATGGTGGCAGCGCGAGTCGGCTCGGAGCACCCCGTGCTCCAGGCGCTGCGCCAAGCCATCGAGGCTGCCCTGGAAGGCAAGCACGACGCCGTCGAGCTGGCCCTGGTTGCGCTCCTCGCCCGTGGCCACTTGCTCATCGAGGACGTGCCCGGTGTCGGCAAGACCACCTTGGCCAGAGCCGTCGCCAAGGCTGTCGGCGGCGACCTCCGACGGGTGCAGTTTACAAGCGATTTGCTCCCGAGCGACGTCCTCGGCGTGAGCGTATTCGACCAGCGCCGCGGCGAGTTCATGCTTCGCCAGGGACCGATCTTCGCCAACATCCTTCTGGCCGACGAGATCAACCGCGCGAGCCCGCGCACCCAGTCCGCCTTGCTCGAGGCGATGAACGAGGGCCAGGTCTCGCTCGACGGGCAAACCATCCCGCTTCCGGATCCATTCTTCGTCATCGCGACGCAAAACCCGCAGGACTTTGCGGGAACGTATCCGCTACCGGAGTCGCAGCTCGATCGGTTCCTGCTCCGCGTCCGCATCGGCTATCCGCCTCCGCAGGTCGAGATGCGCCTCGTGCTCGACGGCCACACCGACACGGCGCGCAACGTCCCCAACGTCCTGGATCCGGCGCGCCTCGTCGCCCTTCAGCGCGAGGTCGAGCGCGTCACCATCGACGGCGCCCTCGCGGCGTACCTGCACGCGCTCGTCCTCGCCACGCGGACCTCGCCGCTCATGTCGCTGGGCGCGTCGACCCGCGCCGCGATGGCGCTCGGTCACGCGGCGCGCGCCCGTGCGCTCCTGCGCGGCCGGCAATACTGCATCGCCGACGACATCCACGATCTCGCCCTGCCCGTTCTCTCGCACCGAGTCCGGCTCGCCACGCAGGCCGATGGCTTCGTCCCCACGCGCGACGAGGCGGAGACGGCGCTCCGCGAGGTGATCGGCCGTATCCCCGTTCCACTCTGAAAGCGTATGGCAGCGTCGTTGTCGGCGTCGCGATCGGATCGTTGGTGGTCGGCCTGGGGCCGCAGCCTCCGACCGCCGCGCCGCCTCAAGTTCACGCGCGAGGGGAAGTTCTTCGTCGGCATCACCCTCGGCGTGGGCTTCGCCGCGATCAACACGGCCAACAACCTCTTGTATCTGCTGCTCGGGATGCTGCTGGCGCTCATCGTCGTCAGCGGGATCATGAGCGAGCTCTCGCTGCGCGATCTGACCGTGCTGCGGCGCCTGCCGCTCCGCGCGCAAGTCGGGCGCGCGCACCTCGTCGAGATCGAGGTGTACAATCACAAGCGCCGTGTCCCCTCGTACGCGATCGAGGTCGAAGACCTGCGCGCCGGCCAACCCGCCGACAAGCGCTGCTTCTTTCTGAAGATCAGCCCCAAGTCTGCGCAAGTGGCCGCGTATCGACGCACGCCGACGCGGCGCGGACGTGACGTCCACGTCGGATTCCGCATCGCGACGCGCTTTCCCTTCGGTCTCTTCGAGAAGTCTCGCGAAGTGCCGGCCGACGGAGATCTCGTCATCTACCCCGCCGTCGATCCGGTGCAGCTCGCCGCGACCGGCCAGGGGCGATCGCCTGGCGCCGACACGATGGTGGGACGCGGGCGCGGCGAGGAGTTCGTCGGCGTTAAGCTGATGCGCGACGGCGAGGACCCGCGCGACGTCCACTGGCGAAAGAGCGCCGCGGTCGGGCAGATGGTCATGCGTGAGCGCGCGCGAGAGATGCGCCCCGACGTCACGCTGACGCTCGACGCGATCCGGCCGGCGGGCGCCGGCGACGAGTGGCTCGCGTCGTTCGAGCGCGGCATCCGCGAAGTCGCGTCGCGCTCCGTCGCCCACCTGAAGCGAGGAGATCGCGTGTCGGTGCACACGACGGCCGGCGGCGTGGTTCGCGCCGATCGCGCCTTCGGGGCCGATCCACTGCTGCGTTACCTGGCCCTGCTCGAGCCGGTGATGGCCCCCGCGGCGACGAAGCCGGCGGTACCGGCGGTACCGGAGCCCGCGCAATGAGGTTCGGGCTCGTCCACCGCATCATGACCGACGCCCTCGCGGCGCTCGGCGTCCTCGCGGTGGTGAGCACGGCGTCCCTCAGCCCATGGACCAACGTGGTCCTAGTTCTCGGCCTGGTGATCGCGCTGGCCATCCCGGAGAGCTGGCAGGGGCGTCCGGCGCTGCGTCACTTCGCGACCATCGCACCCATCGCGCTCCTCGTCGTCGAGGCCGGCCGATTGCTCGTCGGGCGCTTCCCGCTCGACGTCGCTGTCGAATTCGCCGCCTGGCTCCAGGTGATCCGCCTCGCGACGCGCCGAGGGGCCGCGCACGACCAGCAGATCATCGTGCTCGCACTCCTGCACTTCGTCGCGGGCACGGTGCTCGGCGGAAGCCTGACGTATGGCCTGTGCTTCTTCGGATTCCTCGTCGTCGCGCCAGGCGCGCTCGTCCTCAGCCACTTGCGCCGCGAGGTCGAGGGCAACTACCGCCAGGGCGCGCGCGACCGCACGGGCCTGCCCGTCGACGTACCGCGCATTCTCCGCAGCCGCCGCGTGGTGGGTCGCGGATTCCTCGCGACGACGTGCCTGCTCTCGGTCCCCATCCTCCTCTTCACGACCACGCTCTTCGTCCTCTTCCCGCGCATCGGCCTTTCGCTCCTGCTCCTCAGCCACCCGCGCGCAGGGCGCATGATCGGGTTCTCGGAGCACGTCGACCTGGGCGACGTCGGCGTCCTGCGCGACGACCCGACGGTCGCGCTGCGCTTCGAGGTTCGCGACCTTCCCGACCCGCCGCCCACCCGCCTGACGCTCCGGCTGCGTGGCACCGCCTTCGACGCCTACGACGGGCGCGCGTGGGCGCGGACGCAGCACGACAACCTTCGGCCCGATCGCGACGGCGGCGACACGCTCACCATCTTCCGCGGACCGTACCCGGCGCGCGATCGCGTCGTCTCGTTCGATCTCGAAGCGATCGATCCGCCCGTCATCTTCCTGCCGCCGCGCGCCGTCGCCGTCCGCGTGCGGGCTCCCAATCAGATCCTGCTGGGTGAGCAGCTCACGTTGCAGCGCGGCGCCGAAGACGAGCTCCGCTACGCGGGGTCGGATGGGCGCGGGCTGCGCTACGACGTGTACCTTGCCGCCGATCGAGAGCCCCTCGTGCAGGCGCTGCCTTCGTCGGAACGCGGACGGTATCTGGCGCTGCCAGGCTCACTCCCCGAGCGTGTTGCCGACCTCGCACGCCAATGGACCGAGGGAATGACGAGCCCCGAGGCGAAGGCCTCGGCGATCGAGGGACACCTGCGCCGAGAGTTTACGTACGATCTTCACTCTCCTTCTTCGGGGACGCCGCAGCCCGTCGACCACTTTCTCTTCGAATCGCACCGCGGGCACTGCGAGTTCTTCTCCACGGCGATGGCGCTCATGTTGCGCGAGGTGGGAATCCCATCGCGCAACGTCACGGGATTCGTCGGCGGCACGTGGAACCGATTCGGACGCTATTATGCCGTGCGCGAAGGGGACGCCCACTCCTGGGTCGAGGCGTACATCGACGATCCTCGCCATCCCGGGTGGCACACGTTCGACCCGACACCGCCGGGAGGGGCGCAACCCCTCGAGCCGCCGGGCGGCGCTTACTACTACGTGCGCGACTTCATCGAGGCGCTGTCGCAGCGATGGGACACGTACGTCGTGGGCTACGATCTGCGCAAGCAGGTCCGGATCTTCGAGGAGTTCAGCCGTCGCTACGAGCGGATGCGATCGCAAGCGGGGATCGACAAGGGTCCGCTTCACAAGCTGACGCGCGGTCCGGTCGTGGCAGGCCTGGCGCTCGTCGCCGCCGCCCTCGCGTACGTGCTCTGGAAACAGCGGCGGCGGTTGACCCACGCCGAGCGCCGCGATCCGCTGCAGGCCATCGACCCTCGGCTCGACGCAGCGGCAGCGCTGTATCGAGGGCTCGAGAGCGCCATGCAGCTGCAAGGGGTGACGCGACTGCCTGCGACGCCTCCCCTGCGGCACGCCGAGGATCTTCGAGCCCGCCGCCACCCCCTGGGCGACGAAGTGTTCTCGCTGACGCAGGTCTACCTCGAGGCTCGGTTCGGCGGTCGCTCGCTTACCGATCCGACGCGTCGGGATTTCGAACGTCGGGTCCGGACGATCCGGCTCCAGCGGACCGCATCCCCCTGACGGAACACGGCCCGTCCCTCACCGCGCCCGCGCGACCGTCCGGCCCAGCCGAGGTCGGCGAGAAGGCTCAGCGAGACTAGGCAATGCGATCGAGGCTGATCTGCACCGCGCCTTGGCGGGCGTCGCGCGTGGCCAACCCGTAGACGGTGCCCCGGCCTGGACGCGCCCGACGGGCGTCGAACTCGAGATCCGAGGCGCCCCTGTCGATCCACGCGACAACGAACGGCTTTTCCCCGTTGGCCCCCGGGGCCAGTGACTCCCGAATCTCGAGGAGATTCACGTGGACTCCCTGGCGCAGCTCGTCGGCGGTGACCGAGCGTTGCATGCTGCCTACCGGCCTCGCATCGCGCCCCGGGACCGCGCCGTCGCTCTTGTCGTAGGACTGGATGACGAGGCGGTACATGGCACCGTCGGACGGCCCCACGTCGGCCCGGACCTCGGCGCGGAGGGTGTTCGCCGCGTCGCCCAGCGTCGTCGCCGCAAGAAGCGCTAGCCACGAGCCGGCCGCCGCGGACCGAGCCCGCGAGGGCAGCTTCTTGGGGTTGGCGAGGGGACGCATGGTTCGACTCGGCTTGCGCTTCTCCCGGGACTCAATGCCATAACCGTGCCAGCTCGTGAGCAACACTTGCGTGAAGGGTGTACGCGCGGAAGGCCGTCGGCGTTTCGCGGAAGCGCCGGCAGAATTGTGTGGGGATCCCCGCGGAGACACGTGAACGGGGCGGCCGAGCCTGCCGCAGATTCTTCGCCAGGCTGGCGTCCGGCGTGTCCGTCCACCGTCACGGTGTCGTTCGGCGGACGCGGCACACGCGACAAAACCATCACACCTCGACCGGCGTGACTCCCTCCGTGCACCGGGACGACCCCGGCCTCTTCAGGCGGACGACGTGGAGGTCAGTTCGACATCCGCGCCGTGATGGCGAGCTGGTCGCCGGTGCCGCGGTCGACCACCACCGTCGTGCCTGGGGGGAACTCACCGGCCAGCACCTTGCGAGCGAGCGGGTCCTCGAGACTGTGCTGGATGGCCCGCTTGAGCGGCCGCGCACCGTACTGAGGGTCCCAGCCGGCCCTGGCAAGGAACTCCTTCGCCCCGTCGCGCACGTCGAGCCGGAGCTCGCGACGCGCAAGGCGCGCTTGAAACCTCGCGAGCTGGATGTCCACGATGCGCCGGATCTCCTTCTCGTCGAGCCGGCTGAAGAACACGATCTCGTCGAGGCGGTTCAAAAACTCCGGCCGGAACACGCGTCGGACGTCGTCCATTACGCCCTTGCGGATCTGCTCCTTGCGCGACGCCTCGTCGAGCCCGACGCGCTCTTCGATCGCCTGCATGTGCGCCGCGCCGATGTTGCTGGTCAGGATGAGGACGGCGTTCTTGAAGTCGACCGTGCGGCCCTGCCCGTCGGTCAGCCGCCCATCGTCGAGCACCTGGAGGAGCACATTCCACACGTCGGCGTGCGCCTTCTCGACCTCGTCGAACAGGATCACGGAGTATGGCCGACGGCGCACCGGCTCGGTGAGCTGGCCGCCCTCTTCGTACCCGACGTACCCGGGAGGCGCGCCGATCAGGCGAGCAACGGAGTGCTTCTCCATGTACTCGCTCATGTCGAGGCGAATCATGGCGCGCTCGTCGTCGAACATGAACTCGGCGAGCGCCCGCGCGAGCTCCGTCTTGCCCACGCCGGTGGGACCGAGGAAAAGAAAGCTCCCGATGGGGCGATTCGGATCGCCCAGGCCTGCGCGCGACCGGCGCACGGCGTTCGCGACGGCTTCGACCGCGGCCTCTTGGCCCACGACGCGATTGCGCATGCCTTCCTCCATGTGGAGGAGCTTGTGCATCTCGCCCTGCAGCATCTTGGCGACGGGAATGCCCGTCCACTTGGACACGATGGCCGCGATGTCCTCGTCGGTCACCTCTTCGCGCAGGTAGCTCGTCTTCTCCTGCACCTTGGCGAGCACCTTGCGCAGCTCGACGAGCTTTTTCTCGAGCTCGGGGATCTTGCCGTAGCTTATCTCGGCCGCGCGCCCGAGGTCGGCCCTGCGCTGCGCCTGCTCGGCGTCTATCCGCAGCTTCTCGATCTCCGGCTGGATCACGCGGATCTGCGCGATCACTTCGCGCTCGCGCTGCCACTGCGCCCGCATCGCGACGGTGCTCTCGTCGAGCTCGGCGATCTGGCGCTTGACCTCGTTGACCCGCGCGCGGCTCGCCGCGTCGCGCTCTTTGCGTAGCGCTTGCTCCTCGATCTGAAGCTGCATCAGCTTGCGCTGCACTGCGTCGAGCTCCGCCGGCATGCTGTCGACTTCCATCTTGATCTTGGCCGCCGCCTCGTCGACGAGATCGATCGCCTTGTCGGGGAGAAACCGGTCCGACACGTAGCGATCGCTGAGCGTTGCGGCGGCGACGAGCGCGGCGTCCTGGATGCGGATGCCGTGATGCACCTCGTACCGCTCCTTCAGCCCGCGAAGGATCGCGATCGTGTCCTCGACGCTGGGCGGCGAGACGACGACGGGCTGGAATCGGCGTTCCAGCGCGGCGTCCTTTTCGATCCGCTTGCGGTACTCGTCGAGCGTCGTCGCACCGATGCATCGCAGCTCGCCGCGCGCCAGCGCCGGCTTGAGCAAGTTCGCGGCGTCCATCGACCCTTCGGCCGCGCCCGCACCGACGATCGTGTGAAGCTCGTCGATGAAGAGGATGATGGCGCCGCTCGAGGCCTCGACCTCTTTGAGCACGGCCTTCAGGCGATCCTCGAATTCTCCGCGGTACTTGGCGCCGGCCACCATGGCCCCCATGTCGAGCGAGCAAAGGCGTTTGTTCTTGAGCGACTCGGGCACGTCGCCCCGAACGATGCGCTGGGCGATGCCCTCGACGATCGCCGTCTTGCCGACGCCGGGCTCTCCGATGAGCACGGGGTTGTTCTTCGTGCGGCGCGAGAGCACCTGCATCACGCGGCGAATCTCTTCGTCGCGCCCGATCACCGGGTCGATCTTTCCTTTTCGCGCGGATTCGGTCAGGTCGCGGCAATACTTTTCGAGCGCCTGGAACTTGCCCTCCGGATCCGCGTCCGTGATCCGCTGCGCGCCCCTCACCGTGGCAAGGGCCGAGAGCAGCGTCTCGTAACCAAGCCCTCCGTTTTGCTTCAGGAGTGCCGCGACGTCGCGGTCGTGCTTCGCCATCGCGAGCACGTAGTGCTCCACGGAGATGTAGTCGTCCTTCAGCGCCTTGGCTTCGTCGTCGGCCTTGCGAATGACCTCGAGGGCGCGACGCGAAAGGCCCGGCTCGGCGCCTCCGCTCACCTTGGGGAACCCATCGAGCTTGCGCGCGATCGCGTCACGAAGAACGCTCACGTCGGCCCCAGCCTTCTGCAGCAGCGGGGACGCGACGCCGCCTTCCTGGTCCAGCATCGCGGCGAGCAGATGCTCGGGGTAAAGCTCGGGGTTACCCAGGCGCGACGCGCGCTCAAGGGCGTTCTGAAACGCCTCTCGGCTCTTCGTCGTCATTCGATCCGGACGCATGCTCGTCTCCTCCACGGCAGGGCTCGCCACTGGCCGGCGTCACAGCCGACCGAGGTGCTGCCAATCCCGCGGCTCCCTCTGAGCCGCGCCTTTCGCTTCTGCCTCCGACGAAGCTAAGTCTCCGATGGCCCCGCGCAAGAGCCGGGCCAGGGCCCTAAATATCGAGATTGCGCGCGTTGAGTGCGTTGTCTTCGATGAACTGGCGGCGGGGCTCGACCTGGTCGCCCATCAGGATCGTGAAGATCTGGTCGGTCTGGACGACGTCGTCCATCCGCACCTGGAGCATGACGCGGGTGTTCGGATCCAGCGTCGTCTCCCAGAGCTGCGACGGGTTCATCTCGCCCAGGCCCTTGTACCTCTGCAGCTGGGTCCCCTTGCGGCCCCGCGCGTCGATGTAGTCCCAGAGCGCGTCGGCGTCTTCCAGCTCGACCTCGGGCTTGGCGGTCTTGTCGGCGCCCTTCTCGACCTCGCGGACGAAGTACGGCGTGGGCCCGATCGAGCGCACGTCTTGCTCTATGGATACCAGCTCTTCGTACTCGGCCGAGTCGACCAGACTCCAGTCGATGACCACGGGGCGCGCGGCCGACCCCGGCCGAGGCGTGATCTCGATCCGGGCGGCGCCATGCTCGGCCTCCCATCCGACCTCGATCCGGAAGGGCACCGCATCGTCGCGACGCTTCTCGAGCCGAGCGCGGATGAGCGGAATGGCCGAATCGACCTTCTTGCGCTCACGGAGATCGGCCTTGCCGAGCGGCGCCGCGTGGATGGCGTGGCCCACGAGGTTCGCGTCGGCGCGCCGCTCGAGCTTGGCGAGGGCCCGTCGAAACATCCGAAGGCGCTCGGCCAGGCGGAACAGGGGCTCCCCCGCAAGCGTGGGCCCGCGGCTCGCGCGAACGGCGAGCCCTTCGACCCCGTGCTCGAGAAAAAAACGGTCGAGCGCGGCCTGGTCCTTCAGGTACACGTCCTTCTTGCCACGACGCGCGCGGTAGAGCGGCGGTTGCGCGATGTACAGGTAGCCGCGCTCGAGTAGCTCGGGCATCTGCCGGTAAAAGAACGTGAGGAGCAGCGTGCGGATGTGGCTCCCGTCGACGTCGGCGTCCGTCATCAGGATGATCTGGTGGTAGCGCAGCTTCTCGATGTCGAAGCTGCCTTCGCCTATGCCGCAGCCGAGGGCGGCGATCAGCGTGCCGATCTCGGCGCTCCCAAGCATCTTGTCGAGGCGCGCGCGCTCGACGTTGAGGATCTTGCCTCGGAGCGGCAGGATGGCCTGAAACTTCCTGTCGCGCCCCTGCTTGGCCGAGCCGCCGGCGCTGTCGCCCTCGACGATGTAGAGCTCCGCTTCGCCCGGGTCGCGCGTCTGGCAGTCGGCGAGCTTGCCCGAGAGCGTGGAGTAGTCGAGCTGGCCCTTGCGGACGACCTCGCGCGCCTTGCGGGCCGCTTCGCGCGCCTTGGCCGCGATGATCGCCTTCTCGACGATCTTGCGCGCCGTCTGCGGGTTCTCTTCGAAGAACTGGCCCAGCTTGTCGTAGACAGTCGTCTCGACGATCGTCTTCACTTCGCTCGAGACGAGCTTGCTCTTCGTCTGCGAATCGAAGCTAGGGTCCGGGTGCTTGATGCTGATGACCGCGGTCAAGCCCTCGCGGATGTCTTCACCCTGCAGACCGTTCTTCACGTCCTTGAAGAGGTTCTGGCTGGTGCCGTAGCTATTGAAGACTTTGGTGAGCGCCGCGCGGAGACCGGTGAGGTGGGTGCCGCCGTCCTTGTTGTTGACGTTGTTCGTGTAACAGAAGATCTGCTCCTGGTAGCTCGCGTTCCACTGCAGGGCGAGATCAATCCCGATAGGTGCGGCGCCGCCCTCGACCGAGTGCTCGGCGACGAGCGCGATGACCTTGTCGTTCACCGGCTCCTTCGCCTTGTTCAGGTGCTCGACGAACTCGCGGATCCCGCCCTTGTACTGGAACAGCTCTTTGCGGCCGCCGTCGCGCTCGTCGGTCAGCGAGATCAAGAACCCCGCGTTCAGAAACGACAGCTCGCGCAGGCGGCTGGCCAGGATGTCGAATTGAAATTCGACGATCGTGAAGATCGAGGGATCGGGCTTGAAGGTCATCTTCGTGCCCGTCCGCTCCGTGTCGCCGATCACGGCGAGGGGGCTCACCGGAACGCCGGCGCGGTACTCCTGGAAGTGCACGTGCCCCTCGCGGCGGATCTCCATCTTGAACCACTCGCTCACGGCGTTGACCGCGCTGACGCCGACGCCGTGGAGCCCCGCACTGACTTTGTAGCTGGAGTGGTCGAACTTGCCGCCGGCATGAAGCACGGTCATGACGACTTCGGCGGCGCTGACGCCTCGCTCCGGCATGATGCCAACCGGAATCCCGCGCCCGTCGTCGTCGACCGTCACGGATCCGTCGAAGTGGATCGTGACGTCCATGCGCGTGCAAAAGCCACCGAGGTGCTCGTCGACGGAGTTGTCGACGACCTCCCACACCATGTGATGCAGACCCGAGCCGTCGTGGACGTCGCCGATGTACATCCCCGGGCGCTTGCGGACGGCCTCCAGCCCCTCGAGCACGGTGATGCTGGTGCTGTCGTAGTGGGACGGGGGAGGGGCGCTCGTCTGCGAAGGGGCTTGGGGCGGCAGGTTCGACATCGGGGGCGAGGATCCTTCGTCGGAAGCCGTCGCGCGGGTTCGCGTGCGGCATCCGAGGGTTGCGTTTGAGGGGCGACGCCGTTCCTACGTTGGATTCGGATAAGGATGGACGCGGTGAACGGAGGGCCCCGAAGAGCGCAGCGCAGTATACGTCCGGCGCCCCCGACCCGCAAGCAAATCGACCCCAAAAGATAGAATCTTTCTCGCTACTTAGAACAAACCCAAAGGCCCCCCGAAGCAGCGCGCGTGAGCCGACCGTCACCGCCCGAATATCTCTCCCCGACGGACCTCGAAGCGGGCAGTCTCCGGCGCCTTCGGGCCGACCGAGGAGCCCCGCGCGGGCGAGGTGACCTCGAAGATTTCGGGGCGCGTCGTGGTAAGAACGACCTGGCCTTCATGGTCGCCGAGCGCCCCGAGGAGAGCGGCGGTGCGCTCCCGATCGAGCTCGCTCGACACGTCGTCAAGCAGGAGCACCGGGCGCACACCACGCACCCCCGTAACGACATCGATCTCGGCGAGCTCCATGGCAAGCACCACGGCCCGGTGCTGCCCTTGCGACGCGATCCCTCGCATAGGGTATCCGCCGAGGACGACTCGCAAGTCATCGCGATGGGGACCCACTGTGGCCGCCTTCCTCGCGCGATCCTGGGCGCGACGTCGCCGAAGCTCGTCGCGGAACGCCGTGGCTTCGGCCGGCGCGCCTCCCACGAAAGTCAGCTCGACATCGAGCCCGGGTGGCCCGATCCGACGGAACGCCGACACGACCGCCGGGGAGATTCGGCTCGCGGCCTCGCGACGGGCCGACGCTATCGCCATCCCGTGGCGAACGACCAGCTCTTCCCACCCGTCGAGATCAGCCGCGCTCTCGCCGCGCGTCTCGAGCACGCGCTGCCTGGCCCGCAGCGCCTTCGCGTAGAGGTCCAGATCGGCCAACGACGCCGGCGCGATGTACAGCGCCACCCGGTCGAGCAGCTTTCGTCGCTCGGCGCCAGCTCCGGACGACAGCGCCATCGAGCCAGCGTGAAAAACGACGACCGGTGTCCGAAGCGCGTAGTCAGCCAGCGTGGGTGGGCGCTTGCCGTCGACCCGCACGGCTCGCAGGCCGCGGCGCAGCCCGATCGTTTGCTCCCGAGACGAGTCGTCCTCCGTGACCGTGGCCCGTAAGCTCGCGGTGTCGTCGCCCGCGCGCACGAGATCCGGCAACTTGGCGGTGCGGAAGCTGCGAGACGTAGCGAGGACGTACACGGCTTCGAGCAGGTTCGTCTTGCCCTGCCCGTTGTCGCCCGAGACGACGTTGAACTTTGGCCCGAGCTCGACGTCGACCTTGGCCAGGTTCCGGAAGCAGCTAATGCTGAGCGACCGGATAGCAAGCGACCGCATCACGGTTCAGATGCGCATAGGCATCACGACGGCCAAAAACTGCCGGGGCCCGACGGGCTTGACGACAGCCGGATCGAGCTCGCCCCCGAAACCGAGATCGATCTCGTCCTCGTCGAGCGCGCCGAGGACGTCGAGGAAGTACTTCGCGTTGAATCCCACCGTCATCGGCGGGCCGCTGTACTCGATGGGTACCTCGTCGAACCCCTCGCCCGTGTCCGGAGACTCCGTCGAGATCCGCATGGTGCCAGCCGACAGGCCCAGCTTCACGCCGCCCGTGCGCTCACTCGCCGCCACCGACACGGCCCGCAGCGCGTCTGCGAAGGGTGCGCGCGGAACCCGCACGATCTTGTCGCTCTTCTGAGGAATGACCTGAGAATACGGAGGGAATTGGGCATCGACGAGCCGCACGCCAAAGACCATGCCCCCTGCCTGGAAGAACGCACTCGACCCGCTCTGGGTGATCTGCAGCTGCGGCTTGGTGTCTTTGCCATCGGTGACGAGATCCTCGCAGAGCCTGCGAAGCTCTTGGATGGCCTTCAGCGGGATCAGCATCGTGGCCGACGCCTGCCGGCCGCTCACTTTCACGTCCATCTTCGACAGGCGGTGCCCATCCGTTGTCACCATGCGAACGATGTCGCCGTCCCATTCGAAGAGCGCCGAGTTCAAGTGGGCGCGCGTCTCGTCGGCCGAGATGGCGTAGTGGGTCTTGTCGACCAGCTCTTGCAATACGCTCGCGTCGATCGCCAACGAAGGCGAGCCCTCGGACGGCGCAGGCAAGGGAGGGAAGTCGTCGCCCGGCATGCCTCGCAGCGTGTACCGGCGCGCCGATCCGGCAGCCTTGATCGTCGTGGACGCGTTGTCGTTCGAGCTCAGATGGATCGGCCCATCCGGCATCATCCTCACGCGCTCGAGCAGGTCCTTCACGGGCACGGCCACGCTGCCGCCTTTGCTCACGTCGACAGTCACGCGTCCTACGAGCGCCAGATACAGATCCGTAGCCGCGATTCGCAACGTGCTCGGACCGTCGATAGCGAGCAGCACGTTCGACAACACGGGCATCGTGCTCTTGCGCTCGGCCACGCCCTGCATGCGGGCGACGAGCCGCAGGAGCTCTCGCTTGGGTACCGTGAGTTCCATGAGGCGATTCTTACTCTCTTAAATGCATGGTTAGGTGAGATCTGTAGCGGTGTCGATAGGGCCTGTGGAAGACGGGGATAACGTCAAAAGATCACGTATTCTCCCCTCTTGCAGCTCACCTTTCGTGTTGAGCCACAAGGGGAGCGGCGGTGCTGGGGTGGGGGAGAAATGGCTGCCCTCGCTGCTATCCCATGGTCGTCCTGCCCGAGCACCCAGGATTGTCTGCACGTTGTCCTCATCCGCCCGTGTCCGGGAACGAACGGTGCGTGGCTCCGGATGTGCCTCGGAGTGCGCCTACGAGTAAGCGACGAGCAGTCGTGCTAGCGATTCGATCATCTCGCGGCGCGCGCGCTCGTACGTCTTGGGTCCGACGGAGCCGTCGGCTTTCGCGCGTTCCAGGGCCGCCAGGTCCTCCAGGATCGTTTCGCGCGCCGCCGAGACGTCCCGGTCGCCCGGAGCCCGCCGGCGTCCGGACGACGTCAGGGTGAAGAATAGCCCCAGCACCACGCCGCTCGCGGCCAGCAAGGATGCGATGAGGGCCCCGGGACCCCGGGTGGGAATGTCGCGAATCGAGATCGCGAGCGAGGTGAGATGCGGGTCGTCCGGGCGCACGCGCCGCTCGGTCACCTGGAACGTCTGCCCCTGATCGTCGTGACGCACCTCGGGCGGGGGGAAGCCGGCGACGTCGAGCTTGACGCTCCCGGAGGCCGGCATCATCACGCGTGCAATCGCCACGTGGGGCATCAGGCCCACCTCGAAATCCACGTCCTTTTCGCCCGACCAGGGGAGCTGCCAGCGAAACTGCAGCGTGTGCCGTCCGGGAGCGAACGTCCCCCGCAGCTTGCCCGCGTGGTCGACCTCGTCGACGGCCTGATCGCTCATCGATGCCTGGGCGTTGAACGCCGTGTATCCCTCGGGCAGCGCGAGGTGCACGTCGCTCGGCTGCCATGCCGTTCGCCCGAGATTGTAGACGGTCAGCGCCTCTTCCACGTGGATCCTGTCGTCGCGAAGCTCGGCCGCGACGGCGGCCTCGGTCACGACGAGAGCGCCCGAGAGATCCCGCGCCACCGGATACACGTGGAGAACGACGTGCATCGCCTTGGCAATGCCGAGCTGAAACGGCGACGCCGCGAACGATCCACCCTGATACCCGGAGCTGAGCCTGTATGCGACATTGCTCGCCGTATCGAGGCCACCGAAGATGGCGCGCCCAGCTGCGTCGGTCACCCCCTGCATGTGCTTGTGCGTGTCGCCCTTGGCGATCGAGTTGATGATGATCCCGAGCGTGAGCGTCTCGTTCGCGACGGGCTTGTCGTCGGCGTCGCGGAGGTCGACGACGATGGTGCCGGGGGGCAGCGTCGGGTCTTCCTTCTCCACGTCGTCCGGTGGCTCGAAGACGCCGGGCAGGCTCCCGGCCTTGCCCGGATGAGCGTGGGGGTTCAGGCTCCCCGTGTCGGGATGTCCGGGGGGAAGATCCTGCGGATCGGGTTCGCCCGGTTCGTCCCTCTGCGCGCGGGCGCCCCCCGCGGTCGCGAGCACGACGAACGCCGCGGCGAGCGCCAGCCCACGCTCAAGCCGTCGCATCGTCGCCCTTGCCCGCGTTCATCGGCCCGCCGCACTGCTTGCAGAAGGCCGCGTCGACTTCGTTGGAGACCCCGCACGAGACGCACGTCCGCCTCTCGGAGGGCGCCTGCGCGCCTGCCGCGGGGGCCGCGACCACGACCGCGTTGGCCGGGGCCGGGGCGGATGCCCCGTGCAGCTTCAGATATTTGCGCGCGAGCTCCTCGGCCTCGGCCATCGCGGGCGCCACACGCTCGTCCATGCGCTTCATCAATGCCTTGGCCTCGTCGCGGTAGCGCTGCGCCAGCGTTTCGTAGTCGGCGTCGTCGAGCCGGCCGACGGCCCTTTCGTTTTCCAGGTCCTTCAGGGCTCGCAAGACCCTGCGTTTCTGTTCGGCCAGTCCGTCGACGTCGAGGCTCTGCGCCGCGAGCATCTCGAGATCGTCGGGCAGCGGCGCGTCGCCGCTCAACGTCCGCACGCTCGCCCAAAGGAGGGCGATGGCCCCGAGCAGCGCGCCTGACGCGAGCACTAGCAGGGCGGACGGCACGCTGGCGACCACGCCGACCACGATCGCCACCACGACGGTTGCCGCCGGAAGACCGAGGGCGACGCCCTTGCCGAGGCGTCGCTCCGCTTCCTGCTCATCGGGGGACGCGTCGTGGGGGGGGGCGGGCCCGGGTGCCGGCGCGCGCTTCGTTCCCTCAGTCATCGAGATCCTTGAGCTCGTCGTCGAGGCGGGCGTCGTAGGCGTCGCGCGCCGGCGGGGCCCCCTGGCCCGCCTTGCTCGCGCCCTCGGCCCGCCCGCCCGCGGGCGAACGCCACCGCCTCACCACGCGCGCCATCGCGAACGCCCCCGCGCCGATGCCCGCCACCGGCAGCATCCAGATCACCCGGAACGCGCCATGGTTGGGGGGAACGGCCATCGCCTCGGTCCCGTATTTCGCCTCGTACTCGGCCAGGATCTGCTCGCGCTGCTCGCCCGTGCGCAGCTTCTCGCGGATGTTGTCGCGCGCCTCGTCCGCCGTCTCGCAGGTGCACGTGGAGAGCAGATCGCGCGCGCAGCTCCCGCACATGCAGCGGAGCGAGCTGAAGACGGATCTTTCCACGTCGTTTTCTACGCGCACCGTCCCCGTCTTGTCGGAGTTGCCGGGCATCGTCTGGGCGTGCGCCGAGGGCGTGGCCGCGAGCATGATCCCGAAGACGACGCTGGCCGCCGTGGCCGCGATTCCGCGCGCGCCCGCCCATACCCTCGATTCGCCCAGCTCGAGCTGAGGCCACATGCACACGACACTCCCCGCGATGAGGATGATGCACCCGAACCAGATCCAGCTGACGAGCGGGTTGATGTGGATCTGGAACGACGCCAGGTTCCTGTTCGACGGGTTGATCGTCCCGACGATCACGTACACGTCATCGCGGAAAAAGTGCGCCATCGCGACTTCGGTCGTGGGTGACTCGGGCTGCTTCTTGTAGATGAACTTCGCCGGCGTGAGGTGCGCCTCGTTGCGACCGTGCTTGAACACGTCGACGTCGGCGAACACCATCCGCTTGTTGTTGTCGACCTCCATCCGGGCGCCGTCGTACCGGAGCGTGTAGTCGGCGACGACGAACGTCTGCCCGGGATAGAGCGACGTCTCCTTGTCGACGTTCCACGATTGGCCCGTGAAGCCCATGAACATCACCACGATGCCGGTGTGCACGATGTATCCGCCGTAACGCCGGCGTGACGGGGGAGGGAGCGTGATCAGCGTGTGCACGAAGCCCGGCAGACCGCCCAGCCACCAGAGGGCCACCGGCGTGGTTCGCGCGGCGCCGCCGCTGGCGCGCGCGCGGAAGAGGAGCGCGAACTCCTGACCGATGACCGCCAGGTTGAATACGCACAGCGAGATCCCTATGACGGGGGTGAACGCGTTGAACGCGCGCAGCGCAGCGCCGAGCGGCCCCGAGTAGATCGCGTCGCCCCATACGACTGCGGGAAAGCCGATCAAGCCGCCGAACGCGAAGTGCAGCACCGCGGCCGCGACGCCCGACGCCACGGGGATCCGGAACGCGCGTCGAAGGGCCTCCGGGCTCGTTTTCTTCCAGCCGAAGAGCGTGCCGGTGCCCATCAAGAGCAGCAAGAGGATGCCGAGCGGCTGGACCCACGCTTTGTAGAAGGGAGGCCCCACGGTGACCTTGTCGCCCGTGAGCGCCTCGCTGATGAGCGGGAAGGTGGTCGCGATCAAGATGAAGAACAGCAGGCTGCAGAGCACCCAGTTGTTCAGCAAGAAGGTGAACTCGCGCGAGAGCAGCCCCTCGATCTGAGGGCGGCGCGTGCGCAGATCGAGGCCGGTCGTCATCCGTCGGAACACCAGCTCGAGCGCGACGTAGACGGCGGCGCCGGCGATGAGCGCGATGAGCGTGACGCGCCAGGCCACCGGCAGCGACAGCCTCCAGATCGAGTAGAGGCCGGCAGTGCAGCCCGCGATGACCACCCACCCCGCACCGACGGCCGCCTTGCGTAGCCGCGTGGAGGGAGGCACGTCGCGGAGCTCGGGCCAGCGCCAGAGCACCAGCGTGGTGGCGAAGCAGCCGAGCGCGATCAAGAAGTTGCGGAAGTACGGCCCGATCGACGACTGCGCGAACGCGTGGACGCTGGCGATCATCCCGGACCGCGTGAGGAACGTGCCGAAGATCGTCAAAAAGAACGTGAGGCTGATGAGAAAGACGTTCCAGACTTTGAGAAGGCCGCGCCGCTCCTGGATCATGACGGAGTGCACGTAGGCGCTCGCCGTGAGAAACGGCATGAAGGCCGCGTTCTCCACCGGGTCCCAGCCCCAGTATCCGCCCCAGCCGAGCTCCTCGTACGCCCAGAGCATGCCGAGCGTGTTGCCGATGCCGAGGAACATCCACGCGAACAGCGTCCATTTGCGGCTGGCCACGATCCATTCGTGGTCGAGGCGCCCGGTGGCCATGGCCGCGACCGCGAACGCGAACGGGACCGAGCACCCGACGAACCCCGTGTAGAGGCACGGCGGGTGGATGACCATCCAGTAGTTCTGCAGGAGCGGATTGAGCCCTTCGCCGTCGGCGCGCACGCCGGCCACGTTTTGCTCGAAAGGATTGGCGGCGAAGGCCATCAGCACGCAGAAGAAGAGGACGATGGCCATCAGCGTGGCGATGACGTACGGCTGCAGCGCGAGGTACTTCTTGCCGAGCCAGAACACGCACACTCCGATGTAGGCGCTGAGGAGAAACAGCCACCAGAGCAGCGACCCGTCTTGCCCGCCCCAGAGCGCGGTGAACAGGTACTGCAGCGGCATCGACCGGTCGGAGTAGTGGGCGACGTAGCGGATCCGGAAGTCGTGCGTGACGAACGCGTAGGCGAGGCACAGCACCGCCGTGCCGACGACCGCCACCGTGCCGTAGGCGCCGAACCGTGCAGCTTGCAGCGTGCGCGGGCGGCCGCTCGCACCGGCGGCCAGCGACACGGCGAACGTGTAGCTGGCGACGACCATCGCCGCGAGGAGCAGGCTGAACCCGAACGTCGGGATCGAGTTGCCGAAGATCTGCAAGAGGCTCATGGATGCACGCTCGTCGGGGCCTGAGGTGCGCGGAGTCTAGCAGCGCGGGCCGGTCGAGGTGGTATGACCCCCGCGCACCGCGCATGTCCTGGCCCGAACGAGCCGACAATGCAAGACGCCCGTCGGCCACGTCGTGGCACGCGCACGTCGCCCTCCTCGTGGTCCAGGCGGCGTTCTCGGTGGGCGCCGTCGAGGGAAAGCTGGCGATGAAAGCCCTCTCGCTCGGCGGGGGAGGCGTGGATCCGTTCGCGCTCGCGATGGCGCGGATGGTCGGGGCGGCCCTGTTCTTTCAGGTGCTCATGCGTGCCACGGGAGCCCTGCGCCCGGTGTCGCGCCCCGACCTCTGGCGCATCGCGGGCCTCGCGTTCCTGGGCATCGTGCTCAATCAGACCCTGTTTCTCGTGGGCCTGAGCATCACCACCGCCTTCGCGAGCGCCGTCCTCGGGGTGACGATTCCCGTGTTCACGGCGGCCCTCGCCGTGGCGTTTCGCGTCGAGGCGCCGAGCGCGCGCACCGCGCTCGGGCTGGCGCTGGCCATCGCGGGTGTCCTCTGGCTCACGGGGATGGGCTCGCTCGACCTGGGCGCCCTGGCCATCGCGGCCAACTGCTTTTCGTATTCGCTCTACATCGTCTTCTCCAAGCGAGTCATCGCACGCGTCGGCGCGCTCACGCTCGTCACGTGGCTCTTCACGTGGGGCGCGGTGCTCTTCGCGCCGATCGGCGGCCCGGTCCTCGTGCGTGGCGCGATGACGTGGAACGGGCATACGTGGACGCTCGTCGGCGTCGTTGTCGCGGTGCCGACGATCGTGGCGTATTCGGCCAACGCGTGGGCTCTCGGGCGCTCAAATCCGACACTCGTCAGCGTGTACGTGTACTTGCAGCCGCTGCTGACCGCGCTGCTTCAGTGGGTCCAGTTCGGGGAAGCGGTGACCGCGCGGGCCGTGTTGGCGGCCGTGCCGATTTTTGCGGGGGTCGTTGTGATTGCGACGAGGCGGGCGGCGGGGGCAGGGGCGATCGCGGCGAGAGGGGCAACGTAGGTCGGGGTCGGGGTCGAGGTCGGGGTCGGGGTCGGGGTCGGGGTCGGGGCAGAAGAAAACCACCAGGACACGAGGGTCACCAGGGCCGCCACGAAGAGAGAGCAGGGGGATTTTGCGGGAGCCAACCCTCGTGTCCCTCGTGTCCTGGTGGTCCAATCCGCTTCTTCGGCGTCCACTCGCCTCGACCTCGACCTCGACGTCGACCCCGACGACCGGAGGCCTTTGAAGCGCGGCCGCAGGCCCTTCAAACGTTGACACCGGCCCTCGAAGCGCGCGTCGCGGCCCTTCAATCGTTTATCTCTTAAGGGCCTCGACGCGCCTCCGAAGGGCTGCGGTCAGTTTTTCGTGGGCCGCGGTCAACCAAGGCCCGTGAGGGACGCGTCACTGAAGGGCCGCGGTCAGTTTTTCGCGGGCCGTGGTCAACCAAGGCCCGTGAGGGACGCGTCACTGAAGGGCCGCGGTCAATCACTGAAGGGCCGTGATGGGCCCATGCCCATGAGGGCCTCGCCCATGCCCGAGAAGGGCGGGCGATTCGCCTCGAGGGCGAGCCCTCAGAGGGAGAGGGCCTTGGCCAGGCGCTCCAGTCCCTCGTCGAGGGCGTCGAGTGGCAGGGACCACGCGATCCGGAATGCGTCGGGGACCCCGAAGAATGCGCCGGGGGACACGAGGACCTCGTGGTCGCGAATGCCCGCCTCGATGGTGGCGGTGAGATCACCTCGACCCGGGAGAGTGATCAGGCCGAACAGGCTCTCTTCCGACGACGTGAGCGTCAGGCCCCGAGCCGACGCCCACGCCGCCACGCGAGCGCGCTTGCCCGCGACGATCGCGCGCGCACGGGCCGCGAGAGGAACGGTCCGGGCAAGGGCCTCGAGGCCCGCTCGCGCGTGCGATTGCGGTCCGTGTCCGAGACTGGCGAGGAGGGTGTCCTGCGCACGCTCGATGAGCGCGCTCGGGCCGAGCATCCAGCCGATGCGTTCGGCGCCGAGGCCGTAACACTTTGTGAGGCTCGAGACGGCGACGATGTTGTGTGCCAGTTTGCGCGCGCTGCCTCGATAGACCCCGCGGGCATCGACCCACCGTCCGAGCTCGCCGTACGCCTCGTCGACGATCAGCACGGCACCCACCGAATCGGCAACGTGCGCGGCTGCCCGGAGCGCGTCGCCGCCCGCGCGGACCCCGCTGGGGTTGTGGAGGTCGGTCACGACGACGGCTCGCGTATGAGGCGTGATGGCGCGCGCGATCGCCTCGGGGTCGAGCGCAAAGGCTCGCGCCGCGTCGCGTGTGAAGGTCCGCACGATGGCGCCGCAGCCTGCGGGGATCTGGGCCAGCGGCTCGTACGCGGGCGCTTCGACGAGGACCTCGTCGGGCTCGCGGCGTCCGCCGCCCGCGACGCCGCGGCCATCGACGAGCGTCGCGCACGCGAGCCAGATCGCGTGCGTCGTCCCGAACGCCGGGGCGACCTCGTCGCGCGGGACGTCGTTGTGCGCCGCGATGGCGTCGCGCAGTCGCTCGGGCGCATCCCACGGTCCCACTTCGATCGCTCGCGTCGGCGCAACCGAATCCATCGTGGCCCAGGGGATACCGCTCGTCGCCATGTCGAACCGCACCTGCCCGAAGAAGCGGCGAGCCCACTGCAGGTAACGTGGCGGAGCGAACATCAGCGGCCGGCTCCCGCCGGTGTCAGATCGAACGAGGCCACGCGGATCGCGCTCGCCTCCGCCAGCGAGACGTTCATCGAGCCCCGCACGTGGCCTTCACCCGTCGTCGCGGAGAGCGTCCCGGTGAACCCGCGATCGCTCGGATCCGCGCGTCCGACCGTCGCCGTCACGCCCCCGTCGTCGACCAGACCACGCACCGTCGCGGGTCCGAGGACCCCCTCGACGCGCCCGCTGAGCCAGCCCGTCGCCGGATCGCAGCGCAGAGCGATCGTCCCGTCGCCCACTCCGGCGCCGGTCTCCGGTACGCGCCAGGTGACCCCCTTCCACGTCGGCGGCACGTAGAGGCCCCCTGCGACGCTCCGATACGCCCCCCCCCACTCCCTCACCCCCCCGCAAGCCCCACCCGCGCCTGCGCTTGCGCTTGCGCCGGCGCCGGCGCCCGCGCCCGCGTCCGCGCTCGCGCCCGCGCCTGCGCCTGCGCCCGCGTCCGCGCTTGCGCCTGCGTCCGCGCTTGCGCCTGCGTCCGCGCTTACGCCCGCGCCCTCACTCCCCCTCCCGCACCCCATCGCCACCGCCCCAACCATCCCCCACGCCACCGCCCTCACGCCGTCGTTCCTTCCGCGACCCTCTCGTCGATCCGCACTCCCACCTCGCCGTCCACGTCGACCAGCTGCCCGCGCGCCACCGGCACCCCGCCGACGCGCAGCACGACCTGCTCACCGACTCTTCGGCCCAGCGTCACCACGTCGCCCGGTCGGAGCGAGGCCCATTCGCGCGCGGGCATGCGCGCCTCGCCGATCTCGACGCGTACGACGACGGGGACGTCGCCGACCGCGCTCAGGATCGCTGCCGTCTCGCTGCCGTCGCTCATGTCCGCCTCCGCCGCCAGGAGCGGCTCGATTTCGCCCGATAGCACGAGACGTCCGTCGTCGCCGAAAAGCGCACGCACCCCGGAGTCGGACGGTCCTGCGGCCAGCGTCACGGGCCCGCGCCAACGGCCGCCGGGTCCGAGCGCGAGGGGCCAAGGCGACGGAAGAAAGACGTCGCCTGGCAGGAGGGCCTCCATTTCGACGCGCGCGGCTGCGGCCACGCACGCCACGATCGGGATCGACAGCGGCGTCGGGCCCAGCGCGGACAGCGCGCGAAGGGTCCAGGTGTCGGGCGCCGCTCGCAGCGCGTCGGGCGCGACGAGGATTCGCGCCGCGAACGTCTCGCCGTGCACGGTCACGGTCAGCGAGGCCGCCACACGGCGCGCGTTCCCGTCGTCCACGCTCGCCGCGTCCGGTGCGTCGGGGAACGACGAGGCGAGGCCGGCGTCGCGGACGAGGATCGCCTCGACGCGGCTCGCGCGGCGCAACGTCGCTGCAAGGACTGCGGCGAAGGCTCCGGCGAGGCTCGATGGCGCCGTCGACGCGGGGTCGATCGCCCGGGGGGCGCGGCGGCCAAGCGCCCTCGCCAGCACGACCGCCGCCAGGGCCGGCTCCACTTCGACCCGCACGGTGTCTCGCTCGGCCCCGGCCGACCCCGAGCCGCGCGCCAGCTCGACTCCGATGGCTCCGGCGGCCGCGAAGGGCGCCGGGGGCCCGGCGCGGTCCACTCGGATGGAGACGGGGACCCCGAGCAGATCTCCGGCCGCGGAGGCCCAATCCTCGGCGTGTGTCGACGCGGCCACCCAACGGTGCACGTCGCGGAGGGCGGCAACCTCTGCGCGCGCGATCCGCTCGAGCGAGGGCCACGGAAACGCGCGGATGGAGGGCCTCGATTCCGGGGTTGCGCTGGTCTGGGTCAGGTCCTCCATCGCTGGCGCGTACCTTGTCGCATCCCTCGGCCCCACAGCAAGCCACGCGCGCTCCAAAGGCGCTGGACCCGGCGCTGCCGCCCTCTGGTAAGCTCGACCCCAACGTCATGAGGCCTCGCAACCATCGACTCGCCTCGCTGCTCCTCGTGCTCGCTCCTGTGCTGGTCGCCGCGCCCGTCGTGGCGTGGGGGGACGGCGGTGGATCGAAGAAGAAGGGCGACGCGGCCGCCGCGAAGACGAGCGACCACGCCTACCAGGATGCGTGCACGGAGGGGAACGGCAAGTACGCGTCGCGCGACTTCGATGGGGCGATCGTGTCGTACCGCAAGGCGATCGAGATGTTCCCGCACAAGGCGCTCGGCTACTACCTGCTCGGCGAAGCGCAGCTCGCCGCCAACAACCTGACCGAGGCCGAGGCCTCGTGGGGGCGGGCGGCCCTCGAGTCGAGCGAGCAAGACCCCACGCTACGGGCGCGCGTGCTCTTCGTCACGGCCGACTTGAAAGAGCGCCAGAACAAGTGGGACGAGGCGAAGGCGGCCTGGCAGGTCTACAGCGACTGGGCCAATCGCTTCGCCGACGCGGGCGCCTTCGCCGCGAGCGGCGACTCGCGCATCCAGGCAATCGACAAGATGCAAAAGCAGGACAAGGCCTACGAGATCGTCCGCCAGCGCATCGAGTCCACCCGCGACGGCGGCGTCTACACCGATCCAAAGGCCGACGGCGGCAAGAAGTAGCGCGTGTCGTCAGTGCCCGATCGCCACGTCGCGGGTGATGAGCGCGTCGGCGGCGCGGACGAACCGTAGCCAAGCCCCGTACTCTTCGCCGGGGGCCACGCGCGCGGCGGGGACTTCGAGCACGCGGTCGAAGTCGATCGCGTGTCCGTGTACTGCGTCCTTCACGACGACGTAGGCCGCGCCGTCGTGCTCTTCGCCATGGGGCAGGTCGGCGGGCATCTTGGCCGATTCTGGCAGCACGACGCGGACACGGATCTCGGCGTGCCACGACGCCCGCCGCAGCAGCGGCGTGTGGCGCGTGGGCAGCGCCGCCAGCTGCGCGAGGTTCGGGGCGAATGGAGGGCGCAACGCGAGGCCAGATCCGGCCACCGGCTTGGCCATGTCGGGCACGTCGACGCGCAGGTGCATGACGAGCGGCGTGTCCGCCTCCGTGGGCTCCACCTTCATCTCGCGGACGTGCCCGCCGTCGAACGCCGAGGCCACGATCTCGCGCTCGACGAAGTCGTAGAGCTTGGCCTGGGGGACCTGGTCGAGGGCGGACCTCCACGCGATGGCTCGGTTGCCCTCGAACGTGAGCGTCAGCTCCATGCTGGCCGAGCCGTCGGCGCGCAGGTCGGCGCGGCCCGCGTACGTGATGCGATCGGCCGCCCCGGGCGCGTGCACGATGTCGTGGGGCGTGCCGTCGACCAGCCGGATCGCGGTCGCCTCGCGCAGCTCGGCCGGGACGTATCCGTAAGGGGCAAAGCGGTCGCGCACGACGAGCCAGCGCGCGCCGCCGGGGACATCGGTCGCGATGCGGGTCACGAGCGCGTCGTACTGCTCGACGTCGCTCAGCTTGCTCGCCGGCGGCATCGCCAGCCGGTCCTTCACGATCGCCAGCTCGCTCTCGATCCCGACGAGGCGCATCAGGTAGCGGAACGCCGACTCGCGCGATCCGCTCCCGCCCATGATGACGCGCCGGCCGTCGGTCTCCTTCGTTTGCTTGTTCTCCTGCACGTTCTCGACCACCCAGCGGTACAGGCGCCGCGCGCGCTCGTCGGATGCCGTGGCCGGCACGTCGCGCACGACCCCGAACGCTCGGGCGCGCAGTCGGGGATCGAGCGGGGTCGCGTCGGCAGCGAGATCGACGAGGCGCGCGAGGGTCGACTCGAGCGAGACGCCCCATCCCACGCGCACGCTCGGCAAGAACTCCTGGATCGGCGGGCTCTCGGGCTCGATCTCGGCGGGTGGGCTCAGATCGACCCGCCAGCGCCGCTCGACGAAGGTGCCGAGCGGCTTGACCTGCGGCGGCGGCACGTTGCCGCGCGTTTCGATCTCGAGCTCGCGATCGGCCGGCGTCACCATCACGAACTCGCTCCGCCAGTACCCCTTGTCGGCCTCGCGGAAGAACCAATGCGGGCTGCGGTATTCCTTGCCCTTCGCGCCGTCGCCGGGTGCGGGTGTGACGTGCTCGAGCTCGATGAAGTCGCCCACCTCGAGGTGCGGCATCGTCAGCGTCGGCTTGCCGGCGATGGGCTCCGGCTCGAGCACGCGCCCGTCGGGCTTGATGACGCGCAGACGCAGCGCCAGGCCGGTGGGCGGCTCGGTCTCGGACTCCGCGTTGATCGCCTCCTGCGACTGGATCTTCTGGATCTCGTGCTCGAGCATCTCGCTCGAGCCGTCGTCGTGCACCCAGATCGCGGAGTAGTCGAGGACGCGCGCGGCCGTCCCCTCCATGTGGTGGCCCGCCTTTTCCCAGGCCTGGTAGTCGCGGATGATCGCGCGGCCATCCTGCCGGTACGGCTCGAGGTCCGTCGCGCCCTCGACGAGGTCGATCGCGGCGCGAAGATCCTCGGTGGGCGCGCCCGCCTGCAGGCCCGCCGCGAGCGCGCGGCGGAGCGCCCCCGAGTCACCCTTGGCGTAGGCGAGGTCGGCGAGCCGAAAGCGGGCGTGAGCGTCGCGCGGGTGTTTGGCGAGGACCTTCGCGAGCTCCTCGGCTGCGGTGCCGGGCTCACCGGAGCGCCCGAGCACTTCGGCGACGCGAGCCGCGAGCTCTTTGCGGTCGGGGCGGCGCTTCTTCAGGCGTTCGAGCTCGGCGAGGGCCGCCTTGTAGTCGTGCCGCGCGAGCGCCCGGTCCAGGTCGACCTCCGCGTCGGGGTCCAGCTTGCGAACGCGCGCCGCGATCTGCTCGGCCAAGTCGGGCGGACCGTTCTCGTCGAGCGCTTCGAGGTAGGCGCGCAGCGCCGGTCCGTCATCGGTGAAGCGGGCCGCGATGTCGGCGAGTGCCCGCAGCTGGTCCGCCCGCCAGCCGAGGCGGCCAAAGAGCTGGGCGAGCTGTTCGACGACCTCCGGCTCCAGCGGCGTCGCCCCCGCGAGCGCGTGCAGGGGGTCCACGCCCTCTTCGGCCCCGCGCTGCTGCGCGTCGTCCACGATCGCCGCGAGCTTGGCGCGCCAGAGGCCCGCATCGCCGGCGATCGCGCGCTCCCGAAGCGACCGCGCCCGGGTGCCGCGCGCCCCCTCGGGCAGGGCCGGATCGTCGTCGACGAAGGTCGACGCGAGCTCGAGGGCCATCGGGGCCGCGTCGCGCGCATCGACCAGCGGTGCGATGAGCACGGACGCCACGTCGTCCATCTGATCCACGTGCGCGGCCGACGCCGAGAGCGCCGCCACGACGGCGTCGTCGGCGACCGAGGTGTCGCCCCCGGCGGCGCGACGGGTGATGGCGTCGATCGGGTTCAGGTCCGACAGCGTGCGCGCCGGCGTGATCGCCACCGCCGGCGCAGGGTCGGCGTCGGTATCGAGGCCCGCGGCGGTGCCGTCGGGGTTCAGGTACCGGATGCTCGTGACGGGGGACACCATGCGGGCGACGACGCGGTGGCGTCCTTCGACCACATCGACGTGCGCGCCGAACCGCTGCCACGAGCCCCACTCGGCGGGGCCCCGTGTCAGCACACGCGCCCCGTCGATCCAGAGCGCGACGGCGCCCTGCACGGCGACGACGAGCTCCTGATCCCCATGCGTCGTGAAGAACGACTCGGCGTAGAACACCCCGTCTTGCACTTGCTCGTCGGCCGCCGCCACGCAGCGCGTCTGGGTGACCGAGAGGATCCTCGGCGTCTGGCGGCGCATCGGATCCGGCGGCCACGAGAGCGGCCATGGCGTCGACGTCTCGGCATCGAAGGATCGCGTCGGGTCGGACACGCTGCCGTGGCCGAACGGTCCGGCGATGCGCATGCCGCGCGCGCAGCCCATGCGCCGCACGACGTCGGCGTCGTAGGCCTCGCTCGTCTGCTCCGCGCGCGCGTAGACCTCGCTCGCGCGCCACTCTTCGAGCTCGGCCACCGCACGCCACCCGAGGTGGCCGGGGTGCGCGAGCAGCTCGTCGAGATTTGCGCGGTGGTTGGCGAAGAGCCCGGCCACTGAGCCTCGCAGCCCGAGCAGTTGGCGCACCGCGAACCAGCCCACGAGAGGCGCTCGCGCATCGGGATCGGCCGCAGCGCCCATCGCCGCAGCGACGTACGACTCGGCCGCGACCGCGGGCTGGCCGTGCTCGTCGTCGAAGACGGCGCGCGCGAGGCTCGACCACATCCCCGGCCGGTGCGGGGCCGCCGCGGGGTGCTGCCGGTCTTGCTCGGCCAGCACGTCGAGCCGCTTGCGCGCGATCGCCGCCTGCTCGGCGCGTCCGCCAGGCGCGAAGTCCTCGGCGAGGGCCCACCGGCCGACGGCCTCCGCGTCGCCCATCGTGGCGGCGTGCCGCCGCAGCTCGTCGAGCGAAGGCGCCCTGGCGACGGGCGGCGCGCCCGCGCAGCCCGCGGCTGCCGCCAGGGCCGCGGCCAACGCGGCGATCGCTGCCGCCCGCGCGGTCACTTGATTGCCACCGTCGCGCGCTGGCCCAGCGCTCGATCGACCTTCTCGCACCACGCGCGGAAGGCGGGGTACTCGGCGGCCGGGACGCGCGTCTGGCTCAGCGTCACGGTCGTCTTCACGTGCACGACGCGTGCGTCGGACGTCACGTCGAGCGCGTACGAACCGAAGGGGCCCGCGTCGCTCGACGCCACGGAGACGCTCTTGAGCCGAGCGCCGGCGGGCAGATGGATCGTCCAGTCGTCGACCTGGGTCCATTGCGTGTACATGCGCACGTCGAGCTTGCGCTCGGCCAGCGGGGCCAGGTCCCTCACCATGTGCTCGCGGCGGCCGAGCGGGACCGTCAGCACGTCGCCCTCGGTCCGGGCGAACTGCGGCACGCGGCCGCGCACACGCATCTTGACGCCTTGCTCCACGTCTTCCAAGTTCCCCGACTCGACCGACGTCACCTCGCTGCCCGGGAGCAGCGCGGCCATCATCTGCTGCGCGCGCTGCGAGCGCGTCGACTGCGCGTGGAACCGCACGCGCCACTCGGCCGCCTCGAAGCCGGTGACGTCGGCACGCCAGTCGATGCCCGCCGACCCGTCGGCCGCGAGCGTCGCGTCGACCTTGTGGCCGCTGATGCTCGCGCTCGCGGGGGGATCGGGCAGGTGGACGAGCTTCGCGTTTCCTTCGTTGATTTGCAGCGCCAGGGCACCCCGGTCCATCGCGGGGAGCTCTTGCGACCCGGAATATTCCGCCGTGCCGTCGAGATAGAGGTCGAGCGACGGCACGTACGCGATCATGTGGTCGAACGGGGCCAAGCTCGCGGGCGCCGGCTCGATGTCGCCCTTGTTCGCGGTGCGCACGACGACGGGCGTGGCCTTGATGCCCAGGGAGCCGAGCATCGTGACGATGAGGGTCGCCTTGTCTTTGCAGTCACCGAAGCCGCGGGCGAAGATCTGCGCGCACCGGTACGGCTTGTAGCCGTGAATTCCGAACTCGAGCGCCACGTAGCGCGTCTTTTGCGCGACGTAGTCGTAGACGGCGCGCACCTTGGCCGCGTCGGTCGACAGGCCCTTGGTGAGGTCCTCGGCGCGGCGGCGCACCTCGTCGTCCGGGACCAGCTGGTCGCGAATGAGGCCCCAGTACCAGCGGCCCATGTCGTCCCACGTCTTGTACGTCGAGACGTTCACGTGCCCGAGGATCTCGGCCCACGGCGGTTGCAGCGGCTCCGGGTCGAGCGGCGGAATGTCCTTGGCGCGGAAGCGGTAGATGCGCTGTTCGCCTCGCTCTTCCACATCGGAAACCAGGCCGGGCACCTTGGGCGCGTTGAAATAAAACGAGCGGCTCTTTGGCGTCATGAGCACGTACTCGCTCGCGGCCACCGGCTCGGAGCTTTGCATGTAGACGACCTCGCCGAAGTAGTCGGCGAACTCGTTGCGTGAGGCGACGTCTTCCACGCGGTACTGGATCTCTACGACGTCGCCCGGCTCCAGCCGCCCGAAGCGGATGTAGTAGCTGCGCGCGCTCGTGTACATCGCGACGGCCGGGTCGTCGGCCATCGCGCCCGCGCCGCTCTCGATGGCCTCCTCGACCGAGCCGTCCTTGCGGAGCACGCGGGCGACGCGGAGCTGGACGGCTTCGGAGTCGTTCTCGTAGGCAAAGTCGTATTCGCGCGACTCGGCCGCGGCCGAGTCGGTGAGCGGCTGATAGACGACCTGGCGGAAGCGGTTGGCCAGGCCGTTGGGGAACACCGTCGTCACCTGCAGATCCACGAGCGTGCGACGCGCCTGCCCGCCCGAGGGCGCCTTGGCGCTGGCCAAGAACTCGGCCGAGGGGTGGGTGTAGCGCTCGTCCGGTCGCGGCGCCGCCGGCGCGATGTGAGCCAGCTCTTCGCGCACGTCCTTGGCCTGGGGCATGAGCTCGAGCACCCGCTTGAGTAGCTGGAGCTGCTCGTCGCGCTGGCCCGCGAGCGCGTACGTCGTCGCGAGCTGGCGCATCATGTCGGTGTCGTCGGGGGCCATGTCGAGCGCCGCGCGGTATGCGGCGATGGCGCGGGCCTGCTGTCCGAGGCGCAACCACGCCTGCGCCGCCGTTTGCAGGGCGCCCGCGCTGTCGGGGTTGGTCGCCTCGAGGCGGTCGATCCATCGCCCGGCGTCGGCCGCGTCATGGCGCGCGACAGCCAGATCGATCCGGGCTCGGGCGAAGGCCGGGTCGTCGAACCGCAGCGCGGCGTACCGGTCCGCGGTCGCTTCGGCCTCGGCGTCGCGGTCCTCGTCCCGCAGCGCGGCCACCATGGCGCGCAGGAGGCCCACGCTGCGGGGGTGCCGCAAGAGGGCCTTCTGCAGGAAGGTGAGGGCGGTGTCGCGCAGGCCCGCTTCGGCGTACATCTCGATGATGGCGAGCGTGGCCGCCATGTTGTCCGGGTCGAGCTCGAGGACGCGCTGGTAAAATGGGATGGCGTCCCGGGCGTTGACGCTGCCTCGGGCGTAGGAGCCGCGCGCGAGCAGCGTGTCGATGGTGTCGCGTCGCGACGCGTGCCCCGCGGCGACCAGGGCCTCGGCCCTTTCGATCCACGTGGCGCGCTGGTTGCGGCTCTCCGCGACGTCGCCGGCCAGCAGCAGGCGCGCGACGGTGGGCGTTTTCTCGGCCGCGCGCCGCGCGAGCTCGCGCGCGCGGTGCTCGCTCGGATCGTCCGATCCGGTCGCCCCGAGGTAGCGCGCGTAGGCCTCGAGAGCCGCCGGGTCCTCGCGTCTGGTCAGCTCTTCGAACGCCTGCACCGGCCCTTTCACGCCCTGCGGCGGAGGCATCTCGCCCTTGCCGAGCGCGGCGACCCCCCCGCCCTGGGCCGTGGAGTGGCGCGGGTCGGCGTCGACCTCGATGTGCTCGTCCGGAGCGCCGGCCGGCGTGGCGATTCGCACGGTCAGCATCGGCGCGTGCTCGTCGCCGCAGACCTTTGCCGTCAGCCGGTTCCAGCCGGCCCGCGCCGTGGCGGTCGCGGCAAAGCGATCGGGGTCGAGCTCGCGGTACTTGTCGTCGCGCAGGATCTCGACGCCGTTCCAGAACAGGCGCTCCGAGCCCGCGGCCCCGCTCCACACCGAGACGAGGCGCGACCCGGCCCCCTGGACGCGGGCGTCGCGCACGAACGTGGTCGCGTAGACGCACGTCTGTTCCTCGGGCCGCACGAACGCGCCAAAGTCCGTCCACCCGTAGGGCGACACCGGTGGCAATGCCCTCCAACGAACGGGCCGGTGTAGCTTGCCGTCGTAGTCGCGTGTCAGGTTGATCGGAAGCTCTTGTTCCTTCTCAGGCTCGAACGCCTCGGTGAGCCCGGCCTTTCCGTCGTTGTCGAACGGGCCGACGATCATCCACTTGCCCACGTAGCCGAGGCGCGCGACGCGCTGGCGCGCCCCCTCGAGGTCCCCGCGACGGCGCCGGGCGTACGCCTCGAGAAGGCTCGCGTAGGTCCGGGTCGGAGCGGGCAGGCTCGCGTCGGAGGCGACGTCGTGCAGCGTCTCTTCGACCTCGCTCGGATCGCTGCGGTCCCACTCGGCCCAGATCCTCCGCAGGGTGACGTACGCGCCGGGCGGGGCACCCGACGCGACCTCTCTCCGTAGCTCCGCGAGACGCGGGAGCGCCGCTCCGCCTACCGCGCCTACCGCGCCGACCGCGCTGGTCGCGGGGATGGCGAGCGAGGCCAGCGCACAGATCACGATGCCGACAAGGCGACCCTGGAACGGCATCTGTGGCATCACGCTGTAGCGCTCAGAGAACGCGACCTCAAGGCGCGTGGCAACCAGACAAGGTCGCGCTATGGGTGAACTTGATCCCGGAATCCGCATGACGCCCGAGCCCACGTTGCAAGCTCCTGCGGAGACGGCGCCGCCGTCGAGAGCGAGTATCGCGGGGGGGCCGCTGGAATCCCTGCCGAGCGCCGGCCGAGCCAAGGGCCACGGGCTGCGCCCGCTCTTGCTCACGATGCGCCCGCACCAATGGGTCAAGAACCTGTTCGTGATGGCGCCGATGTTCTTCCACAAAGACCTGTTTCTGCGTGTCCACGGCGACACCTCCCACGGCGCGCCGGACGCCGCGTTTCTGAACCTCACGGTCACTTCGCGCGCGGCGGCGGCGACGGGGGTCTTTTGCCTGCTCGCGGGCGCGGTCTACACGATCAACGATCTCGTCGACGTCGAGGCCGACCGGGTCCACCCGATCAAGCGGGCACGCCCCATCGCCAGCGGGGGGGTGTCGGAGGGGGCCGCGCGCGTTCTGGCGATCGCCCTCGTCGTCACGTCGCTTGCCATGTCGTACGCGCTCGCGCCGATGCTCGCGGTCGTGGCGGCGGCCTACTTCATCGAGAACCTGCTCTATAGCTTCTGGCTCAAGAAGGTGGCGTTCCTCGACGTCGCCCTCATCGCGTTCGGCTTCGTCTTGCGCGTGCTCGCGGGGGGTATCGCCGCCGACGTGCGTGTCTCGGGCTACATGCTCGCGTGCACGGCCCTTCTCGCGCTCTACCTGGGCTTCGGCAAGCGACGGCACGAGCTCGCGCTCGAAAACGCCGGAAAGCAGCGCGCGGCGCTCGAGGCGTACTCGGTGCGCTCGCTGACGATCGCGCTCGCCGTCACGGGCACGGCCACCACGGTCACTTATGTCGCCTACACGCTCGATCCGGTGACGCGCGCCTTTTTCAGCTCCGACTACCTCTGGCTCACGGCGCCGTTCACGGTATTCGCCATCGTGCGCTTCCTGCTTCTCGTCACCGGTCGCGCGGGGCGCGGCCTGCGTGCCGAGTCGCCGACGCAGGAGATGCTGCGCGACGTGCCCTTCGTGCTCAACCGGGTCGTCTGGGTGGCCGTCGTCGTCGCCATCGTGTACCAGCTCCGGCCCAACAACTAGAGGTGATGCGCCCCGCTCACCCGGAGCCTCTCCCCCTGAGCGCCAAGCCCGGCGCGCTGGGCGAGCTGGCGCTGACGCTGCCGGTATTTCTGGTCTACCAGCTGGGTGTCGTCTTCTTGCGGGTGCGCAACGCGGCGGACGTGGTCACAGCGCAGCTGCTCGCCGCCGCCCACGGCGACCGGACGACGTACCTCGAGATCACCCTGGGCGCGGGCGCCCTTCTCTTTCTGGTGTTCGCCGTGCTCGGGCGAGGCCAGGTGCTCCACGGGCGCAAGCTCGTGCAGATCGTCATCGAGGGAGCCGCGTACGCGACTGCCATGGGGTCGGCCACGTCGTGGGTCGTCGGCCGTATCTTTGCAGGCGCGCCCGCCTTGCACGGCGCGGCGGGCGCCGGTGCCTCGCCTGGTGCGCTGGCGCTCGACCCGTTCACCGCGCTCGTCATGTCGCTCGGGGCGGGGTTCTACGAGGAGCTCGCGTTTCGCGTCGTGCTGTTCGGGCTCGGCGCCAAGATCCTCGTATGGCTCTTCGCCCGGCAGACGGTGAGCCTCGTCGGTACGGCGCCGCCGCTGGGCGTCCGGGCCGTCTTCGTGATGCTCGTGTGGTCGCTCGTCTGCGCGGCCGCGTTCAGCGGCATGCACTACGTCGGGGCACTCGGCGACACCTTCGACCCGCGCTCGTTCGTCGCCCGCGCGGTGCTCGGCCTCGCGCTCACGCTCGTCTACTCGATGCGGGGCTTCGCTGCCGCCGTGTGGACCCACGCGCTCTACGACGCGTGGGTGCTCGTGTTCTGACACGACTCGCGGACCATCTGGAGGCCCGCGTACGCGGCGAGCGTCTGGATGCGCGTGCGGTCACCCTGAAAGACGCGGTGGACCACGTCGACCGTGCCGTCGGAGCGGGCGAGCGCGAGGTACACCGTTCCGACGGGCTTCTCCTCGGTGCCCCCACTCGGGCCCGCGACGCCCGTCAGCGACAGCCCGATGTCGGAGCCCGAGATGCGCTTGGCACCGCGCGCCATCCCCGACGCCACCTCGGCGCTCACGGCGCCGTGCCACCGGATGGTCTCTTCGTCGACGCTGAGGATGCGCGCCTTGGCGCTGTTCGCGTACGTCACTGCGTCGAGCAGCAAGAAGTCGCTGGCGCCAGGCTCGCGCGTGAGCATGTGCCCCACGAGGCCGCCGGTGCACGACTCGGCGATGGCGAGCGTCCAGCCCCGCGTGCGCAGCGCCCGCCCTACGACGCCGGGGAACGTGTCGTCCCCTTCGCCGTAAACGTGCCCGCTCAGACGCGAACGGACCTCGGTGGTCGCCCGCTCGCACACGTCGCGTGCGGCGCCGTGGGAGGCCCCGCGCGCCAGCACCTTGACCTCGATCTCGGGGAAGTGGGCACGGTACCCGATGACCGTGCCGGGGAAGGCCGCCTCGACGCCGCCGAGCTTCTCGCCGACGACGCTCTCGGGGAGGCCGAACGTGCGCAGCCGGATCTGAAAGAGGTTGCCCGGCGCCAGCGCCCGGATCTTCGGGACCACCTGCTCCTCGAACATCCTGCGCATCTCCGACGGCACGCCGGGCAGGAAGAAGGCGATGCACTCGCCGATACGGATCCCGAATCCTGCGGCCGTGCCGATCGGGTTGGGCAGCACGTCGGCGCCGTGCGGGAAGTCGGCCTGCTTGGCGTTCGAGGGGCTCATCGTGCGCCCGTACTTCTCGAGTCGCCGGCGGATGTGCTCGAGCGAGGCGTCGTCGCGGACCAGCGGCACACCGAGCGCGCTCGCAATCGCGTCGGTCGTGAGATCGTCCGTCGTCGGCCCGAGGCCGCCCGTCGCGACGATCACGGCCGCGCCCGACGCGGCCCGGCGTAGCGCATCGACGATGCGCGCGCGGTCGTCGTCGACCGTCATGTGCTCGGTCACCTCGAAGCCCAGGCCCGTCAGCTCGGAGGCGATCCACGCGGCGTTCGAATTGACCAGCTCTCCTCGCGTGAGCTCGGTCCCGATCGACATCACCACGCAGGTCATGGGGACGAACAAGGATACTCGAGCGGGCGACCTATGGGGAGTACGCGCACCGAAAGCCAACTCGAGGGTCTCCAGAGCGGGCGGGGAGCTCGAGCCGCGCCCACGTCCGCAGCTCGGTCGCGAGAGAGCTTGCCCACGACCCACCCTTGGCGATGGCCGCGTCGCCTTCGCCCGCCACGAGCTCGGCGACGTTGCCGGCGAGATCGTGGAGCCCCGATCGGGAGTCACCGTCGGGGTGCGAGCCGACCGTGTCGGGGCCGTCGGCTCCCGCCGCGCACGGGCCCTTCAGCAGGCCCCACGCCGCGCGCCGGCACACCGCGCCCGTCTCGCCCCAGGGGTACCGGCTCGCGCTCTGCGCGGAGCCGTGGCCCGCGGACGCGGCGGCCACGATCCACTCGTCTTCGGTCGGCAGGCGGCCGCCGCGACGCTCGCAAAACGCCTCGGCGTCGTCGCGCCCCATCCCTCTCGCGGCGCGCGCCGGGTCCGCCGCTCTCGCGTGACCCGCGTAGCTGCCCTCGGTGACCTCGAAGGCGTCGATCCGAAAGCCGCTCACGTGGATCGTGCGCGACCCCACCATCCCCTCCGCTTCCCAGTCCGACGGGCCGATCTCCAGCGTCATCTCGGGAACGACCACGCGTTCGTCCGGCGCGTCGCAACCGCGGCCCGTCGGAACGAGAGGCCGCGGACACGCCCCGCCCGGCGCAACCACACATCGCGTGCCGACGGCCACGAACCCTGACCCGCATTGGCCCCGTTCGCCCGCGTCTCCCCGCCGCCGCAGGCACGCGCCGATCGCGAACGAGACCGCCACCGCGCACCCGACCACGGCGACGGCGATTGTCCGCACCGGCTCCCGCGTCACGCCTGGACGTGCAGCTTGAGTACGCCCACCCCGCTCACTTCGACCTCGACGTCGTCGCCCGCGAGGAGCGGGCCGACGCCCTCCGGCGTCCCCGTCAGGATCACGTCGCCGGGCACAAGCGTCATCATGCGGCTCACGTACGACACGAGCTCGGGCACGTCGAAGATCATGTGCGCCGTCGTGCCGTCTTGCCGGGTCGCGGCGCCGACGCGGCACATCACCCTCTGCGTAGAGGGGTCGAGCTCCGTCTCGATCCACGGGCCGATCGGGCAAAAGGTGTCGAACCCCTTGGCGCGGGTGAACTGCACGTCCTTCTTTTGCAGATCGCGCGCCGTGACGTCGCACGCGCACGCGTACCCGAACACGTGCGCCAGGGCATCTTGCCTCGTGACGCGCGTCGCGCGCCGGCCGATCACGACCGCGAGCTCCGCCTCGTGCTCGACGCGTACGCTCTCGGGCGGCAGCACCACCCCGCCGCGCGGCCCCATCAGCGCCGAGGGCGGCTTCATGAAGAGCAGCGGCTCGGACGGGATCTCGTGCCCCAGCTCGCGCGCGTGCGCCGCATAGTTGCGCCCGATGCACACGATCTTGGAGGGCCTCACCGGGCAGCGCAGAGCGCGCTCGTCCCACATCCACGACTCGCCCGTCTCGTGGAGCTCGGTCCACGGACCGGCCGCGGGCCCGTCCAAGGCCACGAGGCCGTGCGCCAGCGGACCATCGAGGCGCGCGAACTTCTCTCCGGAATCGGTGGCGAGTAGCGCGACCTTCATGGTTGCCGCGCTAGGGTAGGGTCTCCCCATGACGCGCGCCATCCGCCTCGCCTTCTCGCCGGACAGCGACGACATCTTCATGTTCCTCGCCCTGCTCGAGGGCAAGATCGACCTCGAAGGCCTGACGTTCGATTCGGAGCGTGCCGACACCGAGGCGCTGAACGCGCGCGCGGCAGCGGGCGAGCTCGACGTCGTGGCGGTGTCCATCGCGCGCTGGCCGTCGATCGCGCGCGACTACCTGCTCCTGCCCCATGGGATGTCCGTCGGGCGCGGATACGGCCCGGTCGTCGTGGCGGAGCGGGCGCGGCCCCTGGAGTCGCTGCGCGGCGCGCGCATCGGGGTGCCGGGCCTTCGGACCACGGCCTATCTCGTGCTGCGCCTCCTTTTGCCGGAGTTCGATCCGGTGGTCGTTCCGATCGCTCCGTACGCGCGGTCGTTCGAGGCCGTGCGCGCCGGCGAGGTCGACGCCGCGCTCCTGATTCACGAAGGGCGCCTCACCTACGAGCGCGAAGGCTTCGCGCGGGTGTGCGACGTGGGCGAAGAGTGGGCGTCGCTGACGGGCGGGCTGCCTCTGCCGCTCGGGGGCAACGCCATCCGGCGAGGGCTGGGGCCGGAGCTCGTGGCCAAGGTCTCCCGCCTGTGCCGCGCGTCGATCGCGTGGGGCCTCGAGCACCGCGACGAAGCGATGGCGACGCTCCTCGAACGCGACTCGCGCGCCGACCTGGCCTTGGATCGCGCAACGCTCGACCGCTACCTGACGATGTACGCGAACCGCGATACGCTCGATGCCCCGGCCGACGTACGGCGCGCAATCGGCGAGATGTACATGCGAGGCCACGCCGCCGGGCTTTTCGCTGCTCCCGTGACACCGGAGTTTTCTGGCGATTTGCCCTGACGCCAGAGGCCGCTACCATCAAGGTTTGCCCCGGAGGCTCTCCTGAACACGCCGTTCCGCGTCTCCGTGTTTGCAGCGCTGTGGGTCTCGGGGTGCATGGGCGAGGAGCCGCCCGCCCCCACCGCCACCCAGTCGAGCGCCATCCAAGGCGGCACCACCGACTCGACCGACACGTTCAGCGTCGGCATCGTCCAGACCGAAGACATCAGTCAGGACATGGTGGCGTACTGCACCGGCGTGATGCTGGCGCCCAACCTCGTCGTCACCGCGCGCCACTGCGTCGCGGAGCTGTCGTCGTCGACCATCGACTGCGGCACCTCGTCGTTCGGGGCTCTGTACCCGGCGTCGGATCTCTACCTTACGCAGAACACCGTCATCGACCCGCACGATCTCCACGATTCCGCCATGTACAACAACAGCGTGTCCGAGATCATCGTGCCCTCGGGCGCGGGGCAGGCGGCCGTTTGCGGCAACGACATCGCCCTTCTGATCCTCGGACAGCCGCTCGACGCGCTACCGCAGTACGTCGTCCCCACGATCTCGCCGCCGATGACGAGCTCGCAGTACGAAACGACGGTGACCGCGATCGGCTACGGCGTCGACTCTCCGACCGACACCGCGGGTACCACGGCCGGCACGCGGCGGATCAAGCAGAACATCGCCCTGGAGTGCATCCCGAACGACCCCAATCCCAGCGAGTCGGCGCTGGATTGCTATGCGTCGAACCCCACGCAAGCGCCCATGTACCTGGCGGCGAGCGAGTTCATGTCGGGTGACAGCACGTGCGAGGGCGACTCGGGCTCCGGCGCGTTCGAGCAGAGCAACTTCGACGCGGGGCGGTGGGTGGCCTTTGGCGTCCTTTCGCGGGGCGGCACGAGCGCCGACGGCACCACGTGCATCCAGCCGATTTACTCGCGCTTCGACGCGTGGGCCTCGCTGCTCGTCAGCGCCGCCAACGAGGCGGCCGCCATGGGCGGGTATGCCGTCCCATCGTGGGCCGCCAACGTGGACGCCGGGTCCGGCCAGTCCTCGTCTTCGGGGGCCGATTCCGGCGCAGCATCGAGCAGCGGCGCCGGCGATTCGAGCACCGCCACCAGCGCACCCGCACCGGGGAGCTTGGCCGCTGGCATCGCGTGCGAGACCGGGAGCGCCTGCGTCTCGGGGATGTGCGCCTCGACCACGGGCTCGACCGCCGGGCTCGGGGTGTGCGTGACGCTCTGCGGGGCAGCGAGCAGCTGCGCGAGCGATTTCACCTGCGAGGACGGGTTTTGCTTCCCGTCGGGCGACGCCGGGGGGGCGACGGCCGATTCTACGCATGGGTCGTCCGGCTGCTCGGTCGCCGCGGCCCCCGGTGCCGGCCCCCCCGCGTCTGCGCTCATCTGGGGACTGGGTTTGGCCGGCCTTGGCCTGGGGGGCCGCGGGCGCGGGCGCCGAGGCCGGAGGGACGTGTCGGCAACCTGACACCTGATCGCAACGCAAAGCCCGGGAGTTGCATCTTTTCTGCAGTGATGCGTGCACGCGGGATTTGCGGAATGATAGGGGAGTGACGATGGAATCCTTCCCCTGCAAGCCGGCACCGATGGGCGCGGCCGAGCGAGGTCGCGAGGAAGTCCTGCGTCGCCGGATCTTCGAAGAGATGGGACGCGGCTCGCACCGCTGGCGGCTCACCTGGCTGCTCCCGTTCCACGTCCTGGTCGTCACCCTGCTCGTCTCGTGGGGCGAGTCGCGCTGGCGCGCCGTCGTGCAGATCGCCGCGGTGCTCGTCTTCGGGGGCCTCGCCGTGGCGCGCGTCTTCGACCGAGCTGAAAAGCTCAAGGCGGCGGGCTTCCTCCTCGGAATCTGCTGCAACCTCGCGCTCGTTGCCACGACGGGCGGTCTCGCCAGCCCCCTCCTGGCCACGTCGGTGCTGCTCATCGTGGTCGCGGGGACCATCATGCGCGAGCCGCGGTGGCTGCCCATCGCCGCGTACGGGGTCTTGCTGACGGGGTTCGTGTCCTTCGCGTTGCTCGCGCACACCTCGATTGGCGAGGTCGCCGGGCCCCTGCGCGCCGGGGCCTCCGGGCCCAGCGCCGAGTTCGTGAGCCTTTGCACGCTGGCCGTCGTTTTCACGATGGTCGGCATTTCGCGCGTGGGCCAGGGCCTGACACGCGCCTACGAGCGTGCTGCCGTGGAGCTGGCCGAGCGGCGCGACGAGCTTTGCAGCGAGAACGTGGCCCGCACGCGGGTGCTCGACGGGATGGCCGCGCGCCTCGCGCACGAGGTCAAGAACCCGCTCGCGGCCATCAAGGGTCTGTCCACGCACATGGCGCGTCAGGCCTCGGACCCCAAGGCGGCCGAGCGACTCGCGATCGTGGCTGCCGAGGCGGACCGCCTGCAGTCGATCGTCGACGGTTTCCTCTCGTTCTCCCGCGGCCTCGACGATCTGCGCCTCGCGCCCACCCATCCGTACCAGGTGGCCCGCGAGCTCGCCGTGCTCCTCGAGACGCGCGTCGAAGAGGCCGAGGTCACCATCACCGTCACCGGCGACGAGGACCTCGTGCTCGACGCGGACGCGCGCAAGCTCCGCCAGGCCCTGCTCAACATCGTCCTCAACGCAGTCGAGGCCTCGCCCCGCGGCTCCACCGTAAGCGTGAGCGTGCAGCGCGATTGCGACGGGGCCCGCCTGCTGGTGCGCGACGACGGCGCCGGGATGACACCGGAGGTGCTCGATCGCATCCGCAAGCCTTACTTCACTACGAAGGAGGGCGGCTCCGGGCTGGGCCTGGCGGTCGCGCGTGGCCTGGTGGAACAGCACGGCGGTGCGCTCGAGTTCAAGAGCGTCGCCAACAAGGGCACCACCGTGACCATCACTCTGCCCACCAAGGCCAAGCCCTCGTGCGCTCGCTTGCCCGATCCGCGCCGGATCGGCGCGGCGGTCGAGGCGGCGGTCGAATCCGCCGAGGCCGCACCCGTGGGCGCGCGCTGAGCCGTGATCGGCCATGACACGTGTACTCGTCATCGATGACGACCCGTCGCTCCGCTTCACGCTCGAAGCCGTCCTGAGTGACGCGGGCCTGGTGGTCGAGGCGTCCGACGGCGGCGTCAACGGCTTGGCGGCGTTCGACGCCCACGGCGCCGACGTCGTGCTCACCGACCTGGCCATGCCCGACATGGACGGCATGCAAGTGCTCGCGCGGATGCGCGCGGGCGACCCCAGCGTGCCCGTGCTGATGCTGACGGCCCACGGGTCGGAGCGGGTCGCCGTCGCGGCGATGAAGGCCGGCGCGTTCGACTACATCCCCAAGCCGTTCGATCCGGACGAGCTGGTCCTCGCCGTGCGCCGCGCCACCGACTGGCGCGACCTGCGCCTCCAGAACGCGCGCCTGCGAACCGAGGCGTCCCTCGGGCGCACGATCATCGCGCAGAGCCCCGCGATGAAGCGCGTGATGGACATGATCGCGCGCGTGGCGCCGAAGGATGTCACCGTCCTTCTCACGGGCGAGAGCGGCGCGGGGAAAGACGTGCTCGCGCAGGTGCTCCACGCCCACTCACGCCGCGCCGACAAGGCGCTCATCCGGTTCAACGCCGCCGCAATCCCCGCGGAGCTGGCCGAGGCCGAGCTGTTCGGACACACGCGCGGCGCGTTCACCGGCGCGCAGCAGGCGCGCCTCGGCTACTTTCAGCAAGCCCACAAGGGCACGCTCTTCATCGACGAGGTGGGGGAGCTGCCGCTCGCCATCCAGGCCAAGGTCCTGCGCGCGCTGCAGTCGGGCGAGGTGCAGCAGCTCGGGGGCCGGACCGAGAACGTCGACGTGCGACTCATCGCGGCGACGGCGCGCGATCTCCCCGCCGAGGTGCGCACGGGCCGATTCCGTGAAGACCTTTTCTACCGGCTCAACGTCGTCCCTGTCCGGGTCCCCGCGCTGCGCGAGCGACCGGAAGACGTGGAGCCGCTGGTGCGCACCTTCGTCCGCCGGTACGCCGACCGCTACGGCATGGGCGGCGTCGAGGTCGAGCCAGCGCTCGTCGAGGCGTTGCGCGCGCACGCCTGGCCAGGGAACGTGCGTGAGCTCGAGAACACCGTGGCGCGCCTCCTCGCGCTGGCCCCGGACGAGCGCATCACCCTCGCGCTTTGGCGGGCCATTGCCGACGGTGCCTCGCCATCGTCCGCGCCCTCGGCGCCGAACGGCGACCCGGGCCCCGGACATCCGCTGCGGGGGCGCGTCGAGGCGTTCGAGCGCAAGCTGATCGCCGAGGCGTTCGAGGGCGCCGCGCGCAACCAGAGTGAGACGGCGAGGCGCCTCGGCGTATCGAGGCCCGCGCTCATCGAGAAGCTGCACAAGTACGGGCTCATCGAGCGATGAACCTTGTGCTCGCGCGCGCGACGACGGTCGCCGTCGCGCTCGCCCTCGTGGCCGTCCTCGCGTCGTGCCCGCGGTCCCGTGGCGGTCTGCCGCCCGGAGCTTCGGCGCGCCGGATCATCTCCGTCTCGCCCGCGACGACCGAGGCGCTCTACGCCGTTGGCGCAGGCGATCGCGCCGTGGGCCGCTCGAAGTTCTGCGACTGGCCCAGAGAGGCCCTGGCGCTCCCGGTCGTCGGAGGCTTCGTGAACGTGGATCTCGAGGCCGTGCTTCAGCTCCAGCCCGACCTCGTGGTCGGCGCGCCCGGGCCCACGTCGGGCCGCCTGGCAGAGCAGCTGAAGAACCGAGGGATCGCGTCGTGGTTCCCGTCGATCGAGTCCTTCGCGGCGATCGATGCGATGATCACCGGACTCGGCGAGCGGACCTCGCACGTAGAGGATGCCCGCGGCGTCGCCCGTCGGATCGACGACGCGGCGCGCGCGATCGAGGTCGCGCTGCAGCGCGAGCCGTCGCCGCGCGTGCTCGTGGTGCTCGAGGTCGCCCCCGTCGTCGCCGCGGGCCCGCACGACTTCCTCGACGAGATGGTTCACCGGGCGCGCGCGGTCAACGTCCTCACCGACGGCGGCCCGTGGCAAACTCTGGGCTTCGAGGCGATCATGCAGCTCGATCCGGACATCGTCGTCGACGCCTCGCACGTCGAGGGCGGATCGGCGTCGGTGATGAACGCGACCGCACAGAACTGGAAAGAGGTTCGCGCGGTGCGCGAAGGGCACGTCGTTGCACTCCACGACCCCACGATCATCCGTCCCGGGCCGCGCGTGGCCCAGGGGCTCGCCGCGCTCGGGCGCGCCCTGCATCCGGGCGTAGCCGTGCCGGCTCCGTGAATCACCCATGGCGAAGGTGCGCATCGATCAGCTCCTCGTCGATCGAGGCCTTGCTCCTAGCCGCGCCCGCGCGCAAGCCTTCGTCCTGGCCGGCGCGGTGTTCGTGGACGGATCGCGCGCGGACAAGCCCGGCGCCACCGTGGCCGAAGCCGCGAGCCTCGAGGTGCGCGGCGGCGATCACCCGTTCGTCTCGCGCGGCGGGGTCAAGCTCGCGGGGGCGCTCGACGCCTTCGCCATCGACGTTCACGGTTTGCGCTGTCTCGACGTCGGTGCGTCGACGGGAGGCTTCACCGATTGTCTGCTGCAGCGGGGCGCCGCCTCCGTCGTCTCGGTCGACGTGGGCTACGGGCAGCTCGCGTACAAGCTCCGCGTCGATCCGCGCGTGTACGTGATGGAACGAACGAACGCCCGCGGTCTCACAGTCGATGCGATCGGCGAGCCGGTCGACCTCACGGTGGTCGATGCGTCGTTCATCGGCCTCGAGCCGCTGGTCCCCGCGACGCACCGGACGCTGCGCGACGGCGGCGCGCTCGTCGCCCTCGTCAAGCCGCAGTTCGAGGTGGGCCGCGAAGAGGCCGCCCGCGGCAAGGGCGTCGTGCGCGATCCGGACGCGCGGCTCGCCGCGATCGACCAGGCCGTCGCGGCCGTCGCGCGCGGCGGCTTCGAAGTCCTCGCCCGCTGCGACAGCTCCCTGCCCGGCCCCAAGGGCAACCTCGAGGCCTTCGTCCACGCCCGCAAGCGCGCGCGCACCTGAGGGCCATGCGCTAACGTACGCGGCGCATGGCCCAGCCCGAGCCGTCGCCCGCGGAACATCCGCTGCCCGCCGTGCCCAAGCGGTCCCTCTTCGCGGGGGTGCGGGACTACTTCTCGGAGGAACCATCGCTGCTCAACGCGGTGGTGCCATCGTGCCTCGTGTCGATGGTCCTCTTCACGCGGGCGCCGTCCACGAACTTCATCTTCGATGAGCAAGAGGCGCTCCTCGCCAACCCGTACGTTCGCGCCTCGGTCGACCCGGGTGCGCACATCGGGTGGTTGCAGGCCTTCAAGCGCGACTTCTGGGGGCTGACGCCCGAGCGCACCATCGGCTCGTACCGCCCGCTGCCGGACATCGTGTGGCGCGCCCTCTGGAAGTTCGGCTTCCGCGAGCAGAGTGCCTTCCCGCACGCCTACATCAATGTGCTCATCCACGGGTTGAACGGCGCGCTGGTCGTGCTGCTCGTCGCGCGCTGGACGCGCGATCGCCTTGCGGCGTGGCTGGCCGGTGCCGCGTTCGTCACGATGGCCGTGCTCACCGAGGCCGTGAGCGGCGTGGTGGGCCTCGCCGACGTGCTCGGGGGCATGAGCGCGCTGCTGGCGCTGCTGGCGCTCGGACTCCCGCTGGCCACGATGCCCATCGCCGTCCTCGGCGCGCTGCTCCTCGGCCTCTATTCCAAAGAGAGCGCCCTCTGCCTCGTGCCGCTCGTCCCCCTCGCCGCGCTGATGACGTCGCAGGTGACACACCCGGAGCGGCCCCTGCGCTGGGCCCGCGCAGGCGCCGCGGCCGCAGTCACCGGGGCGGCGTTCGTGCTTTACGTACAGATGCGCCGCCACTTCTTCCCCGTGACGACGCCCGCCGAGCTGACCATCGAGGCCAACGCGGCCAGGCCCCTCGCGGCGCGAGCCTTCGCCGCCGCCCTGCGCTGGTACGCGCAGCCGATGCTCCCGCACGACCCGCTCAACAATCCGCTGCTCGATGCATCGCCGCCGTATCGCGTCGCGGGGGCCCTGCGCGTCTACGCGCGGGGCCTCGCACAGGTGGTCGCGCCCTGGCGGCTATCGGGCGACTACTCGGCGCCCCAGGAGCCGATCCCGGCACACCTGATCTTTCCGGCGAGCGTCTTTGGCGCCGCCGCGATGGTCCTGCCGATCCTGGCGTGCCCGGTGGTGGGGGCGTTCGCGTGGTGCCGTACGCGCCGCGCGCCTCCGGCGGAGACGGACCTCCTGTCTGCAGTCGAGCTCGCGCCGATCGTGGCGCTCGCGGCCGCGTGGGTGGTGATCGCGTTCCTTCCCGTGTCCAACATCCCGGTCGTGCTTCCCACGGTGCGCGCCGAGCGCTTCTGGTATTTCCCGGCGATCGGTCTGTCGGTGCCGCTGGGCCTCGGCTGGGCGTGGGTCCTGCGCGAGGCCAGGCGCGTCCACCTGGTCTGGGTGGGCGTCGCAGCGTGCCTGCTGTTCTTCGACTTTCAGTGCTTCGCAGCGCGGCGGCACGCCCTCGACTACACGAACGACCTCACGTTCTGGGACGCGACGCGCAAGGCCGTGCCGCGGAGCGCCAAGGCGCACCTGAACTACTCGGTCATGCTCGGCGCGCGCGGCGATCTGGTGGGCCGCCTCGCCTCGAACGAGATCGCCCTCCAGCTGGCGCCGCAATGGCCGATGGCCAGCGTGTACCTGGGCGACACGCTCTGCCGCATGCACCGCGCGCCGGAGGCCGTCGCGTATTTCGTGCAGGGCTTTCAGCTGGCGCCCAACGACATGAGCTTGATCGCGCTGGGCGTCCAGTGCCTCTGGGACGAGCACGCGATCGACGAAGGCACTGAGGCGCGCGCCCAGTTGCAGGGCGCCGCCGATCGCTATGCCGGCTCGTGGCTCAAGTACATCGTGGACGACACGATCCTGAACGGCGACGACAACAAGGGCGTCAACCCGAAGTACCGCCCCCGCGGCTACAACGAAGGCCCGAAGAAGGACGAGTAGCCCTAACGGAGCCTGTACTTGAAGAACGCGGCGTACGACGGGATTGCGTCGCGCCAGAAGCGGATCTTTTTGCCTTCGTCGAAGCCGCGCGCCACGTAGTTGACGGGCACTTCCATCGGCGAGTTGCCGTTGCGCGCGAGCTTGCAGGCCAGCTCGATGTCGAGCTCGAAGCCGTTGCTGTGCAAATCCAGCCCGTCGAGGCACTCGGCACGGAACACCTTGTACATCGTGTTCACGTCGGTGACGCGCTGCTGGTAGAGCACGTCGTACGTCTTCGCGAACACGACCTGCGCAAAGTTGAGCGCCAGACCGCGGAGGGGCGTCGAGTCGTACCGGCGCACCTTCCAGTCGTCGAGGCCCAGGCTCCGCGAGCCGAGCACGAAGGTGGCCTTGTGCTGCAGGATCGGATCGAGAAGCGCGTCGTAGTCCTCGACGTCGTACTCGAAGTCCGCATCTTGGATGAGCACGATGGTGCCCGTCACGTGCTTGAGGCCCGTGCGAACCGCGTGCCCCTTGCCGCGCGGCCCGTCCTCGTACACCACGCGGACACCCGGTCGCCCTTCGTAGCGCTTGACGATCTCGCGCGTCCCATCGGTGCTGTTGCTCTCGACGATGATGAGCTCTTTCTCGATGACCACTTGCTTGGCCAGCACCGTGTCGATGACCTGCGCCGCGTAGCGCGCCTCGTTGTACACGGGGAGCACGATCGAGAGCTTCTCGCGCGAGGCGGCCGCGCCGCCCTGCTTGCGGCCGAAGACGGCCACGCGGTTGCCGGCGCGCACGGGGACCGGCACGTTGCGCAGCGCCGTCGTCCCGAGCAGCCGCGTCATGCCGGCGTCGGGTGCGATGCGCTCGCCCACGTATTGCGCCGTGTGCGTCACCGGCAGCGCCCACTGCGCCTTGAGGACGCGATCGAACCGCGACATCAGCATCGCGAGGTTGCCCGTGCTGAAGAAGCACGTCTTGTTGTCGAAGAAGGGTGGCCAAAAGCGCCGCATCATGCGCGCCGGAAGCGAATCGGTGTTGGTGTAGGTGACGACGAGCAGCGCCGATGCGGGGAGCGCCTCGGTCAGCTTGCCGAGGACCACGCCCGGGTCGCTGCAGCTCTCGAGCAGCTCGTGCAGGATGACCAGCTGCGGCCCGCGAGACAGCTGCAGGGCGGCCCACGAGAGGTCCGACGACGCGACCAGCCGCGCGAAGGCCGCGTCGTTCGCTTCGGCGAGCTCGAGCCCGATCCGCTTGGCCGCTGCGACTTCGCGGAACTCGGGGAGGAATCGCCCGAGCAGCAGCGATCGGACCAGCGGCTCGCCGTGGATGCGCAGGTGCTCGGCGGCGACGCGCTCGATCAGGCGCTCGAAGTCGCGGACCACGAGCGCGCGGTCGTTGGCGTTGGTGAACGGGCGGGCGTGGGCGATGTCGAGCGCGTTGAGCCCCACCGATTCTCGCGCGGGGTTGACGTACACCATGCCGCAGGTGCCGCATCGGACGAAGCGAACCCCCGTCTTGTGGAACAAATACCCGGGGTTGTCCGACTGGCACGCCGGGCACTTCACGAACCGCGTGTGCGCGCGGGCCGTGCTGACCGCCGCTGTCGGCTCGAACTCGAACGCGCGAGGCGCCGGGTGCTCCTGGGGGCCCATCAGGGGCGTAGGGATATCACACGGCCGGCGCCGCGCGACCCCTCAGCGTCGCTGGTCGACGTAGGGATTTTCCATGAGAAATCGGAGCGTTTCGACCACGCTGTCCTCGATCGTCTTCGTGGGCGCCCAGCCCAGGCTGCGCAGGCGGCTCGCATCGAGCAGGATCTTGGGGCTGTCACCCACCCAACCGCGGTCGCCCCCGGCGTACTCAAGCCGCGGAGACAGCCCCATCGTGCGCGCGATGAGCGCGATGCTGTCGTTGACTGCGATCCAGTAGTCGTGTCCGAGGTTCAGGATGTTGATGGGCTCGCGCGCGCGGTCGATGGCGACCAGCATCGCGGCGATGCAATCGCTCACGTGCAGGTAGCTCTTCTGCTGCTTGCCGTCGCCGAGGACGTGCAAGCGCGTCGGGTCGCTCTTCAGCTTGCGCCAGAAGTCGATGATGTGTCCGTGCGTGTACCGCGGGCCCAGAAGAGACACGAAGCGAAAGAGCCACGTACGGAAACCGAAGCCGTGCGCGTACGACGTGAGCAGGCCCTCGGCGGCCACCTTGGACATCGCGTAGAGCGACGTCTGCACGGGGAAGGGCGCGTTCTCGGGCGTCGGAATCACCTCCGAGTCGCCGTAGACCGAGCCGGTCGACGCGAACGCGATCTCGCGCACCCCGGCAGCGCGCATCGCCTCGAGGACGTTGTACGTCGCAAGGATGTTCTGATCGATGCACTTGCGTGGCTCGAGCAGGTTGTCCTTGATGTCGGCGTTGGCCGCGAGGTGGAACACGAAATCCACGCCGCGCATCGCCTCGGCCACTCGCTCGGGCTCGAGCAGGTCGGCCTCGACGATGCGCAGCCCGTCGCGCGGCGGCACGAATTCGCGAAAGCCCGTGACAAAGTTGTCGAACACCGTCACGCGCGCGCCGCGCGCGACGAGCGCGTCGGTGGTGTGGCTCCCGATGAAGCCTGCCCCACCGGTGACGAGGACGTGCTTCCCTTTCCAGTCCATCGCGGGCAAGGTCGCTCGCTCAGCGCGCCGTTACTTCTTCTTGGGCCGGTTGCGCCACGCGTTGTTGAACTCGGCGATCGTCTCGATCGTGCGCGGGTGCCAGACCATCTTGCGCAGGATCGGTGGCGTGACCGTGGGGACGTGGGCGCCGGCCTCGATGGCCTCGTTCACGTCGTTCATGTGGCGGATCGAGCCGACGATGATTTTCGACTTGAGCCCCTCGCGATCGAGGACCGCGCGCGTGGACGCAATGATTGGCTTCGGGTCGTAGCCGAGGTCGCGTACGCGGCCGCTGAAGAGGCTCACGTACGTGGCTCCGGCGAGGGCCGCCAGGTACGCCTGGTTGAGCGCCATCAGGCACGTCACGTTCGTCTTGATATTGCGCTTGGCGAGCCGATTCAGCACGCGGAGGCCGATCTCGCTGAACGGCACCTTGATGCAGATCCGCTGCGGATCCCACGCATGGTAGAGCTGCGACTCGTCCCACATCTCGCTCTCGGTCTCGGTCGTCAGCTCGACCGAGACGTCGCCCGTGCTGACGGCGAGGACCTCACGGATCCGCTCGCCCAGGTCGGCGTCGGGCGCTTCTTTCGCGATGATCAGCGGGTTGGTCGTTACGCCGGAGAGCACGCCCCAAGCGAAAAGGTCTTTGATCTCTTTGGGGTCCGAGCTGTCTACGAAAAGTGCCATACGAGTCGCTCCTTAACCATCTTCCAGATAGCACGCGAACGTCAACCGTGTCGGCCGATGGCGCCGGCAAGGTCGCGTAGCGTCGCACCCTGGGCGTCCGGCGCAAGCCCCGCCGGGCCGGCCCGCAGTGGACAGAGCTCGCACCGGTTGGTGGTGAACACGAGCCCGGCGTGCAGGCCGGCCGCCCGAGCCGCCTCCACGTCGCCCGCTGCGTCTCCGATCATCCAGGAATGCGCGCGGTCGCCGTCGAGGCGCGCGATGAGGGCGTTGAGCATCCCTGGCTTGGGCTTGCGGCAGTCGCAGTCGCGGACGAGGCTCGGGTCGCCCCCATGGCCCCCCGTGGGGTGGTGCATGCACGCTTCGACGGCGGCGATTTGCACGCCCTCGGCAGCGAGGAGCGCCACCAGGGCGTCGTTCGTGCGACGCACGGCGTCGGCCGAGAATTGCCCTTTGGCCGGCGCGGGCTGGTTGGTCGCCATCGCGAGCACGAACCCCGCGCGCTGGAGCTCGCGCATGCCGTCCACCGCGCCCGAAAGCAAGCGCAGGTGGTCGGGGTGAAAGGCCACCGTGACGGCGCCCGTCTCTTCGTCCCGCACCACGTCGATGATCGTGCCGTCGCGATCCAGGATCGCGACTCGCGTCACTTCACGCTCTCCCATTTCGTCGCTGCGCGCTGAAGCTTGGGGTGGCTGACGAGCAGGTGCCAGACGACCGCGGCGAAGCCCTCGGTATGGGGCGTCGTACGCTCCGCCGCTACGGTCGGGATCAGCACGCACGCCGTCGCCGCCTGCTTGGTGAAGCCGCCGTCGCGACCGACGATGCCGAAGATCTTGGCGCCGACCTCGCGCGCGAGCTCGAGCGACCGGACGAGGTTCACGCTGACGTTCTTCTCGCGGTTGCCGCCTCCGACGCTGAACACAAGGACACCGTCGCCCGCGCGCAGGCGCGATCCGCGCAGCCACTCGACGAAGCACGTATCCCAGCCGTCGTCGTTCACGCGGGCCGTGAGCTCGCTGACGTTGTCGGTTGGAGCGTAGGCCTCGAAGGCGCAGAGCTTGCGGAAGTCGTTGACCGCGTGGCCGGCGTGCCCGGCGCTGCCTCCGACCCCGAGGATGAAGAGACGCCCTCCACCTTCGCGCACGGACGCGAGCCCCTCGGCCACGGCCTCGATGGCCGACGCGTCGAGCTTGCGAACGATCTCGAGGCTCTCGTCGAGGTACTTCTTCGTGAAGCTTTCCATGGTTTTTTCGGGCTGGCGCGCTTCCGGAAGCTTGGCGCGCGCGTTGTCAGGATCGGTGAAAGTTGGCCATGATGCGCGCCCCGTCGAAATCGAAGCGGAACCGCAGGGGGCGCAGGCCACGCGCGGCAAGCGTCTCCTGCACGTGTCGACGGTCGGATGCGCGAACGTAGAACATGAAGAAGCCGCCGCCACCCGCGCCCATCAGCTTGCCGCCGATGGCGCCTGCCTTGCGCGCCGCTTCGTAGTGCTCGTCGATCGTGGAGTCGGACATGTTGGCGGCGAGCTTGCGCTTGTTCGTCCAGTGCTCGTGCAGCATCTCGCCGTAGACGTCGGTCTGCCCGGTGAGCAGGATCCGCTTCGTCTCGTAGCCCAGCTCCTTGATGCGATGCATCCGCTGGACCGCGGCGTCTTTGTTCTCCACGATCGTCTTCGCCTGCTCTTTGAGCACGGTGGAGGCCGCGCGCTCGACGCCCGAATAGTAGATGACGAGGTTCGACTCGAGGTCGTCGATCACCTCGTCGCGCAAGGGCAGGCGCTCGACCTCGACGGAGCCGTCGCGGTTGAACGTGAGCGCGCTGATCCCACCGTAAGCCGCGATGTACTGGTCCTGCTTGCCGATCGGCTCCTTGAGCTCGTCGATCTCCAGGCGGCAGGCCTCCTGCGCCAGCACCTCGGCCGGCACGAAATCGCGCTTGAAGGCGTGGAGGCCGTTCAAGAGCGCCACGGTGAAGCTGCTCGACGAACCGAGCCCCGTGTTGGCGGGGACGTCGGCCAAGCTGTGTAGCTCGAGCCCGCTCTTGAGACCCGTCATCTGCAGCGCCGTACGAAAGATGCGGTGACGGATCTGGTCGACCGACTTGACCGTCTCGCTCTCCGAGTAGGCGAGCCGGATGTCGTCCGAGAACCGTTTGGCCACGCAGACGAAGACGAACTTGTCGACGGCGGCAGCCACGAGGAAGCCCCCGTGTTCGCGGGAATAGCTTGGCAGGTCGGTCCCGCCCCCTCCAAGCGAGAAACGGACGGGCGCGCGTGAGACGATCATGAAGAAGGCTGGATCCGAAGAAACCGATCGAGCTCCGCGAGCCCTTCCGGCGAGCCAATTTCGAAAAACCTCTCACGGGCCAGGCAAGCCCGCAAGCGCTTCCGTGCCGCGAGACGACCCTGCAGTGCGTCGAGACCGTGGGCCGTCGCTGCAGGCAGCGAGGCAATCTGCGACCGGCGCAGAGCCGTCGCCCCGTAGTCGATGTGGTCCAGAGTGGGGTCTCCCGTCACGCCTTTTTCATATCGGAGCACCCACTCGCCGTCGGTCGTCACGTTGGACGGGTCCCATCGCCCTTCGTTCCGGTAGACGGCCATCACGCCGTCGCAGTCGTCGTGGGCGTCGAGGATGCGGAGCGGATCGGCGTAATCGAAGGGGAGGTAGCTATCGCCGTAGGTGACGAGGAACGTGGGATCGAGCAGGGGCAACGCCGCCCGCAGCGCGCCGCCCGTGCCGAGCAGCTGGGGCCCCTCGTGCGACCACGCCGCGCGCACGCCGAAGCGGCCGCCATCGCCCACGTGCTCGCGGATGGCCTCTCCTAGGTGGGCGACGCAGAGGACCACGTCGCGCAATCCGCAGGCCGCGAGCCGCTCGAGCTGCCAGTCCACGAACGGCCGCCCCGCGACGACGAGAAGCGCCTTCGGAACGGTGAGAGTCATCGGACGCATCCGCGTCGCGAGCCCTCCTGCGAGCACCACGGCTTGCACGGCGCCGTCCTTACCACGCGCCGCCGAGGTCGAGTACGCGGGCGTCACACGCTTGACACCCCCAGGGCCCGCGGCTATTTGCGCGGGCCCTGCCGGGCCATTAGCTCAATTGGTAGAGCAGCGGACTCTTAATCCGTTGGCTGACAGTTCAAGTCTGTCATGGCCCACCAGAATCTCAGGGGTTTCCCCGGTCACCGGCGCCGTTCGATCGCCCATTCCACGAACGCCGGCATTACGACGACGGCCGTGGAGAGGCACGCGATCTCGCCCAGGACCGCGAGCAGGCCAAAAAGGAAGAGCGCGCGGTTCTGCGCGAGCAGCAGCGACGAGTAGCCGATGATGGTCGTCGCCGAGCAGAGCACGACCGCGCCACCGGTGGTGCGCACGGCCTCCTCCATCGAACCGGCGCCGTCGAGCTCCCAGCGGCTGGCGACGTTGACGGCGTAGTCCACGCCGATCCCGAACGTTATCGGGTACGCGATGAAGTTGGCGAAGTTGATGCGTATGCCGGTCCACATCATCAGGCCCCCGAGCCACAGCACCCCGAGGAGCAGGGACGCAACGACAAGCAACGTGGACCGCCTGCCCCGCAGGAGCGCGAGCACCATGACGAGCACCCCCACGAACGCGGCGGCGCTCGAGACGACGCCATCACGCCGGATCGAATCGAGGATGTCGGCCGTGAGGGCGTGCGACCCCGCCACGCGGCCTGGCCTGGCGCCGGGCGCCGCCGCGGCTGCGGCCCGAAGCTGCGTCACGAACTCGGCGAGGGGTGGACCCAGCCAGAGCGTGCGCCCGGGGCGCGGGTAGACGAGGACCGTGCGGCCTATCGATCCGTCGCGCTCGCGCAAGCCCGTCGTGAACGTGTCGGGGAGCTCGGCGGCGGTGAGCGGTCGGAGCGGCTGATCGCCCACGAAGCGATCCACGTTCTTGCGCTGCGCGTCCGTCAGGGAGGCGCGGATGCGGGGCGTCAGATCGTCGCGAATGCGCTCGACCGTGGCGATCTTCGCGCCCTCGTCGGGCGGCACGACGTCGGTGAGCGTACGCACGCTCGCGACCAGCGTGTCGAGCGGGGGCTTCTTCGCCGCGGCGCGCACCGCGGCTGCGATCGCGTCCGCCTGCTCGGGCGTGTCGGCGAGGATCACCGTGGGCGTCAGGTAGGCGCCCAGCAGGGCGTCCATGCGCCGGCCCCAGTAGCCCTCGCCCGTCGCCCAGGTGTCCGCGCGGCGCAGTTTGGAGAAGTCCGTCTCGATCTCTGCTGGTCCGAACGTCCGCACCTTGTACAGCGCCGCCGCGGCAAGGGCGGCCGCCGCCACGAGGACCGGCCCGCGGAAACGGCGCACGACGCGCACGAGCAGCGTCATCGCCGCGCGGCGCGACGCAGGCGGCGGGGCGCGGAGCCAGCTCGCCAGCGGCGGCATCAGCAAGAATGCGAACCCCCACGAGAAGAGCATCCCGACGCCGCCGATGATCCCGAACTGGCGGAAGCCGCGAAAATCCGTGAGCGTGAGCGACGCGTACGAGACACCGGCCGCCAGCGCGGCCGAGAGCGTTCCGCCGCGGGCACCCCACACGGCCTTGCGCAATGCGTCGCGCGTGACCGCTCCAGCGCGTCGTTCTTCGACGTACCGCGCGAGAAGGACGATGCCGAAGTTGATTCCGTTGCCGACGATGATCGATCCGAGAAAGGCCGTGTTCGAGTTGAGCTCGGTGACCCGCAGGGGTGGCAGCGAGCAAACCGCGAACGTGAAGACGCACGCCAAGAGCAGCGGCGGCAGCAGGATGACGACGCTCGCCCACCACTCGTAATAGAAGGCGATCGCCACGACGACGAGCACCGCGACGACGACGCTGGAGACCGAGAGGTCGGTCATCAGGGCGCTCGTCTCTTCGACGTTGATCGCCACGTCGCCCGTGAAGCCGACGCGCATGCCGGGCGCGTACGAGGCCACGTTCAAGCGGGTGGCGTCGAGCTTCACGCGGTCGAAGAGCGCCTGCGCCGCGCCACGGCCCATGTCGAACTGGCCGAGCTCGATGAGGAGCAGCGCCGTATGCAGCGAACGACTGGCGAAGCGGTCGTCCTCGAAGCGCCGCGTGGCGCTTCGGCGATCGTCGTACCTCTTCTGGATGTCATCGAAGTCGAGCGGGGGCGCGGGGGCGTCTTCGTCGAGCAGGGCGCCCGTCTCGCGCGCGGCCTCCCAATCGCGGCGCGCCTCGACGCGCTGGGCGATCGTCTCGAGGTCCCCGAGGTCCATGTAGAGGGGCGCGTGGTCCTCGAGGAAGGCGCGCTCTATCGCGTCGCCGGTGCGCGCGACCTTCACGAGGCCCGGCGGGTACCCGCGGATCCGGAGAGCGAGGTCGTCGAGGAACCGCTCAGCCGCCGGGACGTTGTCGCTCGTGACGGTGTCGACGACGACGCCGAGATGCTGCAGGCCGGGGAGCCGGCGTTTGAGCTCGTCGATCGCGACGACGCTGGGCGCGCTGCGCGGGAGGAGCTGTTCCAGCTCGGTGCGAAGGTGGGCGTAGAGGTTGGCGGTGCGCCAAGTCGCGGGGACAGCGAGCACGAGCGTCGCGATCCACAGCCACTTGCCCCACCGGATCGTCCAGTCGACGAATGCCTCGACGCGCGGCCCCGGACCGCTTGCGCCGATCACGCCAGCACCCCCGCAGCGCGAAGTCCGACCATGGCTACGGCGCCTATTGCGCCCGCGGCCACGTCGTCCATCACGATGCCCCATCCCGCCGGCAGCGCCTCGAGCCGACGCACCGGCCATGGCTTCGCGATGTCGAGCGCGCGAAACAGCACGAAGCCGATGAGGACCGCGGGCCATCGCGCATGCGCGACCGGGGTCATCGTCACCAAGAAGCCCGCGACCTCGTCGATCACCACGAACTGCGGGTCCTTGATGCCCACCTCGCGTGCGACGACGGACGCCGCCCACACCCCGAGGGCCGTCACTGCAACCGCGGCTCCCGCGACCGCGTCGCGGCCGTGCGCCGACACCAGCAAGTACAGCGGGATGGCGCCGAGCGTGCCGACCGTGCCTGGACCTTTGCGCGCCAGGCCACACGCGAACCACGTCGCGGCCGTCCACGCCACCGCGCGGCGCACGCGGTTACGCGAGGCGGTGGTCATGACGGCTCGGGGCCAGCGAAACGACGGCTCACCCCGCGAGCGACGCTTGCCACGATCGCGCAATACGCGATGCCCGCGACGATGTCCAAGACCCAGTGGTGGTCGAGGTACGCCGCCGAGAACGCCATGAGCAAGAAAAACAGAACCGCGGCGAAGCGCAGGGGCCAGCCGAAGACGCTCCACCCGCTGACGACGATGAGAAACGAGTAGGCGACGTGCAGGCTCGGCATCGCCCCGAAGACGCTGCTCGAGCGTCCGTACATGCCGGCGAAGTAGGGCACGCCGAGCCACGCGTCTACCCGCGCGAGGTTTGGCCCCGTATAGGCGTGAGCGTGGATGTCGACGTCGCATCCGTGCTGGTGGAAGTACCAGGGCGGTGCGGCGGGGTACACGTGGTACGTCACGAAGCCCGCGAGGTTGAGGGCGAGGAACGACCACGTGAACCGCAGCATGGCGGGGTAGTCGCGAAAGAAGAGCCAGACCGCGCAGGCAAAGCTCATGGCGAGGAAGGTGCCGTACGGGATGGCGCACAGGCAGTCGAGCAGCGGTGTCGAGTGCGCCTGAAACCAGTCGTGCACGGTGGCAGGGCGGCCGTCGATCGTGACGCCGAAGAATCGGATCTCGAGCGCCCGCAGGTCGCAATCGTGGACGCGCGACGGCGACACGCCCACGTTCGCGACGATCTTCATCGTGTCGTACAGCACCGCGACCAGCGGGAACGGAAGGGCTCCGAGCAGTAGCCTCTTTGTCTTTGGCCCGATCGCGAAAAGGACGAGCACCGCCGTGATCAGTGCAGCGTTGTCCCAATGAAAGCGTCCCTGGCCGGCGACCCACATCCCGTGCAGCAGAAACGGTGCGGGCAGGAGGATCGACGCCCCGGGCCACAGCGTCCGGAGACGTGCCCACTGCCGCCGGCTCACCCCGCCCCGATCGCCTTCTCGCGCACGAACACGAACCGCCGCTGCAGCGGGAAGTTCCACGCCAGGCCGATGGCGATCGCGACGACGGCGCGCGCGAGCACGTATCCGACATGGCCCACGTCGTGGAGCATGTACTCGCCGAGAGCATTCCATCCGGCGCTGGCGGCCGACACGGCGGCGTAGCGCCCGGCCTGCCCCAGGACGGCGGCCGAACGCGCGCGAAACACCCAGCGTCGCCCGAGGACGAAGTTCGTCACGGCGCCCGCTGTCGCGCCCATCGCCGCGGCCAGCGCGGGCGGTGCTCGCAGGATCTCCACCAACGCGACCATCGACAAGAAGTCGACCGCCGTCGCCGCGATCGCACCCGCTTGGTGCCGCCCGATCAAACGCCAGAGCGCGGTGGATCCGTCATCCGCAGTGCTGGTCGTTGCCGAGAGTCCCATGGTCAGTTTCAGTCGTAGTATTCGGTGCCGAGATGGGAGATCGTAGGCTCGCCCACCATCCAGCGCAGCGTGTTCTTGAGCTTCATCAGCTGGATGAAGAGGTCGTGCTCGGGATAGAGGTCGGGCGCGGTCATCGGGCTCTTGAAGTAAAAGCTCAGCCATTCCTGCGTTCCGCGCAGATCGGACCGCTGCGCCAAGTCGAGAAAGAGCGCCAAGTCGAGCACGACGGGCGCCGCGAGGATCGAGTCGCGACAGAGGAAGTTGACCTTCATCTGCATCGGGTAGCCGAGCCATCCGAAGAGGTCGATGTTGTCCCACCCCTCTTTCGCGTCGCCGCGCGGAGGGTAGTAGTCGATGCGGACTTTGTGGACCAAGTCGGCATAGAGCTCCTTGTAGATCTGCGGCTGTAGGATGTGCTCGAGGACGCCGAGCTTGGACACCTCTTTCGTGCGAAAGCTCTCGGGGTCGTCGAGCACCTCGCCGTCGCGGTTGCCCAGGATGTTGGTGCTGTACCAGCCCGCGAGGCCGAGCATGCGCGCCTTGAAGCCCGGCGCGAGGATCGTCTTCATCAACGTCTGACCGGTCTTGAAGTCTTTGCCGGCGAGGGGGACGTTGTATTCGCGAGCAAGATCCCATGCGGCGGGGAAGTCGACGCACAGGTTGGGCGCACCGTTCGCGAACGGCACGCGCTCCTTGATGCACGCCCACGCATAGATCTGCGCGTTGGAGATCCCCACGTCGTCCTTGCGAAGGCCTTCTTCGAACGCCTCGACGGAGGCATGGACGGGACCCGCCGTGATGAAGGCTTCGGTCGAGCCGCACCACACCGCGACGAGTCGATCGCACCCACGATCGCGTTTGAACGTGCGGATGTCGTCGCGCACTTGCTCGACCATCTCGGCCTTGCTGGCCGCGCTCTTCGTGTGCGTGCCGTGCAGGCGCTTGACGTATCCCGGATAAAAGACGCCCTTCATCGGGCGAACGAGCTCGAGCTCGGCCTTGATCGCGTCGAGGTGGTGGCGCTCGAGCACGCGGGCGTGTTCCGCCGCCTCGAACGCGTTGTCCGGGAAGATGTCCCAGCCGCCAAACTCGAGCTGTGAGAGGCCCGCCAGCGGCACGAACTCGGAGATTTTGGGGACGCGCTTGTCGGTGCGCAGCCCGAGGCGGATCGTACCCATCTGTGTGAGGGAGCCCACCGGCAGGCCCTTGCCCGCCCGAGCGAGCAGAACGCCCGCCATCGTGGTGGTCGAGACGGCGCCCATGCCCGGAAGCAGGATGCCGAGCTTTCCCTCGGCGGGGCGGATGGACGATGGCTTCTTCATGGGGCTCTCGGCAAGATTGGATTCCGGCGGATTGTGCACGTTGCGGGCCAGACGAAGAAGTCGATGACGCGCCGCTCGCCGTGGCGCGTCACGTCGACCCGGTACCGCGCAAATCGTGGCGGCGCGATCGCGACTAAGGTTGCGGGCCTTTCTGAATCGGGCGCCGTTCGTCGGGCCCCCACTCGTTCCATGAACCGTCGTACACAGCGACGTCGGCTCTCCCCAGCATCTGGAGTGCGTGCAAGGGCACAGTGCAGGAGATGCCTCCGTTGCAGTACACGATCACGCGCGGGGGCAGATGCGCGACGTCTATGCCGGCCTGCTCGAAGGTGCGCGCCAGGTCGCCGCGCGACCGAAAGCACCCGGTCGCGGCGTCGATGAGCGCCCCGTAGTGCACGTTTCGCGCGCCCGGGATGTGGCCCCCGCGGCCCGCAGCGCTGACGAGCCCCGCGTACTGGTCGGGAGCGCGCGCGTCCAGCAAGAGCACGTCGGACCGCCCGATTGTCGCCGCGACCTCGTCGGCCGAGACTCGCAGCGACGAGCGCACGTGGGGGACGAACGGGGTCGATTGTGGCTCCGGACGGGGAAGGTCGCGGGACGTCGGCCGCGCTTCGGCCATCCAGCGCGACCAGCCGCCATCCAGCATCCGCACGGCGTCGTGCCCGTAATAGCGTAGCGCCCAGGCGAGTCGGCCAGCAAAGATGTGATCGTAGTCGTCGTACGCGACGACCAACGTGTCGTCACCGATCCCGAGCTCGGTCATCTTGGCGGCGAACGTGTCGGGCCGCGCTACCTGCGACGGGATCGGGTCGTCGTGATCGACGATGTCGCGGGTCCAATCGACGAACACGGCGCCCGGTACGTGCGCATCGTCGTAGTCGCCGCGCTTGGCGACGTAGCGCGGCTTGCTGCCCGGAGGCAGGACCTTGCCACGGATGTCGACGATGCGGATCCCCGGGTCGCCGAGGTGCGCGGCGAGCCATGCCGTCGAGACGCTCACCGGCCCGTCGACACCCGCGGCGCTCACGTCGCGTGCTTCTCGATCACGGTGGCCAGCCGGGGGACGGCCGCCTCCACGTTCTTTTTCGCCGAGCTGCGTAGCTTTTCATACGTGCCCTTGACCATACCGCTCTTGGAGTGGCCGGCCTTTGCATCTGTGATGCTGAGGAGCGCGTCGGCCACCCGGGGTGCGTTCGCCGTGAAGTAGTCCTTCACGCTGCGGTTGGTCGACTTGGCCTCCTGATACAGCGGGTCGAGCGCCACCGCGAACTCCGGGATTAAGTCGGACACCACCTGGCGCACGAAGCCCGGTTTGATTCCCTGAACCGTCTTGTAGCCGGCCTTGATGACCAACCCGGTCAAGCCGCCTTTGTCGGCGACCTCCGAGTCGATGAGGGCCAGACAGTCGTCCGCGACGGCGCTCTTCTTCGAGTCCGAGGCCAGAGATTCGAGGAGATTCGGCATCGTGCGCCCAACCCTTTCGCTACAACTCCGCGGCTTAGCACAGCTTTGGGTACGAGCGCTCCGGGTCGGTTGACACCCTGCGTCATCCGAGTCACAGGTCGCCAAGGCGGCTGTGATGGGGCTGAGAGGCGTGTCGAAGGGCAGGATGGCAGGCGGCCAGGGGCTTTCGGGCGGTGCTGCGGGGGTGCTCGCCGACGCGTCGGGAACCCGGCGCGGTCGCATCGCGATCGTGCGCGGCTTGCGTACGCCGTTCGCGCGAACGGCGACGGCGTACCGGGACCTGACGGCGCTCGATCTCGGCGTCCTTTTGGTGCGCGAGTTGCTGGCCCGCGCGGAGCTCGCCCCCACCGAGGTCGACCTGGTCGTGTTCGGGCAAGCCGTCCCCGGCGTGTACCGCGCCAATGTCGCGCGCGACATCGTGCTCGGTGCGGGGATGCCGCGCGCGATCCAGGCGTTCAGCGTCAGCCGTGCCTGCGCGACGAGCTTCCAGGCGATGACCAGCGCGGCCGAGGCGATGCTGGCCGGACAGGCCTCGGTGGCGATCGTGGGCGGGACCGACAGCGCCTCCGACGCGCCCATCATCGTCAACAAAGCGCTCGCACGCGCGGTGACCGAGGCGCGCGCGGCGCACACCCTGGCCGACAGGCTCCGTGCCTTCGCCAAGCTGACGGTCACCGATCTGCTCCCGGTCGCTCCTGCATTCAATCAATCGGCGCCCGGGTCACGCCTGGGCGACGCGGCCGAAAGCATGGCCAAAGAAGCGCGCATCACCCGCGAGCAACAAGATGTCTTCGCTCATCGCAGCCACGCGCGGGCCGCCGGCGCTTGGAACGCAGGCGTCTTCGCGGACGAGGTGATGCACGTCGTGCCGCCGCCCTCGTTCGACCGGCCCGTGACGGAGGACAACGTGACCCACCGCGACTGGACGATCGAGTCGTACGCCAAGCTGCCGCCCTCGTTCGACCCGCGTCATGGCACGGTGACGGCGGGCAACTCGACCGTCGATACCGACGGCGCCGCAGCCCTTCTGCTGATGACGGAGGCGCGGGCCAAGGAGCTCGGCTACACGCCGCTCGGGTACCTGAGGTCGTGGGCGTACTCGGGTACAGATCCCGATCGATGGCCGCTCATGGGCCCAGCCTTCGCGGCACCCGCCGCGCTCGACGCCGCCGGCGCCAAGCTCGGCGACGTGACGCTCATCGAGATGCACGAGGCATTTGCGGCGCAGGTCCTCTGCAACGTGAAGATGTTCGGATCGCGGGCGTTCGCGAGGCAGGAGCTCGGACGCGAAGATCCACTCGGTGAAGTGGACATGGATCGCTTCAACGTCCACGGCGGATCGATCGGCATCGGCCACCCCTCTGCGGCCACGGGCGCGCGGATCGTCACGACCCTGCTCAACGAGCTGCGCCGCCGAGGAGGAGGTCTGGGGCTGGCGACGGGATCCGCGGCGGGGGGGTTGGGGGCTGCCGCGGTCTTGGAGGCGGTGGCGTGAGCGTGGTGCCGGCGCTGATCGTCGAACGTTCCGACGAGCGGGCTGTTTCCCTCGAGGTGCGGCGCGACGGCGTCGCCCTCGTGACGATCGACGAGCCACGCGACCCGCAAAGCATCCTCCACCCGCTGTTCCGCTCGCAGCTCGGGACGGCCTTGGGCCGGATCGAAGCCGACGCGTCGATCGCCACCGCCGTCCTCGTGGCGGGTCGCGCCGACGGGTTCGCCGGCGGCGCGACCCTCCGGCTCCTCAAGGCGGTGCAATTCGCGAGCGACGCGGAGCAGATGGCGTGGGAGCTAGGGCTGGTTCTCCGTCGTCTCGCGGCGCTGCGCAAACCCGTCGTCGCCGCTGTCCGCGGAGGGGTGACCGGCGGGGGATTCGAAATCGCGCTCGCGTGCCACGCGATCGTGGCGAGCGACGACGCCATCTTCTCGCTACCGGCCGTGCGTGCAGGGCTCGTCCCCGGCGCCAACGGGCTGCTGCGGGTCGCGGCGCGCGCCGGGATGCGCATTGCGGTCCACCTCGGCGCCGAAGCCGCCCAACTCACCGCCGACGAGGCGATGGCGGCCGGTCTCGTCGACGACGTGTGCGCACGGACCATCCTGGTCGACGCGGCGACGCGCCGGGCCAAGGCGCTCATCGGTCGCTTGCCCCATGCGCAGCCGCCGCGGAGCGGCTTCGTCGCGCGCGCGCTCGAGGGCAATCCCATTGCGCGCCGGGTGCTCTTCCGCAACGCGCGCGCGCGAGTTCGCGCGCTCGAGGGCACCGCGCCGGGAGCGGCCGAGCAGGCCCTCCACGTGCTGGAGACGTTCTCGACGTCGGGGTTCGACTCGGCATCGCGTGCCGAGGCCAAGGCCTTCGGCGAGCTGGTGGTGACCGAGACGGCCCATCGCCTCGCCGAGCTGGCTCACGCGGTGCGCGCCCTCGAGCGCGACACCGGCGTGGACGACGGCGCCACGCCGCGCACCGTCCAGCACGTCGCCGTCGCCGGCGGCGGCACCCTTGGCGCGGGCTTTGCGTTCATCACCCTCGGCGCGGGGCCGACGGTGCGCCTCAAAGAAAGGGACGACAAGCGCGCAGGGCTCGCGATGCGCAAGATCAAGGCGCTGTGGGATGCGCGCGTCGCCGCCGGCGACACGACGGACCACGAGGCCGAACGGGCGTTCGCGCGTCTCACGAGCACCACCGACTTTTCCGGTGTGCGCCACGCCGACCTCGTCATCGAGGCCGTCCCGGAGGACCTGAGCCTGAAGCGCGCGGTCCTCCACGACGTCGAGGCGCTGGTCGCGCCGACCTGTGTCTACGCGTCGACGTCGACGTCGATCTCGGTCGCCAAGCTCGCGGAGTCGGCGGCTTGTCCGGACCGCGTCGTCGGTCTGCACGTCATGCGGTCCCCGGCCGATGCACTTCTCGTCGAGGTCGTCCGCACCGACCGCACCGCGCCGTGGGCCGTGGCAACGGCGGTCGCGCTGAGCAAGCGGCAAGGCAAGACGGCAATCGTCGTAAAGGACGGTCCTGGGTTCTATGCGATGCGCATCTTCACGCGGCTGGTCAACGAAGCTTTGCACCTGGTCGGCGATGGGGTCGCGGTCGATACGATCGACGCTGCAATGTGCGAATGGGGGTTTGCCGCCGGGCCGCTTCGTGCCCTCGACGAGGTGGGCGTCGACGTCGTCGCGCGCGTCGCGCAGGGCCTGCATGCCGCGTTCGGATCGCGCACGACGCCGCCCGGTTCGCTGGCCAGGCTCCTCTCCGCCGAGCGCCTGGGCCGGTCCAGCGGCCGTGGGTTTTATCGTTACGCCTCCGACAAGGTGGGGGCCGTCGACCCGCATGTCTACGAGGCGTTGCGCGTCACGCCCGGTACCCGTCTCCCGCTCGAGGAGATCCAGATGCGATGCGCGCTGGCGCTCGTCAACGAAGCCATCGTCTGCTTCGGCGAGGGCGTGTTGCGCTCGCCACGCGACGGCGACGTCGGTGCGGTCTTTGGCCTCGGATTCCCCCCGTTTCGCGGCGGTCCTTTCCGGTACGTGGATGCGGTGGGCGCGGCCGAGGTTCAGCGGCGCGTTCAGAGCTACGCCGATCGCTTCGGCGAGCGCTGGTTGCCCGCGCCGCGCCTCGTCCACCTGGCGAAGCGGGGCGACCGCTTCTTCACCTGAGGCGCGCGGTCGACGCGGCCCTGCCGGCCGGAAACTCATGCTCGGCGCGGCCCGCCTGCTAGCCTGTAGGCTCGCATGATCCGACGCGGCGTGTGGTGGGTCGGGGGTGCCGTGGCCGCCGGGCTCGTCGTCTTCTTCGGGCGCTCCCCCTGGACGTTGCGCTCGCACCCAGGTGCCGCGATACAGCCGAAGCCGCCCGCCCCGCTGGCGGCGCCGTCGGCGTCTGCCGCCGTCGACGACAAGACCGCCGCCACCGCGGACGACGCCAAGGTGCATACCTTCCGGATCCCCGGCGGCGACGCACCCGCCCTGTCGTGCGACGCGGCGCGCGCCATCGTGGCGCAGGCCCGCACGCAGCTCGGATACGCGCCGGACCCTGTCGACGCGCGGGCCTTCGCCGATGCCGCGGCCGACTGGCTGGATCCTTTTGGCCTCTGGAGCGTGGCCCCCGACGCGCCCGTGGCCGCGGCGTTCGATCGCAACGCGCGCGATCTCGTCAGCGACCTGGAGGGCCGGCGCCGCAACTGCGACGCAGCCACCACGCTCGGCGCGACGATTGTGCCTTGGGTGGCCGAGCTGCGCGCCATCTTCGACGACTCGATCGGGCCGTCGGCTTCGAGCCAGGACGCAACCGCGGCGGCCTCCGCGCCCGCCTTCGAGGGAGCCACCGTGACACGGCCCGCGCGAGAGCTCGCGGCGGAGCTCGGGCGCCGCGTGGGAGTCGTCGCGCGTGACCTTGGTGCTGCCGGCAAGCCCTACGTCGACGCCGCGCGATCGCGCTTCTTCCCCGACCTCGATGCGGCAGGCTGGCAGCGCGTGGTCCTCGCCGCGGCGGTGCGGGCCTACGTGCCGTCCATCGACCCCCACGGCGCGTGGGCGCCGCTCGATGAAGAGTCCAGTGTGTACGAAGTCGACCTCGAGGCGCACCCCCCCACGCGGCTCTGGGACAAGGCCGAGCGCACGGCGATCGGATTGAAGATCGAGTCGGGCGCCACGGCCCCCTTGGCCGATGGCGACGTGGTCCTTTCGCTCGACGGCGTCGCCGCCGCAGGACTGAGCTACGAACAAGCCGAGCAGCTCGGATTCGCGGCGTCCGAGGCGCGGCCTCCGGCGACCGCCGTCGTGATGCGCCCTGGCGAGAAGCTGCCGATCACCGCGTCCCTGGGGATCGACACCGGGGATTCCAAATCCGCGAGCGCGGCCGCGGACGACGACGATCTGCCCGTCGAGCGCATCGCGTACGGCGACAACGACGCCGTCCTCGTCGCGATCCACGACGTGCGCGATGACCTCGGCGACGAGCTCACGCGCGCGCTCTTGCGCGAACGGGAGCGGGACGGGCGGCCGATCGCCGGCGTGGTGCTCGACGTGCGCGGCAACGGCGGGGGATCGACCGACGGCGCCATCGACGCCCTCGGCCTGTTCATCCCCGGCGCCTCGCTGTTCCCGATGCGTCGCCGCGACGGGTCGCTCGAAACCGACAGGGCTCCGGAGCCTCCGGGGGTGGACCGCTGGACGGGCCCCGTCGCCGTCCTGGTCGACGGCGACACCGCGAGCGCTGCCGAGATGATCGCGGGCGCCCTCGGCTCGTACCGGCGCGGCCCCGTGGTGGGCACGACCACGTTCGGCAAAGGCTGCGCACAAGAGTACCTCGACGACGACGCGCAGGCCGGCGTCGTCCGCCTCACGACGCTGCTCTACGCGCTCCCCGACGGCACGCCCGTGCAGCGCATCGGCCTCACACCGACCATTCGCTTTCCGTTCGGCGCCATCGACCCGGCCGACCGCGAAGCGGCGTTGCTTCATGCGCCGCCGACGTGGCGAGGTCCCGACGTACGCGACCGCGCGGTGCTCGCCCACGCCGAGGACGGCACGTGGACCTCGGCCTGGCCCGCCCACGGCGGCATTGTCGGCCCTTGCAAGGACCCCGACGTGTGCCGCGCACTGCGTTTGCTCGCGACGAGCGGGAGCACGGCGCGCAGGGCGCGGACGAAGTCGCGCTGACGCCCTCTCACATCGAGGGCGTGACGTCGCTGCCTTCGAGGCCGTCCGCGGGTTTCGCGCGAGGGCGTCGAACGGTCGGCAGGTCGAGGGGTGAGGCGACGATGCCCTCGAGCGTTCGCCTTCCCAAGAGCACGCGGACCGGGCGATTCGGGAGCTCGGCATCGCCGAAAACGGCCTCGACGACCTCGGCGATCTTCACGCCGCCGGATCCGCGCACGTCCACTTCGACCACGATCGGCAGCAAGTCCCCGACCACGCCCGCCGCTGCCAGCGCCCGCGCGCCGTCGTCACCAGCCACGGCCATGACCTTGAGGAAGTCCCGTACGTCGACTCGCTTTCCGATGCCGTCGATGCGGCGCACGACGGGCAGCTCGGCGGCCGCCAGCGCGTGCTCGATGCGCTCTTGCACCCACGCGTTGCCGCCGCGCGGCTCGATCACGCTCCGGGGGATCCCGACGACGTAGCGTGCGACGTCGACGACGCGCGAGATGGCGGCGTCGTCCGCGCCGAGCCGTACGCCACCGACGAATCGCAGGCCCGACTGCGCGCCCGCGGACAGCGCGTCGAGGATCGCCATGGGGTCGACGTCGGCGACGATTTTCATGTCGACCACCTCGGCGAGGCTGGCCACCCCCAGCGAGAGCGCCGGCCCGAACATCATGTCGGGCTTGGGGTGAAAGCCCTGCGAGTAGAAGAGTGGCAGCTCGAGGCGACGGAACGCGCGCGGAAGGGCGCGGATCACGTCGAGGTGCGAGAGGAACGCGGCGGGCCCGAGCTTCTCGTAGACGAAGCGGTAGCGGCGCGCCTCGCCCTGGGCGATCCGCGGCGGAGGCGCGTTGAGGCGCGTCTCGCGTGGCGGCGATGGCGCTCGCGGCTCCTGCGCGTCGAGCGTGCGCAAGAACACGAGGCGCTGCTCGCGCATCGCCGTGAGGTCGCACGCGACGCCGCAATCGTAGCAGACGAGCTTGCGCGTATCGGCCTGCGCGTCCTTGAGGTTCGTGGCGTGGACGAAGGCTCCGGCCACCTTGCCGCACGGCAGTGACAGCCGGCTCTTGACGGCCTTGCGGTACTCGCGCAGCAGGAAGCCCTCTTCGAGACCCACGTCGATGTGATCCCACGGCAGGCGCGCGCTCACCGGGATCGTGCCGAGGTACTTGCCGATGTCGATCCTCTCGGCTCGGAAGGCGTCTTCCCAGACGCTCATCTTCTTCTGGTCTTCCCACGAATCGAAGCGCGCGCCCGCGGCGTACGCGCGCTCGATCACCGGCGCGAGCGAGCGATCGCCGCGCGCGAACACGCCTTCGAGCCACGACGTTTCGCAATCGTGCACCTTGAGGTCGACGCCGTTGGTGCGGGCCTCCTGCTCGAGCCACTGCTGCTTCTGGCGCACGCTGTCGGGCGTGTCCATCGCGCACCACTGAAAGGGCGTGTGCGGCTTGGGCACGTGGGTCGAGACGCTGACGGTCACCTTGGGGATTGCGTTCGACCCCATCTCTTTCTTGAGCCGCTTGCCGACGGCTCGGGCGCGCCCGCCGACGCGAGGGATCTCGCGGACGTCGGCTTCTTCTTCCGTGGGCAGGCCGATCATGAAGTAGAGCTTCATCGACTTCCACCCGCGGGAGAAGACGCGCTCGGCCGTTTGGAGCAACTGCTCTTCGGTGACGTTCTTGTTGATGACGTCGCGCATCCGCTGCGTCCCGGCCTCCGGCGCGAACGTGATGCCCGTCGCGCGGACGCGGGCGACATCGTCGAGCACGTTCGCATCGAGGCCATATGCCCGCAGACTGGAGACCCCGAGCGACACCTTGGAGGGCAACGCGTCGACCACCTTCTTCACCAGCGGCGCGATGCACGAGTAGTCCGCGGTCGACAGCGATGTGAGGCTCGCCTCGTCGTAGCCGCTCTTTTTCACCGCGCGGACCACCGAGTCCACGATCTGCTGCGGGTCACGTTCGCGCACGGGGCGGTAAATCATCCCCGCCTGGCAGAAGCGGCATCCTTCGGTGCAGCCGCGCGCGATCTCGATCGACATGCGATCGAAGATCGCTTCGGGGCCGCCGATGGGGCCGTCGTCGGGGAAGGGGAATCGATCCAGGTCGTCGACGAGCGTGCGCTGGACGGGCATGGGGGCCGCTGCACCGTGCTCGCCTGCGGCGGGCCGATCGACGACCGTGAAGCCCGTGTCCGCGTCGACGTGCGTCGGGTAGAGCGACGGCACGTAGACGCCGGGCAGCCGCCCCAGCGCGCGCAGGCGATCGGCGCGCGGGACGCCCGCCTTCTTGGCGCGCGTCCAGGCGAGGGCCACGTCGGTCGTGCGCTCTTCGCCGTCGCCGACGACGATCGCGTCGAGAAACGGCGCGAGCGGCTCCGGGTGCGTCGCCGTGGGGCCCCCCGCGAGGATGAGGGGATCAGCCTCGCCGCGATCGGCAGCCCGCAGCGGAATTCCGCCGAGGTCGAGCATCAGCAACACGTTGGTGTACGTGAGCTCGAACTGCAGCGAGAAGCCGACCACGTCGAAGTCGCGCAGCGGTCGCGCGGTCTCGCACGAGACCAGCGGCAGCCCCCGCGCGCGCAGCTGCGCCTCCATGTCGATCCAAGGCGCGTACGCGCGCTCGGCCAGCGTGTCCGCCCCGTCGTTCAGGATCTTGTAGAGGATCTTGAAGCCGAGGTGGCTCATCCCGATGTCGTAAACGTCCGGAAACGCCAGGCACACGCGGGCCTCGACCTGGGCCCAGTCCTTCACCCGGGCGCCGAACTCGCCCCCGAGGTACCGCGCTGGCTTTTGCACCAGGTGAACGAACGGTGCGTAGGGATGCTCGGCCATGGGGAGTCCCTTGTAGCGCTTCTCGCGCGATTCAGCGCTCGACAGCCATCGCGATCCCCTGCCCGACGCCGATGCACAGCGCCGCCATGCCACGCTTGGCGCCGCGGTCCTTCATCGCCCAGAGCAGCGTGCCCAGGATGCGCGCGCCGCTCGACCCGATCGGATGCCCGAGCGCGATGGCCCCTCCCTGCACGTTCACCTTGGCCGGGTCGAGCTCAAGACCGCGAACGCACGCGATCGCCTGCGCGGCGAAGGCCTCGTTCAGCTCGACCAGGTCGAGATCGTTGGCCTTCCAGCCGGCGCGCGCGAGGGCCTTGGTGCCCGCGGGGATGGGCCCCTCGCCCATCACGTTCGGGTGCACGGCGGCGGCACCGTGCGCGACCACACGGCCCAGCGGTTCGAGCTTGTGCGTTCGCACCACGTCCTCGCTGACGACGAGGACGCCGGACGCGCCGTCGTTGATGGGCGAGCTGTTGCCCGCGGTCACCGTGCCGCCCTTGCGGAACACCGGGGCCAGCTTGGCGAGCGCTTCGAGCGTCGTGTCGCCTCGCGGCGACTCGTCCTTGGCGAACACCACCGGTTCGGCGCCTTTGCCTTTGGCGGCGGGAAGCGTGACCGGCACGATCTCGCGATCGAACCCGCCCGCAGCGATCGCGGCCGCGGCCTTCTTCTGCGATCCGAGGGCGAACGCGTCCTGCTCCTCGCGCGTGACCTTCCACTTGGTGGCCACTTCTTCGGCCGTCTCGCCCATTGCGAGGAGCGGGAACCGCTCGGCCATCCTGGGGTTCTCGAACCGCCAGCCGATCGTGGTGTCGTACGTCTTCGGGGGGGTGCGCGAGTACGCCTCTTCTGTCTTGCCGAAGACGAACGGCGCCCGCGTCATGCTCTCGACCCCGCCCGCGGCGACCACGTCGGCCTCGCCCGTCGCCACCCGCCGGACGGCGTCGCAGACCGCTTCGAGGCCCGAGCCGCACAGGCGGTTGACCGTGACCCCAGGCACCTCGTACGGCAGCCCCGCGATGAGGCCCGCCATCCGCGCGACGTTGCGGTTGTCCTCGCCGGCCTGGTTGGTCGCGCCGAAGACAATCTGGTCCAGGTGCTCGAAAAGCGATCCGTTGCGTTTGGCGAGCGACACGAGGATGTGCGCCGCGAGGTCGTCTCCGCGAACCGAGGCGAGGCCCCCTTTGAATCGCCCGATGGGTGTACGGACGGCGTCGACTACGAAAGCGCTGCGCAGGGTGGACATGGCCTCCCAGCATAGCCTGCCGCCGCGATTAGGCCGTCTTCGCCGCCTGCAGGCTCGCGAGCGAGGCCCCACATGCGCAGGCCTCCGGCACGTGGGCCTTGTGGTACACGCGCTCGCAGCGCGGGCAGACGCGTGCGTCGGGCTCGTAGGCGATCACCTTGCCGCTCGCCGCGCAATGCTGGCCGACGACCTGCGGAGGTTCGAGGGGCAGCGATTCGCCCGTCTCGACGCGTGCCTCGGGCAGCGTGGCGTCGCCCGGGACATCGACGACGGCGGGGATCCGTTCGCGCGCCTCCTTCACGATCCACGCAGCCGCCTGCGGATGCGTCGCGGCACGCGCCACGATCGTGATCGTCACCCCGGCGTCGTCTTTGCCGATCACGCGGACGGCCTCTTCGCGCCACTCGATCCGATCGATCGCGTACCAGGGTAAGCGGCGAACGCCTCCCTTTTCGAGCGCCACGCCTCCGTCGCCCACTCGCACGGCCGGGTCGCCGCTCGTGCCGATCCAGATCGCGGCGCCGACGAGCAACGTCCCGGCCACCAGGATGTACCGCGCGTAGCTCAGCGGCTCGGGCGCGCTTTCCGCCTGCTCGGCGAGCATCGTACCGAACTGCGCCCATGCGCCAGCCCCCATCACGATGGCCCCGGCGCCGCCGAGCCCATAGACGAGGGCGGGATTCGTGGTCGGACGCGGTTCGAAGCGGCGTTCGCGACGCTCGCGCGGCTTGTCCTTCTTGGCTCCCTTGGTCTTTTTGGCCATGTCCGGGGGCCTGAACTTAGCGGGATTCGCGCCCGCCGCGAATGGCGACGTCGACGCCACGGCGGGCCGGTTTCAGCCGGGGTCCATCCGGGCGATCTCGTCGTACAAGTAAGCCGCGCTCTTGATCCCGAGGTGGTAGTTCTCGAGGTCGAGCCACTCGTTGGGCGCGTGGGCGTTCTCGTCGGGCTGGCCAAAGCCCATCAGCAGGCACGGCTTGCCTGTGGCATCGGCGATCGTGCGCACGAACGGAATGCTGCCCCCCTCGCGCATGAAGACGGTCTCGCGCCCGAAGGCCTTGCTGAAGGCCCGTTTGGCCACCTCGTAGACGGGGTGGTCGGTGGGGGCCAGGTACGGGCGCCCGCCGTGCAGGTTCTCGACCCGGACCCGCACTCCGGGCGGCGCGATGCGGCGCAGGTGGTCGCGCAGCTTGCGCGCGATGTCGTCGGGCTCTTGATCCGGAACGAGCCGACAGCTCACCTTGGCGCTCGCGCGTGCGGGCAGGATGGTCTTCGCGCCGTCGCCGAGAAAGCCTCCGTGGATGCCGCAGACGTCGAGCGTAGGCCGCGCCCAGATGCGTTCGAGGGTGGAGTACCCCGCCTCTCCCCAGAGGGCGGGGGCGCCGGTCGATCGCAGCCACTCCCGCTCGTCGAAGGGCAGGCTCGCGATCGCGCGACGCTCGTCGTCGCGAAGCGGCCGCACCGCATCGTAGAAGCCCGGGACCGTGACACGCCCTGCGTCGTCGTGGAGGGATGCGATCATCCTGGCGAGCGCGTTCACGGGGTTCATCAAGCCGCCGCCGAAGGAGCCCGAGTGCAGGTCGGTCGACGGCCCGTCGACGAACACCTCGATGTACGCAAGCCCGCGCAGCCCCACGCACAGCGACGGGATCCCGCGCCCGAACATCGCCGTGTCGCTCACGCACACGAAGTCGGCGACGAGATCCGCCGCGTGCTCGTGCAGTAGCGCCTCGAGGTTCACGCTGCCGACCTCTTCTTCGCCTTCGACGATGAGCTTCAGGTTGATCGGCAGTCGCCCCGCGGTGCGCACGAAGCTCTCGATCGCTTTGACGTGGATGTGCACTTGCCCCTTGTCGTCGACGACGCCGCGACCCCACAGGCGGCCGTCGCGGACGGCCGGCTCGAACGGTGGCGAGATCCACTCGCCCAGGGGATCGACGGGCTGCACGTCGTGGTGGCCGTAGACGAGGAGGGTGGGCTTGCCGGGGGCCTGCAACCACTCGGCGAAGACGGCCGGGTGCCCTGCGGTCGACCACACGTCGACCCGGTCCGGGCCGAGGCCACGCACCTCGGTCGCGAGGTGCTGGGCGCTACTCTGCACGTCCGCCGCGCGCGGGATCGCTGGAGATCGACGGGACGCGGACCCACGCGGTGAGCTCACCGACGAAGCGCTTTCGGTTCGCGTCGATGAAGGCGATGACCGAGTCCATCGAAGGGACCCAAAGCTTACTTCGCGAGTAGCGCCAGCGCCTCTCGCATCAGCTCTTCGAACGGAACCGACGGCGACTGCGCGCGCTCACCGATCGACGCGATCGCGCGGTCCGCCTCGGCCGGACGGAAGCCCATGCCCGTCAACGCGCCTCGGAGGCGGTCGTCGCCCAGGCCCCCCGTCCTGGGGACGAGACCGCCGGCCGCGGCGACCGAGCCGGCCGTCGGCCCCACGGGGATCTTGTCGCGGAGCTCGAGCAAGAGGCGCTCGGCGATCTTTTTCCCGACGCCGGAGATGGCCGTCAACGCCGATAGGTCGCGGCTCGCGATGACCCGCGCGAGCTCGGACGAGGGGAGCGTGCCGAGCACCGCGATCGCGATCTTGGGTCCTACGTTGGAGACGCCGATGAGCGCGCGGAACGCCGCCCGTTCCGCCTCGTCTGCGAAGCCAAAGAGAGACAGCGCGTCCTCGCGAACGTGCGTGTGCACCCAGAGTGTGATCCGACCCGTCTCGTCCTGCCGCGCGCGCCCCACCGTGCCGAGGGGCGCCGCCAGCTCGTATCCGACGCCCGCGACGTCGAGCACGACGCCGCCATCCACATCTTGTGCTGCGACCTTCCCGGTGAGGCGCCCGATCACGTTCTCGTTGTAGCGCTAGTTCTTGTTCGCGCCCTGGGCGATCCAGTTCCAGATCTGAGTGCGGTCATCGTCCGACAGCGGAGAGCTGTTCTGGGGCATCTGGACGCCACACGCCACGTTGATGGTTCCGTTGAAGTCCGTGAGGGGGAGGGCCGCGCAATCGCTCATGATCGCGCACATGTCGCCGTCGATCTTGTGCATCAGGTAGCTCTCACCCGGATTGCCCGGGTTGATGATGTCGAGCGACGGCGCTTCGATGGAGGCGACGCCGCGGATCCCGGTGATGATCGCGCCGGCATCTCCGTAGCCGTCCCCGTTTGCCACCGGCTCGGCGAGGTACAAGTTCGCCGTGCTGGCGCCCGCCCCGTACTGCCCGTGGCAGGTGTTGCCCCCCGTGCCGCAGCCGACCTGGAGGATCGGCTGAATGGTCGTGGCGAACGACACCATCGCCGCGGTCGCGGTGGGCCCGGTGCATGCCGTACAGCCACCGTCCTCGCAATCGACGGTGTCAGCCGACGAGTTGCTCCCGGTGCCCGACGATTTGGAGGACGAACAGCCGACCGAGCCGACGACCGAAGCCGCGACGAGCGCGAAGGATCCGAAGATGCCGAAGACAGCCACTGTGCGAAGCATCGGGAAACACCGTCCTTTCAGGCTCCAAAACCTAGCAGAGCGGAGCCGCCTCCGCGTCTCGAACGAGGCTCCAAGTGGCCCGCCCGGCGGGCAAGCTTGTGTGCCGCCTGGGCAGAGCATGGGCATCGCGCCTCATGCCTCGGTGCGGGGCCGGCGCAGGGCGGCCGCCGCGAGCAACGCGAGGACGGGCGTCGCGACCACGTGGTAACGGTCTTCACCGAAGAACACCGCGTGCGCGGCCTCGGTCGTGGCCAGGAGCGACACGCCGAGGAGCAGCGCCGGCGAGGCGGCCGGCCTCCCTGCGAACGGGATCCAGGGGACGGCGGCGGCGAAGATGGCCAGTGGCCAGAACGCCGGCGAGCTGCTCGCGAAGGCCAGCGCGCCGAGCACCGCGGCCAGGGCAAGGAGCGCTCCCTGCGTGGCGGCTCTGGCCGTGCGGCGCGGGTCGCGCGACGCCGGGAACGCGACGCAGCCGAGCGCGGCCGCGGCGAGAAGGAGCCGATGGGCCAGCGTCGTTGCGCCGCGCGCGTTCTCCCGGGTCACTTCGGGCCACGCCTCGGGCCGCGCCTCGTGCAAGTATTCGACGGCGAAGGACTCGTGGTCGAACGTGTATCCGAGCTTGGCGGGTACGAGCGACAGCCAGTGCCACGGGTGCGCCTCGATTTGCGCCAGGCCGTACTGTAGCCAGCAGCGGTCCTGTTGCACCTGGCCGGTGACGTTGCGGCAGCCGTCGCTCGATCGCAGCGTCTCGAAGCGGCCGGTCGCGCGCGGGAAGGCGCCGATGGCGAGGTTCCAGCCGGCGTTCGTGCTGACGAGGGCGCAACCATCCATCACCCGGCAGTTGCGCGCCGTCCACGGGAGCACCGGCACGAGCGCGAGGGCGCACGCGGCCGCAGCCCCGACGGCCCGCGCGCGCCATCCGCGCTTTTCCGCCCCCAGGCCGAGCGCGCCCAGAAACGGTGCGCAGAGTAGAGCCTGCGGGCGCACGAGCGCGGAGACCCCCAAGACCAGCGACCCCACGACGATGCCGCGTCGCTCGTCGCGATCGCGCACCGTGAGCCAGAACGCAGCGAGCGTCAGCAGCGCGGCCAGGGGCTCGCTCATCACGAGCGCGGCGTAGAGAACGAGCCCGGGGTGCAGCGCGACGACGAGCCCTGCGGCGCGCGCGCGCCACTCGGACACGGCGTACCTCGCGAGCAGCCACGTGACGACGGCGATCGCGGCGCCCGTCAAGGCGTCGGCGACCGCGGCGACCCCGCGAGCGGGCCCGAGCCACCGGTAGAAGAACGCGAGGAACGCGCTGTACCCGACGGGGTAGTGGCACCACGGGTGCCAGACGAGGGCGCCCGCGATCGTCCGATCGTCGGAGTACCCGAGACCGGCCGCGATGCGCTTGGCGCCGAAGTCGTAGTAGTGCCCGTCCCACACGGCTTCGCCGCTCCACGCGAGTGCCACCCAGAGGCGCGGCACGAGCGCGACGATGAAGAGCAGAGCGCCGAACGTCGGCTCGCGCCACGCATCGCGCCATGCAGCGCGCCACGCAACCGACGTGCGCCGCGCGGCCGCGGGCGGGTCGCTCACGCCAGCTCCTTGCCTCGCGCCGTGAGCTCCTCGCGCATGCGGCGCAGGTACGTCTTCTGGACCATCGATGGGTCGACCCGGAGCTGCTTCGCGAGCTCGACGAGAAAGCCGCGCGTGTAGACCACCGCGGGCAGGTCCTCGAACCGCTCGTCTTCGATGGCCTGCAAGTGCGTTCGCGCGATTTTCGTCTTGGCGCTGATGTCGACGAGCTCGAGCCCTTGCGACTCGCGCACTTTGCGCAAAAGGGCGCCGGTGAACTCCGTCTCGGGCCCGATCTCTCGCGCGAGCTCGTCCTGCAGCATCAGCTGCTCGGCGGCGAGGGCGGGTCGCGTCGTGCGGGCGGAGAGCACCTCGGGCTCATGCTCGGGAAACGTGGACAGGTCGTAGGCGCGGCGGCGCATCACGTCGAGCAGGGTCTCGTACGCCTCGTCCAGCTTGCGCTGGGCCCTGGCGAGCTGGGGCGCGTCGAGCAGCGAGACGGTGGCGAGGCCGCCGGTCGCGTAGATCTCGCGCTGGCGCTTGTAGGCGCGGCGGACCTCTTCGTCGCTGGCGGCGCGGGTGACGCCGAGCACGGCGTAAAGCGTGGGCTCGTCCATCGGGATGGGCGTGCGCGGTGGCGGCTCGGCCTTCGTGGTCGCGAGCGCCAGCACGCGCCGGGCGATGCGCTCGATGTTGCGCGCGCTCTTGCTCGCTGGGCTGTCGACGAGCAGCGGCTTGTTCCGCCGCACCGTGAGCCACACGGTGTCGTCGCTCTCGACGTGCCCGAGCTCGTCGAGCACGACGCCGTAGTGCCGTGAGACGAGGCCACTCATCCACGCGCCGAACTCGGCGTCGGCGCGCACGCGCGTCTGGTTGACGACGAGCTGCACCCGCAACGCCTGCGCTTCGGTCCACGCCACCTCCGCGAGGGGCCGGTCGATCTTGGCCAGCTTCTGTACGAGGTCGATTGGCGCCGGGAGGGCTCCGATGTCGGCGATCGCGCGCTCGAGCATCGCCGCGCGCAGCTTGTCGCGGACGAGCACTCGCCGCAGGCGACGCCGGAACGCCGCGCGAAGGAACCGGTACGTCGTCTCGACGGCGGGCGGCTCGGGCACCGTGACGGCGATGGGCACGTCGGCGGCCAGCATCAAGTCGATCGCGAGCTCGCCGTGCCCCGAGCCGACGTCGATGATCAAGTAGTCGGCGGGGAGCGCGCTCAGCGCCGACAGCCACCGCATCGTGCGGCCAGCCCGCAGCGTGAAGGCAGGAGTGACCGCGTCGTGCGCCGCGGGCAGAAGCCAGAGCCCCGGCACGCTGGTCGCGCAGAGGGCGGCGCGCATCGCATCGGCGCCGCCCTCGCTCGGGTCGCTCGCGAGCCGCGCCGCCCGCAGACCAAAGTGGGCGTGCAGGTTGGAACCGCCCGCGTCGGCGTCGACGAGGACGACGGCCTTGCCGAGCTGCGCGAAGTACACGGCGAGGTTCACGGCCACGAGGCTCTTGCCCACGCCTCCGCGCCCGCCACCCACGGCGATGAACCTCCGCCGCCCCGCGCCCCGCTGCGGCGGCGCGGCGCTTGGACCGCCTTGCTTCGGCGCGATGTCGGCTGGGCTCATCGGGCGAAATCGAAGGGCCTCACGGTATAGCATCCGGCCCATGCGGGTCACGGTCCTCGGCGCGGGATACATGGGCAGCGCGATGGCGTGCGTCGCAAAGCGGCGGGGTCACGACGTGCGGCTGTGGGGCACTTGGCTCGACGACCCGATGCTCGAGCCGTGCGAGCGCGGCGGAGAGCATCCCCGCCTCAAGAAGCGGCTCGAGGGGATCGCGCTCTTGCGGTCCGCGCGCCTCGCGGAGGCGCTCGACGGCGCGGAGCTCGTGGTCATGGGCGCGAACTCCGACGGCATCGAGCCGGTGATGACCCGAGCCGCGCCGCACTTGCCGGACGTGCCGGTGCTCAGCGTCACGAAGGGCCTGCTCGAGTCGCCGCGCACCGGACGGATGGATCGGGTCGATGTCGTCGTGCCCGAGCGGATCGGCAAGGTCGTGCGCTTCGTCCACGCAGCGGGTCCCGCCAAGGCGATGGAGCTGTCGCGCGGCGTTCTGACGCTGATGACGTTCGCGAGTGCGCGCCGCGACGACGCGATCGCGTGCGCCGGGGCGATGGATGGCCATGGCCTCTTCGTGACGACGACCGACGACATCGCGGGTGCGGAGCTCTGCTCCGCGCTCAAGAACGCGTACGCAACGGGCCTCGGCTTGTGGGATGGTCACGTGGGGTCCGACGCGCACGACGCGCGCGCCGCGTGCTTCACCCAAGCCATCGCCGAGATGTCGGTGCTGGTGGCCAAGGGGGGCGGTCGCGCCGAGACCGTGTACGGCGCGCCCGGCATAGGCGACCTCCACGTCACGGCAGCGGCCGGCCGCAACCGTGCATTCGGCGAACGCGTGGGCCGGGGTCGCCCCGCAAAAGAGGTCGCCGAAGAGATGCTTAAGGCTGGCGAGCTGACGGAAGGTTACCCTGCGATCGCAACGGCCTCGCGGTTCGCTCGCGAGCGGGCGATCGGCAGCTTGCCGTTGCTCGAAGCGATCGAGGCCATCGTGTGGAAGGGGGCAAACGTTGCGACGACGCTGGCAGGACTTCGGGTGGGAGGGACTGTCGGCCCAGGCTGACGAGGCGCGAGGGACTGCGCTTCTTCGCTTCGTCCCGAGGAGCGCGGCGATCGGCGTCGTCGCTGCGGGCGTCGCGCTGACATCGAGCTCGATCGCATTCGCGCAATCGGCACTTCCGCCGCTTCCGCCGCTTCCACCTGACGAGGCCCCGTCCCCTGCCGTCGCCCCGCCCGCTCCCATCGCCCCGCCTGCTCCCGTCGCCGCCTCGCCGTCGGATCTCCCGCCCCCGGCCCCGCCTCCGCCGCCCCAGCGCGTCTGGTACGGCAACGAGACGCTCCTCGTCGACGGCGCAAGCTTCGCGATTACCGTGCTGGGTGCCGGGCTATCCGTGTCGAGTGGCGGCGGCGGCGTGGGGACCGCTCTCGGCCTCACCGGGACCTTCGGCTACCTCCTGGGAGGTCCGATCGTTCACTGGGTGCATGGTCACGCGGCGCCCGGCTTCGGCGATCTGGCGATCCGTCTGTTCGCGCCGGGCGTCATGGCGATCGTGGGCATCATCCCGGGCGCGATCATCGGCGGGCAGATCTCGAGCTGCAACGAGAACGGCGATGTCCCCGCGCTCAACTGCGGCTTCCTCTGGGGCTTCGTTGCGGGCGCTGTCGTTGGCTATCTGGGCGCGATCGCCCTCGACGCTAGCGTCCTCGCATGGGAACCCGCGCCCCCCGTGTCCCCCGCGGGCACGGCGACCGCGCCTGCGTTCACCCTCGCCCCCATCGTCCGGATGGCCCGCGAGAGCGACGGTTCGTCCCGTCCCGTGATCGGCGTGGGCGGCACGTTCTGACGGCGGGTGCGGCTCGCCGGCGCGAGGCCCTCGAGACCGGTCGCAGACGGTGATCTACCGAGGTGGTGGTCCCGCGGGCCCCCCTGGCTCGACCTTGGGCGCTTCGAGCGGCCGGTCCATCAACGGGGGGCGCGCGCCCGCGCTTGGGCCCGCGCCCGCGCCCGCGCCCGCGCTTGGGCCCGCGCCCGCCGTCGAGCGCCTAGCAAACTGCTCCGCCCTCTCCACCCCCGCCGCTCCCGCCCCCGCCGGCCGTGGCACCTGCGCGGCCGCGTACCCGAATCGCGCCGGCGGCGGCCCGCCCAGCGCTCGCCCGCCCGCAGCCACCGCGACATAGAGATGCATCCGCGCGGCGATCGCTATCGCCGCGGGTCCCACGACGACCTTCGACTGCGCTTCGGGAGCAAACACCGCCGCGCGAGGGCAGTACACGAACTGCGGCGCTCTCGCGTCGTGCCGCGCCGTGGCGATGCCTCCGATCCAGACGAACTCCGGCGCGAGCGGTGCCCATCCCAGGTACGTGTTGCCGTCGTCGACGGCCCAGGTCACCCACGCTCCGCGGTACGCGCGCCCAGGGATCCATGACCAGCCGCGGCCCGCGACGAGGGCCCATCGACCGTAGTGAAACGGCGCCCATCCCCACGGGTAGTCGCTGACCCAAACCCAGTCGTCGTCGTAAGCCCAGTGCCCCGACGACACGTACGGCGCGAAGCCCGCACCCGCTGCGTCGGGCGACGGCGTCCACACCATGCCGTAAGCCGGGTCGTCGGCCCACGAGCCGTAAGGGTCGAGCGCCGCACGAAAGTCCGTGAGCGCCGATCGATCGCTGTCGTCGTAGCTGTCGGGGTCGACGCCGATCGCGTACTCGCCCGACGCGTACGAGACCGCGGGCGCGCTCGCGTCGATCGCGGCGGCAGCAGAAGACGGATAGCCCGGCGGCGGTCCGGTGGGGCCGAGCGTCACGCCGGGCGGCGGCGCCGTGGGCATCGGCGGGGCTCCCGGGGGCGGCGCGCCTGGCGCAGACGTGCCGGTGGTCGCAGTGCCCGGCGGGGGTGCTTCGTCCACCGGCTCGCAATGCAGCGCGGCGACAGCACAGAGCGCGATCGCGCCGACGCGAGCGTCGACGCACGCACCGACAAGCCCGTGGCCAATGCGGGCAATGCCAGCAATGTGAACATGCGCCAAGGCGGATTTGTCGCGCGTCATCGAAAAGCTTACTGGCTGCGTGTGGCTGCGTGTCACGCGCCTCTTCTCCGCTAATTACGCCAAATAACTACTGCAAAAATGCGTCTCTTCGCGACTCGCCGCGACAAGGTCGCGGCCGGCGAGACACGAAGGGTGCTAGCGTGTTTACTTTCACCTGCTGCCTTACTTGGGAGGCTACATGACCGCGCGTCGAACCGCTGCTCGCCTGTATCCATGGCTCCTGGGCCTCGGTCCCCTCGCCATCGCCGCGCTCGTTTCGGTCTCCACGCCCGCGTGCAGCAGCAAGAGCAGCGGCTCGCTCAGCGGCGACGACGAGAGCGATGCGAGCGGATCGAGCTCGGGTGGTTCCTCGTCGTCCGGATCCAGCGGAAGCTCGAGCTCGAGCGGCGCGTCCTCCGGCGGATCAGGCAGCAGCTCGGGTTCGAGCGGGGGCTCCAGTAGCGGCGGCTCGACGGCACGGGTGCCCAGCCAGATCATGTTCAACTCGGCGGGCCTGCCCCTTTGCGGGTCGACGGCGTGCGACCTCTCCACGCACATCTGCTGCTTGACCCAGCAGCTGCAGGCAACCTGCATCGCCAACAGCACGACGTGCCCTTCGGGGGCGGCCTCGTTCGGTTGCCTGCAGAAGTCGGACTGTGCGACGGGCAAGGTCTGTTGTGCGATCGCGGATGTTTCGACCGCCACGGCGGGCACGGCATGCCAGGACGTCGCCAGCCAGGAGAACAAGTGCTTGCCGGCGCCGACGACGAACTCGGCATCCGCGCAGGAGTGTCAGACGACCGCCGAGTGCGTCAACGGCGAGACGTGCAGCTGGCAAAACTGCGCCGTCAGCGGCATCACCCCGGAGCCCGAGCTCGTTCTTTGCGGCGTGCAGAACGAGGCTCCCTTCAACTGCTCCAACCACCAGTGACCGGCGCGATGCACCCCCGCTTTCTGCGTTCGGCCGCGCTGCTTGGGGCGCTGGCGCTCGTTGCCTGCAAGAGCAGCGCGTCGGGCCTTCCCGCCGACGACGCGTCGAGCTCCGACCAAGGCGACGACGACGCGTCGGGCGGCTCGAGCTCGGGAAGCTCGCCGTCGGGATCCAGCGGAGGCTCGAGCTCCAGCTCCAGCGGCACACATGCCGGCAGCGGATCGGGATCCGGCGGGTCAGGATCCGGCGGATCGGGATCCGGCAGTAGCTCCAGCTCGTCGAGCGCGCGCGTCGTCTCGAACGTCGAGTTCACCGACGCTGGTGTTCCACTTTGCAGCTCGACGCCCTGCGAGCTCACGTCCAACACTTGCTGCGTCAGCCTGAACCAGGAGGGCTCGTGCATCCCGCACGCTCAGTCGTGCACCAATCAGGAAGCCCAGTTCAAGTGTCTGCAAGCGAGCGATTGTGCGAGCGGTCAGGTCTGCTGCGGCGTCGCGAACAACGGGGCCGGCGCCGCCTCGGCCGGGTCGGAGTGCCAGGACATCGCGTCGGCGGGCTACTGCACCCCTCTTGCCGACGCCGGCGCGCAATCGACGATGGGCTCTGCGCAGCTGTGCCAGACCGATGCCGAGTGCGTAAACCAGATGAAGTGCCGCTGGCAGGTCTGTACCATCCCGACCACCATCGACGGCATCTCCGTCACCTTGACGCCGAACCTCACGATGTGCGGCATTCAGAGCGACGCGCCGTTCGACTGCACCGCCTGCCCGGGAGCCACCAACTGCGCTCAGCAAGCGAACTAGTCAGACCACGCGCCCTCAAACGTCGAAGATCTTCCCGGGGTTGAACAGGTTCTCCGGATCGAGCGCGCGCTTCACCGCGCGCATCTGCGCGATCTCTTCCGGGCTTCGCGTCCATCCGAGCCACGGCTTCTTGAGCAAGCCGATGCCGTGCTCGGCGCTCACGCTGCCCCCGTGCTTCTTCACGAGATCGAACATGTCGCGGTCGGCCTCTTTGGCCTTGGCGATGAAGGCCGGCTTCTCCATCGACGCGGGCTTCATCACGTTGACGTGCAGGTTGCCGTCGCCGATGTGGCCGAAGAGGCAGATCTCCCAGCCGGGGTAGCGGCGGGCGAAGAGATCGCCCAGCTCGGCGCAGAAGGCCTCGAGGGCGGCGACGGGGAGGGCGATGTCGTTCTTGTGAGGGAAGCCCGTGGCCGAGAGCGACTCGCTGATCGACTCGCGCAGCGCCCACAGGTCGCGGGCCTCGCTCGTGTGCCGCGCGATGACGCCGTCCTTGACGATGCCCCGCTCGAGGAGCGATTGCACCCAGGTGTCGAGCGTGTCGCGCGCGGCGCCTTCGACTCCCTCGAGCTCGACCAGCACGTAGTGTGTCGCCGGCGCCGCGAGCGGCGCTCGCAGCTTGCGGTGCTGGAGCACGCGCGCGAGGCACACGTCGGTGAACATCTCGTACGCCGAGAGCACGAACGGTGCGGCGCGCGTCTCGCGGAACAGGCGCACCACGCCCGCGAGGTCGTCGACCGCGAAGAGCAGCACGTCGAGGTGGGCCGGTACGCGTGCGAGCTTGAGCGTGGCCTCGGTCACGATGCCGAGCGTGCCCTCGGTGCCGATGAAGAGCTGCCGCAGGTCGAGGCCCGTGTTGTTCTTTTCGAGCGCGCCGCCCTGCTCGAGCACCGTGCCGTTCGCGAGTACCACCTGCAGGCCGAGGACCCACTGCCGCGTGAGACCCCAGCGGATCACCTTCACGCCGCCCGCGTTGGTGGAGACGTTGCCCCCGATGGTGCTCGATCCTTTGGACGCGAAGTCCACCGGCCACGTGAGCCCCAGCTTCTCGCAGTGCTCGTGCACCGCCTGTGTCACCGCGCCCGCCTGCACCCGCACCGTCCCGCCGACGACGTCGACCGGCTGCATCGCACGTATGCGCGACAGCGACAGCACGATCTCACCGTGCGCCGCGACGGCACCCGCGGCCAGGCCCGTTCGGCCGCCGGACGGCACGATGGGAACCTCGTGCTGGCCGCACAGCTTGACCAGGCGCACGACCTCGTCGGTCGATCGCGGCAGCGCCACCGCGCAGGGCGCCGGTTCGACGACGCGGGTCCAGTCGCGGCCGTACTCCGTCAGGTCACTCGGGTCGCGCGTCAGGAAGTCGGCGGGGAAGGCGCCGGCGATCGCGTCGAAGAAGGCTGCCGGGGGGGACGGCATGCCGAGATCAATACAGGATTCGTGTCTTGATGTCGGTGGCCAGCGCCGCGATCGCGTTCTTCACGTCGAGCGCGACGTCCTGGTCGAGGTCCATCACCAGGTACCCGATGTCCGGGTCCGTCGCGAGCACTTGCCCTGCGATGTTGGCGCCGCGGTCGGTCACGATGCGGTTGATGTCGCGAAGGACGCCCGGCACGTTCCTGTGCACGTTGAGGATGCGGTACTTGCCGGGGATCGGCGCGTTGTCGACGTGGGGGAAATTGACCGCGCCCGTCGTGACGCCGCCGTTGACGAACTTGATGAGCGCTTCGCCCACCTCGCGCCCGATCGCCTCTTGCGCTTCGGCGGTGGACCCGCCGATGTGCGGCGTGACGATCACGTTGGTCAGGCCGAGGAGCGGCGACTTGAAGCCGTCGCTGTTCTTCTCGGGCTCTAGCGGGTAGACGTCGATCGCCGCGCCGGCCACGTGTCCGCTCTTGAGCGCGTCGGCCAGCGCGTCGATGTCGACGACGGTGCCGCGGCTCGCGTTGATGAGGTAGCTGCCCTGTTTCATCGCCCCGATCTGCGCCGCGCCGAACATGTTCTTCGTGGCTGGCGTCTCGGGCACGTGCAGCGTGACGAAGTCGCTCTGCGCGAGCAGATCGTCGAGCGTCTTGGTCGGGTGGTTATTGCCCATGGGCAGGCGCGCCGCGATGTCGAAGAAGACGACGCGCAGGCCCATGGCCTCGGCGAGCACGCCGACCTGCCGCCCGATGTGGCCGTAGCCAACGATGCCCATCGTCTTGCCGCGCACTTCGAACGACGCGGTGGCGACCTTGCGCCACTGGCCCGCGTGCATCTCGCGGATCCGGTCGCCGAGGCAGCGCGACAGCATCACCGTCTCGGCCATGACGAGCTCGGCGACGCTTCGCGTGTTCGAGAACGGCGCGTTGAAGACGGGGATGCCGCGGCGGCCCGCGCCGGCCAGGTCGACCTGGTTGGTGCCGATGCAGAAGCAACCGACGCTGAGGAGGCGCCGGCCGGCCGCGAGGACGCGTTCCGTGACGTGCGTCTTGCTACGGATCCCGAGGACGTGCACGTCCTCGATCCGCTTCACCAGCTCGTCCTCGCTGAGCGCGCCCGCGAGCCTCTCGAGGTGAAAGCCCTCGCCGCGGAAGAGCTCGTGCGCGCTCGGGTGGATGTTTTCGAGGAGCAGGACCTTGATACGGTCCTTGGGGAACGACGTCGCGGCTGCGTTGCTCACGGCAGCGGCAATAACGCGCCTCGGCGCCCACCGCCAGCGAGCCTGCCGGCCTGCCGCCCCGACGCCGCGCTCGGTGGTACAAGCAAAGCACCCTGGCCTCGGGGGCATTCCACGTGACCGAACCGAAGACGCTGCGCGTAGCGACGCTCAACATCTGGAACCGCTTCGGTCCCTGGGACGAGCGCCTGAAGGCGATCCGGGCCGGGGTCCAGGCCCTCGCGCCGGACCTGCTCGGGCTGCAAGAAGTGGTGCGCCTCGCGCCCGACGACGGCGATGGGCTCGATCAGACGAAGGCCATCGGCGACGGCTTCGGTTACCACGCCGCCTACTCCCGCGCGCACGACGAGAAGTGGTTCGGCAACGCGCTCCTCTCGCGCTGGCCGATCGCCGACAGCCGCGTCTTCGCGCTGCCCCGCGGCGGCACCGATGAGCGGCGTACGCTCCTCTTTGCGGCCGTCGAGTCGCCCTTCGGCGCGATCCCGGTCTTCGTCACCCACCTGAACTGGAAGTTCGACGAAGGACACGTCCGTCAGGTTCAGATCCGCGAGATCGTCGCGCGCATCGAGGCCTCGCCGCTGCCTGGCGGCTTTCCCGCGATCCTGATGGGCGACATGAATGCGGAGCCCGACTCCGACGAAATGCGCTTCTTGCGCGGGCTGACGACCTTGGGCGGTAGCCGCAGCGTCTATTTCCAGGACGCCTTCGCCCTCGCCGGCGACGGCTCCCCCGGCGTCACCTACTCCGGGCGCAACCCCTTCGCCGCGCACCTGAGGGAGCCTGATCGCCGCATCGACTACGTCCTGGTGCACGGTCGCGACGAACGCCACCGCGCCCAACCGATCGAAGCGCGGGTGTGCTTCGACGCCGCGGTCGACGGCACTTTCCCCAGCGACCACTTCGGGGTCGTCGCGACGCTGCGGGGCGGCTAGAGTGCTTTCACCGAATCCGGTGGGGAGCTCGAGGGGAGCGGAGGTCGCTCCCTTCGACCACGACTAATCCACGGCGCGCCGGGAATAGACGGGCTTCCTGCTCGTTTTCGCCGGGCCTCCCGCGGTTGACACGGCGGGGGCCATCGCTACGATGCGCGCGCTCCGCACGTCCCCCCCACAAGCCAGGCTGGATCCGCAATGTCCAACGACGTGATGATCTATGCGAACGACTTGTCCAAGACGTTCGGCTCGTTCCGGGCGCTCGACAAGATCAACTTCGAGGTAAAGCGAGGAGAGATCGTCGGATTTCTGGGGCCCAACGGCGCCGGCAAGTCCACGACGATGCGCATCCTCACGTGCTTCATCTCGCCGACGGGCGGCTCCGCCCGCGTCAATGGCCACGACGTGTTCGACGAGCCGCTCAAGGTCCGCGAGAGCCTGGGCTACCTGCCGCAGCGCGCGCCGCTCTACCTGGAGATGAGCGTCTACGAGTATCTGCGTTTCGCCGCCGACCTGCGCCACCTCGACGAGACGAAGTTCAAAACCCGTGCGCGCAGCGTCGTCGAGGTGTGCGGCCTCGCCCAGGTGCTCGGCAAAGAGATCCGCCACCTGTCGCACGGCTACCGCCAGCGCGTCGGCCTCGCCCAGGCGCTCATCCACGATCCGCCGCTCCTCGTCCTCGACGAGCCGACGAGCGACCTCGACCCGAACGAGAAGACCGAGTTTCTCGACTACCTGAAGCAGATCGGCAAGGAGCGCACGGTCCTGCTCTCGACGCACAACCTGGCCGAGGTCGAGGCCTCGTGCGCCCGCGCGATCATCGTGTCGCGCGGCCGGATCGTGGCCGACGGCCCCCTCGACGAGATTCGCGCCAAGAGCGGGCGCGTTCGGTACGTGGTGTCGGTGCAGGAGTCGGCGCCGGGCGCATACCGCGGCAAGGGCGCGCCTCCCAAGAAGGCCGAGGTCGAAGACGCGCTCTCCAAGGTGCCGGGCGTGAAGAAGGTCGGCGACCTCCCGACCGACGAGCGCGCGCACGTGTTCGAGCTCGTGAGCGACCAGGGCGTCGACCTCCGACCCGAGGTGTTCCAGGCGGTCGTCGAGAAGGGCTGGGTCCTGCTCGAGCTGCACCGCGACGCGCAGACGCTGGAGGACGTGTTCCGCAGCCTGACCATCGGCGACGAGCGGCGCAACCGCAAGCTGCCTCCCCTCGGCGGCGCTCCGCAGGCCGACGAAGACGACGAGGACGACGACGAGGACGACGACGCCGGCGCCAAGGGCGGCGGCGAAGCGCTCGTGGCGAAGGGCGATCGAGGCTAGGCCATGAAGAACATCTTCATCATCGCGCGGCGCGATCTGCGCGCGCAGTTCAACTCTCCCGTCGCGTACGTGGTGCTCGGCGGCTCGATGCTGCTGCTCGGGGTGCTCGTCTTCTGGGTGCAGACGTCGCTCATCGGACGGTACTGGGAGATCGACCGGGCGTCGGTCGTGCCGATGTTCATCTACCTGCCGTGGCTCATGAGCGTGTTCGTGATCCCGGCGGTGACGATGCGCTCGATGGCCGCGGAGAAGGCCTCCGGCACGCTGGAGCTCCTCATCACGATGCCGGTCCGCGACAGCGAGGTCATCCTGGGCAAGTACTTCGCCGCGCTCGCGATGGTGCTCGTCCTGCTCGCATCGACGCTCATCTACCCGCTCGCGATGTTCTGGCAGCCGTGGCAGCTTGGCGCGCTCGACTGGGGTCCGGTGGCCACGGGATATCTGGGGTGCACGCTGTTCTCGGCGGCCGGAGTCGGGATCGGGATGATGCTGTCGAGCCTGACGGAGAGCGAGGTCATGGCGTTCTTCATGACGCTCACGTCGCTCTTCGCCCTCTACTTCATCGGCTCCATCGTGTCGCTCGTGCCGGGCGCGATTGCCGACGCGATCTCCTTCATCTCGTTCCAGTCACGCTACCAGTCGTTCGCCGTGGGGCTCATCGACACCCGCGCCGTCGTCTACTTCCTGTCCGTCACCGTCCTCTGCCTGCTCGTGGCGTTCCGCTCGCTCGAGAGCCGCAAGTGGTCCTGAGCCGCTAAACCCGATCCACAGACCTGGGGAACGAATCGTCATGGAGAAGCGAAAGAAGACCTCGCTCGAGAGCGGCGCGCTCATCGCCGTGGTCGCGGCGATCCTGGTCGCGCTCAACGCCCTCTCGGCGCTGGGCCTCTATGCCCGCAAGGACGCCACGCGCACGGAGAAGTACACGCTCTCCAAGGGCAGCGGCAGCCTGCTCCGCTCGATGAAGCAGGAGCTCATCGTCGACGCCTACGTCACCAAGGGCCTGCCCAAGCTCGACGGTTTCGTCCGCGATCTGCGCGATTTGCTGCAGGAGTACAAGAACGCGGGCGCAGGCAAGTTCGACTACACGATCATCGAGCCCAAGGACGACGACACCCGCAAGAAGGCCAAGGACGCGGGCCTGGTCGAGCAGCCCTTCGGCGAGACGAGCGACACCGACGAGAAGGCTGCCGTCACGCAGGGCTTCATGGGCCTGGTGCTGCGGTATGGCGAGCAGCAGGACGTCATCAAGTTTCTCCCGCCGGACCGCACCGACGGCCTCGAGTTCTGGATCACGAACAAGATCCGCGAAATCCGCGACAAGGGCGACGACATCCACCACAAGATCGGCGTCCTGACGGGCGACGACGAGCTCAAGCTGACCGATCCGGATCTCGTGCCGCACAACGTCGGCAAGTACTCGATCCAGCAGATCGTCACGCAGAACTTCCCCTTCTACACGTTCACGGACGTGGACCTGAAGGGCGGCGACACCGAGATCGCCGACGACCTGGATGGCATCATCATCACGCAGCCCGGCAAAGACCTGACCGACAGGGAGCTCCGCCGGATCGATCAGTTCGTGATGAAGGGCAAGGCCCTCGCCGTCATCGCGAGCGCCGTGAACATCAAGGCGAGCGACGCCAAGCTGGACGCGACGCTCAACCTGCACGGCCTCGACAAGCTGCTCTCCGGCTACGGGGTCGACGTCGACAAGGACGTCATCGTCGACTTCTGGCGGCACGCGCGGTTCATCGTCCCCACGATGGGGCGCATCGGCACCCAGGAGATCCCGCAGATCTTGAACGTGCAGGACGGGCCGCTCCCGAGCGGCGCCGATCCCTTCATCGACACGAGCTTCGCCGCGCTCTTCCGCATGGAGGACATGGCGGTCCCGTTCGCGTCGAGCCTCTCGCTCAAGACCGACAAGCAGCCGGGCGCCAAGCTCAAGGTGGTCATGCGGTCGTCGCCCGCGTCGGTGCACCTGACGGGCGACACGGTCGACCTCGAGATCGACCAGAAGTGGTCGGCGAAGATCAAGGGCCAACAGCAGCGGCAGTACGCCATCGCGGCCGACGTCGAGGGCACGCTGAAGACCGCGTTCCCCGAGGGCGACAAGCAGGGCGTCGAAGCTCCGGCCCAGAGCGCCCAGCCCGCGCGCGTCTTCGTGCTCGCGTCGTCCGAGTTCTTCGCCAACCCGCTCGCGCGCGCCGGCAACGGCCCCGACATGGGGCAGTACGGCCAGATGATGCCGAGCCTCGGCGGCGACGAGAAACTGCTCATGCTCGCCGGGCCGTACGCGCAGCAGTTCATCACCCCCGCGATCCTGGTCTTCAAGAACCTGCTCGACTGGCTGAGCGGCGACACCGACGTGCTCGCGGTCAGCGCCAAGATCCAGAGCGATCCGAACCTGGTCTACAACAGCAAGGTGAAGATCTCGGTCGACGAGACCGAGGAGCAGCTGCACAAGCAAGAGGAAGAGATGCGCGTCGCTCGCAAGGACGAGCAGCGCAACGTGGAGCTCTTCCTCGTCTTCGGTATCCCGCTGCTCTTCGCGGCATACGGTCTGCTGCGGTGGCGGACGCGGATCGCAGCGCGCGAAGCGGTCTCGCTGGCGTAGGCGCGCAGCACGAGGGAGATCATGGCCATCTCACGCGACAAGCTCATCATCGGTGGTGTCGTCGTCCTCGGCGGGCTTTCGCTGCTCGTCTACAAGCAGGCGCAGAAGGACGACGCGCTCGGCAAGCCCACGGTCGCCGACGCCGACCTCCCGACGATCGCGGCGCCCGACGACATCGACAAGATCAGCATCACCAACGGCGACAAGCCGGAGATCATGCTCCAGAAGGTGGCCGATCTGACGGCTCCGGCCGCCGAGGGAGACGCCGGCGCGCCGACGAAGTGGCAGGTCGTCAAGCCGGTGAAGGCCGAGGCGAACCAGCAGACGGCCAAGGATCTGGTCACCAACCTGCACGATCTCAAGGTCGAGTCGAAGATCAATCTGACGCTCGACGAGGCGGTGCGGAAGGACAAGCAGCTCGACGCGGCGCACGTCGTGCACGTGCAGGCGTGGAAGGGCACCGACAAGAAGGTCGACGAGCTCTTCGGCAAGAGCGGCACGGCGGGGCAGCTGTTCGTGCTCGCCGACAAGCCGGACGTCGTCTGGGCGGCCAAGGGCTACTCGGCGTCCCTGTATACCAAAGAGGCCAAGGACTTCCGCAACAAGGAGATCCTCAAGTTCGACGACGCGAACGCCACCGAGGCGACGATCATCAACGCGCACGGGACCCTGGCGTTCGCGAAGAGCGGCGACAAGTGGACCGCCACGTTCGACAAGAAGCCGCTGCCGCACTTCGACGAGAGCAAGGTCAAGGACATGCTCCGGGCCTACAAGACGCTGACGGCCGACGACTTCGGCGACGGCAAGGCGGCCGACGAGACGGGCCTCGACAAGCCCGAGGCGACGGTGTCGATCGCGCTCGCAGGGTCCGCGCCGCTGGTCGTGCAGATCGGCAAGGTCGCCACCGGCACCAACCGCTGGGCAAAGAAGGCCGAGGGCGACATCGTCTATCAGCTCCCCGGGTTCGCCGCCGACTGGGCCACGTCGGACGTGAGCAAGTACGAGGCGTCCGGCGACGCCGGTGCCACCGTGGCCAAACCCGCCAAGCCGAAGACGGCCAGCAAGAAGTAGCTACTTCAGCGCGCGCGCCACGATATCGAGCGGTGCGTCGCCGAGCGCGCTCCACGCGCGCAGGCGGCCCTCTTCGTCGGCCCCCGGGGTGAACAGCAGCTCGGCCGCGAGCATCAGCCCGATGAATGGCACCGGACGCTGGCGCGCATCGCGCCGAAACGCGTCGACCGCGTCGTCGTCAGGGTGACAGAGCAAGAGCGTCCGCGGCGGAGGTGACATCGTCACCGCCGAGAGCGCGAGCAGCACCTCGTCGTGCAGCGCCGCGACCGCGGCGGCGCGCATCGGCTCCTCGGCAAGTGCGCGGAGGGCGCCGCAGGCGAGGGCTCGTTCGGGCGGCGGCGCGATGGCGCCGACCTGCGTGCCCGCGCCAACGGGGCACTTCGCGTCGGCAAAGAGCAGCTCGCGCGCCCTGCCTTCGAGGGCACTTCGCGCGGGGCCGCTCGCATCGAGCGCCGCGCCGGCTCGCTCGCGCAGGAGCGCGATCGTCGGCGCGAGCCGCGGGGCGAGGCCCGCAGGATCCACGGAAACGCCCAGGAATGCCCTGGCGGTGACCGCCACGCGATCGGGCGCGACGAGCGGTGGCACCGCGCGCATGTCCTCGTCGAGCGCGATGCGCAGCTCGGCGATCGCGGCCGCGCTCTTCGGGTACTTCGAGGGACGCAGAAGATGCTCCAGCGGGTTGAGCGCTGCGTCGAGATCCCCGGGCCCCGTGCGCGGCAGGCCCCGGAGCGACTCGCGGATCTGGCGCAGGTGCTTGCTGACCCACAGGTCACGATCCGGCTCGTCTTGTGGCGTCGCCGGCGGCGTCCACGTCTGAACGATCGCGCGCACCAGACCGCCTGATGCTTCGCCGAGCCTGGCCTCGTCGGCGTCGCGCGCCGACTCCTCGTCCACGAGACGCGACAGCCGCTCGACCTCGAGCCGCGGTCGCTCGATTGCGCTGCCCGGTGGCGCCGGATCCGCCGCGCGATTGGCGAACGCCTTCACCTTCGCGTCGGCAAGCGCCAGCGCACGGGAGCGCGCCTCGAAGGCGAAGAGGTCGAGAGACGTCCCGCGGATGGCGGCCTGCTCGTCTTCTGCGAAGATCGCGTCCATTCCTACGCGCTTGAGCACGTCCTCCGACGGCGTCGCCCCCTCACGGGTGGCCATCCGAGGGTCGGCCGCGGCAAGGAGATCGAGAACGTCGTGGACCAGGGCCTCGAGCTTGGCGGCGCTGGCGCGATCGTCGGCGACGTGGTCCGGCGAGGCGGGTACGGCCACGGCCGCCGGCGGTCGGGCCGCGGCGCACGACAGCACCGCGCTGGCGACCACGAGCCGAGGCAGGGCCGCGACGCCCCCCGCCGCGCGGTTCAAATGCCCATCACCTTGACGATGATTCGCTTGTCGCGCTGGCCGTCGAACTCGGCATAAAACACCTGCTGCCAGGTGCCAAAGTCCATCCGCGACTTGGTGATCGGGATCGTCACCTCGTGGTGGACCAAGAGCGACTTGAGATGCGCGTCGCCGTTGTCCTCGCCCGTGCGGTGGTGCTCGTAGTCGGGCCGATCGGGCGCCAGGCGCTCGAGCCACTTCCAGATGTCGGCGTGCAGGCCGCTCTCGTTGTCGTTGACGAAGACGCCCGCCGTGATGTGCATCGCGCTGACGAGCATGAAGCCGTCGGCGACACCGCTGCGTTCGAGAACCGGTGCGAGCATCGGTGTGAGATGCACTAGCTCGCGACGCTTGGGCGTATGAACCGTCAGATACTCGGTGTGCGACTTCACGCTTTCTTGAAGATTTGCATCACGTCGCCGAGCAGCTTGACCGCCTCTGCGTGGGGCCTCTGGAACGCGTTGCGCCCCATGATGCTCCCGAAGCCGCCGCCGGCCGCGATACCGCGGATGTCCTCGAGGAGCTCGTCGGTGCCCTTGGCCTCGCCGCCCGAGAAGATGACGATGCGTTTGCCCTTGAACGCGCTCTCCACCACGTGCTTCACGCGATCGGCCAGCGTCTTGGTGGGTATGGCGTACTTCTCGAAGACCTTCTTCGCCTCGGCCTGCTCGATGAAGTCCTTGGGCGGCTTGACCTTCACGACGTGCGCGCCGAGCTGACAGCTGATCTGCGCCGCGTACGCCGTGACGTCGATCGCCTGCTCGCCTTCTTTGGAGAGGCCGGCGCCGCGCGGGTACGCCCAGAGTACCGTGGGTAGGCCCGCGGCTTTGGCCTCGAGAATGAGCTCTCGCAAATCCTCGTACATGGTGTTTCGCAGGCCCGAGCCCGGGTAGATCGTGTAGCCGATGGCCGTGCATCCGAGGCGAACGGCGTCTTTCACGCTGCCCGTCACGGCGCTGCAGGGCTGGTCCATCTTGGCCAGCGTGTCCGAGTTGTTCAGCTTGAGGATCATCGGGATCTGGCCGCAAAACTTGTCGGCCGCGGCCTCGAGAAAGCCGAGCGGCGCCGCGTAGGCGTTGCACCCCGAGTCGATCGCCAACTGGAAGTGGTAGTCCGGGTCGTACGACGGCGGATTGGGCGCGAACGAGCGCGCAGGCCCGTGCTCGAAGCCCTGATCCACGGGCAGGATCACGAGCTTGCCGCTGCCCGCCAGCGTGCCGTGATTGAGGAGACGGGCGAGGTTGGTTTTGACGCCAACGCTGTCGGCCGCGTACCACGAAAGAATCTGCCTAACTCGGTCGGTGGCGGACATCGCTTGCGTGCTCCTATGGCCCACTGTCGTGGGCTGTCGTTGGCGCGGAGCCTACCCCTCGCATCCGGTGCGGGCAAGACGCCGCGGGCCCACTTTGTCGACGATGCTGGACGATGCTGGATGATGCGCGACGATTCTCGACGACTCCCGAGCTGGCATCTGGCCCCCGTATTGCTAAGGGTCGAGGACTCGAATCTCCATGAACGACTCGCTGAGCCCGCCCGCCATCCAGTCCGTCGTCGGCACCACGCTCGAAGCCCACATCATGGCGGGAATGCGCGGCTCGCCGGGGGCCACGGGCGAGTTCGCGTCGCTGCTGAACTCCATCGGTCTGGCGGTACGGATCATCCACACCCGGGTGCGCGCCGCCGGCCTGGCAGGGATGCTCGGATACACGGGCGAAACCAACGTGCAGGGCGAGCGGGTGATGAAGCTCGACGCCTACGCCAACGAGGTCCTCTGCTCGGTGCTCGAGCGCAGCGGCCGCTGCGCCATGGTCGCCAGCGAAGAGCTCGAGCAGGCCCACGTTCTCTCCGAGACGGGCAAGTACATCGTGTGCTTCGACCCGCTCGACGGCTCGAGCAACATCGACGTCAACATCTCCATCGGCACCATCTTCTGCGTCCTTCGCGCGCAGACGGCCGGCGGGCGCTTGTACGAGGGCGCGCTCCAGCCGGGCAACAAGATCGTCGCAGCTGGCTACGCGGTCTACGGGAGCGCCACCACGCTCTCGCTGTCGACGGGGCACGGCGTGCACGGTTTCACGCTCGACCCGAGCGTGGGCGAGTTTTTCCTCTCTCACTCGAATATCCGCTGCCCCGAGCGTGGCAACACGTATTCGATCAACGAGGGCAACTTTGCCCGCTGGGACGACAAGGTCAAAAAGTGGAACGCGTTCCTCAAGACCGAGGACAACGAGCGCGGCCTGCCTTATGGCCACCGGTACGTCGGGTCGCTCGTCGCCGACGCGCACCGCACGCTGATGAAGGGCGGCATCTTCGCCTACCCGGCCGATAAAAAGAGCCCCGGCGGCAAGCTGCGCCTCCTCTACGAGGCCAACCCCATGGCGTACCTCTTCGAACAGGCCGGCGGCGCCGCCACCAACGGCATCGACCGCATCCTCGACATCGAGCCCAAGGGCCTGCACGACCGCACCCCGCTCATCCTCGGCTCCAAAGAAGACGTGAAAACCTTCCGCGAGTTCATGCTCGCGTAGTTTTTGTGCTTCACACGCCAGTGGTATCCGGCGGCCACACGTATTTGTGCATCTGGAGCTGCACGCGGACGGGGAGGGCGTCTTCGAGCACCCACGTCACCAGGTCCTTCGTCGCGAGCCTGCCGAAGACTGTGCTCGCGAGCAGGTTTGGCGTTCGGTCCGCGAGGGCGCGCTCGCGGATGGCGGCGCGCATCCAATCGTAGTCCGCGCGGTCGGCCAGGACGAACTTGATCTCGTCGCGCGGCCCGATGTGCTCCAAGTTGCTCCAGCGGTTGCGGTGCGACTCGGCGCTGCCTGGGCACTTGAGGTCCATGATCTTGTGCACGCGCGGATCCACGCCGCCCACGTCGGCCTCGCCGCTCGTCTCGACGAGCACCGTGCGCCCGGCGTCGCATAGCTCGCTCATCAAGGGGAACACCGCGGGCTGGAGCAGCGGCTCGCCGCCCGTCAGCTCGACGAGCGGCGTTTGCAGCGCGAGGGCGCGCGCCAGCACGTCCCCTCGGGTCATCCGAGTGCCGCCGTAAAAGGCCTGGGGCGTGTCGCACCACGAGCACCGCAGGTTGCACCCCGTCGTCCGAACGAAGGTGCACGGCAGCCCGGCGAACGTCGACTCGCCCTGGACGCTCGCGTAAATCTCGTGGATGACCAGCGCCTCTTCTTTCATCGCCCGCTGAGAGCTGTCTAGCACCGCCGTTTGCCCATGTTCGCAAGGAAGCCCGCCAATCTCGCCCGTCCAGCAGCCACGCGCAGGCTCCGGCCCGAGCCCGTGCCGCGCGGCTTGCTGGTGCGCACGTTCGTCTTCGGGGTCGCGGCCATCCTCGGTGCGGCGTGGGCGCTCCTGCGGCACTACTCGCTGACGCCCGCGCCGATGATCGTTCCGGTGCTCCCGCGCACGGCGCCCACCTACGATGCGGATGCAGGCGAAATCCCGGTCCCCGAGTGGTTCGAATCGCCCCACAAGGCTCCCTGATCCGCGCCCTTGCCGATGCATCCCCCGCCCACCGGACCGCCTTGGGACCTGCCCGTCTCCGAGGCCCCCCTCGCGTTCGTCGATCTCGAGATGACGGGGCTCGATGCGGCAAACGATCGGGTCGTCGAGGTGTGCGTCGAGCGGGTCGTCGCTGGCGCGACGACGGCGTCGTTCTGCAGCCTGGTCAACCCCGGCGGTCGCACGGGTGCGGGCTCGAAGATCCACGGGATCGACGCCGAGGCCCTCGCGGCCGCGCCGCCCTTTGCCGATGTGGCCGACCGCGTCCTGGCGCTCCTCGACGGGGCCATCCTCGTGGCCCACGCCGCCGTGTGGGATATCCGCTTCCTCGCGGCCGAATGCGACCGGGCGGGGCGCGTGCTGCCGGTGGAGCGGTGGCTCGACACCCTGGTGCTCGCGCGGCGCTCATTTGCGTTCCCCTCGTACTCGCTCGACGCCCTCTGTCGGCAGCTCGGCATCGATCGCGGGCAGGCGCACCGGGCGGAGAGCGACGTGCACGCGATGCGCGAGGTATTTGCGCGGTGCGCGACGACCCTCGCGCCCACGTGTGCCCGCGACCTGTGGGAGGTCCGCGTCGGTGAACGTCACGCGCGCCAGGCCATCGTCCTGGCCTGCGAGGCGGCCGCCGAGCATGGGGCCCCCGTGGTCGTGACCTATCGGGCCGCGCGGCGTCAGCCCGAGCCGCTCATCATGGTCGTGCTCGAGGTCCGCTCCGACCTCGACCCGCCGAGCGTTGTGGGGTATCAGCTCCCGGGAAGGGGGCGACGCCAACTCCGAGCGGATCGGATCCTCCGCGTCGAGCCGGCCCCCGCCCCACCGCCCCTCCCCTGAGACCCGTATCGATGCGTAAACCGCTCGTATTGTTGCAGCTTTGCGCGTTGACCGCCGCGTCCTCGTTCTGGGCCTGTGGCGCCTCGATGGGGCCCGGGGCGTCCTCCCGGCCCCCCCTCGCGACCGGGTGGCTCGACCGCGCGAAGAAGAGCTACCGCGCCGGCGACTTCGACGACGCGCACGACTCGGCGGCCCACGCCATCGCCGTAGCCCCCAACGACGTCGAAGCGCGCGAGCTCGCCGCCCACATCGCGCTCGTTCGCCTCGAATACGCGGACGTGCTCCGGCTCACCGAGGGCCTGGCCTCCAGCGAGGCGCACAGCCTGCGAGGCCGTGCATACTGGCTCGCCGGCGACATCGAGCACGCGGCCGACGAGCTCGAGACGCTGCTCAGCGACCCCGCCGTCAAAGACCCATGGGCTCGCGACGTCGCCTCCCTCGCGCGACGCGGCGTGGGCCGGCACCCGTTCCAGATGGACGGCGGCAACGTGGGCGCGGTCGAGATGCCGCGGATGATCGATCGCGTCTCGCTCGGCGCGGCCAACGTCGTCCCGTGCGACCTCGACGGCGAGCGCATCCTCGCCCTCGTCGGCACCGGGTCGGGCGAGATCCTGCTCGACTCCAACTCGCGCCACGAGCCCGCGTGGGTCAGTCTTCGCTTCGACCGCGTCGAAGTGAACGACGTGCCCGCGCTGGTCGAGGACCTCTCGCCCATCTCGCGTCAACTGGGCGTGCCGATCAAAGCGCTCATCGGTGGCCAGTTCTTGCGGCACGCGCACGTGACGGTCGATCGGCGTGGCGATCAGTTCGTCGTGCGTCGGCAAGACGCCACGCCCCCTCCCGACGCCAACCGCGTCCAGCTCTTTTACTTGCGCGGCGGTGGGATGATGCTGCATGCGTCCATCTCCGCGGCCGACACCGATCCGCTCGCGCTCTTCGTCGACAGCCTGCGGCCGTTCCCGCTGATGCTCGAGGACGACGCGTGGCGCCGCGCGGGGGTCGACGTGAAGACGCTCCCCTCGCTTCCCGACGAGCCGCACCTGAAACGCGGCGTCCTCCCCATGTTCCGCGTCGGTGGATTCGACCTGGCCAAGATGCCCGCGCTCCAGGGTGCCGACCTCGGCCCGCTGGCGGGCCTCGACGTGGATCTCGCGGGCGTGGTCGGGGCCGACTTGCTGGCCTTCTTCCGCATGACCTTCGCCGACGACGGCCGCTTCATGTGGATCGAGCCCGACCCCACGTTGCTCGGCCCCGATACGGCGGCCGCTGCACCCGCCGCCGCTGCACCCGCCGCCGCTGCGCCCGCCGCCGCTGCGCCCGCCGCGCCTCCCGCGGCCGCGCCCCCACCGGCTGCTCCCCGCGGGGCAGGTGCCCGGTGACCACGCGCACGCTGGCGCGACTCGCCGTCTACGCGGGTAGCTTCGATCCGCCGACCCTGGGTCACCTCGATCTGATCGAGCGCGCGTCGGAGCTCTTCAGCGACGTCATCGTGGGGATCGGCAAGCACGCCACGCGGACGCCACTGTTCTCGGTCGAAGAGCGGCTCGACCTCGTCTCGCGCGTCTCGGCGCACCTGCCCAACGTCGTCGTCGAGTCGTTCGATGGATTGCTCATCCAGTTCTGCAAGCAAAAGAACGCACGAGTCATCGTGCGCGGCCTGCGCGCGGCCACGGACTTCGAGTACGAGCTGCAGATCGCGCACGCGAACGCCGACCTCGAGCCGGAGGTGGACACCGTGTTCCTCCCCACGCGGACGAAGAACGGCTTCATCAGCGCGTCGCTCGTGCGCGAGATCGCCAGCCACAACGGCGACGCGAGCCGCTACGCGCCCGCCCTCGTGTGCGAGGCCCTGAACAAGAAGTTCCGTCGATAGGGGCACCGCGATGGCGCCGCTCTCCCAGCCGCCGCCCTCGTCGATCGCCGCCCGTCTCGATGACTCGGTGTTCGCCGTCCGGCGCCGGGTCGCCGCGCACCCTCGCGTCGCGATCGTGCTCGGCAGCGGGCTCGGGGCGTTCGGCGACACGCTCGACGGGGTCGAGAAGGTGGCCTACCGCGACGTGCCGCACATGGCTTCGCCCGCCGTCGAGGGGCACGCCGGCAACTTCTGCTTCGGCGCCGTCGCAGGCACGCCCGTCGTGTGCATGCAGGGGCGGGTGCACCTTTACGAGGGGCACCCGGTGGAGCGCGTGGTGCAGGGCGTGCGCACGATGGCGCGCCTCGGCGCCAGCATGGTGCTGATCGCGAACGCCGCCGGAGGGCTCGAGGCCGCGTGGTCGCCGGGCGACCTGATGGTCATCTCCGACCACATCAACCTGACGGGCAACTCCCCGCTCGTCGGCGGCAACGACGCCGCCGTGGGCCCGCGCTTCCCCGACATGACGTCGGCCTACGATCCCGAGCTGCGTTCGTGGCTGCACGCCGCCGGGCGAGAGGCCAGCGTGGCGCTGCGCGAGGGCGTGTACGCGGGGGTCCTCGGGCCGCAGTACGAGACGCCCGCGGAGATCCGCATGCTCCGCGCCATGGGCGCCCACGCCGTGGGAATGAGCACGGTGCACGAGGTCATCGCGCTGCGGCACATGGGGGTGCGCGTCGCGGGGCTCTCGTGCATCACCAACCTGGCGGCGGGGATCTCCCCGCGCCCCTTGGATCACGCCGAGGTCGAGGCGACGGCGCACGGTCGCCAGGAGCAGCTCGTCGCGCTGCTCCGGGGGTGGATCGCGCGGGCGGGCGCCAGCGCTCTGCTCGCGGGGACGTTGTGAGCGCGCCGCGCGCGGCCGCCATCGCGGGCGTCGTCGAGGCAGCTCGGGCCGTCCGCGCCCACGCGTACGCGCCGTACTCGCGCTACCGGGTCGGCGCGGCGATCTTGGTCGCCGATGGGCGCGTCTTCGCGGGGTGCAACGTGGAGAACGCCACGTACGGGGCCACGATCTGCGCCGAGCGGTCCGCCATCGCCGCGATGGTGGCCGCGGGCGCGAGCGACCCCATCGCATGCGCCGTCGTCACCGCCGGCCCTGCCCCGGGGGCTCCGTGCGGGATCTGCCGGCAAGTGTTTGCTGAGTTCGCGCAGGACCTCCGCTTCGCTCTCATCGCCGAGGACGCGCGGGGTCGCATCACCGCACGCAAGAGCGCTCGCCTCTCGCGACTGCTGCCCCAGGCCTTCCGGCTTCGCTCCGCTCCTTGAGGGCATCCGCCCCCAAAGCGTGGGTTGGCGCCACCGTCTTGGTCCTCGATCTGGGCCGCCGTCCGAAGGTCAATACCCTGCAATCATTGTGCTTTCTACCGGAGCCACCCGATGGCGCGAGTCATGCTGTGTAGAGCGAGAAGCAGGGGAGCCGCCATGAGAGGACGCCACCGCCATTCGTTGCACCTGACAGGCCTGGGCCTGGTCGGTGCCCTCGCCGCCGCCAGCGGCTGCGGAAGCTCCACGAGCAATAGCTCGAGCGCGCTCGGGAGCGGCGTGCAGTCGCTGCTCTTCATCCAGCGGCAAACGACGACGATCACCAACGGCGTGCCCACCGTCTACGTCGACGACGGCAACGGCCAGGTGCTCGACTACGAGCGCTTCGTCCCCGGCGGGAGCCTGAACCTCCTCTCGCCCGCGCGGCCCGACGGCACCGTGACCAGCCTCACCTCGGCCTTCACGACGGCCGACTTCAACGGCGCGGACGTCTCGTTCGACGCGACGCAAGCCGTCTTCTCGATGAAGCGCGACTCCAACGACCATTACCACCTCTACACGGTGCAGCTCGCGGTCGGCGGCGACGGCAACTACGAGATCCACCAGAAGACCAACGGCGACTGGGACGACATCAACCCGATCTACGTGCCGGGTGGCCTCATCGCGTTCGTCACCAACCAGATGTACACGGCGATGGGCACCCGCTCGGACGAGTACGAGCACGCCCGCCAGGCCCTGCAGCTCGCGACGATCTCGGTCGCCGGGGGCGACGCGGACCGACACCTCTTCGCGCAGAACCTCTCGCACACGGTCGCGCCCTGGCTGCGGTTCGACGGGAGCATCGGCTTCTCGCAATGGGAGCACTTTGGCCCCGTCAACGACGTGAAGCTCCGCCGCGTGCTGCCCGACGGCACCCAGGTGCTCGCCGTGGCGGGTCAGCACGGCAAGCCCGTCAACTCGCTCTTCACGATCAAGGAGATCTCTCCCAACTTCATGCTCGGCATCGGCACGGCGCGCGACCGCACGATCCACGCGGGCACCCTGCTCACGATCGACTCGCGCAATCACGCCGACCCGGCCTGCATCAACGGCAGCGCCTACTCGACGGCCAGCACCGGCGTGCATGCGTGCCTCGACGAAGAGAACGCGAGCTTCAACATCCTGACGCCGAACGTGCCGAGCGGGAGCGACCCGTCGCCGGTCGGCCGCTACCGCGAGCCGAGCGTGCTGCCGAACGGCGGGATCCTCACCTCGTGGGCCGACGGCCCCGTCAACGACATGAACGAGCAGTCGCTGACGCCGCCGGACTTCGGCATCTACGTGTACGACACCACGTCGGGCCAGAACGAGCTCGTCTACAACGACCGCACCGCCTGGGACCTCAACGCCCTGGCCGTCGTGCAGCGCACCGAGCCGCCGGTCATCGCCAATCTGCAGAACATCCAGAACTCGACGATCCCGGCGCGTATCGGGTCGGTCGACGTCGCCATCACGGACCTCAACGAGGTGGTGACGGGCGCCGAGTTCAACAACACGCCGCTCGCCACCGCCCTCAAGGAGGGTACGGTCGCCGTTCGCGTCATCGAGGGCTTCTCGAGCGAGGCGGCCAAGGGCGTCACGATGTTCGGCCTGACGATGTTCGAAGGCGCGGCCGTCCTCGGCGAAGCGCCCGTCTTCCCGGACGGCAGCTGGCTCGCCAACGTGCCGCCGTACATCCCGCTCCACCTGCAGCCGATCGATCAGTACGGCCTCGCGATCCGCAACCAGCAGCTGTGGATCCAGACGATGCCCGCCGAGCAGCGCCGGTGCATCGGTTGCCACGAGTCGCGCACCGGGCAGGGCGTGCCGGTGTTCCAGGGGCAGACGGCCGCCGAGCAGGCCGCTGGCAACCCGTCGGCCTCGATGGTGGCCGACTTCACCGAGGCGATCCCCAACCGCACCGAGTTCCCCTGGAACACGAAGGTGCAGCCGATCCTCGATGCGAACTGCGTCTCCTGCCACAACTCGTCGACGACGAGCTACTACTTCATGAGCCGCACCGACCCGATCACGGGCCAGATCGCCACCTACAAGATCCCCACGCTGGATCTCTCGAGCACGCCGGTCACCGTGTACTACGACCGCAGCGTGGCCACGTGGCCCGCGTCGTACGTCTCGGTCTTCTACCCGGCCACGCTCTCGATGGCGGGCGACGGCGACAGCACGGGCACCATCACGGTGACCGGCACCGTGCCCCCCAACTACGGCGTCCCGGGCAGCGCGCGCGCCTCGGTGCTGACCCAGAGGATCAACCTGCACGGCACCGACGGGTCGTCCGCGTGGCCGACGGCGTTCCACCCCGAGGACGTGGGCGGCTCGCTCACGGACGCCGAGCGCAAGACCATCGCCGTCTACCCGATGGACCTCGGCGGTCAGTTCTGGGCGCGCCAAAACACGGGGTTCGTGCCCTTCACCAACGGTGACCCGGTCACCCCGGCGAACCAATGAGCACCGGCTGCGACAGGGAAGAGGAGGGACGTCATGCGAACTAGCGGCATCTTGAAGCACGCGGCGGGGGCCATGCTCGCACTGGCGGGCGCCTTCGCGGGGCACGACGCCCGGTCGCAGAGCGCGCCGACACCGACGCAGGTGACACCGGCGGGCTCCGGCTTCGCGGGCGTGTACGGGCAGGTCCCGCCCGATCAGGTCGAGTTTCTCTCGACGCCGGACCACATCCTCAGCGCCGTGGCGAGCGGCGCGCCGTCGCTCGTGTGGGAGGCCCTCGAGCACGGCGAGAAAATCGAGTGCCTGAACTGCATCGCTCCGGTGGGCGCGCTGCTCTACGACGCCAACGCCAAGACGCGCGAGATCGCCGCCTGGTGGCTACGACGGCGCATGGTCGGCGTCTTCGGTCCCGGCGAGGTGTACTCGCAGACGGTGCAGACGCTCCAGACGGACCCCGACCCTGTGCGCCGCTCGTACGCGGCCAATGCCCTGGGCGAATTCTTCGTCACGCCGGGCATCACGGCCTGCGCCACGGCGGTGATCAGCGACTCCGACCCGGGTGTCCGCGCAGCGTGCGCCACGGCGCTCGGCCGCTTGAACGACGACGGCAGCGGCGCGCTCGGTCAGGCCATGGGCGACAGCAACCCGACGGTGTCGCTCGCGGCCCTCGAGTCGTCGGCCCGGATCAACTCGTTCTCGTCGATCCAGAGCATCGCCGGCCTGTCGGGCAATCCGAGCCCGTTCGTGAGGCGCCGCGCGATGGAGGTGCTCGACGCCCTCGACGCGACCGACACGGTCCTCGTCGTGACGCTGGTGGCCGGGCACGACAGCGATGCCGGGACCCGCGCGGCCGCCTGCCACGCGCTCGGCACGTTCGGGATCTCGGCGGCCGTCCCCTTCCTGCAGCAACTGGCGAAGGGTGACCCGGATCCGTTCGTGCGCGACGAGGCACAGATTGCGCTGCTGAGGTTGTAAGCGATTCGTTACCATCGGGAGTCATGCGAGCCGAGGCTCTTCTCCCGTTCGCGTTTCTCGTCCTTGCCGGTGTAGCTGTCTCGCAGGCCTGCACCACGCTCGAGCCGACGCCGGCCACGTTCTTTCGGCAGACGATCGCGCCCGTCCTGCAGAACTCGTGCGTCCATACGAACACGGGCGCGGGGTGCCACGAGTCCGACGAGAAGGGTAACGCCTTCGGGAACCTCGACATGTCGTCGTACACGGGCATCAACGCCCGGCGCGACCTGCTCCTCGACTACGGCCCGTACCTGCAGCCGTCGCTGCTGGTGAAGAACGTGCCCCCGTTCCAGGTCACCGTGAACCTGTGGGACGGCACGCAGGTCCAGGTCACGACGGACATCAAGCACGTCGGTGGGCCCATCCTCGATCCGACGGCGAGCGCGTACCAGCTGCTTCGTGGCTGGATCGAGAACGGCGCCACCGAGAACAACTCGGGCGTGCCCCCCGTCTTGCTCGCGCAGACGCCGTGCACCGGCGTCGTCCCCACGGCCGTCGGCTTCGACCCGGACAACGACCCGACGACGAACGACTTTCCGCAGTTCAAGGCCAGCGTCAACCCGATCCTGGGCCAGACGTGCGCCAGCGGCAACTGCCACGGCACGACCGTGAATGCCCTCTACCTGACCTGCGGCAGCACGCCGGCGCAGCTCCGGTGGAACTACTTTGCCGCCTCGGACTACGTGTCGGCCACCGGCGCGGAGAGCGAGATCGTGCGACGCCCGCTCGCCACCGCCCAGGGCGGCAGCTACCACGAAGGTGGACCGCTCTTCACGTCGGTCCTGGATCCCAATTACATGGCGCTGCTCTCCTGGGCGCAGGCCCACGGGCCGCCCACGCCAGGGCCGCTCGACCCTGCGTTCGTCTTCTTCGCGCAGAAGGTGCAGCCGATGCTGGTGAAGAAGGGCTGCATGATGGCGCAGTGCCATTCGGCCGCGATGTTCCACGACTACCGGCTCCGGGGCGGGTCGGCGGGTAGCTTCTCGCTGACGACGACGCAAAAGAACTACGAGTTTACCGTGGCCCAGATGTCGTTCGAGAGCGAGGACGTGGGCTCGAGCCGTCTGGTGCGCAAGAACCTGTATCGCCCGATCGACGCCGTCGCCCCCGGCGCGTTCGGGATCACACACCGCGGCGGTTCGCTGTTCGAAGACTTTGGCGACCAGCTGGCGAGCGGCGCGCTCTGCGACCAGGCCAACTACGACTACGACACCGACCAGGTCGACACGATCCCCGCGTACTGCGTGGTCCGCGAGTGGTTCCAGCGCGAGCAAGCCGAGCGCAAGCTCGCGGCGCTGAGCGCCATCGTCTACGTGAGCCGGCCGATCCCCGCGACGCCCGACCGGCCGCAGGACTTCGACGTGTTCGCCGGCGGCGCCAGCCTTCACATCGCCGCGGCCACGCTCTCGGCCACAGGCGTCACCCTCGTCGCCGGCGGCGACCAGACGGTGAGCCTCTCCTCGTGCGGCCTGGGCTCGTCGCCGGACATCCGGCGGCCGGCCGTCTCGTGGGACGCCAAGACGATCGCGTTCGCGGCGCGCGCGTCGGCCAGCGTGCCGCTCGGCATCTACACGGTCAACGCCGACGGCACCGGCTGCGCGCTGCAGCCCGACATCGCCAACCACCCGGCGACGGCCCAGGGGATCCTGGAGCACGACTTCGATCCGGCGTTCAGCCCACCGGGCCCCGACGGGACCGAGCGCATCGTGTTCGCGTCGACCCGCGGCAACCTCGACTCGAGCCCCTTCGACTACACCGGCCCCCAGGTGACTCCCCCGGACCCGACCAAGCCCAACGCGAACCTCTACGCGCACGAGCCGGCGGCTTCCGGCGGGGGCATGCAGGTGAGCCAGCTCACCTGGCAGCTCAACATGGAGCGGCTGCCGAGCTTCATGCAGGACGGGCGCGTCATCTTCACCGTCGAGAAGCGCGAGCCCAACTTTTACGAGCTGGCCCTGCGCCGGCAGAACCTCGACGGTGGCGATTACCACCCGCTCTATTCGCAGCGCTCGACCATCGGCTACACCCAGGCGGCGTACGTCGTCGAGCTCGCGGACAAGAACTTCGCGACCATCTTCAGCAACCAGGGCGCGGTTCACAGCGCAGGGGCCCTGGCCGTGTTCAACCGGTCGCTCGGCGTCGACTTCGCCAGCCCCACGGCGATCGACTACCTCGTCGACCCGACCGTCATCAACCCGGCCTCGCCGTCGGCCCCCGAGCCCGGGTTTTTCCAGCACTCGCTGCAGATCGTCGCGACCGACGGCTCGTACACGAGCCCGTCGCCGCTGCCGGGCAACGGGATGCTGGTGAGCTTCGGCGCGGGCGCGCCCGCCACCTTCGGGGGCGACTACGACGTGTACGTGCTCGACCCCGCCTATGGCACCAAGACGAAGCTGCTCGGCAACGCCGGGACCGCGGAGGTCGAAGCGGTGGCGGTCTATTCGCGCGCGCCCAAAGGCATCTTCACCTCGGTGCCGGACGAGCCGAACGGCCACACGACGTTCAACGCCAGCCTGGGCACAGCGGCCGACGTGACCGTGCTCGACATGCAGGTGCTTGCGTCGCTGCTCTTCCAGAACACGCCCACGGGCCGCCTCGTCGAGCCGGACTTGACGACCTTCTCGATCTACGAGGAGCTGCCCCCCGACGTGACGAGCTTCCCGGCGTGCGGCGGCAATACCGTGTGCGACGCGTACGGGATGGTCTACGTGCGCCGGCGGCTCCTTGGCCAGGTGCCCATCCTGGCCGACGGCTCGGCGCACTTCCGCGTGCCGGGCGGCTTGCCGATGATCCTCGAGCTTGGCACCGACTACGAGTCGACGTCGCTGAAGCTGCCGCGCTGGCAGCGCGAGGCGATGACGTTCCTCCCCGGCGAGATGGCGCACCAGGCGTTCCCCGGCCCCTTCTTCAACAACCTGTGCGCGCAGTGCCACGGCTCCATCAGCGGGCGGCCCGTCGACACGGCGCTCAACCCGGACTTTCTCACGCAGGCATCGGCCGTGGCGGCGGTGAACGTGGCGGCCACGGATCTGTCGGGGGGCCCATCGGGGCGAGGCCCGGTGATCGCGCCGCCGTTCACGCCGTAGAAGGGTGCTGAAAGAGAGATTTGAACCACAAGGACGCCAACGACACGAGGGTGTCGATGGGTCGCAGTCCCTGAATTTCTCATCCTCGTGGTCCTGGTGTCCTGGTGGTTTTCTCTCCTTCTTTCGGGTTCGCCTTTCCCGTGAGCCGTCCGCGCGTGACGGGGGGCTCAAGATGGGCCAAATAGCGGGTCCCATGCCGCCTTTCCGCATCGTGCTCCGCCGCCTGGTCGTCCCCGCTGGTCTGGTCGCTTCGGTCTGGGCTTGCGCCGCCGAGGCGCCCCCGCCGAGTGCTGCTCCGACGCCGCCATCCGCGAGCGCGGCGCCGATCGCATCCGCCGCGCCCGCTCCGACGGTCGTGGCCGACCCGGACATGAAGGGCCCCGACGAGGCGGCGCTCGATCGCTCCGTCGCCCCCTGCGATGACTTCTACCAGTTCGCGTGCGGCGGCTGGATGAAGGCGACGCCGATTCCGGACGACGAAGCGAGCTGGGTGCGGAGCTTCAGCGTCATCCACGAAGAGACGCAGAAGTCGCTGCGGGCCACGCTCGAGCGCGAGGCCCAGGGCGAGACGCGCGGCGACGCTTACGGCCAGCAGCTCGGCGACTTGTGGACGTCGTGCATGGACGAGGACGCGATCGAGAAGCACGCGCTCGCCGACCTGAAGTCCGAGCTCGGCGTCATCGACAATGTGCGCGACGCCAAGTCGCTCGTCGCCGCGATCGCGCACATGCACTCGCTCGGCCTCGGCGCGGCGTTCTCGATGGACAGCGAGATCGACTTCAAGGACGCGACGCAGATGATCGCGGGCGTCTCGCAGAGTGGCCTCGGCCTGCCCGAGCGCGACTACTATTTTCGCGACGACGCGCGCTCCAAAGGCATCCGCGCCGAATACGAGAAGCACGTCGCCAAGACCCTCGAGCTGTTGGGCGACCCGACCGCGCGGGCGGAGGCGGGCGCCAAGACCGTGATGGCGATGGAGACGGAGCTCGCCGGCGCGTCGATGACGAACGTCGAGCTGCGCGACCCGCAGAAGATCTATCACCGGCTCGACAAGGCGGGCCTCAAGGCCATCGCGCCGGACTTTGCCTGGGACGCGTACCTCGCCGGCATCGGGTTCCCCGACATCACGGCGATCAACGTGGGGCAGCCCGAGTTCGTCAAGACGCTCGACGCGATGACCAAGAGCGTGAAGCCCGCCGACTGGCGCGTGTACCTGCGGTGGCACCTGGCCAAAGGCGCGTCGCCGTGGCTCACGCGCGCGTTCGTCGACGAGTGGTTTCACTTCCGGCAGGTGCTGACGGGGACCAAGGTGCTCCAGCCCCGCTGGAAGCGGTGCGTGCAGTCCGTCGATCGCATGATGGGCGAGGCGCTGGCGCAGCCCTTCGTGAAAGAGCACCTGGGCGACGACGGCAAGCGGGCCGCCAGCGACATGGTTGCGGCGATCGAGGCGTCGATGAAGGGCGACCTCGAGTCGCTGTCGTGGATGGACGAGCCGACCCGCCTCAAGGCCGAGGAGAAGCTCGCCGCGATCGCCAACAAGATCGGCTTTCCGGCCAAGTGGCGCAGCTACGAGGGCCTGGCGATCGACCGCGCGTCGTTCGTGCACAACGCCGAGCGGGCGAGCGCCTTCGAGGTGAAGCGGC
>Ga0302325_10000309_pt1 | contig 139833 bp, 108 predicted proteins | sample Palsa_T0_2_FD_201948 | JGI IMG/M metagenome (GOLD analysis project Ga0302325, IMG submission 201948) | Peat permafrost microbial communities from Stordalen Mire near Abisko, Sweden - Palsa_T0_2 | ecosystem: Environmental > Terrestrial > Soil > Palsa > Peat permafrost | place: Sweden: Abisko...
CTCTGGTAATTGATCTGAACGTCCGGGTGCAGCTTGTGGTATTCGCTAAACCACTTGGAATAGATGGGATAGGGAAACGTGGCGCCGGCTCCATTCAAGGTTGTTTGCCCCCATGCCGGCGACACCGACAGGGCACACCAGAGAAGCAGCGCGATTCGGCGGATCACTCGATGAATCCTCCTTGGGATAGATGTCCACGTTCTATCGGTGCAGTGTTAAAGGACGGTTACAGATGGGTAAATTTCTCGTGAATGGCCGCCTGCAATTCTGCTCGCCTCGCCGTGGAATGTTGAAGCAATCGACGCGGCTTGCTTTTGGATATGGGCTGATTTTCTTCACCGTAAACATTTCGAACCGCCGGGCAGTGGACTAATTCGGCGGAATTGGCCCGGTACCGATCGCCGGAACAGATACTGAATCCGTGCCATAATGATCCCCATGAGAATCTCGCAAAAGGGGCTCTACGCTCTGCAAGCCTTGATGACGCTGGCCCGCCGCCACCATCAGGGCGCGATTAAGATCCGCGAAATCGCCCACGAAGAAGATCTTCCCGAGAAGTTTCTCGAACTGATTCTACTGGAACTGAAGAACGCCCGCATCGTAGAGAGCGCGCGCGGGGCCAAAGGCGGGTATCAACTGCGGCGCGAGCCTGAAGACATTGCGCTGAGCGAAATCATTCGCTTGATAGACGGCCCCCTTGCACCCTTCGGCGACGCCGAACAGTTGCGGGTCCTGATTGACCGCGATCTGCCTCATCGCGTGCTCTATCAGGTGTTTCTGGACGTGCGCGATGCGGCGGCCGGCATTCTCGAAAACACCACGCTGGCCGATTTGATTTCCGAAACCGGACCGCGTTCGGGGGCGAAGGGCAAACGGGCCGGGCGGAAGAAAACGAAAAGCGCTCTGCCCATGGTAGTCGGTGGAACCTCTGACAAGCTGCGGCCGCTGTGAATCGGGTCGGGTAACTCAGACATTTGCAGGCGAAGAATCTTCCTGAATAACCTTCCTAATGAGCCGCCTGTAGTCGCGCCATCTCCCGCGGAAACAGGGAGTTGCCCGGAAACTCCGCGCGCAGGCCGCCGAGCAGTTCCAGCGCTTTGGGCTTGTCTTTATCGCGCACATAGGCAATGGCCAAGAGGATGCGTGCGAACGGGGCCAGATAATGCCCGTTCTGCGCGGTCAGCTGCAAATCGGCGACGCCAGCCTGTTTGTCGCCGGGGAGCCCTCCCATCCGTAGTATCCAGCGCACCGGAGCGGACATGCTGCCGATGATGTACTTGCTGAATCCGGTGGCCAGCAGGGCATCAGAACGATCGGGCGAAACCGCAAGCAATTGCTGCGCCCAAACCGAAGCTTCTTTCGCATAATGCAGAGAAGCCAAGTTACGTTTCTCGATCAGTGCCGCGTAATCCGCCTGCAAGCCGGAGGAGAGCGTCATCGCGAACAGAGCATCCGGGTTCCTGGCGTCTTTGGCCAGCCGGGCGCGGGCCAGGGCTTCCGCACGGCTCAGCGCGGCTTGAAAATGATCGCGGATGTTTGGGTCGGGACTGAGCTTGGAACGACCCGCGAAGGCCTCGTCGTTCTCGAAGAATTGCGCTTCGAGCACGCCCAAGCGGTTGAACTCTGAAAACAGATACGCTGCGGCTTCGCTCACCGGCCCCATGGGATCGTCTGGATGTTGCGTTTCCCAGGCGGCAAAATCCTTCTGCGCGCCGGTGAAATCGAGGTTGTAGAGACTCAGGAAGCCGTGGTCGAGGGGCGTGCCAGCGCTCAAACCGGCCGCCGCAGCGGCGCCATCCGCGGAGGACGCTGCCACAACCATGCACAAGGCTGCGACTATCTTCCACCTTCGCGCATCAGATGTTTTGATAGAACCCGCCATGCTCCCACGCTTGCTCCGGCCTATTATCTTCGATCTGCGCCCTGCCGCAATCTCGTTCTCGCCTTTGATGCCAAAACCCAGGCCAAGGACAGTACCTTCATGAGTGATTCTGCTACGCGCTATGCTCCGGGCTGGCCTGGGATTCCTCCCCGCTGGACGTCCAGTGCCAAAACCGGCGCAGGCACGGCGTTGAACCGGCACAGCAAAGTCTGGTTCACCATCAGCCACGGCATTCTGAATGAAGTGTACTTCCCTCGCGTCGATCAAGCCTGCACCCGGGACCTCGGCCTGATCGTCACCGACGCCCGCGAATTCTTCTCCGAGGAAAAACGCCACTGCTCTTTCGAGAACCAACCCTTTGAACCGGGCGTCCCTGGCTACGAACTCACGAATACTTGCAACAGCGGCCGCTACCGCATTCACAAGGAAATCCTCACCGACCCTTATCGCAATGTGGTGCTGCAGAAGATTCGTTTCGAGCCGCTGCAGGGCGGACTCGCTGACTATCATCTCTACGCCTTGCTCTCGCCCCATCTGGCCAACTGCGGCAATGGCAACACCGGCTGGGTGGGCGACTACAAAGGCGTGCCGATGTTCTTCGCCGATCGCGATGGCGCCGCACTCGCTCTGGCTTGTTCGGCCCCGTGGAAAAAGATGTCGTTCGGATTCGTCGGGGCGTCCGACGGCTGGCAGGATCTTTCCCGGCATTTTCAGATGCACTGGGAATACACGCGCGCAGAAAACGGCAACATCGCATGCACTGGAGAGATCGACCTCGCCGCCTGCAACGGCGAATTTGTGCTGGCGCTCGGCTTCGGAGCGATATGGAGCGAAGCGGGACAACAGGCCCGCTCCAGCTTATTCGAAGACTACACACAGGTACGCGAGCACTACCGGGAGCAATGGAAGAAGTGGCAGGAAACCTTGCTTGCGCTGGACGAGCCTCAGCGCCCCACCGATCTGTATCGCGCTTCAATGGCAGTAGTGCGCACTCATGAGTCGAAGGATTTCCTCGGCGGCATTATTGCCAGTCTTTCGATTCCTTGGGGATTCAATAAAGGCGATGAGGATCTCGGCGGCTATCACTTGATCTGGCCGCGCGACCTGGTGGAAAGCGCGGGCGCACTGCTGGCCGCGGGGGCGACCAGCGATGCGGCTCGCGTGCTGCGCTATCTTGAGGCCACTCAGGAAGCGGCGGGCAATTGGGCGCAGAATCTCTGGCTCGACGGCCGGCCTTACTGGAGCGGCGTCCAGATGGACGAAACCGCATTCCCCATCCTGCTGCTCGACCTGCTGCGCCGGGAAGCTCCGAAGTCGTTGGGCAATCTTCAGCGCTGGTGGCCCATGGTGCGGCAGGCCGCCAGTTTTATTCTGCGCAACGGCCCGGTCACGCAGCAGGATCGCTGGGAGGAAGATGCGGGCTACTCTCCGTTCACGCTGGCCGCGGAGATCGCCGCGCTGCTGGCGGCAGCCGACATCGCCGAACTGACCGGCCATAGCGACGCGGCTTCGACTTTGCGGGATACCGCCGACGCCTGGAACGACAATATCGAGCGCTGGATTTACGCCACCGGCGGTGATCTGGCCGAGCAAGTTGCGGTCGAGGGGTATTACGTCCGTATCGCGCCACCGACCGAAGATGCAGCCGCCTCGCCGACCCAGGGATTCGTCCCCATCAAGAACCGGCCGCCGGGAGAAAGCCAGGAGCGCGCTTACCACATCATCAGCCCAGACGCGCTTGCGCTGGTTCGTTTTGGCCTGCGGGCGCCAGACGATCCACGCATCCTGAATACTCTTCGCGTGATCGACGCGCTGCTTCGCGTGGAACTGCCTCAGGGACCGTGCTGGTACCGTTACAACGGCGACGGCTACGGCGAACATAACGACGGTTCGCCTTTCGACGGCACCGGCATCGGCCGAGCATGGCCTTTGCTTGCCGGAGAACGGGCTCACTATGAACTGGCTGCCGGCCACCGCGACCAGGCCGAAATGCTGCTCAGCGTAATGGAAAACTCCACCAGCGGCCACAGCCATTTGCTTCCTGAACAGGTTTGGGACGCCGCCGATATTCCCGCGCTCGAGCTCTTTCGCGGCAAGCCGTCGGGGTCGGCCTGTCCTCTGGTGTGGGCTCATTCCGAGTACGTAAAGCTGCGCCGCTCGCTGCGCGACGGCAGGATTTTTGACCAGCCTCCGCAGACCGTACAACGTTATTTGATCGATAAACCTGTTCGCCAGGTCTTCGGCTGGAGATTCAACAACAAAACGCGCTCGGTGCCGCGCAACAAGAAGCTGCGCCTGGTGCTGTTATTGCCCGCGCTGGTGCGCTGGACGCTCGACGAGTGGAAGACTTCGCAAGATACCAACACTCGCGACACTGGCCTTGGAACCTACACCCTGGACCTGCCGACCGCCTCGTTGCCGCCGGGGACTCGGGTCGTCTTCACCTTCTACTGGCCGCAGGAGAACCGCTGGGAAGGCACCGAAAATAGCGTCACCGTTGAATAAACCTGGTTGGACAAACCTGGTTGGACAAATCTGGAGTTCTCTTGCGCTGGCGGAAAGATCTTTCGCGTCCTTGATTGCGCGCGACCCTTAGCGCGCCGTGACACTGCCGGGCTAAGTGCTGGTATCCGTATAGATCAACTCCACCACCGTGCAGTCGTCATTGAGTGGATTTCCCGCGCAGAACTCCGACACCGCCGAAAAAATCCCTTCCAGATTCGGGGCTTTGGCCGCGGCCGCTTCCAGCCGCGAGTCTTCGAAGAAATCTCCCATGGCGTTCTCGGCTTCGGTGACGCCATCGGTCACCAGGATAAATCGATCGCCCGAGTTGAGCTGGCAGCGCGAACTCTCAAACGTCGCGTCGGGAAGTAAACCGACCGGCACGTTGCCGTGGGGAGGACGGATTACTTCGCCGGCACACACCAGCAATGGAGGCACATGGCCGCAGTTCACATATTCGAGGTCGCCGTCGCGGCGCAGACGCGCGAGAAGCAACGTCGCATACTTCTCACCTACCAGCTTGTCGGTGAAAAAACGGTTCACCGCAGTCACAACTTCGAGCAGCGGCATCCCCGCGCTCAGATGCGAATAGATCATTCCCTGCAACGTAGACGCCAATAGGGCGGCCGACACTCCCTTGCCGCTGACATCGGCAAGCACAATGGCAAGCCCTTCTTTGGTATTGACCGCATCGAAGAAGTCTCCGCCGATTTCCTTGCAAGATAGATTCTTTCCCCGCAGCTTGGCGAACGGCACTTCCGGAATCTTCACCTGCATCAACCGCTGCTGGATCGAAGCTGCAATGGTGAGTTCCTGCTGGTAGCGCCGGGATTCTTCTTCGGCCTGCACCAGCCGCGCGTTTTCCATCAGCGAAGCGGCTTCCGTGGCAATCGCGCGCAGAATGTCATGACCGACGCCGGCAATATCGCGCGAAACGAAGCGGGAGTCCACATACAAGACACCCATCACTCCCGCCGCGCCGGCCACTGGCGCCTGCGCGTCGCGCGTCGCCTGCACCTGTCTCTTCCGCAGCGGAATGCAAATCACGGTGCGCAAATCGTAAGCCACAATACTCTGCCGGCCAACAAGATCCATCGAACTGCCGGTGTCGGTAAGCAGAAACTCGGAATTTGAGCGCAGCGATTCTTCCAGCGCGGAGTGGGAAATGGTGCTGTCGTCGAGCAGCGACTCGCCCTTGGAGTTTCGTCCCGCCACCAGCCGAAGCTTGCCGTCGTCGTCTTTGAGAAAGACATAGCCGCGCTCTGCGCGCGTGAGCCGCAGCGTAACCTCCAGCATGGTCATCAGGATCTCGTCCAGCACACCGGCGGTGTTCAGCTTGCGTGCCGCTTCGAGGAACAGAGTCAGCTTCTCCAGGTCGTTGGCTTCCTGAGAAATCTGGATGCCGGAAATCTGGCTCAGAAACTCGCGCGCCGTGTTCGAGCTTTGGTGGGCAGGGTTGAAAATAGCGTAGGTAGAATCTCGCGCTCCGAATTCCAGGCGGTCGTTGCGCTCCAGCCTCTGCCGCTGAATCCGCTCCCCGTTGACGAACGTCCCGTGTTTGCTGCCCTGATCGACGAGAAAAAACCCGTCTTCCTCGAGAACGATTTGCGCATGGTCGCGCGATACCCGCGGGTCGGCGATCACCAGATCTTTATCGACTTTGCGGCCGACGCTGAACGGCGTGCGGTTGAGAACGATATTTCTTTGCTCGTTCCCCTGCACCAGCACCAGCGCCGGAAACACGCCGGAACCGGAAGACTGCGGGTGGCTTATTGCATTCAAGGCCATAGGCTGTGGCGCTGACTGATGTGGCGCGGAACCGAAACCGGCCGAGGCGCAGCCGGTTTTCGAAATCGTGCCGATATGAATAATGACAGGAATCGCGCCCCGGCGGAAGTGGTTTCGCCGAAAGCGCTGCTGGCGCTTGCCCCGAGCCTTCGGTAGACTTCGGCGGCGTGCCAGATCCGGCCACAAATCAAAGCCACCGGCTCAATCGTTGGGCGAACACCGCCATGGTACTCGTCCTGCTCGCCGCCGTGGCTGGGTTTTTCTACGCCCGTTTTTCCATGTCGGCGCAGGGCACCGATTTCCCGGATTTCTACTGCGCATCGCGCATGCTGATCGAAGGCCATGGACACCAGCTGTATGACGCTGATTTCCAGCGCGAGTTCCAAGTGCGCTGCGCCGGAAGGGTCGGTACGCTCTTTATTCATCCGCCCTTTGAGACTCTGGCCTACCTCGCCGTGGGCTGGCTGCCGCTGAAGCGGGCGTACTTGCTGTGGTGTCTGATCAATCTGGCGGTCCTCGCATTAGTCGCGCGGAAAATAGCCTGCGAGGTCTTAACGAAGTGGCGTTGGCAACTGCTGCTCGCAGCCTCGCTGACGTTTGTTCCCGTCATGCTCTGCTTTTTGCAGGGTCAGGACTCGGTGCTGCTGCTGTTGCTGGTCACGCTTACGTTTGCCGCTCTCAAACGAGAACGGGCTTTCGCCGCGGGATGCTGGCTCGGCCTGGGACTGTTCAAGTTCCAAATCGTGCTGCCGCTGGTGCTGGTAATCACCATGCAAGTCGCGGCAAAGCAAAAAGCGATGCAGAGAGGGATGCAAAGAAAGGGGAACAGTTTCTTGTACGGCTTTGCCTTCGTGGCGGCTGCGCTCGCCGCATTGTCGGGCGTTATCTCCGGATGGTCTGTCTTCATCGCCTATCCGCGATTCTTGTTTCGCCTTCAGGAGCAGCCGTTCGCAGGAGTCGATCCGCAAGCCATGGCCAATTTTCGCGGTCTGCTCTACTTTTTCGTCCACGGCGACGGTTCGGCTTTCGTTCTCATCGCCATCGCGATCTCGTCCGGAGCCGCATTGCTGACGACGGGCATGGGATGGAAGCAGGCGTACAAATCGGTTCCCATTCGCGGCCTCCGGAAGACCACAAATTCAGCCACCTTCAACCTCGCCTTCAGCAATTCGGTGCTGTTTGCGCTGCTGGTCAGCTATCACCTGAACCCGCACGACCTCAGCCTTCTGCTGTTGCCGATGTCTCTGCTGTTGCGCCACCTCCAACTGAAAATACCGCCGGGCGAGCCGGCCGTGCATTGGCTTGCTGCAAGTCTGCTCGCAATCCTGCTTCTGCCACCATTGCACCTGGCGGCATTGCGCGCGCACGAATACGTTCTAGTAGTCGTTCCGATGCTGGCGGTGTTCGTGATCGAGACCAGCATGTTGAGGCAAAACCGGGCCGCATCGGTCAATTAGAGGTCCGGTGAGGCAGTCGTCCCGTCAGGATTGAGATCTGGCAAAACGGCCCTGCGCGCTCCAAACATTCATCCACGTCAATGCGAAGACCAACACTGGCAAAGCAAACGTGGTGAGGAGCGGCAGTGTCCAGCCCGCGAGCGCCCATGCAGGAGAAATCCAATATGCCGCCGTAAGACCGATGGTCGCAATCCATTGCCAGGCCAGCGCGAACGCGCAGGCCATATAGGCAACACGGCCGCCTCTCAATCGCAGGGTGAGAGCCCTGCCATCTCTCGCCATCAGCAGAAGCGAAGGCAACAGCAGCACCTGGTTATACGGAGCAAACATGGGCACGACGAGTACAGTTAATGCCAAGACAAGCGCTGTCGCGCGGCCGAAACTCGCGGCGGTCGCGGGCTCGCGACGAGTCGGCCATAGGACAACCCCGCAACTAAACACTGCCGCCCACCCCAGGATTTGCCCGCCAAATCGTCCCAGCGCCCAATTCACAAGCTGATCCAGAACCGACTGGTTCTGCGTGTACCGGTGGTATTGCCGAATCGCAGCCACAAACATCGGCAGCCAGCCGGGCAAGACAATTTCCGCACCTGCCAGCAGCAGCGCCATCGCGAACCCGAATCCAAAAACAAAGCTTCGCCGTACGCGCCATTCGCTAACCGCCCATAGGAGCAGCCATGCCACCAAAGGCCAAGCCAGTTGCGGCTTGATGGTTGCCAGTGCGAGCAAAACTCCGCCGCAAAATAGCAGGCCGCTTGCCACGCTGGCGGCTGCGGCGGCCAGCAACGCCGCCACAACAAGGCTTAGCTGTTGCAACTTGATGCCTTGCACCACCGGAAAGCTTCCCAGCGTGAGGAGAACAACCGCAGCGATTCCGATGGCATTTACGTTCCATCGCAACGCGTGCAGCCACAGCCAAACGCCGGCTGCCATCAAACCGAACAGAACCCAATAAAAACAAATCTGCACCACATGAAACGGAAGGCCGATCAGCGGAGCCAGCAGAAAAACCACGTAGACCGGATAGGCGAATCCCTGTCGATCCTTGGGATCATTGGGGCGCGACGGGTCCAAAACGCGGCCGTAATATCCTTGTTGGATTTCGGCGGCAATATCTTCACCGTATGGGTTGCGGCGATGCATCAGCAATTCGCGGGCTCCCAGCCAGCGCGGATAAAGATCGGAGAGATTTCCCCGCGGCCGGCCCTGCGCCACCGCATCCGCGATCTGGTGGCTCACCAGAATCCGGTCCACGTAGAACCACATGCTCGCCGCAAGAATGGCCGCACCGAAAAGGAAAACGAGTTGAGGGCGTTTCAGCAAGCGTAGAAACAAACTCCTCATGTTACAACTGTTCGGAGCGACATCGGTCCATGCGAAAACGTCTCGCAGTTTCGGCCCTGATCGGCACCGCCAGTGGAACTTTCTGCTGGTTCTTGCTGACGCGTCTGCATCAAAATGCCGGAGACTTCCGCTGGGCGATCCACCTGGCGCAGCGCTGGCTCGCGCACCAGAATCCTTACGATACTCCGCTCGAGCAGTATCCGCTGACTGCGGGGATCTTCGCTCTTCCATTTGTGCGCGTGCCGCCGGAAATCGCCGCCGGCCTATTCTACGGAATCAGTTCGGCACTGCTGGCCTTCGGCCTCATCCGCCATGGCTATACCAGATTGTTGATTTTTCTGGCTTATCCCTATTGGGCGGGCGTGCTGACGGCACAGTGGTCCACCATCATCACTGCGAGTGCGTTCTTTCCACTGCTCCTGCCGGTAACCATGGCTAAACCCCAAATCGGGCTGCCCGTTTTTCTGACGCGCCTGAGCCGCCGAGGATTGTTGGCCTGCGTTTTTTTGGCCGGGCTCAGTCTTGCGCTATTGCCACGGTGGCCGCTGCTCTGGCTGGGACAAACCCACAACTACCCGCACTTCATCCCATTATTTGTGCTTCCCGGACCGCTGTTAGTGCTTGCCTTGCTGCGCTATCGTGATCGCGACGCATGGTTTCTGCTGCTGACCGCGCTCATGCCGCAGCGCTGGTTCTTCGATAGCTTCATTCTCTGGCTGATTCCCAAGTCGCGGCGTCAGATTCTCGTCACGGTGCTGTTCAGTTGGGGCGCGGGTATTTGGCGCTGGTACCATCAGCCCATGAATTTCACTGAGGTGGGACGAGCGGCTGTGCTTGCGGTATACCTGCCCATGCTGGCGGTCGTGTTGTATCGTGGGTCGCAGCGCGGCTCACAGCCTGGAGGGGGACCGGAGCGAGCGTGATTGACAGGAATTTTCGGCCCGGCGCTGTTTCAGGATGTAGCCTCACCATCGAATCCGCATGAAGGAACTCCTCAGCATCCGACGCACATTTCTGGCTGTGCTTTTTCTCGGCCTCTTCGCCATGGCGGCGCGCACGGTGACCGATGCCGACGTATGGTGGCACCTGAAAACCGGCCAGTACATCGCTGCCCATAAGGCGGTCCCCCATGCGGATCCGTTTTCTTACACTCGTGCGGGACAGCCCTGGGTTGCGCACGAGTGGCTTACTGAGTTGCTGTTCTACGGACTCTATCGCTCCGCCGGTTGGGGCGGATTGATTGTGGCCTTCGCTGCGATTCCCTGCCTGGCATTTTTTCTGCTTTATCTGCGGTGTGCGGATGAACCTTACGTGGCGGGTGTGGTGACTCTGTGCGCGGCGTGGGCTACGGTCCCTACCTGGGGAGTACGTCCGCAGGTAGTTTCGTTGTTACTCACAAGCCTGTGGCTGCTGATCCTTGAGCGGTCCGAGCCTGAGCGGTCCGAACGGGGGCGCTCGGGGAACGATGAAAAGCTTCTATGGTGGACGCTCCCCATCCTTGTGCTGTGGGTCAATTTGCACGCCGGGTTCGCACTTGGATTGGCTCTGCTGGCGCTGTTTCTGGTTGGAGAGTCCCTCGAATGCCTCCCGCGATCGCCTCGGTGCGGAAATCCGAAGCGGCGATTGCGTGCGCTGGCGCTCGCGCTGCTGCTCAATTTGCTGCTGGTGCCGCTGAATCCCAACGGCATGCGCATGTTTTCGTATCCGCTTGAGACGTTGCGCTCGAAGGCTATGCAGAATTACATCGCCGAGTGGGCTTCGCCTAACTTCCATCACGCCGAATACTGGCCCTTCCTGCTTCTTCTGCTGGCCGCAATTGCCGCGCTGGGCTGGTCCAGCTTGCGCGTCCGCCCGCGCGATGTATTGCTCTTGCTCGCGGGCACATATGCCGCGCTTTCCTCGATTCGACTGATCCCTTTGTTCGTTCTGATTGCGGCCCCTCTCATCTCGGTGCCCTTAAAGCGCTGGACGGAGAGCGACCAGCCCTCCGCAAAACCGCGCTCCAGCTCAGGAGATTGGCTCACCGCCGCCGCCCTCAATGCGCTAATTGTTCTGGCGATGGGGGTATTTGCCGTCATCCGCGTCGCGCAAGCGGTAGATCGTCAGCCCAAGGCCGAGGCCGATCGCTTCCCGGCTGGTGCGGTTGCGTTTCTTCAGACCCACCCGCCTCGCGGCCCAATCTTCAACCACTACGACTGGGGTGGGTATCTGATATGGAGGCTCTACCCGTCCGAGCGCGTCTTCATTGATGGTCGCGCCGACCTTTACGGCGGGCAACTGCTCGACCAGTTCGCCGCCACCTATCAGCTTAAAGGTGACTGGCGGCAGACCCTGAACCAATGGGGAATCCGGACCGTGCTGGTCCCCGCCGATTCCGCGCTGGCCACTGGTCTCCGGATAGCCCCGGGCTGGACCATCGCCTACGAGGACGCCCAAAGCATCGTGTTGGCCGCTCCTCCTCATCCGGCCCCGTGAGACTCGTCCGATTCGACCGACCCATCCCGGGACCGTCAAACAGCGGGGATCAAGAGCCTGCACGACGGTTACCGGTGGCATGCAATTAATTACACCTACGAACGCTTTGCAGGGTATGATGACAGAGGCATTCCAGACAGCTTCCCTCCCCGCAGCGAGAAGACAGGCCGAAGGGATCTCAGTTGCCTCGCTAATGTGCCTTGCTTCTGTCGCGCCAGGGCCGAGGTGATGTATGCTCTGGGGTGTCCCAAAACAGGAGGCTAGGAGTTATGAAGCATCTTTTGAGATTGTGGCACGACGAAGAGGGGCAAGATATCGCGGAATACGCGGTCATGCTGGCGGTGATCCTGGTGATCGTTGTCGGCACCATCCGGCTGATCGGGTCCAACGCGAATAACGTCTTCTCCAACGTAGCCAGCTCAATTCAGTAGGAATATCGCCGGAAGTGGCTGCGAGACGAACCCGTTCGCGCCGGGTTGTCGGCGCGGGCGACCCGCGAAGGCACGCCGTTAACGGAGCATCATGAACCGGACGCGTTTGTTAATGATCGGAGCGTTGGCCTTGGCCCTGGGGGTCTTCGCCAGCCTCTTCGTGTACAAGAATCTGCAAGGAAGAGCAGGCGCTACCGCGGAGGCTGGCTCCGACGTGATCGTGGCCGCCAACGACATCCAGGTCGGCGCCCGAATTGAAGAGCACGACGTGCGTATCGCCAAGCTTCCGCCGTCTGGCTTACCCGGCGGTATTTACAGCAAACGGTCTCAGGTGTTAGGGCGCGGAGTGGTGATTCCCATCGCCAAGGGAGAATTTATTCTGCCCAGCAAGCTGGCGGCGGAGAATGCCGGTTCCGGCCTGCCTTCGCTGATTCCGCCGGGGATGCGTGCGGTCTCGGTGCGCGTCAATGACATCGTTTCGGTCGCCGGCTTCGTCGGCCCCGGAACCCGCGTCGATGTGTTGCTGACCGGAACTCCGGCAGGAGCGGCGGAGTCCCAGACCACCACGGTTTTGCAGAATGTGGCCGTGATCGCCGCCGGCCACACCCTGGAACGCAATGCCGCCGGTGAAGCTCAAAACACGCCCGTGATTACGCTCTTGGTTTCTCCCGACGATGCCGAGCGCCTCACTCTGGCCAGTAACGAAGGGCGTATTCAGCTTTCGCTGCGCAATCCGCTCGACACGCGCCAGGATGAAGTGGCCGCGGCCGGCGCCAAGGGGCTTTACAAGGGTATAAGCGCCCCGGTTGCGGTTGTGGCGCCTCGTCCTCGTCCGGTAAAAAAGACCGTAGCACCACTTCCCCCTCCCAGTACGTTCAATGTCGAGGTCTATCAGGGTGACAAGAAGCCTGACGTGGTGAAGTGTTCGGAACAGGGCTGTGGAGATTCCAAATAGGACTTCAAAGATATTTCTGCCCTGCACAGTTTCCATCAGTTGCAAAGTACGTTCCTCACCTGGAGAGGAATCACACGATGAAGGTTCGCACGACACTCTTGGGAGCCGTCGCAGTCCTGTTTCTCCTGCTTTCTGTGCTCGCCTGGCCGGAGACGCAGCAACCAACTGTGCCCCCATCTCAAGACCAAAACCCATCCACGGCCACGCAGACCACCACGCTTCCACCGCCGTCGGCGCAGCCGCAAGGCTCGGCGCCTTTACGCGTTATGGTCGACAAGTCGCTGCTGATCAACACCACCGAGCGCATCATCCGTATCTCAGTGACCGATGACGCGGTCGCGTTTGCCAGGGTGATCACACCCACTCAGATTCTCGTCCACGGCCGGTCTCCGGGCGAAGTCTCGCTGCTGATCTGGGATGAGCTGGAACGCTCGCGCAGCTTCGATCTCCGCGTGGATGTCGATGTCAGCGCCTGCGCCGAAGAGGAGCGCCGGGTCTTCCCCGACGAGCAGATTACGGTTACGCCGTCGCGGGCCGCGGTCGTGCTCTCCGGCCACGTTTCCACCGAGGATGTCGCCAAGCGCGCCGGAGAACTCGCTTCCGCTTATTCTCCGAAGGTGGTTAATGTACTCACCTTCGGCCCGGTCGGCGCGCAGGAAGTTCTTCTGCAGGTGAAGTTCGCCGAGGTCGACCGCTCCGCCATTACTCAACTCGGCGCCAACGTCATCTCCACCGGGGCCACCAACACCATTGGAACCACCACCACTGGACAATTTGGGGGCTTCGGCTCGCAGCAACTCAGCACCGGCGCTGGTGGAGCGTCCACCACGCAGGAAACCATCAACAACGTCCTCAATCTGTTCCTGTTCCGCTCTGACATTCAGCTGGGCGCAGTTATCGAAGCTCTGCAGACCAGGAATCTGCTACAGATTCTGGCCGAACCCAATCTCATCGCGGTCAACGGCAAGAAGGCCAGTTTTCTGGCGGGTGGGCAGTTCCCTTTCCCGATTGTGCAGCCGGGCGCCGGTTTCACCGCCGTCACCATCTCCTTCAAGGATTTTGGGGTTAAGCTGGATTTCACCCCGGTGATCATGCCCAACGGCAATATTCACCTCTCGGTTTCCCCGGAAGTGAGCACTCTCGACTTCAGCAACGCACTGACGATTTCCGGTTTCACGGTTCCGGCTTTGAGCACGCGCAAGGCTGAAACTGAATTCGAGCTGCAGGATGGGCAGAGCTTCGTAATCGCCGGCTTGCTGGACAACCGTGTTACCGACATTTGGAATAAGATCCCCGGCCTCAGCGACATTCCGATCCTGGGTAATTTTTTCAAGAGCAAGAGTATTACGAAGAGCAATTCGGAGTTGATGGTCTTGTGCACGGTGCACCGGATTTCGCCTTCGACTCAGCCGCCGCCGGGGCCCGCGAATCCGCAGCCTTACATGAACATCAACCAGTTCGACAAGAGCAAGAAATAACACCGCGGGCGCCCAGTGCAAGCAGGGACGCGCGCGGGCCGACCGCCGCATTTGAAATTGAGAGGGATTGGGGAAGTCGCAGGGTATGCCGGAGCTTTCTGTCGTAATCGTCGCCACCGACAACGAGCAGCGCACCGTGCTGCAGGTATTGGTGGATGGCACCAGTGTCGCCCGTACGGTGCACACCAGCGCCAGTTTTCCAGTTGCGGCCTCCGACCCCGTAGCGCGCCGGTTGCAGGCCGCCCATCCCGATGTCCTGCTCGTGGATATTCCCTCCGACAATCCCGGCATGGCCATGCACGCGATTGAGTTTCTGCACCGGGACCTGCCCGATACCGCTGTGTTTGCCATCGGCAGCCTCAATCAGCCGCAGGTGATCGTGAATGCCATGCGGGCTGGCGCGCGCGAGTTCATCGAGCGTCCCACCACCACGACCGATCTCCTGGAAGCCTTTGTCCGCCTGACCACGGCCCAGCGGCGCGTGGACAAGCAGGGCCCCCGCGGCAAGGTATTTTGCATCGTCAATGCCAAGGGCGGAAGCGGCGCAACCACCGTGGCCGTCAATCTGGCGCTGGCCCTGCAAGCGGCGCATGGCCAGACTGCTCTGGTGGACCTCGCTCCATTGGGACATGACTCCCTGCATCTGAACGTGAAGCCCCACTTCACCGTCGCCGACGCCACTCGCAACCTGCACCGCATGGATAGTTCCCTGCTCGAAAGTTTCATGACCCGGCACAATGGCGGCCTGCAATTGCTGGCCGGGACCAATGCGCCGGCCGCTCTTGAGCCCTCGACCGCCGAGTTTGTGCGGCTCTTCGATATGCTGGTGACGCACTACCGTTACGTGGTGGTGGATAATTCTTCGCGCCTCGATGCTGCCAGCCGCCTGGTCGCCAACCTCTCGGAGACGGTTTTGCTGGTCGCCTGTACCGACGTGGCCTCGCTGTGGAGCGCTGCGCGCGTGCATCAATACCTGGGAGAAAGCGGCGCCCGCGAACGGGTGCGGCTGGTGCTCAACCGCTTTCGCAAGGTTCCCGGCTTCAGCGAAGCGGATGCGGAAAACGCCGCCGGGGCAAAACTACTCTGGCGCGTGCCCAACCAATACTTCGCGGTCTCCTCGGCGATTGACCGCGGCGTGCCGCTCATGGAGCAGAGTCATACGGAGATTGCCCGCTGTTTTTCCGGGCTGGCGCACGAGTTGACGCGCAACGACATCGACGTGAAACGCGCCACCTGGTCGCTGTTCAAAACGGTGTGAGAACGTAGAACGTTATGGCCAATGTACAGACTTTCGAGCGCAGCGAGTACCAGCAGGTAAAAGCCGACCTGCATCGCAAGATCCTCGACCGCCTCGACCTGGAGAAGCTGGGGCGCTCTTCCGGCGACAGCGCGCGCGAGGAAGTTCTCGTGCTCATCCGGAATTCCGTCAACAGCGAGGTCATACCTCTCAGCTTCGCCGAGCGCGAACGTTTGGCGCGAGAAATCCTGGACGAGATCTTCGGTCTCGGCCCGCTCGAGCCGCTGCTCAAGGACAACACCATTTCCGACATTCTGGTCAACCGCTTTGACCGAGTCTACGTCGAGCGCGCCGGCAAGCTGGAACTCACCAGCTTTTCCTTCAAGGATAATCAGCACCTGATGCAGATCATCGAGCGCATCGTTTCGCGGGTGGGCCGTCGGGTGGATGAATCTTCGCCCATGGTCGACGCGCGCCTCGCCGATGGCTCCCGCGTCAACGCCATCATTCCACCCCTCGCTCTCGATGGCGCTTGCCTCTCCATCCGCCGTTTTGGCCGCGATCCGGTCACCGCCCGCAACATGATTGAGAACCAGACCCTCACCGAAGCCATGCTCGAACTGCTGTCCGCCATGGTGAAGGGGCGATTGAATCTCTTGATCTCGGGCGGCACTGGCGCCGGCAAGACTACTTTACTCAACGTGCTCTCCGGCTACATTCCCAATTCCGAGCGCATCGTCACCATCGAAGATGCCGCCGAATTACAGCTCAAGCAGGAGCACATCGTTCGTCTGGAAACCCGTCCGCCCAACATCGAAGGGAAAGGCGCGGTGCGGCAGCGGCAGTTGGTGATCAACAGTCTTCGTATGCGCCCGGATCGCATCATCGTGGGCGAGGTCCGCGGCGAAGAAGCCTTCGACATGCTGCAAGCCATGAACACGGGCCACGAAGGCTCGTTGACCACGGTCCACGCCAACTCGGTGCGCGACGCGCTGGCCCGCATCGAGAATATGGTTTCCATGGCCAATCTCAACATTCCCGAGCGCGCGGTGCGCCACCAGATTGCCTCCGCTATCCATGCGGTGGTGCAGATCGCCCGATTGTCCGACGGTACGCGCAAGGTGATCTCCATTTCCGAAGTAACCGGCATGGAAGGCGACCTGATCAACATGGAAGACATTTTTGTGTTCGAGCGCCGGTCCATTGACGAAGGCGGAAAAGTACGCGGTACGTTCCATGCGACTGGATTCCGCCCCCTGTTTGCCGACCGCCTGGCTGTTTCTGGAGCGCGGCTGCGCCCCGCCTTATTTGAGTCGAAGACCGAGGTTTGAGGGAGTTTTGAAACCCCGGCATGAATGCCGTGAATTTTGAGGAGTGGTGCAGTTTCGGAGTTATCAGGAAGACGTCATCCCGAAGCCCCGCGTTTTCCCCAGCGGGGCGAGAGCCTGCCCTGAGCGAAGCCGAAGGGGATCTCGCGCTGGAGTATCCTCAAGTTGCACCACTACCGAGCTTTGTAAGATTTAACGGTTGTAAGGTTTGACGTCGTACACTTTTAACCACAGAGTTTTGCCATGTCCGCAGCCTTGATCGCCGTCCTTGTGTTTGCCGTGGTGGCTCTCGCGGCCTTCGCCATCGGGTCGCTATTCGACCAGCGCAGTGCGCGTGCCCGTCTGATTAGGGAGCGGCTCGCCACCGTGCAGAAGGCGCCTGAACGGGATACCAACGAAGAACTCGCCCTGCTGCGCGACGAACAACTCAGCCGCATTCCCGCGCTGGATACCCTGCTGCGGCGTTCCGAGCGCGTGTCCGCGGTGCAGGAGTCCCTGGCCCAGGCCGGCATGAAGATGCGCGCCGGCAACTTTCTCATGCTTTGTGTCTTTTGCGGCGTCGCAGCCGGAGCGGCGACGCTGGCCTGGTCGAGCAAGACTCCAGCCATCGCCTGGACTGCTTTCATCATCGGTACTTTTCTTCCTTATTCGGTTGTCTCCTACCGGCGCCAGAAGCGCTTCGAGAAATTCGAAGAACTTTTCCCCGAAGCGATCGACACGCTGGCCCGCGCCGTCCGCGCCGGCCACGCCTTCACCACCGCTCTGGAAATGATTTCCAATGAAGTGGCTGAACCGCTGTCGAGCGAATTCCGCAAGCTCTACGAAGAACAGAAATTCGGCATGCCGGTGCGCGATGCGCTCATGAATCTCACCATGCGCATGCCTCTGGTGGACGTGAAGTTCTTCGTCACCGCCGTGATGCTGCAGCGCGAAACCGGCGGCAACCTGGCGGAAATCCTCGACAACTTGTCTTACGTGATCCGTGAGCGGTTCAAGATTCAGCGGCAGGTGCGGGTTCACACCGCGCAAGGGCGCTTGACGATGGCCCTGCTCATGGCCATGCCGCCGGGAGTCGTAGCTTTACTCTTGGTTATGAGTCCAGAATTTGTCCGGCCGCTGTTCTCCGATCCGATCGGGCACACGCTGCTGGCAGCCAGCGTGGCTCTGCAGACGATTGGTTATTTTGTGATCCGGAAGATCATCCGGATCCAGGTGTAAACGATCGAGGTTTAACGATCAGGTTTAACGATGTCGCTGATTATTCTTATCGCCGTCGTGTTCGTCACGGTTGTGCTGGTGGTGTTTTCCTTCGGCGCCGCCGTGGTGACGCCCAACTCCGTGCTGGGAGCGCGTTTGCGCGCCCTCGGTGGACGTCCGGCCCGGGTCGAGGAAAAACCCGCCCGCAAGGTGAAGGAACGGCTGGAGCAGGCTCTCGATCCACTCAGCAAAGCCATCCCGCTTTCGCCCTCCGACGTCTCCCGCACCCGCGCCTGGCTGATTCAGGCGGGACTGCGCGATTCGAGTCACATCAGTTACTATTTCGGCGCACGCATTCTGCTGGGTCTTCTGGGCTTCATCGGGGTGGTGGCATTTTCCGGCTTCAATAGTCTGCCGCTCCTGGTTTGCATTCCGGCGCTGGGTTTCTTTATTCCTCGTTTTTTTCTCAAGCGCATGATCAAGAACCGCCAGCAGCGGATTCGCCTGGCGCTGCCCGACGCTCTCGACCTGACCGTGATCTGCGTTGAGGCCGGACTGGCGCTTGACCAGGCCCTGATGCGCGTCGGCCAGGACTTGCATCATGCCCATCCCGATCTAAGCGACGAATTTCACCTGGTGAATCTCGAAATGCGCGCCGGCAAGCCGCGCGCCGAGGCTCTCCGCAATATGGTCGATCGCACCGGAGTCGACGACATTCGCTCTCTGGTGGGTACCCTTATCCAGACTGATCGCTTCGGAACCAGCGTAGCTCAAGCTTTGCGGGTTCATTCGGATTCTTTGCGAACCTCCCGGCGCCAGCGCGCCGAAGAGCAAGCCGCCAAGACTACCATCAAGATGGTCCCTCCCCTTGTAATATTCATTCTAGTGCCGTTCCTCTTCGTCACCGTCGGTCCAGCTTTGATCTCGGCCTACCACTCCCTCGTGGGCAAGTGAAACCGGAGGGAAGTGAGGCCGGAAACAGCCGGGACCGCCAAAAGGAAACCAGGAGCATCATGCCGGGATTTTCCCCGCAGGGCCGCGCGTTCAATTGCACGCGCCAGGTGTATCTGGCCACCGAGTTGTCACTGGCAGATACCCACTGGTCGCGTCTGCGCGGTTTGCTGGGAGCCCGCGAGAGTGACTTTAGTAACGGAAAGGGACTCTGGATCAAACCCTGCCGCGGCGTTCATACTCTAGCCATGCGGTTTGCTATCGACGTGGTCTATCTTGACCGCGCCGGCGCGGTAGTGCATCTGGAACAAGGATTAAAACCCTGGCGTTTTGCGCCGGTGCGGCTGCAGGCGGCTTCGGTGCTGGAATTGCCGCGCCAGACGGTCGCCACCACGAAAACGGCGGTGGGCGATAAAATTGAGATCACGGTCAAAAAGTAAACGAGGCTCCATCCAGGTGAGCGAAACCATCCAACTCGAAGAGCCCGTCCAACTTCACGAGGCTCCCAAGCTCCTGGTGGAGTGGTCAGAGCGCTGGCCGGAGTTCGTCAGTGCTATCCGCCCGGCATTCGCGCGTTCCGGCACGCGGCTGGCAGGCGAATCCGCTCACGGACTCGTCCCCTACCGCGGCATGTTGACGGTGTGGGCAGTCGAAGCCTTTTTGCTCTTCGTCATCATCGTTCTTCCCCGTCAGATTGCCAGCATGCGCCCCTATGCCGCGCCCAAGGTGCAGCCCTATGAGGTGATCTACTACTCCGGCGACGAACTGCCTCGCACCGAAGATCTCGGCGGCGCCCATACCGGCGCCAGCGGACGCGCCGGCGGCCGCGAAGCGCATCATCGGACGCAAACCATTCGCGTGGCCCGCGGACGTTCCCTCGCCCAGAAAATTGTCGACGCTCCCAACCTCAAACTTCCCGCTTCGACGGATGCCGTAGCCAACCTGCTCGCCATCAAGCCCACCAATCCCGGCCCGCCGCCGTCGGAAGGTCTGCATTCTTCTCTCGTGCTGCCAAGCCTCCCGGCGAACGTAGTGGCTCCGGCGCCGGCGAATGTCGCCCCCGATCACTCGCGCGGCGGCGTCACTCTCGACGCTGTCGTGCCTCCAGCTCCCAGTCTCTCCCGCGACCGGTCGCTTGTCGCGCCCTCATTGAATTCAACCGTGGTTGCTCCGGCGCCGAACGTTTCGCGCGAACACTCGCTGATCGCACCGTCTCTGAACGCAAACGTCATCGCGCCCGCGCCCACGAACGTCTCTCGCGATAGAGAGCGCTCCGCCCCGGCGCTCAATGGCAGCGTAATTCCACCCGCTCCGGGGGTAACAAACCGCGAAATCTCGCGCTCGCCGGTGCAGATGAGCAGTGCCGTTGTGCCTCCGCCGGTTTCGGCGCCGGAACGCGAGCAGGCGCGCAATCCCAAACTCTCACTGCCTTCGCCCTCTGTTATCGCTCCGCCACCCTCCGCCGATTCGTCGCGCGATCTGCGCACGTTAGCCAGTGGAAGTGTGGCCGATCCATCCCGGTCAGTCGTTCCTCCGCCGCCCACTCCAACCGGCAGTTCATCGTTCATGAGCAGTATCATCGGCAAGATTTTCGGAACCCAGGACGTAGTTCCTCCCCCGCCCACTGTCTCCGCTGGCAACGCCTCAGGAAGCAGCCGCAACGCGGCCGGAAGTGGCGTCAGTTCCAATGTGATTCCTCCACCACCTTCCGTCGGCGGTTCGGCCACAGGCGCGGGAGGCACAGCCTCGGGAAGAGGCCGGACAAATTCCCTCGGAGCCGCAAACGTTGTGCCACCACCACCTTCCGTGTCAGGCTCAGGCTCGTCACGCGGCGCTGGCGGCGCGTCCGGCGCCCCCGGCGGCAGTGGTCTGTCCAGCAACGAACTGGCCAGCAACGTTATCCAACCTCCGCCATCGCTGGGCAGCGGTTCCGGTGCTTCTGGTTCTGGTTTGGGCCGCAAAGGCACAGGCCTCGGCGGAGTCGGCGAGGTCGGTTCCGTTCTTGCTCCCCCCAACGGCGGAGGCGGCAGTGGCTCCGGTTCTGGAGTCGTGGTTTCGAATCAACCGGGATCCAAAGTTGGCATACCCGGCAACAGTGGCGCCGGTTCGCTGGCTCTATCACCCGCCGGCGAAGATCACCCCGGTCTCGGCGGTGCCGGTGGCGGCTCGGGAATTGGTCACGGCGATGGCCCCGGCAGCGGCATGACCGGCACTGAGTCCGGCGCCGGCAAGTCGGGTTCCGATCGCGGCTCTGACCCCAACGCCCGCGGCGGAATCTCGCCCTCCTCTGGTCCCGGCGGCGCGGGCAATGCCCCAGTCGGAATTCCTGTTGTGCCCGGCGTTTCCGTCAGCGGCGGCAGCACCATCATCACTCTGCCCAGCTTCGGCTCCGACGCCAACGGCAACGATCCCAACCTTCCTGGACGATCCTCGGTGAAGGAGCAGCAAGGTCCTGCCATTACCATCGTCGCCACCTCGCGCTCCGGCGGCGCGTTCAACTTTTACGGCGAACTTAAGGGCGACAGAGTGTACACGATTTATTTGGACACTTCTCTCGGACAAGCCGTAATGCAGTTCGCCGACCCCGCCTCCGCCGCCCATCCCTACGCTGAGAATCTCGTCGATCCGCAGCCCATGCGCACCGATCTGCCCCGCGACTTGATGAATTCCCACATGGTGCTCGTCTGTACGCTCGACACTTCCGGAAACCTCAAGAACTTTAAAGTCCTCGAACCCGGCCCGGCCGTGTTCACCGCGAAAGTAATGGCCGCCCTGCCCAGTTGGAAATTCCGCCCTGCCATGCGCGGCAAACAGCCGGTCGAAGTAACCGCCATCCTCGGCTTCGGCATCAACACCGACGACCGCCATTAGCGGCAAGCGATCACGGGGAAGATTTTGGGTGCCCCATTTCTCGCGCGGTTCTTGGCGCGAGAAGTGGGGCACCGAGCGAAGCCGAAGGGTGGGGACTTCCTGGAAGAGCCTGCCCTGAGCCTGCCGAAGGGACCTCCGCACTTGGCCGAAGCCATACTCAGCAATTCCCGAGGTATCGAGCGGGAATAAAGTGAGGATGACGGTATAATCGCGCTATGGCTGACCATGTGATCCATATCTCGGAAGCGGAAGCCGCCAGCGACTTCGCCAGCCTGCTGGCGCGCGTCCGCGCCGGCGCGGAAATCGTGATCGAGAGCGGCAAGCTGCCCGTCGCTGTGATCCATGCGCCGGCTCCACCGCGCCGCACCATCTCCGAGTGCATCGCTCTGCTGCCCGAGGACTCGACAGCGGTCATGGATGCTGACTTCGCCAAAGACGTAGAGGCGGCCATCGAGAGCCATCGCGAACCGCTCGAACCTCCCTCATGGGACTAATCCTCGATTCCAGCGTGCTGATCGCTGCCGAGCGGCAGGGGCAGAACGCGCGGCAGATGCTCGCCGCCATCGCCCGCACCGCCGGAAATACTGACATCGCCATCTCCGTGGTCACGCTGATCGAACTCGCCCACGGCGCGGCCCGTGCCGACACCGCGCAGCGAAAGGCCAAGCGGCAGCAGTTCATCCGGGAACTGCTCACGGCCCTGCCCATCCATCCGGTCACAGCAACGGTCGCTCTTCGGGTCGGGCAGATCGACGGCGAGAATCAAGCCAAAGGCGTGCGCCTTCCACTCGCCGAGTTCTGATCGGCGTCACGGCCTTGGAACTCGGCTACAGCGTCGCAACCGGAAATCTCCGCCATTTCCAACTGATCCCCGGCCTGTCTATGATGCAACTCTAGAACCTCCTGCAAGAGTCCCCAAGGATAGTTCTTCGAGATCTGGGTGCGGACACCCCATTGCCTGCCCTGAGCGGAGTCGAAGGGTCTCGCCGCTTTCGCGAGACACGGGATTAGTCCCGAGCCCGATCAAACAATAACGACCGCGCCAATCCAATTCCCCCGTCCCAACCCACGCATTGTCATCCTGACGAAGCGGAGTCCTCGGCTTCGCCGAGGACTCCCAAGGAAGGATCTCTGCAGTTGGCCGAAGCCACCGGCCTTGTCACCTGTGCGGCGCGTGTTCAACCGCGCAAGAACTCACTCCTGCTAACTACCGCAAGTTACACCTGGGCTGGAGATCGTCCCGCTCGCGTTTGTTATCGGACCAGGAGAACAAGTTCCTACGCTAACCTGTAGCGCAGGGCTTGTAACTCCCGAGTCCGTCGTTGCCTTCCCCGTATAAGTCGTCGTTCCGAGCAGCGGAACCTTCGTCCCGCATTTCGCGAACGCGCTCGCCGCCGGCCCCGTGAAGGCCGGCTCGCCCTCCGGTCCCGGATTCCAGAAAAAGAAAAATGGATTCACCGCCTGCGTAAACACCTGTTGCCCCGGCAGCGGCGAAAGGTCAATCGTCTGCGCCGGTATGGAGTATTTGAACGGATCACGTTCGTCGTAGGGAGGCTGATTGTTGCTGCAGATCACCTCGCCGCTGCCACTCATCGTGATCGACTTGATCCCACTCGGACTGGCAGCCTGGTAAGTTACGACATAGTCGTCGCCAGGCTTGATGAACACCGTAACTGGGCTGCCCCCAGCCGGCGTAACGCTCAGGTGCGTGTGCGTCTCCTGGTCCGTAACCAGAAAGCTGCCGGACGGCGGATTCGGATTGTTAGTCTGCACCGGTCCTGTCGTGCATCCCGAAAAGAAGCTGGCAGCCGCTAGCGCCAGGGCTGTGTAACTCGCTATCACGATTCTGCGATTCATCGCATCATTCTCCTTCCACACTTGCTAAGACTCTCGACTCACAACTTACAGAACCAAGCAACTCAAGACTGCGACCGAAACTAACTCACAACCCTCACCGAAAAGCCGCACACAGCTGGTTCGTCAAAGCTATCTACCAGGAATAGTGCCCGCGCGCCCAAAAACGTTTCACGAGTCGAGGGAAAAACCGGGCACGACGGGACGTTCCATAGTTTTTGTCGCCCAGCTCGGCAAGAAATCCACAGCCCACTGTGACGTCCAACCTTGCGCCTCACTCCCGATTCGTCCATGATTGCCCAAACAAAGGCAGCACATCGAGACAAAACGGCAAAGACGAGGCCGACTCAAAATCGGACATTAACTCCTTTGCTTGTAAGAGTTTAGCCTCTAACTCCTTTGTCCGCCGTACTTTGCGGAGAATTTCGCGCTAAGTCGCTGATTCTAGACTATCGAGAGAGGGGTGGGGGGGAGGGTGGATATGATTATCAACTGGTAAACTTACAACGAAATCGGCCGCGCCTACGATCGCGCCACGGCCCGAAGCCGCCCCTCCCGGAAATTATTTCCAAGGCAGGACGGCTTCGGGAATAGCCGGGCGACCGGCCTACTTAGCACTCTTCGCCGCGCGCTTCGCGGGTGGGACTATGCCCTTTTCTGGACGCTCCTTCTCGATGGGATCGGAGAGTTTGTGCAGCGGCCTGTCGCCCGCCGAAGACAACTGCGGACCGGCTTCCGCCACGGTGAGGTTTTGCGCCGTATACATCGACTCGGCAAATGTCGTCCCCGAGTTGGCCGTAGCGATCGCGAACACTCCGTGCGGCACGCCGTTGTTGAAGGCCGTAGCAATGTAGTCGCCCACCATCAATCCGTTTTGCGAATTGGGCAGCCACTTCAGATGCATAGGCCCGGCCAGCCTAACGGGAGTGTTCCAGGTAGTTCCGCCGTTATGCGATGAAATGTAGCCCACGCCGAGTTGGCAGGTCGCCGTCGTGCAACTGCTCTTCGTATAGAAATAGTAATGAATCGCAACATGCGCGGTTGCACCCGAAGTCGCCGGGTCGATTCCGATGCCGGGAATGAAGTGGTCCACCGTGCTGGTGGTCGCGTCGATGGGAATGCGCGTAACCGCCGACCAGTGAATGCCGTCGGTGGAAGTGCTGTAGACCAGATCGTTGGTCGAACAACTCGTGCGGAAACGGCAGTCTTCCCACACCACCCACACCGTCCCAGTCCCATCAATCGCCGCCGTGGGCAAGGGTCCGCTGCGAATTCCTCCCGCATCGAGGTGAGCTTGAATGGTTGAAACTTTCACCGGCGCAGACCAACTCGCGCCTCCGTTGGTTGAGCTGAACGCGGAGATCCCCGACGTTTCAATGGGCACAACGACGGTTCCATTGGGCTGCACCAGCGGTTGGCCGCCAATGCCTTCGGCTCGATTCGCAGTCGCGGTCGCCGCGCCCCAAGTGAGCCCGCCATCGCTCGAGGTGCTCATCAGAATCTCATCTCCGCTGTCGGGATTGTCCCACTCCACATAACAATTGCCATAGAACGGGCTGGTTGCGGTGCTGTCGCACGCGATCCAATTCTTATCCGAGCTGTCCACTACAGGACCGACGTTGACCGGGTTGTCCCAAGTGAACCCTCCGTCGGTTGAGCGGCTCACAACCACAGCCACTGTCGTAGTCGTGTTCGAGATCGGCAGCGAAGCGATCATCCACACGGCGTGCTTGGCGTCATAAGCTACGGCCGGATCGCTGGCCGCGTTGTACGGACCTCCGCCATTTCCCGTCGTCAGGCCCGGCAAGAATCCGTGTGTCCAGGTGTTGCCGCCGTCGGTTGAAGTCGCCCATCCGATGGCGGTCGCGCCGCCGGGCGCGATGCGCCCGGTTTGAAACGCCGACACCAGCGTCGAACCATTAGCTAACACGTGAGGCTCGACCTCAGTGGCGTGCTGTCCCGGGCCAACCGTAAACGGGTCTGAACTGATCTGGGTTAAAGCGACGGGCGTCTGACGATCCTGCGCTTGCGCCGGAGAAACTTGCACCACAGTTAAACCCAATGCCATCGCCGCCAGAGCGGCCAACAGAATTTCTTTGCCGTAAGCGCCGGATCTCTGGTTAGCACGACCCGAGGGAATTCGAATCATCATGAGAGTTCGTCCTTGTACAAGCTGAGATTGACTTTGGTCGAAGGTCCAGATCCCTGGAATGGCAGGGCATTCGCGGGAAAAACTATACGTAATAGTACTTTAGCGTGCTGCTGAAAATATCGCAGTCGCGTAGGGATTGTCAATGTGAATGGTTTTGCAACTTTCGCCCAGCGCGGCTGCGAACCGCACAACGCCATTGCCGGCGGAAAAATCTTCATCGCTGCGAAATTCATCCGCGCTAAGCTTCGCGCTACCGGCCCGCAGCCGCAGGCTTCTCGAACGACACAGCAACGTCGTCTTCATAAGTCAACCGCCAACCCGGAGTCTCGGCCAGAAGATTGGCAAGAGGCGTCCCTTTCGGAAACAGAACGTGATGCACATGGTACTCGCGAAGGAAATCCTGCCAGCCGGGCTCCGCATTCACCATCTTCAAGTAAGACTTTAAGAAGTCCTCGCCGTACAAATCGTGGCGGTCGTCTACAACCATCAGCACCTGCGGGTAGAGCCGGTAGATTATGTATCCACCCCAGGAATCCGGACTCAGCAACGGCTCTTTGACCCCTGAGCGCTGCAGATAATTGACCGCCTCCACGGGAAATCGACGTTCGTCGAAATGGGCGTCGATCAGCTTATGCGACCCGACATTGCCGCCGTTAAATACGACGAAGCAGCTCACTGCGACTGCGGCCAGAGGCCAAAGGTAACCCCTGAGATTCGATTCGATTGCTCCCATTCGCTGTGAAAATGCCACGGCTCGCGCCGCCAAGCGACTCATTCCATGTGATGATAATCCGCTCCTGTCAGCCAAAATCTCCGCTGCTTCCGATAGCAGCGGGCCAGCAATCAGCACCAGCAATAGCGAAGAAACCGGCAGGTCGCGCGAAGCATAGAGTCCCGCGTACACGGCAAACAACACGATCAGGCCCTCGCTCAAGCGCAGCTTCCGTCCTCTTGCCGCCAAGGCAACGAGAGTAATCAGCAGCAGAACGGCAAAGCATTTCTGCGCTACGAGGTGAAAGTTCGGCGATTGAAACTCGTCGATGTGATCCATCAGGAAATGATTGGAAAGATATTGATAAATATGCACATGCAGCTTCCAGCCATACGGGTTCGCGAAGGTTGCAACTAGAGCAACGAAGCCGACGATCGTCAGACTCTTGACTCGCTCCCGTGCCCGCAGCTTCTGCAAGAACCGGTCGAGTTTGCTTTCTCCAAGTCGGAACCAGCGCCACGCTGCGCCAGCCCAGTAAATGCCAAGCAGCGCAAACCCGATCAGGAATCCCCCATGGACATTCACCCACACCAGCATCAGCGGTGGCAAAAGCCACAATCGGCGCGAGTCGTTTCTGCGCTGGCCTTGTGCTTCCGAAGTCGCGCCGAAACAACTGCGCTCCGATGAATCCAGAATCGAGAACCATGCCAACGTGAAGAGCCAGCTCACCACGTGCGGGCGCGCCAGGAAATGAATCATTGAGGCCGCGGCCGCCAGCAGCACCAGAACGAGCGCGATAAACACATTCGTCCCACGTTGCAGCAGCAAGCGGAACGTCCAGGCGAACACACTCGCGATGATCAGCGCAGTAAACAGCACCACCGCGTTGAGCCCAGCGGCGTGTTCCAGCCAGCCCACAAGCACGTCGTACAGCCACTCCCAGGCAAACCACGGTTTTCCGTTCATCGTCGACGAAAATAAATCCACGCGCGGAATGGCGTGCGCCGCCAGAATCTGCTGGCCGGTGCGGATGTGCCAGCCAATTCCGGCATCTCCGAGCAGTCTCACCGACAAGGCTGTGCACGTGAGAAGGCCGAGCAGCGCGATAAAAATGAGGTCGCCCACCGACGGCATGAAAAGCCGTACCGATGCCGGACTTGGCTCTGTTGCAGGAGAACTTATGGAACCGTCTGCCATCGCGCTGAATCTTATAGAGTGGGGCGATGAACAGCAAGGCTACACCGCGGGTGGTGATCGTCGGCGCCGGTTTCGGCGGGTTGAACGCGGCACAGGTGCTGGCCCGGGAACAAGCCCGCATCACGGTGATTGACCGCAAGAACCATCACACCTTTCAGCCTTTGCTCTACCAAGTCGCGACCGCGGGCTTGTCGCCCGGCGAAATTGCCGCGCCCATTCGCTCCATTTTGCGTCATCACCAGAACGTCGAAGTCCTCATGGCCGAAGTCATCGGCTTCGATCTTGAGCGACGGGTGGTGGAAATGACCGGCCAGGAAATTCCCTACGACTACCTCATCGTTGCCACGGGCGCGAGCCACACCTATTTCGGCCACGACGAATGGGAAGCTTTTGCGCCCGGCTTGAAGACGATTGAAGACGCGCTGGAAATCCGCCGCCGTGTGCTGCTCGCCTTCGAACTCGCCGAGCGACAGGCTGCTGCCGGCGAAACCGCCGGCGATACTAACGAACCGCTGGATTTTGTGGTGGTCGGCGGCGGGCCGACCGGCGTAGAACTCGCGGGTACGCTCGCCGAAATCTGCCGCCACGCGCTGGCGCACGATTTCCGCTCTATCGATCCCAAACGAACTCACATTCTTCTGCTGGAAGGCGGTCCGCGCGTGCTGCCCTCGTACTCGGAGGATTTGTCGCGCAGCGCCGAGGAACAACTGCGGCGACTGGGCGTGGAGGTGCGCACCTCGACGATGGTCACTCGGGTAGAACCCGGCTCCATCCGCATTGGCGAGACGCGCCTGAATGCCTCCGTCATTCTTTGGGCCGCCGGCGTGGCGGCTTCCCCGCTCGGCAAGAAGCTGGGTTCGCCGGTTGACCGTGCCGGCCGCGTGCTCGTGCAACCCGATCTCAGTATTTCTGGCCATCCAGAAGTTTTCGTCATCGGAGACCTTGCTTCGCTGAAGGACGACTCCGGCAAGATGATTCCTGGGGTTGCGCCCGCTGCCATTCAGCAGGGCCGCTTCGCGGCCGAGCTAATTCGCCGCGAAATCAGATGGGGCTCGCCCGTAGCTGCGAAACCCTTGCCCCGCAAGGCTTTCCGCTACTGGGACAAGGGCAGCCTTGCCACCATCGGCCGTGCCGCCGCAATTGCCGAGTTCGGCAGGATTCACATTTCGGGTTTCCTGGCCTGGCTGGCCTGGCTGTTCGTCCACATTCTTTTTCTGATCGGGTTCCGCAACCGCGTGCTGGTGTTCATCCAGTGGGCTTGGTCGTATGTCACCTACGAGCGTGGAGCGCGATTGATCACCGGCAGCACAGAACTGCCGGGATGGACAGGAATGCGGCACGTAAATCCGGAAAGCAGCGTTCCGGAAAACGGCGCACCGGAACGGGAAGAAATTACAGCCGTCGCGCGGAAATAAGAGTAAGAATATTCTGTGGCTGCGATAGCCGTGAAACGGACTGATACTCGACGCATGAAAAACGCTCTCCGATTGCGAATTCTTCTCCGCATTACCGCAGTCGTTCTTTTCTGCGCCTCGGCTTCGGCAGAAGTCCTGAAGATTGTGATCGACGACACCATCCAGCCCATCACCGCGGAATACATCGCTCGCGCCATCGACGAGGCACAGCGCCGCAACGATCAAGCTGTACTGATCGAGATCAATACGCCCGGAGGCCTGGTCGAATCTACGCGTCAGATCATCGAGAAGATCACCGCTTCCGCAGTTCCTGTCATCATCTACGTCACCCCCACCGGCAGCCGTGCCGCCTCCGCGGGATTCTTCATTCTCGAATCCGCCGACATCGGCGCCATGGCGCCGGGAACCAACACCGGGGCAGCCCATCCGGTGGTGATGGGCGGCGGTCAGCTGGACGAAGTAATGAAACAGAAAATGGAGAATGACACCGCCGCGCTGATGCGCTCTGTCGTCGCCAAACGCGGACGTAACGTAGAAGTGGCCGAAAGCGCGGTCCGGCAATCGAAGTCTTTCACTGAGCAGGAAGCTCTCTCGCAGCATCTCATCGATTACGTCGCCTCCAGCGAAGACGATCTGTTTCGCCAGATGGAGGGCAAGAGCTTTAAACGTTTCGATGGCCATGAGGCCGCGCTCAAACTCACAGGCCAGCACATTATGCCTTTCGGCATGACGCTGAAGGAGCGCATTCTCGGTTATCTGATGGATCCGAATATCGCATTTATTCTGCTCGCGGTCGGCGCGCTTGCGCTCTACGCTGAATTCAATCACCCCGGCGCGGTCGTGCCTGGAACCGTGGGTATTGTTTTCATTTTGCTGGCGGCGTTCGCGCTCAATCTGCTGCCCACGCGCTTTGCCGCACTGGTGCTGATCGTGGGCGCATTCGCTTTGTTCGCCGCCGAAGCCAAGTTCGCCAGTCATGGGGTGCTCACCATTGGCGGCATCGCGCTGCTTACGCTGGGGGGACTGCTGCTGGTCGATTCGCCCATCCCCGAAATGCGCGTGCACTTGCTCACCGCGCTGGCGGTGAGCGTCCCGCTCGGCTTCATCACGGCTTTCTTGATGACGATTGCGCTCAAGGCACGCCGCAACAAGGTCGTCACCGGGGCGCAGGGGCTGATCGGCGAAACCGGCGTCACCCAGAGCGCACTCTCTCCGCGCGGCAAAGTATTCGTCCACGGCGAGATCTGGGATGCCGTCTCCTCCTCCGATGCACCCATCGGCCAACTCGTGGTCGTGCGCCGACTCGATGGCCTCACCCTTCAGGTAGATCCACAGTCCGTCACGCAGTCGCCTAAGCCAAGCGCGACGGTCGGGTGAGAAAGGGAACGGACGCTGTCACGTTTTTTTGCGCGAACAGTCGCCTGGGCTGTCCGACCGGGCAAAACCGCGCTGCTCGCGCCGACCGCTTGAACGGTGCATCGAGGCACCAAGCCAAGCAACTACTCCACTTCTCGAATTGCGCGCCGCCGTCCTACCGCTGCGTTACAATCCGCGATAGGAGCGTTTCTCGCTTCGGCAGTGGAGGCAACACATGGAATTTCTTGGGCTCGGCTTCTTCGGTATCGCCGGCATCGTTCTCGCGCTGTACGTCCTAAGTTCGATAAAAATCCTGGCCGAGTACGAGCGGGGTGTGATTTTTCGCCTGGGCCGACTTTTGGATACGGCGAAGGGCCCCGGCGTAATCCTGGTATTTTCGCCGCTTGACCGCATGGTGCGGGTTTCACTGCGGCAGGAGGCGTTCGAGGTTCCGCCGCAAGATATCATCACCCGCGATAATGTCACGTTAAAAGTGAACGCCGTTATTTTCCTGCGCGTGATCGAGCCGCGTAAGGCCGTGGTGGAAGTTTCCAACTATACGTACCAGACTTCGCAATTTGCCCAGACCACGCTGCGCTCCGTGCTCGGCGAGCAGGAACTGGACGAACTGCTTTCGCATCGCGAGAAGATCAACTTGCGCCTGCAAAGCATCCTCGATCAGCACACGGCTCCGTGGGGCGTGAAGGTGGCTAATGTCGAAGTGAAGCAGGTGGATATGCCTGAGTCCATGCTGCGCGCCATGGCCAAGCAGGCCGAAGCGGAGCGTGAAAAGCGTTCCAAAATCATTCACGCGGAAGGCGAATTTTCCGCGGCCCAACGTCTGGTGGACGCCGCCCATCTGCTGGCCACCGAACCGGTCAGCGTGCAGCTTCGTTATTTGCAGACCTTGACGGAGATCGGCGTGGAGAAGAATACGACGGTGGTCTTTCCCGTCCCGGTGGACTTTTTCTCCGGCATTCAGAAACTGCTGAAACCGGGCAACGACCCGGCGACGGCTGCCAAGACGGCGTAGGCCAACGCGAACTTAGGAAAGTGGCTTCTGCTCGTGCGGCAAGAAGCCAACTCGGCGCGTCGCCGCCATTGAAAAGATTGACGAGTGCCGCGAGTCTACCGTCTCGAGGAGCCACTATGTCTTCTTCAGAGGATACGGAAATCACGCTGGGGACAGGCAAATTGCTCGGCCTGTTCTTCTTTCTGGTTGGCATCTGCGCGGTTTTTTTTGCGCTCGGCTATGCGCTGGGCCGCAAGTCCGATGTGGGCTTGGCAGCTGGCCCAGCGCCTGCGCTGCAAACCTCTCCCAATGCATCCAAGCCGGCCGGCAGCGCTGCCGCCCAACCCGCCATGACTTTTTACAAGTCCGTAGAGCAGAAGGACGTCAACGCGCAACTGACGCCCGCCGCGGCGGACAAGGCATCCAGCAGCACAGCCACTGAATTGCCTCCAGCGAATTCGGTAGCTGGTGACGCACAAACGCAGTCCTCCGCAACCGCGAATTCTCCGGGCGCCACAACCACTCTGCCCACCAGCGGCTACTTCGTGCAAGTCGCAGCGGTCAGCAAACAGGATGATGCCAGCGCTCTGGTCGAGGCTCTGAAGAACAAACAGTATCCGGCGTTCGTGGCCAGCAATTCCGCCACGGATAAGCTGTTTCGCGTGCAGGTTGGCCCGTTCTCCGACGCGAAAGACGCGGAAGCCATGCGCCTGCGGCTGATCAATGACGGATATAATCCAATCCTGAAGAAATGAGCCGCGCCGATTTTGAAAGGTGAGTTTTCAGAGGTGGATTACTGGAGACGTTGCTTGATTGAAAAGATCGCCCCTAAGCGGCCTGAACTGGCTAGCTCGCTGAGGCCGCTGCCGACTGCGCCTTAGGCAGCAACCGCCGGGCATGCGAAATCAACTCCGCGACTTCGAACGGCTTTACCAGGTAAGGAACGTCGTTCTCCTGCATGAAGGCGCGGTCGCCCGCCTGCTCCACTCCGTTTGAGAACGTGAACAACACGTGCCTCTCCAGGCTCGCGCAGTTTTGTTTCAGCCAGGAGCATGCGTCCTGCGCGTTCCAGTCTCCTGGCATCTTAGCGCTCATAATCACCGCATCGAATCTTTCGGAGAGCAGCCGGGTTCTGACTTCTTCGCTCCGCCGGGCCGTCACTACCTCGGCCCCGGCGCCCATCAGCACATCACGCTCAAACTCCATGACAGCGTCTTCTTCTTCCACCAGCAACACGCGGCCTTCAATTGCGCCTTCACGCCGCGCCGGAGCCGCTAGTGCAGGCTCTATGGTATCCGCCTGGGCCGCCACCGGGAGCTTTACTTCAATTACAGCTCCGCCTTCCGGCGCATTGAATGCAATGATGTCGCCTCCGTGCTCTTTGACAATCCCGTAGCAAATGCTCAACCCCAGCCCCGTTCCTTTCCCCACGCTCTTGGTGGTGTAGAACGGGTCAAAGATTCTCTTGGGATCCTTGATTCCGGGGCCATCGTCCGCGAATTGCGTGCATACCTGCCCGTTTTCGCTGTGGACGCGAATCTTGAGTTTGCCTGCCCGTCCCGTCTCGAGCACCGCATCGACGGCGTTGTTGATGATGTTGAGGTAGACCTGCTCAATCTGGTGAGGATCGGCGATCACCTGGGCGGGATAAGCCGGCAGGTCTTTCTCGACGGCGATGTTGTTGACCTTCAAATCGTAGTCGCGCAGCGCCAGGGTTTCTTCCAACACCTTGCGAATATCCACTTCGGAGCGTTCCGGCTTTCGCTGCCGCGCAAATGAAAGCAGGTTCTGCACCACGCGATGAGTGCGCTGCGCCTGCTTGAACAATTTGCCGACGTAATCATGGGCGCGGTCGTTCAGGCCTTCGCTTTCCAGCAACTGCGCGTACCCCAGAATCGCGGTCAGCGGATTGTTCAGTTCGTGCGCCACTCCCGCGATCAACTGCCCCACGGCCGACATTTTTTCGCTCTGCAACAGTTGTTCCTGGGTGCGCCGCAGATCTTCGTAGGCCTTGCAGGTTTCCTCGTACAAACGGACCTTCTCGATGGTCGTGGCCAGTTGGCGGCTGATGGCCACCAGCAGATTCTCTTCGTTGCCCGAATACTCATATCCTGCGTGGTTGCAGAGTCCCATGATTCCGATGGGACGGTCTTTGCCCCAGAACAGCACCCAGATCCACGAGCGATTGCCATCGGAACTGACGAAGGCTGCCACGGCTGCGGGCAAATGGGGAAGATACTCGGCGGTAATCACCTCCGCGCGCGATCGCATCACCAGATCGCCAAAGCCATCCGGGAAACTGATTTCCGAGATACGTGATTTATCCTGGCTGGCCGGCCCCCACGCGGCGCGCCGCCGGTAGATCGGGTCATCCGAGTCGGAGAGATAGACGGCTCCGCTTTCGGCGCGGAACAGCGACACAACCTGGCGCAGCGTAAGATTCAAGATTTCATCGAGATCGAACGACTGGGTGGCAACCACCGCCATGGTATTCAGCGCATTCAGTTCGTGGTTGCGGCGCCGCATCTCGTCTTCGGCACGGCGTTTCTCGGTCACATCCAGCACAAATCCCTGATAGCGTTCGATCTTCCCCGTCGCATCCCGTGTGGCAAAACTGCTCTCCGCCGCCAGCAGCAGTGTCCCATCTTTGCGCCGCAGCGTGATTTGGAAGTTGCGCAGGTAGTTCTGCCGTTCGATCTCGCGGCGGAAGGCGTCCCGCTGGCTGCGATCCGCGCAAATGTCCCGGTCCAGATTCATCGCCAGGACATCTTCGCGCCGCTCATACCCCAGCATGTGAACGAACGCATCGTTGCAGTCGAGCACCTGGCCGGAGGGTGTGGCCACGTAAACGCCTTCCTGCACCTGCTCGAACAGAAGCCGGTATTTTTCTTCCGCCGACCGCCGGTCGCTGATGTCGTGCACCACATGGATAGTTCCTCTTTGCGAGCATCCCTGGTCGGTGTAGGAGGAAGTGGAAACCATGGAGAAACCGCCGAAACACGCGTCCGGTCCTTCGCTGAATTCTTCGTCTCCGCGCGAGCAATAAGGGCACCCGGTCCATTCGCCGGATTCATGCGGCAGCATCGACTCGCAGGTGTTTCCAATCACGTCTGCGGGCGCCTTACCCAGATGTTCCAGCAGGACTTGATTGGCCTTAAGGATGCGATATTCGCCGTCGTGCGCCAGGATGATATCGCGGATCGAGTCGAACGTGTTCATCCACTGCCGCTGGGAGCGCAGCACCTGCTCCAGCAGGCGGAAATTCTCCACGGCAATACCCAACTGCTGGCCGCAGATCTGCAGAAACTCAACTTCCTCCCGCACCAGCGCACGCCAGTGCGGGCTCGCCAGCACCAGCAATCCAACCGGCGCCTTCTTGCCCAGCACCGGCACCATTACCAGATGGCGAAGCGTCTCGGCTTGCAGGCAATCCGCATCCTCCGGACTGGCGGCCGCCAAGCCCGCCCTCAGCGTCTTGCCCTGCTCCAGCATGTGCGAGATGGTGTCGGTAATCGCCGCCGTGCCCGATTCGCGCAAGAACTCCTGCGAAACCCCCACGGCATGGGTCGCCACCAGATGGCTGCCTTCAATCAGACGGAACCATGCTGCCTTGGACCTGGTCAATTGCCGCAGTTCCTGCAGCGTGGTTTGCATCATGCCGCCCTGCTGCCGGGCCCGCACAATGCTGTCGGTAACAGCCTGCAGCACACGCGATCTCCGCGCCTGCTGGCGCACTTCCTCAAATACGATGAGCAGCATGCCGAAGCCCAGCATGAGGTCGGCAGCGAGCGAAAATATGGCTGGAATTCTATGGCTGATGATCGGCCAGCTCAGGTGCTGGGTGAGCAGGCCCAGAGAAAGAATCCATGCCCCGATCTCCCACCGCCCGCGGCGGGCGCGCACCAGGGCAATTGCGGCCGTCAGCAGAATGATCCGGTAAGACAGCTCCAGGGCCACGCGCAGCGGCAGCGAGCTGGGCCAGACCAATACCCGGACCACGGCGAATCCGGTAACGCACGCCGTGATCGCCAGCAGGGGCGTAAGCAGGTTCTTTGCCCCCACGTACATCAGGACCGCGCCGGCAAACAGGCCCACCGCAACAATGAAGGCCGCCTGACCCACGGCAGCGGCATCTTGCTCAGGAATGTGCATTCCGGCGCTATGCGCCTCGGCCAGACGCGAGCCCAATAACGCTGCCCAACCGGCGATCCATACCAGGAGATAGCGCTCACGGAAAGCGCGCAGCGCAAGCAACGAAACTGCCAACGTGGCCGCCAGCACGCACTCCCCGGCCTTCAACCCGGCAAATCCGGACTGTGCGGCCGCGCTCCAGGTAAACCAGAGGGACGAAGTCATTGCGTAGGGGTATCTCGCTCCTGAATATCACGGTCTGATCTTTTCTCTATGTCCTTTCCGGACCTGAATGGTTACTTTCGGCATCTCCCGTCTGGGTTAGAATCGCCGATAGAATCCAAAGACCCTCATGCCTGACCGCATTCTCGTAGTAGACGATGAGGAGGCAATCCGCGAGATTGTCTCCTCCATGCTTACCTCCGTTGGCTACTGCTGCAAGCAGGCAGGTTCCGGCGTGGAGGCACTGGCAATTCTTAGTTCCGGCGAAGAATTCGAGCTCATGCTTTCTGACCTGATGATGGCCGAGCTCGACGGCATTGGTCTGCTGGAGCGCAGCAAGGAAAAATTTCCCGACATGCCGGTGGTCATGGTGACCGCCGTCCACGATATTTCTGTGGCCCTGGCAGCCATCCGTAACGGCGCCTACGATTACTTGCTCAAGCCCTTCGAACGCGAGCAGCTCATGAACATCGTGGGCCGGGCACTGGAAAACCGCCGCCTTAAGCTGGAAAACCGCACTTACCAAACCAACCTGGAGTCTCTGGTCCGGGCACGCACCGAACAACTGCAGACCGCCATGGCCGATCTGGAGCGCTCCTATGACATCACGCTGCAGGCCTTGGGCGATGCGCTGGACCTCAAAGACGCGGAAACCGAGGGCCACTCGCGGCGCGTCACCGCCTTCACCATTGCGATCGCCCGCGCCATGGGCCTGCCGCGCGAGCAGGTCGCAATCATTGCCCGCGGCGCTTTCCTTCACGACATCGGCAAAATGGCCATCCCCGATAACATCTTGCGCAAGCCGGGCAAACTCGACGAGCGCGAAACCACCGTCATGCAGGAGCATTGCTACCACGGCTACCAGATGTTGAAGAAAATTCCGTTCCTCGACGAAGCAACGGAGATTGTTTACTCTCACCAGGAGCGTTACGACGGCACCGGCTACCCCCGCCGTCTCAAAGGCAACGAGATTCCGCTGGGCGCGCGCATCTTCTCCATCGCCGACACGCTGGATGCCATCACTTCCGACCGTCCGTATCGTCCCGCCCGCTCACTAACGGCAGCCCGCAAGGAAATCCAGGAATGGGCCGGACGCCAGTTTGATCCCGAAGTTGTCCAGGTCTTTCAGAAGATGCCCGACGAAATCTTCGAAGACCTTCGCCGCGAGATTAATTCCCGCACCTCGCCATTCGCCTATTCTTCAAGCGCCAAGGGTTCGGCCTGAGCGATTTCCGGCAAGTGAGCCCGCGTCATCCCGCAAGATCTCTTTGACTATTCGTTCTATTAAGGCAGCGACGATTCGCGCACGGGACGCCTCCGCTGAGGCAAGGGATCTTAAGATTCTGCTAAGGATTCAATAGCTCGAAATAAAAGTCGGGAAAGCGATTGCCGCACTTCATAATCGTAGTAATGAGAGGTTGATGATGAAATCTATACTCAGTTTGCTTGCTCTGGTCGTGCTCACCGCCGCGGCCTTCGCGCAGGAGCATCCTGCCGTCACTGCCCTGCCCAACTCCGTCTACGTCGGCGCCGATGGCAAATTCGAAGCCGCTCCCGACACCGCAGTCATCCAGTTCAATATTTCCGTGCAAGACGACACCGCCCAAGGCGCCTTCCAGCACGCCTCCAAAGAGGTCGATGCGGTCCGCCAGGTTCTTCGCGCCGACGGCATCGAACCCAAAGCCGCCAATCTCGGCTTCTTTTCTACGCAGCCGGTCTACGACTGGAAAAATCCCAAGCAGAAAGTTGTGGGATATCGCGTCACCACCGATGTCACGCTCAAGCTCAAGGATTTCTCCAAGATTGGTCCCATCACCCAGCAACTCGCCGACGCCAACGTCAGCGAAAGCCTGTTCCTGAAATACACTCTGGAAAATATCGACGAGGCCAAGAACAAAGCGGTCGAAGACGCCTACCGCCGTGCTTATAACTCCGCCGACACCATCGCCCACGCCAGCGGCCGCACCCTTGGAGACCTTTCCTACGCGTCAGTCGACACGTTCGAGCCCACGCGGATTGTGGCCCCGCGCATGGCCCGGGCCATGACCGCCATGGCCAACTCCGCGCCGCCCGCTCCGACTGAAGAATTTACACCACAGAACGTGACGGTGACCGCCCACGTGAATGCGCTATTTAACTTGAAATAGGAAGAGGTCGAAGTGAAGTTAGGAAGAGAAGGCTGGAACACAAGAACGGCTGGCACGCGCTAGGGCGTCGCTTTGGCCACCTGAACCCGGCTTGCGTCCACGCGGATTGCCCGCTGAATTTCCATTTCAATCGATGTGCCCACATCGAGCTTAACATCGGGTCCACGCCTGAGCAAAGCCCAGGCCACGCCCGCCGCCGCACCAATGCCGGCTCCCACGCGGGCCCCGTTCAACCCTCCGGTAGCCAGCCCACCCGCGGTCGCACCGCCCATCGTTCCATAGGCGCCGCCTTTGGCGGCATCTTCAATTCTTTTTCCGGTGTCTTTGTCCTGCTGAATCGTGCCTTCCGAATCTTTTACACTCTTGTTGTCCGCGCCCGGTGTGTTCTCGACCGAAGCGGGCAAAATCACCGTGTATCCACTGGGATAAATCATCGACGTAAAGTGCATCAGGATTTCGGCCCGCCCCTTCACCCGTCCTGCGCGCTCTACGTGCGCAATCCTGCCCTGGATGTAAGTCCCCGCCGGCACCACTACGCGCTCATTGATCACGAAGGGAAACACCGTCTCCGCATAAACCGCATCGCCCTCGCGCGCATTCTTGGTTGAGATGGCCTGCTTCAGCGACAACGGGATTTTCGCCCCCGCCGGAATGGCGAGCGCGTTCGTATCATTCAACTGCGGCGCATTGCTCGCGGCTGGAACCGGAGTCGTTGCATCCGCTGAATTCCCTGCGGCAGGCGTCGTGCTCGCCGTCGCCGGAGCCGAGTCGGGCCGTTGAACCTCCGCAGGCTGCGCTGGAGCGCCTGCCGCCGCTGGCGGCGCAGCGCTCTGCCCGAACGAAATCCCCGTAGCCAATAGCAAAGTCCATAACACGCGCATCGCAAACCTCCGAGACGCTCCCATTCCGAGGCGTTTTACTGCCCGGTTAGTCCGAGCCCAGATTCATCCGAGAATAGCACGCAATCGGCAGCCAGGATGAGTGTTTTCATCCGCCAGGCTGCTCGGGCGGGTGCTGAAAGAGGACGCTTGGCGGAACCGCCGAAGGAGTCTAATCGCACTTCCAGCGCGCGATGGTCCCCTACCATAGCTTTCCTTCGCTTTGACAGTGCTTTACAAAGATTTGCTTACGTTTACATCGTGTCACGATAGTTCCTGCAACCGCCTGCGGTTGACTCGCATCTGTTCAGGAGGAAGCGTTCTGCATTAAGTTGATCCTCATAACCGGAACAAAGTTGGAAATGCTTCCTCAACGTTCAAAGGAGTAATTTGCGAAATGAAACATCTAACTTACGTGGCACTTTTCTCGGCTCTGGCACTGCTGGCTCCGCTCAGCGCGTCAGCAAAGGATAAGAATCAGCACTCGGTAAGTATTTCTGATTCCCTACAAGTCAGCGGCACGCAACTGAAACCCGGCGACTACAAGGTGGAATGGCAAGGAAATGGCCCAGCGGTACAAGTGAGTTTCCTGCAGAATGGGGAAACTGTAGCCACGGCACCAGCGACGCTAAAGGCGATTGACGGCCAAGTAACTCAGGACGAGGTCGTGGCCGACACAACGGACTCCAACACCAGAGCGCTCAAAGAGATCGACTTCCGTCGTGACAAAGAAGCCTTGGTCTTTGAGCAGAGCGGCATGTAATTGCTTCACCCTAACTCTGGGACGCATAGTTGGGCGGGCCAGACCGCCCTTCTCAACGTCGCATGTACGTTGCACGCTTCCCGGAGTCACCTCGGGGAGGATTCCCCAGCAAACACCTGCCGCCAAGCGTTGAGGGACAAGGCCTACTCGGACGTGTAGTTGATTTCCATGCGCCGTACTTGAAGGCTCGAGACATAGAGAGCCAGCGTGGCCATGATGAAGACGCCAAGGATTGCGACCGGAGCGGCGACGGGATCGGAGTTGGAAATCAGGAGTGAAAGCAGCGGCGGAGTGCCCGGAGGGCTGGGGATGTTCACCGGGCACAACGATTTCAAGTAGTAAATGATGCTGAACTGCTTTAGCAGCGTCGGCAAAAAAGGATTTACCGCTTCCCAGATCAAGATTGCCGCCGCCGGCAAAATCGGATTTCGGAACAACATTCCCGCGACCAGAAAGAACGCCCCGTAGCCAAGGCAAGCCAAGGCGGTCACTCCCAGATACGCCGCGGAATCCTCAAGACCGTGATTGTGATAGAGGTAGAGATCTCGCACGGTCGGACTGAAATGCCAGAGAAAGACAGCGATCTGGAGGAACTCGCTGGTAAGAAAAATGGCGCAGGTGGCCAGCAGTCCGGCAAGGAACTTGCCGATCATCAAGGCTTCACGGCGGATCGGGGAAAGAAAGTAGAAGTGAAGACTCTTGTCGAGGATCTCGCCCCGGAACAGGTTCATGAAAATTCCGAGACAGCCGAAAAAGATCGCCAGGCGCAGATAAAAAAACTGGAAAACGCTGGCGAACACAATCGAGTCCTCGCCCAGGCTATTACCTGTCTGAATGTTCGCGTCCGTCACTTTGCCGTCTGACAATTCCACGAAAAGATCGTTGCTTCCGTCGGAGTAGTGGTATCGCTCGTGGGCGACATCGGTGAACGAATCCGGCCCCTGCGCCCTTTGCTCGCGCCAATGAAAATTCAACGCAGGCCTCCCGAGCAGCGCAATCACCTCTTGATTCGTCATACCAGACTTGACGGTTAGCAAATCCTGATAAGTAAGTGGCCGCTGACTCTGATTGGCGATCTGCCTTCTGCGAGCCTGTTCGCGGGAGGCTTGAAAGTCATACGCCGTGAAAAGGACCAGCGGCAACAGGGCAAGGACGTAGATCCAAATTCCGCGCCTGGCAAACAGGATCTTCTTCATCTCTAGCCTGACCACGGAATTGATCTGCCCCAAATCAATCCGGGGTAATCCGGGGCGCGTCATCGCACCACCTCTTCGTTGCCGATCAGGTATTCGTAGACGGAATTCACATCGTCGTCGGCCGGGGCAACCGATTCGATGTCAATCCCGTTCACGGCCATCTGATTGAGCATGAGATAAAAACCGTCGGCGTCCCGCGTTTTGATGAGAAGGCCACGTTCGTCATTGTGAATGCGAACTTCGATGGTATGTCCGGACTCCATCATCTTGGCGGCGAGATCGCGCGGGCGGTTGCAGCGGATGAGAATCTGTGCCGGATGCTCCAGAATTTCCTGGCGTACGCTCTGGATTTGTCCCTCGGCCACGACGTATCCGGTACTCAGCAGTACCACCTGATCGGAAATCATGTCGACTTCATGCAGGATGTGGCTCGAAATGATCACGTGACAACCCTGCTCGGCTGCCGCGCGAAAAAGCGCGATCATCTCCGAGCGAGCCAGCGGATCTAAACCGTTCAGAGGTTCGTCGAGCACCAGCACGCGCGGATCGTGGCACAAGGCCTGAGCCAGGCGGATTCGCTGGCGCATGCCTTTGCTGTAGCCGGCAATTTTGCGGGTCGCAGCCTCAGCCAGGTTCACGCGCTCAATGGCCTGCCACGCCAGTTGCTCGGCGTCCTGCGAATCCCTTCCTCCAACTCGCAGATAGGAATAAATAAACTGGTACCCGGTTAGACCCTTGGGAAACGAGTCGAACTGCGTGCTGTAGCCGAGAATGCGGAAGAGTTTCTCCGGTTCGTCGGTGCGGCATCCCAAAACTTGTATCCGTCCTCGCGTGGGCCGGATCAAACCTGTCATCAAATTCATCAGCGTGGTTTTGCCGGAGCCGTTCGGACCGACCAAACTTGTGATCCCCCGCGGAATGGAAAGATTCACCCGGTTCACGCCCAGAATCTCGCCGTAGAACTTCGACACATTCTCGAAGAGAATCTGATCGTTCACTGAACCACCTCGTAGGCGCGCACCTTGCGCAGAAGCAGCAACAGGCAGACCGCGCAATAGATGAGCAATGCAACCGACGCTTCGGTTGCCGAGATCGGAAGGTCGACATCCATTCGAAAGAGGGTTTTCCAGATTGTCGCGATCAGATACGAAATATTGAAGAAGTGACCCGATTCCGTACGCATCACGCCGTTGATCGCCTGGGCGAATCCGGCTCCGAAGAACAATACTGCGAGCAGCAAGGCTCCGGCGACTACTCTCCACTTCACCCATGCCGATAGCGCCATGGCGAGCAGGGACAGAATCGCGATCCAGATCCAGAACGAGAGCACGAGGCTGCCCGCAATCCAGAGATGGTCCCACGTCCAGCCCGCTCCCGCAAGGCTCGCCTGAACTGCGAAGAGAACCAGGCCGGGAATCCACGTGATGTAGGAAAGCAAGATCGCCAGCACCGAAGACTTTCCAAGCACGTATTCAGCGCGGGAGAATGGCCGGCAGAAATATAAAGGGAGCGAGCCATTGGCGATGTCAGGCGAAATCAGACCAGGTCCCGTAAACGCCGTAAGAAGAAAGGCCAGCGTGCCTTGCACGTTCACGAAAGCGAAAAAAAAGCGGTTGTCGATTTGAGCAAATTGATTGCGCGCGGCTCCGAGCCGCTCGAGAAAACTCAAGTTATGGGCGAGATAGACGCCAATCAGGCAGAGCAACGGATAGAAGAAGCAGAGCACGAAAAATCCAGTCTGGAGCTTTGACCGGAACAGGTTTTGCCGGCAATAGCGAAACAATACCAGGCAGCGCGACCAGGCCGGAGTCAGCGCCCCGGAGTACGACGCGTAACTCCGCCTATAGATCGCCATACTCGTCCCCCAGCCGGCTCGCTTTCATGGTTTTCGAATTCAACTCTCTTATCAACCTTCCATCGCTTTCAGGAAAATATCTTCCAGCGTGTCGCGCCGAAAATTGAGCCGGCGGATGCGCACCTCGCGCTCCGCAGCCAGCCGGTAAATGTCCCGCACCTCGACACCGTCGGCCAGAATCATCTTTATGCGGTTGCCGGTCACCGCGCACTCGCAGCCGAGTTTCTCGATCGCGCCAGTGAAATCGCGGCTCGTTAATTCATTATCCGCAGGGTTACGGTTCGCGCCGTAAGTTTCCAACTCGAGAAATCTCTTGTTGGCGGTGCGCTCCTGCTCCAGGTTTGAATAGTGGGCGATCCGTCCTTGTTTCAGAATCAACACTTCATCGCAGGTGTCTTCCACGTCGCGCAGCAGATGCGAACACAGCACAATCTGTAATTCTTTGCCGTCGCGGATTTCGCGGATCATGCGAATCATGCGCTGCCGCGCCGAAGGATCCAGACCGTTGGTCGGTTCGTCGAGAATCAAGAGCTTCGGCCCGTGAATGATCGCCTGGGCCAGCTTCGCCAGTTGTTTCATCCCCAGCGAATAGGTTCCCAACTCGCGATATCGAGCCTCGGCCAGCCCCACGTAGAACAGCGCCTCGTGCGCCCGCTCCAGCGCCGCCGCGGGCGGCAGGCCGGAAAGCTCGCCCATCATGCGGACAAAAGAAACCGCGCTCATCTTCGAGATGAACGCGTCATTCTCCGGCATGTAGCCGACCAGGCTCCGGATCTTTCTGGTTTCCGTGCGAATGTCGTGTCCAAACACCCGCGCCGAGCCTGAAGACGGGGCATAGAAGCCCAGCAGCGTATTGATCAGGGTGGATTTGCCGGCGCCGTTCGGACCCAGCAAACCAATCGCGCGCCCGCGCAGAGAAGCTGTGAGATCGCGCAGGATTTCGCGTTTGCCAAATTGAACCGAGAGCCCTTGTAATTCGATCAGCGGTGTTTCCCGGGCAGCAAGCGGCACCGGCTGAATTTCTCCGCTTGCCGCTTCGGGTTGGACCGCTGTGCTCATGGACCGGTGGAGGCCGGAAGGCTCAAGTTTCCGCCCAGAAACATCTGCGGCAGGAACGGCCCATTATCCCCCATCGTCAGCAGAGTTCCCAGGTCGAATCCCATGAAGCCGGTGTTGCTGGCCACCACAATGCGGTTCGGCTCTCCATAGGCGTAAATCAAGCCCGGGGCGGAGTTGGCCGTGAGCGCATCCACCGATTGCCGCTGCTGCGCAGTCAACGCGCCGCTCGATTTCAACTGCTGCACGATCGGACCCACCACCGGACCGATGTTGTGATAGAGGATCGCCGAGAAATTCGTGTATCCATCTCGCGGCAGCAGCGCCTGAAAGGTCGACGAATGCGTCAGTGTGTATCCCGCCTGGCGATCTTGAATTGCCTTCGAGATTGTCCCCACATCGGGCGCGGCAATCAGGTAACTGTCGACAAAGGTATAGTCAACCTCGGAATTCAGCGCCTTCTGGCTGCGCAGAACGAAATAGGTCTGGGAGCCAATCTGCCGCTGCGTAAGCTGCAACCCGCCATCGCTACCGCTGGCCTCTCGATTGAAACTGTCGACCAGTTTCGCAATGGTCGACTGCAAGGTTGCGGGATCATACACCTCGAAAACCAGCTTCCACCGCGGCGTGGGCAGTACCGGACCATCGAATGCCATGGTCACCTCACCGCCCAGAGGCGCGGTGATGTCGTCGAGCACGTTCACGCCGGTCTTTGACTCGAACTCCGAGAGCCGCTGATTGAAGTTCGACTTGCCGCTTCCCATCATCTGGAACATCTCTTCCATAATGCTTCGCGGATTCTTAATGACCACGGAGGTCACCATGCTTGCATCGGGTGAAACGAACTCCAACGATCCCATCGAAGCTGGGGCCGCCAGCCACGCGGCAACACCCTGCCGCTCCGAAGCAAATGTCAATGCGGCCCGGTTATCGGTCTGGCCGCTGACTTCGCGCCGTTCCATCGTCAAATACCGCACATCGCCGATTCCCGGCGGCAGTTCGTGGCTGCGTCCCCGGCCGCTTCCCTCTTGTACGTTCCGCGCCACGATTTGTTCCATGTCGGCGCAGAACAGCCACTCCGCCCCCTGCTGGTATGCGTGGACGATCTGCTGGTAGAACGCGGTTTCGGCAAAATGCCCGCTCGATTGTTTCACTCGCGCCGCAGCGCGCTGCAACTCAGATGCGTCCGGGCTCGCAATCAACATACCGGCGTTCACATAAACCAGCAGCGGATGTCCGGACACAACCGGCATTGCCCAGGGATCGCGAACCGTCTGAATCGCCGGCGCCGCGCCCTTCGCGCTCAGGCGCTTGCCTTCACTCTTGAGAAAATCCTCAAGCCCGGATTGATTCACCTTGGCCAGAACCACCGGCGATCCTTCAGATGTTCCGTTCTTCCCCATCGCGAATACAATCTCGTCGCCAAGGTAGCTGCTGAAGGTCTTCAGTTGTCCCACGATGTCTTCGAGCTTTGGCCCGCTGCCACTCTGCTGTTGCCGCCACCATGCGCGCAACGCCGGACTTTGCTGCAACCGTTCCTCAAACAACCGGCCGGCTTCACCTAAAGTGGTCGACAGATTGGGAATCGCGGCATAGATCACGGTGTTATCCGGAACGTATTGCAGAAGCTCGGAGCTATAGCGCAATCCCGGACCCGGAATCGCCGCCAACTGTTTTTGCAGCACGGCGAAATCTCCCAGCAGGGCCAGGTACCTGGCGGCGTTCCGGCTCCAGGCGATCTCATTCTGGATCGGCACCTGCGAAACGCTGGCGCTCGAAGTCGCTTCGTCGCCGGCGCGCAGTTCGCTGGTTCGCTCGCCGGAATCCACGCGGACCACACCTTCAATCACAGCCACGCGAGAACCCTTTACCCCACGGTTCACCGAAAAGATCGTCCCTTTTACCGATACCAGACAATCGTCGGTCGCCACATATAAATGGCCCGAGCGCTGCTTAGCCGCCTGCACAATCACCTGACCGCCATCGAGATGAATCGTCGTGCCCTTCCATCCCCGCGACAGCGAAATATCGGAGCGCGCCCCCATCTCCACCAGCGATCCATCGAGCAGCCGCACCACCGCGTTCGAACCTTTGGCGGTGCGAATCTCGTCTCCGCTGCGAATCTGATAACCCGCGGGAATCACGCGGACTTCCTGCCCAGACACCGCGTACAGCGAGCCGTCCACATTCTGAACCTCACCGCGCACCACCCGTTGCCCCGCAAAGAATCCGTTGGCCAGCGCGAGCACCGCAACGCCCACTGCCACAAGTGCGGTCGCCGTCAAAGCCCACCGCCAGGCTGAAAAACTCTTCCGCACGGCCGCCGGACGCCAAACCGTTTGCATCTCACTTTCACGCGCACGTTCAAGAGCGCGCCGGCATGCCACGCAACCATGCACGTGGTCCGTGAACAGAAGGCTCCGCGCCTCGGGCAGACGTTGCCCCAGATACTCCGGAATGAGCGCCTGAAAATCTTCGCAGCCTCGCAGCTTGTGCAGGCTCAGGGCCGCCTCTGGCGCGTTCGTCAGCGAGTTCCAGACGCGATCACCAGCCTGGGCAACCAGTTGATCGTCCATGCGCTCGTTGCGAATCTCGGAAAGCAAACCCTCAAAACTCTGATTCTTGCTCTGACCTTGATTCTGATCTCTCATGACCTTCCCCCTAAGAATGGACGAAGCTCCTTGCAGAGCTGTTGCCGCGTGCGATGGACGATAACCGCCACCAGCACCTGTGAGATACGGAGCATTCGCGCAATCTCCGGATTGCTGAAGCCCTCAAGAAAGCGCAGCGCGAAAATCTCTGCCGCACGCGGCTTCAGTTGACCCATGGCTCGCGCCAAAGCCTGCCGCAGGTCGCCTCCATGGCTGCTCGCGAAAGCGGCGGGTGTCTCGGTAAGTTCCACCTCGGCGTTGGCCTGCCGCGACCGAATCACATCGAGTGACGCATTGATCGCCGCCCGCCGCAGGTAGCTCTCCGGATTTTCCAGTACCTCGGCGCTCCGGCCGCGCCGCAACAGGCGCAGAAAAACCGTCTGCAACACGTCCTCCGCGTCCGCAGCGTTGCCCGTGATTCGGCAGGCCGTCCGGAACACCAGGCCGTGGTGATCGCGAAAACTTCGCTCGAGTTCGTCCGGAATTGCGATCGCCGGTTCCTCTACCAATGCGGTGTGCAGGCTACGCCTCCTGTCGTTCTCGTTTCTGGCTCTCAGACTAAAGACGGAAGGCAGCGTGAATTATTACAGTTAGGCAGCAGAAAAGGAAAAAAACGCAGGGGACGTGTGGTGCGGACACTACCCTTAGGCAAGCTCAGGCAGGCTCTGCGCGCCGCCTTTGACTTTGCCTCCAGCTACAGTTCGAGAACCGAGCACGCGCTCATGCGCTGCATTTCGAAGTGCGACTCTCACCGCGGCTTACGGCTTAAACCCCACGCTCTTCCACAGCTCCCCGGAGTCATACATCGTTCCGTTGGTGATGACGGATTCCACGTTTCGCGTGTTGTGGATATCCGCGAGAGGGTCGCCATGGATCACGATGAGATCCGCACGTTTCCCCTTTTCCACGGTGCCCACTTGTTTTTCCAGGCCCATCACCCGCGCCGGCACAATCGTCGCCGCCTGGATCGCCTCCATCGGAGTGAATCCCGCCTGCACGTACAATTCGATTTCGCGATGCAGGCTGTGTCCCGGAACCGTTTGGTCTGTCCCCGCGACAATCGGAACGCCAGCTTTGTGCAATGCCCCCACGATGCCGACATATTTCTCAAAGCGCTTTTCGCCCAGCGCCGCATCCGGCGAAGGCGGTCCCACATCGACGAGCTGCGCGGCAAGTTCCACCGGCAACTTATTCACTCCCGGCTCGAAGCTCGCTGGAGGTTTCGCCGTCGAGGCGGTAAGAAACTCCATCAGCGCCAGCGTAGGATCGACCACGGTGCGGTGCGCCTGCAAAAACGCGATCGCCTTCTGCGACTCCGCAGAATTGAAATCGATGTCCGCAGCCGCTTTAGCGCGGTCCGTCCGATTCGCTCCCGCAGGCAAGGGAGCATGCATGACGTCCGCAATGTACTGGACGTGATTGATCTGGTCCTGCCCCGCATCGATCACCTGATATGCGTTCAACCCGTCGGGCACATGCCCTGTAACCGTCATGCCCAGCCGGTGCGCTTCGTCGGCAACCGCCTTCACCTCTTCCAGCTTGACCGAGCTGTAGATCTTCATCTGCTGAAATCCGGCGTCGTGGTAACGGTCGGTCCACATCTTAGCCTGCTCCGGCGTATCCACCCGCGCCACGCCCAATGCCCTTTTGCTGGAGCCGTCCACAATTCCAGCCAGCAGCAAACGCGGCCCCAGTCCGCCGCCTTCGGCGATCGCATCCCGAACCGCTTTGATGAACTCGAATTCATTCCCGCAATCCCGCACCGTGGTAACGCCCGCGGCCAGATAGATCGGCCCCCACTCCACCTGCTCGAAGTGGGCGTGCATATCCCAAAGTCCAGGCAGGATGGTCTTCCCGGTTTCATCAATTACAGTCGCATGTTTCGGGATCTTCACCTTCGACTTCGGTCCTACCGCCGCGATCCGTCCTTTCTTGATCACGACCGCCGCGTCTGGAACCTCCGGTTTTCCAGTACCGTCAATCAACGTTGCGCCCACCAGCGCGAGCGTCTCCGCACGGCTGCCTGAGATTCCTTTCGAGAGATCGGCCAGCGCGGCCATGTTGTCGGCTCCGGCGCGCGCCACGAGGTCGCCGAGCGCGTTCTCGTAACCGTCGCGAATAGCCTCGAAATGATCGAATTCCGCATCCGTGGTAATCGCCGCCACCAGATTGCGATTGCCGTCGAACCACAGCGTTTCCCGGCCCCAAATCAGGCCTTCAACGGTGTAGCGGCTCAGCTTTTCGGTCTTTCCGCCAACCGCAAGGCTGTCTTCTCCGCGCGGCTCGATCTTCACCGTACCGCTGGGCAGCGTGGTCAGCTCTGCCGGCGATCCGTGCGTCATCCAGTAGCGCACCATCAGCATCTGCATTGTGGCCGGCGCATATCCGGCAACAGTGAAGAACTTCTCCGGTACGGCAACCTCGGTCCACTGTTCTCGATCGCGCAGCCGCACTTTTTCTTTGCCTACTTCCACCGCTTGGTCAATCGTTGTGAGCCGCGAACTTTTTCCCGTGATCTCGAACGCCTCGGGAGTCAGGTCCGCACTTCCCCGGAACATCACCGTCAGCGGAACCTCGCTTCCGCGGTCGGTAAACTTGAAGTCGGTCTTCGCCGCAAGCGAATCGCCGTCCCGCGTGATCTCGTAGGTCTCCTCGCCGATGGGCTGCTCAAACTTATGCAACTGGAAGTGGCCGTGCTCAACCACCTCTGGTTTCGCTGCTTCTGCTTGCGGCGGGGTCTGCTGCGCTGGTGTCTGCTGCGAACGGGCCGCTTCCCACGCCACGGTCGGAAGACAGAGCAGGAGCGCGAAGGAAATTGCCCTGCGAGACTTTGAAATCCGTAAATCCCTAATCCGTGACTCTGTAAGAATCCGTGACTCTCCAAACATAGCGGCAGCACCTTTCTGCAATGAATCCGTGAGCATACCCGCACCTGCACGCTGCTGGCAAACGCAGCGCCTGCCATAACTCCACCCGCAGAGAGTCTTATGCCTACCAATCTTTAGACTCCATTTCCGCTCCAGAAGGGCTACATTTTCGGCCAAAACCAGATTAAGATGCTGAAGGCCCTGCTGGCCGGGGCCGTGCCATGGAACATCCTCATTCTCCGAAAAAACTAGCCGGCCGTTACGAGGTCCGCCAGATCCTTGGCCAGGGCGGCATGGGCCTCGTCTACCGCGCCTATGACACCGTGGTGCGCCGCGAAGTTGCGGTCAAAACCATCCTCGATCTTCCCGACCCCGCGTCGCTTCAGTTGTTCTACAAGGAGTGCGATGTTCTGGCCTCGATGAGCCATCCCAACATCGTCGAGATTTTCGATATCGGAGAGTTCGAAGACGAGGGCAAGAAAAAACCGTATTTCGTCATGCCCTTGTTGCCCGGCACCACGCTCGACCATTTCGTGCGCAAAGCCAGCCATCGCCTCACCGTTGAACGCACGGTGGAAATCATGGCACAGACTTGCCGCGGCTTGCAGGCGGCTCACGAGCGCGGCCTGGTCCATCGCGATCTGAAGCCGAGCAACATCTTCGTCATGGAAGACGACTCGGTGAAGATCATTGACTTCGGCGTCGCGCACATGGCCGATGCGCACACCACCCGCGCGCAAAAAGGCACGCTGCTCTATATGTCGCCCGAGCAGCTCCAGCTCAAGCCGCTGTCCGCCGCGTCGGACATTTTCTCCCTGAGCGTGGTCTGCTACGAAGCTCTGGCCGGCCGCCATCCCTTTCAGCGCAGCCGCGCCGATGAAGTCGTCGACGCCATCCTTCACCAGATTCCGCCGCTGGCTTCCGAACTGAATTCCACAGTGAGCCAAAACGTCAGCCGCGTCGTTCACAAAGCCATGGCCAAACAGTCGTGGCACCGCTTCTCGAGCGCCCGCGACTTCGGCGATACCCTCGGCAAGGCGCTGCGCAACGAGCCTATCGAGTTTTTTGACCCCGAACGCACCCGTCCCCGCCTGCAGCGCGTCACCAAGGCACTGGAAGATGGCGACTTTCAATTCGCCGGCGAAATTCTCGGAGAGCTCGAAGCGGAAGGCCACATGGATTCTTCCATCGGCGCGCTGCGCCGTCAGCTCGATAACTCGGTGCGCCGCAAAACCCTTTCCCAGCTTCTCGAGGCTGCGCGCGCTCGTTTCGAAGAAGAAGAAGACCCTCTCGCACTACAAAAGCTGCAGGAGGCTTTGCAGATCGAGCCCGACAACGCCACCGCTCTGTCGCTCAAGAGCCGGATTGAAAATCGCCGCAGCGAACGCCAGATCGACAACTGGTATCGCCTGGCCCGGCAGCACAGTGACAATCACGCCTATCCGCACGCCCGCGAAGCCTTGCAGAACGTTCTGCAATTGCGTCCCAAAGAGGCGCGCGCTCTGCAATTGCTGGCCGAAGTCGACCGCTTGGAGCAGGAATACAAAAAGCTTCGCCAGGAAAAAGAACAGATTCATCGCGCCGCCATGGATGCATGGCAAAACGGCGACGTGAGCAGCGCCCTCGCCAAATTGGGCGTCGTGCTCGAACTCGACCGCCGCGCCCCCGATTCGCTCAACCGCGAAAGCGGCGCAAGTTACCAGAGCTTCTACAACGAAGTCCGCTCCGAACACGACGCCATGAACACCGCCTATGCGGAGGCGCGCAAGAACCTCGTGGAGAAAAACTTCTCCAAAGCCCTCAGCGTCTGCCAGACCTATCTGGCCAAGTACCCTGCCAACGCCATCTTTCAGGCGCTGAAATACGATATCGAAGAGCAGCAGCGCCAGGAACTCTCGTCTTTCATCGCTTCCGTCGATCGTCAAGTTGAGGCTGAACCCGATCTCGAAAAACGCGTGAACATTCTGCAGGAGGCGCTCGACGCCCATCCTGGAGAATCGCATTTCGAACGTTCTTTGCGCCTCGTCCGCGATAAGCGCGATCTGGTCAATTCGATTGTCGCCCGCGCTCACCACCACGAGGAGCAAGCCGCTTTCAGCGACGCGCTCAACGATTGGGAAATCCTGCGCACCATCTACAGCCAGTATCCTGGCTTGAAGTTCGAGGTCGAGCGCCTGCAGAAGCGGCGCGACCAGCAGATCCGTATCGAAGCCAAGACTCGTTTGGTCGAACAAGTCGATGCCTGCCTGCATTCCAGCGACTACGCGCGCGGTCTCGAATTGCTGCAAGGCGCGGCCGCGGAATTTCCCGGCGACACCGAACTCCAGGAGCTGGAACGGCTCGCCCACGATGGCGTCGAGCGCAAAACCGAAGCCCATCGCCTGATGACCGAAGGCCAGGAATTGTGCGTGCAACAGAAATCTGCGGAAGGTATCGAGTTGCTGCGTCAGGGTTACGAGCTGGATGAGAACAATCCCTTCGCCCGCGCCGTTCTCGCCAACGCCTTGATCGAACTCGCCCACGCCACGGTGGAGAGCGATTGGCAGGAAGCGGAGAAGCTGGCCAAAGAGGGTCTGGACCTGAATTCTTCGCATCCCATGGCCAAGACCATTCGCACTCTCGTCGTCGATCGCAAGCGTGAGACTTTCGTCGATGAGTGCGTTTCTCAGGCTCGCAAGCTGCAAGCTTCGGGCGACCTTGCCGCATCGCTCTCTCGCATTGAAGAGTCGCTCGTGGCGTATCCTCGCGAACCACGCTTGCTGCAAATTCAGGACACGATTCAGCGCGATCTTCAAACCCAGCGCCGGCAAGCTCGCCGCCGCGACCTCGACGAATTGAAACGTATGCAGAGCGAAGCTGACTCTGCTTCCGATGCCATAAGGAAAAACTGGGGCGAGCGCGCCCGTTTCTTGGCGGAGAAATATGCTGAGGACGGTGAAGTTCTTTCCACAGCCAACTCTCTGTTGCAGACTCTCAGCCTGCCTGGCGTCAGCGGAACTGGTGCAGGCGCGGCGCCATCCCCCGAGCACGCGACTCTATCTTTTGTTGCCGCGCCCACGGTAGCAGAGCCAACGGTTGAAGCGCCTGCTCTAGAAGCCGCGCCGCCAGTAGTTTCTGCGGAGAAACCCTCAACCTCAACTGCGGAGAACCGCGCCGCGCCAGTTGCCACAAGCAAGACCAAGGCTGAGACGAAGACCGAGACAAAGACCGAGACAAAGACCGAGACAAAGACAAAGACCGAGACAAAAACAAAGACAGATCTACCTGTGGCGAAGAGCAAAACAGATTTACCGGCCGCGCCGCTCGCCGCCGCTGCGCTTGCGCAGCGACCTGGTGCCGCGCCTCCGCCGCCAATCCCTCCAGCCGCAAAGAAAATCCCAGCTCCCGCAGCCAAATCGTCGCCGCTCTCTTCGAGCAACCAGAATCTGATCCTGGCCGGCGCCGCTGCCGTACTGCTGGTCGTGTTGATCTTCGCTTTTGCGGGCAGACACAAACCGGTTCCGCCACCACCGCCCCAGGTCGCTTCGGCTCCTGTCAGTACTCCGCCGCCCGCGGCTCCCGAACCCGTGCTGCTCCCGGCGCCTGCGCTGAAACTTTCTTCCGATACCGGCTCGGGCAAAGTCTCCTTCGACGATCAGCCGCCCGCCGACCTGCAGGATGCTCAGTGGACGCTCGACCAGCTTACGCCCGGAGATCACTCGCTGAAATTCGAAGGCCCTCACGGCAGTGCGTCCTTCAACTTCACCGCTGCGGACGGCGCGGCGCCCGTGGTCAAACTGCCCATCACCACCAAAGGAGTTCTCGCCGTCCTCGTAGGCAGCATGGGCGACGCGGTTCACGTCTATGCGAGTGACCGCAACACCAAGCTCAGCCTCGATGGTCAGCCCGCGGTCGATGTGCCTCAGGAGGGCGTCGATCTTCCTCCCGTCCCCGCCGGCCCTCACGAATTAACGCTCACCCAGGGCAGCGACCAATACAAACTTCCCATCGATGTCGGCGCGGCACCGGCGCTCACCACGTTCCTCGAGACCGGACAAAACGTCGGCACTCTGGTGGTCGTCACCGGCCAGGACCATTCGAAGGTCTTTCTCAACGGCAAGCTCATCGATCAGTTCACGCGAGGCGGTCAACTGCGCATCGCCAACCTCGAGCCGAAAGACTATACGATTCGAGTTTCGCAAAACGGTTTCCAGGAAGTTCCCGATCAGAAGATTCGCGTTCGCAAAGGCGAACAGCACAAAGTAGTTTTCAATTTGCAGCCCGTCCCGCATTTCGCTGCGCTCTCGATCCAGGGCGGAGTTCCCGGAACCACAGTCCTCGTCGATCAGACTTCGGTTGGAACCGTGCAGCAGGATGGAACCCTCAATATTTCCACGGTGAATCCCGGCGACCACATAGTCGAACTGCGCAAAGACCGCTTCAAGCCCAGGCAGATCAAGAAACATTTCGTCGCCGGCGCGGCAGTGGCGCTTTCGGCGGCCGACATGTCTCTCGAAGCCGCTCCCGGCGAGTTGAAAATTACTTTCACTCCCGCCGACGCGCAGGTCACTCTAACCAAAGCGGGCGAATCTCCCGTGAAGTTAACGAGCGGGAACGCGCTCAGCCTGCCTGCCGGTTCCTATACGCTGACGGCGCGCACGGCCGATATTCTCACTCGAACCTCCACCGTCGCCGTGATTGCCGGCCAGACAAAAGCTTTCGATCTCTCTCTAGCTCCCGACGGCATGTCGAAGTGGGACGACGCCTCGGCCTGGCAGCAGGAGAACAACACATTCGTTCACAAAGGCGGCGATTTCGTTTTGTACGGCGTCTCGCCCACCACTGGAGCGTTTGTATTTTCCGCGGCCGTGAAAGGCTCGAGCATTCTGGGCAAAGGTCATCGCCTGCAATGGTTCGTGAACTACACCGATGCCAACAACCACGTGCTCTTCCAGATGGACGACAACTTCCTCTACCGCACCGTGATCCGCAACGGCCAGAAAACTGACGAAGCCAAAGTTCCGCACAAAGGCGAGAAAAAAGGGTCCCGCACCGTGCAGATTCGCGTCGAACCCAATGAGATCACCCACTCGATCAAGCTGGGCGACACCTGGGTGGTTCTCGACCGTTGGACGCAGCCCGGCGGCAACCTCACTCTCGGCAAGTTCGGTTTTTACATTCCCGGCAACGATCAGGTGGTTCTTACCAGCTTCGGCCACTACTCCGATCTCACCCCGCGATAGGACGCCAGCCGCTCCAGTCTCCTGTCTTCGCTGTATTTACATCGCTAACGCAATCCTCCATGATCGAACAATCATCATCGGAACAGCAATGATCGAAACGCCAACGATCGAAACAACCATGATCGAAACGACCATGATCGAAACGACAACGATCGAAGCCGTTCAACGATTCGGTGGTCCTCGTAGCCTTTCTTTTTAGGGAATGCTCCATGTCCTTTTGGCTACTGGTTTCATTCTCAAGGGAGTGCTAAAAGTATTTGTTCGTTCCAAATTTTCAAACACTTCGTCACTGAAATCGCTCTCTGGCCGGCGGAACCATGTTGACTGTCGTGGCCGCGCGCGACTCATCGATCCAACAGCTTATCCATCCCCAGGGAGGGTCCCATGTCGAACATTCTGCGTGAACAATCCATCTGCGCTCTGCTCCAGCAGCCCCGGCATGAAAATGCCCGCCCTCGGTTGTCCACCCTTTGGGTGATGATGGTGCTCTCTTTGGCCTGCGCGCTCGCCGACGCCGCCGCCACTGACGTGACCACCTATCACAACAACAACTCGCGCACCGGCCTGAATTCGCAAGAGACAATTCTCAAGCTCACCAATGTCAAATCCACCACGTTCGGGCTGCTGTTTTCGCTTCCCGTAGACGGCATCATCGATGCCCAACCTCTTTACTTGTCGGCACTTACCATCTCTGGGGTGGTTCACAACGTGTTGTATGCGGTCACTGAAAATGACAGCGTTTATGCCTTCGACGCCGACTCCGGCACGTTGCTCTGGAAAGTTTCGTTGCTCGGTTCGGGCGAAGTACCGTCGGACGACCACGGCTGCAGCCAGATCAGTCCGCAGATCGGAATCACTTCCACTCCCGTGATCGACCGCAGCAGCGGCCCCGATGGAACCATCTACGCGGTGGCCATGAGCAAGAATTCTTCCTCCACCTACTTCCAGCGCATTCACGCGCTCGACATCACCACCGGCGCGGAAGAGTTCGGCGGACCGGTGGCCGTGGCTGCGCAATATCCCGGCACCGGAGCCAACAGTCAAAACGGTTTTGTGGTTTTCGATCCCAGCCAGTACGCCGAACGCGCCGGACTTCTGTTGTTGAACGGTGTCGTCTATACGGGCTGGACCTCGCACTGCGACGCCGGCCCCTACACCGGCTGGCTCATCGGCTACAGCGAAAGCACTCTCGCTCAGACCAGCGTCCTGAACCTCACTCCCAACGGCAGTGAAGGCTCGATTTGGCAGGCGGGAGCGGGATTGGCTTCCTCGGGAAGCAATATTTTCTTTCTCGACGCCAATGGCACCTTCGACACAACCCTGAACGCCAAAGGCTTCCCCATCAATGGAGACTACGGCAATGGCTTTATCAAAGTCTCAACCACCAACAACAACCTGAAAGTGGCGGATTATTTCGAGATGTACAACACCGTCCAGGAGTCCGACGCGGATCAGGATCTCGGCTCCGGTGGAGTTCTGATCCTGCCGGCCATGAAAGACTCTACCGGGACGACGCGCTCGCTCGCGCTCGGCGGCGGAAAAGATTCGAACATCTACATTGTCGACCGCACCAACCTGGGCAAGTTCAACCCCAACGGCGACACCACCATCTACCAGGAACTCGATGGAGCTTTGGCTGGCGGCCTATGGTCGATGCCGGCTTTCTACAATGGCTCGGTCTACTTCGGTCCGGTGGGAAACAACGTGTTGCAATTCCACTTCACGCAAGCCAAGCTTTCCACTTCGCCGTTGTCGAAGAGCGCAGAATCGTTTGCCTATCCCGGAACCACGCCCAGCATCTCCTCCAACGGAACCGGCAACGGAATTGTCTGGGCCATCGAACACAGCGACCCGATCGACGTGCTGCATGCCTACAGAGCCAGCACTCTCGCAACCGAGCTCTACACTTCCAACCAGGCCGCAAATGGACGCGACCAGTTCGGACAAGCCAGTCACTTCGGAACTCCGATGATCGTCAATGGCAAGATCTACGTTGGAACTACAACGTCAGTGGCCGTGTTTGGTTTGCTGGGCGCGAAGTGAAGCCGTGCCCCGGCGTCGGGAGAGAGATGCACCGTTTGAGATGCTTGGTGCCGAGCCGTATGTTGTTGATTCTGCACAAAACTGTGGAAAACACGGGATTTCTGTGGAAAAACGCCGGTCTAACTTCTTTCGTTTGAATGACTTAAATCCTTCATTTAAATCGATTTAACAAGCTCGCCTGAAGCCTCGAACCGGGACCCATCCTGAGGGTCAGAACCGGAACCAAAGTCGCAGCTTGCTGCTCCCAATTGCGTTTGCGGGGCATCTCCGGCGCCGGGCTGGATGTCCAATCGACGCGCAAAGTTTCAGGCAGCGACTGGTTCGGTGTGGACTGGGTCGGCGTGGAATAGATTCGTGCTGGAATAGATTGGCGTTGGCATAGAATGGCGCGTGCTGATTAGAATAGCGCTCGGCTGTCAGCGGCTTAGCTTATGAGCAACGCGCACGAAGTGTGGAGAAAATGGGAAGGCCAGGTGCTCGACGGAAGATTTCCGTTGCGTCAATGGCTTGGCGGCTCGGAGAGAAGCGGCGTTTTCCTGACGGAGCTGGGCGGAAGCGAATCGCAGAAGGTGGCAATCAAACTGATTCCCGCAGAAGGCGACGAAGAAGCGCAACTGTCGCGCTGGGAAGCGGCCGCTAAAATCTCTCACCCTCACTTGATACGCTTGTTTGGCGGCGGGCGCTGCGAACTCGAGGGCACGCCGCTGCTTTATGTGGTGATGGAGCAGGCGGAGGAAGATTTGTCGCAGGTTCTTCCCGAGCGTCCGCTCTCGGCCGCCGAAACCGCCGATGTGCTGCGGCCCACAGCCGAGGCCTTGGCTTATCTGCACCGGGCCGGCTTCGTTCATGGCCACGTGAAGCCCTCGAACATCATGGCCTCCGACAACCAGCTCAAGATTTCGGTGGACACGCTGAGCCGCGCCGGAGAGCGCAACGGCGACTACCGGCCCAGCGCCTATGACGCGCCCGAAGTGGCTGCCGCCGGCATCTCCCCCGCAGCCGACGTTTGGTCGGTGGGAGCGACGCTGGTGACCGCGCTCACGCAACACCCGCCTGAGTTCGGCAACGCCGATCCTCGGCAAGCCGTGGTGCCGGACGAATTGCCGCGGCCGTTTCACGAAATTGTCCGCGGCTGCCTGGAGGCCGATCCGCAGCGGCGCTGCAGCGTAAGCGACATTCTGAATCAGTTGCAACCGGCCGGAATTCCGGTCGCGGCCGATTCCGGCGCGACAGCCGCGAAGCCGCATTCGGCGCACGCGGATTCGGAGGACACGGATTCGGCGCCCCTGTATTCTGCACCCCGGCATTCGGCACGCCTGTATTCGGCAAGATGGATCACGATCGCCATCGTCGTGGTAGCCATGGCCTTGCTTGCCATGTTCTTGAAGAGCAGGTTCGCGGGAAGAAATCCCAACATTCCACCACCGCAAGCGGCGCAGGTGAATTCATCCGCCGATTCCGGCGGCTCGGCGCAACCGTCTTCTCCGCAAACTCCGCCGCACACTCCGCCGCAAACTCCGCCGCAAACTCCGCCACAAACTTCGCCGCAAGCTTCTTCGCCGCAAGCTGCAAAAGAATCTCCGGCACAGTCTCCGGAGAAATCTCCGCCGCCCTTTGCCGCCGCGAAGCCGGCCGCCAGCGGAACGTCACGCGGCGCAGTGCTCGAGCAGGTTTTGCCGACCGTGCCGCAGAGTGCGCGCAACACCATCACGGGAAAGATAAAAGTCGTGGTGCGAGTCGAGGTCAGCCCCTCGGGCGAGGTTTCGGAGGCGAAGCTGATCTCCGCGGGACCGAGTCAGTATTTTGCCAACCTGGCGCTGGCCGCGGCGCGCCGCTGGAAGTTCACCCCTGAGCAAGTGCATGGCGAAGGCGCGCCCAGCGCGTGGAATCTGCGATTTCAGTTCAGCCGGAGTGCGACCCAGGTCTATCCGACAGAAGCAAGAGGGGAGTGAGAGGATGAGAGAACTCCCTGCGGAGTCATTCGCGGCGGAGGCGGACATGGGGTCCTTCGCTTCGCTCAGGATGACACTCTCCACAGGACGAAAAGAGCGCATCAGGCCTGCCGTTCCGGAGCATTCGGATTCCGCAACTTCCAGAGAACCTGGCGCAGCATTCCCAGCCAGAGCGGAAGGTCGGCTTCGCGCAAGTTGATGCGCCGAGTGAAGCGGCGGACTTTTTCCTCCAGCGATGCGGAAGAGTTCGGCTTCTCATAACCGCTGGTGCGCAGCGCTTCGAGCAGAATGGTTGTAACTCGCTCGATTTCGCCGGAAGAAGCTGGGCGTCCTTGGTCCGCTGCTGTTCGCTTGGCGGTTGTCTTCGCCGCGCGCTCGCGCCCCAGTTCGTACAGACATACCGCCACGGCCTGCCCCAGATTCATGGAAATGTTTTCCTCTCGCGTGGGAATGCGCATCAGCCAGTGACAGTGCGAGAGATCCGCGTTCGAAAGCCCGAATCTTTCCGATCCAAATAACAGCGCCACCGGACGGGCCGCCAGCTGCTTGCGAAGGATGCGAGCGCCTTCCTGCAGACCCTTCAACGGATGCAGCGGGACGCGATGGCCGACGGCTGTGGTTCCAACCACGAGCGCGCAATCGGAAACCGCCTCGGCGACGCTCGGAAAGACCTCGGCGTTAAGAAGCACGTCGGCCGCACCCACGGCTGAGCGAGCTCGGCGGAAGGCCACATCGTAGGGGGTGACCAGGCGCAGACTAAGAAATCCAAAGTTGCTCATGGCGCGAGCCGCAGCGCCGATGTTCAGAGGATTGCGAGCGTTCACCAGCACGACGCGCAGACGCGCGGAGTTGTTCTTAGGGAGCACGCGGCAGCAATTTTACGTGAAGGTCGGACGCCGGTGGGATCGCTAACTCACGAGCCCTCCATTTGAAGAGGAATCTCCCAGCAAGGAACGGGCCGCAAGACCTTTTCCAGATGTATCGAAATTGTAAAAAAATTGTCAAAGGCTTGTCGGTGGGCCAAGAATGGGCGGAAAACAGTGTAAGCTGCCCTTGTTACTGGCAAACAGGGCCGGGTACCGCTGGTCTGCATCCAGTGGGTTCAGGTTACGAGTCTGGCTCCAGAGTCTGGTCCCAGGACTATGTCTCGAGATTAGGTAAGGATCAATTCCATGGCTCAGGTTGTGACACCGCTCAGCGCAGCCGCATCGGCTGATCCGACGAATTCAGCGCATCCGGCGGGGCGAATCCTGGTGGTTGAGGACGATCCCGCGGTGCAGAAGGCTCTGAAGCGCCTTTTTGAAACGGAAGGTTACCGGGTGGAAGTGCAGGCGGACGGAAAATCGGCGCTGGAAAGTTTTCACGGCGCTGCTCCGGCCGTCATCATTCTCGATCTGCGCCTGCCCAAGCTTTCAGGCCGGGATCTTTGCAAAGAAGTGAAGGCGCACGCGCCGACGCTGCCGATCGTTGTGCTCAGCGCGACCAGCGATGTTTCCGACAAGGTGCTGCTGCTGGAGTTGGGCGCGGACGATTACGTGACCAAGCCCTTCAGCCCCAGAGAATTGCTGGCGCGAGTGCGCGCCGCGCTGCGCCACACGGCCCGGACTCCGAACGTGAATCTGGTCAGTTTTGACGGCATCTCGGCGGACTTCAAGAAAATGGAAGTGCTGCGCGACGGGAATCCCGTGATCCTGACCGCGCAGGAATTCAAGACGCTTCATTTTCTGGTGCAAAATGCGGATCGCGTCATCAGCCGGGATGAATTGCTGAACGAAGTGTGGGGCTATCAGAATTATCCTTCGACACGCACCGTGGACAACCACATTCTCAAGCTGAGGCAGAAGCTGGAAAGAGACCCGGCCAGTCCCGTACACTTCCGCACAGTGCATGGCATGGGCTACAAGTTCGTGCGCTGAGTTCCCTTGGCCACATCGCCTGAATCCGCGTTGCAAGCTTTCCCGAAACCTGCAGGAAGCGATCTGGTGCACAGCACCAGCTTGCGCACTCGTTTTCTGCTCTCGATGCTGCTGATTACGGCGGGGCTCACAGCCACCAGCCTGCTGGTGGTGCGCCACGCTGTGCGCAACCACGTGCGGGAAGGCATCGTGGAGAATCTGCACAACTCCGTAACCACGTTCCAGAACTTTCAGCGCGAGCGGGAAATCATGCTGACGCGCTCAGCCGAGTTGGTGGCGGATCTTCCCATTACACGGGCCATCATGACCGCACCCGATCCGGCCACGATTCAGGATGCGTCGCGCGATGTTTGGCAGCTTGCCGGCAGCGATCTTTTTGTGCTGATTAAACCTGACGATGCCATAGTGGCTCTGCACACGAAGTCGCCGGGGTTCACCCGCGAATCGGCAGCACGCTATTTCCAGCAGTCGCTGGATGAAGAAAATTCCAGCCATTGGTGGTTCGGCGCCCACCATCTCTACCAGACCTTTCTTCAGCCTATTTACGCGGGTTCCGCGGCCGACGGACATTTGCTGGGATTTCTCGTGATCGGCTCTGCGATTGACGATCAACTGGCGCGCGAAGTGGGCAAAGTTTCCGCCAGCCAGGTTGCGTTCTCATATGGCGACGAGCTGGTGGCCACGACGCTGCCGGCGCTGCAGGCGCAGATTGCGAGCCTCAGCCAGTTGGCGGCGTCTGCCAGGAGCGAACCGCGCGATGTGGAAGTGGGCAACGAGCATTTTCTCGCGACTTCGCTCGATCTGTCGGATCAGCCGAGCGCACCGGTTCGCTTGAGCGTGCTGGGATCGTACGACCAGGCAGCAAGATTCCTGGACAATCTGAATCGCCTGCTGCTTTTGCTGGGCTGCGCCGCGGTGGTAGTGGGCAGCGGACTGGTGTACCTGGTTTCTCACACCTTCACGCGTCCGCTGGCCAGCCTGGTGAAAGGAGTGCGGGCGCTGGAGCATGGAGATTTTCACCATCCGCTCGATCCCCGGGGCACGGATGAAATCGCGGAACTCACCGTGGCTTTCGACCGGATGCGCGCCAGCCTGCTCAAAACCCAGGACGCGCTGCTGGAGTCCGAGCGGCTGGCGACAATTGGACGCATGGCCAGTTCCATTTCGCACGACCTGCGGCATTCGCTGGCGGCGATTGTGGCCAACTCCGAATTTTTGTGCGACGGCCATCTCACCGGCGCGCAGCGCGAGGAGTTGTACCAGGAAGTGCGAACAGGAGTGAATCAGATGACCGACCTCATCGATTCCCTGCTCGAGTTTGCCCGGACGAGGGAGTCGTTGAACCCGACCTACTCCAGCCTCTCCGATGCGGTGCAGCGGGCGATGCAGGCGGTTCGCCTCCACCCTCGTCATCACGGCACATTGATCGCGGTTCACAGCCATGGCCAAAACGCAGCCTGGTTCGATTCGCGCAAGCTGGAGCGCGCGCTCTACAACCTGCTGCTGAACGCTTGCGAGGCCGCTCCCGCCGCGGGCGGCAGAGTGGAAGTCACGCTCAGCCAGGCGGGCGGCGCGGTTACGGTTGCCGTGGCTGACAATGGGCCCGGCATTGCGGAGCCGATTCGCGACAAGTTGTTTCATCCCTTTGTGAGTCACGGCAAGGAAAACGGCACGAGCCTTGGACTCACGGTGGTGCAGAAGATTGTGCAAGATCACGGCGGCGAGGTATTTGTGGAACGAACGGTGGACGCGCGAACGGTCTTTCGGATCGTGCTCCCCGACCGCTCTCCGCAACGCTCCTCCGACGACGGAATCAATCTGACGGGCGCGTCCCTGGCGCCGATAAGCGGGGACCGCAACAGTGAGAACTCAATTCGGCATCCGGATCGTTAGTCCTCGTACGCACGCTTTGCTTTCATCGAGATCTGACATGCCGCACAGGGAGGACGGGTGTGAAGAACCTGGGGATGGTTTCGGTGCGTGCAGCGGCAGTAATGGCAAACGCGGGCGTTTTCCTGTTGTTGAGCATCGGCAGCGTGGCGCAAGGGAGCGCGCCTGCGCAGCCAGCTTCGGCGCAGCGCAATGCCGCTATGGAAGACCTAGAGCAGCAGGTGCGCGAGTTGCGCGGCCTGGTGGAGCAAATGCGGGCCGAGAACACGGAGTCGCGCGCTGAGATGCAGGAACTGCGCAAGGAATTGCGGGATACTCGCGAGCTTCTCGCTCCGATCGCAGGGGGTGCGTCCTCCGGGGAAGCGAGCGCTTCGGCGGGGACCAGCGCGGAGCCGGCTTCCGCGGGGCCGATAGCTTCTCCGCTGGAAGAGCGTGTGCAGAAGCTGGAAGAATCCGCGCAATTGCTGGGCTCGAAGATCGACGAGCAGTACCAGACCAAAGTTGAAACGGCAGGCAAGTATAGAGCGCGGCTGTCCGGAATTGTGCTGATGAATGCTTTTCGCAACGTGGGAGCCTCCGACAATCTGGACCTTCCCGACTTCGCCGTGCCGCCGATTCCGGGCGCGACCCAGGTAAGTTTCGGAGCGACCATGCGGCAAACCGAACTCGGGCTGGAGATTTTTGGGCCCAGCGTAGCGGGCGCGAAGAGTTCGGCAAATGTGCAGTTCGATTTTGCCGGGGGTTTTCCCGAGACGAACAACGGAGTAAATTTTGGCATCGCGCGGCTGCAAACGGCAAGCTTGCGGCTGGACTGGGAACACACGTCGGTGATCGCGGGGCAGGATTCGCTGTTTATCTCGCCGCTTTCGCCGACTTCTTTCGCCTCGCTGGCGACTCCGGCATTTGCTTATGCAGGAAATCTGTGGGGCTGGACGCCACAAATTCGCGTGGAGCACCGTTTCGATCTTGCCGATCAGCAGACGATCACTGTGCAGGGAGGAGTTCTGGACAATCTCGATTGGGAACCTCCTTTCAACTCGTACGACCGCGCGGCGCAGGCGGGCGAACGCACGGGGCAGCCTGCCTATGCCCTTCGTACGGCGTGGGCGAAGCCGGTGTTCGACCATCCGCTCAGCTTTGCCGTGGCGGGCTACTATGGGAAACAGGATTGGTCGTGGGACCGCTACGTCTTCGCCTGGGCGGGGCTAGCCGATTGGCAGATTCCGATCGCGCGCCGGCTGATTCTTTCGGGCGAGTTCTACCGTGGCCGCGGAGTGGGAGGTCTTGGCGCGGGCGTCGGCCGGGCGGTGCTGTTTGGGGGAAGTCCGTACGATTCGACCACAAGCATTCGCGGACTCGATTCCGCAGGCGGATGGACACAGCTAAAATTGCAACTCAGTCCGAAGCTGGAGTTGAACGGAACTTTCGCGGAAGACAATGCGTTTGCCGGCGACGTGCGCGGCTTTGCCATCGACGCCAATAACTTCACAACCATCCTGGGACGCAACCGGGGAGCATTGAGCAACCTGGTCTATCGGCCACGGTCAGACCTGCTGCTTTCCGCTGAAATCAGGCGCTTGCGCAGTTTCCCCGTCTACGAGAGCAGCAGCGTGACCAACCAGGTGAATCTGGCCGTGGGAGTGCTTTTCTAGGGAGTTTTTTTCGTGAGGATGAGCCGCTTAGCCTTTTGCCGCATCGTCGTTTTCTGCATGTTGCCGGCGTCTTGTCTGCCTGCGGCCGCGCAGACGCTCGATGTCAAAGGCCTCGATCCCACGGGCCTCGATCTCAAAGGCAAGGTGGAGCTTACCAATAGCGGACACCACGTTAGGGACGATTCGAAAACAGTGGTCTGGCTGACGCCCCTGAGCAACATGCCGATTGAGGCTGCACGACCGCAGAAGGCTTCGGAGATCCCGAAGCTCACGCAGAAAAACAAGAGCTTCCAGCCGTCACTGCTGGTGATTCCGGTGGGAGGAAAAGTTGAGTTCCCCAACCAGGATCCGTTTTTTCACAACGTCTTCTCTCTTTTCGAAGGCAAGCGCTTCGATCTGGGACTGTATGAGAGCGGCACCACTCGATTTGTGCAGTTCGACAAGCCGGGCATCTCCTACATTTTTTGCAACATTCACGCCCAGATGAGCGCGGTCATCATCGCCGTGGACACTCCCCACTACGCCATGTCAGATGTGCATGGCGAAGTCGTGCTGCACGAGGTGCTCCCCGGCCGTTATCAAATGCATGTCTTTCATCCGGCGGTTTCGCCGGAAGTACTGCGCGCCGCGGAGCGTGAGATTACGGTTTCGCCGGGCGAGACTTTTCTGGGGACAATCTCCCTCGCCGAGTCGAGTCTGGAAGTGGCACACAAGAACAAGTATGGCCGCGATTACGACCCTCCAGATCCCGAGAATCCCGCCTACGCGCGACCGTAGAAGCGGTTGCGGTTCGACTTGTCGCGCGGTGAACGTTTGTCACTCCGGTTTGTCCTTCCGGTCGACGAAGAGTCCACGTGATCATGAGAGAATGGGCGCGCCGTTTCAGCGCGCCCTTTTTCGCCTCTGACCTTCACTTCGTGTACATCCACCTGCTGGTACAACACTTTTCGCCGGCGCGAAACGTCGCAAGCGAAACTACAGATGCGGACTAGTGGTGACCGCCGCCGGAGTGGCCTCCGCCTCCCGAGGAGTGGCCGCCTCCGCTGTTGCTGGGCGCGCTGTGCGTACCGCCGCTATAGCCTCCACGGTAGCCGCCATAAGAACGCGGCTGCACGATGGGCTGCCGCATATTGAGTTGCGGACGGGAGTAACTGCCGCCGCGGTCATAGCTGCCCGCGGCAGATCCGCGCGAGTAGTTTGAGCTGGGCGCCGTGCGGCTCCAGTAGTTGCCTGTTTCGCCGCGGCCAGAGACCCCGGCATTGCCTGCTCCATTTCCCGCTGCGCGGCTCGCAGAATCCGTGCTGTGTGAGGGCGGAGTGAAGGTTTTCCACTCGCCACGGTTGGGCTCACTGCGGTTCGCCGGCGACGGCGCCAGGGACTGCATGTGATTCTCGGTACCTAGATTCGCCGAACCATTATTCTCTGAACCATGATTCTCCGAACCACGATTCTCAGAAGCACGATTCTCGGAACCCAGCGAATTGATCGACCGTTCGGGCACGCTGCCGGAACGAGCTTTGCTGTTGGCCGAAGGCGTACCTGTACTCGACTTGCCAGTTCCTGCCAGCGCAGTGCCGCGAGATTCCCCCGCACCCGCCGAAGTTTCGCGTCCTCCCGCAGCCACGGGCGAAAAGTGGTTCTGTTGCATGGACTGCTGCAAGTGCGCGGTCTCCTGCTGGAACGATTCCGCATGCGCCGTGCTCTGCGTGCCGAAGAAGTGCTGCGCAGCCCCGCTGTGAATAGTGGAAGGCGCGGCCGCACGTCCGCTGGCCGACAAACTGGCGCGACTTGGCACCACCGGCATGTTCCCGGTCATCATGCGAGCGCTGCTCAACTGCGAGCGGTTCGCCGCCACCGCGGTTACATGACCGGCGCCAAAACGCCCGGCGGGCACGGTCGACAATCCACGGCCGATGTGGGCATCGTTCATGTGCGCCAGGTTCGAGAAGCGGGTTCCACCGTGCAGGGGCGCGACGCCACCGGAGCGATCAAAGCCGCCACGCGCAACATTGACAACGCCGAAGCGTCCGCGGAATCCGCCCCACCACGGGTGAAACCAGTCACACGGACCTAGCGGCAACCAGCCAAACCCGCCCCAACCGCCCCATCCCAGGCCGAAGCCAAAGCCCCAGCCGCCTCCGAACCCAAAGAACGAGACATACGCCGGCGCCCAGAAGGGACGGTAGAAACCCGCGCCCCACACCGGACCGGGCCACCACGCCCACGAGCCGCCGTACGAGAGCCAGCGTCCGTAGTGATACGGAGCCCAGCCCCACGGCTCATACCCAACCCAAGTCCAACCGTAGTAAGGCTCATACACCCAGTTGCCATCACGGTATGGCGCCCAGTCACTCGTTTCAGACGGAACCCAAACCTGGCCGTAATCGGGAACGTTCTCCCATTGCCCGTACTTATCCAGATCCTCCGATCCAACGTAGTAGCGATTAGTGTGCTGCCATGAGTTTGCGCTGTGAATCATGTGGTCGCGGTCGCTGTTCCAGCGATCCCAATCGTCGCTTTCGGAAGCCGGGCTGATCTTGTATTGCGCATTCTCGGTCGAACCACGCACCGTAGCCATTTCTCCCTGCTTGATTTCCGCAATGCCCTTCGGAGTGGAGATCTGGGCCTCGCCCTTGCGCACGATCACAATCGTGTCGCCGTCGGGACGCACTTCAATGCGGAACGCGCCATCGCGGTGCGCGGGATGAATCGCAACGTTCGGCGTGTCGATTTCAGGCTCAGCCTCGCTCTCACCGAAAACGGTGTAATTTGCCAGACCCTGACCGATCTGAACCTGGACGCGCTGGCGAGTGAAATCCCCGATAGTGGCTTGGGCGTTCGAGCTCAAGCGAAGAATGTTGGCGTAATCGAGCTGGACTTCGGCGCGCCCACCCGAGCCGGTGGAAACTTTGTCGCCGCCGACAAGCGGTTGGTTCAGCACCGCCGCCGACCAGTCGCCGGAGTCTCCGCGCTGGGTCGATACCTCGCCATGGATCATGCTGATGCGGCCGACGCCCTGCTTATTCTCCATCTCGGCGTTTTCGTTGCCGCCGTTTTCGTTACCGGTATTCGGGGCGTTCGCGCTACCGGGCCCTTGCGGCGCTGCGTTCGGGCCGCCCGGGCCTTGCGGCATTTCCATGGAATTTTCGGGATGGTCACCGGGACCTTGCGGCGGTTCTGCCGACGGCGCCGGCGGCGCCCCTGCATCGGGCGACTGCGCTTGTTGCGCGTCGACTGCGGCGCTCGGCTTATCCGTCGGCGCTTGCTGCGCGTTTAGGTTGGCGGCGCCCGCGACGATCCACGCGAGAATCGCGAAGCTCGTTGCAAGAAACGCTTTAAGAAATCTGGTCTTCATAGCCCACCTCTCCCAATATCTACCTAAACCCGAAATCTGAAGGATTGATGCGCCATGTGTAAAGCAACTGCCGTACCAAAAGCAGCGCGGGGGAAAATCCAGTAACTCATTTGTTTTCAGAGCCGGAGTTATGCTTTTCAACCGAATGCGGAGGGCAGGATGTAGACCCGGTGGCCGCTCTCAGCCAAGCTGGTGGTTTTCAGCCAATACAGTCGGAATGACGGGACCGAAGGTTTCCAAGCTGTCCAAAGTCGGCCCTGGGTGGTGCAATTAGACGCGCGCACCTCGCGCTACAGATTCGGCGAAGCCCCAGCAACACGAAAGCCCCGATAGTCAGTCGGGGCTTGGATCTGAAGCACTTGGTACCGGACGCTGTCCTTCACACAATTTAAGCATAGCTCCAACAGCAGCGTTGTCAAGCACTTTTATGTCGTCGAGTGACTTGCGGAGAGCGAGGGAGTCGAACCCTAGTGGCTGACTAAGCCACTCGACTGTGTGAAAGACAGTGTCCAGTACCCACTGGCAAGACTCTCCAGACGCTGTCCGTCGCCATGATTGTAGTGGCCGCATGAGTGGACCGCTAAGGTATTTTTCGTTTCCGATGCGGAACTGTTCTGATTCGGGACGTTGATCACTCTAAAGTTCTTTCTCGCCTTCATCCGCGATTCCAATCTTCGACAGCCGATAGCGCAGCGCATTGCGCGACAAGCCGAGCAGGCGCGCGGCCTGGCTCTTGTTGCCGTGAGCGCGCCGCAAAGATTCGCGGATCATTTCGTCTTCCCATTGTTCGAGCGTCAGGCCTTCGGGAAGAAAGTTGCCGGCGCCGTTCGCAGTCTTGGCCGCGCGCAGGTCGAGGTGAATGTCAGGCGCATCAATTACTGTCCCCTTGGCCAAAGCGCAGGCGCGCTCGATGATGTTCTGCAATTCGCGAACGTTCCCCGGCCAGTGGTAGTTGACCAGAACCTGCATGGCCAGCGGCGAAATGCCCTCAACCGGCTTGCCCGAGTCTCCGCGAAAACGCGCGATGAAAAGATTCACCAGGTCGGGAATGTCTTCCTTGCGCTGGCGCAGCGGAGCAATGTCAATGGGCACAACATTCAAGCGGTAGTAGAGATCTTCGCGAAAAGTTCCCTGCTCGAGCGCCTCGCGCAGATCGCGGTTGGTGGCGGCGATGAGACGCACGTCCACTTTCACCGTGCGTGTGCCGCCCAGGCGTTCGAACTCGCGCTCCTGCAAAACGCGCAACAGTTTAACTTGCGTGACGGGAGGAACATCGCCGATTTCGTCGAGGAACAACGTGCCCTTGTCGGCCAGTTCAAACTTGCCTGGTTTGCTGGCGACGGCGCCGGTGAACGCGCCTTTCTCGTAGCCGAACAATTCGCTCTCCAGCAGGTTTTCCGGAATCGCGGTGCTGTTGATCTTGATGAATGGACCGGAAGCGCGCCGCGACCTTTCATGAATGGCGCGTGCGATCAAATCCTTGCCTACGCCGCTTTCTCCGCCCAGCAGCACTGTCGAATTTGTGGGAGCGACGCGATCCACTGTGGAAAGAACCTCCTGCATCTTCGAGCTGCGTGCGACCACATTGGGATGCTCATAACGCTTGCCCAGCGCCTCGCGAAGCGAGCGATTCTCCTCGCGCAGGTTATGCACATCCAATTCTTTGTGAATGACCATGCGCATCTCGGCCAGGGAGAACGGCTTCAGCACATAGTCGCTGGCCCCGGCCTTCATGGCCTCGACCGCGGTCTCGACCGTGCCGAATGCGGTCATCACCACAACAGGCAGCGCGACATTTTGACGCTTCACGGCTTGCAGGAATTCCAGACCGTCAATGCCCGGCAGCTTCAGGTCGGTAACCACGAGGTCGATGGAATTCTCGCGCAGAAGTTTCAGGCCAGTCTCGGCGTCTCCGGCGGAAAATGTGGTGAAGCCGTCCTCGCCGAGATTCAACTCCAGCAGGCGGCGCATTTTCGCTTCGTCTTCAACAATTAGAACTCTTGCCATTGGTTCGGAGTTTCCTTTTTGCGAGTCGAGGATTCGCAGACCAGCTAAGAGACTACCAATTCAGATGCTGACTTGGCGGCAGACTCTCCGGCGGAGGGAAAAAAGATGGTGAAGCACGCTCCTGGCCCCGGGCTCTCGCCACCACCGGCGACGCGAATCGATCCGTGGTGCCCGTCAATGATCTGCGACACGATCGATAGACCGAGTCCCACACCGGTTTTCTTGGTGGTCACGAAGGGGTTGAAAATCTGTTCCCGCAGCTCCGCCGGAATTCCCGGACCTGTATCTTCGATTCGGACTTCGACTCCATCGCGATCCGCAGCCTTCGATCTCGCGGCCGTGACCCGCAACGTTCCTCCATCATTGCCCATCGCATCATAAGCATTCTGCATAAGGTTCACGAAGGCCTGCTCGCACAGACTTTCGTCCAAGGGGACAAGCGGCAAGTCCTGGTGGTACTGCCGCTCCACGCGGACCGGCGCATCTTTGTGCAGCAGGGCTACGGAGTGTAGCGCGTGATTGAGCACGGCGGTGATTTCCCGGGGCGCTAAATCGGCATGCAGGGGACGGGCAAAATCGAGAAAGCGCGTGACCAGCGCGCTCAGGCGGTTGGTTTCGGTTGAGATGTAGCCCGCAAGTTCGCACGCCAAAGGATTGGCATCGTGGAGCTTCTGCGTGAGCATTTCGGCCGATCCCTTGATCACGCCGAGAGGATTGCGAATCTCATGCGCCAGTCCGGCGGAGAGCTGGCCCAGAGCGGCCAGGCGTTCGGAGCGCCGCGCCTCAGCCTGGGCCTGCTCCAGCTTGCGATTGGTTTCGGCAAGCGTTTCCGCCAGTTCCTGATAGCGCCTGGTTTGACGGCGGTTCTCCACGACAAAGCGGTTGACTACCATGGCCGCCAGAAAAAAGAAAAGAATGCGGATGGCGAGCAGACCGTAACCCTCTGCCGGGATTTCATATTCCTGCAGCGCGGGATAAAGATATGAACAATAGGCAGCCGAAGCGAGAGCGGTCCAGCCCAGCGTAGCCCAGGGGCCAAAATATTCGGCGGCGCTGACCACCGGCAAATAATAGATGGGATAGTAACTGCTGTTGATGCTGAGTTCGCCGGTGTGATCGATGAGCAGGGTCGCGAGAGCGATCTTGAGCAGAACGATGTAAGTTGCGCCGCGCCGGGGAGCGCGCCCCAGCAGCCAGCCTTCGCTAAGCTGCACAATTCCAATTGCCAGAAGCGTGAGTTGTTTGTGAATCTCGCCCACCGGCGGCAGCGCCGCCAGCCCGGCCAGAAACAGGAGCCAGAGAACGTCCATCCAATTGACGGCGGGGCGCTTGGGTTCGCTCATGCGGTTTCGCTCATACGGCCTTACTCATGCCTGGCTCGCGGGAATTATTTCGCTCGTGTAGAAACTCCGGAAAATAATTGCGCCGGGAGCGGGCGATCTGCCTGCTTCCCGGCGCTGCGGTTGTTGCTTGCAATAGGCCCGCTCATGATCGCCATGCGAACCTTATCAGACCGCACCCAACCATTCTCCGTCAACCACTGCCCGGCCACGTCACTTCTTAGGTGGAGGGGGAGGCGGCGGAGAGTAACGCGGCGCTGGCTTCGGTGCAGGCGCGGGCCGCTGTTGCTGCCAACTGTTAAACTTCTGCGCCTGCTGCTGTTCCTGCTCTGGATTCCTCTCCTGTACCGCCGGCGCCGGCTTGGCCAGCGGATGCGACCACTGCTGCGCTGGCTGTTGCTCGATTGGCTGCTGTGGCCGCGTGCCGCTCGACGGCTGGGTGTTCCGGTTTTCAGGTTCGGGAGTTCCTTGTGCCTCCCACACGCGAGGCAGCGGCTTCGCCTGGTTGGTTCCACTGTTAGGCTGGCCGAATGAATGGAAGCCCTCCTGCGGCTGAGGCTGTCGCGCAGCTTGATTCGACGCACCCTGATTCGATCCAGCCTGATTCGACGTAGCCTGATTCAACCTACTCTGGTTCACGGGAGCGGGACGGCCCGCAGGTTCCTGACGTACCAATGGCTGCTGATTCAAGTGTCCGCCCGCCTGCGCGACCTTCTGATCGAAGGATCGTGGCATTGGAGCCGGAGTTCTTCGCGCCACTACCTGGCGGGAAAGAACGGCTGCCGGCGGCCGATTAGCCACGGGTCTTCCTGCGCCGAACACGCTGGCCCGCACCGGTTCCGCCGCAACCACGTGCGTCACCGGCGCACTTTCGATTTCTCTCGACGGCACTTGCACGATGTTGCGCGCCACCGGCTGTGCATTCACAAACGTGTCGTGCGAAACCACAGTGACACCGCCATCGACGTGCTGGTTTGCGTAGATGATGTTGTTGACGGTGGTGCTGCGGTTGATTACGACCGTGTTGTATACGTTCGTGATTCGGCTGACGTTCACCCTCGTATTGGTAAGGTTCACATTGTTGACGTAAGTGCGGCTCACGCGGTAGCCGGGGACAAAAACTTCTCCCGGCGCCAGCGGAAACCATCCCACTCCGCCTCCGCCACCGATCGCAACCGAAAAGTGAAACCCAGGTCCGCCGCCGACGAAGCCCACCAGCGCCGGAGCCCACATCGGCCGCACGACAACCGGTCCCGGCACCCAGAACCAGCCGCCTCCGGCAAAAGCCCAGCGTCCGTAGTGAAATGGAGCGAAGCCCCAAGGCTCATCTTCCACCCACGTCCAGCCCCACGGACCAATCCACACCCAGTGGCCAAAGCGATACGGCGCCCAACCAACAGCCACGCCCACCGGCCGCCAGCACGGTCCGTAACCGGCGACGTAGCTCCAACTGCCGTACTCGTCGAGGTCTTCGTAGCCGGTCATTTCCCGAGAAACGTAATCCGCCGAATCGGACTGATCTTCGCGCTGGTCACGTTCGAAAACCCAGCTATCGAAGTCATCGTTTCCGGCAACCTGCCCCAAGTCATAGTCCAAATGATCAGTTCCGGTGAAGGTGGCGCGCTGATTCGCCACAACGGTATAAGAGAACCCGCCGCCGGTAACTTCGCCACGGCCATGCCACACCGTGATGTCGGTGTGATTGCCATCGGGATCGACGTCCAGGCGGTACTCACCCGGTTGCAGCAAAGTGAACGCCACGTTTGGCGTGTCGATCTCATAGCTATCGTCGTCATCCACGTGGCGCACGCGCACGATGAGCGAGCCCTGCGCCAGGCGAATCTGAGTTGCCTGGTCGCCGACTTCGAGAAAAGTAATGCCGGTTTTCGGACCAAGACGAATGGCTGTCGAACCGACGTGTACCTCGGCGCGCGAATCCTCGTCAGCCCAGAGATTATCGCCCGTCACCATGGGGCGGTTGGGCACGGCAGTGACCCAGTCATTTTCTCCGCCCGGCTGAAACGAAACCGAACCTTGCGAGAAATTGAGCCGCGCTACACGGCCGGGAGGATCCTGGTCATCCGCGGTCTGATTCTGACCATCCTGATCCTGCGCAACTTGCTGCTGCGGAGGTTGCGCTTGATCTTGCGCAATCGCCTGCGACGCTTGGAACAGCCATACAAAACTCGCCAGTAGAAACAGCCACACACACCACTGTTTGCTAGCTTTCATCCTTTTAGCCCCATGCTTGGGTAGAGTTGTTCGCTAATTCTATCCACAAGCGGGTAAACCCGGAAGTTACGTATTAGTTTCCGACAGCATACGTGGCTCTTTTCAGCCATGGTGGCTGAAAGTGATCAGATGGAGGTCTCATTTATTTCTTGGGGCTAGGTCGTCTTCGGAAGTCAAATCTGCAATCACGGGCGCTTGGGCGCGATCTGATCCAAGTCAAGATTCAATTGCAGGACGTTGACGCGAGGCTCGCCGAGGAAACCGAACTGGCGCGACTCAGTGTGCTGGCGCACGATTTCGCGAACTCGATCTTCGCTCAGGCCGCGCTCTTTGGCGATGCGCGGCACCTGAAATTCTGCCGCTTCCGGAGATATGTGAGGATCAAGGCCGGAACCCGAAGTGGTCAGCAGATCCGGCGGGATAGGAAACTTGGGATTCTCGGCTTGCAGACGATCGGCATCGCCCTGCACGCGAGCGATCAAAGATTGATTCGTTGGGCCAAGGTTCGATCCGCCGGAATTGCCCGCATCGTAGCCGGTGCCGGCTGCCGAAGGACGCGAGTGGAAATATCCGGACGAGGAAAATGGCTGGCCGATCAACTGTGAGCCGATAAAACTTCCGTTGCGGGTTAAGAGTTCTCCATTCGCCTGCTTGGGGAACAGGACCTGGGCAAGTCCGGTGACGGCCAGCGGGAAAAGCAATCCGAACAACAACGTCGTCACTACGGTCATGAGTACAGACGTGATCAGATTCTTCTTCACGGTCGCCTCTTTTTCTTCACGAGCGAGTCTCCTTCGTGTTGTGACTTCTTCTTTTTTCGCGTCTAGGCCCAGCCCGCCCGCGTGATCAACAGGTCGATCAGCTTGATGCCTATAAATGGCACGATCACTCCACCCAAACCGTAAATCAGCAAGTTCTGCCGCAGCAGGATCGCCGCACCCTGCGGACGGTACTTCACCCCCCGCAGCGCCAGCGGAATCAGCGCGATAATGATGAGCGCGTTAAAGATTACAGCAGACAGCACTGCCGACTGCGGCGTTGCCAGGTGCATGATGTTGAGCGCCTGCAGTACCGGAAAAGTCCCCGCAAACATTGCCGGAATGATCGCGAAATACTTGGCCACGTCATTGGCGATGGAAAAAGTGGTGAGCGCACCGCGCGTCATCAACAACTGCTTGCCGATTTCCACGATTTCAATCAGCTTGGTGGGATTGGAATCAAGGTCCACCATGTTGCCGGCCTCTTTGGCGGCTTGCGTGCCGGTGTTCATGGCGACGCCCACATCGGCCTGAGCCAATGCCGGGGCGTCGTTGGTGCCGTCGCCGGTCATGGCAACGAGTTTTCCCTGCCCCTGTTCGCGGCGAATCAGATCCAGTTTGTCTTTCGGCGTGGCCTGCGCCAGAAAGTCGTCGACGCCGGCCTCGCTGGCAATCGCCGCCGCCGTCAGCGGATTATCGCCGGTGATCATCACGGTCTTGATTCCCATGGCTCGCAATTGATCGAAGCGCTGCCTCATGCCGCCCTTGACAATATCTTTGAGCTGTATCACACCTAACGCGCGCCCGTTTTCCGCCACCACCAGAGGAGTTCCGCCCGCGCGCGAAATGCCGTCCACCGCCTCGCGCACTTCCGCGGGAAACGGGGTTCCTTGGTCTTCCAGATATTTTGCGATGGCTTCGGCCGCGCCTTTCCGGATGGTGCGCCCGTTCAGATTCACGCCCGACATGCGGGTCATAGCGCTGAAGGGAATGAACTCGGTATCCGGCGAACTCAGGTCGCGTCCGCGCAATCCGTATTTTTCTTTCGCCAGCACCACGATCGAGCGGCCCTCGGGGGTTTCATCGGCCAGCGAAGAAAGCTGCGCGCAATCCGCCAGCGTTGCTTCGCTCACGCCCGGCGCAGTTACAAACTGCGTCGCCTGGCGATTGCCTAGCGTGATGGTTCCTGTCTTATCGAGGAGCAGCGTGTTTACGTCGCCGGCCGCTTCGACGGCGCGGCCCGACATAGCCAGCACATTGTGCTGCACCAGGCGATCCATGCCGGCAATGCCAATCGCCGAAAGCAGTCCGCCGATGGTGGTGGGAATCAGGCACACCAGCAGCGACACCAGCACAAACACCGTTTGCGGCGAGCCGGCGTAGATAGCGAAGGGCTGCAACGTTACCACTGCCAGCAGAAATACGATAGTCAGTCCAGACAGCAGAATATTCAGTGCAATCTCATTCGGAGTCTTCTGCCGCTCCGCGCCTTCGACCAGCGCGATCATGCGATCAAGAAAGGTTTCGCCTGGGTTGGAAGTGATCTTCACCTTGATCCAATCGGAGAGCACACGCGTCCCGCCGGTAACGGCCGAGCGGTCGCCTCCCGCCTCACGAATCACCGGCGCCGACTCACCGGTAATCGCCGACTCGTCGACGGATGCCACGCCTTCCACAATCTCGCCGTCGCCGGGAACAAATTCGCCGGCTTCCACCAGAACCATATCTCCGCAACGCAGCTTGGAACCGGGCACCGTCTCGGTTTTTCCGTCAGGCAGCAGGCGGTTGGCCATGGTTTCGGCCTTGGCGCGGCGCAGAGCGTCGGCCTGCGCCTTGCCGCGCCCCTCCGCCATAGCCTCGGCAAAGTTGGCAAACAGCACGGTGAACCACAGCCACAATGTGATCTGCAGATTGAAAACGAAGCCAGGTTGGTGATGCGCTTTCTCCAGAACGAGCAGCACCGATGTCACCACGCTGCCCACTTCCACCACGAACATTACCGGATTGCGCATCATGGTCACGGGATGAAGTTTCACCACCGAATCCCACAAGGCCCGGCGCACAATCTTTATGTCCCACAAGCTGCGTTTTTGTTTCTTGCTCGCCATATTTGCTTAAGATCTTTGCCTAAGAACCCAGCCTAAAAAGTTTTGCCCGCCTGCATTAGCAGATGCTCAAGGATCGGCCCCAAGCTGAGGGCCGGAAAAAATGTAAGCGCACCCACGATCAGCACAACGCTGATCAGCAACACCGTGAACAGCGGCCCGGTCACAGGAAAAGTTCCCAGCGACGCCGGTACATGTTTCTTGCCGGCAAGATTTCCCGCAATCGCCAGCATGGGAAGAATCATCATGAAGCGCCCCAGCAGCATGGCGATGCCCATCGAGATGTTGTACCAGGGCGTGTTGGCGTTGATGCCGCCAAAGGCGGAGCCGTTATTTGCTACTGCCGAGCTAAAGGCATACAGGACTTCGCTGAAGCCGTGCGGTCCGGCATTGGCCATGGAAGAAGTGCCGAAATTAAACAAAACAGAAATAGCGGTGAGCACCAGAATCACCAGCGGAAAAATGAGGATCACCAGCATGGCCATCTTCACGTCGTAGGCTTCAATTTTCTTGCCCAGATATTCGGGCGTGCGCCCCACCATCAATCCGGCGATGAACACCGAGAGAATGACAAAGACCAGCATTCCGTACATGCCAGCGCCCACACCGCCGAAGATCACTTCGCTGAGCATGAGGTTGATCATCGGCACCATTCCGCCCAGCGGAGTAAACGAATCGTGCTGGGCATTGATAGCGCCGCAGCTTGTGTCGGTTGTGATGGTGGCCCAGAGCACTGAATTCGCCACACCGAAGCGCACTTCTTTCCCTTCCAGGTTGCCAATGGATTGCCCCGCCGCGTGGGACGAAGCGTACTTCAGGGAATCGAGTTGTAGCGAACCTTGCTGCAACGAGCTATTTTGTTGTGAACCATGTTGCGCTGCCGCCGTCACCAACGGATTGCCGCGCGCTTCAGCCCAGTACGCAGTCGTCACCCCAGCCAGAAGCAGCACCACCATCGCCGCCCAAACCGCCCATCCATGGCGCGGTGAACCGGTCATCTTGCCGAGCGTGTAAGTGAACGCCGAAGGAATGGCCAAAATACAAACCATCTCCAGGAAGTTCGTGAGCGGCGTGGGATTCTCAAAGGGATGCGCGCTGTTCGCATTGAAGAAACCGCCGCCGTTCGTGCCGAGTTCTTTGATAATCTCCTGCGAAGCAGTCGGACCTTGCGCGATCATTTGCTGCGTCACCGTCTGCATCGCCGGTTTGCCGTCAACTCCGTTCACGGGCTTGCCGTCGGCGCCGAGCTGCGGCGTCTGGTAAGGATCAACAAGCTGAACGGTATCGTATGCCTTCAGGTTCTGCACCACTCCCTGCGATACGAGAACAAGCGCTCCCACCAGACACAGAGGAGCTAAAATCCACAACGTGCCGCGCACCATGTCTACCCAGAAGTTGCCGATGGTCTTCTGCTCGCGCCGCGCGATGCCGCGAATAAAGGCCACCGCCAGCGCGATGCCGGCCGCCGCCGAAACCCAGTTGTGGTAAGCCAGACCGGCCATCTGCGTCAGATAGCTCATAGTGGTCTCGGGCACGTACGATTGCCAGTTGGTATTGGTGGTGAACGAAGCTGCGGTATTGAAAGCCAGAGCGGGAGCGACGCCGGCCAACTTCTGCGGATTCCACGGCAGCCATTGCTGCACGCGTTCCATCACGTAAAGGACAAGCATGGAGACCGCGCTGAACAGAATCAGCGACAGCGCGTACTCCGGCCATTCCATTTCATGGTCTTCATCCACCGCGGTGAGCCGGTAAATCAACCGCTCCACCGGCCGCATGACCGGATCGAGCCAGGTACGCTCGCGGCTGAACACCCTCGCCATAAACGCGCCCAGCGGCTTGGTGATGAGCAGTACCACCAGCAGCAGAAGCAGAATTTGCAGCCAGCCGTTCGCCGTCATCAGAATTTCTCCGGACGCAGCATGGCGTAGACCAGATACACCATGAGTGCCACACAAATGATCAGCATGATGACGGGTTCAGCACTCATGTTCTTCCCTCACCGGATTCGTTCGCAAAAGCGCACGTAAGCCACCGACACCACAAAGAACAGGATGGTCACGGCAATGAAGATTGCATCTTGTATCACAACTTCCTTCCGTACGCCGTCCGAGTTGCGTTCCCGGACTCGCGTTTGTCAGACCGCGCGTGAAGACGTCTTCCCGCGCATGGTCCCACTCAAAACTTCACCATGATATCGATATCGACCAACTGCTCGTCTCTGCGCAGATCGGGAAACCATACGCTGCTGAGTCCGCCGCCACAGGCCGTTTCCGCGGCGCTGAGGGTCTCTTGCATGGACGTCGCTCCGCTGCTGCACGCGTAGTATTGGGGAAATCCATTGTTACTGCCGGGAGGCGGCGTAACTCCGCCCGCGCCCGACCAATATGGCACACTGGCGTGGCGATAGTCGTATTCCCAGCGGAACGTGATGTACTGCCGGGGCATATAGTCAAATGTGACCGACGTGTCCCAGGCCTTAAAGGGATCTCCTGGATTTCCTGTAAAGTATGGCGCATTAATTGCCGCCGATGCCGCCGTCTCTCCGTTGATGGGAGGATCCAGAACCAGATAGCGTCCAGGATTATTGATCTGCCCGCCGCCGATCGTCAATGCGTATAGGTCTTTCTTGAACCACATGCGGTTGTAAAGCATGTAGCCGATAAAGCTCTGTTTGGGTCCGCCCGCGGCATCGCCGTGGCAACTAACTCCCCCGCCAAATTCACAACCCATATCTCCGGTGAAGGTAAACGCCATCTTGTCGAGCGCCTTCTGGGGTTTATCGTAATACTTGATCTCGATGCTGTCGTCGGTATGGATGCGCCCGCGCTGCGGAATGTACAGGTCATCGTGGCCCAGTCCGTAATTGTTGGAGACAATGTTCATCCAGGGATACGGAGTCCACTTAATTTGCCCGCCCAAGCCTTTTCTCGAATTGGACGATCCGTACGATTGCCATCCATTGATGAACCACGGCTCGATCTTCAAATGGGGTGTGGGAAAAATTTGAACTCTCAAACCGTTGAAAAACCACGGCGTGTTGGAGGAAACATACGAGGGTTGATAGGCCCAGTTGTCGAAGTTGTAATAGCTGAATAGGCCGATGTACGACATGAAGATTCCCGCGTCGATGTTAATCCCGTTCAACGCATTGATGTGATAACCGCCATAGGCTTCCGAGACGTAACGGTAGGCATCGCTCAGGTCCCATTGGCCCTTCGCCGGACTGGGGTCATTGCGTGGCGTGGTGGTAGAATACATGCCGAACTGCGTCATAAATCTGGCGCGAACGTTATCGAAATGAAAATCTCCGCCGATGCCGAGTTGCTCCAGCTGGATTTCGTTGGAGCGAAATATTTCGCTCGATCCGCTGATCGAATCGTCTTGCGGTTTATTGAAATCGTAGGTGTAGGTGACATCGGCCCGGATTTCCGGGGTGAAGAATTTCGAATCGAAGGCCGCGTCCTTGGTGCGCGGGCTGCCGTTTAGCCAGGTCCAGTCCCAATCGGAGAATGGGGCGATCTTTTCCTTTTTCGCCGCCGCGGCATCGGTAGACGTAACCGGAGAAGATGGACTCGGCGTTTGCTCAAGCCACCCCGCCGGCCTGCCCGTCGCAGGCCCAGCGCTGGTCGCGGCCGTCACGGCAGGCAAACTTGGTCCCGCTCCAGTCGGCGCCGACATTGGTTCGCTCCGCTCCTCGGCAGTCACAGCGCCCCTGTGCTGTTCCACTTCCATCCGCAAGCGCTCCACTTCGGCTCGCAGGGCTTTCAATTCGTCCCTCATTTCCTGCTGTTCCGTTTGCTGAACCGAACTAGAGCCGGTGTTGATCGTAGATTCCTTTGTCGATTGAGCGCAAGCCCAGACTGGCAGAAGAAAAACCAACATCGAGAACAATGAGACCTGAATCGCACTCTTTCGCATGATTTTCGCTCTCCAATACTTCCAGGCGGTAGTCGCCGCGGCCGCTTTCCGTTGCGCGGCAATCGTCGTCGACAGAGCTCCTGCTCAGGGCCGCAAGAGTGTCTCTTCGCGGCTCCTGGCGGACTGGCGCAACCCAGTAGCAGACCGATGGCGCACCCTCACGCAGCAAGGCAATCAGAAACCTGAGCATGAATGCGGCCGCTGCCACAGCGACGGCTGCAACCACCCCTGCTGCCCACATATCCTGCCTCCTATGCTTTTGCCCGGAGCAAACATTTCATTTAACTATTTCAGGTGTAAGGGCGGGTTAAGGAATTCCTAAAGATTTCGTAAAGTCGTACATTTCATTTTCAGACTGGTATGTCGGAGTCAAAGCGGCACAGTTCACGGAGTTGCCAGCGAAACAATCGTCACAAAATGCCAAGACGCTCCCGTCATTGTCTTCGATCCTTGCCCTCGAACCGAATTAGAAGTCGACCCGTAGCGCCAGTTGCCCGGTACGGTTTCCAGCGTTCTCTGCTGTTTGCGGAGCGCTGAGAACACCGAAGGTCGGGTTATCGATCTGCGTGGCGGGAGGAGCGAAGTTAGTGTGGTTGAGCACGTTGGTAAATGTGGACTCAAAGCGCACTCTTACTCTCTCACTGACGTTGAAGACTTTGGCAAGACCCAGGCTGGCCGCGGCTGTGCCCGGTCCCTGTAGGATACCGACTCCGGCGTTGCCGAAGCGGCCAGCGCCGACTGGAGTCGCCGAAAACGCCGCCAGATTGAAGTATTGCGCGCGTGACTGCCCCTGATAGAAATTCGTCGAGACCTGATCGGGACGCAGGTAAGCGCCACGATTGACGACGTTGGTATTGGACTGGTCGTACGAATCGCTGATGCTGGGCGTGAGCCACGGGCCCGTTTCAAGCACAGTCACGCTGGTCAGCTCCCAACCGCCCAGCACAGCGTTCATCCAGCCGCAGGTATTCAGGAAAGTGCGGCCTTGACCGATGGGCAACTGGTAGAGACCGGTGAAAAGAAAGCGCTGACGGCGAGTTCCTTCGACGTTGCCGTAATCGCTATGGATATTGAAGCGGTCGGCAATGGGAACACCATAGTTGACTTCACCGGCGAAGGCCGTAGGAGTGTCGCCCTGATTGTCGGCGAGGTTCTTCGCCAGCGTGTAGTTGGCGTCGAGATAGAACCCGTGTGACGTCTTATGGCTCTCCTCGACCTCAAGGCCGTTGTAGTTGGCCTCGCCGGCGTTGAAGGTACTGTAAAGCTCGAACCAGTTGTGATAGGGTGCGCGCGGATCGACGTAGGTACTCGCCGCCGTCGTCTGATACGGCATAGTGCCGGCGGGAATCTGATTGAGGTCTTCGGTGATGTTCAGTCGGTAAGTGTGCATGCCGACATAGCTCACGCGTAGGCTGTCGTTGCTGGTCAGTTGGCGCTCCACTGTGAAGTTCCACTGATTGGCTTGCGGGTCGCGGTAATTGGGATCGACACCCTGATCGAGTCCGCCGCCGCCATATTGCACGCCAACCGTGGGCGGCGCGGTGTTGGGAAACTGGATGAGGGGCGTGCCATTGGTCACGCTGTTGGTATAAGTATGCAGCGCGGAGGTTGGATTACCGCTGCTGTTGAAGGACAGCGGGCCAAGATTGGTTACCGTAAAGACCCCGAAGCCGGCGCGAATGACCGTCTTTGTATCGTTGAAGGGACGGTAGGCGAGGGAGACCCGCGGCTGGAAATTGCCCTTATAGATGTTGCGGAGTGACTGCGGCAAGTGATCCTGGCTGGCGGTGACGTAGCTGGTGCATGGCAGAGCAGTATATCCGAGGTTGCAGGCGTTGAACGACTGCTGGAAGCCCAGATTTGAGACCTGGATGTTCTGCTGCGCCAGATAGGCGGCGAGATTGTCCGGCACGACGATGGAGTTGTTTCGCTCATCGAAGTTTGCCAGGTTGCCGCCGTCTTCCGTAAAACCTGGAAGGATCTGCCAGCGCAGGCCGTAACTCAGCGTGAGCCTGCTGGTGACCTGGTATTCATCCTGGCCGAATAGGCTGTACTCCCAAGCGGTTCCGGCGACGTCGGGGCTAGAAACCGCGAAGAAAATGGTTGTGGGCAGCCCTTCAAGAAAGTCGCCGAAAGCGTTGCCCGTGAAGGTGGGCTGGAAAGTGAATTGCCCAAAATCATCGGAAGGCAGAAAGGTCTCGATGTCGGCATAGCGTTCCCTGCGCGCGTCGATGCCAGCCTTGAAGGTGTGTTTGCCGCGTGTCCAGCTCAGGTTGTCGGTGAACTGGATCGTTTTCGACTGCGTCACTCCAGTCTTGTCGCGGCCAATGGGAGTGAACCCGGTTCCGGCGCTGAAATTAAAGGTAGGAAAGGCGTGCGTGGTGGGGTGCTGGCTGATGTTCACCCCGGTCAGACCGAGTTGCGAGAGCGCGTCTGCGCCTTCGATGGGAAAGCCAACGCTAGTGACGACGTTCGTGAAGCCAAAGCGGAACTCGTTCAGGAGACGCGGTGTGAGGACCCACGTATGCGAGACCAGCAGGCTGCGATTGTGCACGCTGTCGGAGTCATCCGGCAGAAGAGGGTTGGCATAGTCTTCGGTGATGTTCTTGCGGCTGAAGCGCGCGTAGACCGACTGCTTGGAATTGATGGTCTGGTCGATGCGGAGATCGGCTCCGTCCGTGCGCGCAGGCGTGGATTGGAAATTTTCGTAGTTATAGTTCTCCTGGCCTGTGACGTTAGGAAGCGGATAGTAGTTCAGCAGCGCGACGGCGGTGGGATTGATGTTCGTAATCGGAGTAGTGACGCTGAGCGCGGTCAGGTTACCGTTGCGCTCAGCCTGTGTGGGAACAAGGAACTGCTCAGCAACCGCGGTCGAGCGGCGATTTCCCTCGTAATCGAGGAAGAAGAACGTCTTGTTCTTGCCGTTGTAGAGATGCGGAATGCTCAGTGGGCCGCCGAGCGATCCGCCAAAGGTATTGAAGTGTTTTGGCGCCTTACCATTGAAGCCGTAAGGGTCGGCATCGAGCGCGTCGTTTTGCAAATACTCAAACAGGCTGCCGTGATACTGGCTCGTGCCGCTTTTAGTGGTGAAGGTGACATCGCCTACCTGCGAAAATTCTGCGCTGTTGTTAAACGACGTTACTCTTACAGCAGAGATTCCCTCCTGCGATGGATAAGCGTCCTGCAGCGCGCCGTTCTGCCGCACGTTCGCTGTCGAGATGCCGTCGACAGAGAAGTTCACCATCGCCGAACTCGCGCCGCCCAGCGCGATGTTTCCGGAACTGTCCTCTTGCACGTTCGGCGAAACCGCCAGCGCTCCCAGAGGGCTCGTCGTGGTGGCGCGATTGTTCAGCGGAAGTTGGGTGATCTGCAAATTGTTTATTGAATCGCTGATCACCGCATTCTCGGTATTAATCACAGCCACCGTATCTGCAACTTCCACCGTCTCGGATTGACTCTTGATCCCCAAAGTGACGTCAATCCTTAGCGTCTGCCTGGAAGTCAGTTCCGCGGATCGAACTTGGAACTCGGCAAATCCTTCGGCCTGAGCGGACAGGGAATAGTTGCCCGGCTTGAGGTTCACAAATTCAAATGATCCGTTCTGGTCCGATGTGGTGGAGCGAATGCTGTTGTCTTCCAAACTCCGTATCTTGACTGACGCGTCGGGCACAACAGCCTGTGTGGTGTCATGCACCACGCCGACGATGCTGCCGAACGTGGACTGCCCTGCGGCCGAACAAACCGTGAACACAACCGCAATTGCAACGCCTGCAAACATCCCCCGCATCTTTCTCCTCCGCGAGATACATTGTTGAACTCTGCTCACCGGTACTTGCCCGCGGCTCGCCCCTAGCAGCCCCATTCGGCTTCGCCAGGCTGCGCAAAGTATGGCCTCGACTTCACCAACTCGTTCTTCGTCGACTCAAGTTCCAGCAACGCTAGGCGCGCCGCCGCTACGAGGCGGCTCTTCTCTTGGGCCGGAACTTCTTTCCATAAATGCCGGGCGTCGCTGCGCGCGCCGGAAGATTCCAGCGCCAATGCGTGGTGATAGTGATGAAGAACTTCCGCCAACCGCTCAGGTGCCACCTCATGAATCCACATACCTTTAACCTCCATGACTTGCTGCATCGTCTGGCTGTTTGACCGCCATAACCATTGGACACAACAATGCGAAAGGTCCGGATAAAAGATTCGTAAGATGTTTATAAAAACTGCAAGGCAAACAAACGGAAGGAATTACGAACCTGGTTCGAAGCGGTAGCCCACCCAGGGCTCGGTCAGCAAATACTTCGGCGTGGAAGGGTCCGTCTCGATCTTCTTGCGCAGTTGCCCCACGAAAACGCGAAGATACTCCGGTTGCTCGGTGCTGTTCGGTCCCCAGATAGCGGCCAGCAGAGTGCGATGGGTCACGACCTTTCCCGCACGCCGCGCCAAATAAACCAGCAAGTCGAATTCTTTCGGCGTCAGGTGAACCTCCCGGCCTGAAACCGCAACCGATCGCGCATCCAGATCGATGGAAAAATCGCCTGCGGCAATCGTACTGGGCTCGGCCTCTGCAACCGGGCTGCGCCGCAATTGCGCGCGAATGCGCGCCAGCAGTTCATTCATGCTGAAGGGCTTGGTGACGTAGTCATCGGCGCCGGCATCCAAAGCCTCAACTTTCGTCCGGTCTTGCCCGCGTACCGAGAGCACAATGATGGGCACAGTGGACGCTTGCCGAATGCGTCGGCACAATCCCACTCCATCGAGATTCGGCATGGCCAGATCCGTGACGACCACGTGCGGCGTCCAGTTCTTCATCAGTTCGAGCGCCATTTCGCCGTCGTTTGCCACACGAATGTCGTACCCCTGCGCCGAAAGCGTGGTGCGCAGCACCCGCGTAATCTGCGGCTCGTCATCCACCACCAGGATTCGCCGGTGCTCATTGGTCATGATTGGCCGCTCGCCGGCTGGGCATGTTGCCTGCCCATCGCCGCCTAGCGCATCTCCTGGGTCACAATGTGCACATCGACCGCCGGAGTATCCCGCAAGAACTTGTGAATCGCGGAAAGATAGAAATATCTCTTCCATCCTTTCGTCGCCGACCGGCCGAAAACCACCTGTGTAACGTGATTCCCGCGCACGAACTCCGCAACCGCTTCGGCCACTACCTTGCCTTCAGTCTTCACCACCTTCGCACCCACGCTTTCCGCGAAGCGAACGTTGTCGGCCAGTGTCTTCTGATTCTCGTCGCTCTCGTCTGCGCCCGTGTCCACATAGAGCACAAACAGCTCCCCATCCAGCGCCTGCGCCATGCGCGCCCCGCGCGCAATCAAGTACTGCGCTGCCGGATTCGAGCTGATGCACACCGCAATCCGTTCCCGCACTTGCAACAGATGTCCATCTTCCGTCTTCAATTCTGAAAGCGTGCGGTCGACGGCCTGCGTCACCTGGCGCAATGCCAGCTCCCGCAATGCAACCAGATTCGTGTTGCGGAAAAAATTCGAGAGCGCGCGCTCGGCCCGTTCCAGCGGATAAATATCTCCGCGCTTCATGCGGGTTTGCAGCGCCTGCGGCGTGAGATCGGCCATCACGATCTCGCCCGCCCGCCGGATCACCCAGTCCGGCACCGTTTCTCTCACTTGCACCCCGGTAATCTCCCGCACCGTCGGCGACAAGCTTTCGATATGTTGCACGTTCAGCGTGGAAACAACATCGATGCCCGCGTCCAGCAGCTCGAAAACATCCTCGTATCGCTTGGCGTGCTTGCTGCCTTCAATGTTCGTGTGCGCCAGTTCATCCACCAGCACCACGCGAGGCTTGCGCTCCAAAATGGCGTCGACATCCATTTCTTCGAAAGTGGTTCCTTTGTATTCCAGCTTCTTGCGCGGAACCGTCTCCAGCCGGGAAGAAAGCTCTACGATCGGCTTGCGCCCGTGCGTTTCCACCACGCCGATCACCACTTCCTCACCGCGGCTGGCCCGCCGTACGCCCTCGCTCAGCATGGCATAGGTCTTGCCTACGCCCGGCGCGTAACCGAGAAACAACTTAAAGACCGCCGCCCGCGCCGTTGTGTCTACTTCCGCCAGCCATTCTTCCGGAGTCTTGCTCATCGCCGCTATTCTCCACGCCCAGCCGGAAATTGTCGAATCGGCGGCGAACCGCCGGCCAATCCGCGTACAATCGTGCGCGTGAGAGCGCCCTGGCCCCGGCAGCTATTCCGCTTTGTTGCGTGTGCTGTGCTCATTGAGCTGGCCGCGCAAGTTTATCGTCACTTCATCCACGTAAATCCTACGACAGTCGCTTTAACGTTCTTGCTCATGGTGCTGCTGGCCGCGGCCTTCTGGGGATTTCGTTACTCTGTTTTTCTTGCCATTCTCGCTACCCTGGCCTTCAACTATTATTTTCTTCCGCCCATCGGAACCTTCACCGTCGCCGACCCGCAGAACTGGGTTGCGCTCTTCGCTTTTCTGGTGACCGCCGGCATCGCCAGCCAACTCGCCGATCGCGCCCGCAGGCAAACCGCCGACGCGGTTCAACGCCGCCGCGATGTTGAGCGGCTTTACAGCTTCAGCCAGCGCCTGCTCGCGACCGACAACGTCGCCGAATTGCTGAATGCGGTTCCAGCCTACATCCGTGACGGATTCGGCGGCACCGCGGCCGCCGTCTACCTGCTCAGTTCCCGCCAGGTCTACCGCACAGACCCCAGAGCGACGGCTCTGGTCTCCGAGGATCTGCAGATGGTGAGCTCGCGCGGCGAGCCCGTGATCGATGTGCAGCGCGGCATTTCGCTGGCTCCTTTGCGCATGGGTACGCGCACCACCGGAGCGGTAGGAATCGCCGGCCCCGCGGTCTCGCGCGCCACGCTCGAAGCCCTCGGCAGCATGATCGCCATTGCCATCGAACGTGCCGGCGCAATGGAAAAGCTTTCGCAAACCGAAGCCGCGCGCCAGGGCGAGAACCTGCGTTCGGTTCTGCTGGATTCGGTCACCCACGAACTACGCACGCCACTCACCGGCATCAAGGCCGCGGTTACCGGCTTGCTCTCCGATTACAACCTCGATGCAACTCAGCGGCGGGAATTGCTGACCGTCATCAACGAGGAAACCGACCGCCTCGACCGCCTCGTAGGCGAGGCCACGGAAATGGCTCAACTCGACGCCCGCAAAGTCGAGTTGCACGCCGCTTCGCTCGACATCTCCGACGTCATTGAATCCGCCGTGCAGGAATCAAAAACAGTTCTGGGACAGCACCCGGTCGAACTGCGCGTACCTGCGTCGCTGCCCAGGATGCGCGCGGATTTCGATCGCATCGCGGAAGTGCTCAAGCAGTTGCTGGAAAACGCGGCCAAATATTCTCCCGCCGACTCGCCCATCACCGTCACGGTTGAGGTGCGCGAAAACCGCATCATCACCAGCGTTACCGACCGCGGCGCCGGCATCGACGAACTCGAGCAGTCGCTGGTCTTCGACAAGTTCTACCGCGGCCGCGATCAGCGCTACCGCGTCCAGGGCACGGGCATGGGACTGGCCATCGCCAAAGCCATCGTCGAGGCTCACAACGGCGCCATCGGCGTCACCAGCCAGCCCGGCCACGGTTCCGTGTTCTGGTTCGAACTGCCCGCCACTTAAGCGATGGCGAACGCGATCATGCACAGCAGTACCCTGTCCGTACGCGTTTCGCATTGCCGAACCCCATCGTAAACCAGTAGATTCAGTTCCATGCCTGTTCCGCGCGCAATGAGCGACCCATGAGTCTGACTACGCTGAACGACGTCTTTTTCGCCGCAGTCGAGCATAATCTCGACAGCCTCATGTTGCGCCGCGAAGCCGGAAAGTGGCTGCCCATTTCCTCACAGGACTTGCGCCGCAAAGTCACGGCAACCGCGCACGCACTACAGGAATGGGGTATACGCAAGGGCAACCGGGTTGCCATTCTCAGCGAAAATCGCCCCGAGTGGGCGATCGCCGACTTTGCCACGCTCCTGCTGGGCGCGGTGACCGTGCCCGTCTACTCGACGCTGACAGCGGAGCAAACCGCTTATACTCTGCGCGATTCCGGCTCCTGCATCCTTTTTGTGTCCACTGAAAATCAACTGCGCAAAGCGCTGGCAATTCTTCCCCAGACGCAGGTGCGAAAAATAGTGGTCATGGACCACATAAACAACTTGATCAACAAGGCTGACAACTCGTCCAGCAACTCCGCCGCCAATTACGTGACGATGGATCGCATCACCGCGCAAGCCTCATCGTCTCCTGATCCGCAACTCGAATCCCTCGCCCGATCCGTCCAGCCCAACGATCTCGCCACCATCATCTACACTTCCGGCACCACCGGAACCTCCAAAGGCGCAATGCTCACCCACGGCAACATTGCCTCGAACATCGCCTATTCTCTTCTCGGCTTCGAGGTCGGCCCCGGCGAGATCAGCGTTTCGTTTCTTCCCCTTTCGCACGTCACTGCGCGCCATGTGGACTTTTCTCTGCTCTACCACGGCGTCACTCTGGCCTATTGCCCATTCATCGAGGATCTTGCCGAGACGCTGCTCGAGGTGCGCCCCACGCTGTGCGTGGCCGTGCCCAGAGTCTACGAAAAAATCTACGCTCAGACGGAACGCAAAGCGCGGGGCTTTCCCAAGCATTCCATCTACCGCTGGGCGCTTTCTGTAGGTGAGGCGCACAAGCCGGAGATTCTCGCAGGCCGCGTTCCAACTTCGCCAGGCTGGAAGCTCGCCAACAAACTCGTGTTCTCGAAAATTCGCGATGGCGTCGGAGGCCGCGTCAAGACCTTCATCTCCGGCGGCGCGCCGCTGGGCCGCGAGCTCGCCGAGTGGTACGCCACCGTCGGCATTCGTATTCACGAAGGCTACGGACTTACCGAAACTTCGCCCGTTATCGCGGTGAACACGCCCATCCATCACCGCATCGGCACCGTGGGCAAGACCCTTCCCAATCTCGAAGTCCGCATCGCCGAAGATGGTGAAATCCTGGTGCGCGGTCCTTCCGTCTTCAAGGGTTATTGGAATCGAGCGGATGAAACCCAGAAAGCGTTCCAGGATGGCTGGTTTCTGACCGGCGACATCGGCAATATGGACGCCGACGGTTTTCTCTCCGTCACCGACCGCAAGAAGGAACTCATCAAGACTTCGGGCGGCAAGTTCATCGCTCCGCAGCCGATCGAAAATTCGCTGAAGCTCAATCCTTTGGTCGGCGCAGCAGCCATCCTGGGGGATAAGCGCAAGTTTCCTTTTGTCATTATCTCGCCGAATTTTTCTCTGCTCGAAGATTGGGCGCGCACGAACAGCGTTGCGTTTTCATCGCGAGCCGATCTTGTGTCGCATCCCGAAGTGCAAGCTCTTTACGAAAAAATTGTGGACGAAGTCAACCAGCGCCTGGCGCGTTTCGAAAAGCTGAAGCGCGTCCTGCTGGTGGCCGAGGAATTCTCTGCCGAGAACGGCGTTCTTACCCCGACGATGAAGCTGCGCCGCCGCGTCGTCGAAGAACGTTATCGCCGCCAGATCGACGAACTCTATGCCCAGGCCGAGACGACCGTGCCATAGCAGGCCATGCCGAGGAGACGCTGTTTTCATTACAATGGAAGTCACTATGAACGACCCACTCATTATCGCCGGCCGCACCTTCCGCTCCCGCCTGATCGTCGGCACGGGAAAGTACAAGTCTTTTCAGGAAACCGCGCGCGCTCTCGAAGCCAGCGGAGCTGAAATGGTCACCGTCGCCGTCCGCCGCGTCAACCTCGACCGCAGCAAGGAATCTCTTCTCGACTACATCGATCCCAAGAAATATTTTCTCTTGCCCAACACCGCCGGCTGCTACACCGCCGACGAAGCCATCCGTGCCGCTCGCCTGGGCCGCGAAGTCGGCCTTTCCGATTGGGTGAAGCTCGAAGTGATCGGCGATCAGGCCACGCTTTATCCCGACGTGCAAGCCACGCTCGAAGCCACGCGCGTGCTGGTAAAAGAAGGCTTCACCGTGCTCCCTTACACTTCCGACGATGTGGTCTATGCCAAGCGATTGCTCGATGCTGGTGCGGCTGCCATCATGCCGCTCGGCGCTCCGATTGGAAGCGGTCTGGGCATCCAGAATCAGGCCAGCATTCGCATCCTGCGAGAGGTGGTCACCGGCGTTCCGCTCATCGTGGACGCGGGCGTGGGCACGGCCTCCGATGCGGCCATCGCGATGGAACTCGGCGCCGACGCGGTCCTTATGAACACGGGCATCGCTGGCGCGCAAGATCCCGTTCTCATGGCCGAAGCCATGCACCACGCGGTGCTGGCTGGTCGCCAAGCGTATCTTGCGGGCCGCATGGCGAAAAAACTCTACGCCACTGCCAGTTCTCCGCTGGAGGGCGTGGTGCGCTAGCTCGGCGGGGTGCGGCAGCTCAAGGACTTGCGGAATCCAGAATTTTCCACGCAACAAAAAAGGGCGGCCAATCGGCCGCCCGCGTCACTGCCAACTGTTACGGAAACCTCAGAGCATCTTCACGTTTTCGACGTGGATGGAACTGGCGTCCACATGCCCAGTCACGGCCACGTGGTGTCCTTCATGCCCTTTGAGCGCATCGGGATTCGACACGGTCAAAACTTTTTGATCGCCGTCGGTCACGACCACCATCTTCGCACCTGCGGCAAGGCACTTCTTGGTGCAGGCCTCGGCGCTGGCGTTCGCGCCCTTCGCGGCGCATTTGTCGTCGACCACATAGCCATTAACAGTGGTGGCTTTCCCCATATCGTCGAACGCCATCACCGTTATCGCACAAACAAAACACAACAGGATGCAGATCAGCAGCACTTTTCTCATGGGCGGTTTTCTCCTTGACTGGTTATTCAGAAACTGGTTATTCAGGCTGCGGCTTCGAGCCGCGAGTTCTTGGTGGGATCGTCTCCGTCCGCGGCTCACCGCGAGCCCGCAACGTTCTTCTGCGACCCGTTGGAAATCACATCTCTGTGCCTGATTGTGAAAGATGCAACGGAACTATACCACAGGGAAACTGCGGGTGTTGTCAAGGCGGCGACGGAGCTGAAGCGAGTGCTCCGAAGCTTTCGCCGCGCGGGCATACTGGGAACGGAAACTTTCACTTCCGGGCGGAACGATTGTTCGGCGCTGGAGGAGGATTTGCGGGGGTGGGCGGAACATACACATACTCGCCTGGCCGCGCGTAGTGCAATTGCTCGCGGGCTTCCTTCTCGATCGCTTTTTCGTCCGTCTTCAATCCCTGAATCTGCTGTGTGTAGCGGCCGTTTTCCATCTGCATCTGGCCGATTTGCTTTTGTAACCCATGGTATTCGGCCCGCTTTTGCCGGTAGACGACCATGCCGTTGGCGCCAAACATAACATGCACCAACAGTGAGCCGGCCAGCAGGGCGACGGCGGTAGTCGCGATGCGCCGCCGCAAGGTATATATCCGCAGCCAGACCGGTCGCACGGTTTCAACACAAGGCGCGATCCACGAAGCAATCAGCTTCCTGATCCAAATCATGATCCGAGTCCCAATCCAAGTCTTGATCGAGGACCAGGCCAGCGCCTCGTCCTGCGGACCTTTCCCAGCGACCGCGCGCAGCCCATCCTTCGGTCGCGCGAAGTTCTTGATCCGGGAAATGTTTTTTACTCGAAAATCCATTGCTTGGCTGTCGCGCTCAATTTTTCCAAATCTTGTTCACTGCGCGCTTCTGAATACACTCGTACCACGGGTTCCGTTCCAGAAAGCCGGTAACACACCCAGGAGCCGTCGTCGAAGATTAGTTTCAATCCGTCGGTGCGAACCACCCCGCGCACCGCGCGTCCCGAGAATTCGCGCGGATCAGACCGTACCTTTTCAGTGAACTTGGCCTTCACCTCGGGCGTCAAGCGGAAGTTCTCCCGCTGCGGATAAAAGGAACCAACATGGTTACACACCGCCTTCAATTGCTCTCCCAGAGATTTGCCCCGGCGCGCGACCATCTCGCAACACAGCAATCCGGCCAGAACCCCGTCTTTTTCCGGCACGTGATGGCGGATCGACAGTCCCGCGCTCTCCTCGCCGCCGATCGCGATCTTATCCTGCATGATCAATTCGCCAATGTACTTGAAACCTACCGGCGTTTCGTAAAGTTCAACGCCGCGCGCTTTGGCGATTGCGTTGATCAAGTTCGTGGTCGCAACCGATTTTGCCACACCGTTTTTCCAGCCGCGGCTCTCCACAAGGTAATCGAACAGCAGCGCAATGATGTAATTCGGCTGCAGGAAAGTTCCGTCCGCATCTACGATGCCAAAACGGTCGGCGTCGCCGTCGGTAGCAATGCCGATTTGCGCATTCGTCTCCCGCATTTTCGCGCGCAAGTCCTCCAGTAGGTGATCGTCCGGCTCGGGCGCGTGGCCGCCGAAAAGCACATCGCGGCAATCGTGCACGGTGGCGACCTGAACCCCGGCCTCGCGCAAAAGCTCGTCTGAATATCCCCGCGCCGCGCCCCACATGGGATCGAACGCCACGCGCAGATTGGCCTTGCGGATCACATCGAGATCCACGATCTCGCGCAGCCGCTTCAAGTACATCGGCTTGGGGTCGAGAATTTCTCCGCCGTCTTCCGCGCCTTTCTGCGCCGGCGTGTCTTTCATCGCGTCACCCGCCGGATCGCTTTGATCTCCGGCCGCAATCTCTGCCTCGATCTTCTTCGTTACCTCGGGCAGAGCCGGGCAGCCGTCGGGCGTCGAGAACTTGATGCCGTTGTACTCCGGCGGATTGTGCGAAGCAGTAAAGTTGATGACCCCGTCTGCCTTGGTTTGGACGACGGCATAAGCGAATGCCGGAGTGGGCGCGGCTTCGGCGACCACCAGCGGGATAATCCCATGACTCGCCAGAATCTCCGCGGCCATGGAACAGAAAATCTCGCCGAGAAACCTGGGATCGCGCCCCACGATCACTCGCGCGCCGCGCGGCTTCTGCGAGACGACGTAGCGTGCGATTCCACAGACCGCGCGGCGCACGTTGGCGAAGGTAAACTCTTCCGCCATCACCGCCCGCCAGCCCGATGTGCCAAACTTGATCTGCGTTAGCATGTGAAGACACCTCTCAGGCGTCGCGTCTACGTCTGCGTAAGTCCCGGAAGTTCGGCCTCGCTGACGGCTGAGAGCCGAAGGCTGATTCTATATGACCGACAAACGAATCGTCCTCACCACGGCAGGCTCTGAAGACGAAGCCCGCAAAATCGCACGCCGCCTCGTGGAGCGGCAACTCGCCGCCTGCGTAAACATTCTCTCGCCGGTGCATTCGATTTATCGCTGGAAAGACAAAATAGAAGAAGGCCGCGAGTGGATGCTGATCGTCAAGACAACGGCCGCGGCTTTCGGCCAGGTCCGCGAAGCAATCATGGAAATTCATTCCTACGAACTTCCGGAATGCATCTGCCTGCCCATTGAAGATGGATCTGAGGACTATCTGGCCTGGATCGCGGAATCAGTTTCCATTGAGGAGTAGGGAAATCCGCGGCTACGAAGTTAGTTCAGATCGCGGCCAGCGCCTGATCCAGATCCTCAAGAATATCGTTGACGTCCTCGATGCCCACCGAGATGCGCACCAATCCGTCGGTGAGGCCGATGGCTTTGCGTCCTTTTTCGCCCAGCGCCGCATGGGTCATGGTCGCGGGATGAGAGATCAAAGTCTCCACTCCGCCAAGCGACTCTCCGAGCGAGCACACGCTCAGCTTCTTGAGCATCCGGTTCGCGTTTTTGAGCGAGCCGGTTTCAAACGTGATCATCGCTCCGAAGCCGCTCATCTGCCGCTTGGCCAACTCGTGCTGTGGATGGTCCGGCAGTCCCGGATAAAACACTTGCTTCACTTTTTTGTGCTGAGCCAGAAAATCGGCAACTACGCGCCCGCTGCGGCCGTGGATCTCCATGCGCGCAGCCAAGGTCTTGACGCCGCGCAGCACCAGCCAGCACTCAAAAGGAGAAAGAATCGCTCCCACCGCTTTTTGCAAGAAGGCGAGCTTCTCAGCTTGCTCCGGCCTGGTGCAGACCACGACACCGCCCAGCCCGTCGCTGTGCCCGTTCAGAAATTTCGTGGTCGAGTGCACCACCAGATCCGCGCCCAGCGCAATCGGCTGCTGGAAGTAAGGAGACATGAAAGTATTGTCGACGACGAGCTGGGCATTTTTGCGGCGGCAAATCTTGCCGATCGCGGCGAGGTCGCTTAGCCTCATCAGCGGATTCGTCGGAGTTTCCACATACACCATGCGCGTATTCTTGCGCAGGGCACGCTCCACATTGTTCGCATCCGACGTATCGACGTAGGAAAATTCCAGGCCGAATCCGGTCAGAACCTGGTTGAACAGGCGCGGCGTTCCGCCATAAAGATCGTTGCCGCAGACCACGTGATCGCCCGCCTTGAGCATGGTCGCAACGGCATGGATGGCCGCCATTCCGCTGGCAAACACGGGAGCGGCGATACCGCCTTCGAGCGACGCCAAATTCTGCTCGAGGCGGGTGCGGGTGGGGTTCGACACGCGCGAGTATTCGTAGCCCTTGTGCTCGCCAATCCCCTGCTGCACATAGGTCGACGTTGCGTAGATGGGAACGGTGACTGCGCCGGTCAAAGGATCGGGCTCTTGCCCATGGTGAATGGCGCGCGTGGCGAAACCGGGCTGCTTGGTGGCTTTCATATGTGTTCTGATTTGGGAAGTTATGGGATCGGATACCCCCCCCACCCCCCGGTATATTAGAATCATCGACTTAGCGGGAAAACGCGAAATGATCCAATGGGCTCAACGAGTTACGGGTAAAATATTATTAACAAAGGACTTACTCGACCTCAGCGGCAAGTTCTTGCGCCGCTTGGCGGCTAACAAAAGGATTTCACCTCATTGAGGTTGGAGTCAAGGGCAATTGGCCAAGACTCCGCAATTACCTGTTCAAATCCCGCCCTCAAAAATTTTCTTCGACAAATAGCGCTCGGCTGAATCGGGAATGATCGTGACCACGCGCTTGCCGGCTCCAAGCCGCCGCGCTACCTGCAAGGCTCCGAACACCGCAGCTCCTCCGCTGGACCCAGACAGCACGCCTTCCAGCGCGGCCAATTGTTTCACGGTGTCGAAGGCCTGCTCATCATTGGCCATGATCACCTCGTCGCATACCGAACCGTCAAACGTCTTCGGAATAAAGCTGTTGCCAATTCCTTCCACCTTGTGCGGACCTGCCGGGCCGCCGCCGAGCACCGAACCCTGGGTTTCCACGGCGAAGGTTTGCACTCCGGGAGCATATTTCTTCATATAGCGGGCGACTCCGGTGAAGGTTCCGCAGGTGCCGCAACCGATGGCCACGGCATCGATTCTTCCATCCATTTGTTCGAAGATTTCGCGGGCGGTGGTTTCGTAGTGATAGTCAGGATTGGCGGGATTCTCAAACTGTCCAGCCATAAATGCTTCCGGATCGCCGGCCACAAGCTCTTTGGCGCGCCGAATTGCGCCCCGCATACCCTCATCGTCGGGGGTGCGCTCCACCACCGCTCCCAGGGCTCGCATGATGATCACTTTCTCCTGAGAAAAGCCCTCGGGCACGAAAAGCTTCACCTTGTAACCACGGTTCACTCCGATCAGGGCCAGGCCAATGCCGGTGTTTCCCGCGGTCGCTTCCACAATGGTGCCGCCCGGCGCCAGCTTGCCTTCCTGCTCCGCCCGCCGGATGATGCCAATCGCAGCGCGGTCTTTCACGCTGCCGCCCGGATTCAGATACTCGAGCTTGGCAAATACGTCCGCCGAGCCGGGTGGAACCAGCCGCTTGAGCTGCAACATAGGAGTGTCGCCGACCAGTTGAGTAATGTCGTCGGCAACGCGCAGGAGCGACACTTCAGAATTCTTGGTGAGCACATTACAGCGTAAGCGGGAAAGTTCTCAATCGTCAATCGCATCGCACGTTCGCGGTTACCATCGTCACACTCGCTTTCGTCATTCTTGACCTTCTTGCAGTTCAAGGTCTGGCCCAACTTGCCGATTGCAAAGTTAAGAGAGCAATCGAAGGGACTGGCATGTGGCGGCGAACCGTCGTAGTGGTTTTCGTCTGTCTGGGTGCAGGACAGGTCTTATCGAACGCGCAGGAATTCAAGCTGTTTGACCGCACGGTGCAGGTCCACGGATTCGTCTCCCAGGGATTTGTCTACACAAATGACAACAATTGGCTGACCATGGACACCAGCCAAGGGAGTGCGGCTTTCACTGATTTCGGGCTGAATGTGTCCGCCCCGGTAACCGATAAGCTGCGCGTGGGCGCGCAAGTCTACGACCGCAACCTCGGACAACTCGGCCAATACCATCCCTCTCTGGACTGGGCGGTCGTGGATTACCGATTCAAGAGCTGGTTCGGGGTTCGTGGAGGCAAAGTGAAAACCACACTGGGTCTCTATACCGACACTCAGGACGAGGATTTCCTCCGCGTCTTTGCCCTGCTTCCGCAAAGCGTTTATCCCACCGATCTGAGAGAGGCCACGATCGCGCACCTCGGCGGCGATATCTATGGCAGGCTTTCCCTCAAGCGCCATCTGGGCGAATTTCTCTACACGGCCTATGCCGGGCATCGCAGCGACAGTATCTATAGCGGCTATCCGTATTACTTCAGCAGTTTCGGAGCTCATATTACGAGCTATGGTGGGCTGCAGTACGGCGCGGATCTTCGCTGGAACACTCCGCTCAAGGGTCTTCTAATTGGAGCATCGCGGATGAATGAAGACATCACCGGCAAGGGCTCAGCGATAAACGCCTTTAATCCCGGGGCAGGGTTAGTGCCCTACTCTGAGGCCTCGAAAGCCGACTGGATCAATCAGTTTTACGGCGAGTACACCGTGGGCAGATTGCGGATCGACTCGGAGTATCGCCGTTACTGGCGCAATCAGGAACTCTTCAGCGGCACCTCTGAAAGCTTCGCCGACGTTCGCGGTTGGTACGTCTCCGGCGCATACCGGATTTGCAAACGGCTTCAAATCGGGTCCTACTACTCTCGCTACACGGTCACGAACGTCGTGGCTGGCGCCCTCTCAGCCTTTTATCCTCCGGCAACTGACACCAGTCTGCCCGCCGATCACGATTACGATAAAGTCATCACGGGGCGGGTCGACCTGAACAAATTCTGGAACGTGAAAATTGAAGGTCACTTCATGAATGGCTATGGCAGCGGCCCGTACCCGAACGGATTCTACACGCAGGTGAACCCCCAGGGTTTCAAGACCGATACCAATGCTCTGGTGGTGAGGACCAGTGTGTACTTCTAAGCAGAATGAAATGCCTAACCTTACTCCTCGTTGGCGCCGGGTTGATGCGCTTCGCGTCAGCCGACGCCCTGGCTGGCGACATCAAGGTGATCGCCAATTCCAGCGTGAAGGCGGATGTGATTACCGCAGTGGAACTCAAAAGAGTCTTTCTGGAGCAGAACAACTCGCTTGGCGACGGAACCCATGTCGAACCGGTACTCGAGAAGGATGGGCCCGTCCATGAAGCCTTCCTGCAAGAGTTCCTGGGCAGAACCGACGACGACTTGCAGACGTATTACCGCGCGCTGGTGTTCACGGGCAGAGGATCCATGCCGAAAGAGCTCGACTCCGATGCTGAAGTCGTGGCCTACGTAGCCAAAACCAGAGGCGCGCTCGGCTATGTAAGCACGGCAACCAGCGTGGAAGGGGTGAAGATTTTGGCCATCGTCCCCGCCGGGAATGCCGCCCATCGAACCCTGATTACGCGCGTCGAGCCGGAATATCCGGAGACTCTGAAATACCTCAACATCGGCGGAACTGTGCGCCTGCAGGTAACCATTTCGGCCAAGGGCAACGTCGAGAAGGTCGAGGTGCTAGGAGGCAATCCAATTCTAGCCGAGTCTGCCATATCCGCCGTAAAGCAATGGGTTTATACCGCCGGCCATTCGCGCATCACGGTGGAGGAAAGTATCCTATTCGGTTCGCACCCCTGAAAACGCTGTCTGACGCTGCCTGACTCTTACCTGCTTCCTGATGCCGTCGGTTGGGGACCGGCATAGTAGCCGCTCTTGGTCCGCACTACCATCTTGCCGTGCCCTTTCGCCTTTGCCTCCAACCGAATGGTGCGGAAGTCGCCTGCGCCTTTGGGATTGGTCGCCTTGTAGCCGATGGTGTACTGGTTGCGGATGTCGTGCGCCACTTGCCGGCTGATCTCGTCCACTTCATCGAGGGTCTTGGGAAAAAATGCCAGGCCGCCGGTTCGCTGCGCGATCAGTTCCAAGGCCCGCCGAGCACGCTTGGGATGCTCTTCGTCGCCCAGAATTCCAATGGCATATACCGAGGGACCGTTTTCCACTTGCAACTGCTTCACCGCCTGTTCCAAAGTCTCGCGGCTGGCGTTATCTTCTCCGTCGGTCACCACGAACAGGACTTTCCTTTCCAGCTTGGCGTTCTTAAGGTTCTCGGCCGAAGCCACCACGGCTTCGTAAAGCGCCGTTCCGCCTTTGGCGTCGATTTTCTCCAGGGCATCCTTCAACTTCAACAAATCGTTGGTGAAGTCCTGGTCCAGATAGTACTCGTCGTTGAAATTCACGACGAACACTTCGTCCTGCGGATTGCTCGAGCGCACCAGGTTCAGCGCCGCCTGGTTGACCTTGGCACGCTTTTCCCGCATGGATCCCGAATTGTCGATCACGATGCCCATGGCCACGGGAATGTCCTCGTGGCGAAACGAAACGATGCTCTGGGGTTTGCCATCCTCGAACACGGTGAAGGCATTCTTATCGAGGTCAGTCACAATGCGCTGCTTGTCGTCGATCACGGTCGCGTGCAGCAAAACCTCGTCCACATCCTTGCGGATAACAAACGTACCGTTGTCGCTGGGAGCCTGCTGATGGCCGCTGCCGGCACCAGGTTCCGCACTGGCACCCATTTGTGAACCCGCTTGTGAGTTAGCGGCCTGGAGATTCCAGAATTGCGCGTAAGAAGACGGCGTGGCTGGAAACTGAGCGTCCGAAGGCTGCGACAGATGGGGCTCAGCCGATTGCGCCGACGCGGGGACGGGGAGTCGCACCCCAGCCCAGGTAGCCCACATCAGAAGGAGAAAAACGACTGCGGCCCGCTTATTCCTGTGGCCCGTAGTATCCCGTCCTGGCATACACCCGTAGAGGCGGCAATCCTTTCGGCGGAAGTAACTTCACTTTTATCTTACGCCATTTGCCGTCCCGCACTACCTTAGTTGGACGGTAGCCCAGCACATATTGGTTGCGCAGTTCGATGCCGATCTTGGTGGCCACGTCGGCCAGGTCGTTGGGATTATCAATAGTGAAGGCCCGCCCGCCCGTCAACTCCGTGATTTCGCTCAGCAATTCCGGACCCAGCCGCTCTTCCTGGGAAGCGAAGTAACGGTCGTAAATGCCGATGGCATAGACCATTACATCCGCTTCCTTCACCATGGCCTTGATCTCGCCTTCGGTGTAGCGGCTGTGATTGTCGCCTCCATCGGAGATGATAAGCAGCGCCTTCTTGGCGTACTTGGCCTGCCTCATTTTGCTGACGCCCATGTAGATCGCATCCAGCAGCGCAGTCCGCTTCCTCGGGACCGCGTAGATGAGCTTGTTCTGGATCTCATCCACCGAACTGGTGAAATCGCTCACTTCTTCGGGCTCATCGGAGAACGTGATCATGAAAAATTCATCTTGCGGATTCGCGGTCTTGAAGAACTCAACCACCGCGTCTTTGGCGCGCTCCATCTTGCTGCTCATGCTGCCGCTGGAGTCGAAGATCACTCCCAGCGATACGGGAGCATCCTCGCTCGAAAATGTCCTGATCTCCTGTGCCGCGCTGCCTTCGAAGAGCTGAAAGTTCTGCTTCTCCAGTCCGGTTACCAGGCGATTCAGCGGGTCCGTGATGGTGACCGGCACCAGCACCAGGTCCACATCCACTTTCATGGGGCGGACGCGGGTGCTCAGCGAAGCCGGCGTCACTAAGCTCTGCTTCGCGACCTCATCGGCCGCCGAGCCGTTCGCCGCATCCTTCGCGGCGTCGCGGGGCACGACGTGAACGTCATTGACGTCGGTCTGCGCCCAGGCCGCTGTCGTTAGACCGTTCAGCAGACAAAGAGAAAAAAGCCAGCACAGGAACGCCCGGCCAGAGACCGTCCAGAGAAAATGACGAGTGGCCATCTTGCGCAACGATGTGGGACGTGGTTCCCAGGTTTGAACCAACGAGGATCTGCGAACAAAAGCGACGACCAAGGCCGGGGATCGGGGAGACCGACGCCGACGATTCAGGCGGGTCATGGATCACCTCATCTTGGGCGGATAGTACCACAGCTTTGCGCGCGCATTGCCACAATATTTGTCAAAACTGTGTCACGCGGTCTCATTTAAGAAACAGGTTGCATTATCTTGCAAAGATCTAAGCTCTGAGTCCCATCGCGGGCCTGATCACTCGCTTCCACCCAGTTTCTTGCTGCGCACTTGTTACAATCAAAACTTCCCATGGCTCAGATTCTTCCCTTTCGCGCCTTCCGTTACGATCCCCAACAGGTCTTGCCTGCCCAGGCCGTGACCCAACCCTATGACAAGATCACTTCCGCGATGCAGGATCGCTACTACGCGGCCAGCCCTTACAATCTGGTGCGGATCATCTTGGGCCGAAGCGAAAATGCTGACAATAGGGCAAACAATGTATATTCCCGCGCGGCCGCCGGCTTCCGCGAGTGGCGGCAAAAGGGCATCCTTCGCCAGGATTTACTGCCTGCGATCTACGCCTACTCCCAGCGGTTCACTGCCCCCGGCGCGAACGCTGAACTCGAACGCCGCGGCTTCATCGCCTTGGGCCGCCTCGAAGATTATTCCGCCGGTGTGATCTTCCGCCACGAGCAAACTCTGGCCAAACCCAAGGCCGACCGCCTCGACCTGCTCCGCGCCACCCGCGCCCATTTCGGCCAGCTTTTCATGGTTTATGAGGACTCCGGAGAGATCGATTCTCTGCTTTCACCCAGCGGCGATCCCGCCATTTCCGTCACGGATGAATACGGGGTGCTTCACCGCGTCTGGCCAATCTCCGATTCCGGCGTGATCGATTCCGTTCGCGAAAAAATGCGCGATAAGAAGCTCATCATCGCCGACGGCCATCACCGCTACGAAACCGCGCTCACCTATGCCAAGGAGCGCCGCGCCGCCGAACCGTCTTCGCCCAAGTCCATGGCAAAATCCACTTCGGATCAATCGCAACCTCCGTTCGAGTTCGCGATGATGACCTTCATCAACATGAACAGCCCAGGCTTGGTCATTCTTCCTACGCACCGCGTCGTGCATGGCCTGAGTTCGTTCTCCCCGGAGGACTTTCGCGCCTCCAGCCGCACCTTCTTCGATGTAGAAGAGGCTGACCCGTCGGTGGACGCGGCCCATGCTGCCGTCATCCTGCGCGAGGCCGGCCGCTGCGGAACCGCGTTGCTGGCCGTTGCCGCCAACCGCGCCTTCCTGCTGCACAAGCCTCATGCCACGGGATCGCCGGTGTTTTCCGGCTTCTCGCTGCGCCAGCAAGCGCTCGACGTGGTGCAACTGCATCAGTGTTTGCTGCAGGGAGTGCTGCACCTTTCGGAAGAATCCATCCGCAATCAGCAGAACATTTCTTATGTGCGCGACGCCGCCGAGGCCTTATCGCGGGTGCGTGCCAGCAACGGCGCCCGCGCCGATATCGCCTTCCTGATGAATCCCTGCCGCATGGCGCAGGTGCGCGACGTTGCTTTCGCCGGCGAAGTTCTGCCGCAGAAATCCACCGATTTCTATCCCAAGCTCCTGAGCGGACTGACCATCTATGCGCTGGATTAGCTGGAGCCGGGTTAACGGGCGATGGATTAGCGGGAGCCGGATGGGCCGCAGCCGGATTCGCGGGAGACTGCCTCTGCGCGTCAGCTCTCTCATCCTGCTGACTGCGTTTCTCCTGCACGGGGCTTCTTCCGAGAAGCGGCTCGCGGTCTATTCCACCGCCGCCAATTATTCGCTGCCCGTCGTGCAGCGCGACGGCCGCGATTACGTCGGCTTGCTCGAACTTCTCGATCCGCTGGGCGCGGTCAATGCCAAGGCCGTCGGGCCGCGCTGGCGTCTGCGTTACAACAACGTTTTCGGCGAGTTCACCGCCGGCCAGAGCCACGCCCGCATCCAGGGACGCGATTTTGATCTCTCGGCAAGATTCGAACTCGATAACGGACGTGGCCTGGTTCCCGTCGCTTCGCTGGCTTCCCTTTTGCCGCGCATTCTCGGTGGTCCCGTAACCCTGCACGAAGATTCGGCACGTCTCTTCATCGGCAACATTGCTACGCACTTCACCGCCTCGGTCGCCGGGGACGATCCCTCGCATCTGGTATTTCGCTTTACTTCGCCGGTCAATCCGACCATCGCCGCCGAACCCGGCAAACTGCGCATGACCTTCACCCGCGAGCCGCTCACCGCGCCCGCGTCGCCCACGCTCACCTTCGGCAGTACGAGCTTTCCTTCGGCAACTTACTCAGAGAACAACGGCGCCGCCGAAATTACCGTCAGCACCACCCTGCCACTAATGGCCAGCTTCAGCAACAATGGCCGCACCATCACCCTTGGCCCAGCGTCCGTCCAGCAGACCGCAGCAACGGCAACCAGAGGTTCTATAGCAGCCCAACCAACCGCCAACTCCGCTGCGCCGCAGACCAGCACCGTGATTCCGCCTCAAGCGGCTGCTGCGTCCGCTTCCGCGCCTGCCATCGCGCGCCGCTACTTCGCCGTCATCGACGCCAGCCACGGCGGCGACGACCGCGGCGAAACTCTCAGCACTACGCTTGCTGAAAAGGACGTCACTGTCGCCTTCGCGCGCCGCCTGCGCCAGGAGCTCGAAAATCGAGGCATCTCCACTCTCGTCCTGCGCGATTCCGACGCCAACGTTTCTCTCGACGATCGTGCTTTCTATGCTAACTCGTTCCACGCTGCCGTTTACGTCGCTCTGCACGCAGCTTCCAGCGGCCACGGAGTACGCGTCTATACCGCGCTGATTCCCTACGGCAGCGACGATCGCGGTCCCTTCCGTTCCTGGACTACGGCGCAGTCGTCCTATCTCCCCGTCAGTGAAACCGCCGCGGCCAGCGTGGCCACAGAACTAAAAAAGCAAAATGTTCCGGTTCGCGCGCTGAGCGCGCCTCTTCGCCCCTTAAACAGCGTGGTCACCGCCGCCATCGCCGTCGAAGTGGCACCCCAGGCATCGGACGTCGCGCAACTCATGTCTCCCGATTATCAGCAACTCGTCGTCAGCGCCGTGGCCAACGGCATCGCCGCCGTGCGCGACAAGCTGGGAGCCACGCCATGATTCCCCGCCATCTTTTTATCGGTGTTGCCGTCCTGCTCCTGGCCGCGCTGGGCATGAGCCTTTATGTCTGGAACATGCGCGGACGCGCCGCCGCCGTCCCGGTCACCTCCAGCGACACGCGCCCCGTAGTCGCTCCCGTTGCCGGACCTACCGAGAACATTTCTTTATTCGTGGCCTACGACGATGTGGGTGTACTCAACTCGCAGGCAGCGCAGATTCCGCTGCCCTCCGGCCGGCAACAGCGCGCTGAAGAATTGCTGCGTGCCCTGTTGGCGATTTATCTCGACAAATCTTCGCCTCACCGTCTCGCGCCCGGTTCGGAAGTACGCAGCGTCTATCTCGTCGACCCCGGACTTGCCGTCATCGACGTCAACGCCGCCTTTGCCGACGGTCACCGCTCCGGCGTGCTGGTCGAGGAGTTGACCGTCGCGTCTCTGATTCGCACGCTCTCGGCCAATCTCCCCGGCATTCTCAGAGTGAAAATTCTGGTGGAAGGAAAAGAACGCGAAACCCTCGCCGGCCACGCCGACTTGAGCAACTTCTTCGAAGTCTCGTCGGTGAACCAGCTTACCTCGCAGCTGCAGTCGACGCCGTAATCTTGGGCGGAGCGGCCCGCCCGGCCTTTTACAGCGCACCGTCACTGCTGCGCTTTTCGCTGCAATAGCGGGATCACCCTGTCCAGTTCATTCTTGAAATCGCCGTATACCCTCTCCAAAGCTCTATAAGCATCATTCCTGTGCCGTGGGTAGTCCCGCGCGAAATCTCCACGGACGAGTGCCATCGCAATCAGTCCCTTGCTCTCGAAGGCTTGGAGAGTGAATGCGTTTGTTTTTTCGCGCAGCCCCTCGCAGAGCGGCTCGCCCTTAAGATCGTAGAAACGGTCCCCGATTTTTTCCTGGAATTTCTTGTGCTCGAATTCTGCCAGCAGGCGCCGCAAGACCTCCTCAGACGACTGCCCCTCTCGCGTAGCGTCCGCTATTTCGTTCATCCAACCCTCAAGAGTCTTCCGAAGCTGCAGGCAGGCCGAATAAGCGTCTCGCGACGCTTTCGCTCTTTGCTCCCGTCGCTGCTTCCAGCGCTCTACCGCGTACGTGACGGCCCCACCAGCTACAACGCTCCCGGCAGCGATCGCGACTTCTACAACTATGCGTAAGTGTTCAGGCGACTGCATATGAACCCTCCTATTCCGCGCTTGAACGTTAGCGACGGGCGGAATTATGCCATGAGCGGGAATATCGAGGAAGGTCTTTGCGAGACGGGCCGGTCAGGGCAGGGTCCTCCAGAAACGGTGCCATAGCGGCGATCCGCCGCGGGACGGCGTTGCTACTGAGGTTTGTCCCAGCCTCGCACTCGCGGCCACCAACGCCTCGCGTTCCGGCAATACGCTTCGTAGTCCGCTCCGAATTTCTTGCGCAACGTCGGCTCTTCGTAAAAGACCACAAACAGATGTACGCCGAAGGCAACCGCTGCAATGGCCGCGATCGCTACCGGGTCGGCGTGACCTAAAATTACCCACAGCCCGATCCACCCCGATGCGAAGCCCACGTACATGGGGTTCCGCACGTAGCGGTAGAAACCCACCACCACCAATCGCTGTGGCGGGGCAACCGGCACAGGCGTTCCGTGTCCCGTCCAACCGAAATCCCAAATGCAACGCAGGGCAACGGCAAATCCCAGCACTGACGGAACCGCTGCCAGCCATCGCCAACGTGCCGCACCCGCCATTTCCACTCTGAGACCGAGCCATTGCGGCAACAGCCAGAACCACAAGGCGAGAAACGCCGCGCCCACTGCCAGCGAGGCGACCGCCGTCAGCCAGCGATTGCCATGGCCGGCCGCTGGAGCACTCGTAGACTGCGCATTCGTCATCATTTTCTTGGCCCTCTATATACGCTTACGACGCCGAAGTGCGGAGGGTTACGGAATTCTGACGTGAGGCCGCCCGACTAATCCACCTTCTCGGCTACCCACCTCGACACCGCCGTTGCCAGCTTGCGCGGGGTAAAGCGAATCGATTCCGCCACCAGCCAGTTACGCGCTCCAGAGATCACCAAGGTTCGCCCTGCCATCATTCCGCGATAGCCATCTCGAGCCACGGTCTCCGCCTTCATCGCGCCGATTTTCTTGAACAGGCGCGAGCTCTCCATATTGGCCCGTTTCTGGAAGCCGGTATCGGTCGCGCCGGGACAAAAGCAGGTTACGGTCACGCCCGATCCGCTCACCTCATTGGCCAGCGCCTCGGAGAACGAAAGCACGTAAGCCTTGGTCGCGTAGTACACGGCCATCAGCGGCCCCGGCTGAAATGCCGCCGTGGAAGCCACATTCATGATCCGCCCGCTGCGCCGCGCCAGCATCGGCGGAAGCAACAGCCCGGTCAGGTGCGTGAGCGCCGTAATGTTGAGCTGGATCTGCCCCAGGATTTCGTTCTCGGCCATGGCGGAAAATTCTCCGAATGCGCCGAAGCCGGCGTTGTTGATCAGCATCTCGACCGCCATGCCCTCGCGCTGCAGCCGATCGAACAGAACCTTCGCCGCCCCAGCTTCGGCCAGATCCAGCGCATACGTCTTCACCCGGACTCCGAACTGGCCTTCAAGTTCAGCCGCAATTCGACCGAGTTTGTCGCCGCTGCGAGCCACCAGCAGCAGGTTGCAATGGTCACGAGCCAAAAGTTTTGCCAGTTCGTATCCGATGCCGCCGGACGCACCGGTGATGAGAGCAGTTTGGTTTGAGGATTGCATAGCCAACCTCTGAGTATCCTAAACGGAGAATCCCAAAACCCGAAAGCCGAAGCAAGAAGCCCAAAGCCCGAAGCCTGCACGGCCCGTCCCACATGTCCCGATTCGACGTGCAGTGCCGAACCGATTGCGGAGTCGATTTCTCCCATCAAAAACTGCCGGCATCGCATCTTCAACTCCCGGATCGCAGCCGATAGATGCATTGGTGATCTTATGTCAGTGGGTCGAACGGCGTTTTTTTCTCCGCAAGTAGCTCTGTTCCTGCTCTCCAGCCTGCTGCTTCCCGCTGCCGTCGCCCAAACCGCGCTGGATGCTGCACATATGAATGATGTTCATATCACGCCTCGCACCGGCGCCGCCTTGGCCACCGCCAGTCTGGGCGCTGCCGCCCCGCTGATTCGCCAGAGCGTAGATCTGGTTCTGGTTCCGGTTAGCGTTACCGACGCCATGGAACGTCTGGTGATCGGCCTCCGCCAGGAAAACTTTAGCGTCCTTGACGGCAAGCAGGCCCAGCAAATCAAGCACTTCTCCCGCGAAGATGCTCCCCTCTCGGTCGGCATCATCGTCGACTTGAGCGGCAGCATGAAAAACAAAATAGACCGCGCCCGCGAAGCCGTCACCCAGTTCTGCGAGGAAGCCAACCTGCAGGATGAGTTTTTTCTGATCACGTTTTCCAACCAGCCTCACCTCGTCACCGATTTCACCCGCCCCGAAGAAATCGAGCAGCAGCTTTTGTTTGCGCGTGCTGGCGGTCAAACCGCCCTCCTCGATGCAATCTATATGGGATTGCGAAAAATGCGCGAAGCGAAATATGGCAAGAAGGCCCTGCTCATCATTTCCGACGGCGGCGATAACCACAGCCGCTACGGCGAGGGCGAATTGAAAGCGGCCGTCAAGGAAGCCGACGTAATGGTTTACGCCATTGGCACCTTCGACCGCTATTTTTCTACCGAGGAAGAAAGTTTGGGGCCGGAGCTGCTGTCGAACCTCGCGGAAGTCACCGGCGGACGAGCTTTTGTCCTGGAAAACCCCAATGCCATGCCGGACTTGGCCCGCCGCATCGGAACCGAACTCCGCACCCAGTACGTGCTCGGCTATCGTCCCGAGCAAGTCCCGCGCGATGGCAAATGGCACAAGATCAGCGTGAAGTTGAAGCTGCCGAAGCGCTTGAAGTCACTTCGTGCACATGCGAGAACGGGATACTACGCCGCCAGCGCTGAACCCCACGATGTCACCGCCTCGCGCTGAAACATCGGAATACTGCGAATACGGCACAAGAGCGCAAACACGCGCACAAACTCTAAGGGCGCGGACAGAAATGCCCGCGCCCTGACAGTGTCCCAAGAGTGTCCTGAGAAAACTTACGCGCCCACCAACGCCGACTCAACCCCGTAGATCGAGTGCCACGAAGTCGCCGCCTTCAGCTTGTCGTTCACGTTGTTGATGTTCTTCACGCCTTCGGTCTCCAGCCACTTGCGGAACGCCGCTGCTCCCTGCTTGGCGTACACCGGGATACCGTCTTTCCAGGTCGCACGGCCGCACAATACGCCGTTGAACTTCACTCCCGATTCCCCCGCCAGTTCCAGCGTCTCGCTGAATTCCGCGTTGCTCACCCCGGCCGAAAGATAAATAAACGGCTTGGTGGCCACGCTCGCCGCTTTGTGGAACAGGTCGATCGCTTCTTTCTTGGAATACGCCTTCTCTCCGCCAAACGACTTCGTGCCTTCAACGAATTTCATGTTCACCGGGACTTCAACCTTCAGCACGTCCACTCCATAGCGGTCTTTGCTGAACTCCCGCATGCTCTCGGTAACGATGTGCGGTTTCTTCTTCGCATATTCAAGACCTTTTTCGTCCGCGCCCTCGTCGTAACCCACAAACTCAAGAAAGTACGGGATGTCATTGGCGCGGCATTCATCGCCGATGCGCTCCACCCACGCGTGCTTCTTGTCGTTAACGTCTTTGGAATCGTTCGGCGAGTAGTAAAGCAGAATCTTCACGCAATCGGCGCCCGCTTCTTTCAATCGCCGCGCCGACCAGTGATCCAGCAGGTCGCCCAATCGTCCCGGGCCGGTCTTGTCGTATCCGGTTTTTTCGTAGGCCAGCAGCAGGCCGGCGTTCTTGGCGCGGCGCTTCGAGGCCGGCAGCCCCCACTCCGGGTCCAGCAGAATGGCTGACGCGTGCGGAGTCAGAACTTCGGTGACCAGGGTTTTGAATTCTTCCATCATGGCGTCGCTGATTTCGCCGCCTTTTTCTTTGCCCAGCGATTTCTGCAACGAGCCGCGCTGATCCATTGCAGCCGCCGCGATTATGCCGCGTTCGTTCGAGACTTTTCTAAGACCGGCAAGTTTGCCAGGGGTGAGCTTCATAGAATTCCTCCGGGACTGCACAGCAAGAAGATGAGTGCTTGAGACACTCAATTGTAAACCAATCCAAAAGCCGGTTCTCCGACACGGGCGGCCTACTGACGTCCCTCTAACAAGTCTCCGCTCCGCCAGTCGGAAATGTTGGAGGTCCCAAGCGCCAACGCGCCCAAGGTCGATTGCCTCTTTTCCTCCGGCTCCAGCGGGACCGTCATTTGCTTCGCCGCGCCAGGATCCGCGTCATTCTCTCCCGTATCCCCAGCCAGGATTGGCACATTCGGCTCCGTCTCGTAGGCGTAGCCCGTCAAGAACGCGTCGATCTGTTTCGTTTCAAAATTAATCTTGACGTTCAGCCGCGCCCAGCCGTAATGGGTTTCTCCGTCGATCCGAAATCGAATGCCGAGGTAGCCGTTCGTAGCCTGCGGCGACCACGAACCGTAGAAATACCCCCCGTAGCTCGTCGCTTGGACCATCACGGCCGCTCCGGCAAAAAATAAATCGGAAGCTCCTATCTTGGAGCCGGGCGCCATGGCAGCGGCGAATTCGGTGTAGCCGCCCAACCTAAATCCTCCTCCGCCCCTGGGCACAGCCTGTAGGGAATTTCCACTAAAGCCGGGCCCCTCGCTCCATGGAATCTCGCGGATGACGACGTCCGGAATTTCGTCGTGATTGAGATCGATCAGCATCCTCCCGTTACGGCCAATGCCTTCGTGGGCCGGCGTGTAAACGATCTGTGCTTCCGCCGGCTGCGACAACACCAGCACACTTACTCCGGCCGCGCTGGCCGCAAGCGCATAGAGCGTGAGATCGCGATGCAGCGGCTTGGACAGCGTGACGGCTTTTCGAGACTTCCCTGTGGGTCGTCGCATGGAAAAACCTCCCCACCCGCGGGCGCAATTATCCTTCCGCCCGAAACCACTGTCAAATGGCTCGGGGGCCGTCGCGGCCTGACCCATCCGGCGCAACTGTCCCCATTGCATCAAGGAAACCACCGGGAGATTCCGCCTTCAACAGCACCGGACCCCACGCCGCGCTACCGGGTGTAAAATCAAAACCGCCGCGCGCCTTTCACAACAAACGTTCCGCTTAACCAAAGCCATGGAGTCGTAATGCGATTTCTCGTCCTGCTTGCCTTGCTGGCGCTCCTGCTGTGCCTGAATGTTTTCGCGGCGCCGCCGCAGTCCGACCTCGACGCTCGCAGAAAATCCCTCAACGATCTGCTCGCCGAACGCTGGGAGTACACGCTTCGCACCAGCCCGCTCTTCGCTTCCGCCATCGGAGACAAGCGCTGGAACGACAAACTCGACGACTTCTCGCAGAAAGCGATTGACAACGATCTCGAGCAGAGCCGGAAATTCCTCGTCCGCTTCGCAGTCATCGACACTACCGGCTTCCCCGAGCAGGAGGCCTTAAACAAAACCCTGATGGTCCGCGACCTTCACATGGCTCTCGATGGCGCCCGTTTCAAATCCTGGGAAATGCCGGTCTCACAGTTCGGTGGCGTCCACATCGATCTCCCGCAACTCGTCTCCATCCTTTCGTTTCAGAGCGTCAAGGATTACGACGACTACATTTCCCGGATGAAGCAAATGCCTCGCTACTTCGACGAGAACGTGATCCAGATGCGCAAAGGCATGGCCGAGGGCCTGATGCCGCCGCGCATCCTGCTGGAAAAAGTTGTCGAACAGGCCAACGGCATCGCCACGAAAACGCCCGACGCCTCGCCGTTCGCCCAACCTTTCGACAAGTTTCCCGATTCCATCTCCGCCGCCGACCAGAAACGATTGCGTGAGCAGGGCTTGGCCGCGATCCGCGATTCCGTGATCCCTGCCTATGTCAAGTTCACAACCTTCGTTCGTGAAGAGTACGCCCCGAAAGGCCGCGCCGAGCCCGGCGTTTGGTCGCTTCCCAACGGCCCCGAGTACTATGCCTTCCGCGTGAAAGAGAGCACCACCACCAATCTCTCGCCGGAAGAAATTCACCAGATCGGCCTGGCTCAAGTGAAAGAAATCGAAGTCCGCATGGTGCAAGTCGCCAATCAGCTCGGCTATAAAGAACTCAAGAGCTTCAGCGCTTCCCTGCAGACCAACCCCAAAGTTCACGTGCACTCCCGCCAGGAAATCCTCGACCTCTACCAGAAATACATCGACCAAATGTATTTGAAGCTGCCGTCCATGTTCGGCCGCCTTCCCAAAGCGAAGCTGCAAGTCCTGCCCATCGAGGAGTTCCGCGAGAAAGAAGCCTCCACGTCATACGTTCAGGGCGCTCAGGATGGCTCGCGCCCCGCTCACATCATGGTCAACACCAGTAACTTTGAGAAAGGCACAACCGTCGACTTTGAAACCACCGCGTATCACGAAGGCGTCCCCGGCCACCACCTGCAGATCGCCATCGCCCAGGAACTGCCGCAGCTTCCACCCTTTCGCCAGAACGAGTATTACACCGCCTACACCGAAGGTTGGGCTCTCTACTCGGAGCGCCTGGGAAAAGAAGTTGGATTCTTTCAGGATCCCTACAGCTATTACGGCCATCTGCAGGACGACATGCTCCGCGCCATCCGCTTAGTCGTCGACACCGGCTTCCACCACAAACATTGGACGCGACAGCAGGTGGTCGATTTTTTCCACGACCACTCGGCCATCGACGAAGCCGAAGTGCAGAGCGAAACCGACCGCTACATGGCTTGGCCAGCTCAGGCCCTCGGCTACAAGATCGGCCAGCTCGAGATCCTCAAGTTGCGCCAATACGCCAAAGACCAACTCGGCAACAAGTTCAACCTGAGTAATTTCCATGATGAAGTCTTGGGCGCCGGCGCTCTACCCCTGGATGTCCTATCCACCCGCGTGCACGAGTGGGTCGCCACGCAAAAAGCGACCGCATCCGCTTCCGGCTCCTGACGCGAAACAGGATGCTCAACCGTACCTCACCCCCAACTAGCGCGAGAGCTCTGAAGTAGACAAAATGAGCAGAACTCAGTTCTGGCATCAGCAGACTCTTGTTATCGAGGAGGGCTTCGAACTTGAGGCGCCGCCCTAGCTGCGCCTGGTGTGGCCTGCTTCGCGGCCGCGCAGCCAGTTTGAAGAGCGGATGACGATGATTACTGGCGCAGCGTAATCCCGCTCAGCACCGCCTGCTGCTTGGCAATCAGCGACTGCACGCCCTGCCGCGCGAACGCCATCATCTTGTTGAGTTGATGCTCGTCGAAGGCCTGGCGCTCGGCGCTGGCCTGCACATCCACCATCTTGTGTCCGGCGGTCAACACAAAATTCATGTCCACGTCGGCGCGCGAGTCTTCTTCGTAGCAGAGGTCGAGCAGAATTTCTCCATCCACCATGCCCACGCTCACGGCGGCGACAAAATCCTTCAGCGGCACCGAGGTCAGCGTCCCTGCTTCCACCAGTTTCTCCAGCGCCAGGCCCAGCGCAACGAACGCGCCCGTAATCGAAGCCGTGCGCGTGCCGCCGTCAGCCTGAATCACATCGCAATCGATCCAGATGGTGCGTTCTCCCAACCGCGGCAGGTCGGTCACCGCTCGCAACGATCGCCCGATCAGCCGCTGAATCTCGTGCGTCCGCCCACTCTGCCGCCCTTTGTTCACTTCGCGCGGCGTCCGCGTCAGCGTCGAGCGCGGCAGCATCGCGTATTCGCTCGAAACCCATCCTTTGCCCGAACCGGTCATAAACTTCGGCACCGATTCTTCGATCGACGCGGTGCAGATCACCCGCGTGTTTCCTACCTCAATCAAAACTGAACCTTCGGCAGTGGTAATGAATTCCGGCGTGATCGTAACCGGCCGGAGCTGATCGGGAGCGCGATTATCCGAACGATAGTACATGCGGCTGATTGTACCGAACCTGTGGATGGCAAGGACATTCGTCACACCGGAATCTCGGAAATCCTGCGGAAATCTACGGAGGTTTCTACTTTCGTGGACTTGACGCCGAACCCGAAGTTCACCCCAGATTCCGCCCAGCCAAGCAAGTCCAGGGATCTAAGGTCCGAGGTCCGAGGTCCGAAGTCCAAGGTCCGTCTTACCTTCGTCATCGTCCCTTTACAAAACGCGACCCACTTTTGCAAATCTTCACCAATCAATACCGGCATTCTATTGACAAGCCAGTCGAACACTGTGAAAAGCGTTCTGTTCTTTCCCATGTGCCATCCAAGCACCCCAACCCGGAAAGCATAGAATGGGCTTTCCACAGGAGGAACCAAAGTGGCGAACAACCATCAGAACCATCGCTGCTGTCCCACGGTTTCGACCACAGTTGCTTCTCTGCCTCTGGCCGGGACACGAATCACTCCCACGCTCACCCTCATCGCGCTGCTTCTCGCAGCCTTAACCTGCATGGCACAAGATCAGCCGCCCGCAGCCTCGCAAGCGGCCGCGGCCGAAAAAGAAACGGTCACAATTCCCGCCGGCACCCGGCTTGCTCTTGTGCTCACGCATCCCATCTGGAGCCACTCCACGCGTCGTGGCGATGAAATCTACGCTCAAACGACTTCGCCGGTTACGGTGGGCAATGCGGTCGTAATCCCCGCCGGAACTTTCATTCAAGGAGCCATTGACAAAGTCTCTCGCGACGGCACCCGCGGCGAACTGCAAATGCAATCCGCTGCCGTGATCTTTCCCAACGGATACACCGCCAACATTTCCGCGCCCATGACCATCGAAAGCGACGAAGACACAGCCTGGCGCCAGCCCACCAAGGGCGGGATCGCCGCCGCCATAGCCGCTCCCGCCGCCGGACTCGGCCTGGGCCTGCTCATCGGTCACGCCGCCAACAGCTCGCCCGGAACCACCATCAACGGAATGACGGTCAACGTGAGCCGCGCGGAAAGCACCGGCATCGGCGCCGTAGTCGGCGGAGCGATCGGCGGCGTGATCGGCTTTGCCCTGCTCCTGCACACCCGCCAGTTCTTCGTCGACGTCGGCTCGCCCATGGAGATGACTCTGCCGCAGCCTTTGTCCCTGCAGACAACTCAAGTCGCGGCCGCTCTCAACGCTCCGCCACTACCCGCGCCCATGGCCGCTCCGCGCCCACTGCCCTACGCGTTTTCGTCCACGGGCACCTGTTACACCGGCGGTTCGCCCGGCACTCCGGGAACTTACGTCCCCGGCACGCCCCCCATCGGCAACTCGCCCGGCACGCCCGGCTCTTTCATTCCGGGAACACCACCAACTCCTCCCATCGCGTATCCCTGCCCGTAGTAGCGGATCAGCAGCAGGGATCAACGGCGGCGGATCAGCGGCCAATCTACTGACGAAACCAGCCCACGGCGCAAGCCGTGGGCCGAGAACGGGAGCGAGTAATCGCACACTTCGCGGAGTGCGCGCTCCCATCCAAGCGCCAACAAATCCAGCCGGGTTACACTCGTAGACGTAGCAAAATAGCCGGGAAGCTAAGGCCGAAGCCTCAAGCCCGAGGTCCAAGGTCTGAAGTCCGGAGTCCGAACTTAAACCATGCCCACACTCATCTCCCAACCCACGCGCATCACTGCCGCTGGCAACAAACCCAAGCTCATCGACGAATACATCGGCCGCGTCAATTCCAAGACTTCGTCGCTCAGCGTCGCCCACATGCGCAGCCCCGCGGGATGGGCCGAGCCCGGCCAAACTCCCCAGTTCGACGAATTCACCATCGTCCTCAAAGGCACGCTGCAAGTCGAGCACGAGAACGGCACCATCGAAGTCGCCGCCGGACAAGCCGTCATCGCCTATGCCGGCGAATGGATCCGCTACTCCACTCCCCGCGAAGGCGGAGCCGAATACATCGCCGTCTGCCTCCCCGCATTTTCCCTGGAAACCGTCCACCGCGACCAAGCCTAGCGCGGCCGATCATCACAAACGACGATCAGTACAAGGACGCCAGTACACCTGCGATCAGCACAAGACGATCAGTACAGAATCGCAGCGCTGAAGGAGTCGTTGTAATCGGAAGTTACACCCGACCCAGCCAGCGTCAAGGTAAGTGTATGCTGGCCATAGCTCAGAGAACAGCCGATAAACAGCGTCGGCAAAACTCGGTGAGTGCTGGATGCGTTGGAAAACATCTGGCCCGTCGCCACTTGAGTTCCGTCCAGCCCGACATTCAGTTGCATCATCGTATTGGTTTGAGTTGTCCACAGGCTGCTGGTCACCACCAGCAGCGCCGGCCCGTCCAGCGGAGCATTGAACGAAGCTTTGATCGGCAAGGGGCCCACCTGATTGATAATTTGCAGCACCTGCATATTCGAATCCTCCTTGGGTTATTGAGTGCGTTGCGTGCGTTCCCTGGGGTCTGTTGCGGAGCAGATTCTGTCTGACTTGCGACGCCGGATTGTAGCACAGCGCGCCGCAGCCCCGCGATTCACGCCGACTCATCGACGCCAGTTGAGCTAACGGCAATTATCGAACCGATCGGACGACGACCGCCGCGGCCCCACCCACATCGTTATTCCGGTTCAGCCAAACCTGTATCAAGGCCACCAGCGCCGGCATTCCCATGGCGAACAGCGCAACCACCTGCAACGCCGGGAAGCGGCTCGGCGTGCAGTAGCGAACCGCAAAAAATGAATAGACGATCACTGGCAGCGCCTCGAATATCCTGGACGCATCCGTCTTGCGCTCCGCACCCCGCCACAGCCAACCCACGATCCAATAAACCAGAAAAGTAGTAAGCAGCCAGCCCAGGTAGTTACGCCGCGGCACGCCGAAGTAGACTCCGCCATGCTCCCATACCCAATTCCCCGCGGCCGACATGCTGGGATCCATCACCACGTCCCACGCGGTCATCACCCACGCAGCCACCGCGGCTTGCGCCGTAAGGCCGGACAGCGAATGCGTATCCACGCCGCGCACCAGCGCCCGACTCACCATCCATGACGGATAAATCATCATGAACCACGCCAGCGGTATGATCACCGGCACATGCCCCAGCTTCGTGCCCAGCAGATCGCTGTAGTGGTAGGTTCCATAGATCAGGCCGGTTCGCACTCCCATCTCTTCCATCAGATACGAAACCACCGCCGAGATCGCGAAGAACCCCGCCGTGCGCCGCGCACCTTCGATCGCGACGCAGTGCAGCAGCGCAAACATCACAAACACCAGCGTAAATCCGACATTGCCCAGCATCGGCAGCCGCACCCACGTCCACACCGCTTCCGCCAGGATCAAATACATAGTCGCCGCAAACATCAGCCAAGTCGACGCCCAGATCCATCGCCTCACCGCATCCCTCCTGTTCAGGACCGGATCATCCTAAACTCGATCGCCGCAAAATAGCAGGCCGCCAAAAATAGCAGAATTCCCGCCGTCCAAGAAGTGATTGTCGGGACCCAGGTCCGATCACAGATCCTTGTCATTCCGAACCGGGCCGAAAGCCCGGTGAGGAATCTGCTTCATCCCTCGCCCATGGTCCAAGGTCTGAGGTCCGAGGTCTGAGGCCGATCTCTACTCCCACTCAATCGTCCCCGGAGGCTTGGAAGTAATGTCATACACAACCCGGTTCACGCCTTTCACTTCGTTCACCACCCGCGTGGAGATTTTTTTCAGCACTTCGTGCGGCAGCGCAACCCAGTCCGCGGTCATGCCGTCCTCCGAACTCACCGCCCGCACCGCGCATGTGTAAGCATAAGTCCGCATGTCGCCCATCACGCCCACCGACATCACAGGCAGCAGCACCGCAAACGACTGCCAGATTTTTGTGTAGAGGCCGGCATTCTTGATTTCGCTCACCACAATGTCGTCGCACTCGCGCAGCAGCGACAGGCGCTCCGGCGTGATTTCTCCCAACACCCGTACCGCCAGCCCGGGACCGGGAAACGGCTGCCGCTGCAAGATTTCGTCCGGCACGCCCAGGTCGCGACCGATCTTGCGCACTTCATCCTTAAACAAATCTTTCAGCGGCTCGATCAGTTTGAGCTTCATCTTTTCCGGCAGCCCACCGACGTTATGGTGCGACTTGATCACTTGCGACGGCCCCCGCACCGAGCGCGACTCGATCACATCCGGATACAGCGTGCCCTGCACCAGCCAGTTGACCTTGCCTTCGCTTTTTTCGATGCGGCGCGCTTCGCGTTCGAACACTTTGATGAATTCGTTGCCGATAATCTTGCGCTTCTTCTCGGGGTCGCTCACCCCTTTCAGCTTGCTGAGAAAACGATCCGTGGCGTCCACTGCATCCAAACGCAGGCCCAGCTTTCCGCGCAGCGTCTGCTGCACTTTCTCGAATTCGTTCTTGCGCAGCACCCCGTTGTTCACAAATACGCAGGTCAGTCGCGACGCGCCGTTCTTGCCGCGCAGCGCGCGATCCACCAGCACGGCCGCAACCGACGAATCCACCCCCCCCGAAAGCGCGCAGATGGCGCGTCCCGCACCCACCTGCCGCTTCACCTGCTCGACCGTCGACTCGATGAAGTGCTGCGCCGTCCAGTTGGGCTTCGCGCCGCAGATGTTGAAGACAAAATTCTTCAGAATGTCCGTGCCCTGGCGCGTGTGGTGCACTTCGGGATGAAACTGCACTGCATACCATTTCTTCGCGGAGTTCTGAATTCCAGCGACCGCATGCAACGTCTTCGCCGTCAACTCGAACCCGGAAGGCAGTTCCAGAGCCTCGTCGCCATGCGACATCCACACGGAAAGTTTTCTCGGCAATCCCTGAAACAGCATGGAATCGCAGACTACTTCCACTTCCGCGTGTCCGTACTCGCGTTTGTCCGCGGGACGAACTTTTCCGCCCAGCGTGTGCACCATGAATTGCAGTCCGTAGCAGATGCCCAGCACGGGCACGCCCAGTTCGAACAGGCGCGCATCCGCGGGCGGCGCGTCTTTGTCGTAAACCGACCACGGCGCTCCCGAAAGCACAATTCCCACCGGCGCGTGGCGCTTCACCTCGTCGATCTTCGCGGTGCACGGCAGCACCACCGAAAAAACATTTTGTTCGCGGATGCGGCGCGCGATCAGCTGCGTATACTGCGCGCCGAAGTCGAGGATAACGATGGATTGACTGAGCAGATACTGGTTAGTTCTGGATTGGGGTTGCACGGATGAGTGTCTCAGATTGGGCCGGAAAGTGTAAAGGAAAAGGAGCGAGGGAGCAGCATCAAATTCCTTCCTAGACACGCTGCTTGCAACATCTCTACTTGCGGCGTCGCGTATGACGGCGCGAGACACGTGACATGCTACGTTTCTACGGCAAAATTCGGGAGGTCGCTGAGAATAGTCTCGTCGCGGTCGATGGTGGTTTGCACGGGAGCGCTGACCCCGAGTTGCGAGTCGGGCGAAGGAGTTGGCGGAGGCGGAGTAGGCGGAAGCGGCGAAGGCACGCGCAGAGCATCCGGTATTTCGGCGATGCAGAGATATCCCGCGAGGCGCGCCGTGTACAACCAATCGGCCACGCCGAAGTATGCGAGAGCCGCAAGAATGACAGCGGCGATGACGACTCGCGCGGAAGCGACATGGATGAATGCCAGGGGCAGCGACGCAGCCGTGGTCGCCGCCCCAAAGGCGACCAAGTGCGCAACTCCGGTCCAAGTGCTCACAGCGAAAATCGCGCCGGAGCGATCACGGCAAAAAGTAACAGCAGAAGCGATTGCGCCGAGAGCGTCTACCCCGTCGCGCACAGCGAAGATGCCGGCCAGCGAGAGCAGCCAGTTCAGTTCCCACCACACCAGACAGATCAACCCAGACAGCGGAAATACAAGAAAAGAAACCAAAGCCGGCAGCGGGCCGGCTTGCGAGAAGCTGCCTGACACGGTGCTGGCGGAAGCCACCCTGTCCGAAGCCACGCTAACCAGAATCACGGCGCCCATGAAACCGAGAATTGCAGCCAGCATCAGCGCAGCGCGCAAAGAGTGCAGGCCGATAAGCCGGCGAAACGGCCGCGGCTTAATTTCCTCATGCGTTTCGGCGGCGGCATTATTGGCAACGTTTCCGCGGAAATATTCGATCAAGCCAACGACCGTTACGCTCCGGCCGAGCGATGCCGCGATGATCCAGAAAGCGACGAGCGCGAGTACCAACAGCAATCCGGCGAACACCGTCCGGTTGAGAGTGCCGCGAAGAATATGCGTGAGCGCACGCACGACAAGCGCAGGCTGCCGCGTCCACAGCAGAGTCGCGTCGCGATTGGTTACGGCCAGCCTGTCCATATATTCGACGAACGACAAGCCAGCCAGCACAAAGACGGTTGCGCCGACTGTCCAGCGCCAAATAATTTCGGCCAACGTCAGCGATGGCCGGCGGAACGCGGCGCGGAAGCCTTCGAGCGTGGGCGAGACGGGGGACATGCTTCACTTCATAACAATATTAAGCAGCTTACCGGGAACGTAAATCTTCTTGATGATCTGCTTACCCGCGATCGCGAACTTCACTTTTTCGTCGGCGAGGGCGCGATCGACGACGACATCTTCTCCGGCGTCTGCGGACACAACGACGCGGCTGCGCAGCTTGCCGTTAATCTGCACGGGGATTTCGATTTCTTCTTCTTTGGCCAGCGCCGCGTCGTACCTGGGCCACGCAGCCTTGAGCAGATTCTCTTTTTCGCCGAGCATTTCCCAAAGCTCGTGCGCGAGATAGGGCGCGAACGGCGCGAGGAGAAGGACGAGGCTGCGCTGCACTTCGGCGCGGAGTGCGATTGAAGCGGCTTCTTCGGCCGCAGGCGGTTGCGGAGTTGCAGCCGCCACTTCGCCGCCGGCGCTCGCGGGCGAGGGCGCCCGTGCCACACGATCCGAAACCACACTTTCCTCATAGCTATACAGCGCGTTCACCAGTTCCATGATGGCGGAGATGCAGGTGTTGAAGTGCCAGCGTCCCTGGAAGTCGTCGCTGACGCGCTTAATGGTCTGGTGAAGCTTGCGCTGAATGGCGCGCGCCTGCGGCGGCAAATCCGCGGGAACCATGTTGCCCCAATCGGTACGATTCGGTTTCGCGTTGCGCAATACGAATCGATAGACGCGGCCTAAGAATCTTTGAATGCCTTCTATGCCGGAATCCTGCCAATCCATGTCGCGATCCGGCGGAGCGGCGAACAAACTGTAGAGACGCGCGGCATCTGCGCCATAGCGCGCGACCATTTCGTCGGGGCTGACGATGTTGCCCAGGCTTTTGGACATTTTTGCGCCGTCCTTGATCACCATGCCCTGGGTGAACAGGTGCTCGACGGGCTCGTTGTTGGCGATGAGGCCGAGGTCGCGCATGAATTTGGTCCAGAAACGTGAATAGATCAAGTGCAGAATCGCGTGCTCGACGCCGCCGATGTACTGATCGATGGGAAACCAGTATTGCGCGGTCTTCGACTCGAACGGAGCGCGGCCGTTATGCGCGTCGGTGTAGCGGTAGAAATACCAGGACGAATCGACGAACGTATCCATGGTATCGGTTTCGCGGCGCGCGGGACCGCCGCATTTGGGACAAGTTGTGTTGACGAAGGCCGGCAATTTGCTCAGGGGCGATCCACCGGCGAGCGTGATCTCGACGTTCTCGGGCAAAATTACGGGCAAATCTTTTTCGGGCACGGGGACGATGCCGTCTTTTTCGCAATAGAGCATCGGAATCGGCGTGCCCCAGTAGCGCTGGCGCGAGATGCCCCAATCTTTCAGGCGATAAGTGACAGTCGCTTTGCCAAAACCATTTTGCTCGGCGTGCGCCGACATCTTCTTTATCGCTTCTGCGCAATCGAGGCCGCTGAATTGGCCGGAGTTGATCAGGGTTCCGTCTTCGGCGGTGAACGGGAGCGCAGGCTCGCACATGGTTTCTTCGGGATCGCCGGAGCGCGGCAAGATCACGAGACGGATTTCGAGTTTGTATTTTTTGGCGAACTCGTAGTCACGCTCGTCGTGCGCGGGCACGCTCATAATGGCGCCGGTGCCGTAATCCATGAGGATATAGTTGGCCACCCAAACCGGAACTTTTTCTCCGTTGAAGGGGTTGATGGCGTAACGGCCGGTGAAGACGCCGTGTTTTTCGATTTCGCCAATGTCTCCCGCTTCCTTCGCTTGGCGCTGCTCGGCGATGAGCTGATCGATCTTGACGCGCAGATCGGGGTTGGCGGCCGCGAGATCGGCCACGATGGGATGCTGGGGCGCGAGTTGCACCGAGGTCGCACCGAAGATGGTATCGACGCGCGTGGTGAAAACGCTGATGGTCGCGCCGGCGGCCCCGAAGGGTTGAGTGGGCTGCGAATAGTCGAGTTTGAAATCGACCAGAGTGCCTTCGCTGCGGCCGATCCAGTTGCGCTGCATGGTGCGGACTTTCTCGGGCCAGCCGTCGAGCTGGCCGAGGTCGCGCAACAACTCGTCGGCGTATTTGGTGATGCGCAAGAACCACTGCTCGAGTTCGCGCTGCTCGACGAGGGTATCTTCATGGCGCCAGCAGCATCCGTTCACGACCTGCTCATTGGCAAGTACGGTCGCGCACTTCGGGCACCAGTTGACTTTGCTTTTTTTGCGATACGCCAAGCTCTTCTCGTAGAACTTGAGAAAGAACCACTGATTCCAACGGTAGTATTCGGGCAGGCAGGTAGTGACTTCGCAGGACCAATCGTAGGCGAAACCGAGGCGCTTCATCTGCGCCTTCATTTTGGCGATGTTGCCGAGCGTCCACTGGCGGGGCGGAGTGTTGTTCGCGATAGCAGCGTTTTCCGCGGGCAAGCCGAAGGAATCCCAACCCATGGGATGAAGGACGTTGTATCCATTCATCCACATGTAGCGGGCGAGGGCATCGCCGATGGAATAGTTGCGCACGTGCCCCATGTGCAGCACGCCCGAGGGGTAGGGCAACATTTCAAGGACGTAGTATTTCTTCTTGATGGGGTCTGCGTGGCCGGAGACCTGATCGGCGGCATAGAGATGCGGATCGTTTTGCCAGCGCCCGAACCATTTGGTTTCGACGAGCTGGGGATTGTAGCGGTCGGCGGGACGGTCGGCGGGACGGTCGGCGAAGCGATCATTCTGTTGACCCGCGGTAGCGGCTATTGCTGCTTCCTGCGTTTTGTCTTGCTGAGGCATAAGAGGATTGAAAGGAGTTCCGGGTAAACTTTAGATTTTACAATGAGGCGACCGCGGTGGCGCGTGTTTTGGCGGGCGGCGGGTGAGGATGTCCTGTTCGAGTGCAAGGGAGCGGGGCTTGGGTGGAGTATAAGCGGCGCCGGAGAGTCGGCCGTAGAGACGTTGCAGGGAGACGTTGCAAGCAACGTCTCTACGATTGGTTTCGCTTCAGTGCCGGATTCCTCGGCGCTTAACTTTTCAGCGTTTGACTTCGGACAACTGCCGGAACTCGTCGGCGGTCAGGCGCAGTGAGGCAGCGCCCAAATTTTCTTCGAGGTGCTCCACCGAAGACGTACCAGGAATCGGCAGCATGATGGGCGAACGCTGCAACAGCCACGCCAGCGCGACCTGGAGCGGCTGAGCCTGGTGCGCATTGGCAATCTTGTTGAGGCTCTGGTGCGCGGCCTTGCCCGCGGCCAACGGGAACCACGGGATAAAAACGATGCCGTGCTGTTCGCAGTAGTCGACGACAGAATCCCATTCGCGGTCGGCGAAGCTGTAACGATTTTGCACCGAGGCGATCGGCGCACGATTTTCTGCGCCCGCTCGACATGCTCGCGCGTCACGTTGGAAAGCGCGACCAGGCGAATCTTGCCCTGGGTGCGCAGATCGGCCAGCTCCTCGACCGATTCATCGAAGGGAGTAACCGGAGCGGGCGCGTGCAGTTGGTAGACGTCGATGCGGTCGAGGCGCAACCTCTTCAGGCTGCCTTCGATCGCGTTGCGCAGATGTTCGGGGCTAGCATCGTGAGTCCACTGATCGGGGCCGGGACGGTTCCATCCGCCCTTGGTGGCGATCACCAAATCTTTCGGGTAGGGTGACAGAGCCTCGGCGATAAGTTCTTCGCTGACGTTGGGGCCGTAAGAATCGGCGGTATCGATGAAGTTGACACCGAGTTCAACGGCGCGGCGCAACACGGCCAAGGCGCGCGCGCGATCCTTGGGAGGGCCCCAAACGCCTTCGCCGGTGATGCGCATGGCGCCAAAACCCAAACGATTGACGGTGAGCTCACCGCCAAGCGTGACGGTTCCGCAGAGACTTGCTGAGATGTTTTGCAACTGCGCGTTCATTCGGCCTCCTTGCAGGTTATGGACGGGCGAGTCGCCCGTCCCCACACGCTTTATCTTAGAACTCTAATTCATCGTAATGACGGCGCGGAAGCGGACTTTGCCTTCGGCTACGCGGTCGTAGGCTTTGGCGATGTCGTCGAGTTTGTAGATCTCTTCCACAACTTTTACTTTGCCTTTGGCGGCAATGTCGAGGGCTTCGTAGAGATATTCGGGAGCGTTCTGCGAGGAGCCGATGAGGCGGACGCGCTTGAACATGAGTTCGGGAGTGTAATTCAGCGGCTCGCTGCCGACACCCATGAGAATGATGCGGCCATCGGGGCGCATGCCTTTGGCAGCGTCGGCAGTGGCCGACCAGGAGTTGGAGGTGGCGAGCAGAACGTCGGCGCCGCCTGCGGCGAGAAGTTTGTCGCCGCTCTCGACGACTTCGTCGGCGCCGAGATCGCGAATCATTTTTTCTTTGTCTTTACTCTTGGTCACCGCGATGGTGTCGAAGCCCGAAGCCTTGGAATATTGCAGCGCGAGATGGCCGAGACCGCCGATGCCGACAACGGCGATGCGCTCGTGCGGCTTGGGATCGGCGAGGCGAAGGCCGCTCCAGACGGTGTAGCCGGCGCAGAAAATCGGCGCGGCCTGCTCGTAACTGAGAGCGGCTGGGATGGGCATGGTGGCGTCGGCGTAGGCGAGCATGTATTCGGCGTGGCTGCCCTGGAGTCCGATGCCGGTGGAGATGGGGTTTGGGCACCGCTCTTTTTTGCCGCGCAGACACCACTCGCAAGTGCCGTCTCCTTTTTGCACCCAGGGGACGCCCACGCGGTCGCCGGCCTTGCGAGAGGTGACGCCGGAACCGACTTCGACGATCTCGCCGACGGGTTCGTGGCCGAGCACGCGCGGAAACTGGAGAGCGAACAAACCGTGGGTGAGGTGAACGTCGGTGTAGCAGAGGCCGCTGGCGTGGATTTTGATGACAACCTGATTCGGACCAGCCGTGGGGGTTTCCCAGTCTTTTACTTCCCACTTGCCGTTTATGGAGGGGACGACTGCTGCTTTCATAAGGAGAACTCCAGAAGAATTTTGCGAATTGCAATGGTTGGATGCTGGCGCGGGCGAGTGGATGCAGTGTGTTTGCGGTGCAGCGCCGGCAACGGTAGACTTGATGATCGCTACAGTGCAGGTGGCGAGGAAGGCGAGTCGAGCTTCGCTCGACCTGGACCCTTCGGCTTCGCTCAGGGCAGGCGGGCAGGAGTGCCCGTCCCCACATGGTCACTGCCCACACGACACAGTTGCACGCGCAGCGTTAAGGGGAATTTATGTTAGTCGTCATGAAGGCGCAGGCTACGGAAGAGCAGGTACGTAGCGTTTGCGAAAAAATCGAGAAGCTTGGATACCGGGCCCACGCCATGCCGGGGGCGCAGCGCACCGCCATCGGCATTACCGGCAACAAGGGCGAAGTGGAGCAGGGCACGCTGGAAGAAATGCCGGGCGTGCAGGAAGTCATCAAAGTTTCGAAACCCTATAAGCTGGTGAGCCGCGACATTAAAGAAGACAACACGGTGATTCGTTTTGCGGGGACTGCGGCGACGATTGGGGGCACGGGGCTGGCGATTGTGGCGGGACCGTGCGCCATTGAGAACCGCGAGCAGGCGTTTGCCGTGGCCGAACGCGTGCATCGCGCGGGAGCGCAGTTCTTTCGCGGAGGAGCCTACAAGCCGCGGACGTCGCCGTATTCGTTTCAGGGATTGGGCGAGGAGGGTCTGCGCATCATGGCGGAGATTCGCCGGCAGTACGGGATGAAGATTATTACGGAGGCGATCGACAACGAATCGCTCGATCTGGTGGAAGAGTACGCGGACGTGATCCAGATTGGAGCGCGAAACATGCAGAATTTTTCGCTGCTGAAGCGGGCGGGGCGGGCGAAGAAGCCGGTGCTGCTGAAGCGAGGCATGTCGGCGACGCTGGAAGAATTTCTGATGGCGGCGGAATATATTTTGAGCGAAGGCAATTACAACGTGGCGCTGTGCGAGCGCGGCGTGCGGACGTTTGCCGACCACACTCGCAACACGCTTGACTTGAGTCTGGTTCCTGCGGTGCAGCGGCTGAGCCATCTGCCGATTTTTGTCGATCCCAGCCACGGCACGGGCAAGCGAAATAAAGTTACGCCGCTGTCGCGGGCGGCGGTGGCGGTGGGCGCGGATGGATTGATGGTGGAAGTGCACAATCAGCCGGATCAGGCGCTATCGGATGGTCCGCAATCGCTGTTCCCCGATCAGTTCGATGAGCTGATGATCCAGGTGCGGCAGATCGCCGCGGTGGTGGGAAGGACTGTGCCGGGTATTGGGGTGCGGGAGTCGGTAGGGGTTAGCAAATAGCTCGCGGAAGCGCGCGAGATCATCGCTATCACTTTCGGTCGAAAATATCTCTTCCTTGTGTATAATCTTATAATCTGATTCTATGAAAACGACGACCATCTCGGTGACTGATGCCGCCCGCAACTTTGCCGATTGCGTGAACCGCGCGCACTACCAGAATGTGACGTTTGTTCTGCTCAAGAACGGCTCGCCGGTCGCGCGCCTTGTCCCAGACGGCAAGAAGGCGTGCACAGGTCCGGAACTAGCCGAGGCGCTGAAGAAGGTAGACTTGTCGGAAGATGAGGCTAGGGCCTGGCATCGAGACCTGGTGGCGGCACGCAAGATTCTGAAACCTCCCAAGAATCGATGGCGATAATCCTCGATAGCGATGTGATCATCAAAGGCGAAAGAGGGCGTTTTGATCTCATCGGATGGCTGGCCGCTCAAACCGCTCAGGAATTTCAAATCGCCGCCATCACGGTCGCGGAACTGTGGCATGGAGTAGAACGTGCCAGCACCGCGCACCGGGCGAGGCGTGAGGGTTATCTGCAGGAGATTGTCGAGAGGCTTTCGGTGGTTCCCTACACAGAAGCGACGGCTTTAGTGCACGCCGAGATTTGGGCGGCCCTGGAGTCTTCCGGCAAAACGATCGGGGCGCATGACCTGATCTTGGCGTCTACCGCCATAGAGCATGGGAGCGTTGTCGCCACTTTCAACCAACGCCACTTTGAACAGGTTCCAGGACTGAAAGTGATCAAGCCGACATAGAATCCCGCCCTGTCCCCGCGAGGAGCGCAAAGACGAAGGACGGGCACTCCCGCGTCCGGTATCTGCTAATCTTTCCTTTCCCTGTAGAGAAAAGCGATTTTGCGAAAACTTCTCTTCATCTCTGTTTTGATTCCGCTGCTGGGTGGGCTGGGGTGGTGGTATTTCCGCGAGACGCCGCTGCCGGATTACGGGCCGGCCTATCGCGAGTATGCCTACGTCACGAACGGCAAGAGCAACACGGTCAGTGTGATCGATCTGCGTACGTTTGAGCTGGCGAAGACTATTGCCGTGGGCACAGGGCCGACCGGAGTTGCGGCCAACAGCAAGAAAAATGAAATCTACGTGGTGAACACGGGGTCGAACAACGTCACCGTGATCGACGCCGAGAAGAACGCTGTGGTAGCGACGATTGGGGTTCACGGGAAGCCGTATTTTATCGACATTGCGGAAGACGGCAAGCGGGCTTATGTGGCGAACGCGGGGTCGGGCAATGTTTCAGTGATTGACCTTGACCAGCGGGCCGTGATAGGCAACGTGCGCGTGGGCGCAGCGCCGGGGCTGGCGCGGGTTTCGCCGGATGGCGCGATCGTGGTGGTGTCGAATCGCGGCGACAATACGGTTTCCGTGATCGATGCCACGCTGCTGCGTGTGCGGGCGATTTTACCCGTGTGCCGTCAGCCGGAAGACATCGCGATTCTCCCAGATTCGAGCAAGGCGTTTGTGGCGTGCTCGGGATCGTCGCAGGTGGCGTCGATTGCGCTGGCGAGCGGAGAGTTGGCGAGCGGAAGGTTGGCGAGCGGAGAAAAGAGCGGCGGTCTTACCAGGAACTCCGCTGGAACATCCGCTGGGAACTCGGGTGCAAAATCCGTTGGCGACTCCGATGGTAACTCTGCTGCTGACGCCGCGGGCGACCGCGTGCTGGCGCTGCTCGACGTGGGGCGTACTCCGGTGAATCTGGCTCTGAAGCCGGATGGCGGCGAACTCATCGTGTCGGACTTCGACGCCGACAGCATTTCGATCATTGAGACGGGAAACGATGAAGTCGGCAGCAGCATGCTGATTGGACAACACCCAACGCGCGGGGTGGTGACTCTCGATAACTCGCGGCTATACGTGAGCAATTTCGGATCGGACAGTGTTGCGGTCTACGACATCGAGCTGGGCCGGCGTATCGCAACCATGCCGGTGGGCAGCCATCCCGATGGACTGGCGCTGTCGCAGGATCAGAAATATCTGCTGGTGGTGGATACGCAGTCGGGAGACGTGACGGTAATTCAAAAACGCACGCCGCGGAAGCTGGAGCCGACAGAATATTCGCTGCTGACCATGATTCCGGTGGGCGTGCAGCCGAATGGGATTGTGGTAAAGGCGTTTATGGTCAGCAAACCGGTGAACGGGCTGAACACAAAGTAGGCGGGTTCATGGCGGCGTCGAGGACAGCAGATTCCTCTTCGCTTCGCTCCTCGGAATGACAAGAGACGCCTAGACTGCGGCCGTCTTCGCCTTGACAGGAATTATTTAGACCGCAGCTGGCTTGGCGCAGAATTTGTCGAGCGCCGCTTTCAGGTCGGAGGCGATGGCGTGGGCTTCGCGGGATTCGATGTCGCGGCGGGGCATCATGTAGACGAGCTGGCCGTCGCGCAGAATCGCGATGGAGGGCGACGAGGGCGGCTGTCCCGTGAAATAGCTGCGGGCGCGTTCGGTGGCTTCCTTGTCTTGTCCGGCGAATACTGTGAAGGCCTTGTCGGGCTGCGCGGAATTTTGCAGAGCCACGCGGATGGCGGGACGCATGCGTCCGGCGGCGCATCCGCAAATGGAGTTCACGACGACCAAGGTTGTGCCGGGACGATTCGGGAGGGCGCGATCGACTTCCGCGCCGGTGCGCAACTCTTCAATGCCCAGCCGGGTCAACTCTTCGCGCATCGGAATCACCATGATCTCGGGATACATTAGTCTCTCCTCGTTCGACTGAAACTGGTTTTGCAGGATCTACGAACCTACATTTCGATTCTAACTCAGAATTGACCAGAAGCGGCAGGGGCGAAACCAGTTGGTGAAGGCAACAAAGCGCGGAGCCGCTCGGGAACCATGCGGCGGGGTTGGGCGTGGCCTTGACTCCATGGTGAGAAGTATGCTTGGCGTTCGCCAAGCTAAGAGATTTGTGGGCAACACTCAGCGGCACTCTGCGCAACAAATCTTGGATTTCAGTGTTTTGGCTAAATGCAAGGAGGAACAAAAGCGATGCAAAGCAAGTCTGGAGTTGTCCGCTCACTTTTCCTGGCTGGCGCGCTGGCGTGTTCCCTGTTAGGGACGGCGTGCGCACATCACTACTACCGCGTGTATGACCCGTACTACAGCGACTACCATGTGTGGAACCACGACGAAGTGGTTTACTACCAGCGCTGGGCGGGGGAGACCCACCGGGATCCTCATCGTGATTTTCGAAAGATTCCTCCGGATGAGCAGAAAGAATACTGGACCTGGAGACACAACAACGGGGACCATCACTAGAGTCGACGCCTGAAGCTGCATCGATAAATTTACGGATGTTGAGTTGTCCGACGTGAAACGGGAGCGTGCATGCGCTCCCGTTTTTCTTGTCTAGTTCAGTCCTGCCAGAGCGTCGTTGGTGGTGATCAGCACGGCCCCGAGTTGCTGCAGTTCGGCGACGGTCTTGTCGCCTTTTTCCGGCTGCAGGGTCTCGATGGCGTCGCGGACGAGGGACACGCGGCGTCCGCGTTGCAGCAGACCTCTTGCCGCCAAGCGCACGCAGTATTCCGTGACCACGCCGAATACAAGGAACTCCGGTTCGCTGCCCAGGCGCTGCAGCAGAGCTTCCGCATGGCGGCTCTCGAAGATGTCGAGCGTCTGCTTTTCCAGCAGGATTTGCTGGTAGGGTGAGAGGTCGGCGGGGAGTTGTGCCTCTGCATCGTTGGGGACACGAACGACTTTATCAGTGAGAGCTTCAGGAACGAACTCCGCACCGGACGTGCCTTTTATGCAATGCGGCGGGAAGATTTTGAATTCGGGATCGTCGGGCGAATGGAAGCAGCCGTGGGAAACGAGAAATGCCCGCTCTTGCCGGGCCGCGTCGGTAAGGCGGCGAATGTTGGGCAGCAATTTTTCTGCATTGCGGACATAGAGTTTGCCGCCGGGCAACATGAAATCGTTCTGCGGATCTACTTCCCAGAGGATGAATTCACCGGCGGCCATGGGTATTTCTTTCTGTTGGATGAGCGTATCAGAGGACGATCAAAACCAACAACAGCAGAGGCTGCGCGACGATGGCCGCGTTTATGCTCTAATGCTGAATGTTTTAATGCGCTCTGGTTCTCTCGAAGGATCCCTATGCTCAAACCCGTTCGCCTGTCGTTCCTGATTGTGACCCTGATCGCGAGCGCCATTGCAGCTTTGGCCAGCCCGCTTTCTGCACAAACTGCGACGCCCGATATCGAGTCCTACGTGAGCGCGGCGATGAAAACTTTCGAAGTGCCGGGCATGGCCGTCGCCATTGTGCGCGACGGAAAAGTTGTGCTCGCCAAAGGCTACGGCGTGCGCAAGCTGGGCGATCTCACGCCGGTAGACGAGCGCACCATGTTCGGCATCGGGTCGAACACCAAGGCCTTCACCACGGCTGCCTTGGCCACGCTGGTGGATCAAGGCAAGCTCTCCTGGGACGATCCCGTTTACCAGCGCCTGCCCGGATTTGTGATGTACGACCCATACGTTTCGCACGAGATGACCATCCGCGATTTGCTCACCCACCGCAGCGGTATGGGCCTCGGCGAAGGGGATTTGCTGTTCTGGCCGCACACTACCTACACGCGCGACGAAATTATTTACAAGCTGCGCTTTATGAAGCCGGTATCGAGCTTCCGCAGTCACTATGCCTACGACAACCTGCTCTACATGACCGCCGGACAAATCATCCCTGCCGTGACCGGCGCCACGTGGGACGACTATATCCGCGAGCATATCTTCGCACCGCTGGGCATGAACAATTCCAACCTCAGCACCGCGTTCAAACCCGGCGACAACTATGCCTTTCCGCATGAACGCGTGGACGGCAAGCTGCAAGTGATCACGTTTGATGTGCTCGACAATGCCGCCCCGGCCGGCGCGATCAATTCCTGCGCGACCGATATGGCCAAGTGGATGCAGTTGCAACTGAACCACGGCAAATTCGTGGACCGCGACGGCCGCCTCTTCAGCGAGCAGCAATCGAAAGAAATGTGGTCGCCGCAGACGATCCTGCCAATCAACGCGCCTCCGCCGCCGCTAGCGGGACTCAAAACAAACTTTGCCGACTACGGCCTGGGCTGGGGAATGCGCGACTATCACGGCCACAAACTCGTCGGCCATACCGGCGGCGTGGCCGGTTTTGTTTCGCGGGTCATGTTGGCGCCCGACGAAAAACTCGGCGTCGTCGTGTTAACCAATGCCGAAGAAGGCGGAGCATTCGATTCAATTCTGTTTCACATTCTCGACTATTACTTCGCGCTGCCTCCCACCGACTGGATCGCGGCTTTCAAGACCGTAAAAGATATGCAGGAAAAAGAAGCTGCGGAGGAAATGAAAAAGGCCGAAAGCGCCCGCGCCGCCGACTCCAAGCCTTCCCTGCCTCTCGACAAATACGCAGCCGTCTACAACGACGCCTGGTATGGGCCCATCACTATCCGCGTGGAAAACGCCGCTCTCGTCATGACCTTCGACCACACGCCCACCATGATCGGCGATTTGCAGCACTGGCAGTACGACACCTTCAAGGCGCACTGGCGCGATCGCACCATCGAAGACGCCTTCGTCACTTTTTCTCTGAAGCCCGGCGGCAGCATCGAAAGCGCCAAGATGGCAGCCGTTTCCCCTTTGGCTGATTTCAGTTTCGATTATCAGGATTTGCTGCTGAAGCCTGCGGAGAGCAAGCCGTAGCGGCGCCAGCCAAGCAAGGATTTAAGCAAGCGCACGCGAGACAAGCCAATTGACCACTGACAGCTCCATCGCATTGCGCACCGCTGAGGCCGAAGTCCAGGCCCACAGCTCCGCCTTGCGCAAAGAACTCGGCTTGTTCGACCTGGTCCTCGCGCAGGTTCTTCTGGTGATCGTGCTCGATTATTTCGGAACTGCCGCCAAGGCCGGTTCCGCGCACGTGGTTTTCTGGCTGGTCGCGATTCTCTTGTTTTTTATTCCTCTGGCTTTGGTGGTGGCACATCTCAACCGCCTGATGCCACTCGAAGGTGGCCTGTACGAGTGGGCGCGCCTGGCATTCAACGATCAGCTCGGCTTTCTGGTGGCGTGGAACTTGTGGCTCTTCGTGATCTTGTACGTCGCGGTAATCGGCCTGGTCACGACCACATTCGTTTCCTATGCCATCGGCCCCGCTGCGGCCTGGATGGCGTCGAGCAAGTGGTTCATCCTGGTGGTTTCGTTTGGCTTTGTCGCCGCAATGATGCTGCTAGCGTCGCTAGGCTTGCGCGTGGGCAAATGGCTGAGCAACCTCGGCAGCATCGCCACGCTCGTTACTATCGCCGTGCTGATTGCCACTCCGCTGCTCAACCGGTGGCGCGGAACCCTCGCCGAATATCATCCTCTGCGCCTGGTCATGCCGCCGCTCACGGTTTTCAGCCTCAGCGTTTTCACCAAAATGATGTTCGGCGCGCTCAGCGGCTTCGAATACGTCGCCATCTTTGCCGGAGAGTGCCGCAACCCCGCGCGAAATCTCACTCGCTCCGTGCTCATCACCGCTCCGTTCATCGCGCTCATTTACATTTTCGCCACCAGTTCGATTCTGGCCTTCGTTCGCCCGCAAGACTTGGATGTGGTCGGCCCCATCCCGCAAGCGCTGCGCCTGGGTTTACAAAGCTTGGGTGGCGTGCCCCATGTCTCGCCGTTTTTGCGAGACATGGGTTCATCGGTCGGCCTGGCCGCCTTCATCGTTCCCGTCGCCATCGTCTTGCTCTTCGTGAATTATCCAACTTCTTTCAGCGTCTACTTCAGCGCCAGCGCGCGTCTGCCCATGGTCGCCGGCTGGGACCATCTTCTGCCCGATTGGTTCACCCGTCTGCACCCGCGATACAGAACTCCGGTCAACTCGATTCTTTTTCTCGGATGCGTCACTCTCGCCGGCAGCGCCGCCGCTCTGATCGGCGTAGGCCCGCAGGAAGCTTACGAGCTTTTGCTGACCTGGGGTTTCACGTTCTACGCCATCGCTTACCTCGCGCTGTTCGCCATTCCCTTCCTGTCGCCGAAAGCCCGCGGCCTTCGCCCGCGCCTGTGGCTGCGCCTCGCCGCCGTCTCAGGATTCCTGATGACACTGCTCTACGTCGTGCTCTCGATTTTCCCCATCATCGATGTAGAAAGTTCTCGGGGCTATTCGTTGAAGATCGCAGCAGTTGTTCTGGGTGCGAACCTGCTCGGCTGGATGATCTATCGCGCCGGGCGACGAAAAAGCGCCTATGATCGCCCAGCAGCCATCTCATAGATTTGCTTCGGAATGCCATCCAGTCCCCAACAACGTGTCATCCTGAGGAAGCGGAGCCCTCGGCTTCGCCGAGGACTCCCGACGAAGGACCCCCATTTCCCAGCTTGCCGGTTATGCTCGGGCAATTGTTCGGGGAAGGTCGACTGTCTTGATCTCGATTGAGTGCCGGCGGTCGCACTTGGCACGAATGCGCCGCCGGACTCCACGAGGCTACCCGGCGCTGAGCGTCAGCGTCCCCACGGTCACGTGCGGCCACAGGACGTTGTTGAAAATCAGAATCACGAGCTGCGAGTACTGCAGTTGCAGGTAACTGCCCTCCGGCCAGAACGGCTCAAGCTCCTTAATCGCCGGGCCTGGTTCCGCTTTCAGGTGCGGATAGTCCGGGATACGCACCCACTCGATCCAGAACGTTGCGCTGGCTGAGTAAACGAAAGCGTTGGGGATCGGCGTCGGTTGCATAGCAGCGGTCGCAGGTTGAGAAGGCAGAGGATTGGGCGGAGTCTGATTCGCGACCCCCAGGAACGGGATGTTGCTGACGGTCTCGTAGAAACTGCCCACACCGAGAGTAGGTTTGCCATCCGGCGACAGAGTGTCCGTCGTAAGGTGGATCGCAATGTGTCCAAGAATCTCCTGGTGCTCGATCGCTTCCCGCAAAACAGAATTGGGGTCGTCGATGAAGCCCTGGAAATGCTCTGGGAACGGGCCGCTGCTCTGGTAGGACAGCGGCGACCCCGCTGGCAGCGCCGGCGTCGGCGACGGCGGCGGCACCAGAACGTCCGCGTTGATGTTGATCTCCGGAGTTGGCGTGTGCTGTCCGCCCGCTGGAATGGGGAGCGGAACGGTGACGGCGTTGAGTTCTATCGGCTGGATTCCGGCGGCCGGCCGGTTCGGCGTCCCCGGCGGCAGCGGGAGCGGCGGGTTTGCACCTGGGTAAGTCGCGGGGAACGGTATGGGGCTGAGCCCCGGATACACATTGTCCTTAGTGTCGAAGGGTTTGAGATGCGGGATGTCCGGTTTACCCGGTCTGGGTTTCGTCCCCGGATTGGGCCCCTGCATCAGCACCGTGACCCCGTGCGGGATGCTCGCCATTCGCACGATTGCGTCCTTGTACACGATCGGTGTGTCCACGGTTACGGGCGGAGTGCTCGCGGGCGGCTTAGTGCTCGCGGGCACATTCATGAACAGCCCTGGCTCGATATGCAGCGCCTGTTTCGCGGTTGTCGAATATCCGGGCGGCTTGACTTTGGGGCCCGGGGACGGGTCGGCGTCGCTGACCCGCTGCAAGTAATGCAGGCCGTATAGACTCAGATCGGTCTGTGGGTTCAGGCCTCGGTTGGGCACGACTCCAGGGATCACGTGGAAGTCGAAGGAGTCGTGGGTCAGGTTAAGCTCGAGGAAGCGCTTGGTCTGGTCGGGGGGATTCGTGAGCGGTAGCGATTCCGGATTGTCGGGCCGCCAGATCGCGTTGAAGCCGGGCCCTCTCCAGCTCCCTGCCAGAAACGCAAGCGGACCGAGATTCAACGCGGTCGTTATCGGCCCCTGCTGGAACCGCGGCGGGACGTACGGGCCCGTGAGTTTAAACGGGCAGGTTGGACGTGAACTTTCGTCGCTCATTTTGAGTTCTCCTGAATGGAATTCGGACGGATGGCCCGCCAATTGGAGTGGATCTGGGATGCACCTCTCTTAACGGAGCAACTGCCCTCATGCAGATAGTGTCGTCAGACTCAGAAACGTTTCATAGGTGCCGATCGGAGCCGGAACTTGATGCGGACCGCTGCGTTGAAGAATTCCTAAGAGAACGGCGAAGCGAACCGAGCGAAAGAAATACCTCCAAAAACAATTGCGAGAACTCGCTCGGTTTACGCTGAATCGCCAATGCACTCACCGAGGACCGATCAGCACCGGTAAGTGTTGACCAGATCCTTTGTCATCCCTGCCGGATGGCGGGCTATACGGAACTTATTCCGGTCCAGAAGTCGGCTTCTGGGAAGTCTGCCGCTGACAATCCTTGAGATTCGTTCCTGGCGACAGGCAATACATGAAGTTGGCTGCGTGTTCGGATTAGTTCCGATCAACGCGCCTCTGTCCGAGAATGAGGCCCGGCCTAGCCCAGCCCTGAGGGTGCCCCGGTCAAGCTCCGCTTGGGCGGGGCCTTTGACCTTCACTTTTCCACAACCCTGATGTGACATCTGACCTTGTGCCCAAATCCAAATCGCGCAATCATGGTCGAGGCCGTGACAGTTGGGTAAACCCAACTCGTCCCGTCCCTAAATCATTGGTTTTAAAGAACTTAATATCTAAATGATTTGGCATCAGTACTTTGCGGCGAATTTCCCGCTAAGGTGTTGAGTCCAGATATTTTAGAAAATAGGGGGAGGGGGCAGCCTCCATTCATGGCTCGGACCGGGCCCGCAGCCGCGCCGCCAGTCGCACCATGGATGAGCCTCGCTACCAAGTTTATTTCGTTGAGAGATTCACAGCGACAGAGCCGGATCGAGTGGCCCCAGTCGCTCTCTCAGCGAAGGAATACGTATGCCGCATCCTCCACGCGAATGTTGGATTTCCGCCGCGCCCCGCTCGCCACGTTATAGGCAACCAGCAGGTGTCCTTCGACGATGAGAATTTCTTTCTCGCTGAGCCAGCCCACCAGCGTCGCGTGCGGCAGAAACGCGATGCGCCGCGGAGAACCCTCACTGCTCTTCGCGTCCACGCTCTTCACTTCAACCGCAGGGAGATCGACCAAAGCTTTGCGAATGCGCTGCGATTCTTCCGGATTGGCCTGGCCCTGTTCGGCAAGTTGAATCGGAGTGTTCGGCTGAGCCGTGGCGGCGATCGTCATGGCCACACTGTCGAGATCGGGAGACAACTTGCCATTCTCGGTATAAAAGCTGACATCGTAGTCGGGGTTGTTGTAAGTGGCTTGTTCATCGAACACAGTCAGGGCCTTGCCAGAAATCCGCAGAACGGCCTGATCGTTGCTTTGGTTTTCCCAGCCGCAGCAGCCGGTATCGGGGATGGCCTCAAGAATTTCATCTCCATTCGCCGACGTATCGAGAATGCGACGCACAGGCGGCGTAAGCGGGCTCGCAGTCCATTTTCCTGCGTCTTCTATATAAACGGAAGTCGCCTGATATGCAGGCTGCGTCTGGCCGGCAACATATTGTGTCAGGATAAAAAACTTGCCGACGCCTCCGTCGGGAACCCACGCCTCGCCGTACACGCATGTTTCGTCGCAAGAACCGGTAGTGCAGCGGCAATCCGGGAAGGCCACTGTTGCAAGATCCTCGCGTTTTGCGCCGGTGAGGTCGGTTCGCCAGGCTTGCCAGGTGGTCTTGGTGGAAAGATCCACACCGTCGCGCTGAAGGCGGCGCGCCTGGTTGCCGAACCAATACAAATGATTTCCCTCTTCGGCGAGATACGGAACCGGCGCCGATTCGGTGATGGCCAAATTCGATCCTTCGGTGGCTGTCGAGCGACTTACATCGCGCACAAACGTGGCCGCCGCCTTGCCGTCCCAGAGCCAGACTTTGCGCCCGGCCGCGTAGTCGTCTTCGGCCAGGGGCAAAGCGACGGGCATCGCGAACAGCATCTGCCCGAGGTGATTTACCGAGAAGCCTTGCACCGACTTGGCCGCTTCCGCAGGAACATTCACGGTTTGCTTCGGCGCGAAGGTCGCGGCATCGTATTCCACCATCTCGCCGGAGGCGCTCATCACCCACAGGCGCTTGTTCTGCGCCAGAAGCGGCGCAGCTAACATAATTAGCGCGCAAGATATTGCGATCTCTTTTTTCAGGATTCGCATGAACAGAGTCTCTGCATGAGTCCGGCGACGCCAGCGTGCTGAGTGCCAGCACGATTGTAAATCGTGGACTCGCTGGCTCCACGTGTCTTGCGTACAATGGATGCTGAAATCAGATGAGTATCCACTCCGAGAAGCCAATGACGACAACCTCGATTCCTCCACGACCGCAAACTGCTTCGGCGGAAATTCCCGCAGTCCCGCTCACGACTGAAGGCTATAGCGTGCTGCACCAGATGATGCGCTTTCGCCGCACGGCGTGGCGCGCGCTGCCTGCGCAACAAAAGGCTGAAATCGTGAACGAGTCTGCCGGATTGCTGAGTGAGATGGAGCAGAACTCATCCGGCCAGTCGGCGCTTTTTTCTCTGATCGGGCACAAGGGCGATTTGCTCTTTGTGCACTTCCGCGAATCGTTCGCCGACCTCAACCAGGCGGAACTCAAGCTGGCCAACCTGCGCCTCAGCGATTTCCTCGAACCCACATCGTCCTATCTTTCCATCATCGAGCTCGGACTCTACGATTCCACGCTCAAGATTTATAAAGAACTCGCCGACCAGGGCATCGAGCCGCACTCCGATCAGTGGAAAGCCGAGATCGAATGCAAGCTCAATCGCCATCGCGAGGCGATGAAGCCGCGCCTGTTCCCCGAGATTCCGCCGCATCGCTACATTTGCTTTTATCCCATGGATCGGCGCCGCGGCGAAGATAAGAACTGGTATCAATTGCCCATCGAAGAGCGCGCGCGCCAGATGAGCGACCACGGACTCGTCGGCCGCCGCTACGCGGGCGAGGTGAAGCAGATCATTACCGGCTCGATTGGCTTCGACGACTGGGAGTGGGGCGTTGACTTGTTCGCCGACAATCCTCTGGTCTTCAAGAAGCTGATCTACGAGATGCGCTTCGATCACGTCAGCGCCGTGTATGCGCTGTTTGGGACGTTCTACGTGGGCGTGCGCTGCCCTGCCGCGGAACTGGGAAAACTGCTCAGTGGAGAACTACCGAAGTAGCGACCCAAACCTTATTCACCACAGAGGCACAGAGACACAGAGAAAACCTTAGCTCTTGGATTTGCTTTTCTCTGTGACTCTGTGACTCTGTGGTAAATCGATTTGAACCGGGGAACGAATGTCAACTCTCGGACTCATCGAATATAAAGACGCCAGCCCGGAAGTGCGCGCGGTTTATGACGACATTATGGCCACGCGCAAGACCGACTGGATCAACAATTTCTGGAAGGCGATCGCGCACGATCCGGCCACTCTGAAGCGCACATGGGAAGACATCAAGCAGATCATGGCTCCCGGCGCGCTCGACCCGCTGACCAAAGAACTGATCTACGTCGCGGTCAGCGTGACTAATCAATGCCACTACTGCATTGCCTCGCATACCGTCGCGGCGCAGAAAAAGGGCATGACCGATGCCATGTTCACGGAGTTGATGTCGGTGGTCGGAATGGCTAACGAGACCAACAAAATGGTGACCGGATATCAGGTGGAGATCGACGAACAGTTCAAGAAGAAGTAACGCGGACGTCAGACCTCAGACCTCGGACCTCAGACCTCGGACCTCAGACCTCGGACCTCAGACCTCGGACCTTAGCGGCTTGGGTCCGAAGTCCGAGATCGAAACTTCCACTCATACTGCTTCATATCCACTTTCCGCCCGCGGAAACGTACGCCTTCTGCTTGCAGTCGCAGCCGCTGTTCGATGGCGGAGTCGCCGCGCATTTTGATTTCTCCGCCCGAGCCCAGCACTCGTTGCCAGGACAATCCATAAGAACGGCGCAGCGTTGCCGCGACCTGGCGTGCCGCTCCGGGAAATCCCGCAGCGCGCGCGACCGCGCCGTAAGTGGAAACTTTTCCTCGCGGGATGGAACGAATCGCAGCTTCGATGCGGCGCCGGATGTCCGCCGGCTTGCGGGAAACAGTCTTCTTAGCTCCAAGTTTCTTAGAGCCGGTCCTCTTAGAACCAGTCTTTGTTGAACCGGGATTACCTGCCCTCGGCCGCAGCTTTCCCTTTGTCGCAGCAGGATTCATCGTAGCTGTCGCAGTGCGCTTAACCGCGCCAGATCAGGCTGCCTTGCGGAACGACTCGACGGCTTCGGCCTCTGAGTTGTATACGTCGAAGACCGTGAGCAGCTTGGTAACCTGCAGCAAATCTCCCACGCGCTTGGTCAAGCTGGCCAGCTTGATCGTGCCGCCCGCGTTTTGCGCGGTGGTGCGCAGCGCCACCAGCGTTCCCAAGCCGCCGGAATCGATGTAGCTCACTTCGCCCAGGTTGAGCACGATGCGATTGTTCTCCGCCACAGTCTTCTTTACGGTCTCCCGCAGCAGCGCGGATTCTTCGCCAAACACAATCCGTCCACTGCAATCGACCACGAGGATTCCATCTTTCGTTCGCGTTGCCACCTTCAGTTGCATAAACGCTCCTTTACGGTCTGCGCCATGTTACGCAAATCCGGTTACGCAAACCGGCCCGCCCGCATACAGCGTTGAGGCACCAGCCTATCGCTTGCGCAGCCGTTTTAGCAAGCGTCGGAGTCTTACGGTAGTGTCCTAGTCGCGATTAGGACACTACCCGTTTCACGAGGAAATGGCGGCTCTCTGCGAACCCACCAGATGACGCCACAGTCCCTGATCTATGAGGCCCATCCGAAGAACAGGAGGATCACTCCAATAGTGTCGATGAATCCGTGAGCCAGAATGCAAACCCAGAGGTTGCGCCCTGACAATACGTAAGCGGCCCCGAGCACCAGGCCGGCCATGCCGGAGTCCATTATTCCCGAGGGACCTTTGTAGTAGTGTCCGTATCCGAACAGCACCGCCACGACCAGGACGGCCGCCCACTCGGCAGCCTTTGAACGGCCACCGGCGTCGGCGGCGCGCGTGAGCAGGTAGCCCCGGTAGCCGATCTCTTCCCCGAAAGCGGCGAAGGTCCAAACCAGCAGAAGCCAGCGCAGCGCCACCATGGCGTGGCCCGTGATTTGGTCTGCGCCACTGGGCGCGATTGCCGGTGGCCAGAAGTGAGCGGTGATAGGATCGATGACCAGCGCGCCGAGGAGGATTCGCAGGGCGGCAGCGGCCAGCGCGAACAGCACAGTTCGCCGCCAGGAGACGGGCCAGCGCAAGCCCATAGCCGCCCATCCGCCGTCGCGGAGCCGAAATGAAATCAGACCCATTACAAGGAGGATGGGCACTTCGTTGGGAACAACCTGATAGACATTGTGGGCAATCACAATCGCGCTTCCCAGTGCAAGCTCGGCCAGGGAGAACCAGCGCTGCGCAGGAGACAGGCGGTTTCTGCGCAACGGGATGGAATCCATTTCTGCCTGTGCAAAGGTACGGCTTGGATTGATTCGGCCTGGAATGATTGATTCGGTCATTTCTTCTCCCGCTCAGTCCGCTTTCTCGAAAAGATTAGACGCGCGGCAAAGCCAGCGATTTCCGGTATTGGCGGGCGCACCAGAGCGCAAGGCGCGTGGTCAAGATCACCATTCCGCAACCCACCACCAGCCCGGCCGGGACAATCCACCAACCCAGGAGTTCTCTGCCGCCCGCCGGAGGGCTGCCAAACCCAAGCCGAAGAGAAATCTCCGTGTCTGCGCCATTGGGAAAGACCCACAATCCCGCAGTCCGCGGGTGAATTACTTTCAGCACCGCGCACCACGTAAGCGCGCCCCCAAGGAAATACCCGATGATCGAAGTCAGCAGCACAACAAAGCCGCCAACGCTTAGACTCGCCCAGCGGAACAGACTCTGCAGGATCCGCACCGGCGACCGGCTGACCTCCGCCCGCGCCAGCAGATCGTCGGTGGTGTACTGGCTGGCCAGATCTTCCGGAGTTCCGAGAGCGGTAAGCGCAGCGTCAACACCAGCGGTAGTGCATTCGCCGCCGGCGAATGCCTTTTCCCTGATGTGGCTGCGTAGTTCTTCAATGACCTCGCGCGCGTCTTCGGGGTTCATGCCGCGCAAGAGTTGACGCAACCTGCCCAGATAAGCTTCCATCTTCCGCTGCGCGTTACCTGCGGTCGTCATCTATTTCTCCTTCGTGAGGGGAGCGAGCAACCGGCTCATGCTGGCGGAGAAGCGCGACCACATCGCTGTCATCTCGCGGCTGCGCTGCCTTCCAGCCGGAGTCAGTGCGTAGTATTTGCGCGGGTGTCCGGCATCCGATTCCACCCACTCGCTTCGCACCAGACCCAGCGCCTTCAACCGGCTGAGCAGCGGAT
>Ga0302325_10000312_pt1 | contig 139430 bp, 136 predicted proteins | sample Palsa_T0_2_FD_201948 | JGI IMG/M metagenome (GOLD analysis project Ga0302325, IMG submission 201948) | Peat permafrost microbial communities from Stordalen Mire near Abisko, Sweden - Palsa_T0_2 | ecosystem: Environmental > Terrestrial > Soil > Palsa > Peat permafrost | place: Sweden: Abisko...
ACCTCATCCGCCGCGAACTCAATTGGCGCCCGCAGCGCGACAATCTCGAGGCGATCGTCAAACAGGCGCTCGATTGGGAGCGGCGGCTGCACAATTGGCACGCCGAAGCGGGCTCCGCGCCCCCGGCGACCTAAGCCGAAAGTCGCGATTCGCCGCCCTAGATTCGTGGTGCAGTTCGCGTGGACCTCAGCTAGAACAATCGCTAACCAAGGAATGTGCAGACGGTCAATTTGACCCGGCCGAGACGGAAGAGGGAACGCGATGCTTGCGACCGGCGCGGCCGCAGCGACGGAGGATTATATTCTCGTCACCGAGGGCCTGACCAAGGCGTTCGGGGGCTTTTTGGCTGTCGCCGACGTCGATCTGAAGGTGAGGCGCGGGTCGATCCACGCGCTGATCGGGCCCAATGGCGCGGGCAAGACGACCTGCTTCAACATGCTGACCAAATTCCTCAATCCGAGCCGCGGGCGCATCCTCTACAACGGCCGCGACATCACATCGGTCAGACCGGCCGACGTCGCGCGCCTGGGACTGGTGCGCTCGTTCCAGATATCGGCCGTGTTTCCCCATTTGACGGCGCTGGAGAATGTGCGGATCGCGCTGCAGCGCAAACGCGGCGATTCCTTCGACTTCTGGCGCTCGAAGAAAGTTTTGGACAAACTCAATGGCCGCGCGGAGGAACTTCTCGCCGATGTCGGCCTCAGCGAATTCGCCCATGTCGCGGCGGGCGAAATGTCCTATGGACGCAAGCGCGCGCTCGAAATCGCCACGACGCTGGCGCTCGACCCGCAAATGCTGCTGCTCGACGAGCCGATGGCCGGCATGGGCCACGAGGATGTCGAGCGTGCCGCCGCGCTGATCAAGCGCGTCTCGGCCAATCGTACGGTTCTGATGGTCGAGCACAACTTGCAGGTGGTCGCCAATCTCTCCGACACGATAACGGTGCTGACGCGCGGGCGCGTGCTCGCCGAAGGCGATTACGCCAGCGTCTCGAAGAATCCGGAAGTCCGCCAAGCCTATCTTGGAGTCGGGAATGAGTGAGGCGCTGGTCGCAGCGGCCGAAGCGGCGAGCGCGGCGATTCTGCAGCTTAAGGTCGCCGGCCTGGAGGCCTGGTATGGCGAATCGCATATTCTGCACGGCGTCGATTTCGAAGTGCGGTCCGGCGAGGTCGTCACTCTGCTCGGCCGCAATGGCGCGGGCAAGACGACCACGCTGAAATCCATTATGGGAATCGTCGGCAAGCGCCGGGGATCGGCGATTTTCGAGGGCAGCGAGACCATCGCCCTTTCCTCCGATCGCATCGCGCGGCTCGGCATCGCGCTATGCCCCGAGGAGCGCGGCATATTCGCCAGCCTCAACGTCGAGGAAAACCTCATGCTGCCGCCGCAGATCGCCAAGTCGGGCGGCCTGACGCTGGAGCGTATTTTCACCCTGTTCCCCAATCTGAAGGAGCGCCTGACCAGCGGCGGCAGCCGGCTATCGGGCGGCGAGCAGCAGATGCTGGCGATCGCGCGCATCCTTCGCACCGGCGCGAGGCTGCTGATGCTCGACGAGCCGACCGAGGGCCTCGCGCCCGTCATCATCCAGCAGATCGGGCGCACCATCGCCGAGCTGAAGCGGGAAGGATTCACCATTTTGCTTGTCGAACAGAATTTCCGCTTCGCCTCGACCGTCGCCGATCGCTATTTCGTGATGGAGCACGGCCGCATCATCGATTCCTTCGCCAATAGCGAACTCGACGCGAATATGGGTAAACTGCATGACTATCTCGGCGTTTGAGCCCGCCGCCGTAAAGCCAATTCTAAAAAAAGCCCCACCAAGGAGAACGCCCGATGAAACCGACCTGCCTTAGCGCGCTTGTTGCAAGCCTGCTTCTCACCACCGCCGCCTTCGCCGACGACAAGATCGTCAAGCTTGGCGAACTCGACGACCAGTCGAGCCTCTATGCCGACAGCGGCGGCCCCGGATCGGTCCTCGCCGTGAATATGGCGGTCGAAGACAGCGGGTTGCGGGACAAGGGCTGGACGATCGACGTCATTTCCGCCGACCATCTCAACAAGCCGGACGTCGCGGTCGGCATCGCGCGCCAATGGTTCGACGTCGACAAGGTCGACGCCGTTGTCGGCGTGCAGAATTCCGGCGTCGCGCTGGCGGTCGCCGGCGTGGTCAAGGAAAAGAACGGCGTGCTTCTCGTTTCCGGCGCTGCAAGTTCCGACCTGACCGGCAAGGCCTGCACGCCCAACACAATCCACTGGGCCTACGACACCTACGCCCTCGCCAACGGAACGGGCACGGCGATCGTCAAACAGGGCGGCGACACTTGGTTCTTCATTACCGCGGATTACGCATTCGGCCATGCGCTGCAACGAGACACCACGGCGGTGATCGAAGCCAATGGCGGCAAAGTCGTCGGCGCCGCGAACGTCCCGGTCAATACGGCGGATTTCTCGTCTTTCCTTTTGCAGGCGCAATCCTCGAAGGCGAAAGTCGTGGGTCTGGCGAACGCCGGAGGCGATACGACGAATTCGATCAAGCAGGCGGCCGAATTCGGCATCGTGGCGGGAGGCCAGAAGCTTGCGGGGTTGTTGGTGTTTATTTCAAACATCAACGCTCTCGGACTCGACGTCGCGCAGGGCCTCACCTTCACCGAGACCTTCTACTGGGACATGAACGATGGCACCCGCGCCTTCTCGAAACGGTTTTCCGCCCGCATGAAAAACCATGCCGAACCGACCATGGTGCAGGCCGGCGACTATGCCTCGACGCTGGATTATCTGAAAACGCTGGAGGTTATGGGCGGCAATCCGCATGACGGCGCCAAGGTCGTCGCCAAGATGAAGGAACTCCCGACCGACGACCCGCTGTTCGGCAAGGGAACGATCCGCGTCGACGGGCGCAAGATCCACCCGGCCTATCTGTTCGAGGTGAAGAAGCCGTCGGAATCGAAATATCCGTGGGATTATTACAAGCTGCTCGCCACCATCCCCGCCGACGAGGCTTTCCGTCCGCTCGCCCAGAGCGAGTGCCCGCTCGTCAAGAAGTGAGTCTTGGGCCGGCCGCTCCCTTGGGGGGGCGGCCGGCGATAGACGGCGGGGGCGCGCTCTATGTTGGCAATTTTGGGCATTTCGACGCAGCAATTGTTCCAGCAGCTGCTGGTCGGCCTCATCAACGGATCGTTCTATGCGCTGCTGAGCCTCGGCCTCGCCGTCATTTTCGGCATGCTCAACATCGTCAATTTCGCCCATGGCGCGTTTTATATGGTGGGGGCCTTCGTCGCCTTTTTCCTGCTCAACGACTTCGGCCTCAACTATTGGTTCGCGCTCATTCTCTCGCCGCTCATCGTCGGGGCGTTCGGCGCGCTCGCCGAGCGCTTGTTGCTGAAAAGGCTGACCGGACTCGATCCCCTCTATGGCCTGCTGCTGACCTTCGGGCTCGCCCTCGTCATTCAGGGCGTATTCCAGAATTACTTCGGCGCTTCCGGCCTGCCCTATCCGATTCCGCGGGAATTGATGGGCGCGCATAATCTTGGCTTCATGTTCCTGCCCAATTACCGCGCCTGGGTCATCGTCTTTTCCATCGTCGTCTGTTTTTCGACATGGTTTCTGATCGAGAAGACCAGGCTCGGCGCCTATCTGCGCGCGGCGACCGAGAACCCGACGCTGGTGCGCGCCTTTGGCGTCAACGTGCCGCGCATGATCACGCTGACCTATGCGTTCGGGATCAGCCTGGCGGCGCTCGCCGGCGTGCTCGCCGCGCCGATCTATCAGGTGCGCCCGGCCATGGGCGCCGACATCATCAGCGTCGTCTTCGCGGTCGTGGTGATCGGCGGCATGGGTTCGATCCTCGGCTCGATCGTCACCGGCTTTGCGCTCGGCGTGATCGAGGGGCTCACCAAGGTGTTCTATCCCGAGGCCTCCAACACCGTCGTGTTCGTCATCATGGCGATCGTCCTGCTCATCAAGCCGGCCGGCCTGTTCGGGAGAACCGCCTGACATGAGCCAGACTTCGCCGACCGCTGAAACTGCAAGCCATGCGCATAGCGGAAGCGACGAGAAAATCGCCTTCGTCATCATGGCCGCGCTGCTCGTCGTCGCGCCGCTGGCGGTCTATCCGTTCTTTCTCATGCAGGCTTTGTGCATCGCGCTATTCGCCTGCGCCTTCAATCTGCTCGTCGGCTATGTCGGGCTGCTGTCCTTCGGCCATGCGATGTTTCTTGGCTCGGCCTCGTATGTCAGCGCTCATGCCGCCAAAGTGTGGGGCCTCGATCCCGGATTGGCGATCCTCCTCGGCGCGGCCTGCTCGGCGCTGCTGGGCCTGGTCACCGGCGCGCTGGCGATCCGCCGGCAGGGCATCTATTTTGCGATGATCACGCTGGCGCTGTCGCAGATGATCTACTTCTTCTGTCTCGAGGCGCCGTTCACCCATGGCGAGGACGGCATCCAGTCGGTGCCGCAGGGCCTGTTGCTGCATGTCTTCGATTTGTCCAATCAGACGATCCTCTATTATTTCGTGCTGGCGGTGGTCCTGTTCGGCTTCCTGGTCATCTACCGCACGATCAATTCGCCGTTCGGCGACGTCCTCAAGGCGATTCGCGAAAACGAGCCGCGCGCCGTCTCGCTCGGCTACCGCGTCGACCAGTACAAGCTTGCCGCCTTCGTCCTGTCGGCGGCGCTTGCCGGCCTTGCCGGCGCGACCAAGGCGATCTTCGCGCAGAACGCCTCGTTGACCGACGTGCAATTCTCGACGTCGGGCGAGGTCGTGCTGATGACGCTGCTCGGCGGCATGGGCACGATCTACGGCCCGGTGGTCGGCGCCTTTCTCATCGTCACGATGCAGCAATATCTGGGTCAATATCTCGGCCAATGGGTGACGGTGATCCAAGGCTCGATTTTCGTCGTCTGCGTGCTGGTTTTCCGGCGCGGCATCGTCGGCGAGATCGCCCATTTCTTCAAACGGTCGTTGTGAACATTCGCCGATGTAGCAATGCGCCGTGCGATGAGTTGACCCGTCGCCGGGGCTGGCTATATACCGCCCCGTCCAACCCCAAGCGGTTCGGGCCCCTGTGGCGGAATTGGTAGACGCGCTCGACTCAAAATCGAGTTCCGCAAGGAGTGCTGGTTCGATTCCGGCCAGGGGCACCATATTTCAGTCCAGATAGGTCCGACGCAATCCACAATATGACGATAAAACAATAACTTGCTGGCTGTTCGGCGGCCGAAGTCGTCCAACTTCGTCCAGTTGCAGCCGAGCAGAATGCTGGTATATCCGTTGGTAGGTTCCGATTTCACGCAAGGACCATACCAACATGCTCACTAACACTGCCGTCAAGTCCGCCAAATGTTCGCACAAATTGGCAAAGCTTTCTGACGGCGGCGGCCTTCAACTCTGGTTAATGCCAGGCAGCGGAAAATACTGGCGCTTCGCTTACCGATTCGATGGGAAACAGAGGCTCCTCGCGCTTGGCACGTACCCCCGCGTGACGCTGAAGGACGCGCGCACCGCGCGCGACGCGGCTAAGCGCAGATTGGCGGCCGGTCTCGACCCGAGTCAGCAAAGAAAGCTCGACCGGTTAGCGGCCGTATCGGCGGCCACTCAAACCTTCGCAATGCTGACGGATGAGTTTCTTGCCAAGAAAGTCCGAGAGGGCAAGGCCCAAAGTACGATGAACAAGCTCGAATGGCTGCTCGGTCTCGCAAGGCCGGATTTGGGGCCGCGCCCGATCTCTGCGATCAGTGCGCCGGAGGTGCTGGCCGTCTTACGGCGGGTCGAAGGCCGCGGACGGCTGGAAACAGCGACGCGCCTCCGCGCCGTCGTTGGAGAAGTCTTTCGCTACGCCATCGCCACGGGAAAGGCTGAAAATGACCCGACGTTCGCTCTCCGGGGTGCGTTAACGATCTCAAAGACGAAGCATAGGGCAGCGATCGTCGAGCCCGTTCCTTTCGGCGCGCTGCTGCGTGCTATCGAAACCTACGAGGGCACGCCGGAGGTAACGGCGGCGCTCAAACTTCTCGCTCTCACGTTTGTGAGACCGGGAGAATTGCGGAATGCCGAGTGGTCGGAGATCGATCTTGCATCAAGCGTCTGGGTCATCCCGGCTGGTCGCATGAAAATGCGGAGGCCGCATCGCGTTCCCCTTGCGCCACAGGCAGTCGCAATCCTGACCAGCCTCCGAGCGATCACGGGTCGAGGCAAGCTGCTGTTCCCCTCTGTGCGCTCCACTGCTCGGTGCATGTCGGAAAACACGATGAATGCGGCGCTACGGCGTCTTGGATACACCAAGGACGAAATGACGGGGCACGGGTTTCGTGCGGCGGCCTCGTCGCTTCTGAACGAGTGCGGCAACTGGCACGCGGACGCGATCGAAGCTCAGCTTGCCCACGTCGAAAACAACGCTATCCGCAGAGCCTATGCGCGCGCGGATTTCTGGGAACAGAGAGTCGCGATGATGGCCTATTGGGCCGACAGGCTCGATGCCATGCGGCGCGGCGGGGAGATCGTACCGCTTCGGGCCTAAGAGACGAGATCGATTCAGACCGACGAGCGAGGCGCTTAGCGATTCGAGTTTCCTCGCTGTGAGCTCACGGGCTCTTCGTGCCTCGGAAGTCGGCGAGGAACTCTGATCCCGGCGCCACGCCTGTGACCAGCAGGTGATCCCTCGCTCGCGTGCAGGCGACGTACAGCAGGTGCCGTTCGGTGTTGTAGACCTCTTCCAGTTCGGACTCGTCGCTCACGGCCTCGATGCGCTCTTGGAGCGGAAGCACCTCCTCATCGCAGGCCATGACCGCGACGACGCGAAATTCCAGGCCCTTGGCAAGATGCATCGTGCTGACGGCGATATGCCCCTCAGTCGCCTCGATCTTGTCCGTCAGTTCGATAAAGGAAGCGCCCGCCGACTTCACGACGGCCCGAGCCCGCTTCAGCTCGGCCTCGGATCGGACGAACACGCCAATTTCTTCGGGCCGGGTGCCTTCGCGCAGTCGCGCGCCGATCCATACGGCCACCGCCTTCTGCTCCGCGTCGGCGTCGGCGAATGTCTGAACCGACGGCTGCGGTCCGTCGAAGACCGAGATCGTGCCTCGCCGGCTTTCAGCATTGCCATCCACGTCGGCGATGCCGTTCGGCAACAGGCCGTCCGCGTGCGCGCGGATTTGATGGGAGGTGCGGTAGTTGATCCGTAGCGTGAACGAACGGCCTCTAACGTCGATCCCGAGAGCCTTCCAGGAGAATGGCTGCTGGAATATGCGTTGGCCGAGATCGCCTGCGAAGAATAGCGCATTGGATCGCTTCGCGCCGAGCGCCGCGAAGAAGCGTGCCTCCGCGATGTCAATGTCTTGCGCCTCGTCGACAACTGCGAAATCGAAGGGCGGTTTGCCGCCGTCGCCCAAATGTTGGGCGAGGCGTCCGAAAACGCCCGACCAGGTGATCGATTTGCGCTCTTCCAGAGCAGCGCGCACGCGCTCGAATATCGCCCATAGCGCCTCGCGCTGTTTGCCGCCGATGCGCGTCCTGCGGCCGAGCCGCGAGACCTGGGCGTAGGCATCCCAGTTCGTCAATTGCCAAGCATCGACGACGTCGCGCCATTCACTGAACAGAAATTGCGGCGAGAATACCGCACCGCCTGCCTCGGACGCGGCCTTCGAGAGCAGCGTTCGGACTAAGGGCGGCGGGGCGATATTCGGAGCGCCGAAGGTTGCTGCGTAGAGGTCATGTCCGACCGCCGTGATCGACTTTACGACGATCCGCTCGGCAATGAGCGGCTCGTTGCCGACGAGATGGCCGAGCTTGCCCTTTAGCGCATTGGCCAGGGCGGTGGAGAAGGTGGTGAGAAGAACGCGCGCAGCCGGATTGGCGCGCGCGAGGTGCGCAGCGCGGTGCAATGCGACGATCGTCTTGCCGGTGCCGGCCGAACCCGAGACGCGAGCCGGGCCAGAGAAATCCTTGCCTACGAGCGCGGCCTGCGCAGGATGTAGGAAGACCGCCCATTTCTCCCAAGGGTAGTCGAGCGCCCGCTGCAATTCCTCCGCATTGGCGAGGACGCGAAAGCGGCGCTGCGCGTCGGGATGGGCGAACGGATCGGCCTCGATCGCGGTTGGCTTGGGCGCTTCTGGGTTCTCGCCGACCGCGAGTTTCAGCAGCGCCTCCTGCGCCTCCCGTGGCAAGTGGGAGATGATCTCAAACAGCGAGTCTTCATCTGCGGCCCGAACATCGTTGACCCATTCTTCGGGCACGCCGAAGGCCATCAACTCGAACTTGCGCAGATTGTCGAACAACTTCGGTTTGGCGATCACGGTCGGCGCGACGACGGGCCTTGGCGTGAAGATGGCGATTTCCTCGACCCGCTCTCGCACCTCGACGAGTTGCATGGCGCCCGTTGTTGGATGGCGTTCGATCTTACGGCGCTCCGCCCATTTGTAGGCGGCGTCATGATGGTCGACGTAGGCGAGCAGTAGGCTCGACGCGGTGCGATGGACGATCAACCTGACGTCAGCGTTGACACGCACCGACCAGAAATTTGCGTCCTTCGCGCGATCGAGCTTGTGGAACGAGAGGCCCGGGGCCGAGGGGTCCATTTGCAAGTCAAAGGCGGTAGTTTTTGCCGCCTTCTGCTCCTGCGTAGTGAGCCGAGCGAGGCTGTCAGTGAACGTGTCGGCGATCCGAAAGTCCAAAATGTTCTCTCACGACCCTATATTAATCCCTTATATCTCAAATATTTCGCTACTCCGTGTAGTAGGTGCTTCACTATCACATCCCCTGCTCCCCCTCCTGTTTGTAGTCCGCCGAGCCGCGTTGACAATTTGCTATTCCAGGTACCGCCTCGCGGCCCGCCAAATTGGTCGCCATATTTCTTGACGAACGCAGTCAATTTCCTCGTTATCTCGTCGTCTATAGCGTCATTTACGTTTAATAGCTGTATACCTACATCGGGATACTTTAATATAAATGATGATACACCATGAAATCCAGAATAAACATGGCCGCTCACATGATTTTTGTTCATAATTCTATCGCTGATATAGCCAGAATCATCTTGCGAATTTAGCCAATGCTGGAAATTTTCGTAAGATATTGCATAGGAAAAGGATGTGTCACCGGACTGATCTTCTGTTTTCGGCAGGGGATTTATACGTGTGAGTTTGGCACCCATGCATCTGATCAGAAAATCGATATTGCCGCTGGTGACTTTGGTCGATTTACGTAAAAAAGATTGAAAAGTTTCCGGAAGAAGGGTGCCCGAAGGTGCAATCCGAATCAACAACTCGCCCTTTCCAGAGAATCCGTTATGCGTAAAATTTGCACTTCCAAGCCATGATTGCGTCGCGGTAATATAAAGCTTTGCGTGGACCTCCGGCAGAGCGAATACGGAAAGCGCGGGCCCAAGTAGCTCCATCGCGCGCTTTAACGGACGCGGATCGTTGTCTAGAAATAGTGGAGCGGAATGATATTGGTTTGGCAGTCTGGTTATAAATCGAACTTTCTCTCTCTTCCTTTCAGTAAGTTTATGTAACGCCCATTGTGAAAAATATGGAGATACGATATCTATTTTCATTGCGTCCAATATATTATTAATGTCTGTTGCTGTTGGAAATGCAACAATGCTCTGGACGTTCAAGAGGCTCATATTATTTTGACCTTCTAACGTCAAAAACCTTCATCACTTCGTCGCCAAGGTGATTGATTACTTTTACCGCGATCCGTCCCGATTTTGGCTTGGTGAAGGGTCGTGAGACATCGCTATAGAGGCTCGCCCACGCTACAGCATCAATCTCCGCTTTGAGCGTCGTCTTCAGCGCCTTGTAGGGATCGTTTGCGCCAAGGAAATAGGCGTGGCGAACGAAGAAACTCTCTTCGTTGTAGTCTGTGTCGAGCATCCACAGCGCGATACCGTCGGTGCCTTCGGCGACCACTTCGCCAGTCTGCGGCTTGAATACGTCGACGCCGAAAACTTTGACCCGGATCATATCGGCACCAGCGTCTTCGATTTTTACATCCGGCTCGCCAAAGATAACAAAAAGGTTGCCGGAGCCGGTCGGTTTGAGATCGCCGCCCATGTGCAGGTCGGGGTTCATGCGCGCTTTGAGCACAGGCACACGGCCGAGCTTTTGGAATTCGGCGGAATGAGCGTCGTAGTTGAAGGCGCAGGCGACTAGGACGTCAAAGCCGGCGTCGCCCGCCTCGCGGGCAGCGGCGACGAGGTCGGGGCGCGAGACCGTGCCGAATTCGGGACCGATGAAGATTCCAGCGCGCTTCGGCTTCTCACCTTCCTGAAAGACCCCCTCGGCGCAGATATAGCCGCCCGGCCAGCCGGTGAGACTCGTGAATGTGATCTTGCCGTCCTTGTGCGCCTGCTGCACGCCGGCGGTCTTCAGGTTTTCGAGGATCATTTGCGCGAAGTCGGCACCTGCTGTGTCGCGCGCGTCGCTCTCGGCCTGTACGACGCGCTTGCCTTCGGCGGCCTCCAACACGTCGATGAGTTCGTCGTTCCAATCGACCGCCAGGGTGCGATGCGGCGACAAGCTTTCGACGGTAAACGGGCCAGCGACGCGGATGCGCTCCCTGTCGTGATACGGTCTGTCATAGAGATATTCGAACTCGGCCTTGGCCGTGATAGAGGCGTCGACTTCTTTCTGTCGCTCGATCCGCGCCCGCCACCATTTGGCGTGTGCATCCTTCGCGGCGGAAGGCCATTTCGCGTCAGAATCGCGAGGGACCTCCCATTCCTGCCAAACCTTGCCGAGCGCAGCATTGAGCCCCGCGCGCAAGGGCTCCAAACTCTCTTGCGCCTTGTCCCAAACCACGTCGATCTCGGCGTTGTTTGCTATACTTCCTAGCGTGATATGCGGCACGCGCTCATAAACGAAACCGTGGCGTATGTCGCCGCGGGTCGGTATTGTTTTCGGTGGCGAGCGTGTCGCCTCGCCCTCTTTGCGTTGACCTTCCGGACTATCGGCCAGGAGATAGTAGGGATAGCGTGCGCCCATCAGCCGCGAACGCGCGAGCGCAATAGCGACGCGCGAGGTATCGATGGTGATCCAACGTCGGCCCCACTGTTCCGCGACGAAGGCAGTTGTGCCGGAGCCACATGTCGGGTCCAAGACGAGATCGCCTGGGTCTGTGGTCATTAGCAGACAGCGTTTAATCACATCTACATTCGTTTGAACCACATACACTTGCTGAGTTGCGCCGCTTGCATCGGCCCACAAGTTCGTGATCCGGCCGACCCGGTAATCGTCGTGCTTGAGCACATATCGAAGAGTCGAGCCGCTGGGGTGAAGCCTGTTTGCGCGCAGTAGTCGGTGCATTCCACTGGAATCAGTTTTCCAACTGTTTTGCTTCGGCGGTGCCCAGATTCTCCCTTCGAAAGAGAACGGAAAATCTTGGTTTTTACGGTATTGTGCCGGAAGCAACGAAATTGCTTGATAAACGGCTGCGTCTTTCGGTAAGGACTCGTGATCGTCGGACTCCGAACCAGAAAGCTTATATCGACGACCATCAGGCAACATTGCGTGAGACCACTCGTCTTCACCTTCCGCTAATTTGTTGTAAAATAAAGGTCTCGTCTTAGCTTTGATCCGTTTCCTTGTATACCATAGTAGGTAATCACTGACTCCCTCCGCGAATTCGGAACCGAGCGGCATCATTTTTTTTCTGAAGGTAATCAACGCTGCGAAATTCTCGTCCCCGAACACCTCATCCATCACGGCCCTTACGCGATGGACGTTTTCATCGCCAATCTGCACGAAAATCGAACCGCTCTCATGTAACAGGTCGCGCGCGACGGTCAGACGATCCCGCAGATAGGTGAGATAGGAGTGGATGCCATCGCGCCATGTGTCACGAAAGGCGCGCACCTGCTCCGGCTCGCGCGTGATCTGGTCCTTCGCGCCGTCCCTAACGTCGCGCGAGGTCGTCGACCACTGGAAATTCGAATTGAACTTGATGCCGTAGGGCGGGTCTAAATAGATGCATTGCACCTTGCCACGCAGACCCTCACGCTCGGCCAAGCTCGCCATCACCGAGAGGCTGTCGCCTGAAATCATCCTGTTCGACCAATGCTGGTCGTGCTGATAGAATTCGGTCGCCGCCTCCTTGTCCTTCAGCCCATTGAAATCGGCGAAGAGATCGACCTGCGCGCCCGGCGCTTCCTTCGCTCGCTCCTTCGACTGGCGCCGGAGGTCGTCGATGATGACCTTGGGGTGGACCTTCTCCTGGATATAGAGCGGCGGCGCCGAGACGATGAGATCGGACCAGTCAGCGACATCCTTGCCACGCCAGACCAATTGCGGATCGAGATCGCGGTTTCGCCGCTCGTAAGCCAACCGCAACGGCGTCTTGTCCTCCTCGCGCATGACGGACTCGAATTCGGCCGTCGGAATGTTCTTCCGCTTGGCCTCGGCATGTTTGAGCGCGTCGACCTCAATCGCTTTTGATTTCTTCGGGCCAAGAGCCATGTTCGACGCCGCCTAACCGTTCACGAAATCGGAAAGATCAACATTCCTTGCTATGATTTCTGCGAGATCGACGATCGCCCGACGCCGATCCGGGGATTGTAAGCCGAGAAACTGATCGCACTCGCTGCGCAATCTATCCGCCCACAACTTGCCCTTGCCGTATTCCGCGCCTTGCAACATCATGAATTTGTCAATGACACGGGTGCCGTGAAGCTTCATCTCGGGTCGGCTGTCCAGCACACGTTGGACTTGATCGGCGATGTCAAGAAAGCCACGTCGGTCGAGCTCCCTGTAAAACTGCGTCATTCGCGCCAGCGTATCCGTCGCAGCTAGGCGCATCGCCCGCTGCGCATAATTGTCATAGGGCGTCCACTGCCGAGGTCTAGCGAACCATGCAAGCTTCGTGACCCCTGAAGCCTGGAATCCGTGCGTGAAGCCCCGACGCTTCGCTTCTACAGCGACGTCGGCGCACCATTTGGCGCGCGCGACAAGTCCCGCTGGCCACTTTTCCAGGCGCTCATTGAGCAGTTTCGCGTACTCGTCCGCCGGGACGCTGACACCTTCGATCTTCGCGCAGATGCCTCGATTGACTCCGTATTTGATCGCGATTCCCTTTAGGATTTTTCCATCCAACTTTCCGGCATTCGCGTCGATGATCGTCCGGTACTCCTGATCGTCTCTCCGCCACGTCCGCACATGCTCAATGACGGCCCAATAGAGGTCGCCTTTCTCAGCGCGGCCAGGCATGAACTCAGGTTTGCTCGATCCAATGCTCATAGCAGAGCGCCCTCACGGCTTTCCGTTCGGCCTGCGACCAGTTTTCCAAACTCGGCCTCGATCTCATAAACCGCAGTGAACTCCGCGAAAGCCCACCGCCCGAACTTACCTAGATTGTTCACGCCTGGCACCCAGTACGACCGCATCGTATTGGCCTTTTCCTTGGCGTCCTCCCGACGATAGCCCTTGATCTCGACGATGAGGTTAAGCGGATCGTCGTTGCCATCGTCGATTTGCACGACGAAATCGGGCAGATATTTGCGCGGGGTCGAACCCATCAGATAGGGCACTTCGAGCCCCAGGTTCTGGTTCTTGACGTAGGCGCGCACCATGGGATGCGCCTCGGCGACGCGACAGAATTCCGCCTCCCAGTCGCTGTCGCAGACGACCCAGTTCACATGACACTTGCGCGAGTCGGTCTGCCAGCGCAACGCCTTCGACGTCGTGAAGTTGACGTAGGCGGTCGAGCCCGTCGGATTGTAGGCGTCGAGGATCGCCTTGACGGGGCGCTCACCGGCGAGCGTCAGCGTGATCGCAGCCTTGATGCGCTCGGCCGCCATGTCGGCGATATCCTTGTAGACGAGTTGCGCCGGGAACGTGCCGCCCGAGCATTTGAGGTAACCCCCATCGAGCCATTCCCGAGCGATTCGCTTCAACTGGCCGAACAGATACATCTTCGGCTGCTCGCCGGGATCTCGGTACTTGTTGTAAAGCAGGTGCTGTGTGAGGTGGTAGAGAACTGACGATGCGCGCATGTCGCCGAGATGGGCGAGCGTCAGGTCGACTCCCTCGCCAATGATGCCCTGATTCTTGGTGACCGATGGTCCGACCAGCTCAGGCGTCAGATTGAGGATAGAATCTGGACCGAAGCGCGCTTCCAGCCGCTCGTTTGGCAGCTCGACGCGGTAGCCCTCGACGCGCGGGAAAACGATCTCAAGCGCATCGCGGTCCGGCTTTACGGCATGAACGCGGACCGTCTCGCGCGGCTTGGCCGGAACCACGACGACGGGCTTAGCCGCGAAGTCGAAGGGAATGCCGAGCACGTCAGCATATTCGACATTGAACAGTCCCTCGTCGTTCAGGTCATAGGACTGACGGCGCAAGCCGCGCCCGACGACCTGTTCGCAGAGAAGCTGAGTCCCGAAGGCGCGGACTCCGAGAATATGCGTGACGGTGTTAGCGTCCCAGCCTTCTGTCAGCATGGAGACGGAGACGACGCAGCGGATTTGCTCGCCAAGCTTGCCCTTCTTGCCGACGGTGTTCATCACCTCGCGAAGGAGCGTGGTGTCGTCGATCGCGTCGCCGGCGCGGGGATCGCCCGCGCGCTCCACGATCTCGCGACGAAACCGCTCGATCTCGTCGCCGGCCATCTCGCGAAAATCCTTGTCGAGCGCCTCGCCGGACTCGAGCTGCGCGCTGTCGATCAGGATGGTGTTGGGGCGAGGAATGCGGTTGCCGTAGTCGTCGTAGTTGCGGAAGAGCGCGAGCCGCCCATTCTCCAACGTCGTCGAACCGTCATCGTTCTCGCGGTTGAAGCCGGAGACGTACTGGTAGATCAACTCCGACGTCGACGTGTTGTTGCAGACGACGATGAAGACGGGCGGAATGCCGATTCCTGCGTCTTGCCACGCCTCGAAGGTCTTTTGATAGTGGCCATAGAGGGCTTCGAGGGCCGTCAACAGGAGCGGCGGCAATTCGAGAGGATCGAGCTTTCTCCCGGAACTCAGCCTCCCCTTCTTGGGAAGCTGTCGCGGCCCCTTCTTCATTTCCTCCCAAAGATTGCGAAACTTCGGCGTATCGCCCCCGGGCACGTTGTCGGCGACCGGCACACGCGGCAGCTTAACGATACCGCATTCGATCGCGTCCATCAGCGAGAAATCGCTCATCGTCCAGGGAAACAGCGTGCCCTCGGCATAGCCCGACCCCCTCAGGAAGAAAGGCGTCGCCGAGAGATCATAGACGAGGGCGACTCTCAGATTGCGCTTGACCGCCTCCAATCCGGAAATCCACATGCGGGCCGCTTCGTTGTTCTGCTTCGCTTCGTCCTTGTCTTCGCCCTTCAGATCGTCCTCGGTTTCGCCGACCGCGTCATTGACGCGCTCACGATAGCAGTGATGCGCCTCGTCGTTCAGGACGGCGATCGACTTCATTCCCATCAGATCGGGCATGACGCGCTGAAGCATCTGGCCTTCGGTTTCGAGCGTCTGAAGCTTTTCGCCCCGCCAGCCTTCGATCGCCTGTCGCGTGCCCTTGGCGACGTCTATCCGCTCGCGGAGCCTGAAGGCGTGATAATTCGTGATGACGATCTTGGCGCGATCGATGTCGGGGAGCATGTCGGAGGGAACGATCTCGCGGTGCCGGTAATAGCTTTCTGGGTCGTTCGGGAACAGGACGCGCAGGCGATCCTTGATCGTGATCCCCGGCGCCACGATCAGGAAGCCACGCGAGAAGTGCCTGCTGTTGGGGCGGCGGACGGCGTTCACGGTCTGCCAAGCAATGAGCATCGCCATCACCGTGGTCTTGCCTGCGCCCGTCGCCAGCTTCAGCGCAAGGCGCATAAGCTCGGGGTTCGCCTGCTCGTTGGCGCCTTTGAGATGCTCCCAAAATTTGGCGCCACGCGCACCGCTTTTCGGGGCGACCTCCGTCAACCAGATCGCGGTCTCGATGGCTTCGATCTGGCAGAAGAACGGCCGGATGCCTTCGAACTTATGGCTCCTCCAATGCTGTAGAAGGCGCGCCGTTTCGGGAGTGACCAGCCACTGGTCGGGATTTGGGAGATTGCGCCACGTCTCGACGTAGGTCCTGACTTCGTTGATGATCGGGGTCGGGTTGTATTCCTGGTCCTTGGAAGAGAGGCCATCGCCCGCATCAAAGAGCATATCGATCTGGCCGCGCCCCTGCCGCCGCTTCTTCGGCTTCGGGACCGGCGTTATTAGCTCCGATCGCCGCCGAGTTTCGATGATGCGATTGGTCGGCTGGCCGTCAGCGTCGAGTTCCCAATGCTTGGCGGGGTAAGCGTAGGGGGAATTCAATATGGGGCGTTCGAAGAATTGATCCGTCATGACCCCGCCCCCCGCGGCGTCCCAAATCCGCCGAACGAATCGCGACGTACAATCAGCCTGGGAATACTGTTGCTATCAATGGGCGAGCGTGTAGCCAGGCGCAAGATAATTCACAATGTCTGGACGGTCTTGTCGAGCGCATCGCATTCCAGGATCAATAAGAGCCTCGTCCCAACTCTTCCGATCGGGGTCGGATTTCAGTCTCGACTAGCTTCATCCCGAAGCGGCTGGGGGCAAAATCAACAAGGCCAGAACCTCGTCGTTGGGCAGTAAGAACGCTTGTTCCTGAACCTCATAGCGATCCGCGCCACGGAATTCGAACCACGCCTCAGCTCCAATCTTGCGCGCGTGAGAGATTTCCGCTGAGCCGCCATGCAGCATCTCGAAGGCAATGGATTCTTGATCGAGGTCGTCCTTTGGGAACCACCAGCGAGGAATGGTCGGCGCAGAGCGGAACCAGCGGCGTCGCAGTTTGCTGTGGCAGACCACAACAATTGGAAAGCGATCAAAATCCACTAGCTTGAGCAACGCCGCTGTCAGGCTAACGTCAAATTCATCCGCGATCTCTCTCAAGGACGCGAGCGCAAGGCGCTTCATCTTCATGACGCGCGGCGCGAACATGAAATTTGGCAGCAGCAGGTCCGACGCGAATTGGTCCGCTTGGGTCTCTGGATCGAGCGGGCCGTGTGCGGGGTTTCCGATATCACCCGGCCCGCAATAGAGAATTCGTCCTCGATGATGGTGCCAATGACCGATCTCATGGGCAAGCGAGAAGCGTCTGCGCGCAGGAATGGCACGGCTGTTTACCGTGATGACCGCCCTGCGCTGAGAGCCGATGATCATCGCTTCACATCGATCCAGTGGACGGTAGTTGACGGCCGCGCCGTGATCCCACGCGATCGCTTCAAGGTCGATCTGGCCCGGACGCTCAATACCCAGAGCCAAGAGCATGCGTTCTGCAGGTCGCACGGCAATCACCCGTCGCTTTCGTCTCGTTCCAGGCGTTGAAGCTCCGCCATATCATCGATCAATCCTTCTAGATCGTTGTCTGAAAGTCCTTCGCCTTTGCGCGCCGCCATCGTTATCTTAGCACCTGGATCATCCAGGCCGGATCGTAAGCGTCCAAAGCGTGTCCGTGCCGCTTCGCGTTCTGAGCCGGAGGCAGCATTCCCTTTTGCCCGCCAAGCTGTGAGTTCAGCGCGGGCGCGCTCAAGGCGCTGTCGGGCAAGCGCCGCGCGCGCGGACGTGATCGCCGCGCCTACCGCTGCAATGAGCGCCTCCGGGTCGCCATTCGAATCGAGGATTTCCTGCCGCACATCGTTGCCGGTGGCATTGAGAAGGCTTTCCACTAGCGCCTCCTCAATTCGGTCGAGCTCCTCGCTGGCCGTGGGCTTGCCGGGGGCGCTCACGTCTGCCACCCGTCCGGGTACGCCTTTCTCATCCTGATCCTGATCCTCTTGATAGCGTAATCAAGTTGCCCTTGATCTAGGCCGGTCGCCTCGCGCAACGCGACACCGCGCAGATCGTCCTGCCATCCCATCAGCACAAGTTGGGCTTCTGCGTCGTCGTCGAAGCAACCGTATATGGCTTGCACGGCTGCGGTATTCTGTTTTTCCATCAGAATATCCTCCGGGCTGGGGGCGGCCGGCAGTGGAATGACGCTTCCGCGGTCCGCCCCGGCACCGAGCAACTCCTCGTCCGCCGACGGCGCCTCGCGTTGCCGCTGCTTTCGAGCATGGCTGGCGACACTGCGCATTGTTTGCGCAATCAAAGCCACGGGAGGAACATCGCGCGGACAGCGGCGGACCCCACCTAGAATTCGGCTAACCGCCTCCGAAATCAACTCCGTCCGTGCGTACGCGGTTCCGCGTCTTCGGATAGCTTCAATTGCGGCCAGTTTGAGCTTGTCGTCAGGCGACAGTGCGTCGAAGGCGTCGTTGATCTCGTCGGCGCTAAGAAAGTCGCCAACGGCAGGCTGTATTTTCACGGGGGGTCTACCCATCGGTAACGCCGCTCTGTGTCTTACCGCCTATGCCGGGTCACCACCGGCTTTCAGAAAATAATTCTGCATATTCTGAAATCGCGACCGTGCCGGGCATAAGGAGCAGGAGGGCTATCCTCGCTCTGCCGGCGGAGTGAGGCCCCAAGCTCCGTTCTGTTTCTGTTCCGTTGGCGATAGAGTTATGCCCAGATCACGCGATTCGGCACCACGAAGTGCCCCCGGATATAAGGAGTAGGAGATGGTTGCGAAAGTCCAATTCTTTCCGCTCGGCAACGCCGACACGTTGCGCATCGATCTATCGAATGGAGGAAAGATTCTCGTCGATTACGCCAACGTAGCTGCACCTGACGACAGTGACGACTTACGTTGCGATCTTCCCAAGGAGCTTCGACATGATCTTTCCAAGGCTGGCCGGAATAACTACGACGCCGTCTGCATTACGCATGTCGATGATGACCATTGTAAAGGCTTTGGCGATTTCTTCTGGCTGGACCACGCTGAGACGTATCAGGGCGATGATCGAATCATAATCTCGGAGCTGTGGGTCCCTGCGGCGGCTATCCTTGAGGAGGGGCTTGAAGACGACGCCCGCCTGGTTCGCGCCGAGGCCCGCTACCGCCTTCGCGAGGGGAAGGGAATTCGTGTGTTCTCCCGTCCCGAGCATCTCAAAGAGTGGATGAAACAGAACGGCGTCGACTACGAAAGCCGCGCGCACCTTATCGTCGACGCGGGCACGCTCGTCCCGGGCTACGCCAAGGAAGGACCAGCGCAGGCCGAGTTTTTCGTCCATTGCCCGTTCGGGTGGCGACAGGACGATTCATCGATCATAGATCGCAATCAGGATTCGATCGTGATGCAGGTCACGTTCCGGGAGGGCATCCGGGATTCTTATCTCCTCCTTGGCTCGGACGTGAATTACGAAACCCTCTCCGACATTGTCAAAATCACCAGGAAGCACGGTAATGAGCACCGTCTTGTCTGGGATCTTTTGAAGTTGTTTCACCACTGCTCCTATCTCGCGCTCGGCCCTGAACGGGGCGCCGACGAGACTGAGGCGGTGCCGGAGGTGAAATGGCTCTTCGAGACGCAGGGCCGGCGGGGCGGTGTTATTGTCTCGCCGAGCAAGCCGATCCCAGCGAAGGGCTCCAACGAGGACGACAGCGATCAACCTCCACATCGGCAGGCGGCCAATCATCACCGCCGTGTCGCCCGACAGCTTGATGGAATTTTCGCGGTAACGATGGAGCATCCATCCAAGGCGCAACCCAAACCGTTCGGTTATGAAATTACCGCGTTCGGTGTTGCCCTCATCGTCTTCGCGCCAATGGTCAGCACGGTCGCGGCCGGCTCGACACCTCGCGCCGGATGACGACGATCGAACGCTGGCTCGCGACATTCGAGCCGATCAACGAGACGGACCTGCGTAGCCCGCAGGCGAGGGACGTCGCCGCTTTTGTGCATCGTTATGCCAATGATATCGCGGCCCTCATCGAGATGCGCCGGAACGGCGGACTGGAAGTTATCGTCCTCGATGTCTTGACCGGTGCGCCACAGGACCCCGTCTACGCAATCCGGACAACGGAACGAATCGGAATTCTCTTTCAGGAAGGAGGCGGGCTGCCCTACGTGGCGGTTCTTCGGGACGACTTTCCAGACACAGAACACCAACAGCTTGTCCCCGAAGGTCATCCGGCCGTCCTATGCATTGACGACCGACTTTGGCGCGAAGCTCAGCTCACCTGGACTCCGGCCGAACTGATCGACCGAGTCTTGTCGTGGTTCCGCCGGGCCGCGCGGGGCGAGTTGCACGACGCCCGCCAGCCAGTCGATCCGATCCTCATTGGAAGCAATATCAGCTTCATTGTCGCCCGCTCAGTCCTTGATGCGGATGATTTCGGGGATTTAATCGGGGAGCGAACCGCTGGACTCGACAATGTGCTGCGCGTCAAGCGCATTGCCCAGGTGCGGCATCTTTCCTCCGTCATGGAGCCCGTCACGATCTCTGTGTACAGCGTTCCGCCGGAACGCATGAAGCGACTGCGTTACGCGCCTACAAGTCTAGCGGGTCTTACCGAAATGCTGACCGAGCGCGGAATTGATCTCTTGGGCGATCTGAAGAATCGCCTTACGGCGGCGCTTACGGAAGGCGCCCCTGCCGCGTGGCGTCTGAACGGGCGATTCGCCGTCATCTTGGAAATGCCCATCCTGTCCCCGCGAGGAGAACAGGCGAGCGCGGTCGATATGCGCGCGTTCATAACCCCGGTGTCGGCGGGAGACATCGCTGTGGCGCTTGGGATCGCGCTTAGGCCGGCGGCCCGCGACGAAGGCAGCAAGGTTGGCTATGTGAAAGCAATCGGGATACCAGCCATCGATCAGGCGGCAATTGCGGCGATCATCGTCCAAAGCGCAGAGGTGCACCTTGAGTTTGAACGTGAATTTGCCACTCGGCTAGCGGGGCGCAGCGCCACCGACACCCGCAAGGTCGTCCTCGTCGGTGCCGGCGCGATCGGTTCGCATATCGCCGACTGTCTCGTACGAGAGGGCCGGTTCGTTTGGACAGTAGTCGACGATGACCGACTCCTGCCACACAACCTTGCGCGGCATATTGCTCGCGACGAAGATGTGATGCGTTCAAAAGCAATCATCCTTGCCGATCATCTCAATGCAGTGATGGTCGGCAATAAGATCGCGCAGGCCGTTACAGCGAACCTATTCGACCCGGGCGAAGGCGGTGCCGCAGTTGCACGGACGCTCTCGGAGGCCGATATCATTATCGACGCCACGGCTTCCGTTGTCGCGGAGCGTGCGCTTTCGGACTGCCAAGTCGGGGCTCGGCGAGTGAGCGTTTTCTTCAATCCATCGGGAGAAGCCGCCGTTCTCCTCGCCGAACCAAGGGACCGTTCCGTTACCCTGCGCGATCTTGAGGCTCAGTATTTGGGCCTGATCCTGCGCACGCCGCGGCTTGCCGACCATCTTGGCAAGCTAGCTGAAACGATCGCCTATACCGGCGCGTGTCGGGCGATCACGAATCGAATCCCGCAGTCGCGTGCCGCGATTCTTTCCGGCCTGGCGGCGGGCGGCATTGACGCCGCCGTAGACAGCCTGAGCGGGCGACTCTCAGTTTGGACGACGGCCGCGAGCGGTGAAGTGGTGCTCGACACCACAGCGCCGCAGCCTATCCGGCGCTATGAGGCACAGGGCTGGATCATAACTATCGATGACGGCCTTGCTAGTCACATCGTCGCCATGCGGCAGGCGCGGCTTCCGTCGGAAACCGGTGGCATACTGTTCGGCTTGGTCGATATCCCCGCACAGCGCCTGCATCTCGTCGACGCCACGCCTGCGCCTCCTGGCAGCATTGAGGAGCCATTTGGCTTTGTAAGAGGGGCGGGAGGTGTTGCTGAAATGATGGAGAGCGTTTCGCGGCGAACCGCGGGGCAAATCCGTTACGTGGGTGAATGGCACTCGCATCCGCCGAAGGCGTCTGCCCGGCCAAGCGTCATAGACGGGCAGCAGATTGACTGGCTCGCCGCGTTGACGGGAATGGACTCGATGCCGGCGCTGATGGTGATCGCGGCCGACGCCGAATTTGCTGTTATTTTTGCCAGTACACCGGCGGCGCCGGTGCCTGCGCAGGCGGGGGCGGCCTAAGATGGTGGATTGCGAATGCAAGGACGTCGCCCCACCGATGATTGGCTTAGCCCTTTCGGGAGGCGGCTCGCGCGCGATTGCTTTTCATCTTGGATGCCTGAGGGCGCTTCACAATCTCGGCATCCTGTCACAAGTCAAGGTGATGTCGACCGTCTCCGGAGGCAGCGTTATCGGCGCTCTCTACGCGGCAACCGACGCGCCTTTCGATGAATTCGAGAAAAGCGTGCGCACGATGCTCGAACGAGGATTGGCGCGTCCCTTTATCCGCGCAGCTTTCTTGACTGTGGAGGGTCCGAAGGCGCTTGCGTGTGCGGTGTTAACCGGCGCGATCAATTTCGCCTATCTCAGCGTTTCGTGGCTTCTCTGGCTTCTCTCGCTTGCGTTACCATCCGAGCATCGCGGAAGACTCCGCATCGGGAACTGGCATCCGCCCATACGGCGGTTTGCGAGTCGCACCACAATCTTGTGTAGAGCAATCGACGATGAGCTTTTCGACGGCGCGCGATTCCGCGATGTCAAGCGTCACAAGCCGCTTCTCATCATCAACGCGGCGGAATTGCGCACTGGCTCCGCGTTCTACTTCACGGCGAAGGAATCCGGTTCGTGGCGACTCGGGAGGCTCGCGCTCTCGAATATATCCCTCGCTTACGCCGTTACTGCATCGGCTGCCTACCCGATGTTTCTTCCCGCCTTCGATGAAGTCTTACCATTCGAGCGACGCGACGGCTCACGGCGACTAGAGCGGGTCTCGCTAACCGACGGCGGGGTCTATGACAATCTGGGGCTTGCGCCGCTATGGCCGGACCGCGAGCCTTCAGTCAGCCTAAATGTCGAGCGGATTGATACGATCATTTGCTGCCGTGCCGGGTACGGCTTGCGACACGACCCCCCAAACCAATTCTTCGTCGCTCGACTCAAAAGCGCATTCGCCTGCATTCAAGACCGCGCCCAGAACGCCGCGTTGAAGCGGCTCTTTGATCTAAAATCGAATGGCAGACTCGCCACCTTCGTGATGCCGTTTCTCGGCCAAGACGACAGCCGCCTAAAATTCAGTCCGCCGGACCTCGTTTCTCGCGAGGAAGCATACGCCTATCCGACTGACTTTTCGATGATGAGCCCAGTATGGATTGAGCGACTAAGCCGGCGCGGGGAGCAAATCACAAGGGCAATGATCGCGGAGCACGCACCTGAATTGGCCGCGGCGGCCAATCGTTGAGTCAGACGAGCCCCATCCGTTTGGCTTCTGAACGGTCAAACTCGATCGACGACGGCAGTCGCGCGTCAGCCAGCCGCCCTTTTTTGTGTAGAAAAAATTTGGAGAGGCGAAGGCGGGCAGTTGCCGAGCCGCGTTGACTCAATTCATCCTACCACGATTGAATCGAGACACCGCGTCCTCTCAGACTGGCGGCACACGGCGCGGCTATGGTGGTAGCGCGTCTATGCAGCAAGGGCGTCCACATGCTCGCCGCCTGCCCTCAAGGCACCTTCTGCGGACGGACTCGGCCGAGGGCAGCGCGGTCCAACCCATACGCGCGGCAGTGGGAAGCGCCGAAGCGGGTCACTTCGGAATCGTCACGCGCGCAAGTCGCGTGGCCCAAGCCTTGTCGGCAGCGGCACTGCGCTTTCTGGCCAGTGCGGCTTTCGCGCCAGCGCCTTTCATGCGCGGCCCGTGCGACGGCAAATGCCCTCCTGGCCGCTGCCAATCATCGCGCAGCATCTTGAGGCCGATAATCGGGTAGAATCCGCAATCGAACATCCAATGATGGGTCCAACACAGCCACGCGAGATTATCGCGGTCTTTGTCCCCCGGATTGTGGTTCAGATGGGCGACTACGAGACACGTCTCAATTTGCAGCCCGCATAGCACGCAGCAGCGAAGCGGATACGCCTTCGCGGCGACACGGCGGGCCTCGTTCTGATTGCGCGGCAGAGAGATTGGCAAAGCATGGGGCAGCGGCGAGATCGCTTTCATTTCCCAGCTCCTGCGGTCAGGGCCGGGCGAGGCGTCGCAAGCCTTTCCGCGGTCCGCTCCTATGTCGGGCTCTTCGTGTGTTGGGCTCTTCGATCGGGAGAGTCAACGAGTGCACGCTGACAGGGAATCTGGCCGGAAGCGCGATCCCCCTTCGGATATACGCCAACATCGGCGCTGCGCCCCGTCTCACTGAGCTATACCCCGACGAAACACTGAGGTGAGACAGAATAGATGTCTCGTTTGGGTTGACTTTTGAATTTCGAGACACTAGAAAGCGAGGGTCTTGAACCAAACGAGACACCGAGGGCATCATGAGCAACTACGGCTACGCACGGGTTTCTACGAACGACCAAGACTTAGCCATTCAGGAAGCCGCTCTGAAGGCCGCCGGTTGCGAAGTGATCCGCAGCGAAAAGCAGAGCGGCGGATCAATGGAAGGACGTGAGGAACTGAGCACCGTTCTGGCATTCCTCCGTAAAGGCGACGTGCTCATCGTCACGCGAATTGATCGACTGGCTCGCTCGATCGGCGACCTGCAAGACATCGTTCGCCAACTGCGCGCGAAGGGCGCTGCGCTGAAAGCGACCGAGCAGCCGATCGATACCGCGACGGCCGCTGGCAAGGCGTTTCTCGACATGCTCGGCGTCTTCGCCGAATTCGAGACGAATCTTCGACACGAGCGGCAACTTGAGGGCATCGCCGCAGCCAAGGCCAGGGGCGTCTACAAGGGCCGCAAGGCTTCTATCAAGCCTGAGGCCATCGCCGCGCTGAAGGCCGACGGACTCGGCGCCACAGAGATCGCCAAACGCCTTGGCATCGGTCGAGCATCTGTCTACCGAGTCGTCGCTTGACCGTACCGCCGGGTGCGGGCTGCCCATTTGGCGATCCTAGAGGAGAAAATCTGACTGAACACCTAGTTCAGACCCGTCCGCCTTGGGGGAAAACGGCCATCGCCGAAAGTCAATGATCTAGCGGACTGACTGCTTGCAGTCGATCGGCTCAAGGAATTGGACGTGCGATGGCGAATTCGAAAGACATATTTGCCGCGATAGGCATTTGCGGGAACAGGCGATAGGCTATCGCACGATCATCCGAGAACTATTGTTAGCGGAATTCGATGATGAAGAGCATTGTCGTCATTCTTGCCGTCCTCTTGGCGTTCGTGCCTGCCAAGGCAACGTCCCTCGACGCCATCGAGAGCAAGCTCTTCACCCTTCACGACTTCAAGCTCGACAGCGGCGCGGCGCTTCCTGAGATCACGCTTGCCTACGAAACCTATGGCGTGCTCGCCGCCGACGGACGCAATGCGGTTTTGATCGCGCATAGTTTCACATCGAGCCATCACGCCGCTGGATTCTATGACTCAAGTGGCGCGCCGCCCGGCCAAAAGGCTGGCGACATCGGTTGGTGGGACAAAGTGATCGGCCCTGGCGAGGCGATCGATACTGACAAGCTGTTTGTGATTTCCTCGAATGCGCTTGGCTCGTCCTACGGCTCGACCAGTCCGGCAAGCGTCGATCCGAAGACTAGCAAGCCTTATGGACCCGACTTTCCCAACATTACCGTTGCCGACATCGTGCGGGCGCAAAAGGCGCTCCTCGATTCGCTCGGCGTCAAGCATCTCATAGCCGTCGCCGGCCCTTCGTTCGGCGGCTTCGAGACTTTTCAATGGGCAGTCGCCTATCCCGATTTCGTCTCCGGCGTCGCGCCTGTCTTCACCGCGCCTTTTTCCCAGACGCCCGCGCACGCGGACGCCCAGTTGACCGCAGCCCTCGCCAAGGACCCCAACTGGAACGGCGGCCGCTATTACGACCTTGGCGGCGTGACGGCGACGTTGACCAAATTGCGCGTCGAGATTCTTGAATCCTACGGGATCGAGGTCCTGCTGAAAGATAAAATTCCTAACCCCGCGATGCGCCAGGCGTCGATCGTCGCCGGTGCACGAAACTGGGCTCAGGGCTTCGATGCCAATGGGCTCGTTGCGCTATTGCGCGCCCATGAGATTTTCGACGTGCGCCCGCAGCTCGGCCGCATCAAGACCAAGGTCCTCTATATCCTCTCGCGCACCGACAAGCAGTTCCCACCGAGTCTCGCGCCCGGCGTGATGGCCGCCCTCAAGGGGGCTGGCGTCGACGCGCGCTATGTCGAAGTCGACAGCGACATCGGCCATCTCGCCTTCGGTTACCAGACGGAGAAATGGTCGCCGGCTTTGAAGAACTTCATCGATGGACTGGCGCCGTGACGGCGATAGCCCCCGTCGATGACGCCGTCTACGGCCGCTCCACCCACCATTGAACGACGTCCCCGCTTTGCTTGTCGAGCGCCAACAGCTCGCGGTCCGACCATTTGACGAGGTTTACACAAACCTCGTCGGTCGTTTGCGGCTGTGCGTATTTGATGCGCGCCCGCACGCAGTAGAGATCGCCATGAAAGGACGAAGCATAGGCGCTCTCGCCCATGCCATAGCCCTTGACCTCCGTCTTGTCAGGAGAAGTCACCGATCGCAAATCCCCGTCGGGATATACCGCGAACTGCTTTCCCGATACGTCCGGAAGGGTCGCCGTATGCTTCGGCCAATCGACGACCTGCTTCGCCGCCAGAATGGCGCGGAAATCGCCGCCCTGCTCGGCGATTCTCCGTGGCGGACATTGGCTGGCCCGCGGAGAGACCAGGAACGCGACAATGCATGGCCGATATTCGTAATCGAAGAGCGGGAACCATGCGGAGCCGTGGCCATCGAAGCCCGGCGGATGATCAATGATCAGATTGGGAACGCCTCTCTTGGTCAGCGTCTCGGCGGCCCCTTTGCCGCGATCGGCCGGTTCGTATTCATCGCCGCGGAAAAACACACCGACCGTCGGATAGCGCGCGTGCTGGATGATCTGATCGAAATAGAACTTGTTGTTGGCAAAATTCGGATCGTCGGGGTTCGCTCCTGTCGACCGCCAGCCGCAACAGGCAGGCACGATCAGCACCACGCCGTCCAGCGGCAGGTCGCGCATCGTCGCCAGGTCTAGGCTGTCCCAGCCACCCCAGGATTGGCCGCCGACGTAGAGGCGCTGATAACCTTGCGCTTTGAGCTCCTTGAGCCGCCGCGCGACAAACTCGGCGGCCCCCCAATTGGAGCCGCCGAAGCGCCGGATGACGCCGACGCCGGAGCGAGGATAGGCGCCGTCGATCACGTCCCAACCGCGCGAACTCTGAATTTCACTGACGAAAAATTCCGGCAACGGCGGATGCGCGCGAGCGCGCCCGTCAAATCCGTGCAGATAATAGAAAAGGGTCTTCGGGCCCCGGGCGACGCTTGAGGGGCCCGGCAGAAAGACTTCATCGACCGGGAATTCAGCTACCGGATCGGAGACAGCATCGGCCTTCAGATCGGCGATTTTGTCTAAAGCGCCGAAATATTCGAGCGTCCCGCCTCCCGTCAGCCCTTCGACCGCGTGGCTGCCGATGACTTCAGCGCGCGCGAACGCAATGTTGCCGCCAGCTTGATGGCCAGTCAGGCAAAGACCGATATTGGTGTTGATGCACAATTCGCCGCGCGAGATCCCCCACGCCCCGTCCGATGCAACCTCGAGTTTGCTTCCCGGCGACATGTCCTTTGCGCGCTGCCGAAACGTGCCGTCTCCGCGAAACTCCAGCGTGACATTCCATGGCCCCTGCCGCGCCTCCCAGGTCTTGGCCGCGAACAGCTTCGTCAACGTCGCATCTCCGAGCGCGGGCGACGCGAGCGTCTTGGCGATATCGGGCGGGAGCGGCGGCGCGGCAAGCGCATCCGCCGAGCCTTGCGACAGGAGAGCGACGGTCTTGTCATCGGCCGCCCCCTCGGTGCGCTTGCCGAGCTTGGCATAGACGCCGGCTCGCGCCTTATAAGGCAGTGGGAAACTTGGCGACAGCCGGATCGCTTCCGAGTAGTCAGCAATCGCTTCGTCAGATTTGCCGGCGCGAGCCTTAATGAACCCACGCACGAGAAAGGCCAGCGACGAGCGCATGTCGAGCGCGACCGCCTGATCGGCCGCGGTCAGCGCCTCGGAGCCTTTTTGCTCGACGTCCAGCGCCAGCGCTTTGTTACGCCACGGCGCGCTGCATGTCGCACAGAGCTTGGTCGCCACATCGAAGTCCGCGATTGAATTTGTCGCGTCGCCGTTCTTGAATGTCGCGTAGCCGCGCTCGGTCAGAGCTGCCGCGCGCAGCGATCCTTCCGAGTCGGCGGTGAAGTCGTCGATATCAGCGTCCTCGGCCTGGCTGGCGATAGCCTTGGAGAATTCCTCGATCGCGTGGGGCCAGTCCTCGCGCGCCTTGTAGATCAGCCCAAGCCCGAAATGTGCGTGGGCGAGTTGCGGCTCGAACTTCAGCGCGGCGGTGAAATCCTTGAAGGCGACGTCGCCCTCTTTCAGCGCCAGATGCGCCTTGGCGCGATAGACATAGGCATAGGGCAGGCTGTCGGGCAGTTCCTTGTTCGCGTCAATGATCGCGGAACATTCCTTGATTGCCGCCGAAGGGCCGCCGCCGCCCATGCATGCGGACCAATGATCGATGTTCGCTGCGTTGCCGGTGCTGGGGAGCAGCCCGGTGAGCGCGACGAAAGGAAAAAGCCAATGGCGCGCTCGACCGCAACGTTCAGTCATTTCACGGCCTCAAAGGAAACGAGGAACTCGTCGACCTCCGAGCCGTTGGCGGCTGCGGCTTCCCCAGCGTATGCGACGAAATACAAGGTCCGAGCGACCCACAAGATGCGTTCGCGGATGACGCCGGATTTGCCCGCGTCGATAAGGATTTCGTGCCCGTCGACGCTGTCTTGCCGGATCGGCTGGTCGCTCACCAAATGGCCCTTGGCGGCGGAGACCGCGCCGTTGACGTTGGCCGAGTAGTCCGCCTTTCGCGGCTTCGCGTAGATGAATGTAGTGACACTCCAGTAGCCGTCCTTGGTCCGAACCGACCATTGCGATTTCTCGTAGGCGGTCCCCTTGTCGGTTCGACCCTGCGATTTTGCTAGAATCGGCCGGCCAGGAAACTCGACGGTGAAGGCGCCATCGGGACTATTGAAGACCACAGCGTTCGCGGAATCGGCGACCAACGAGCAAATGACTGCGAGACCGAACCCCAGAGAAAGATGATTCACCTTGGCCGCTCCGCACATAGAATCTCAGTCACCGCCGTCCGCTCCTCCAGAGTCCGCTTGGCCGCCGCCATCAATGGCCGCGTTCGCCATGATGGAGGGATCGGAGAGGTCGGTAGTGTCGGTGTTATTGGCGGTCTGGTTGCTATTGTCGCCGGTTTGGCCCGGTGGAGATTGACCGTTTTGCGCGGCGGTGATCTGAGCTTGGGTCGCGGCCACTGACGCTTGCAATCGCGTCACCTCGATCTGATCATCTTGGACGAGGGTCTGGAACTGCGCGATCTGGCCTTTAACAAGATCTCCGTAGTTAACAGGCAAACCGTCAGATACCGCGAGTCCGACATATTGACTAAGTGGCATGTTTCCGGGAACACTAACGACGTATTCAGGTACGTCCGACGTTGTTCCATCCGGATTTGCATTATTATCCCTAAGGCTTAAACCGTATAACGCGACTGTCGCGCGAAAGGCCTCCGTCGCCGCCGAAAGAGCGCTCAGCGGCGCCTCGCCATTTGCATAGTTAGTCCTCGTCGTGTTGTACGCCTTCTGAGCTGCTGTAATGCTGTTATAAATATTGTTCGAATATGTCTGAGCGTTCGACAACATGGCCTGCAATACCGCCAATTGGGCCTGGGCCTGAGCAAGCGCGGCTTGGGCCTGCGTGAGTGCTTGCTGTTGTTGCTGAAGCTGGGTCTGAAGCTCTTGCACGTAATTGGGATCGGTCGGGTTTGGCGGCCCGAGCACACTCGCCACCTGCTGATCGTCGCTAGCAGGATCGATCGCGCTCATCTGGTCGGCGCGACCGTAAATGTGAATGTCCGGATCGACGTGCGACTTGGAATTGTCGGACGCCAATGCGGGCGCGAGCGCCAAGGCCGAGATTAAGCCAGCGAGAACCGCACGCGAAGCGATCATGGGTGTCTCCCACCGCCGGGACGAAGTGCCTGGCGCGCCGACAACACACTAACGTCGGCGCACCGCCGCCGCAATGCCTCTGGCGCGACGACCGCCCCGGAGCTTTTCGCAACGGCACGCCGCCAGCTTGTCAGCCGCCGGGACTTGCGGCACTCTCGAAACCTCGCCGCCAATGGTCAGGAAGCGCCACCCATGATCCGCATCGCATCATTCGCCATGATTCTTTGCTTCGCCTTGCCCAACTCCGCGCTCGCCGTCAGCGCCGCAGTTTCGGCCGCGTGTCGCGGCGACGCCTATCGGTTCTGCGCCCCAGTTATTCGCGACGAGGCTAAGCGCCACGCCTGCATGCATGCGCATGCGGCGCAATTGTCGCAGGGCTGCATCGCGGCGATCCGCAAAGGCTGAGCCGGTTCGCAGCTCTAGACGACTTTCGCAAGGCCCCCCCGCCGCGCGTCGGAATTCGGCGAGGCGCGGACGTGCCCGGGCTGGCGTTTTCATAACGGCCTCTCTTTTGCCGCTTGGCCCACCGTTGCGCCGCCGCCGCGACAATTTGACGTCGAATACGATCAGGCTGATCATGCGGCCGTCGCTGGCAGCGATGCCGCTGACAAATACCTTCGCGCTCTTGAGGCAACGTCGCCGGCTGAATGCCGAATGGCCCCTGAGGGTCGACAGTGTTGATAAACCCCCAAAACGACCCCCGCCCCGAACTGAGCTCGGCGTCGAATATGCCTCACTCGCCAACGGAGTGCTGATCGGCAAGGCCAACAAGCTCAATGGCGAACAACCAACGATCTACACAAGGTCCCCAGTTAAAATTTCCCGCGGTGCCTCAGCGACCGCACCAAATAGAATCGCCCCGGAAATCGGAGTTTTTCAACACAATCGCTCGATTCCGGTCACGGCCTCTTGATAAAGTAAAGCGGCGATGTGAACCGCTGATTGGCGGCCGGCTCAGGACCCGAGGTTGGTTCAGTCCGACAGTATCCATCCGGAACGCGCCGCCTTGCGCGCGAGGGGGTGCGGCGTAGGACAGTGTGGCTAACACCAGGGATAGCCACAGTGCCATGAATCGGATCGAGGTCATCACTTCTGTCGAAAGGCGCCGCCGATGGTCGCGCTCGGAAAAGGAAGGGTGGGTCGCAGCGCTGATGGAGCCGGGAGCCAATGCGACCGAGGTCGCCAAGCAGGCCGGCATTGATCGAAGCCTCCTGTATCGTTGGCGACAGCAGTTGGCGGCCTCGCAAGATGGTCTTCCCGCTTTCGTTCCTGTGACAGTGGCTCCCATGGCGCCGGAGCCAGCGCCAACGCCGGTCTCCCCGCGGGCAGCGATCACGATTGCTTTCGGCGCCAACGTGCGGATGACGATCGAGGGTTCGCCGGACGAGACAACTCTGGCCAATGTGATCGGCGCACTGGCGGGCGACCGCAGGCCCGCACGAGCGAAGCTCCCCGAGAGATGATCGCCTTTCCGAGCGGTGTCCGGGTTTGGCTGGCGACGGGCCACACGGATATGAGAAAGGGATTTGGCTCTCTTGCGATTCTCGTGCAAGAGACGCTGAAGCGCGATCCTCACGCCGGCGATCTCTACGTTTTCCGCGGGCGAGGTGATCTGGCATGACGGCCAGGGTGCCTGTTTGTTCACGAAAAGGCTGGAGCGCGGGCGGTTTCTTTGGCCTTCGATTGCGGACGGCGTGGTGACGATTTCATCGGCGCAATTGTCCTATCTTCTTTCCGGGATCGATTGGCGAATGCCTCAGAAAACCTGGCGTCCGGAGGGCGCGGGATAAGTGCGGCGGATTGACTCAGGATCGCATTTTTGGCGCGATTCCAGCCGCAAAATATGCTCTGTTTTGCGTTGTGACGACGCCCTCCGATCCGCTTCCGACAGACCTCGCCAGCGCCCACGCGATGATCCTGGCGCAACGCGCGTTGCTGGAGCAAGAGCAGTCGGCGCGGATTATGGCGCAAAGCGAGGCGAAGGTTCGCGCGCTCGAGATCGAGCGCTTGAAGCTTCTTCTGGCCAAGGCCCGACGCGAGCAGTTCGGGCAATCCTCAGAACGCGGGAAGCTCCTGATCGAGCAACTCGAACTGGCGATCGAAGACCTCGAGGAGACGCAAGGCGAGGAAGAGACCCGGGCTGAGATCGCAGCGCCCGCGGCGAAGGAAAAGCGGGTCCGTCCGCCACGCGGGCCGCGCAAGCTGCCGGATAACCTGCCAGTGGAGCGGGTTGTCGAGCCCGCGCCTTGCGCCTGCGGCAAATGCGGCGGGGTCAGGCTGCGTAAGCTCGGCGAGGTTGTCTCCAAGACGCTGGAATGCGAGCCGCGCCGGTGGAAGATCGTCGAACGGGTGCGCGAGAAGTTCTCCTGCCGGGACTGCGAAGCGATCAGCGAGCCGCCCTCGCATCCCATCCCACGCGGCTTTGCCGGACCGAGCCTTCTGGCGATGGTTCTGGCGGCCAAGTTCCTGGACCACCAGCCGCTGAACCGGCAAAGCGCGGCCTTTGCGCGTGAGGGCGTCGAAATCGATACATCCACGCTGGCCGATTGGGTCGGCTCCTGCGCCGCTGCGCTTGAACCAATCGTCGCCAGATTGCGGGAGCACGTTCTCGCCGCCGAACGCATCCATGCCGACGACACTACGGTGCCGGTTTTGGCGAAGACAAAAACGAAGCTCGGCCGCATCTGGGTCTATTTGCGAGATGACCGGCCGTTTGGCGGGCGCAACCCGCCGGCGGCCTTCTTCGAATATTCGCCTTCCCGGCACGGCGCTTATCCGCGGCAGCACTTGGCAGCCTGGTCAGGCGTGATGCAGGCCGACGCCTTCCCGGGCTTCAACGATCTCTACGATAGCGCGCGCAAACCCGCTCCCATCGCCGAGGCGGCGTGCTGGGCGCATGGGCGGCGCGAGTTTTTCAAATGGGCGACGCTTGCCAAGTCGCCGATCGCGCAAGAAGTTGTGCGCCGTATCGACGAATTGTTTGCGATCGAGCGCGCCATCAACGGCAAACCGGAAGAGGAGCGGCGCGCCCTGCGCCAGGAACGATCGAAACCTCTGATCGTCTCGCTCGAAGCTCATCTCCGCGAGCAGCGCTCAAAACTGTCGCCAAAGCACGATCTGGCCAAAGCGATGAGCTACCTCCTCAGCCGGTGGGAGGCCTTCACCCGCTTTCTCGACGACGGACGAGTTTGTCTCTCGAACAATGCTGCCGAACGCGCGTTGCGCGGTGTGGCCATCGGAAGACGCAATTGGACCTTTGCCGGCTCCGACGAAGGCGGGCGCCGCGCCGCCGCGGTATATACCCTCATCCAGACCTGCAAACTAAACGACGTCGACCCCCAGGCATGGCTCGCCTTCGTGCTCGCCAAACTGCCCGATCATCCTGCAAAGAAAATCGACGAGCTGCTTCCCTGGAATTGGAAGGCCGCTCAGGCGGCAGATCAAGCAACACCAGTCATCGCTGCGGCCTAATCCGACTCCGCTAAACGGCGTCGACATCGCGCCGGGTGTATGCCGGATGCATACGTCCGACAAGGCGCCGACAAACGACGAATCGCATCCTTGGACCTTGCCGCCTTTTTTAAGAGGGCACTTGTGGAGGGCTCTGGTAAGCGTTTCAATCTATTCCGCCTCGCGCCGTCTCGCACTCAAAATGCCGACTCGCCCTTATAATTGCGGAGACTCCGGCGACTGCGATGATGCGTTCGTCCTGAGTCTGTCCAACTCGATTTGGCTCTGCTTGACGTGATTTGTGATGCATGGTTCCAGCAATGTCGCGTTTTCCAGCCGCTGCAATCCCAACATTCTCTAGGGATTCACGTCTGATGAAGCCCCAGAATCGCTCGAAATGGTGCTGGAATGTCTTTTATCGACGTCCCTACAGCGCAAGACGCAATGGCTTCCGCCCTAACATTGTGCGGGGCGCCTGACGACTCCATCGATTGCCTGCGTTTCGACTTCTCCCATTTTGTAGGCGTAGCGGGCGTAGCTGGCGTATTTCCGGGGGATTCCGGGCGTAGCGGATGCTGCCGCTACGCCCGTAACGCCTGCTACGCCACTTTCAGGGATGGTTCTCCCCGCGCAAGAAATCGCGAGTCCGCACCGCCATTTTCTTCGTCTCTGCCCGCAAATATCAGGCTGTTTACGACATACACGCGCTTGCTTTCGCCGCCGATTCTGCGGACCGGCTGGTAGCCATCCTTTGCCTTTTCCAACATGCCGCGTAGATGGAGCGTCTGCGCCACAAAGGCCGGATTCAGGCCGGCGCAGATTTCGACCTTCCAGATTTCGGGCGGGATAAGCCATTCTCTTTCCTTGCCATCGCCCTTGCGCCACCCCGCGCGATTCGATGAGGGCCTAGCTTCAGGGCTGTCCAAGGGGTCGAAGCGCGCTTCTCCATATTGTTCGAAGAACAGCCTCACCTGCGCCACCGCCTGCCGCTCTTCTGCCGGCTCGGTCCCGCCTCGGTTCGACAACCATTGCTTGAACGCCCAAGCCGCCGCGGCCCGCGCTTCACCGGTCTGCCACGACGTGACGCCGAGGGACGTCGCCAATTCGCCAGCCGCCCCGATGACGCCAAGTCGATATGCGGCTCTCTCGCACTGTCCATCGGCTTCTTGCGGACACTCACTCCGAAGGAAGTCACCTACCATACCCCTCACGACGCTACCCGCGATCTCGTTCTCAATAATGAGCCGGACGAACTCAGGGCCGGCCAGTCCGTAGCTTTCGACGGCGCCGTCCTTGATCGCTCTCGATAGCGCGCCGGCGTCGCCGGACTCTCCACCATGATCAAACACGCCGAAACCTGTGCCGCGATCAGACGGAACGTCCAGCACGCGGATCAACTGTCCGGCCCTCGCCTTCGCTTTCCCTTCCGACAACTTCGCTTCTAGGGGAATTTCACCCGACGAGATCACGATGACGCGCCAGCTTTTCGGCTCGCGCAAGGAACCGTCTTGCGCCGCTCTTTGCTTCCCGGCGCCATTGGCGAGGCCGTATATCGCCGCAGCTGCATCGCGCGCATCCACCACGCCCATCTCGTCGAGGATCAGCACGGTATCGCTTGCAAGCGCCGCGGCGCCCTCCAGGCCGTTCGCGGTCGCGCGCCACGCTTTGACAAAGCCAGGCGTGCCGCCTCGACCCCAGACGCTGGCGGCGGCTTGCAAGATCGTGGTCTTCCCCTTCGATGACGCTCCGAAGAAATGAAGACCGCCTCCCTCTGCGCCAGCGAGATGGACAAGAGGGCCGGCCAAGGCTGCGCTGATGGCGAGCACGGGCAGATAATGCCCGCTTGCCAATGTCGCAACGCCGACGCGCCAATCGTGAAGGCTTCCCCGCGTTCCGTACGGCGCAGTCGCGGCACCTTCCAAGATGACGGTCTCACCGCCGCTCGGACCAATAGTTTCGTTCGGCAAGACGAAGACCTGTCTCTCCCCAATTTCATGCCAGCCCGTGCGATCCACGATAGTCACACGGCGCGCAACATTCACGCCGTTCAAATACCTCGCCAACTCCCTATGCTTCTGGCTCTCGATGAACAGGCCCTCTCTGGCAAGGGACTGACATAGCATCCCCGTATCGCCATGCAGGCTCGCCGCCGCCACAAGTCGCCGATGGGTCCGCCCGTCGCGATCCTGCCATTGAAGCCACAGGCCCCATTCGCTTCCCGCGCTGTTGCGGCTCACTCCAATGATCTCAAAGGGACCGGAAACGGGCGCTGGCGACGCTTTGGGTTCTTTGCCCTCACCGCCCTTCGCTTCGATTGTCAGGCCATCCTTCGTCATCCTGAACGGGCCATGACTCACATATTGGGGGCGTGGGCCGATAGGCGTCGCGGGGCGGCGCGCGATTGGGCGAAGCACCGTGACGTTATTCCGCGGTGGGATTTCGTCCGTTGCGCGTTCGCCTTCCAATTGCGCTGTCGTCGCTGGGGTGGCGACGATCTCGCTGGACGCGAACAGGAGTTGCGAGGACGCGCTTGTCTTGCGGGGAATGCCACTCATTTGGCGCCCCCAAGGCTGGCGATGAGGGCACGAATATCTTCGACCCGCCATGCCGTCGTTTTTGGCCCCAGCTTTACCGGGGAGGGAAAGCGTCCCTCCTTAATGCCCTGCCACCATGTAGACTTGCCAATTGGAATTGGGCCGACCGGAGCAAGGATCGCGCCTAAGCGCACGAAACCTGTTTCAGGCAAGCTGTTCGGACTGCTAATCACGTTGCTCTCTCCGTCTTGAGGACGACGGTAAAGGCACGATTTTTTTGATGACCAGGCCGAATACGGTGAACGCAAACCGTATGCGGTTATAACTCCCGGTTTCGTTGGGCCGGAAGGAGTTCCGCGGCTTCTTTGAGATAGCGGCGCACGGTGTCGTCTGAGACGCTCAAGCCACACTTTTCGACGTCGCGAACGATTTCATTGATTCGATCGCTACGGCTGGCCCTAGGATCAAAACTGTAACCCTTCACAGCCATTCCAATAACAATCTTGAGCATCGTCTCGCGTTCGCGCGCGCCAAGCGGTTGATTTGACTTCGCCGCGGCGATGAGCTCAGCAAGATGATCCGCCTTCAGGCCCTGGACGAATTCACGATGAGCATTCTGCACGGCTGCGAGTTCGGCCTCCAATTCCTCGATCCGTGTCCGAAGAAGTGACTCGGCCTCACGGTCTTCAGATGCCTTCCCTACGCCATCCCATTGATCGACCAATTGCCGCAATTCTTCCGGAACCGGCATGTCGAGAGCGATCGCCCAAGCGAGCCAACGTGCCGGAGTACAAGGGGGCTCAATTTGGCGGTTTGCCGTGACTCGCCGAGTAAGGGCCAGAATGCCAGCATACTGCCCCGCGTGAGCGCGAACGATATCCTCCCAAGAATCGCTTCCATTCGTCATTATTTCGGGATTCACGCCGAGAAGCAGCGCAGCAGCCTCCTCCTCAGTCCAGTGGGGCATCCGGGCCCAGTATTCACAATTCGCGTCGGGGATTGCCGCTTGCCAAAACTCTCTCGGAGCAAATTTATCCATTCCGCGCCAACCCTCATGAGCGTTCGTCGTACCAAATCGAATAAATTTGGCTTCGCGAATCGTGACAAGAAAGCTTTGCCCGAACGGGCAGCGGAGAGGCAACAAAGCAACTCTGCTAGTTGTTGGTATGTTCGTTGGTATGTTTTTTTGTGCGCGTCACTAATTCATGCATTATCAATGAATTACACCGTGGATGCGATTCCGGCCAGGGCACCATTTCATCGGGCTTGTGCAGGAATTCGCCCGATTTCGGTCCCGCTAGGCCCCGATCAGTCCCGAGCGCGTCATTGTGATCGCATGACGTGCTGGTTGCAGTGACTTAGCCGCACCGCTCTTCGCGCCCGATTTGAAATTCGGCCAGGCGCCGCGCCGCCAGAGACAAGAGGTCAGACTTTTGACGTCTGTCCCCTTGACGCTCCAAAATTTTGATGCGACTTTCCTGTTAAGCCAGCGAGCAGCCGTCTTGAGCGATCCAAATTTCACCGGCCTCAGCGAAAAGATCTGGGCGCCCAACATCCGGCGCGAGGATCTTGTCCAACGCGTCGCCAACGCTTTGAGGGAACAGGTTCTTTCCGGCCGGCTGCCGCCAGGAACAAGACTGACGCCCGAAGCGGAATTTGCCCGCAGTCTCGGCATCAGCCGCCCGAGTCTGCGCGAAGCCATCCGCATTCTGGCGCGCGAGGGCCTTATCGTCGTCAAGCACGGCGTTGGAACCTTCACCACCAGCGAAACCAAGCCGATTCTCGGCTCGCTCGAACTGATGCGGTCGATGACCGACATGATCCGGGCTTCGGGCGCCGAGCCGGCCAGCGGCGATCTCTCCATCAATCTGATCGAGCCGCCTACCGATGTCGCGCAAGAATTGGGGCTCGCGCCCGGCGCAAAAATCGGCCGCGTCTCGCGCGTTCGTCTCATCAACGAGCGGCCGTTCGCGGTGTCCAAGGAATATATCGCGCTCGATGGGCGTCAACGAAGCTTTGAAGCGCTGCAGGCTTTTGCCGGCGGATCGCTTTACGAGTTTCTCCGGCAGAATCTCGCGCTGCCGATCTCGCACAGCAAATTGCGCATGTCCGCCGTGGCGGCCGACGCCGCCATGGCGCAACGGCTGAAGCTCGGCAAGCGCGCGCCGCTGTTGCTGATGCGCGAACTCCACTTTGGTTTTGACGGCCAGCCGGCGCTGCTGACGATCAACTATCACAACACCGAAGTGATTGAGTTCACTTCCGTGCGCTCGGGGATGGCGGTATGAGCCACGCCCGGTATTGCATGCTTGGCAATATCAGCATCGACGATCTGGTGTTTGAAGACGGCTCGACAATGTGGCGCGTGCCCGGCGGCAATTCGATCTATTCGGCGCTTGGCGCGGCCTTGTGGCGGGAACGGCCGGCCGTCATCGCGCCGGTCGGGCCCGAATATCCGATTGAAGCGATTGGCGATCGCATCGATCTTTCCCATTGCCGGCCGCTGGAGCGGACCCTGCGGGACTGGGGCCTCTACGAAGAGGACGGGAGCCGCATGTTTGTTTTTCGCAGCAAGACCAAGAATTGGCTCGATTTCAGCCCCACCCCCGCCGATCTCGTCGATTTCTCCTGCGATTTTGCCCATCTGGCCCCGCTGCGCTGGGAGCTGCAGATCGAGCTGATCGGCCGCCTGCGCTCCGATGGCGCGCAGATCGTCTCCGTCGACCCCGACGATCGCTATCTTGCCGAACTCGATCACGCGACCATGATGCGGCTGCTGAACGCCGTCGACCTGTTTTTGCCCAGCAAGCAGGACATCGATGCGCTGATGCCGGGCAAGACCCCCCATGAGGCTTTGCGCGCCCTGCGGCGCCTGGCGCCCGACCTGCCGGTCATCGCGCTGAAACGCGGCGAGCGGGGCGTGCTGATGCACTCGGCCGGCGCGAAAGACTATGTCGAAATCCCTACCTCCGCCGAGATCGTCGTCGATGCGACCGGCGCCGGCGATGCGTTTTGCGGAGGCGCGCTGGTCGGTTACGCGCGGACCCAGTCGCCGATCGAAGCCGTCTTGTGGGGCTCTGTTTCGGCCTCCTTCGCCGTCGCGGCGATGGGGCCGGCCGGCCTCGTCGGCGCCGACTACGACGAAGCCCAATCTCGCGTCGAGCGGCTGAGGCCAAGGCTCGACGCTCATGCGCTGTGATCCATCGCAGCAGTCTTTAGGCGGAATAGGCAGGGAGCAACCGGTGGAAAATGAAAAGACAGTCATGCTGCGCGAAATTGCGCTGCAGCCTGAATTTGTAAGCGCCAATATCGACGGCATGCTGACGCAGATGCGCCAGGTCCTCGCCTCGCGCGATCCGGGGACGCTCGAACATTGCTTCATGATCGGCTGCGGCGACAGCTATTGCGCCGCGATCGCCGCGCGCCAGTTCATGATGAAAGCGACGGGCAAATTCGCCGAGCCGGTGGAAGCTCTCGAGTTTTCGCGCTATCTGGTCGAGGATCTCCCGGCGAACGCCTTCGTGTTCGGCGTGTCCAATTCCGGCACGGTGTCGCGCACCATCGAAGGCGTGCGGCTGGCGCGCGAGAAAGGCGCCTGGACCTTCGCCGTGACGGTCAGCGCCGACAACAAACTCGCCCGCGCCGCCGAGACTTTGATCCGCGTCAACGCGACGCCCAACATCAAGGAACTGCCCGACGGCTCCAGAGTCGTGACCCCCGGCAGCATTACCTACACCGCCAGCATGCTCGGCCTATTCGTCGCGGCGATCGCCATCGGCGAACGGCTTGGCAATATCGACGCGGCGAAGTCCAGACAATTGGTCGTCAGCCTGCACACGACCGCCGCCGCGATGGCGGCGGCGGACCGTCCGGTCCATGCGCTGGCCGAGGAGATCGCCGACTCCTTCACCGCCGATCGCCGCACGGTGATCGTGGGCGGGGGGCCGAACTACGCCACCGCCTATTTCGGGATGGCCAAATGGTTCGAAGCCCTGACGCGTCCCGTCCATCTCTCGCAGCTCGAGGAATGGGCGCACGAGCATTATTTCATGACGGACGACAAGACCGACACGTTCATCCTGCTGCCGCCCGGCGCGGGACGCGACCGGGGTCTCGAACAGGCGCGGGCGGCCCGCGAAATGGGTTCGCGCGTCATCGTCATCGGCGAAAGCGGCGATGCGGCGGCCAAGGCCGCCTCCGACATCTATTTCGCTATGCCCGCCGGCCTGCCCGAAGCGCTGACGCCCTTTGTCTACAAACTGCCTTTCGAATATCTGGCGTGCGAAATCTCGCGCAAGCAGAACATCGCCTTCCTCGGTTTCGACAACAAGCGCCGCCAGGAGATCAATTTCCGACAGATATTCAACTCGGCCGAGTCCCAGACGACAGAAAAGCAGGGCGCCTGATGAGCGAAACCCTTGCGCTCATTCGAGCTGGCCGCAAACCGATCATCGGAATGGTGCAGCTGCCGCCGCTCGCCGGGGGTTCGGGCTATCGCGGCGGCCCGATGCAGGAAGTGCTCGATGCGGCGCTTTCGGAGGCCGGCATATTGAGCGGCAACGGCGTCGATGTGCTGATGATCCAGAATCTGGGCGACATTCCGGTCGCCGCCCGCGCCGCGCCGGTCCAGATCGCCTGGATGACCCGCGTGGTCGCCGAAGTGCGGAGCAAGTTCGGGCGCCCGGTCGGGCTCAATCTCTTGGAGAACGACGCCGAGGCGATGTTCGCCGTCGCATCGGCGGCGCAAGCCGATTTTGTCCGCATCAAAATCTACGTCGGCGCTATGATGACGCCGTTCGGGATCGAGACCGCGCAGGCCCATGCGGCGATCAAGGCGCGCAACAGCTGGTGCGCCCGCGGCGTCGCCATATTCGCCGACGTCCACGACCGGACCGGCACGCCGATTGCTAGCGGCGGATTCGAGGAGGACGTCGAATTCGCCTTGCGGCTCGGCGGCGCCGACGGCCTGGTCCTGACGGGCAAGTCATACAAGCAGACGCTGGAAATGGTCGCCGCGGCGCGCGCCAAATATCGCGACGCGCCGATCCTGGTCGGGGGTGGCGTCACGGCGCAGAATTTCGGCGAGGTCGCTGGGATCGCCGATGGCGCCATCGTCAGCACGTCGATGAAGGACACGGGCAGCGCGGTCGGGCGCTTTGTTCCGGAAAAGGTCCAGGCATTCATGGCCGAGGCTCGAAAGGCGAGCCATGCGGTCTGAAGAGAGACAGGCGACGATCCCCTGCAAGAGAGGCGCCTGCCAGGCAATGTAAACGGAGGGTGTAAAATGCTTAAATCTGGCTTCAAACAGGCTCTCGCGGCGCTTTCTATCCTCGCAATGGCCTCGGCAGCGCCCGCCGCCGCCGCCACGCATGTCGCGATGGTCACGTCCGAATCGGGCCTTGGAGACAAATCGTTCAACGACATGATGGTCGAGGGAATGGAGAAGGCGAAGAAGGATCTCGGCGTCGAATATGTCGTGATCCAGCCTCGTTCGGTGTCCGAGTTCCAGTCGGCCCTCGCCCGGGCCGCCGGCCAGGGCTTCGACATCATTATCGGTTCGTCCTTCGACATGATCGGCCCGATGAAGGAAGTCGCCAAGGCGTTTCCCAATCAGAAATTCGGCCTTGTCGACGTCGGTCCCGACCCGATCGCGCCCAATGTCGTCAGCACCGTGACCAAGGATTGGGAAGGGTCCTTCCTGGTCGGCTATATCGCCGCCAAGACGACCAAGACCGGCACGATCGGCTTTGTCGGCGGCAAGGATATTCCCATCATCCACCGCTTCTTCGTGGGCTATTACTACGGCGCCAAAATGGCCAAGCCCGACGTCAACGTGCTCGAGAGCTATACCGGCTCCTTCACCGATCCGGCCGGCGGCAAGGAATATACGCTCTCCCTCATCAATCAGAAATCCGACATCAACTTCGCGGTCGCCGGAGCGACGAGCGCCGGCGTCATAGACGCCGCCAAGGGCAGCAATACTTTCGCGATCGGCGTCGACAGCAACCAGAACTACATGGCGCCGGGCCACGTGCTGACCTCGATGGTCAAACGCGTCGACACGCAAGCCTATGACATGATCAAATCGGTGGTCGACGGCAAATTTCAGGGTGGCGTTGTCAAATATTACGGCATCGCCGAGGACGGCGTCTCGGCCGCCATGGACGACAATAACAAAGGCTTGATCGCCGATCCCGTGCTCAAGGACGTAGACGGCCTGAAGGCCAAGCTCCTGTCCGGGGAAATCGTGGTCCCGAATTTCTTCGACCTCAAGCCTGGCCAGAAAGAGATGGGCAAGCCGCCGATGGCGACCCCGCCGTCTGTCGCCAACGCCAAATAGCGCGGCCTCGGAGGGCCGCGCCCAAGAGGCGCGCGGCCTTCCCTCCCGACAGCCCGAAAGGCTGCTTCGATGACCGACGCGCTCCCAGTTGTCCGCTTAAGAGATATCGTCAAAAGCTTTGGCGCCTTCGTCGCCGTCCGTGACGCTTCGATCGATATCCGGCGCGGCGAAATCCATGCGCTGGTCGGCGAGAACGGCGCCGGCAAATCGACCTTGATGAACGTCCTCTATGGCCTGATCGCGCGCGATAGCGGCCAAATCGAGCTTGCGGGCAAAGCCGTTTCGTTCGCCAATCCCAGGGAAGCGATCGCCGCCGGGATCGGCATGGTGCACCAGCACTTCAAGCTGGCGCCGTCTTTCACGGTCGCCGAAAACATCATTCTGGGTTCTGAGCCGCTCAAGAGCCTCGGCAGGATTGACAGGCAGCGGGCCGAGCGCGACACCGGGCAATTGAGCCAGCGGTTCGGCCTCAATCTCGATCCGCGCGCCGTCGTCGGCACGCTTGCCGTGGGACTGCGCCAGCGCGTCGAAATTCTCAAGGCGCTCTATCGCGACGCGCAAATTCTCATTCTCGACGAACCGACCGCCGTGCTGACCCCGCAGGAAACGCGCGAACTGTTCGCGACCATGCGCTCGCTCGCCGACAACGGCCATTCGATCATCTTCATCACCCATAAATTGCGTGAAGTGCTCGCCGCTTCCGACCGCATTTCGGTGATGCGGCATGGGCGGATCGTTGCGACGATCGACAACGCCAACGTCACGGCGCAGGACATAGCCGGACTGATGGTCGGCCGTTCCGTGCTGTTGCGCGTCGCCAAAGGCGAGGCGAGGTCGACGACCGAGACGCTACTCAACGTGAGCGGGCTCACCGCTCGCGGCGAGCGCGGCGAGACCGCCGTCGACGACCTCTCGCTCAGCGTCCGGGCCGGCGAAATCGTCGGCCTGGCGGGCGTGCAGGGCAATGGTCAGGATGAACTTGTCGAATGCATCGCCGGGCTTCGGCGACCGGTTTCCGGCGCCGTCGAAATCTGCGGCGCGGCGCTCGGTGCAACGCCGCGCGCCAATCGCGAGGCCGGATTGGCCTATATCCCCGCCGATCGCGCCGGCCTCGGCCTGTCGCCGCAAAGCAGCATATGGGAGAACATGACGGTCGGCCATCTCGACGAGTTTCGCGCCGGGCCCTTCCTCGATATTGGCAAAGCCCGGCGGCGGGCTTCCGATCTCATCGGCAAATTCGACGTTCGCGGCGCCGAGCCCGACAAGTTGGCGGGTTCGCTTTCGGGCGGAAACCAGCAAAAGGTGCAGATCGCGCGTGAATTGAGCCGCCAGGCCCGCCTCGTCATAGCCGAGCAACCCTCGCAAGGCGTCGACATCGGCGCGATCGAAGCCATCCATCGGATGTTGGTCAAGATGCGCGATTCCGGCAGAGCGGTATTTGTGATCTCGGCCGATCTCGACGAGATATTGTCGATATCCGATCGCATCCTGGTCATCTATCGCGGGCAAATCGTCGCGAACCTGCAGGCCGCCGCCACCAACGCCGACGAGGTCGGACGCTATATGGGCGGGTTCGGCGCTGCGTCGCATTCGCAGCAAAGCGTGGCTCATGACCCCTGAGGCGGCGCCCATGGCGCGCCGGCGCCTCGCTTGGCTTGCGTGGCTGCGGCCGGCTTTGCACCCGGCGTTGGCGATCCTCATCGCCGTCATCGTTGGAGGATTGTTGGTTCTCGCGCTGCGCGAAAATCCCTTCGAAGTCTATTGGTATTTGATTTCCGGGAGCCTTGTCGGCGTCCCTAACCTTCTCGTCACTCTGCAAATGACGACGCCGTTGATCTTCACTGGCCTCGCCGTTTCGATATCGTTTCGCGCGGGGCTATGGAACATCGGCGCCGAAGGCCAGATGCTCGTTGGCGCGCTGGCCGCCGGCATCGTCGGCTTCGCCTTGCCGATGCCCGGCTACGTTCATCTCCCGGCGGCGATATTGGCGGCCTTCCTCGGCGGCGCCGCCTGGGCCGCCATTCCAGCCGCGCTGCGCGTCTATCTCAACGTCAACGAACTCGTCGTCTGCCTGATGATGAATCCCATCGCTTTGCTGCTGACCGGCTTCTTTGCAACGCATGTCTTGAAGGCGCCGGGGCCAACCAACAAGCTGCCCGATATTCTCCCGACCGCCGCACTGCCGACCTTCTCGCTCTATTCTCAGGTCAATGCCGGCTTGTTCCTGGCGCTCGCGTGCTGCGCGCTATTCGCGGTCGTCAACGCCCGCACCATCCGCGGATTTGAGTGGAAGATCATGGGGCTCAGCCCGCGGTTCGCCTATTACGGCGGCATCAACGTGCCGCGCCGCGCGATCTGGGTGATGATGCTGAGCGGGGCGGTGGCCGGTCTTGCCGGCGCCGAGCAGGTGCTCGGCGTCTATGGCGCCTTCTTCGACAATTTTTCGCCCGGATACGGATTTGACGGGATCGCTGTCGCGATGCTCGCCAATTTCAATCCCGTCGGGGTGATTCTCGCCGCTTTCTTGTTCGGCGCGCTCAACGCCGGCAGCGCCGTGCTTCAGATGATGTCAGGCCTCAGCAAATACCTCGTCCAGGTGCTGCAGTTCATCATGGTCCTCGTGCTCGCGGCGCAGTTTTCCTGGGAATGGCTCGGCAAGCGCCGCCCCCTGCCGGCCCCAAAACATCCCGAACCCTCGGCCGCGCCGCACACGATCGAGGCAGGCGAAATCAAGGAGGCGTGACATGGATTGGGAGATTCTCAACTCGGCCGTCCGTATCTCGACGCCGCTCGTCGCGGCGGCGATGGGCGGCCTCCTGACCTATCAGGCCGGCATGCTCAATATCGCTCTCGACGGCTTTATGATCGTGGCCGCCTTCGCGGCGATCGCGACGGCCTATTTCACGGGAAGCCTCGCCTTGGCGCTGGTTGGCGCGATCGGCGCCTCGATCCTGCTGGCGGCGTTGATGGCGCTCTTCAATATCCGCTTGCGGGCCAATATTTTTATCGCAGGCATTGCCGTGACCTTTCTGGCTTATGGCCTGACGGCTTTGCTGTTGAAAGGCCTGTTGGGGCAGGACGGCGTCTTCACGTCCGATCGAATTCCGACTTTCCCCGTGCTTCGAATTCCGGTTCTTGGCGACGTGCCCGCGCTGGGCGCGATCTTCAGCGGACACACCCTCCTCGTCTATGTCATTTACGGCTTCGTGCCGGTCGTCGCCTGGCTCCTCTACAAGACGCAGTGGGGTTTGCGCTTGCGCATCGTCGGCGAGGCCCCGGAGGCGGCCGCCGCCGCGGGCGTCAACGTCGATCGCGTCAAGTTTCAGGCGATGCTGATGTCCGGCTTCTTTTGCGGCCTCGCCGGCGCTTATCTGTCGCTCGCCTATGTCTCGCTGTTCGCCAACAAGATGACCAACGAACGCGGCCTCATCGCGCTGGCGGCGATCTTTTTCGCCAGAGGCAATCCGTATTGGACCGCGCTCGTCGCGATGCTGTTCGGCACGGCGACCGCGCTCTCCGTGCGGATGTCGCAAATGTCGGGCCTCGCCCCGCAATTGCTGCTGCTGATCCCCTATGTCGTCACCGTGCTCGCCCTGGTGATCGTCGGCTGGCGCGTGACGAAGGCGCGCAACCGTCACGGCGCCTGGCGCTTCGATTTGAGCTGACAAAGCGCTTCACGGAGCGGCGCGGCCGGACTCTATCGCCTGGCGATAGGATTGCAGGCCCCTGGCGAGATCAAGCCGCGGGCGCCAGCCAAGATCGCGCGCGATGCGGGAAACGTCGAAAACCGTCTGCACGTCGGGAACATCGTCCGCGCCGGGGACAAGCTCGACCTTGGCGCCGGGGATTGCCGGTCGGGCGATCGCCACGATGTCCGGCATAGTCAGCGCCTGGCCCGAACCGACGTTATATTCACGCGCCGGAAGCGTCTTGGCCTCGAGCGCGGCGACAAGCGCTTCGGCGACGTCGTCGACATGCACATAGTGGTAGACGAATTGCGGATCGCACGGGATTTGCGTCGTACGCCCCGCGGCGGCGTCGCGGATCATCGACCCGAGATAGCAATTGGCGCGCCGATAGGGTCCATAGACGCGGCCGATACGCAAGCTGACGCCATCCAGTCCGTATTCCTCCGCAAAGCCCTGGATCAATTGCTCGCACGCCACCTTGGTCGCGCCATAGACGGAAGTCGGGCGCAGCGGCGTTCCCTCGGTGATGTCGGCCGCGCCGACATTGCCGTAAACGCTGATCGACGAGCAGAACACGAAACGGCGCATCGCATGGGTGCGGGCGAGATCCAGCAGCATCGCCGTACGGTCGATGTTGACATCCACCAGCTGCAGCGGTTGCCCTTTGGCCATCATCGGGCCGGAGATCGCGCCGCAATGAACGATGGCGTCGATGCCCCTTGCCGCGATCAGGGCTTCGAGTCCGGCGCGGTCCTGGAGCCCGATGATGTGAAGCTCGGCGTCGCCGCGGCCGAAATCGGTAATGTCGATCGCCGTGACGGAATGACCGCGGGCGTCGAGGGCGCCGCGCAAGGCCATGCCGATGAGGCCGGCGGCGCCGGTGACGAGCACGTTCATGGGAAGGCTCCTGTGGGATGCGGGCGGAATCTGGCGCGGCCGGTCACAGCGCCACCATGCCGCCGTCGACGCTGACGTCGGCGCCGGTCATGAAGGACGAGCCTTCCGAGCAAAGAAAGAGGATCACCGAGGCGATCTCTTCGGAGGCCGCGAAACGACCGATCGGGGTAAGAGGCAGAAATGCCGCCCTCTGCTCGTCGGTGATGTTCTTCTGAATGCCGGTCATGGTGGTGCCGGGCGACACCGAATTGATTTGAATGTTGAGCGGGGCGTATTGCACGCCGGCTTGGCGGGTAAGCGCCAATACCGCGCCTTTCGAGGCGCAATAGGCGGCCGCGTTGCGAAGGCCGATATGGGCCGCCGTCGAGGCGACGTTGCATATCTTGCCGCGTTTGTTGTTGATCATCGTCGGCAGCACGGCCTTCATGCCGAGCCATACGCCCTTGGCGTTGATATCCATGATGCGGTCCCAGACATCTTCCGGCACGTCGCGCGCGGTGTCGCCGGCGATAGCGATGCCGGCGTTGTTGACGAGCGCATCGATCGCGCCGAAACGGCCCAACGTTTCGCTGACCAGCTTGGCCCAGCCGACGACATTGCGCACGTCCATGGTCGCGGCGATGGCGGCGCCGCCGCCGGCGGCGATTTCCGCGGCGACTTCATCGGCTCCTTTGACGTCGACGAGCACGACCGCGGCGCCCCGCGCGGCGAACCCCTTCGCCGTCGCCCGGCCGATGCCGTCGCCAGAGCCCGTCACGATCGCGACCTTGCCCTTGAAATCCGTCATGTCAGTGCGGTCCCCTGGAGAGCCCGGCGGGGCCAAGCGCCCTTATCGCCGGGGAGTTGAGAAGAAAGGCGAGCAGGTCGAGATCGCGCCCCGGCGCCGCCACAAGCTGCATGCCGATGCCCCCCGAATCCGGCGTCATCGCGACAGGAATGGCCGCAGCGCAAAGACCGGCGACGTTCATCCAGCCGGTGAATATGGCGTGGCCGCGCGGCCCTGCCGGCTTGCCGTCGATCCATGAGGGAAACGCCTGCTCGGCCGGCCACGCGAGGGCGGCGATGGCGGGGCAAAGCAGCATATCGAAACGCTCGAACAATGCGGCGGCGCTGGCCCGCGCGGCGAGCGCGACGGCGAGCGCGTCGAGATATTCGGCAAGGGTGCGCTGCGTTCCGCTCGCCGCCATGGCGCGGGCGTTGGCGCCGAGGGAAGCCGGATCATGCGGCGTCCTGCCGAGATGCCAGGCAAGGCCCGCGCTGGCCACGGCTCCCCAGGCGGCGGTGATCGCTTCGAGATCGAATGGCGCGGCAATAAGGTCGATCCTGCCGCCGTCCGCCGCCAAGGCCTTAGCGAAGTCGTCGCTCGCCCTGACGATTTGCGCGTCGACGGGGGCCGAACCGACGCGCGGGAAATAGCCGATGCGCGGGGCGCCCGGAAAATCGACGGGCGGCGCAAGGGCCGCGAGCGATCTTGCATCGCGCGAATCATACCCGCGCATAATGGAAAACGCCGCAATCATATCTTCGACGCTGCGCGCGAGCGGGCCGATCGTTTCGAAGTCGGCCAGGATCTGCGGGAAGCCGCCGCCGCGCGCGATCTGGCCGATCGAAGGCTTGAACGCGAAGAGACCGCAATGGGCCGCCGGGCGGCGGAGCGAACCGCCGCCGTCGGTGCCGATGGCGATCGGACCGACGCCCGCCGCCACGGCCGCAGCGCCGCCGCCGGTCGAACCTCCCGGCGTGCGGGCAAGCGCGTGGGGATTGCGGGTCGCGCCAAACAGGGCGTTGTCCGTGTAGCCCTGGAGCGTGAATTCCGGCGCATTGGTCTTGCCGAAAACAATGGCGCCGGCGGCTCGCAGCCGCGCCACGGCCGGTTCATCCTCAGCCGGCGTAAAATCGCGATAGGCCGCGCTGCCCCAGGTTGCGGGCATTCCTGCGACGTGAAGATTGTCCTTGATTGTGAGGGCTACGCCATCGAGCGGCGAAAGCGGCGAGCCGGCTTGCCAGCGCGCGGCCGATCGCGCCGCGGCGGCTTGCGCGCCCGCCCAGTCCACGGCGACGACCGCATTGATCGCCGGGTTGACCTCATCAAGGCGCTCGTGGACCACAGCCAGCGCGTCGGCGGGCGTGAACAGACGGGCGCGAAATCCAGCCGTGAGCTGCCCGGCGGTCAGAGCCCAGAGAGGGAGTTCGCGGCTGTCGATCCTGCTCATGTCAGCGGCGCCGGGGCATCGCGGTAGAGTTTGGCGAGGCGGTTCTGAAAAGCCGGTTCCAGCTTTTTGAGCGTGCCAGCGACCGGGTCGGCCCCCCCCAGCATCGTATCGGTCGCCTCGCGCGAGAAATCGACGACGAATTTGACGCGGTCGAGACGCCGCCGCTCGACCCGCGCGGGAACCCCGTCCAACGGCTCGCCAAGATCAAGCGCCCGATTGACTTCGTCGACCACGACGCAGGCGTCCTCGACCGCCTGCGTCGCTCCCTGTCCAAGCGTTGGAACCATCGGATGGGCGGAATCGCCCACCAGCATGATTCCGGGCGCGCCGGCATAGCGCACCGTTCCTTCCTGCAGGCGCGCCCAGTGAATCCGGTCGGCATGGCGTTCGATGGAATCGATGAGATATTTGGCCTGCGCGGACGGGCGGCCGTTGGCGGGCGCATACGCCTCGCGCAGCGCCGCGGGATGTTTCAAAGCGTCGGGGACATTGCCGTCGGCCGCGATAGGGAAAGATCCCGCGCAATAGACAAAATCGCCCGGCACGCGGAAAGCGAGCAGGCGGTTGGGCCCATTGAACCATTGGCCGTAGTCGTCGATGGGGCAATCCTCGCCCGCCGCAAACAGCAGACGGTAGAGACAGACGCCGAGAAAATTAGGCGTCTCGGCCCCAAAGAAATGGTCGCGCACCGGGGAGTAGCGGCCATCGCCGCCCACCAACAGGTCGATCCCATCGATGCGCTTCCGGCTGCCGTCCGACCTGTCGACATAGCCGACGAAGAGGCCGCTCTTACTGCGCCCGCATTCCCTCAGCTCCGCCCCGTAGACGATGCGCTCGGCGATCGGCTCGCGCAGCAGCGCATAAAGCTCCGCCCAGCGGATGCGGATGCCGGGATTGTCCGAGACTTCGCTAAGCGCCAGGTCCATCAGGACCCGCCCGTCGGTGAGAGAGATCGACCATCTCTCCCAGGGCAGGCTGTTGGCGACGATCGTGCGGGCGCGCTCGGGCATGATCTTGCCGAGCGCCTTGAGCGCGTTCGGCCCGATGTTGAGACCCGTGCCGGCGTCCATATGCTCGTCGGCGCCGACCCGCTCGAGGCAGACCAAGTCGATGTCGTCGCGACGAGACAGGCCTGACGTGATCAGGCTGCCCGCTATTCCGGCGCCGGCGACAAGGATGCGCGCTCGTGCGTTGCGTTTCATGCTGCCGCAACTCTCTTACCCGCCAAGGGCGCGCGGATTTGCGCCGCGGACCAATCCCATCATGCGGCCCGCTCCGCGATGATCGCGATCATGCCGCCGCCGTCGGGTCCTTGGTGCTCCGCGCCGCCCGATACGAAAATCGCGGTGTCGTTGATGACGCTGGCGACGATGGCGCCCACTGCGGCGCGGATGTGCCGCTGCTGATCGATATCGCCGTCATTGAGCATGGTATGCGGCTTGCCGCGGATCATTCCGTCGCGCGCGGCCTCGCATTTCACGAAGGCCGCGCGGATTCGCGGCGCCTGTTCGCTCGAGACTTGAATGGCTTGCGGAAAATCGAGGCGGGAGAGAACCTTGTGAATTCCCGCCGTATCGAGCGCATCGGTCATGGCGGCGTGCTCGATGGCGAGCGGCCCGGACCATTTCGAGCTGACGCCGACCACGATCACTTCATTGACCCGCACCTCGACGCCGGCCGAACAGCTGGCGACCGACGAGTAGAGATCGAAGTCCTTGGCGACCGCGTCTTCGACAGCGCGGTCCGCCGGTATTTCGCCGAGCGCTCTGCCGACGCCGAGCGCCGAAGCCGCGCGGCCGAGGCCCATCAGCTTGCCGGGATTGTCGCTTGCCGGCTTTGCGCCGGCGTTCGTATCGGCGAGGATATCGGCCAGCGTGAAGGCCGGTCCTTTGACCTGGACGAAGTGCACGTCGTGCGAAGATTCGATTCTCGCCGAATGCATCGCGCGGATCACCGCCTCAGCCGTCAGGTCGATCTGGCGCTGGCGCCCGACGTCCCCAGGCTTCAGCTCGGGCGTGAAGGCCACGCCAATGGCCAGCGCCTTGACGCCCGACGCCTCGGCCGGGCTCGGCGCCACGGTGAAGACGCTGTAATGGGGAGAAAGCACGCCTTCGACGCCGCCCGAGAAAATGAAAGGGATGCGCGTTCGAACGGCGTCCGGCGTCTCTCCGGTCGCGGCGCTGATCAAAAGCGCCAAGGATTGGGTCAGGAACCCCCGCGTGTAATCATTGACGAGGCCGTTGCCATGCGTCTTGCCGATGACCGCGACAATCTCGCGCGGGTTGACGGCGCCCGCCACAATGGCGCGGCGCAGAGCGGAAACATCGCCGGGATCGGGAAGGGGAAACCGAGTAACGTCAGCGCGCACGCACTCTCTCCAATCGTTCGGCGATCATTCGCGGGGTCAAAAGAGGGTTAGTTGACAGACGTCAGATGTCCTCCCAGTAGAATAAACAATCCGGTCCAACGCAAGCGCAATGTCTGCCCTATGTCTCCGTGCATTGCGGATGAGCCGAGATTCGATGACCCTCGCGTCTTCGACCGATTGCCTGTATTCTGGATGCATAATTCAATTTTGGCCCGATGCATAACATAGGGACTTTGCGGCGCCAACGAACGAAGGAGGACGTCTTGACCGGCAACGCGGCGCGCAAGGGAGGGCGCCATTTCCTCCAAATTCCGGGGCCAACGCCGATCCCCGATCGCATCCTGCGTGCAATGGATGTGCCAATCGTCGACCATCGCGGTCCCGATTTCCAAAAGCTTGGCTGGCGCGCCCTCGAGGGCATGAAGGCGATCTTTCGCTGCGCCGGTCCGGTCGTCATCTATCCCGCATCCGGCACGGGCGCCTGGGAGGCCGCTCTCGTCAATCTGCTCTCGCCCGGCGACGCCGTGTTGATGTGCGAGACGGGCCATTTCGCCACTCTATGGCGAAGGATGGCGCTGCAACTCGGGCTGCGCGTCGAGTTCCTTGCCTCGGACTGGCGCGTGGGCGCCGATCCGCAAGCGATCGAGGCGCATCTAAGAGACGACGGCGAGCGCCGGATCAAGGCGGTCTGCGTGGTCCATAACGAGACCTCGACCGGCTGCGTGTCGCCCATCGACGAAGTGCGCCGCGCGATCGACGCGGCGGGGCATCCCGCTTTGCTTGTGGTCGACGCCATCTCCTCGCTCGCCTCGATCGACTACCGCCATGACGAATGGGGCGTCGACGTCAGCATTTCGGGATCGCAAAAAGGACTCATGCTTCCCCCGGGACTGTCGTTCAACGCGCTGTCGGCAAAAGCCATCGCCGCCTCGAAGACCTCGACGTTGCCCAAATTGTTCTGGTCGTGGGAAGAGATGGCGCCCCACAATGCCAACGGCTACTTCCCCTACACGCCCGCGACGAATCTGCTTTATGGCCTGGCCGAAGCGATCGCCATGCTGGAGGAAGAGGGTTTGGCCAACGTCTTCGCCCGCCACGCCCGCCATGCCGAAGCGACGCGCCGGGCGGTTCGCGCCTGGGGGCTCGAGCTTCTGTGCCGCGATCCGAAATATTATTCGTCCTCCCTGACCGCCGTGCTGATGCCCGGGGGGCACGATTCCGACGCCTTCCGCACGGCGGCGCTGGAGCATTTCGACATTTCGCTGGGAACCGGCCTCGGCAAACTGGCCGGCCGTGTGTTTCGCATCGGGCATCTCGGCGACACCAATGACCTCACCATTCTGGGCGCCTTGTCGAGCGTCGAGATGGGGCTTGGCGTGGCGCACGTTCCCTTCCGCAAGGGCGGCGTGCAGGCGGCGATCGACTATCTCGCGCAATGCGCGGCCGACGCCGGCGCCGCCGTCCATTGACGGAAGGCGAGCTCGAGCCGGCTCCCGTCACGGAATGGAGACGAAGCGTTCGCAAAGGAGCCTGTCCGCCTTGTGCGGCTTTGTCTTTTTATGCGAAAAGCGGCGGCGGATATTTGCCGGAAGGCGCCAGATATTGAACACCGTTTTGCTGCGCTCGCCGCCGCTCCACGACAATGTGACCGACGCCCTGCGCGACCTCATCGTCTCGGGCGAACTGTTGCCGGGCACGAAGGTTCGCGAACATGCGCTTTGCGCCCGGTTCGGCATATCGCGAACGCCCCTGCGCGAGGCGCTGAAAGTCCTGGCGTCGGAGGGCCTCGTGCAGCTGATGCCGAGGCGCGGCGCCTTTGTCGCCGAGATCACCCAGACCGAGATCGACGAGCTTTTCCCCATCATGGCGGCCCTCGAGGCGCTGGCGGCGGAAGCCGCCTGCCGCCGCATCACCGAGGAAAATATCCGGGCGCTGCGGGAACTGCATCGCCAGATGTACGCGTTTCACGCGGCGGGCGCCGAGAGGGACTATCTGCGGCTCAATCGCCAGATCCATCTCGCCTTGTTCGAGATCGCCGGCAATGCTTCGCTCACCTCCGTCTACGAGCAATTGCTGGTTCGCATCCATTCCGTCCGGTTTGTCGCGCGCAAGACCCCCGTGCAATGGCAGCGCGCGGTGGACGAGCACGTATTGATCATGGCGGCGATCGAGCGGCGCGACGGCCCGCGCCTGGCGCGGCTGTTGCGTTCGCACCTGCTTAAGACGGCCGTGCCGATCGCCCGCCATTCCCTGTCGATGAAGACGGCGGCCAAGCCCTAGAACCGGAGCCCAAGAGGCCTCATCGGAGAGGGTCGCAACCCCTAGGAAGGAGCTGGTCCAGCCTGATCGTCGGCGGCCCCAGACATGCGGACAAGCCCGGCCTTTGTCGAGGCGGCGCCCTGGGCAATTGCATTCAAAAGTCGCAAACTGCATTCATAATTAGCAATTTGCCTGCGGCCCCGGGGCGGTCGGCGCCGGGTCAAATCCCCGCGGGATCGAGCGTCATTGCGCATCGCCTTCGCCCGTCGCGTCGAATCTGCCGGATTTGCGCGCCGCCCGTGTTTGATCGCCGCGCACAAATCGAATTCAACGGACCCACGAAGGGAAACCCCGACTTTGGCACGCTTCCTGCTCACTTGAAAAAGTGAAGCGAGCCTGATCGCAAGTCCCGTCCCTCTCAAGCGGGCGAATACGGCTCCCACAATCTGACAGGAGCCTCCGATGTCCGTTACCGTCCTCTACCTCATCGTGGTTGCGATAGGCATAGTGCTCGCGCTCGTCGCCTATTTCAAAAACAAAGATTCAGGAAACGTGGTGGTCGGCTTCACCCTGATGGAGATCGTCATCATGGCGATCATCGGGGTCATCAACGGCGTGCTTGGCACGCCCAACGCCATGCTCGGCCGTCTCTTCATGACCTTCTCCGGCTCATATGGGTTCCTTGCCTTCGCGGCCATCTGTGGCGGCTTTTACATTTCCGGTCCGCTCTGCGGCTACATCATCCGCAAGCCGGGCGCGGCGACCTTGGCCGAGACGATGAACGGCGTGGCGCAGGTGCTGTCGGGCAATCCGAACGGCGTGATGGTGCTGGCGGCCGGCTTCCTGCAGGGCTTCATGTCGGACCTCGCCTATGCCTATTTCGGCTACAAGCGCTGGACGCTGGGCGTGGTGGCGCTGTCGGGCGCGCTCGCGCCGATCCTGCAGCAGGTGCCGGAGGTCTATTTCTTCGGCGTGGGCGATTTGGGCATCGCCTATAATCTACTGGCTCTGGCCATCCGCATGGCGAGCGGCGCGGTCTACGCGATCATCCTTGTCAAACCGATCGCCCATGGCCTCGCCAAGGCGGGCGTTCTTCGCGGCACCGCGGTCGGCGATGAGGAAGCCGGTCTGCGCATGAGCGGCAAGGTTCCGGTGTGACTCATCCGAGCGGGGGGCGTCAGGCGATGTTGTCTCGTGACGCGCCCGACCCCCTTCTGAATGACGGACAGCCAAGCGGCGCGCTAGGGCGCGCCGCCCCGTTAGAGGCTGAAGCGCCGCAACCGGAAGCCTTGTCGCCGTCGCCCGCGACCGACGCGGCGCCGCTCGTCGATATGGTCGGCCTGACTTACACTTATGAAGGCGAGCGAGATCCCGTCATCCAGGACGTGTCGCTGTCGGTCAAGCCCGGCGAATTCGTGCTGATCCTCGGTCCCAGCGGCTGCGGCAAGAGCACGCTGCTGCAGGTGATGAACGGAACGATCCCCCATTCGCTGCGCGGCCGGCTGGAGGGCAAGGCGGAAATTTGCGGCCGCGAGGTCGCCGCCACCAAAGTGACATCGTTCGCGACCGAAGTCGGGATGGTGTTCCAGGATCCTGAAGCCCAGATCATCAACATAAGAGTGCGCGACGAAGTAACCTTCGGGCTCGAGAATCTTTGCCGCCCCGTCGAGGAAATCCTTGCGCGCCAGAGCGAAGCGCTTCATTTCGTCGGCCTCGGCGACGCCGGCGAGCGTTCGATCTTCGACATGTCGGGCGGACAAAAGCAGCGCGTCAGCATCGCCGCCGTCCTCGCCGCGCGGCCGCGCCTTCTCGTCCTCGACGAACCGACCGCCAATCTCGATCCCGTGGGGATGGCCGAGGTCTTCGCCGTCCTCGAGCGCCTCAACAAGGAGTTTGGGACGACGATCCTGATGGTCGAGCATCGCGTCGACGAACTCGCCGATAAAGTGTCGCGCGTCATCATGATGGACCAGGGCCGCATCCTATTCGACGGCGCGCCGCGCGCGGCGTTTTCGCGACGGCGCGAGGCCCATTCGGAGGAGACGCAGATCGTCCCCACCAGCGCGTGGTTTCCGCAAGTGTCGGAATTCGCCCTCGATATGGCGTTTGCGACGGGCCGCCAGATCGCCCCAGAATCGATCCCGCTCAACGTGCGCGAGGCCGTCGCGCTCGCCGAGCGAACGCTTGGCGAGGCGGCCGGGCGTCCCCGTGCGATCCCGCCCGCGCAGACCGTCGCTTTCGCCGGCGAGGTCGAGCCCGGTCAGCCGCTCGTCTCGATCCGCAACCTCACCTTCGGCTACGCGCGCGACAAGCCGATCCTCAAGAACGTCACGCTCGATCTTACCGCCAAGGCGATTGTCGCCCTGATGGGCCGTAACGGTTCGGGCAAAACCACGCTCGCGCGCACGCTGATCGGCATCAATCCGCCGCCCAAAGGCGCCGTCATGCTGGGGGGCAAGGACATTTCCGAACTCGGACCCAAGGAAATCTCGACGGAAGTCGGTTACGTCTTCCAGAACCCCGACCACCAGTTCGTCACCGACCGCATCGACGACGAGGTGGCCTATGGGCTGCGCGTGCGCGATTATTCGGACGAGGCGATCGAGCAGCGCGTGACGGATGTGCTGGAGATCGTCGATCTCGCGCGCTACCGGCGGCGCTCGCCCTTCAGCCTGAGCCTTGGCGAGCGGCGGCGGCTCAGCGTCGCCACGATGCTGGTGCTGGAGCCGCGCCTGCTTGTGCTCGACGAGCCGACCATCGGCCAGGATTACGAGCGCGCGCAGCAACTGATGAAACTGATGGTGCGCCTGCGCGAGCGCTATCGCACGACCGTGCTGATGATCACCCATGACGTCCGCCTCGTCGCCGAATGGGCCGAACGGGCGCTCGTCCTCAACGAGGGCGCGCTTGCTTTCGACGGCGCGCCGCACGACCTGTTCGGCCAGCCCGCGCTGCTTGCGGCAAGCGGCCTGCTGCAGCCGCCGATCTTTCAGGTGAGCGCCGAGCTCGCGGTGCGTCATCCCGGCCGCGTGTCGGCGCCTACCCTGTCGGTGGCGGGTCTCGTGCAATCGCTCGTCGCCTGAACGAAGGGGTCATCCAATGTCGCGCGCCACCGTCTTTCAGTTTCGCGCGGGGACCTCGACGTTCCACCGCCTCGATCCGATGACCAAATTCGCCTGGCTCCTGTCGATCTCGCTGCTCGCCTTTGGCGCCTATATCGCCTGGATTCAAATCCTGATCTCGTTGATCGTGCTGGGGACCGCCCTGTTCCTTGCGCGCCTCACGCCCGCCGAGATCTGGCAAGGAACCTGGCCGTTCATTCTGGCCTGCGTCAGCTTCTTCCTGATCCAGAGTCTGACCCTGCCAGGAAAGGTCGTGTTCTTCCATATCCTGGGCAAGTCGATCTACGCCGATAGCGCCGATTATGCGCTGGCCGCGGCGCTGCGCATCTACACGATCATCCTCTCCACGCTGGTCTTCGTGCGCACCACGGACCCAAGAGAATTGGCGATCGCGCTGGTGACCCAGGCGCGCATTCCCTATCGCATCGCCTACGCCTTTTTCATCGCGCTGCGCATCATTCCGACGATCGAAGAGGAGATCAAGATCATTCAATCGGCGCAAGCGGTGCGGGGCGTCGCCAGACAGCGGGGACTGGCGGGCCGCATCAAGGATATGAAGCGCTACGCCATGCCGTTGCTGGTGGGCAGCCTGCGGCGCGCCTCGATCATGGTCATGTCGATGGAATCGCGCGCCTTCGGCGCCTATCCCCAGCGCACTTTTCTCGACCCGCCAAGGATGGGGACAGGAGGGCGCGTGTTTTGCGCTATCATGGTCGCGGCGGTCGTCGCATGGTACACGGCGCTTGCATTTGGGTTGGTGCACGCCGTCTATGTTTTTGCGCCGACCTGAGCGAGACAGCCGCGGAAGCGCGGCGACGGCGCAATAAGGAGGCCAGCCTTGAAGCAATTCGCAACGCCGGCGGATTTCGACGCCGACATCGCCGCCGATTTCGCCGCGAACCAGACCAACCGGCGCGTCGGCACGTCGCTGGTGCTCGAAACCGACGCGATGCTGGTCTGGCATTTGCGTCTTGCGCCCGGCGAACGCCTTGGTTTTCATCGCCACGACAGACCCTATTTCTGGAGCGTCGTCACCGATGGGCGCGCCCGCTCCCGGTACGACGACGGCCGAATCCTCGAGCGTATCTACGCGGCGGGCGACACCGCCTATTTCCCCGATCTGACGGCGGGTGCCGCTTTCGTCCACGACATCGAGAATGTCGGCGACGCGGAGCTCGTCTTCGTGACGGTCGAGTTCAAGACCGGCCAATAGGAGCCGCCAACGCGTGGCGGCTCCTGGGCGATTGGGCGCGGACGCCGGGTCTCACGCGGACAGATGTTCGAGCGTGCGATAGAGCGCCCGCAAAAAGCCGAGCGATCTCACGCCAAGGGTCGAATCGCCGATCGGTTTGCGAACGGAGGCGGGCGAATTCAGCGCCGGCCTATCCCTCGAGGCGAGCGCGGAGGCGCTGGCGCCGCTCAATCGATAGAAAATCGCCACATGCAAGGCGAGAAAGGACGGCACGAGAAAGCAAGGAATGAGTATCCACGGCAGAGTGGTCATGAGCGAACTATCGGGCGAGACCGTGAAAATCTGCAGCGGCCCGGGCGAAGAGGTCGCGCCTAAACCGACCGCGTCGATCAAGTCGACAAGGCCGACCAGATTCCACGTCCACACCAGTCCCCGCGCTCGCGCGCCGTATCGCCAGGCGAGCCAGGCGACGGGCGGCGCGGCGAGCCCAACGAAAATGTCTCCCCAACCCGCCGCCGGGGCGAATGGCGGGGGCAGCTGGTTCGACGCGTATAGCAGAAGGAACAAAACGCCCAATACGCGCGCCGCGTTCGCCGCCACGAGCACGGGCAGCGGGATTGCAAAGAGCGCCGCGCGCACGGTCGGCGCGGTGAAAAATGCAAAACAGATCAGCGCGACAGGTATGGCTGTCGCGGCGCCGAGACCCGGCGCCCCGATGCCGACACGATAATCGAGCGCCAATGTCGCGCCCAACAGAACGACCGACGCAAACCACACCGTCAGCAAAGCGGCCAGCAAAATACGCCGGGTCGCCGTCGTCGCCAAAGCATGCGACAACGTCGCGACGACCAGCGCGGCGCTGGCGGTTTCTCCGATCGTCGAGAGGATTTCAAAGAGCATGGCAGCCTCCAGATTCTAGTGAAGATAAGTGTATATACACTCTTAGGTCAAAATTACCGGTCGCCTGAAACTCGGCCTTCAAGCGCCCCAGTCAAATTTTTTACGCTGTCTTGCGCCTTCTTCCACAGCGGAAAGGCCTCGCGCGCCACCGTTTCGCCTCGGGGAGTGATGGCCATCCGCCGGACCCGTGCGTCTTTTTCATCGCGGGGCTCCACGAGCTTGTCGCGCAGCAGCGGTTTGAGGTTGCGCGTAAGCGTCGTCCGTTCGAGGCCTAAAAACGCGGCGAGGCGCGTCATCGGCATCGGCCCGGTTTGCGCGAGCGTCGCCAGCAGCGTGAATTGCGTGACCCGCAGTCCGGAGCTGCGCAACTGCGCGTCGTAATGCTGGGTGATGGCGCGGCTCGCCCGGCGCGCCGCCGAGCAGGCGCATTCCCGACAAGCCCGAAAATCGAAGGCGGCTTCACTCATAACACGTGTATATGCACTTAACAAGCGATTGTCAACCCGCTATGGATCGAACGCGGGAACGCCGTCTTACGGCTTTACGCGTTCTTCTCGGGCGCGCGCTCGAATAGCAGCAGGGATCGGCCGGTTACGTCATACACCGCGCCGATCTTGAATTCGGCGCTCGGCAGATCCGGATCATTCGTGTCGAGCAGTCTCACCCAACCGCGACCCTCGAAGCACGGCGGCAGCGTAAATTTGACGATGTCGTGGTGGGCGTTGAACACCATCAACAAGGTCGCGTCGCCGCCGCGTTTGCGAATTCCGGTCGGCTGGGCGCGCCCGTCCATCAGCATCCCCAGGCATTGCGTGCGATCGTCATCCCAGACTTGCGCCTCCATTGGCGAGCCGTCGGCGTTGATCCAGGTGACATCCTTGACGTCGATATCCTTATTGGCCTCGCCGGTCAGAAAGCGGGAGCGGCGCAAGATCGGATAGTGGTTGCGCAAGGCGACCAGCCTGCGGAAATAGTCGACGCGCGACTGATGCTTTTCCTCCAGCTCCCAGTTGACCCAGCTGATCTCATCGTCCTGACAATAGGCGTTGTTGTTGCCGTTCTGCGTGCGGCCGAATTCGTCGCCGGCGAGCGCCATCGGCGTGCCCTGCGCCAGGATCAGCGTCGCCAGAATGTTGCGCATCTGGCGTTCGCGCAGCGCGTTGACCGCCTCGTCGTCGGTCTCCCCTTCCGCGCCGCAATTCCACGACCGGTTCGACGAACTGCCGTCCTTGCCGCCCTCGCCGTTGGCCTCGTTGTGCTTGTCGTTATAGGCGACGCAGTCGTAAAGGGTGAACCCGTCATGGGCGGTCACGAAATTGACGCTCGCCCAGGATTTGCGGCCGCGATGGTTGAATTGCTCGGGCGAAGCGCAGAGGCGCGGCGCAAGGCCCTTGGCGTTGGACTCGCCGCGCCAGAAGTCGCGCACAGTGTCGCGGAACGTATCGTTCCATTCGGCCCAGCCGGGCGGAAAGCCGCCGACCTGATAGCCGCCGGGACCGCAGTCCCAGGGCTCGGCGATCATCTTGACGCGCGCCAGCACGGGGTCCTGCCCCACCGCTTTCAAAAAGCCGCTTTCGGTGTTGAAGCCGTCGGGTTCGCGAGCCAGAATCGTGCCGAGGTCGAAGCGGAAGCCGTCGACGTGCATCTCGCTGACCCAATAGCGCAGACTGTCGGTCACCATCTGGATGACGCGGGGATGGCTGAGATTGACCGTATTCCCGGTGCCGGTGTCGTTGATGTAGAAACGCTTCTTGTCCGGCATCAGCCGGTAGTAGGAGAGGTTGTCGATGCCCTTGAAGGATAGGGTGGGGCCGCGCTCATTGCCTTCGGCGGTGTGATTGTAGACGACATCCAGGATCACTTCGAGGCCCGCATCGTGGAACCGCGCTATCATCTCCTTGAATTCACGTAAGGAATTGGCCACGTCGAGGGCGTAGCGCGGATCCGGCGCGAAAAAGCCGATCGAATTGTAGCCCCAGTAGTTGGTCAGCTTCTTTTCGAGAAGATGGCTGTCGTTGAGAAACGTGTGGACGGGCAAGAGCTCGACGGTCGTGACCCCCAGCGATTTGACGTAGTCGATCACTTCCCTTGCGCCAAGGCCCGCGTAGGTTCCGCGCAAATGCTCCTCGAGTTTCGGGTGGAGCTTGGTGAAGCCTTTGACATGGGTTTCGTAGAGGATCGTCTGATCCCACGGCGTGTGACGCCGGCTCGACTCGCCGCGCCAGTCGAAATTCGGATCGACCACCACGGATTTGGGCGTGAACGGCGCGCTGTCGCGCTTGTCGAAAGTCAGATCGCCGCCCTTGGCGCCGATCGTATAGCCGAAAACCGCCGGATTCCATTGCAGCGCGCCGACATGGGCGCGCGCGTAGGGGTCGAGCAGCAGCTTGTTTCGATTGAACCGGTGACCCGCCTCCGGCTCATAGGGGCCGTCGACCCGGAAACCATAGAAGGCGCCGGGCCCGATATCGGAAATTCGCCCATGAAAAATCTCGTCGGTGAATTCCGGCAATTCGAAGCGCTCGACTTCGCGCTTGCCGTCGCCGTCGAAAATGCAGACTTCGATCTTCGTCGCATGGGCCGAAAAGACCGCGAAATTCGTGCCCTGGCCGTCCCAGGTCGCCCCCAGCGGAAAAGGGCTGCCCTCACTGACGCGCGATGGATTCTGGCTCAAGCGACAACTCCTGCAAGTGCCCCCGGCGCTCGGCTGAACGTCGGCGCGCCGCCTGTCTCATGCCGGACTTGATTTTATCAGTCGGAAGCGGCCGAATGCGAGTGAGCGGCGTCCGCGTCCATCCCCAGCAATTCGCTGAGCCGGCTGCGCGCGCGCGACACGCGGCTCTTCATCGTTCCAACGGCGCATTTGCAGATTTCCGCGGCCTCTTCGTAGGAAAGCCCCGAGGCGCCGATAAGAATGAGCGCCTCCCGTTGATCGGCGGGAATTTTTTGCAAGGCGTGACGGAAGTCCAGATATTCCATATGGTCGTCTTGATTGGCCTTGGAGACCAGCGCGCCCGAGAGGCGCCCATCAATGTCGGCCACTTCGCGTCGCCGTTTCCTGAACTCCGAATAATAGGCGTTTCGCAGAATGGTGAACAGCCATGCCAGCAGGTTGGTGCCCACGGTGAACGACTGGATGTTCAGCAGCGCCTTGGCGAGCGTTTCCTGCACCAGATCATCCGCGCGGTCCGGATTGCCGCACAAGGAGACCGCGAAGGCGCGCAGGCGCGGTATCGCCGCGACCATGTCCCGCTTGATTTGCGCGCCGACAGGCAAGGCGGTGTCGTGCATCATTCGTCGCGGCTCTTTTCGCTGAGACGATTCAGCAAATCCATAAATCGATCGGGAACCGGCTGGCTGGCCACTTCGTCATAAAGGGCGCGCAATTGGCGGCCGATATGATCCTTGATATCGGGCGGGCGCTTCTTTGTCGGTCCGGCGCGCTGATCGACGGTGGGCGGATTAGGGGTCATTGGCGGCGGTCCCGGCGTTTTCTTTTCACCCATTGGAGATTCTCCAGCCCCGCTCGTGATAAAATTGGTCTAGAAGGCTGAGCGGCATTGCAAATTTTCACCGATGCGTCTGGAAAACACCCGCCGGTAGCTTTAAACACTCGCCGACGAATCTAGTTCCCAGCTTCGGGAACAATTTTTACCATGCGGCGTTTAACCGTTTCTGATCGGGTCAAAACAACGAGAGCAGAGGCATCGATGTCGGTTTCGGCGGCTATTACTCCCTACATCCCGTTTTTGCGTCGATTTGCCCGGTCCCTTACGGGAACCCAGCAGGCGGGCGACGCCTATGTCGCGGCTACGCTGGAAGCCATCCTGGCCGATCAAAGCCTGTTCAATACTGACCTCAGCCCCCGGATCGCCCTCTATCGAATATTTTTGCGCACATGGCGGACCGTCCCGACCAATGCGACGGTGGACCGCACGATGGAAGGCGCCGAAGCGGCAGCGGTCAGGAACCTTGCCGCGATCCCAGTGGCGCCGCGCATCGCTTTCCTCCTCAGCGCCGTCGAATCGTTCAAGATCGAGGAAATCGCCCAAACGCTCGAATGCACCGAGGCGCAAGCGCGCGATCTGATCGATCAGGCCGGGCGGGAAATCGCGGCGCAGATCCGCACCAAAGTGCTGATCATCGAGGACGAGCCCCTCATCGCGCTCGACCTTCAATATCTGGTCGAGCAACTGGGCCACGAGGTCACCACGATCGCCCGCACTCACACCGAGGCGGTCCGCGCGGCCGTCAAGGGCCATCCCGGCTTGATCCTCGCCGACATTCAACTGGCCGACGGAAGCTCGGGCCTCGAAGCGGTCAACGAAATCCTCGGCGCGCTCGACGCGCCGGTGATTTTCATCACCGCGTTCCCCGAAAGATTCCTCACCGGCCATGCGCCCGAGCCGGCCTTTCTCATCGCCAAGCCGTTCAGCGCCGAATCGGTCAAGGCCATCATCAGCCAGGCGTTGTTTTTCGATCGAAAATCGCAGCGCATCGAGGCGAGCCTCGCCCGCCAGCGTTGAGGCGCCGCGGCAAGGGGCGGCAAATTCGCGCCTCGCCGCGCCTATAACCGGCGCCCGGCGACGAAGCCGGAAATCACCGCGATCATCGTAAGCTGGAGAGGCGTCATCTCCTTGGCGAGTTCGAGACCCATCGCCAAGGCCGCCGCCTGGGGCGCGTCGCTCGCCTGAGCGGCAGCCGCCTTGAGAGCTTCGGCGTCGCTCGCGAGCCCCTGGCTCAACCGCGCGGGCGCGGGCGCGCCGACGCGGCGATAGCAGAGGTACAGAACGCCCGCCAAAACGAGATAGATCGCGCAGAGCCCGATCGAGGCGTCGATGACGCCGTATTGCAACCGCAGCGCGTGGTAAAGGGCATGGGTGGCGAAACCCAGCCCGATCGCCCCCGACAGCGCGCAGGCGCCGCCGAGCGCGACGCGAACGACGATGCGACGCGCAAGCTGCTGCGAGCGCGCGGTCAGACCCGACAAGAATCTCATGCCGGTTATCCCCGCGACTTGCTCATCATCCCGAGCGCCATGCCGATCCCCGCCGCGATCAGCACCGCGGTCAGTGGATTTCTCTCGATGCGGCGCTCAAGATCGGCGGCAGCGCCGAACGCGCTGTCCTGCGCCTGGGCGGCCGCCTGCGAAAGCTGGTCGCGGGCTCCGTCCACCGCGCCTCTCACCGCCGCGCCGGCCGCATCGGCCTGGCTGCGCATGAGCGCGGCCATCGTGTCGCTAAGCCGCGCTATGTCGGCCCGCACGGCCGCCAGATCGGTGGACAAATCCGAGACGGCGTCGCCTGTCTTGTTGGACATTGAAATCTCCTGATCTTGGTCGGGGATGGAAGGAAAAACAGGTGCTGTGTACGACATCGTAAGCGCCCCAGCAGAAACAAATATGAGAAGCACGATCAGAGCCGTTCCCAGCACGCCGGCGCATCGCCCCCCGTCTGACTGTATGGCCATGTCTGCAACGCGCCGATCAACAAGAGAACGACGATGATAAGCAATATCGCGCCGATCGACATGGAAGTGGCTCCTGAATAGCTGGGATCGCGCCAGGTGAAGCTCAAGAGACGCGCGCGGTATCGACCGAGCGCGCCACCATAACGTCGGCGACGGGCGAAAGTTGCCCATTGCGAGCAAAATAGTCGGCCCCGCGTCCCTGGATGTCCGGCTTGAGCGAGAATCAGCGGTCGCGGGCAAAAGCTCCGTCGAAATCGTCGCCGGCGACAATATTCTTCAGCGCGACGCTGAGGCGCCACGTCAATCCCTCGATATCGAACGTCAGACGCACGACGGCGTTCAAACGCTGCGACAACATTTTTTCGATGACGACGCGCCCAAAACCATGCGTCGGCGGCTCGACAACCGCCGGACCGCCACGTTCGATCCAGTCCATTTCAAGCATCGGTTCGGCGCCCGAACCGTCGATGCGCCAGCTCACTGCGATATGGCCGCCATCATCGGAGAGCGCGCCATATCTGGCCGCATTGGTCGAAAGCTCGTGCAAAGCCATGCCCAGCGCTTGCGTCGCCGTCGAATCCAGCAGGACATCGTGGCCGGCGACACGAAACCGGCCGTCCTCCACATCATAATAGGGACGGATCTGCGAATGAACCAAAGCCTTCAATTGAACGCCGCGCCAATCCAATTCCGTCAACAGATCCTGGCTTGCGGCGAGGCCCAGAAGACGCCCCGAAAATTTCTGCTCGAATTCGGCGGCCGTCGCGCTCGATGAAGCGGTCTGGCGCGCAATCGCCTGGGTCACGGCGAGCAGGTTCTTCGAGCGATGATTGACCTCGGTCATCAGGACGCGGACATGTTCCTCCCGCATCTTATGCTCGTGGATGTCCATGGTCGTTCCATACCATTTGACCAGCTTTCCCGAGGCGTCGCGCGCGGGAATCGCGCGGCTCAAATGCCAGGAAAATCCTTCGCCGATCACCATCAGGCGATGTTCCATTTCATAGGGTTCGCCCGATTCGCTCGCCTTGCGCCAGGCCGCGACGGTGCCTCTGAGATCCTCGGGATGGATGACGCCATTCCAGTCGGTGCGGCTCAAGCCGACCTTGCCGTATTTCTCGCGGCGGGCGTTGGTGTAGTCGACGCGTCCGTCCGGGCCGGCGGTCCATACCAATTGTGGCAAACTGTCGGCCAGGACGCGAAACCGTTCCTCGCTAGCGCTGCGCTCGGTCTCGGCGATCTGCTTTTGGACCACCCGCTCGTCCAGCAGCGCCGACGCCTCCGCGAAGGTGAGCGACAATTGGTCGAATTCGCGAACGCCCGTCGGCCTCTGAACGACCGACCTGCCCTCGCCGATGTCTTTGGCGGTTTCTTGCAGGAGGCGCACGCCGAAGGCGAGCCTGCGGTTGACCAGCAAGGACAGCGCGAAACTGGCCGCCAAAGAACCGGCCGCCACCAGACTTAAGATAAAAAGGGCCTGCGACAGGGATCCATCCAGTACGGCCGTGTCGACGGCGAGGGCGACCGTCCAGCCGTAACCGATCGGCAGATAGGCGGAGATCACGCGATCGCCTTCGAGCGAAACGCTGTCTATGACGGATGCCGGAGTGCGCTGCATCGCGTCGCGAAACGGCTGGGCGGCCGGCGATCCCGCCCGCGCCGGCCCTTCGGGCGCGCGCGCGACGAATTTTCCGGTGCGGTCGACGATGGCGGCGATCCAGCCCGAGGGATATTGCTGACCTTGCAGAAGCGTTGAAAACCGCTGGAGGTTCATCGTCAGCGTCATCACGTAAAGCGGCTTGCCGTCCTGGAATATTGGCGTCACGACGGCGGCGACCGGCGTTTGCGATCAGGTCGAAATCGACGTCCGACACGAATGGCGCGCCTGTCGCGACAGCCGTCCGCAGCAAGTCCGATTGACCGCTCAGGCGGACATGAGCCCCCAGAAGCGGCGCCCCATCGGGGGTGGAAATATCAAGCGAGGCGTCGGGAAGGCTGCCGAGCGCCTCGGCCGCCGCTTGCGCGAATTCGGCAAGATCGCCCCGCAGCAGCGATCTTGAATGCGAAAGCGCGTTCGAGATGACGAAATACCGATCGACTTCCCTGTCGACGGCGCCGGCGAGCGAATGGGTCGCCGCGACAAGGAACGCGCGCCGCGCGTGACGTTCGGAATCGGCGAACCGCCCGACCAAGTAGAAGGGAACGACGATCAGCGGCAAGGCGACGAGCAGCGTCAGCAGTCCCAGATGCTGGCTCAGGGATAAGGTTGGCCTCGCGCTATCCTGGCCGGCGCGCCGGGGGCGGATCCAGGCCCAGTTGGGCCGCCAAAACCGAACCAGAGGTTTTTCGAAAAGCGCCATCGCCTATATCGCCATCCCGGTCGCCAGCCCTGGAACGGCGATCGGCAAAACGACGACCGATCGGATCAAAACCGGGCAAAATGGCCGGGATATTGGCGGCCCCTGTGGGGCGGCTTCCTTCGCGTCGGAGCCGCTCGCGGCCGCGTCGGGCGACAATCCTCGGTCCCGTCCGCGCCTGACCTTGGCGTTCATTTTCGCCCCAACCGATTCGATGGGCTTGCTCCAAGACGACCGCCGCGACAGAAACAAGACGCCCAGATTTGGACGCGAGGGCCAACGCGTCGGCCGCCCGAAAGTTCCGTCGCCGGCAATCGCCGCGATCGCCGTTCGCTAAATCAACGGTCGCGGGGCGATTTCGACCTCGAAGGCCTGCGCTATACGCTCGAGGCCATGAAAATCGAGCAGCTTCAGCAAGCCGCGCGACAGGTCGAACACCGCCATCCGCCTCAACTTGTTGATCGTCTTGTTCGTGTGAACCAGGGAAAGTCCGAGCGCGTCGGCGATATGTTGCTGGCTGAGCGGAAACAGCAGTGTTTTGTCCGTCACCATGCCAAGCAGATCGGCGCGCCGGTAGAGGCCGATAATAAGCGCCGCGACCCGTTCGACCGCGCTTCTCGCGCCGACCGACGTCAGATTGTCGTCGACCTGGCTTTCCTCGCGCGCCCCCAGCCACGTCACGTCGAACGCCAGTTCCGGCATCCGCTCGAACAGAACCCAGATCTTGCTGCGCGGAAAGACGCAGAGTTCAACGGCGGTCAAAGCCACGACATCGTAAAGCGCATCCGAGAACATCGAGGCCTGGAGCCCCAGAAGGTCGCCCGGCAGAATGAAGTTGAGAATTTGCCGGCGCCCGTCGGGCAGGGTCTTGAACCGGAAGGCCCAGCCGGAGAACAAAGTGAACAGTTCAGCGGCTTGGCCCGCGTGAATGATCCAACTCCCCGCATCGTAATGCAAATGGTTGCTCTTGATGGACTGGATGAAGTCGATCTTTTCGACAGGCAATTTCGTGAACGCCGACATACTTCTAAACGGACAGTCACGACAGGGTATGCGCATGTGCGGGCCTCCGGGGTCATAATCCTACGCTGATTTATTTCCGCTATGTCAAACGACACAGTGGAGACCATCGACCCTCACTATACGTGCTGAGTCCGAGAATCTTGCGGAGCCGGATTCGAAGGGTTGAGCGCCGCGTGATCGGCCTTGGACCTCGGCGGCGCATGAGCCGATAGGAACAGGCAAGATGGATGAGAGCGCGCAGCGTTTCCGCAGTCATTTCCAGATCGTAATCAGCTTGCTCAGTCTGCACGCCCAATACGAGGAGAGTGCGAGCAGGCCAGATTTTCTCAAGAAATTGCGCATGCGAATGGCGTTGATGGCCGAAACGTTTCCGCTCGCCATCGCGGCGCCCGAACAAAAGGCGAGACCTGGGGAGACCCTCGAGGCGATCGCGAAAATTGTCGCCGGCGTCTACGAACCGCGCAACGCGTGGGAATGCGAATTGGCCGTCGGCGACATCGCGATCGACCCGCCCACCTTGGCCACGCTAGGGCAGATCTTCGCCGAGTTCCTCAGCAACCTGTATTCGCGCCCGCTGCCCGCAAACGCGCCGAATCGGATCGTGGCGAAAGTGTCCGCCGACGCCGCCGGGCGGATCGCCCTCTCGGTGCGGGACGCCAATTTCACGCCCGATGGGCCAGTCGAGCCCGTCGACTTGCTGACGTCCAGGATCATCCTGGAACTCGCGAGGAGCCTTGGCGGCGAGGCGCGTTTCGATGGCCGATACATCTATGACGCCCGCCTGATCTTCCCCAAGCGCGGGCCAGGCGGTTGAGAATGCAACCAAAGCCCGAGGCGGACGTTTGAACTCGAATCCGACTTATCTTTTGGAAAGTCGGGCCGGGGGCTCCGCGCATGTCAGGGAACGCAGCGCCAACGCGCCGCAGGTCTTTGTTTCCGCCCTCACTCCCATTCTCGCCGGCGGCTTTGCGCTCTAGCTGACCCAGAGATTCGACAAGGATTCCGCCATGCAATCGGCCGCTCCCGCCCTCGTCAAGCAACCCGAACGTCCCAAACTGCTGCAGATCATGGGGCCCGGTCTCATCACCGGCGCGTCCGACGACGATCCCAGCGGCATCGCCACCTATTCGCAGGTCGGCGCCCAGTTCGGCTACGGGCTGGCTTGGACGCTGCTGTTCAGCTATCCGCTGATGTGCGCCATCCAGGAAATCAGCGCTCGCATCGGCCGCGTGACGGGCGCGGGGATCGCCGGAAATCTGCGCAAACATTATCCGGCGTGGCTGCTCAACACCCTGGTCGGACTGCTGATCCTCGCCAATACGATCAACCTCGGCGCCGATCTTGGAGCCATGGGCGCATCGTTGAAATTATTGATCGGCGGCCCGCAACTGCTTTACGTCGCGTTTTTCGCCTTGGCCTCGGCGCTGCTCGAAATATTCGTGCGCTACTCGCGCTATGTCTCGGTGCTGAAATGGCTGACGTTGTCGTTGTTCGCCTATGTCGCAACGGTTTTCGTGGTCGACGTGCACTGGGCCGATGTCGGCCGCGCCCTGATCGTCCCGTCCCTTTCGTTCAAGACGGACTATATCGTCGCGATCGTCGCGGTATTGGGCACGACGATCAGTCCCTACCTGTTCTTCTGGCAGGCCGGCGAAGAAGTCGAGGACGAACAGGAAAGGCCCGAGGCCGAACCGCTCAAGCAAGCGCCGCAACAGGCGCCGGCGGAACTTTCGCGCATCCGCATCGACACCTATATCGGCATGGCGCTGTCCAATCTGATCGCCCTGTTCATCGTCATCACCACGGCCGCGACGCTCAATGCGCACGGGATCACCGACATTCAAACGTCGAGCCAGGCCGCCGAGGCGCTGCGGCCGATCGCCGGCGAGTTTGCTTTCGCGGTATTCGCCGCCGGCATCATCGGCACGGGACTTCTGACGCTGCCGGTCCTGGCCGGATCGGCCGCCTATGCTTTGGGCGAGGCGCGCGGCTGGCCGGTTGGCCTGGCGCGAAAGGCGCACCAGGCCAAGGCGTTCTATGGAACGATCGCCGCGGCGACGGTCATCGGCACCATCATGAACTTCACGCCGATCGATCCGATCAAGGCGCTGTTCTGGAGCGCGGTCGTCAACGGCGTGACGGCTGCTCCGATCATGGCGATGATGATGGTCTTGACAATGCGGCGCGACATTATGGGCGGATTTACCCTGCCGCGCCCGTTGCAGGCGATGGGTTGGCTGGCGACGATCGTGATGGGCATGACGATCGTCGGTATGGTCGTCACTTCCCTGCAGTGAACCGCGGCGCGGAACGAAAAAACGCCGGCCCTTTCGGGCCGGCGCTCGATTCATTTCATTCGAGCCGACGGGGGCGCGGTCAGAGATTGCGCTGGGCCGCGTCGTCCATCTTCTTGGCCGCGTCCTTGGCGGCGTTTTTGGCGTCGCCAACCGCCTCCTGAACCTTGCCCTTGACCTGCTGGGCCGCGCCTTCGGCCTGCATCTTGTCGGAGCCCACGGCTTTGCCGAAGTTCTGCTTGGCGCTACCGGCGACTTCATTGCCGAAGCCTTTGACCTTGTCTGTGGTACCGCTCATGAGAGTTCTCCATCATCAATTTGAGGGGGATAAAGACCGTTGAAGGAATGATCTTTGGCGGAATTATTCCCTAGGGTAAGCGAAGGGGAATGAATCCCGTCAATGGTGCCAGAAAAGCGCGATCAAGATGATGACCGGCAAAGGCACGCCAATAAGCCAGAGCAAAGCTCCGCGACCGAGTCCCATAACACTTCTCCTTTGGTTACCCCGGATACTTGAACGAAATGTTCGAGTATCTGGTGGCGATAACCGGCGCGCCTTCTGAAGGTTCCACGAGATTCGTTTTTTGAGACCTATATTCGTGCGAAACTAGTCGTGTTCCTTGCAAGCCGAACGGCGTTCGACTTCGCCCCACGCTGAAAAGTCGGCCCAGTTCAAAAAATCTCATCGGCTCTCGATCAAGAACCGGGGCCGGCCAACTTTCTTCGGGCTTCATTCGATGACCTGGACGATTGCGTGGGTGCGGGGATCAATCAGAACCGTCTCGTTGTTGACCACGGCGTAGCGATATCCGGTGACCCCATATTCGGGCGGCACGTCGTAATATTCTACGCCGTCCACCGGCAGCACCGCGCCGACCCGCACGTCGTCGGTATAGCGGAAGGACGGCCGGTGCTCGCGCACCACATATTCGCGAAAGCGCGGACGTTGATCGACGCCGAGAACGCCGGCGACGGCGCCCGCAACGCCGCCGACGACCGCGCCGACAGGACCCGCGGCTTTGTCTCCCTGGTCGGCGCCATTGGCCGCGCCGCCGACCACGCCTTGAGCCTGCGCGCCGATCGGCGCCAAAAGGCAAACCAGCAACACGCAGCCTTTGACAACATGGCTTGTCATGATCCGATCTCCATCTCGCAAGTCACAACAAAACTCTTTCCCGGGGCCTGGAGTTCCCGCGGCGCGGCGGACCTCGAACTGGGCCTCCGCAAAAGGTCGGCGCGACGAGGCAACTATTGATTTATCGGGGTTATTCTTGAAATAACAATCCATATATGTATTATTATCCTCTCGCCGAGGCGCCCGGCGATATTCGTCCTTGCAGTTCGGGCGCGCGCGCATCATCTTTGGTGGTGGAGAACGCAAATGACAGATTCGTTTGGGAATAAGCTGGTAGAGGCGCTAAGGAATCTGGACACATTCGGCGACGTCGCGCCGGCGCATGTGCAAGACCCGACCACAATGATCATTCGACAGATCGCCGTGCAGGACGATCTCATGCGTTGGGACAGCGATCGCGGCCGTTACGTGCTGACGTCCACGGGACGCCGGCGCATCGCGGGCCGCGTCAATCATTCGGGCGCGGTGCTGCGTTTCCGCAAACGCGACGAGAAGGATGAAAGCGGTTCTCGCCGTAAGGCGTGATCAGCCCGGCGCAGGAGCGGGCGACGCGCGATGATCGGGCGACGCGGATTGCCGCCTTGAACGAGCCGCTTCGCGAGGCGCTGACCCGTCAGGCGGCTACCGGCAAGACGACGACCTATCGGGACTTGACGGATCGTCTCGGGCTGAAGCCGCCGCACACCATTCACCGCCTCGCTCAAGCGCTCGAAGTCCTTATGGAAGAGGATGTCGCGGCCGGCCGCCCCATGCTGGCGGCGCTTTGCACAAGCAAGGCTCGGCCCGATCTTCCCGGTCCCGGCTTCTTCATGAAAGCTCAGAGCCTCGGCGCCTTTTCCGGCGATCCGGCCGGCCCCGAGGCCTGCGCCTTTCACCAGCGCGAGTTGCGGCGCGCGTTGTCGTTTTACGCACCCCTCACGCCGTTCGGCGACGAGGCCGTTTGACGAGGGGCGCCTTGGAATGGCGGGGCTCGATGCGAAGCGTCGGCGCGGCGCCTCAGGACTTGCGCGCGAGCGCCAGGCCGACGCCCGCGCCCATCAATAGGCCGCCGGTCAACCGGTTGCGCAACCGGCCGTTGACGGCCAGAAACGTCCCGAATCGGGCCGCCAGCAAGGCCCATGCGCCGTCGCCCAGTAGCGCGAGAACGAAGAAGGTCGCCGAAAGCAAAACGAGCTGCCCGGTCAGATCGGCGCCGGGGGTCACGAACTGCGGCAGGAACGCCCCGTAGAACAGCAACGTCTTGGGGTTCGTCAACGACACCAGAAAGCCGCGCAGATAGATGGCGCGGACGGAACGCGGTTGCGGCCTTGCCGTTGTCAGATCGATGGCGGGCGCGCGCCAGGCCTTGAGGCCGAGGTAGAGGAGATAGGCGACGCCGATCCAGCGAAGCGCCGCAAAGCCATTGGCCAGTCCGGCGAGCATCGTCGTCATGCCCAATAAAGTGAGCGAGAGCTGCACGATCATCGCCGAACTCGTTCCCGCGACGGTCAGCAATCCGTAGCGGGCGCCATGGGCCACGCTATTGGCCACGATGAGCGCGACATTGGGACCGGGGATAAGAATGAGGATGACGGTCGCGGCGACGAAAGCCGCGTAGAGCTCGAACGACACGACGGGTTTTCCTCACGCGGGCCGGCTGATTCGACGGGATTGCGCGCATCCCTCGTCCTGTCCCGGCAAACGCCTGTGTCGGCCGGGACTGCGAGGCGGATGACGCGAGACTCTACGCGGCCTCTTCGACGTCCGCGTCTCCGACGCCGGGCGCCGCCGCGTCGGGCTCCACTTTGGCGCCGCGCCGCTGGCCCTTTTGCAACTGCGCGTCGATCGCCTTCAGCGCTTCGCTCTCGGTGAGCTTCTGCACCACCGCGACCTCGCGCGCCATCCGGTCGAGCGCCGCCTCATAGAGCTGGCGTTCCGAATAGGATTGCTCCGGCTGCGCCTCGGACCGATAGAGATCGCGGACGACCTCGGCGATCGCCGTAAGGTCGCCTGAGTTTATCTTGGTCTCGTATTCCTGGGCGCGCCGCGACCACATCGTCCGTTTGATGCGCGCGCGACCGAGCAATATGTCGAGCGCCTTTTTCACCGCCTCCGGCTCGGCCAGCTTGCGCATGCCGACGCCGACCACTTTGCCGGTCGGAACGCGAAGGGTCATCTTGTCCTTCACGAAGGTGATGACAAAGAGCTCAAGCCGGAAACCCGCGACCTCCTGCTCTTCGACGGCGACGATCTGGCCAACGCCATGAGCGGGATAGACGATAAATTCGTTCGTCTTAAATCCCTGGCGGTGCGCGCTGCTCTTTGCGGCCCCTGAATCAGGCGCCGCCGGCTTTTCCGCGACCGGCGCCTTCACCGGCCTCGCCGCCGTGGCGGCCGCGTCCAGGCCGGCAATCGCGGCGGGCGGATTGGCCGCCTTGGGCGGCTCGCGCGGGACGGCCGCAGCAGGCGGAGCTTCATGGATCGCGGGCGGCTTGGTCTGCACTATCTTTGACGGGCCCGCTGTCGACAATCTGTCTTGTCCCTTCTTGACGCTTTCGGATTTCTTTTTGGCGGCGCTGACGATCGCGCGCGCCTTCGTCGGCGAGGCGCCTCGTTTTGCCGACGCAGGCTGCGCCCGGCCGGCAACGCGAGCCTTTGGCGCCGCGGCGACTTTGCGTCTCGCCGTCGTCTTGGCGGGCGCCGCGACGCGCCTTGCCTTGGCCCGCTCGGCCTTGACCTTGGCGGCCGACGCGCGGCTCGAAACCTTCGCGCCTTTGGCGGTCTTGGCCGCGGCCTTCTTGACGGGGCGGGCCAGCTTTGGATTCTTGGCGGAAATCTTCGTGTCCTTGCTCTTAGCCACAGCGCTCGACTTCGACGGCCGCTTGGTCGCCTTGGAGGAACGGCTGGGTGATTTCTTTGGCGCCTTCTTGCGAGTCGACATGGCCGACCTTCTCCTGAAATCGAGCGCCTCGGGCATGCGACAGTTCACGGCCCTTGCGGCTCGGTCACTCGCAGCTCGATCGCTCGTAATCCAAATTGCGGCCAATCCGATCGGGCGGCCTGATCGCGCTGACTGACATTTCCAAACTGCAAAAGGACGCGACCACCCTCATGCCGCCCCGGCGATCGCTCGCCCAAGGCAAAGGTTCGTTAAATCAAGGTTTAGCACAAAATGCATGAGAAATCAAAGGCGCCCTCCCCGCGTAAGGCGGCGTTTGCCCATTTGGTTAATTCGGGCGAGGCGGCGAGCGCGCAAATCGCCCGTCAATCGCCCGGACCGGGCTTCGGAGAAAAGAACGCTTCCAGCTTGCCGGGCCGCCCGTCATAGTCCTTGGCGTCGGGCTCCGGCTCGCGCTTTGTGGTGATATTGGGCCATATTTTCGAATATTCCGTATTCAGACGAAGCCAATTTTCGAGATTCGGCTCCGTATCCGGCTTTATCGCCTCGGCGGGGCATTCGGGCTCGCAGACGCCGCAATCGATGCATTCGTCCGGATGAATGACGAGCATGTTCTCCCCTTCGTAGAAGCAATCGACCGGGCAAACCTCCACACAATCGAGATATTTGCACTTGATACAATTTTCGATCACGACATAGGTCATATCTTGTCCCCGCGGCGTTCTTGTCGGCGATTGGCGAAGGTTGATCCCAAAGAGGTCGGCAGGCGCACAGCGTTACTTTCGTTGGCGTTGGCGCGCAATAGAAAGTCGGAAGACCGCGATTTCGTTCTCTGGAGCCGGCACCCACCGCCGGACCCAGCCTGGACTCCGCGCGGGATCGAGGCCGCCGCCGCCCGCTCCTGGACGCGTCGCGCGCTAGCCGTTTTTGCCCTTCGCTTCCAGCTGCGACTTTAGCGCGAGCAGTTTCGCGAAGGGGGAATTCATGTTGACGGGCGGCTCGCGCCGCCCGCCCTCACCGGGGGCGCCCTCTTTTCGCCGCTCGTCGGGTTCGCGCTCCTCTCGCGCCCTGCCTTTGTTCTGGGCGGCGCGTCTGTCGAGGGGGGCCTGCGCATTGTTGGAAGGATCGGACGGCCGGCGGCTTCCCCGCGCGGCTTGAAATCTGTTGGGCTCTTGCCTCGCCCGCGGCTCCGCCTCGACGTTGGCCTGCGGCGCGGGACGCGGGGCCGCGCGGCGGCGGCGGTTCCGGACGCCCTCGGGCGCCTCCGCGCGATCCGGCGGCGAAGTGTCCTCGGAAGCTGCCTTGGCCTGCGATGGCGCGCCCTCTCTGGAGCGCGGACGCGGGCGATGCTGCCGGCTCGGCGGTCGCGGGCGCCAGACTTCGATGAGCGCTTCTTCGGGCGGCGCGGCCGCTTCGCCGCCAGGCCCCTCGTCCGCAGGGACGGTCGGCGCGCCTTCATCGGACCGCTCGGAAGAGATCTCCAGCGACCCGGCTTCGGCCGCGGCCTCGCGAGCATCCGGGAGCGGCGGATCGCCGACGGGCTCGGCCGGCTCCTCGGCGGCGCCCGCCGCAACCGGCGCGCCCTCGCCCTCCGCCGGCGCCGGGCTCGCCTCCCCAACGGCCTCAGGCAGTTCGGCCGGAGACGCCTCGCTTGGGACAGCCGACGGACTCTCGGCGGACGGCGCTTCGGGCGCGGCCTTCACGACCGTGAGGGCCGGACCCTTCACGCGCTCGCTGACGAAGCCCAGCGAGCGCAGCACCGACGCAAATTGGTCTCCCGAACATCCCGTCAGGGAAGTCATCGCCCCGGTGACGACGAATCCGTCCGCGTCCGCGCTGCCGGGAGGCGGCTCGCCCGCATTGGCGCCCGGCCGATAGGCGATGGCGGGGCGGATGAGGTCGGCCAGACGCTCGACGATGTCCACACGGACGGCGCGGTCGCCGCATAACCGGAACCCCGCGACGCGATAGGTTTCCCTTGGAATCGCGCTGTCGGCGAGAAAGGACGTCCTGCCGGACGCCGCCAGCTGAGGAATTTCCTCGAGCCCCGCTCCGACAACCGCGCCGCCCTGCCGTAACGCCCAGAGCTGCGTGGCCAGAACCCGGATGGCCGGTTTCACCAGGCTTGGAATATAGATGTAATAGGCGCCGAACCGCACGCCGAGCTTGCGCAACGTGCCGCGCGCGTTCTGGTCCAGGGTCTTGACGTCCTGCGCCACGCGGCCGCGTTCGAGAACGCCCAGCGCCTCGGCGAGCCGCGCGGCGACATTATGCGCCGGGCCCTCCAAGCCGGCGCCGGCATCCAGCTCGAAAAGCGGCCCGAGCAGGCGCTGGACATAGGCGGCAAGCCACAAGGCGAGGCGGGTCTGCGCCTTGTGAAGGGCTTCGCCGGTCAGCGATTCGTCGGCCAGAAGAAGCGCGCGCGGCGCGAGCAGCTTGTCGCCGGCGGCGATTTTGGCGACCGGGTCGCCCAGCCAGCGAATGGCCCCGTCATTGGCGAGCACGAGCGCGCTGTCGACGGCTTCGCTGAGCCGATTGGCGCGGACCTCGAATTCTTGCGCGATCACGGCCGCGACGTCGGCGTGATCGACGCTGACGGGCTCGGCGCCGGCGCTGACCTCCGGCGTGAATCGAAATCCTTGCAGGCGTCCGACAATCTGGCCGTCGAGGGACAATTCGCCGCCGGCGGTCACTGCTGCATCAACCATTGCGTTCTCTCAAAGCCGTCGCCGGCGAATGCTCGTCTCCGATCGGCAAACCTCCAGGAACATTTCGCGCAAAGGCGTCCGAAGCGCTGTTCCTTACCCGACGCGCGGCGGCGTGCCAATCTCCTTGCCGCACGCGCCCTCGCGGGCAAACGAATGAACCGCGACGGTTCAGTGCCGAAAGTGCCGCACGCTGGTGAAAACCATTGCAAGGCCAGCCTCGTCCGCCGCCGCGATGACCTCGTTGTCCCGTACGGAGCCGCCGGGCTGGATGACCGCCACAGCGCCGGCCTCGGCGGCCGCCAGCAGTCCGTCGGCGAAAGGGAAAAAAGCGTCGGACGCCACGACGGAGCCCCGGGTCAGCGGTTCGGCCATGCCCGCCGCCTGCGCGGCGTCTTCGGCCTTGCGCGCCGCCACGCGCGAGGAATCGACGCGCGACATTTGCCCCGCGCCGATGCCGACGGTCGCGCCGTCCTTGACATAGACGATGGCGTTCGACTTGACATGTTTGGCGACGCGCCAGGCAAAACGCAGGTCGGCAAGTTCGCGCTCGTTAGGCGCCCGTTTGGTCACCACTTTCAGTTCGATGTCATCGACGACGGAATTGTCGCGATCCTGGGCGAGAAAGCCGCCGGCCACCGATCGCACCGTCAGGCTCGGCGCCCGCGGATCGGGAAGGCCGCCGGCGAGCAGCAGGCGAAGGTTCTTCTTGGCGCCGACGATCGCCAAAGCCTCCTCGTCGGCATCGGGCGCGATGATGACCTCGGTTAGAATCTCGACGATCTTGCGGGCGGCGTCCGCGTCAAGGCGCCGATTGAGCGCGACGATGCCTCCGAAGGCGGAGACCGGGTCGCAGGCGAGCGCCTTTTCGTAGGCCTCGCGCAAAGTCGCCCCTTGCGCGACGCCGCAAGGATTGGCGTGCTTGATGATGGCGACCGCCGCGACGCGTTCGGGGTCGAATTCGGCGACCAATTCATAGGCGGCATCGGTGTCGTTCACATTGTTGTAGGAGAGCGCCTTGCCCTGGACCTGCCGCGCGGTGGAAACGCCGATGCGAGGCTCCGGGCCGAGGTAGAAGGCCGCGCTCTGATGCGGGTTTTCGCCATAGCGCATCGCGCTGGCGAGTTTGCCGCCGACCGCCCGCCAAGCCGGGGCGGTCTCGCCGATCGCGCGCGCCAGCCAGTTCGAAATCGCTGCGTCATAGGCCGCCGTGCGGGCGTAGGCTTTCTGCGCCATAGCGCGGCGGAACTTCAAATCGGTGGCGCCGTCGCGGCGGGCCAGTTCGTCGATCAGCGCGCGGTAGTCGACGGGATCGACGATCACGACGACGTCGCCGTGATTCTTCGCCGCGCCGCGAATCATCGCCGGGCCGCCAATGTCGATATTCTCGATCATTTCGGCGAAATCGCCGCCGCGCCGCAGCGTCTCCTCGAACGGATAGAGATTGACGACCAACAGATCGATCGGCGCGATATTATGCATCAGCATCGCCGCCTCATGCGCGGGATCCTCGCGCAGCGCCAGCAGGCCGCCGTGAATATTGGGATGCAGCGTCTTGACGCGGCCATCCATCATTTCGGGAAAGCCGGTCAATTCCGCGGCGTCCTTGACCGCCAGACCCGCCTGCGCCAGCGCGCGCGCCGTGCCCCCCGTCGAGACGAGCTCCACCCCGCGCGCCGCCAGGGTCGCGCCCAATTCGATCAGACCGGATTTATCCGAGACGGAAATCAGCGCGCGGCCGATCCGCGCCAGGTCGCCAGCCATGAAAACTCTCTTGGGAGGCCGCGCCCGCGCCGCCTGTGGATCAATCGCGGCGCAGTATCATGCTTTGCCGGGAAACAAAACTCGGGACGCGAGACGGCCGCCGCCGGTTCACGGCGACGCAGCGGCCTCGGCCGGCTCCAATCGGCGAAACGACCAGGCGATAGCTTCGTTTTCAGCCAGCGCGCCCTTCACGACGATCTGCAGCGTCGGGCGGGCGCCGCCGGGAGCGGCGAAGAAAATGCTTTCTTCCACGACGGCCGGCCGCCCCTCCGCCTCGAACCGCCATTCTTCGCCCGACGGCAAAGCCAACCGGACGCGGCCGGGTTCGGCGTCCGGCTCGGCGCGCACCGCCGGATGCAGATGAAACCGGATCGCCAGCGATTTTTCGGCCGGCATGGCGGTCTTGCCGGCCGGCTCGGTGCGATCTTCGCCGATGAGGCTGGCGCCGTCGTCGGCAAGGCGCAGAGCGCGGCGATGCAGCGCGCCGTAGCGGCGCGCATAGCCGTCGTGAAGCGCCTCGATCCACTGGCCCGCCCCGTCATGCCAGCGCTTGACGGCGACCGGCGAGGGCCCTTCCAGGATCACGCCGCCGGCGGTCGATTTCGGCGACGCCGGCTCGAAACGGCAGCTCGAATGATCGTCGACGATCAGGGTCGAATGAGCGGCGCTCGCCCGCGCCGCTTCGCGCGCCTCGCCCGCGTCGGCCTGCGGGGCGCCGCAATTGACGACGAGCCGATCGAGCCCGACGGAGAATTCGAACGAGAGGCAGCCGGCATGCGCCTCCCGCGAAAACGCCCAGGGCGGCGGCGCGCCGACATCGGCGATGACGATTGCGCCGTCCGCCTCGAGACGCTGATAGCCCGAGTAGGGCGCATCGAGCGCGGCCGCTCCGCCTGCGTCGCCGTGGGCGAGCAGCGTCGCCAGCGTGTCGGGCTCGCTCGCCCCCATGCCGTTGAACCCGGCCAGGGCCCCGTCGGCGTGCCGGAACATCCGCAACATCGGGATCATTTGATCGATGGCGTTGAGAAGCGGTTCGGGCGCCGCGATGGCGCGGGCCACAAAGGCCTGGCGCACCGGCAAGAGGTCGACCAGAAGCTCGACGAGGATGCGCGGGTTGCGGCTGACGTGGCCGCCGTCGCGCAAGATCTGCTCGGGCAATTCGCGCGAAAGCAAAAGCGCGGCGCGGCGCAACAGCCCTCCGGCGCCTTCCAGGCAAAGGGCCGCTTGCGTCAAGGCGACGATCGCGGTCAAACGCGCGTCGGCCTCCAAGCCGCCGGCGAGCGCGTGCTCCAGCGCCGTCACATGGGACTCGATCGCGCGCACGAAGCGCCGATAGAAGGCGTGATCGGCGTTTTCCAGAATGATCGGCGATTGGCTGAGCCAGGAAATCAATCGCCGAGAGGCGACGCGAGGCTCCCGCGCGATCTGGCGGTCCCATGATTTGGCGCCGCGCGCGTCGAGATTGAGCCAGTCTTCGACGAGCGCGCGGGCGTTGGCGCGCGACAAGGCCGTATCGGCGGCGCGCAAATGCCGGAGCCAGCCAAAACCATGCAACGCCTCGCTCCACGCCGTCGAAGGCGGCGAGATGAGGAAAGGCGAATGGCCGTGCGTGGCGGCCACTTTGCCCGCCAAAGAGAAATGGCCGGCGTAAATATGTTCGGCGCCGATTGGATCGGCGGTGCGGATATCCTGCGGCGCGATCAAAAGGCGCTCGGAACGGCGCCCGCGCCGCGCCAAAATAAATCGTCCAGGGCTCGTCAGCGCGGCGCGAAGGCGAGCGAGCGAGCCCTTGGCGGAAAAGGCCAGAAAACGGATTCTAACCAAACTGGCTGACTGGAAACCCAAATCCACCTCGGCGATGCGCCGTTGCGACAAGCCGGATTGTTCCCGGGCGCCTGTTCGCCGCCTATCCAAAGAGCAGCGCTTATAGACACAAATGCAGTTTGTGCTTTACAGGCAGTTAAGCACGCGGCGCCTCGCGAGGCGAGCGGGCGGTCATTTTCGGCGCTGCAATCGCGCCGCGAAAAACCCGTCCAGACCCGATAGGCGCGGCGAAGGCCCACGCAAATGACACGGCAAGGTTCTAAGATCCCCGGCCGGCGAGACGCATTCGGTCAGACCGCCGATCTCGTCAGCTTCGATCGGCACGCGCCGCACGTCGGGATTTCGGCGCAGCAGCGCGCCGATATGCGCCTCGCCCTCCTCCGGCTCCAGCGAACAGGTGCAATAGACGATGAGGCCGCCAGGCTTGGTCAGGGCGACCGCCTTGTCGAGCAGCAGCGACTGCAGGGCGACAAGCGGCGCGAGATCCCCGAGCCGCTTGGTCCAGGCGACATCGGGATGGCGGCGGATCGTGCCAGTGGCGGTGCACAGGGCGTCGAGCAGCACCGCGTCGAACGGCGGCGCCTCAAACGACAAGACGTCGGCGACCGCGATCTCCGCCTCCAGGCGCAGGCGTTCGAAATTGACGGCCAGGCGCTTGAGGCGCTCGGCCGAGCGGTCGACGGCGGTGAGGTGCGCGCCGGTCAGCGCGATTTCCGCGCTCTTGCCTCCGGGCGCCGCGCAAAGATCGACGACGCGCATGCCCGAAGAAGCGCGCAGCAACCGGGCCGGCAGCGCGGCGGCGGCGTCCTGCACCCACCATTCGCCTTCGTCGTAGCCTTCAAGATCGGGGATCGCGACATGAGATTCAAGCCGCACCGATCCGGTCGGCAACACGATTCCGCCAAGGCGCCGCGCCCAGCCTTCGGCGTCGCTCTTAACGCTGAGATCGAGCGTGGGTTCGTCGCGATTGGCCAAGGCGATCGCCCGGGCGGTCGCAGCGCCGTAATTGGCGCGCCAGCGCGCCGCGAGCCAGGCCGGCGTATCGTCGTCGAGGGCGTCGGAACTGGCGAGGATTTCCTGCCGCTCGCGCGCGATATTGCGCAAGACGCCGTTGGCCAGCGCCGCGAAAGGCGCGGCGGCCGGCTCGGCTCTGGCGGCGCGCACGGCAAGATCGACGGCGGCGTGATCGGGCGCATCGAGAAACAGGATTTGCGCGACGGCGACGATCAGCGTCCATTCGAGCCCGCCGGCCTTTTTCGGCAATCCCTTGTCGAGAAAGCGTGCGAGCGTCTTGCGGATGGTGCCGAGCCGGCGCAACGAGACGGTCGCGATGGAGCGCGTCAGGGCGCGGTCGCGCGCGTCGAGGCCGCCCAAGCGGGAATGGGCGCTCTCGCCCGAAAACCGCTCCTCGAGCGGCCGGCCCATCGTCAGCGTATCGGCGAGAATCTGGGCGGCGGCGATGCGCGCCGCCAGGCCCGGCGCGAGCGGTTCGGGCGCCGCGGCCGAATGGCCCGCGGGTCCCCGCCTGAAATTTGAGTTGTTCAAGCGGCCCTGGGATCTCAAGCTTTCCATCCTCGCCGAATCAGGGAGCAGGCTCCCCTCAGACAATAGCAAAAATAAGCACGAACGCTTGTTCGATTTCCGCAACGTCAACCGCGCAGTATTGCTACTTCGACTCGGGAGCATTAACTCGCCCACCATGGATGAGTTCCCTTAAGGCTCGCTCAACGTCGCTGAAGCCATTGAAAAGGAGCCCAGAATGGCACCCGTCTCGCAACCGCCGCCGCCGGCCGATACGCGCGGCGAAGCGACTGCCGGCGACCCAAAGGCGGCGCCGGACAAACTGAGCGCGGCGGCGCGGCGCGCGCTGGCGGAGGCGGAGGAGCGGCGGCGCAAGGCCGATGAGCCGCTGCCGCGCGAGATCGGCGGGCGAGACGGCCCCGACCCGGTTCGCTATGGCGATTGGGAGGTCAAGGGCCTAGCGACCGACTTCTAAAGAGCGCGCTTATTCCAGGAATGGCGCCGCGGCGGTCGCGTAGAAATAAACAGGACGCCTGTTTGCCGTCACAAACGAAGGCGAAGCGCCGCCAAGAGACTCACCTCCGGTCACAACTCGGACTTGATTGACCTCTAAATCGGAGAGCGTTCGTCCCGATCGTCTGCAGGAGAGCCCCATGATACTGCGTGAGATCGTTCATACCTGTTCCAACGCGCATGTCGCGCGCGCCGCGCTCGCCTCGATAGGGGGCGACTTTGCCGCCCATTTCGCCGCCGCGGCCTCGCGCCGCAATATGTCGGCAGGCGTGCTCGCCGCGCGCATGGTCAAGGAATTCTCGATCAAGGCCGCCGACGAGGAATGGGACGGCGTCGACGAGGCCGTGCGCGGCGCCGACCAGCCGATCCTGTCGGGACTGCGCTATATTCTCGCTCTCGGCTTGCGCGGCTGGAAGAACGCGTCCGGCTCGCCAGAAGACGATTGTTGCGCGCCTTGGATTCAGCGCGCCGCCCAGGCCAATCACTGGTGCGCCTGACGGCCCGAACCGGCGCGCCTTGCCGCCGCCGCCGATCTAAGCAAGATTGATCCCCCGCCCGCTTCGCCGCGGCGAGGGAGGAATATTTGCAGCCGATCCGCCGCCTTCTGGTCTTGGCCGTCCTGTTTCTTGGCGCCCCCGCGCTGGCGCAGGCCTCGCGCCTTGACGAAATTCTCGCGCGCGGCGTGTTGCGCGTCGGCACGACCGGCGACTACCGGCCGTTCACGGCGCTCGACAAGACGAGCGGCGTCTATTCCGGCTTCGATATCGATCTTGCGCAATCCTTGGGCACGGCGCTTGGCGTCAAAGTGGAATTCGAGCCGACAAGCTGGCCAAATCTGATGAAGGATTTCGAGGCCGGCGCCTTCGACATCGCGATGGGCGGCGTTTCGGTGACGCTGGACCGGGCCAAGAAGGGTTTTTTCTCGGCGCCTTATATGCGCGAGGGCAAGACGCCGATCGCCCGCTGCGCCGACAAGGACAAATATCAGACGCTGGCCGACATCGATCGGCCGGGCGTCAAGGTCATCGCCAATCCCGGCGGCACGAACGAACGGTTCGACCGCGCCAACATCCATTCGGCCGAGATCGTGCTCTACGGCGACAATCTGACGATTTTCGACGAAATCGCCAAAGGCCACGCCGATCTGATGATCACCGACGCTTCAGAGACGCGCTTTCAGCAGAAGCTGCACACTAACGTGCTCTGCGCCGTCCATCCCGACAGGCCGTTCGACTTTGCCGAGAAGGCTTATTGGCTGGCGCCGGACGAGCCCTTGAAAGCCTTCGTCGACCAATGGCTGCATCTGTCGATGGAGAACGGCTCCTTCGCCGCGATCTACGCCAAATGGTTCGAATAGCCGCCGACGCGCCTCTCTCCAAAGGCTCGGCGCGATCCCCTTCCCGGACCCTCCCCCACAAGGGGAGAGGGAACGCGCCAAGACGGCAAGCGCCATGAATTTCCTTGGCGTCGATTGCGGAACCTCGGCGCTCAAAGCCGTGCTTGTCGATGAAGACGAGAGGATCCTCGGCGCTTCGACGCAGTCCTATCTTCCGAGCCACCCAAAGCCGCTGTGGTCCGAGCAGGTTCCCGACGATTGGCGCGCCGCAATGTTCGACGCCCTGGGCGCTCTGGCGCGCGAGGCGCCGCAGGCGATGGGCGCGGTCGCGGCGATCGGCTTTTCCGGTCAGATGCACAGCGCCGTCCTCCTCGACGCGGCCGACCGGCCGCTGCGCCCCGCCGTCCTCCACAACGACACGCGCGCCTTCGCCGAGGCGGAGGAACTGGCGCGGCGCTTTCCTGAGCTCGCGGCGGTCGTCGGCGTCAAGCCGATGGCCGGATTCACGGCGCCCAAGCTGATGTGGTTGGCGCGCCACGAACCGGAGATTTTTGCGAATATTCGCTGCGTGCTATTGCCCAAGGACTATCTGCGCCTCTGCCTGACCGGCGAGAAGCGCACGGACATGAGCGACGCCGCCGGCACATGGTGGCTCGACGAGGCGCGCCGTCAATGGTCGGCCGCCGCGCTTGCGGCGAGCGGCATCGACGCCGCGCTGGTCCCGCGCCTCGGGGAAGGTTCGCAAGCGGTCGGCGCGTTGCGCGAAGAGATCGCCGATCGCTTCGGCCTGCCGCGGCGCGCGATCGTCGCCGCCGGGGGCGGCGACGCGGCGGCCGGCGCAATCGGCGTCGGCGCGGTGCGGCCGGGCGCGGCGCTGATATCCCTCGGCACCGCGACCCAACTCATCGTCGCCGCCGACGCCTATGCCCCGGCGCCCGAGCGCCTCGTTCACAGCTTCGCCCATGCGCTGCCGGGGCTGTGGTATCGCATGGCGGCGATGCTGAACGGCGCCGGGGCGCTCGCCTTTCTGGCGCGCCTCTTTGGCTCCGATCCCGCCGATCTCGAGCGCGAGGCGGCGCGGGACTATCACGGCCCGGGCGAGCTTATCTGCCTGCCTTATCTCTCTGGCGAGCGCACGCCGCACAACGACCCGCATGCCCGCGGCGTGTTTTTCGGCCTGTCCAATTCGACGACGCGCGCCGATCTTGTCCGCGCGACGATGGAGGGCGTCGCGATGACGCTCGTCGACGCGCGCGACAGCGTCGAAAGCGGCGCGGCCGGGATCGGCGAGATCGGCCTCATCGGCGGCGGCGCCAAAAGCCGGCTATGGACGCGGATGATCGCTTCAGCGCTGGAGCGCCCGATCCTGCGCTACCGCGACGGCGAGACGGGCCCAGCGTTCGGCGCGGCGCGTCTCGCGCGCCTGGCCGCGACGGGCGAGGCGCCGGAGGATTTATGCAAGGCGCCCGAGATCGCCGGCCGGAGCGAACCCGAGCCGGCGCTGGCGGCGGCGTTTAAGGAGCGGATCGAGCGGTTCCGCAGCCTCTACGGCGCGTTGAAGCCGGAGTTTTACGCGAACGGCCGAAGGAGTTGACATCTAATAGAACGGCCGTCCTGGGCCATGCCCCAGAGCGGAGCGGGCAAGGCCCCTCAATGGGTATGCTCCAGCAACGCGCCGGGCGTGCCCACGGACTGCAATCCGCCCGCCGCGATCCACGCCCGCGTGCTTGCCTCGCCCTGATCGACCAGGCTCGCGCAGGCCGAATAATCGTAAGGTGAAATCTCCAGCGGACAGAGGCTCGGCGCGACGCATATTTGCGCCTTGTCGGCGTAATGTTCGATGTCCTTGACGAGCTGGCGCGACACCAATTGGCTGATCGCGTTCATCGCTCGGGCCGCGGCGCCTTTCGGCGGGGCGCGCAGCGCGCAGGCGAATCCCGTCGGCAGCACGATGAGACGGCTTGCGCCCAGCCGAATCGCCGCCGAGATCGGCGTGTTGTCGGCGATGGCGCCGTCGACGAGATCACGCCCGTCGATGCGAATGGAGGGAAATATGCCGGGAATCGCCGCGCTCGCCAGAATCGCCTCGACGACCGGCCCCTTGGATAGAACCACTTCGTCCCCGCTCAGCACGTCGGTGGCGATGACATGGATCGGCATCGCCGCCTCTTCGAGAAGCTTGTAGGGGATGTGGCGCTCCAGCAGCGCGCGCAGCGCAATATTGTCGAAGATATAGCCGCGCCGCAGCACGACATTGGTCACGGTTCCGAGGCTGACGGGCATTACATCGTTGCGCGTGATCTTGCGCCAGATCGCCTCCAGTCTGGCCGCGCCGGCCGCTGAGGGATCGGCGGCGAAATAGCCGGCGTTGATGGCGCCGACCGAGGCGCCGACGACGAAATCGATTCGTTCGCCCGCCGCCGTCAGCGCGCCCAGCATGCCGGCCTGCACCGCCCCAAGACTGCCGCCGCCAGCCAGAACGAGAGCGGTTTTGGGCGTGGGCGGCATGGGCGGTTCCAGGGGGAGGAGGTTTTGGCGGGCGCGCGAGTATCGCATAGCGGATTGGAGAGAAGATATGAGGTGGCGACGAGCGCTTCGGCGCTCTCGATCCAAATTCCGCTTGAACAAAGGTCGCCCTTTGGTGCATATCATTCAATGATATTTAGCGAGGGAGCCTATGCCAAGCAGTTACACGCTCGGTCGGCACTTTGAGGCGCTCATCAAGGGCCAGCTTGCGAGCGGGCGTTACAACAACGCCAGCGAAGTCATGCGTGACGCTCTTCGTCTTATGGAGGAGCGGGAGCGCCGTCTGGCGTCGATTGACGCGCAGATCGCGCGTGGCCTTGCCGACATAGAAGCGGGCCGAGTTCATGACGCGGACGCAATGTTTGACGAGTTGGACGCCGAACTGGCGACATTGCCCGAAACTCCCGCGTGAAGGTCGTCTTTTCGGAACAGGCAAAGACGGGACTGCGCGACATTGCGCTCTTTATCGCTCGCGACAACAAGCGCCGCGCACGCTCCTTCGCGCGCGAGCTTCAAACAAAAGCGCGGGAGATCGCGCAGAATCCCCTCGCCTTTCCGCTCGTCCCTCGCTACGCGCACAGCGGCGTTCGCCGCCGCGTCTATCGCGACTATCTGAGTTTCTATCAAGTCGAGGCTGACGTGGTGCGCATCGTGCATATTCTGCATGGCGCCCAGGATTACGAAACGTTGTTGTTTGCAAACGAGTGAGGGCCGCCATTTTCGCTTTACGTGGCGAGGAAGCCGCGATTTGACATTGTCGCCCCTCGAACTCGCCAATCTTCGCTACGACAAAATCCCCTCCCGCTGTCATCGATGATATTGTCTTTCCTCCAACGCCGGAGGGGACGATGGAAGATACGCCAACCGATGCCGCCGCCGATTCCGATCCGAACAATCCTGCGCCTCTAGCAAAGCCTCGCCTGACGGTTCATCCCGCCGGGTGGGCGTTTGGCCTCATCGTGCTGGGCGCGATCGGGGCGTGGCGGCTCTATGCGACGTTGGAGGGCGACATCCGTCGCCAGGCGGGCGGCGGCGCGGCGCTGCCGGCCGGCGCGATCGTCGCCTTTGCGCTGGGCGAGGGCAAATGTCCCGACAAATGGCGGGAAGTCGCCGAATTGCGCGGCCGGTTCCTGATCGGCGCCGGGCAGGGATCGGGTCTGGAGAACCGGCCTTATGGCCAGCCGGGGGGATCGGAGACCTTTGTGCTGAAGCCGGAAAACCTGCCGCCGCACCGCCATCAGGTCTCGCCGAGCGCCGGCGAGACGATCGGAACCAGCGAGGGGGCCCTCGGCGCCGACGGCGGCGACGCGACGCCGGCGCACAGCGTTCGGGCGGGACTGACGGGAGAGGGGATCGGCCTCAATGGCGAGCGTCTCGTCTCGGCGCCCGTGAAAGCGACGCCGCCCTATCTCGCCTACACCTTCTGCCGAGTCGAGGAATAGGAGCCGGCGGCGCGGGCGACCCGCCCGCCCGATCCTTCCCCCTCGCCTAAAACAGGAAATACCGCTGCGCCATCGGCAGCCAAGCTGCGGGCTCGCAGACCAGCAACACGCCATCCGCCGTCACCGCATAGGTCTCCGGATCGACCTTGATGTCGGGCGTGGCGTCGTTATGGATGAGGCTCTTCTTGGAAATGCCGCCGCGCGTATTTTCGACCGCGACGAGCCGCTTTTGCACCTTCAGCTTGGCGGCGAGCTTGTTGTCGACGGCAGCCTGGGAGACGAAGGTCAGCGAGCTGCCGGTGCGGGCGCGCCCATAGGCGCCGAACATCATGCGGTAATGCACCGGCTGGGGCGTCGGGATCGAGGCGTTGGGGTCGCCCATCGGCGCGGCGGCGATAACGCCCCCTTTGATGATGAGGTCGGGCTTTACGCCGAAGAAGGCCGGCGTCCATAGCACGAGATCGGCGAGCTTGCCCCTCTCGACCGAGCCGATGTGCTTGGACACGCCATGGGCGATGGCCGGATTGATCGTATATTTGGCGATATAGCGTTTGGCGCGGCCGTTGTCGTTGCGGCCCGTCTCGAAGGGCAGCGGCCCACGCTGGCGCTTCATCTTGTCGGCGGTCTGCCAGGTGCGGATGATGACCTCGCCGACCCGGCCCATCGCCTGGCTGTCCGAGGACATCATCGAGAGCGCGCCAAGGTCGTGCAATATGTCCTCGGCGGCGATCGTCTCCTTGCGGATGCGGCTTTCGGCGAAGGCCAGATCCTCAGGGATCGAACTGTCGAGATGATGGCAGACCATCAGCATGTCGAGATGTTCGTCGAGCGTGTTGCGCGTGAAGGGGCGCGTCGGATTGGTCGAGGACGGCAGCACATTGGCGAGGCCGGCGACCCGAATAATGTCGGGCGCATGGCCGCCGCCCGCGCCCTCGGTGTGGAAGGCGTGGATCGTGCGCCCCTTGAAGGCCTTGATCGTATCCTCGACGAAGCCCGATTCGTTCAGCGTGTCCGAATGGATCATCACCTGCACGTCGTAATCGTCGGCGACCGACAGGCAGCAGTCGATGGCGGCCGGCGTCGTGCCCCAATCCTCATGTAATTTAAGCGCGCAGGCGCCGGCCTCGACCTGCTCGACGAGGGCGGCCGGCTTGGAGGCGTTGCCTTTGCCGGCAAAGCCCAGATTCATCGGGAATTCGTCGGCCGCCTCGATCATGCGCGCGATATGCCAGGGGCCCGGCGTGCAGGTGGTGGCGAAAGTGCCGGTCGCCGGGCCGGTGCCGCCGCCCAGCATCGAAGTGACGCCCGACATCAGCGCCTCCTCGATCTGTTGCGGGCAGATGAAATGGATATGCGTGTCGAAGCCGCCGGCGGTCAGAATCTTGCCCTCGCCGGCGATCACCTCCGTGCCGGGTCCAATGATGATCGTGACGCCCGGCTGGATGTCGGGATTGCCCGCCTTGCCGATGCCGACGATGAGCCCGTCCTTGAGGCCGACATCGGCTTTGACGATGCCCCAATGATCGAGGATCACCGCATTGGTGATGACGGTGTCGACCGCGCCGCGCCGGCGCGTCACCTGCGACTGGCCCATGCCGTCGCGGATCACCTTGCCGCCGCCGAACTTCACCTCCTCGCCATAGGTGGTGAAATCTTTTTCGATCTCGATGAACAATTCGGTGTCGGCGAGCCGCACCTTGTCGCCCGTCGTCGGGCCGAACATATCTGCATAGGCCGCGCGCGGCAGCGAGGTCGGCGGGAGGGCGTTCGGGCGTTTGGCCATGGGATCGGTCTCTTTTTTTCGTAACGGTGGATCAGGGCGATGCGGCGCGAGGCTTGAGGTAGACCAGCCAGATCTCGTCGCGTGGAGCGTTCCTGAAGACGGAAAGCGATCGATAGCCGAACATGATCCGGCAGGACTCGTCGATGCGATGCGCGGCGACATATTGGGCATCGGCCTTCGCCTCGGCCATGGCCTGCGCGGCTTTCTCTGGCGTCGAGCCGTCGATGGGATGATTCAGCACGCGATCGATGGCGTCGACGCGGCCAGCCTCCGTCTCGCATTCGATGAAAGCAGCGGCATAGGCGGCCCGCGCCGCGGCGAGATCCTCCAGGCGGCAATCCTCCCTTGGCGTCCCCACGAAAAGATAGAACTGAACGCGCCCCTCGCGAGTATTGATCGTGATCGTCCAACAGGCCCCTTCGACCGTGCAAAAGACCGAATCGTCGGGAGCCACAAGGCTCGCTCCCGGAGCGCCCTCGCAATGCAGCGCGCCGGGCGCCGGCGCCCCTCGCGCCGCCAGTTCGCCCGCCAGGCGCGTCATCGCCGCGTTCAAAAAAGCGGGGGCTTCGATCGCCGAATTCCCGGCCGCCTGCGCAACCGGCGCCGCGCATACGGCCGCGCCGAACGCGAGCCATGGCGGAACGCGTCTGTTCGCCGCGACCATGCCTACAATTTCCCCATCACCTCTTGCCTGAACCCGATCGCCTGGCGCTTGCCCGCGAGCTCGACGAGCCGTACCGAGCGGCTCTGGCCGGGTTCAAAGCGAGTCGCCGTGCCGGCGGGAATATCGAGCCGGTATCCGCGCGCTTTCGCGCGCTCGAATTTCAGCGCCGGGTTGGTCTCAAAGAAATGATAGTGCGAGCCGACTTGAATCGGCCGGTCGCCGGAATTGGCGACGTCGAGCAGGATCGTCTCGCGGCCCTCGCTCATGACGATGTCGCCCGGCTCGGTGACGATCTCGCCGGGCGTCAGCGCGGCGGCCGCGCCGCGGATCGGATGATGGACCGTGACCAGCTTGGTTCCGTCCGGAAAAGTCGCCTCGATCTGGATGTCGTGGATCATCGAAGCGATGCCGTCCATCACCTGGCCGGCTGTAAGGACATGCGCGCCCGCCTCCATCAGGTCGGCGACCGTGCGCCCGTCGCGCGCCCCCTCGACGACGAAATCGGTGATGAGGGCGACGGCCTCCGGATGGTTCAATTTGACGCCGCGCTCGAGCCGGCGGCGCGCCACCGTCGCGGCCATGGCGATCAGCAATTTATCCTTTTCGCGCGGGGTGAGGTTCATTCGATCGGACCCATCTTCCCTAGAGATTTCAGACAATCGTGCAAGAGGGGCGCCGGCCTCATTGCCAGACGCGCGGCGCGGCGCGCCCTCGCAGCGCCATCATGACCTCGACGAGGGCGGCGCGCAATCGGGCGGGCGAGGGAGAGGCGAGTCTGGCCAGCGCCAGCCCGTCGAGCGCGGTGGCGCCGGCTTCCAGCGGCGCCTCGCCCGGCCGGCAGGCGCTGTCCAGCGCCGCCCGAATTTTGTCCAGTTGCGCCTGCGCGCCGGGCGCCATGAGCAAAATAGTGGCGATGGCGCGGGCGCCGCGCCCGACGGCCGGGCGATCGAGAACGGCACCGGCATGATCGAGGCGCAGTTCCTCGGCAAAGACAAGGCGGCCCTCCCGGCGGATTCGCCAGGAATCGCGAATGAAGGCGTCGATGCTGCGCTCGCCCATGGCGATGCGGCCGAAGGTGATCGCCTCGACCAGAAAGAGCGAGGCCTCGGCGGCAAGCTCGACCTCGAGGCGGCGCGAGAAGCGGGCGCCCTCGAATAGGATCGTCTCTTGCGGCAGCCATTCGAGACGCGCCGCCGCGCCGATCTCCACGCGCGCCTCGACCGCGCTGGTCTCGCCTTCGGACCGATAGATCTTCTCGGCCGACTGCGTCGTAAAGAGAACGTCCGCGCCGGCGCCAAGCTGAAGCTGGATCGCCGCGCGGTCGCCGCCCGCCATGCCGCCCCCTGTATTGATCAGCACCGCCTCGCAGCCGCCCCTCGATCGGGGAAAGCGCAGCTTAAGGCCGCCCGTCTCGAACACCCGCGAGGGTTCGGTGCGCTCGTCGACCCTGGCGAAAGACCCGCGCGCTTCGCCCCGGGCGCGCAACCGCGCGGGGGAACCTTGCGCCTGCGCGGAACCCGGAAAGATGGGTCCGGTCATTGCGACAATTTGCGGCTGTGTTTGGGAGCGCCCTCGCGCTTTACCGCAATGGGCGTCAATTCGTCGATTCGCGCCTTCAGGAAAGCCGCGCGCGACTCCGTCAAACGCGTCGCGCAAAAGCTATGCGCGCTTTCGCGCGAATAGTCCCGGCATGTCTCTTCGCGGTCCGAGGAAAAGCGGGCCTCGTCGCGGGCAAGGTCGTCCGCCTTCGCGCGGTCCTGCAACCGCGCGTCGAGAGCCCGATAGTTGGCGGCCAAGGCGGCTTCGACGCGGGCCCGCGCTTCGGCGACCGGCTTGGGGTTGGCCGCGAGGCTTGCGCCCGAGGGACCCCAAAGGCCCGACGGGCTCGCCTGACAATCGGCCTCCTTGAATATGCAGGCGCGCAATTGCGGAGGGACCAGGACGGCCCCGTCGAGAAGGTCGAACTCGAACGGGCAGGCGGGAATGTCGGCGGCGAAACGCAGCAATCCGTCCGGCCGTCCAAGGCTCTTGGCCTCGATCGGCGTCCCGCCCCCGACATCGATCTGGCATTGTTGCGTCGAGTCCGAAATGACCTCGCCGAGCATGGCGAAGCGGTCGATGCGCAACGCGTCCGACCGACCGGAAAATTGCAGCGCGCCGGTCGCGCCATTGAGCAGCAGAAGGCGGCCGACCACCGTCTCGGCGCTGGGCGACGCGTAGGCGGCCGCAGGTTTTGGCGTCTTGCTCGCACTGGGGAGTCTTTCCACCGCCCCCGGCGGGTTGGGCGCGACGGCGCCCGGCAGGGCGAGCTGGGCCGCCGCCGGCGAGGCGGCGACGAAAATCATGCCGAGGGCCGTTGCCGCCGATCTATGCTTCATCCCTGACCAATAAAGCGGGTCCGGCAAAAGGGAAAGCCGCTTGCCGATCCGCGTCGGAGCGCCCCGGCCGGCCCAGGATTGGCGCAGCGCGAGCCGCCGGCGCACCGGGGTTAAGGTCGCGGCGCTGCGACGAAAAGTTGGACGTCGAAGGCCCGGCGCGCGCCTTGCGCCTCGCCTAGGCCCCTCTTATATACCGGCCAACCGCTAAGGATTCTTCGAGACTGGGGGTTTCTTCTGGGATCGGCTATGCGGAATTTGGAACAGTCCATCGGGGACCGGACGGACGGGACGCGGCCAAGCGAGGCCAGATCCGGCGCCGTCCACAGCCGGGCCGCTTCGGGGCCTCGTGGTCTCGCGAATTAACGAGGATGTAGCAATGGCTAAAGTAATCGGCATTGATCTAGGAACCACCAATTCATGCGTCGCGGTCATGGAAGGCTCGACGCCCAAAGTCATCGAAAATTCGGAAGGCGCGCGCACGACGCCCTCGATCGTCGCTTTCACCGACGACGGCGAGCGCCTCGTCGGCCAGCCCGCCAAACGCCAGGGCGTGACCAATCCCGAGCGCACGTTCTTCGCGATAAAGCGGCTGATCGGGCGCCCCTTCGACGACCCGATGACCAAGAAGGACATGGGGCTTGTCCCCTACAAGATCATCAAAGGATCCAACGGCGACGCCTGGGTGACGGCGGACGGCAAGCAATTTTCACCCTCTCAGATTTCCGCTTTCATTCTGCAAAAGATGAAGGAGACGGCCGAGGCCCATTTGGGCGCGCCGGTGACGCAGGCCGTCATTACGGTTCCCGCCTATTTCAACGACGCCCAGCGCCAGGCGACCAAGGACGCCGGCAAGATCGCCGGCCTGGAAGTGCTGCGCATCATCAACGAGCCGACAGCGGCCGCGCTCGCCTATGGCCTTGACAAGAGGAAGGCCGGCACGATCGCGGTCTATGACCTTGGCGGCGGCACATTCGACGTCTCGATCCTCGAGATCGGCGACGGCGTCTTCGAGGTGAAGTCGACCAATGGCGACACGTTCCTTGGCGGCGAAGACTTCGACATGCGCCTCGTCGAATATCTGGCGGGCGAGTTCAAGAAGGAGCAGGGCATTGACCTCACCAAGGACAAGCTCGCTCTGCAGCGCCTGAAGGAAGCGGCCGAAAAAGCCAAGATCGAGCTTTCCTCCGCCACCCAGACCGAGATCAACCTGCCCTACATCACCGCCGACGCCTCCGGTCCCAAACATCTCACCTTGAAGCTGACGCGCGCGAAATTCGAGGCGCTGGTTGACGACCTCGTGCAGAAGACGGTCGAGCCCTGCCGCAAGGCGCTGAAAGACGCCGGCCTGTCGGCCGGTCAGGTCGACGAGGTCGTTCTGGTCGGCGGCATGACGCGCATGCCCAAGGTGCAGGAGATCGTCAAGCAATTCTTCGGCAAGGAACCTCACAAGGGCGTCAATCCGGATGAAGTCGTCGCCATCGGCGCGGCGATCCAGGCGGGCGTTCTGCAAGGCGACGTCAAGGATGTGCTGCTGCTCGACGTAACGCCGCTTTCGCTCGGCATCGAAACGTTGGGCGGCGTGTTCACCCGTCTCATCGACCGCAACACGACGATCCCGACCAAGAAGAGCCAGGTGTTCTCGACGGCCGAGGACAATCAGACCGCCGTGACGATCCGCGTCTTCCAGGGCGAGCGCGAAATGGCGGCCGACAACAAGCTGCTTGGCCAGTTCGATCTGGTCGGTCTGCCCTCCGCGCCAAGAGGCGTGCCGCAGGTCGAGGTCACTTTCGACATCGACGCCAACGGCATCGTCAACGTCACCGCGAAGGACAAGGCGACCAACAAGGAGCAGCAGATCCGCATTCAGGCCTCCGGCGGCCTCAGCGAAGCCGACATCAACAAGATGGTGAAGGACGCCGAACTGCACGCCGCCGAAGACAAGAAGCGGCGCGAATTGATCGACACCAAGAATCACGGGGAATCCCTGATCCATGATTCGGAGAAGTCGCTGAAAGAATATGGCGACAAGGTCTCTGAAGCCGACAAGAGCGCCATCGAGGCCGCCTCGGCGGCGCTGAAGACGGCGCTGCAGGGCGAGGACGTCGAGGCCATCAAGGCCAAGACCAACGATCTGATGCAGGCGCAGATGAAGCTTGGCGAGGCCATGTACAAGGCCCAGCAGGCCGCCGGGCCCGGCGCCGCCGAAGGCGCGGCGGGCGACCCGGCGAAAGACGACGTCATCGACGCCGAATTCAAGGAAGTCGACGACGACAAGAAAAAGTCGGCCTGATGCGGCTGAGGACGGCGGCTTTGGCCGCCGTCCGCGCGCGCCGTCTTGCGCCGATCAGGCGTGAGCGGGCAGGTCGATGGGGCCCGCGGGATAGGGACGCGAGGGGGTTCGGGCTCCGCCTAAAGGGCCGGATTTTACCGGCGAGGCCGCCGCCGCTTTCGCCTTTTTGCCAATTTTGCGATCGGCAAGGGATTGACGCGGCGCAAAGCGCATACGAGATATCGGCGCAACGCTAAGATTTATCAAACGACTCAATGGCGAACCGGACTGAAGCTGACGTGGCCAAACGCGACTTCTATGAGACCCTAGGCGTCGCCAAAACCGCTACAGAGGCGGAACTCAAGGCCGCGTTCCGCAAAGCGGCGATGCTGTGCCACCCCGATCGCCATCCCGGCGATCATCAGGCCGAGGCCCGTTTCAAGGAATTGAACGAAGCCTATCAGGCGCTGTCCGACGGGACCAAGCGCGCCGCCTACGATCGCTACGGCCACGCCGCCTTCGAGCAGAACGGCGCCGGCATGGGCGAGGGCTTCGCCTCATCGATGGCCGACATATTCGACGACCTGTTCGGCGACATGATGGGGCGGCGGGGCGGCGCCCGCAATGGTTCGGGCAAGGAGCGCGGCGCGGATTTGCGCTACAATCTCGAAATCACGCTCGAAGAGGCCTTTCACGGCAAGACGGCGGCGATCAAACTGCCGACCTCAGTGACCTGCGAGACCTGCGCCGGCTCCGGCGCCAAGGCGGGCTCCAAGCCGCATGTCTGCAAGACCTGCGCGGGCCACGGGCGGGTTCGCGCCCAGCAGGGCTTTTTCGCCATTGAGCGCACCTGTCCGACCTGCCAGGGGCGCGGACAGATGATCGACAATCCCTGCGACCGCTGCGCGGGTTCGGGCCGGGTCACGCGCGAGCGCACGCTGTCGGTCAATGTGCCGGCGGGCGTCGAGGACGGCACCCGCATCCGCCTGACCGGCGAGGGCGAGGCCGGCCAGCGCGGGGGATCGACGGGCGACCTTTACATCTTCCTGTCGATAAAGCCGCACCCCTTCTTCCAGCGCGACGGCGCCGACCTCTATTGCCGCATTCCGATCTCGATGGTTCAGGCGGCGTTGGGCGGCGAATTTTCGGTGCGCGCGCTCGACGGCGGCGACGCCAGGGTGCGCGTGCCGGAAGGCGCCCAATCGGGGCGTCAGCTACGCCTGCGCGGCAAGGGCATGCCGGCGCTGCGCTCGCGCGACTTTGGCGATCTCTACATCCAGATCAATGTCGAGACGCCGCAAAACCTGACGCGCCGCCAGCGCGAGCTGCTCGCCGAATTCGACGCCGAATCTTCGCATAAGACGCATCCCGAGAGCGCGGGTTTCTTTTCCAAGATGAAGGAATTCTTCGAGGGGCTCGGCGGCCAATGAAGCCGCGCCCCGCGGCCATCGTGCGCGGTTCCCTCGCGCAATTCCCGCCGCTGGCGGGGGAAAGCCCCTTTTGCCCGATCCGTTGAGCAAACGAATCGATTTTGCGACCCTCCGGGCGCGCCTGCGCGCCAGGCGCCCGCTTGGCGATGAGGTTCGCTTCCTCAAGACGTTGTTCGAGAATCCGAGGCTGACCGGCGCGATCTCGCCGTCCGGCCGCTTTCTCGCGCGGGCGATGGCGCGGGCGGCCGGTCCGCTCGACGATGGGCTGGTGGTCGAGCTCGGGCCGGGCACCGGGCCGGTGACAAGGGCGCTGATCGAACGGGGCGTCGCTGCGGAGCAATTGATCCTGGTCGAATATGAATCGGCGTTCTGCCGCCTGCTGGTCCAGCGCTTTCCCGGCGTGCGCGTGTTGCAGGGCGACGCTTTTGCGCTGCGGGACACGCTCGCTGGCCTGTCGGATCGCCCGATACGGGCCATTGTCTCCAGCCTGCCGCTGCTCAATCAACCGCAGGCGCGCCGCACCGCGCTGATCGAGGACGCCTTCGGGCTGATGGCGCCGGGCGGCGTTTTCGTGCAATTCACCTATGGCATGGCTTCGCCCATTCCGCGTCCCGCCGAACCCGGCCGCATCGTCGGCCAGGCGAGCGCGCCGATCTGGCTCAATCTGCCGCCGGCGCGCGTATGGACCTATCGCTGCGATCCCGCCGCGCGCGCGCCGGCGCCGCTCTTTTCGAGGCTGCGCGCGCGAAAGGCCAAGCTCGGCGCGAAGATGCGCGCCCAGGCCAAAGGCGCGTTCGACGAGGCGCGCCGCGTCAAGCCGCTCGATATTTTCCGCAACCGCCCGCCTCGAGATTGATCGTTCGGCGCGCCCGGGGGACAGATGCGCCAGAATATTTCGCCCCGCGAGAGGCTGATCGTCGCGCTCGATATGCCGGACGTCGAGCAGGCCGAGCGGCTGGTCGCTGAGATCGGCGACAGCGCCGTCTTTTACAAGATCGGGATGGAGCTCGCCTATGGCGGCGGGCTTGATCTGGTCGGGCGGCTCGCCGGATCAGGCAAACAGGTCTTCCTCGATCTCAAGCTGCACGACATACCCAATACGATCGAGCGCGCCGTCGCGCAGGTCGCCCGTCTCGGCGCGACGTTTCTCACCATTCACGCCTATCCGCAGACGATGCGCGCCGCCGTCGCCGGCCGCGGCGGCTCCAATCTCAAACTGCTCGGCGTCTCGGTGCTCACGTCCTGCGACGACGCCGATCTTAGCGAAGCCGGCTACGCCCACGGGGTTGAGGCGCTGGTCGCGCGGCGCGGCGCTCAGGCCCAGGCCGAAAGGGTCGACGGCCTTGTCGCCAGCGCGGCGGAAGCGGCGCGATTGCGCGCCGATCTGGGAGAGGAAATCATCCTCGTCACGCCCGGCATTCGTCCCGCCGGCGTCGGCGCCGGCGATCAAAAGCGCGTCGCGACGCCCGGGCAGGCGATCAGGGACGGCGCCAACTATCTCGTTGTCGGGCGTCCGGTGACGCAGGCGCCCGATCCTTCCGCCGTCGTCGAAGCCATTGTCGCCGAGATCGCCGCGGCGATAAGATAGGCCTTCGCGGTCCTCGCCATCGTCGAGGCCGCAATACAGGAACCCATCATGCCCAAAGCCTATGTCATCGCCCGCGTCGACGTCACCAATCCCGAGACCTATGCGCTTTATGCGGCGGCCGCGGGCGAAGCGATCAAGAAACATGGCGGGCGGCCGCTGGCGCGCGGCGGGCGCCACGAAGCGTTGGAGGGACAGGCGCGGGCGCGCAATGTCGTCATCGAGTTCGACAGTTTCGAGGCCGCGCGAAACTATTATTTCTCGGTCGACTATCAGGCCGCCAAGGCCAAGCGCGAAGGCGCCGCGGTGACCGAATTCGTTGTGGTCGAGGGGGTATGAAATGGCCAAAGCCTATTGGATCGCCCATGTCGATGTGACCGACCCCGGGGCCTACAAGGCCTATCAGGCGGCCAACGGCGTCGCCTTCGCCAAATTCGGCGGGCGGTTTCTCGTGCGCGCCGGGCGCAGCGAGACGAAAGCGGGCGCTTTGCGCCAGCGCCATGTGGTGATCGAATTTAGGGATTACGCTACGGCGCTCGCCTGCCACGATTCGTCCGAATATCAAGCCGCCGCCAAGCTGCGCGACGCGGCGAGCCTTGCCGACCTCATCATCGTCGAGGGTTATGACGGAGCGCAGCCGGGCTGAAGCGCGCGGCCGGCGAAAATTTTTGGCGCTTCATGCGTCCGGGAAAGTCTCGGCGCCGCGGAGGAAAAGACATGGCCGACATGCGGCTCGTTGTGACGGGCGCCGCGGGGCGCATGGGCCGGATGCTCATCAAAACGATCCATCATACGCCCGGCGCCGCTCTGGCCGGCGCGTTGGAGCGCGAAGGCTCGCTCGCTCTCGGGGAAGATGCGGGGCTGCTCGCCGGCTGCGGCAAGACGGGGGTGGCGATATCGGCCGATCCGCTGGCGGCCATCCTTAACGCCGACGGCATTCTGGATTTTTCGACGCCGGCGGCCAGCGTAGAATTTGCCGCGCTCGCCGCCCAAGCGCGCATCGTCGACGTCATCGGCACGACCGGCCTGTCGGCCGACGACCTCAAGCGCATCGGGGCCGCCGCGCGGCACGCAACCATCGTACGGTCGGGCAATATGAGTCTGGGCGTCAATCTGCTGGCCGCGCTGACGCGTCAGGTCGCCAAGGCTCTCGGAGAAGATTTCGACATCGAGATCATCGAAATGCACCATCGCATGAAGGTCGACGCGCCGTCGGGCACGGCGCTGCTGCTGGGAGAAGCGGCGGCGGAAGGCCGCGGCGTTGATCTTGACGAACATTCGGCGCGCGGCCGCGACGGCCTTACCGGCGCGCGAAAGACCGGCGACATCGGCTTCGCCTCGCTGCGCGGCGGCACGGCGGCCGGCGACCATAGCGTCATCTTCGCCGGCGAGGGCGAGCGTATCGAACTCACCCACCGCGCCGAAGACCGCGCTCTTTTCGCCCGCGGCGCCGTGCGGGCGGCGCTTTGGGCGCATGGGCGCAAGGCCGGACTCTATTCGATGGCCGACGTGCTGGGACTGAACGACGCCTGAGAGACGGCGCAGGCATAAAAAAGCCCCGGTTCGATCGCTCGAACCGGGGCTCTTGTTTTGCTGCTCGGATGTTAGCGTCGGTCGCCCGTAAGCTGCATCAGCGCGGTGAAAATGTTGATGAAGTCGAGATAAAGGCGAAGGGCGCCGAAGACTGACTTCTTCTGAGCCATTTCATAGCCATCGCCGGCAAAATACTGCGCCTTGATCGACTGCGTGTCCCATGCGGTCAGGCCGGCGAAGATGCCGATGCAGAGAATCGAGAGCGCCCATTGCAGGCCTGAACTCTGCAGGAACAGGTTTACCACGCTCGCAATGATCAAGCCAAACAGGCCCATCATCAGGAAGGAGCCCATCGCGGTGAGATCGCGCTTGGTCGTATAGCCGTAGAGGCTCAGCGCGCCGAAGGCGGCGGCGGTCTCGAAGAACACCCGCCCGATCGAGGCGCCGGTGTAAACGAGCGCCAGCGAAGACAGCGATAGACCGATAAGCGCCGCGAATATGAAAAACGCGTTGCGGGCGGTCGCCGCCGAAATCGCGTTTATGCGCGCCGATATGAAGAACACGACGGCAAGCGGCGCAAAAATGATCACCCAGCGAAGAGGCGAGGTATAAATCGCCTGGCCGAAGGCGCTTGCTGAAACAGCGTGGCCGCCAACGAACTGAACATCCGCTAGCTTAAACGCGCCGATAGCCACGAGGCCCGTGATGCCAAGCCCAAGCGTCATGTAATTATAGACACCGATCATATAGGCCCGCAGGCCCTGATCGATCGCGCCCACGCCGGACCGGGCAACGCCGGCGCCGTAACGAGCGTTTGCTGTGCGGTCATAGTCGGACATTGAAACCCTCATCGAGTTGGTCGCGCCCCAAACGACCCGGTCGGGCCGGCAGGCGGCGCTCCCGCGCAATATGGTCCCGCCCGCCGCCGCGCGCAAGGGATTCCCGTGTGAGGACCGCCCGCCGCGTCATTACAAATCGTTAACCCGCGACGCGGCGCCGCCGAGCCGCCCGGAAAACGCCGACCCGTCAACCGCTGTTGCGCAAGCCCGCCGAAATGCCGTTGATCGTCAATTGGATGCCGGTAAGCACCTTCTCATTGCCGGCCAGCGCGCGGTGCAGTTTCAGCAGTTCGACCTGCACATGATTGAGCGGATCGAGATAGGGAAAGCGGTTGCGGATGGAGCGGTCGAGGAGGGGATTGCTTTCCAGAAGGTTCTTTTGCCCCATGACCGCCAGCAGCGCCTCGACCGAATCGCGCCATTCCCGGCAGATTCGCTGGAATATCGCCTCGCGAAGCGCGACATCGGGCACCAGCGAGGCGTAGCGCGAGGCGATGGCGAGGCTGCTCTTGGAGAGCACCATGTCCATATTGGACAGCAACGTGCGGAAAAACGGCCATTGTCGGTGCATGTCCTTCAACTGGTCGAGGCCGCCCTTCGGATCGGCTTTGATGAATTCCTTGACCGCCGAGCCGAAGCCGTACCAGCCGGGCAGCATCAGGCGGCATTGGGCCCAGCTGAACACCCAGGGAATCGCCCGCAAATCCTCGATCGCCGTGGTTTTCTTACGCGAGGCGGGGCGCGAGCCGATATTCAGCGTGGCTATTTCGGTGATGACGGTGGAGGCCCAGAAATAGCGCTCGAAGCCTTCGGTTTCATAGACGAGGCCGCGATAGGCCGCATAGGCGCTTTGCGAGAGGCGCTCCATCGCGCTGAGATAGGCCGGATCCGGCGCGGCGACCTTCTCCTGCAACAGGCTCGCCTCAAGGGTCGCCGAAGCCAATATCTCCAGGTTGCGCCGGCCAACCTCCGGGTTGGAATATTTGCTCGAAATGATCTCGCCCTGTTCGGTGATGCGGATCTGGCCCTGCACGGCACCGCCAGGTTGCGCCAGAATCGCGTCATAGCTCGGGCCGCCGCCGCGCCCGACCGAACCGCCACGCCCATGAAACAGCCGTATGCGCACGCCATGCCGCTTGAAAACGTCGATCAGGCCGATTTCCGATTTATAAAGCTCCCAGCCCGAGGTGACGAAACCGCCATCCTTGTTGCTGTCGGAATAGCCCAGCATGACCTCCTGCTCGCCGCCCCGGTTGTCGACGAGCCGGCGGTATTCGGGAAGGCTCAAAAGACGATCCATCACGCCGACGCAAGTTCGCAGGTCGTCGATCGTCTCGAACAGCGGAACGAGATTGAGCGCGCAGCGCCCGTCCGCGCCGATAAGGCCGACCTCCTTTAGCAGCAAGGCCAGTTCGAGCAGGTCGGAGACGCCCTGCGCCTTGGAGATGATGCTGGTGGGTATCGCCGCTTGGCCATAGGTCTTGTGGATCCAGGCCGCGGTGCGGAACACCGCGAGTTCGCCCTGCGTCTCTTCGCCATAGGCGAGGAAGGGCGAGACCAGCGGGCGCGGCGAGCGCAGTTCCTGCAGCAGCAGGGCGATGCGCGAATCTTCGTCGAGCTTGAGATATTCGACGCCGGGCAGCGCCGCCGCGAACAGTTCGGCCACGGTCCGCTCGTGCACGTCCGAGTTCTGCCGCATATCCAGCGGCGCCAGATGGAAGCCGAAGCAATCGACAGCGCGGCGCAGCGCGCGAAGGCGCCCGCGCGCCAATATGGCGCCGCCGTTTTCCTCCAGCGAAGCGACGATGATATCGAGGTCGGCGCCCAATTCGGCCACCGTTCGATAGGGCGACGCCTCGGAGATCGGCCGTCGCGATACGACGACCTGATCGAGTTCGCGGGCCGTCGCGGCGAGGCGCGAATAGATCCCGCCGACCGCCCTTCGATAGGGCTCGTCACGACGGTTGGCGGAGCGATCGGTCGATCTCTCCGCGAGTTCGTTGAGCGCAGCGCTCACGCGGGTCAAAGTGCCGCTGATCGACAATTCGGCGCCCAGTTCGTGCAGTTCGTCGAGATAATGGCTCAGCGCCTGCGCGCTTTGCAGGCGCATCGTCTCGCGCAGCACTTCGGCGGTCACGAACGGATTGCCGTCGCGGTCGCCGCCGATCCACGAGCCGACGCGCAGGAAGGAGGCCAGGCCCTTGTCCTTGACGGGCGGGTTCTGGCTCGCCAGTTCGTCCTCAAGCGCGCCGTAGATGCGCGGCAGTTCCGAAAAGAATGTGTAATCGTAATAGGAGAGGCCGTTGGCGACTTCGTCGAGAACCTTGAGCTTGGTCTGGCGCAACATATTGGTGCGCCACAGCGTCAGGATGGCGCGGCGCAGCCGTTCCTCGCTCTCTTCCAGTTCCTGCGCGACGCCCTGCATCTGCTGACGTTCGTCGATGATTTTCGCGATCTCGAGTTCGCGCGTCAGCGTGCTCTTGCGCCGCACCTCGGTCGGATGCGCGGTCAGCACCGGGCTCACCAGCGCGCGATCGAAGAAGGCCCGCAGCGTCTTGGCGTCGATGCCGGCCTCGCGCGCGCGCTTCAAGGCGTGCGCCATCGTGCCCGGGCGCGGCGCCGAACCCGCCAGGACATGGGCGCGGTTGCGGCGAATGTGATGCTGGTCTTCGGCGATATTGGCCAGATGCGAGAAATAGCTGAAGGCGCGCACGATCGCCAGGGTCTGGTCGGCCGTCAGGCTGTCGAGGACCGCCTCCAATTCCCGCCGCGCGCCCACTTCATTGTCGCGATGGAAGCGGATCGACGCCTTGCGGATGCGCTCGACGATCTCGAAGACTGCGCTGCCTTCCTGTTCGCGCACGGTGTCGCCCAATATGCGGCCGAGCAGGCGAATGTCGTTGCGAAGCGGAACGTCTTTCTCGTCGTCCTGCATTTCGGGCGGCTCGTTTTGCAGGGACGCTTGGCGTGGCTGAGCGACAGGAGCGATCGACATTGGCGGCAATCCCTTGAACGCTGACTTCGGGTCCGGCAGGCCGGCTCTGAAATTCCATGTTGCAGCGCATCATCGGGCGTGGCAAGAGCGCCCGCCGGGAGTTCAAGCAAAAATCCGGCCACATCCGCGCCGGCCCTTTCATGCCGTCGCAGAAGTTCCACGCCTTGGTCTCAATGCGGACGCAAAATCCCGCTGCAAATGGGCGTCCGGCGCCCTAGCGGGCCGGCGGGGGATGCTTTCATGCGCCGCGCGACCGCTGCCCTATGCCGCCAGGCCTTTTTGGCCGCCTCGGCTGGCGTTTTCCTGGCCGGAGTTCTGTCGACTGGATCGGGAGCGCCGCCCCGGCGCGTCGCCGGCGCGGCAGTCGTCCCGCCGATCGTCGTCCGATCGATCGCTGTTGGCCGCGCGCCGGTCGTCGGCGAGGCCAAAGCGCCTCTCGAAGCCCCGGCCCGCAAATTGGTCATGGCCGCCGGGCTCGCCAGGGCGCAAAGCCCGCTCATGCGAAGCGTGTGCCTCGTCCCGCCATGCCAGCGCCTCGCCGCGCTGGGGCCGACGCCGCCCCGCCGACCGAGCGACGCCTGGGAGCCGGCGCCGACGAAGGTCGCCTTCGAAGCGCCGGGGCATGAGGACAGCCGCCCCCGCTCCTTTTCCGAGCGTTTTCTGCAGCCCGTCGGAAACCTTCGCGATCGCGTCATGGGGCTGATATCATCCTTGTGAATGACCCCGCCCCGCGATTCGACGCCCCGCAGCCTCATCGTCTTCAACGTCGGCTCGTCGAGCCTCAAATACCAGCTGTTTGCGTTTGACGGGGCGCTCGTCGGCGAAGCGCTAGCGCATGGCAAGTTCGAGCGGCAGACGAGCGTCGGCGGGACGGACGAACCGACGCCGGCCGACATCGCGCTTTTGTCGCAGACGCTCGAAGAGGCCGAGAAATCCGCGCCGGGCCGACCTATCGCCGGCGCCGGCCATCGCGTCGTGCATGGCGGGCGCATTTTTACCGGATCCGTCCTCGTCGACGCAGACAGAATCGCTGAAATCGCCGAGCTAGGCGATCTCGCGCCCCTCCATCAGCCGCATAATCTGATGGCGATCCGCGCTTTGGCGAGACTGCGCCCGGATCTGCCGCAAGTCGCCGCTTTCGACACCGCCTTTCATCGCACGATGCCGCTGGAGGCGCGCCGCCTGCCGCTGCCCGATTGGGTCTTCGCGGCGGGGATAGAACGCTATGGCTTCCACGGCCTGTCCTACGCCTGGCTAGTCGAGGCCTTACGCGCGCGGCCGGGCGGCCTGCCCGGCCGCGTGCTCGCCTTCCATCTGGGCTCGGGCGCCAGCGCCTGCGCGATCGTCGAGGGCCGCTCGGTCGACACCAGCATGGGCTTTTCGACGCTCGACGGGCTGATGATGGCGACCCGCCCCGGCTCGCTCGACCCTGGCGTGCTGCTGCATCTGATGCGCACTAGAAATATGGACGCCGGCCAATTGACCGATCTCCTTTACGGCCAGTCCGGCCTTGCCGGCGTCTCCGGCCTCTCGGGCGATATGCGCAAGCTGCTGGCGTCCGGCGAGCCGGGGCCAAAACTCGCGCTCGCGCTCTATTGCCGGCGCGCCGGACAGATCGGCGCCGGGCTCGCCGCCATGATGGGCGGCATCGACGCCGTGGTTTTCACCGGCGGAATCGGCGAGAATGCGCCGGCGATCCGCGGCGCGATCGCCGCTTTTCTCTCTCCCTTCGGCTTGCGGCTCGATGCGGCGGCGAACGAAGCCAACGGCGAAGCGATTTCCCCCGCGGAATCGAAAATCGAGGCGCTCGTCCTGCCCGCCAATGAAGAGCGCATCATCGCGCAGGAAATGGCGGCGATCTTGAAATCTATATGACGTTGCGCTCCAGCAGCGGGCGCCCCGCCGCGATGCGCTCATAGCCGAAATCACTCAAGTCGAGCGTTTCGTAGCGCCCTTGCGCGATGAGTTCGGCGAGGCCCCGGCCGACCGCCGGCGATTGCTGAATGCCGTGCCCGGAAAAGCCCGCCGCCAGATAGGCGTTGTCGAGGCCGGGCAGCCGGCCGACGATCGCATTGTGATCGAAAATATTGAGGTCGTAATGCCCCGCCCAGGCGCGTCCGGGGCGCAGGCTTTCGAAGGCGGGAATGCGATGGGCGAGCGCCGGCCAGATGATGTCGTCGAATTGCCGCCATTCGACGTCGAAATCGTCGCTATCGGGGTCCTGCGCCTCCGGCGGCGAAACCCCGCATACGTAGGATTCGCCTTCCGAGCGCATATAGACGCCGCTCGTGTCGATGAGCAGCGGGCAGCGCGCGATGCGCTCCTTGGCGGTGAACACGAAGACGCAGCGCTTTCGCGAATGCACGGGTATGGCGACGCCCATCTCGCCGGCGAGCCGCGCCGCGCCTGAGGCGCCCGCCGCATTGACGAAAGCGCCGCAGGCGAGGCGCTCGCCGCTCGCCAGCCGTACGGCAACGACGCGGGCGCCCTCGCGCTCGATCGAGGCGATCTCCCCCTCGCGATAGGCGACGCCGAGCGAGCGCGCCTTGCGGCGGAACGCCTGCATCAAGGTATAGCCGTCGAACCAGCCCTCGCCCGACCGGCCCCAGGCGGCGGCGGCGACGCCGTCGGGATTGAGGAACGGGAAGCGCGCTTTCAGAGCGTCGGCGCCCAAGAGAAGAATGTCGGCGCCCTCGGTCAGTTGCGTCCCGTGATTGGCCGCGAGCGTCTGCGCGCCCGCTTCGCTCGCCAGATAGAGATAGCCGTTCTCGGTGAAGGACACGTCGGGCGCCTCGCCGTCCACCGCGAGTATGTCGCGCGCCTGGCGCAGAAAGGAGACGCCGTAGAGCCCGACGCGAATGTTGATCGGGCTGGAGAATTGCTGGCGGATGGAGCTCAGCGAAAGCGAAGAGGCGGCCCGCGCGTAGGTCATATCCCGCTCGATGACAAGGATGCGGCCCGCAAAGCCGGGATGGGCGGCCAAGTGATAGGCAATGGAAGAGCCCATTACAGCGCCGCCGCCAATGATGACGTCGTAGGATTCGATCATCGCCGCGCGCGCCCCCTGGTTTATCGATGCCGGGACCAGCTTGTGCTTTTCATACGGGAGCGCTGTCAAGCCGGGCGCCTCGGCGGCGGCTCCGTCAACCCTGAAAAGCCGCCCTCGTCCAGGCGTGCCACACGGTGATCGCCGCGACGGCGATGAACAGCAGCCCGGCGGCGCGACCGACAAATCGGGTCGCCTTCGGACTCGCGACGAGAAAATCGCGGCTTGCGCCGGCGGCCAGCGCCAGTCCGCCATAGACGCCCCCTTGCGTCGTCACGATCATCGCGCCGATGATGAGAGCCTGCGACCAAAGCGCGCCATATTGGGGCCTTATGAACTGCGGAAAGACCGCAAGGGTGAAGAGATAGGCCTTGGGATTGAGCAGGCAGGTCGCCGCCCCCTGGCGAAAGGCCGTCCACGGCGAACGGGTTGCGCCGAATCCGAGGGCGCCGACGACGATAGGGCTGCGCAGCAGAGTGACGCCGATCCAGCCCATATAGGCGGCGCCGGCGAACAGCAGCAGCGTGAACAGCGAGGGCGCGAATTTCAAGAGCGCGCCGACGCCGGTCGCGCCGACGAGCGCATGAACCGCCCCGCCCGTCATGACGCCGGCGGTCGCCGAAAGCCCCGCGCGGCGTCCGGCGGTAAGGGCGTTGGTCAGCACGAACAGCATATCCATGCCCGGCACGATGATGATGCCGAACAGAAAGACGAAGAAAAGGCCGAGATTTTCCGCATAGGTCATGTCAGTTGCCGTTTGCGTCCGAGAGGACCCTCCGCCGAGAATTCGTTGTTTTGCCGAGGGATGGCCGGGCCTATAGCAATGTCCAACTGACAGCGTGTTGTCAGTTGTGAGGAAACCGGGCAGGGATATCGTCATGCGCAAGGCGTCGCGTCTCTTCGAGATCATCCAGATCTTCCGGCTCGCCAAGCGGCCGACGACCGCTGCTGAGATCGCGCAGAGCCTCGAAGTCGCGCCGCGTTCGATCTATCGCGACATAGCCGCGCTGCAGGCGATGCGGATTCCCATCGAGGGGGGCCGCGGCATCGGCTATATCCTGCGCCCCGGCTTCGATTTGCCGCCGCTGATGTTCTCGATCGAGGAGACCGAGGCGATCGTGCTGGCGCTGGCGCTGCTGGAGCGCACGGGCGATGGCGAACTCAAGCGGGCGGCCAAGCGGGTCAACCAGAAGATCGCCGCGGCCATGCCGGCGCCGCTGCGCCAGGCGCTCGGCGCCAAGGCGCTCCATGCCTGGGGGACGGTCGCGGCCTCGCCGGAGGGGATCGATCTGGCGCTGGTCAGGCGCGCCATCCGCGAGGAGCGCAAACTTCGAATCGACTATCGCGACGAGATCGGCCAGGCGACGCAAAGGACGATCCGGCCGCTCGCGCTGATCTATTATTCGCAAACCGCCAACATCGTCGCCTGGTGCGAATTGCGGCAGGCGCTGCGCAATTTCCGCACGGACCGGGTGATGGGAGGCGCCGCCAGCGACGAGCATTTCCGCGGCGAGGGCGACAATCTGCGACGGGAATGGATCGCGGGGTGGAAAATCAACGAAGACGCGGTTATTGACTGACCGCATGATCCTCTGGTCTAGCCGGGCGGCGGCGCTCACCCAATGCCTCGTATCGCGCAAAGTTAGTCACAAACGAAAGGTAGAGTCGCAATGACACGATTGGCCGGCAAATGCGCCGTCATCACAGGTGCGGCGAACGGCATTGGCCTGGCCTGCGCGCGGCGCCTCGCCTCGGACGGCGCTGCAATCGTCCTCGCCGACATCCATGCGGAGCTTGGCGACGCGGCGGCGCAGCGATTGCGCGAGGAGGGCCATAGAGCGATTTTCGTCGCGACCGACGTCTCGCAGCGCACGGCGCTCGACGCGCTGGTCAATCGCGCGGTCGCCGAATACGGCCGGCTCGACATCATGCTCAACAACGCCGGCGTCGCACACACCGCGTCGATCCTCGAAATGAGCGACGAAATATTCGACAAGGTCCTGTCGATCAATCTGCGCGCGGCTTTCATCGGCACGCAACTGGCGGCGCGCCAGATGGTCGCCAGCGGGCGCGGCGGCGTCATCATCAACATGTCCTCGGTCAATGCGCTGCTGGCCATCCCCGGCCTTGGCGCCTATGCCTGCTCCAAAGGCGCGTTGAACCAGCTCACCAAAGTGGCGGCGATCGAACTTGCCCCCCACAAGATTCGCGTCGTGGCGATCGGACCGGGCACGATTCTCACCGATCTCGCCAGAAAGGCGGCGATGAGCGACGAGGCGGCGCGCCGCAAAATCCTCTCGCGCACGCCGATCGGCCGGCCGGGCGAGCCCGAAGAAGTCGCCTCCGTCGCTTCGTTCCTGGCGAGCGACGATGCTTCCTATATTACCGGACAAACGATCTATCCCGATGGCGGCCGCCTCGCCTTGAACTACACCGTGCCGGTCGCCGATTGAGGGGCATCGCCGATGCGCGCGGGGCGAAGCGATAGGCTCGCGCGCTTGCGAGTTGCGTCGGCGCCCACCCGGCGCTACAGCAGCCGCAACAACAAGGAAAAAACCATGCGTCCCTCCAACCGCGCGCCTGACGAATTGCGCAAGGTGACTTTCGAGCGCGGCGTTGCGCGCTATGCCGAGGGCTCCTGCCTGGTGCGCTTTGGCGAGACGCACGTGCTGTGCGCGGCTTCGCTCGAAGACAAGCCGCCGCCATGGCTGCGCGGCCAGGGCCGCGGCTGGGTGACGGCCGAATATGCGATGCTGCCGCGCGCGACCACGACGCGCACCCGCCGCGAGTCGACGGTCGGCAAGGTTTCCGGCCGCACCCAGGAGATCCAGCGGCTGATCGGCCGGTCCTTGCGCGCCGTCGTCGACCTGCCGCGCCTCGGCGAGCGCCAGATCACGCTCGATTGCGATGTGCTGCAGGCCGACGGCGGCACGCGGACGGCGGCGATCACCGGCGCCTGGGTCGCCCTCAACGATTGCCTCAAATGGATGACCCAGCGCTCCATTCTTCGCGACAATCCGATGCGCGAGCCGGTCGCCGCGGTTTCCTGCGGCATCGTCAAGGGCGAGGCCGTGCTCGACCTCGACTACGCCGAGGATTCGACCGCCGAGACCGACGCCAATTTCGTGCTGACCGCCTCGGGCGGCCTCATCGAAGTGCAAGGCACGGCGGAAGGCGCGCCGTTCAGCGAGGCGCAATTGCTGAGCCTGCTGGCGCTAGCGCGCGGCGGCATCCTGCAATTGATCGAGATGCAGAAGGCGGCGATCGCGGCCTAGGCCTGATTTCAGATCGAAGCGATCGCGCGTCATTGCGAGCGGAGCGAAGCAATCCAGAGGTCGTGACCTCTCTCGATAGGGCGCGACCTCTGGATTGCTTCGCTCCGCTCGCAATGACAACCTTGGACTTTACCCCAACGCCCAGCTCCGCAAAATATGATGGGCGATGGCCATCGGATGCGGCGCGAGGAGCTTGCCGGGATGGCGCGCCTCCAGCATCGAGACCGCTTCCTCGCGCGAAAACCAACGCGCGTCTTCCAGCTCCGCGCCGTCGACATGCAGTTCGCGCGTCGTCGCGTGGGCGATGCAGCCGATCATCAGGGAGGCCGGGAACGGCCACGGCTGCGAGGCGAGATAGGCGACGTCGCCGCAGCGGACCCCGGCCTCCTCGAAAATCTCGCGCCGCACCGCCGCTTCGATCGTCTCGCCCGGCTCGAGGAATCCGGCAAGGCACGAATACATTGCCTTGGGAAAGCGCGGCTGGCGCCCGAGCAGGCAATTGTCGCCGTCGACCGCCAGCATGATGACGACCGGATCGGTGCGCGGGAAATGCATCGCCTTGCAGACGTCGCATTCGCGCCGCCAGCCCGCCGCCGCGACCCTGGTGACCGCGCCGCAATTGGCGCAATGGCCGTGGCGCGCGTGCCAATGCATCAGCGCTTTGGCCTGCCCGAATATGCCGATGAGATCGGGCGACAGCAGGCCCTGAACCGCGATCGAGCGCATGTCGACCAACGCGATATCCTCGCGCCCGGGCGCGACTATCACGCGCCGGTCGAGAAAGCCGTCGCTGGCGTCCGAACGCAATTCGACCGCGCTGTCCTCCAGCAACGCCGCATAGACGGGCCCGCCGTCCGGAAACAGCCCGAGCAGCGCGATCAGGCGCGTCGCCCCGAGGCTCTCGATCTCGTCGAAGGAAAACAGCGGGTCGAGGCCGTCGGCGCGCTTTTTGAGAAGCGGCGTGTCGCGGCAAAGGAGGAGCGCCCGCGCCTCGGGCCGCGCGCGCAATTCGGTCAGGAACGCCGCATCCTCGCGCCGCTCGGACAGCCGGTCGAGCGGGTTGACGGCGAAGCCGAATTTCGGCGGTCGCGCGGCCGGTTTTAAAAATGCCTCATTCATGCCTTCAACGCTCCGTTTATCCCGAGCTTCCGCGGCGCCCTCGGCGGCTTGGCGACGAAATGGGCGCCATGCTGGCCAAGAAAGCAATAAGCGGCTTAAATCGTCCGATTCGAGACCGGACTGCAAAGCAAGAGAAAGCCTCATGACGCAAGGAATCACAAGGCGTTCAGCGCTGAAAGTCGCCGCCGCCGGCCTCACATTGCCGTGGGGCCTCGCCGGACGCGCCGCGCTGGCCGAGGGCGAGGTCGAGACGCACGGCCTGTCGGCCTTCGGCGACCTCGCTTTGCCGCCCGATTTTAGGCATTTCGACTATGTCAATCCCGACGCACCGAAGGGCGGCCTGCTGTCGCTGCAAATCACCTCCACCGGCGGCAATCAGAATTTCGATACCTTCGATACGCTGAACATGTTCTCCATTAAAGGCGACGGCGCCGCCGGCATGACCGCGACCTTCGACAATCTGATGGCGGCGACGGGCGACGAGCCCGATTCCGTCTATGGCCTCGTCGCCCGCGCCGTCCGTTATTCCCAGGACAAGCTCACCTACCGGTTCCTGCTGCGTCCCGAGGCGCGTTTCAACGACGGCTCGAGGCTGACCGCCGAAGATGTCGCCTTCTCCCTGCGGACCCTTAGGGAGAAAGGCCATCCGACCTTCTCGCAAGTCCTCAGCGATTTCGAAAGCGCGAGCGTCGAAGCCGACGATGTCGTGGTCGTGCGCTTCATCAAGGAGCGCAGCCGCGACGCGCATCTCATCGTCGCCGGCATGCCGATCTTCTCGCAGGCCTGGTGGAAGACGCGCGATTTCGACGCCTCGACGATGGAGGCCCCGCTGGGTTCGGGGGCCTATAAGGTGAAGACCTTCGAGCAGGGCCGTTTCATCGAATTCGAGCTCGTCGGGGATTACTGGGCGAAGGATTTGCCGGTCAATGTCGGCATGAATAATTTCCAGCGCTTGCGCTTCGAGTATTATCGCGAACGACAAGTCGCCTTCGAGGCGTTCAAGGCCGGAGCGATCAATTTCCATGAGGAATTGAACGTCGCGCTCTGGGTGACCGGCTATGATTTTCCCGCCATCCGCGAGGGGCGGGTGAAGAAGGAGGTCATGCATAACGGCGCGCCGACCGGCAACCAGGCCTGGTATTTCAACCTGCGCCGCGAACAATTCACCGACCCGCGGGTGCGCGAGGCGATCGGTCTGGCCTTCGACTTCGAATGGACCAACAAGAATATCAAATATTCCTCGACCAAGCGCGTGACCTCCTATTTCCAGAATTCCGACATGGAGGCCAAGGGCCCGCCCAGCCCCGAGGAGCTCGCCCTGCTCGAGCCGTTTCGCGGAAAAATCCCCGACAGCGTGTTTGGCGAGCCGTTTATGCCGCCGGTCTCCGACGGTTCGGGCAGCGACCGGCAATTGCTTCGGCGCGCCAATGAACTTCTGCTGGCGGCAGGATGCAAGCGCGACGGCGCCGCGCTGAACCTGCCGAACGGCAAGCGCTTCACGATCGAATTCCTCGATTTTTCCGACTTCCTGCAGCCGGTCACCGCGCCCTTCGCGCAGAATCTGCAAAAGCTCGGCATCGACGCGCGGCTGCGTCTTGTCGATTCCGCGCAATACAAGGCACGCACCGAGAGTTTCGACTTCGACGTGGTTCCCGCCAGATTCGGCGGCAGCCCGACGCCGGGCGCGGAACTGCGCATCTTCTTCAGCTCGGCCGCCGCCAAACAGCCCGGCTCGCGCAACATGGGCGGCATCGCCGACCCGGTCGTCGATGCGCTGATCGAGAAAATCGCCCTGGCGCACTCGCGCATTGAGCTCAACACCGCGGCCAAGGCGCTCGATCGGGTGCTGCGCGCCGGCCATTATTGGGTGCCAATGTATTATCGCGATGAGATATGGATCGCCTATTGGGACGCTTTTTCGCGGCCCCAGCGCCAGCCGAGGCTCGGCACGGGCGCGCCCGACACCTGGTGGTGGGACGAAGAGAAGGCCAAAAAAATTGGGCTCTAGGCGCTACAGATCGGCTATGAACGAGCTTTGCTTCCCCTTCGCGCCTTCGCCGCGCGGGAAACCTCAAGGTCCATGCTCGCTTATATAGTCCGCCGCATTCTCTTGATGATCCCGACCATTTTCGGCATCATGCTGGTCTCGTTCGCCATCGTGCAATTCGTGCCCGGCGGCCCGGTCGAACGCGCCATCGCGCAATTGCAGGGAACCGACGAAGGCTCAACCTCGCGCATCGGCGGTGGCGGCCAGATCGGCGCCGGCGCGGCGGCCCATTCGGGCGACATCACTTCGCGCTATCGCGGCGCCCAGGGGCTCGATCCCAAATTCATCAAGGAGCTGGAAAAGCAATACGGCTTCGACAAGCCGGCGCCCGAGCGCTTTGCGATTCTCGTGCGGGACTATGCGACCTTCAATCTCGGCCGCAGCTATTTTCGCGACGAGCCGGTCCTCAGCCTCGTCAAGGAAAAGCTCCCGGTGTCGATCTCGCTCGGGCTATGGATGACGTTCCTGTCCTATGCGATCTCGATTCCGCTCGGCATCAGGAAGGCGGTGACCGACGGATCGCGGTTCGACGTCTGGACCTCGGGCGTGGTCATCATCGGCTATGCGATCCCAAGCTTCCTGTTCGCGGTCCTGCTCGTCGTGCTGTTTTGCGGCGGATCGTTCTGGCAGATTTTTCCGTTTCGCGGGCTGACCTCGGATAATTTCGCCGATCTCTCCTGGCCGGCCAAAGTGCTGGACTATCTCTGGCATATCACGCTGCCGGTGACCGCTTTGGTGCTGGGTTCGTTCGCGACATCGACGCTGCTGACCAAGAATTCCTTTCTCGATGAGATCAAGAAGGCCTATGTCCAAACCGCCCGGATGAAGGGCCTGTCGGAACGGCGCGTGCTCTACGGCCATGTCTTCCGCAATGCGATGCTGATCGTCATCGCCGGCTTCCCCGGCGCGTTCATCGGGGCGTTCTTCACGGGATCGCTGCTGATCGAACAAGTCTTCTCGCTCGAGGGGCTCGGCTATCTCTCCTACGATTCGCTGATGAACCGCGACTATCCCGTAGTGCTCGGCAATCTCTATATTTTCGCGCTGCTCGGGCTTGTCGTGAACCTCATTTCCGACCTCACCTACACCTGGATCGATCCGCGCATCGATTTTGAAACGCGGGAGGTCTGAGATCTTGAATATGGCGGTCAATCCTCCGGCGCGCAAAGGCTGGCTGCGGCTGGGTCCGATGAACCGGCGCCGGCTCGCCAATTTCCGCCGCAACCGGCGCGGACTCTGGTCGTTCCGGATTTTTATCGTCCTGTTCGTAGTCTCGCTGTTCGCCGAATTCGTCGCCAATGACCGCCCGCTCATCGCTTCCTACAAGGGCGAGATTCTGGTCCCCGTCCTCTTCGACTACACGGAGGAGAAATTCGGCGGCTTTCTCGCCGAGACCGATTATCGCGATCCCGTCATTTCGAATGAAATCCAGGCCCATGGCTGGGCGATCTGGCCGCCGATACGCTTTGCCAATGCTACGTATAATTTCGATCTGCCGACCCCGGCGCCTTCCGCGCCGACCTGGATGCTGAGCGAAGCGCAATGCCAGGCCGCGCTCGCCACGCAGGCGGCGCGCAAGCCGCAAGCCGCGCCCAAGGGGCCGGGCTCGTGCCGCGATATCGAATGGGACTGGCTCGGCACCGACGATCAGGGGCGCGACGTCGTCGCCCGGCTTATCTATGGCTTTCGCCTGTCGATCCTGTTCGGCCTGATCTTGGCGGGCATTTCCTCGATCATCGGCGTGGCGGCGGGCGCGGTGCAGGGCTATTTCGGCGGCTGGCTCGACCTCGTCATGCAAAGGCTGATCGAGATCTGGTCCTCACTGCCACATCTTTATATCCTCATCATCCTTTCGGCGATCCTGGCGCCAAGCTTCACCGTGCTGCTGGTGATCCTGCTGCTGTTTTCCTGGGTCAATCTCGTTCACGTCGTGCGCGCCGAATTCCTGCGCGCGCGCAATTTCGAATATGTCAACGCGGCGCGCGCCTTGGGCCTCTCCAACGCCAAGATCATCGTCAAGCACGTGCTGCCCAATGCGATGGTGGCGACGCTGACCTTCCTGCCCTTTGTCGTCAATTCATCGATAAGCACGCTGACGTCGCTCGATTTTCTGGGGCTTGGCATGCCGCCGGGCTCGCCTTCGCTCGGCGAATTATTGTTGCAGGGCAAGTCCAATCTGTCGGCGCCCTGGCTCGGCCTCTCGGCCTTCTTCGTCGTCGCGCTGATGCTGTCCTTGCTGGTTTTCATCGGTGAGGCCGTGCGCGACGCTTTTGATCCGCGAAAGACCTTTACTTGACCCGCAGTCCTCCCGAGAGCCGAGTGAGGCCGGCCCGGCGGGAGCCGTCGCTCCTCGACGTGCGCAACCTGTCGGTGGCTTTCGTGCAGGACGGCAAAGCGCAGACCGTCGTCGATCGCGTGTCTTTCACGCTCGAAAAGGGCGATGCGCTGGCGCTGGTCGGCGAATCGGGTTCCGGCAAATCGGTGACGGCCTTGTCGCTGGTGCGGCTGTTGCCCTATCCTACCGCCAGCCATCCCTCCGGCGAGATTTTCTTTCGGGGCAAAGACGTCCTGAAAATGTCGGGGAGGGAGCTGCGCGCCATGCGCGGCGCCGGCGTCACGATGGTTTTCCAGGAGCCGATGACTTCGCTCAATCCGCTCCACACGATCGAGCGGCAGGTCGGCGAAATCATCTCTCTGCATGGCGGACGACGGGCGGCGACGCGCGCGCAGGTTATCGCGCTGCTGAGCGAGGTCGGCATCGTCGATCCGGCTTCGCGGCTCGGCGCCTATCCGCATCAGCTTTCGGGCGGTCAGCGTCAGCGCGTGATGATCGCCATGGCGCTCGCCAACCGACCGGACCTTTTCATCGCAGACGAGCCGACGACGGCGCTCGACGTCACCGTGCAGGCGCAAATCCTCAAACTGCTGGCCGATCTTCAGGCCAAGCGCGGCATGGCCATGCTGTTCATCACCCATGATCTTGGCATCGTGCGCAAAGTCGCCAAGAACGTCGCGGTGATGCAACATGGCCGCGTTGTCGAAGCCGGGCCGGTCGCCGAGGTCTTCGCCAATCCGCGACATCCCTATACGAAAACGCTGCTCGCCGCCGAACCCAAGGGCGATCCGCCATTGCCGAACCTTGCCGCCGCCCCGGTGCTGGCGGTGGAAGACCTCAAAGTCTGGTTCCCGATCAAGCGCGGCTTTCTGCGCCGCACGGTCGGCCATGTGAAGGCGGTCGACGGCGTCTCCGTTCTTGTCCGCGAAGGCGAGACCGTCGGGATCGTTGGCGAATCGGGTTCGGGCAAGACGACGCTCGGCCTCGCGATTTTGCGGCTCATTCGCTCCGACGGCCCGATCGTCTATTGCGGCCGGCGCATCGACGGCCTTCGCTTCAAGGAAATGCGCCCCCTGCGGCGCGAAATGCAGATCGTCTTTCAGGACCCCTACGGCTCCCTCTCGCCGCGCCTGTCGGTCGCCGAGATCGTCGAGGAAGGATTGATCGCGCAAAAGAGCGCCATGAATGGCGCGCAGCGCCGCGAGGCGGTGGCGCGCGCCTTGGCCGACACCGGCCTCGACCCGGCTTCGATGGATCGCTATCCCCACGAGTTCTCGGGCGGCCAGCGGCAGAGAATCGCCATCGCCAGGGCCATGGCGCTCGATCCCAAATTCATCGTGCTCGACGAGCCGACTTCGGCGCTCGACATGTCGGTGCAGGCGCAGATCGTCGATCTCCTGCGCACGCTGCAGAAACGGCGCTCGCTCGCCTATCTCTTCATTTCGCACGATCTGAAGGTGGTGCGCGCGCTCGCCTCGGAAATCATTGTCATGCGCTACGGCAAGGTCGTCGAGAGCGGTTCGGCGGCGAGCGTTTTCGCAGACCCGCAAAACGACTATACGAAGGCCTTGTTCGCGGCGGCCTTCGACATCGAGCCGGTCGCCAGCTGGATCGTCAGCCAATGAGCGAGGCTATGGGTCGCGCGGTCCTGATCGTGCTCGATTCCGTCGGCTGCGGCGGCGCGCCGGATGCGGCCGCCTATGGCGATGAGGGCGCCGATACGCTCGGCCATATCGCGCAGGCCTGCGCTGGGGGGCGCGCCGACCGCGCCGGCTTGCGCGCGGGGCCGCTCAAATTGCCCAATCTCGACAAGCTGGGCCTTGGCCGCGCGATGCAGGCCTCGTCCGGGCGCGCGCCGCCGGGCCTCGGCCTTGGCGAGCCGGCCGGCCAATGGGGTTTTGGCGTCGAGACTTCGATGGGCAAGGACACGCCGTCCGGCCATTGGGAAATCGCGGGAACGCCGGTGCGATTTCAGTGGGGCTATTTTCCGCGGACCGTTCCGACCTTCCCTCCTGATTTGACCGCGGCGCTGATCGCTGAAGGCGGGCTTGCCGGCATTCTGGGCGACAAGCACGCCTCAGGAATGCCGGTCATCGAGGAATTTGGCGAAGAGCATTTACGCAGCTTCAAGCCGATCTGCTACACGTCGGCCGATTCCGTGCTCCAGATCGCCGCGCACGAGGAGGCGTTCGGCCTCGAGCGGCTTTACGACCTCTGCAGAATCGCGCGGCGGCTTTGCGACCCGCTCAATATCGGCCGCATCATCGCCAGGCCTTTCGTCGGGCGATCGCCGGCCGATTTTGCGCGCACTTCGCATCGCAAGGATTTCGCCATGCCGCCGCCCGACGGCAATCTGCTGCAGCGCGCCGCGCAAGCGGGCCGCCAAGTGATCAGCATCGGCAAGATCGGCGACATTTTCGCCCATCGCGACACCGGGCGCGAGCGGAAAGGCGCCAGCAACGGCGATCACATCGATCTGACTTTGTCGGCGCTCGGCGAGGCGCCGGACGGCGCGTTTATTTTCGTCAATCTCGTGGACTTCGATACGGAATATGGCCATCGCCGCGACGTCGCGGGCTATGCCGCCTGCCTCGAAGCGTTCGATGCGCGGCTGCCCGAGATCGCCGCGGCGATGCGCGCAGACGATTTTGCCGTCATCACCGCCGATCACGGCAACGATCCGACATGGCGCGGCTTCGATCATACGCGCGAGCAGGTTCCGATTCTCGCCTTCGGAAAAAGCGTCGCGGCGCGCCCGATCGGCCGGCGTGAATCGCTTGCCGACATCGCCGAGACGATCGCTGAGCGCCTCGGACTCGCCGCCGGCGCCCATGGCCGGAGCTGGCTGGCGTGAACTTTTCGCTAGATCCGCGCCTCGTCGCCGACACGATCGAGCTTGGCGATCTCACGCTGTCGCGTCTGCTGTTGATGGACGATGCGCGCTATCTCTGGCTCGTCCTCGTCCCCCGCCGCGAGAATTTGAGCGAATTGATTGATCTCGAAGCGGGCGAGCGTGCGATCCTGATGGAGGAAATCGCCGCCGTCTCCAAGGCTTTGATCGACCGGCCTGGAATCGACAAGATCAATGTTGGCGCGCTCGGCAATATCGTGCGCCAGTTGCATATTCATGTCGTTGCGCGCGTTCGCGGCGATGCGGCATGGCCGGGCCCGGTATGGGGCGCCGGCGCGCCGCAGCGATACGCCGCGTCAGAGACGCGCGAGATCGTGCGCGACCTCAAGGCGCGGTTGATTTGCGGCCCCGCTGCGTGAGAGCCTTGCGCGAGCGCGCCGCGGCGACTAGTGTTTGCGCCAATGCGCCCCAACGAGCCCGCGAGCCGCGCGCATCCCCTGATTATCAAACGAGAACGCGATGTCCATTTCCGCCTCCGCCGCCGATTATATCGTCGATCGCCGTCGGCTGCGGCGCCAGGTGACGTTCTGGCGCATCGTGGCGTTCCTCGTCGTCGCCTTGGCGATCGTCGGCGTCGCTTATCGGTTTTCCGGCGCCGCGGGCGCGCCCTACCAGGCGCATATCGCGCGGCTGGCGATCAGCGGCATCATCACGGGCGATGATGCGACCTTAAAGACGATCCGCGACATCGCCGATTCCAAGGCCGCCGCGGTCGTTCTGACGATCGAAAGCCCCGGCGGCACGACGACGGGCGCCGAATTGCTGTTCAACGAGCTGCGGCGCCTCGCCGCCAAGAAGCCGGTCGTCGCGGTTGTCGGCACGATGGCCGCCTCGGGCGCCTATATCGCCGCGCTCGGCGCGGACCGTATTTTCGTGCAGGGCAATTCGCTGGTCGGCTCGATCGGCGTCATCATCGAATTTCCGAATTTCGCGGGACTTCTCGACAAGCTCGGCGTGAAGTTCGAAGAGATCAAATCCTCGCCGCTGAAGGCCGCGCCCAATGGAATGGAGCCGACCAGCGAGGCCGCGCGCGCCGCGATGGCGGCGCTGATCGCCGATTCCTTCGATTGGTTCAAGGGTCTCGTCAAGGATCGCCGGCACATGAGCGACGACGAACTTGCCGCGGTCGACGACGGGCGGGTGTTCACCGGTCGTCAGGGCGTGTCGCTGAAGCTCGTCGACGCGATCGGCGACGAGCGGGCGGCGATCGCCTGGCTCGAGACGGAAAAGGGCGTCCCTAAGGATCTGCCTGTGCACGACTGGCGCCCGCAGAAGAGCCTCGGCTTCAGCCTGCTGGGATCGGCGGCTTCGATTGCCGACGGATTGGGCTTTTCGAATCTGGCTTATGTGCTCAAGCGCGGCGAATTGGACAGCGAGAGCCAATTGCTTGACGGGTTGGTATCGATTTGGCAGATTCCAACTGGAAATTGAACGCCGCGGGCCCGGCGCCTCTGCATTGCATGTCTCTCGCTAGGGGGTATTCCATTGATCAAATCTGAACTGGTGCAGCGGATGGCGGCGCGCAATCCCCATCTCTATCAGCGCGATGTCGAAAACATCGTCGATGCGATCCTGGACGAGATCACGGCGGGCCTCGCCAGGGGGGAACGCGTCGAATTGCGCGGTTTCGGGGCCTTCTCAACCAAGCAGCGCTCGGCGCGAACGGGGCGCAACCCGCGCACCGGCGATCAGGTGCCGGTGATCGAAAAGGTCGTGCCGTTCTTCAAGACCGGCAAGGAAATGCGCGAGCGTCTGAACAAGACCCCGCAAGCCTGACGCTCGCGCCGATCGCCGCCCGCACGCCACGGATCGAAGCTGCAAAGATGCGCGCCGCGCGGCGCCGAGGATTAGCCATGACGCTGGGACCCCCGCCATGAAGCGCCTTCTCAAATTCCTCGTCTGGGCGCCGATCGCCATCCTGCTGCTGGCCTTCGCTTTCGCCAACCGGCATATCGTGACGCTGTATTTCGATCCGTTCGCCGAGGGCGACATCCCAGCCTTCGCCATCACGGCGCCTTTGTTCGTCATTCTCGTTCTCACCATCATGGTCGGCGTGCTGGCGGGCGGCGCCGCGACCTGGCTGGCGCAGGGCAAATATCGCAAGGCGGCGCGTCAATACCGCGCCGATTCCGAGCGGTTGCGCGGCGAGGCGGAGGCTCTGAGGGCGGCCCATGGCGACAATCGCGTCGTCCCGAACGTCAGCCTGCAACATCACGCTTGACGATTCGAGGCGCCCGCATGCGATTGATCTCCGCCGAAGAAATAGACGAGGCGCTCGATTTTCCATCGCTGATCGACGCCCTGGCGCTGGCTTTCCAGGGCGGATTCGTCGCGCCGGCGCGCGTCCATCATGCAATCGAGCGTCCGGGCGCCGCGAACACGACCCATTTATTGATGTCGGCATGGACCGCCGGGGACGCCCCTGGCGGCGCCTGGATCGGCACGAAAATCGTCAATGTGTTTCCTAGTAATGGCCAGCTTGGCCTGCCGGCCGTGCTCGGCCTTTATGTTCTGCAATCGGGCGACACCGGCGAACCTGTGGCGGCGATGAGCGGCACGCGGCTGACCCATTGGCGCACCGCCGCCGCCTCGGCGCTCGCCGCGAAGTTTCTGGCGCGACCGGACGCGAGCCGGCTGCTGATCGTCGGGGCCGGCGCGCTGGCGCCTTTCCTCGCGCGCGCCCATGCCTCGGTGCGGCCCATCCAAGAGGTGACGATCTGGAACCACCGTCCCGAAGGCGCTAAGAGGCTCGCCGCCTCGTTGGCGGGCGAGAATTGGCGCGTGCGCGTCGCCGACGATCTGCAAGCGGCGGTGCGCGAAGCCGACGTGATCTCCTGCGCGACCCTGTCAAGCGAGCCGCTGATCGGCGGCGCCTGGCTTGCGCCAGGCCAGCATGTCGATCTTGTCGGCGCTTTCAATCTCGCGATGCGCGAGGTCGACGACGAGGCTTTGCGGCGCGCCCGCGTCTTCATCGATACCGAGGCCGCGTTGAGCGAAGGCGGCGATGTCGCGATCGCCTTGCGCAGCGGCGCGATCGAGCGCGCTCATGTCGTGGCCGACCTTGGCGCGTTGTGCCGGGGCGCGCCCGGCCGGACGGGGCCGGAGGAAATAACGCTGTTCAAATCCGTCGGCGCCGCGCTCGAGGACCTGGCGGCGGCGATGCTGATCTGGAAGGCGGTCGGGCCCTGAGTTGCCGGCGCCTTTTACTCCGACTGGCGGAGCGCGCTCGCTCCTGTTATTCTGGCGGCGGAAACCGGCCATGAACGCCCCTGACATCAACCGCAATATTCTCAAGCGTCACGTGCAGGCTGTCGAGGCCGCCTTGCCGATTCACATCCTCGGCCTTTTGCCGCGGGGATCCGTCGGCCATGTCGAGCCGAGCGACGCGCACGCACTCGAATTTCTAGCGGAAAAGCGAGAGGGTTTAAGCCTTTTCGATCTCGCTCAGGCCGAGATCGACTTGAGCGAAAGGCTCGGCCGGACGGTCGGCATTGTTCTGGTCAGCGGCTTGCGCGGGCGCGAGGCCAAGGAATTGCCGGAAATGGTCGAGGCTCTGTGAATCGTTCCGACAGCGAACGTCTGATGGACGCTCGCCAATTCATCCTCCGCATTGGACAAATCGTTGACGAATGCGGCGGAGCGCCGAAACCCGGCAGCGTCGCCTATGCCGCTATTTTGCATCACTTGACCGTTCTTGCCGAAGCTCTTCATCGGGCCGGTCAGGAAGTTCAAAATCTCAGTCCGGAAATTCCTTGGGCCGGAATTTGGGCGACCCGCAATTTCATTGTTCACGCCTATTGGCAGCTCGACGACGCCCTTGTCGCCGGGATATTGTGCAACCGCCTCGCGCCGCTCCGACGCCAAGTTGACACCCTGGCCGCTTTGGTGGCTTAGGAGCCGTCATGACGACGACCTCGATCATCAAAATCTGCGGCCTGTCGACCGCCCCGACGCTCGAGGCGGCGCTCGAGGCGGGCGCCGACATGGTTGGATTGGTGTTTTTCGAGAAAAGCCCGCGTCATGTGTCGCTGGAGCAGGCCCGCGCGCTGGCGCGCCTGGCGCGCGGACGGGCGCGGATCGCCGTGCTGACGGTCGACGCTTCGGACGCAACGCTCGGCGCCATTATCGACGCCGTCGCGCCTGATTTCCTGCAGTTGCACGGCCGCGAAACGCCGGCGCGCCTCGCCGATCTCAAGCGGACCTTCGGCCTGGCGACGATCAAGGCTATCGGCGTCAGCGCGGTGAGCGATCTCGATGCGGCCACGGCTTACGCCGACGTCGCCGACCGCCTGCTGTTCGACGCCAAGCCGCCCAAGGATGCGCGCCTGCCGGGCGGCAATGGCGTCGCCTTCGATTGGCGACTGCTGGCCGGTCTCGATCTCCAACGGCCCTATCTGCTTTCGGGCGGACTCGACCCCGACAATGTGGCGCAGGCGATCGCCATCGCGGGCGCGGCGGGCGTCGATGTGTCCTCGGGCGTCGAGAGCGCGCCGGGCGTCAAGGACATCGGCAAGATCCGCGCCTTTGTCGCCAAGGCGCGCGCCGCTTTCGCAAAAGCGGGCGCCGTTCATCCATCGTCGGCGCAACCAGGCCGGGCGCAGCCGGGGAGAGTCGCGTGACCAAGCTCGACAAGCAGAATTCCTTCCGCAACGGTCCCGACGAGCGGGGCCATTTCGGCATTTTCGGCGGGCGCTTCGTCGCCGAGACTTTGATGCCCTTGGTGCTGTCCCTGGAGGCGGCCTATGAAGAGGCCAAGGCCGATCCGGCCTACCGGGCCGAGCTCGATCATTTCCTCAAACATTACGCGGGCCGTCCGAGCCCGCTCTATTTCGCGCAACGGCTGACCGAGCGGCTCGGCGGCGCCAAGATTTACTTCAAGCGCGAGGAATTGAACCATACCGGCTCGCACAAGATCAACAATGTGATGGGCCAAATCCTGCTCGCCCGCCGCATGGGCAAGCAGCGCATCATCGCCGAAACGGGGGCGGGCCAGCATGGCGTGGCGACTGCCACCGCCTGCGCGCGGTTCGGGCTGCCATGCATCGTCTATATGGGCGCGGTCGATATCGAGCGGCAGAAGCCCAACGTGTTCCGCATGAAAATGCTGGGCGCCGAAGTGCGCCCCGTCCAGTCGGGCGCCCGCACGCTGAAGGACGCGATGAACGAAGCCTTGCGCGACTGGGTCACCAATGTCGCCGACACTTTCTATTGCATCGGCACGGCCGCCGGCCCGCATCCCTATCCCGCCATGGTGCGCGATTTCCAGAGCGTGATCGGCAACGAGACGCGCGAGCAGATGATGGCGGCCGAGGGGCGCCTGCCCGATAGCCTCATCGCCTGCATCGGCGGCGGCTCCAACGCGATCGGCCTGTTCCATCCCTTCCTCGACGACGCGAGCGTCGAGATTTACGGCGTCGAGGCGGCCGGCCATGGGCTGGATACGCCGGACGGCCACGCCGCCTCGCTGTCGGGCGGGCGGCCCGGCGTGCTGCACGGCAACCGCACCTATCTCCTGATGAACGACGACGGGCAGATCAACGAGGGCCATTCGATCTCCGCCGGCCTCGATTATCCCGGCGTCGGCCCCGAACATTCCTGGCTGAAGGAAACCGGCCGCGCGACCTATATCTCGGCGACCGACAAGGAAGCACTCGCCGCCTTTCAACTATGCAGCCAGTTGGAGGGCATCATCCCGGCCCTGGAGGCCGCCCATGCGATCGCCGGCGCGATCCGCCTCGCGCCGACCAAGCCGGCCGATCATCTGATGGTGCTCAATCTCTCCGGCCGCGGCGACAAGGACATTTTCACGGTCGCCGAATATCTCGGCGGGATGTGAGGGGCTGGCGGTCAAAGTCAGACGCCCCTCGCGGCGAAGGCCCTGGCTTGCCGATCGGGCCGTGTGAGGGCAATCTCGGCTCAGCAAGACATGCAGCGTGTGTATGCCTGTTTATTCTCGGGGAGGGCGACGGGACTTGGGAAACTCCAGAATCATGATCATAGACGGTGGGATTGCCGGCGCCGGCGAGAGAGACGAGGCGGCTCTGCTTGGGTTTCGGTCGGGGCCTCTCAACCGCCGGTCGTTTCTGCTCGGCTCCGCAGCCGGTCTCGGCGCGCTGGGGCTGGCCGGTTGTGCGTCCGACGGCATGAGCTTTGCCGAAGCGCAGAAGCTCTACGCGATGGCGCCCGACGAGAAATTCCCGATCCCGGCGGTCGACGTCAGCAAGATCGATCCGAAATATTATCGCCGGACCGTGCGCTACGACAGCAATGAGGCGCCCGGCACGATTGTCGTCGATCCCGCCAATTACTACGTTTACCGCATCGAAGGCGATGGAAACGCCACCCGCTATGGCGCCAATGTCGGCCGCGACGGGTTCCGATGGAGCGGGGACGCTTATGTCGGGCGCAAGGCCGAATGGCCCGTCTGGACGCCGCCCAAGGAGATGATCCAGCGCCGGCCAGAGGCCGCCCAATATGCAGGCGGCATGCCGGGAGGTCTCGACAATCCGCTCGGCGCCCGCGTGCTCTATCTCTATCAGAACGGCGTCTACACGCTCTATACGATTTACAGCACCAGCGACCCCGAGACGATCGGGACCAGCATTACGAGCGGCTGTACCGGCCTCCTCAGTCAGGACATGATCGACCTCTATTCACGAACGCCCGTCAAGACGAAGGTGGTCGTGCTGCCGGCGTAGGCGAGCGCGTCAGCCCCCGGTCCAGGCGCCGCCGGCGCCGGCGGCGCAAAGAAAAAGGCCTTCGCTGGAGTCACGGCGATTGGAAGGCTCGGCGGTGCGGTCGCCCGAGCCGCCGGCCTTGCGCTTGGTCCAGGCCATGGCGTCGCGGGCGACGGCCGAAAAATGCGCTTCCGTGGCGTCGGCCGGCCTGTCGCGCGCGGCGCGCGCCGCCACGCTCATCATCACCGTGACGCAGGCCGGCCCGACGTCCTCCTCGCTCCTCGCCAAGATCGAGTTTCCGCGCGATGCGTTGGGTCGCCGCCAGCGCGTCGCGCAAGAGAGGATCGAACTCCTGCAGCAATTCGCGCTTGGCCCCAGAGGCCGCCCATGCGATCGCCGGCGCGATCCGCCTCGCGCCGACCAAGCCGGCCGATCATTCGCCGGCCGCGGCTTTGGCGTAAGCGGCAACGCTCCGATGGGGGCAAACGGCGCCCCAGCTTGCATTCGAGGAAAACGGATGATGAGTTATCCGCCGCGGTTCGCGGGAGCCCTCGGTGAAGCGATTTCCAATATTCGCGGTGCTGGCACCGCCGCTGGGGCTCGTTCGCGCTATTCGGCTTGGCAATGAGCTTCCTTCGGCTTCTCCGTTCCCTGACGCGCGGGCGCCCATGATCTCGCCGCCAGCTTCCGCGGCGTTTCCGAATCAGACCTTTCGAGTCGCCGCGCTCATCGTCATTGCGCTGACCATCGCTCGCCTCGCCGGATTGACCCTGTCGAGAGTCGATCTGTACTACGATGAATCTCAATATTGGTCGTGGTCGCGCGAACTCGCCTTTGGCTATTTTTCCAAGCCGCCCATGCTGGCGTGGCTGATTGCCGCCGCCGGACATATTTGCGGCGATTCGGAAGCCTGCGTCCGGGCTCCGGCGCCGCTGATGTTCCTCGGGACTAGCCTCTTCGCCTATTCGATCGGCCGCGCGCTCTACGATTCCCGCACCGGCTTTTGGGCCGCCATGCTGATCGCCTTGGGGACCGGACCGGTATTCTCGGCGCGGATCATTTCCACGGACCCGCCGGTGCTGCTTTTCTGGTCCTTGGCGCTGCTTGCCTATGTCCGTCTGCTGCAAAAGGTCGACTGGCGCTGGGCCATCGCGCTTGGCGTCGCCATTGGGGCGGGACTGCTCGCCAAATACGCCATGATCTACTTCCTGGCCGGCATGCTGCTTGCGGCGGTTCTCGAAAGGCAGGCGCGCGCGCTTCTTATGAAACGGGAACTCTGGCTAGCCGTTGGACTGGCCGTCGTCACGGTGTCGCCAAACATCCTGTGGAACGCGTCTAATGGTTTTCTGACCCTGCGCTGGGCGGGCAATAATGTCACCGGCGGCGCCATCGAACCGAGCGCGATCCGCCCGCTCGAATTCCTGGCGGCGCAGTTTGCGGTGTTTGGTCCGGCGGTGTTCGCCGTGGCGATCGCCGCCACGGCGCGCATCGGCTCAAAGCTTTTGCTCCCGGCCGATCGCATCCTGCTGGCCTTCGCGCTCCCGCCCCTCGCCGTCGTCACAATTACCGCCGTCTTTGTGGACGCCTATGCGAACTGGGCCGCGGTCTCCTTTGTCTCGCTTGCCGTGCTCGCGGCGGCGATCCTGGCGCGACGAAATATCTCGTTTCTGCTGTGGGGCAGCCTTGCGCTGGGTCTGGCGACCCAGACCCTATCGATCGGCGCCGATGCGTTCGCCCCCCAAATCAGGATTTCGTTCCTCCACCCGCCTAATCCCTATCATCGCACGCTTGGCTGGAGCGCCTATGGGCGCAAAGTTGGGCAGCTTGCGCGCAAGCTAGGCATTCCGACCATCGCGAGCGACACGCGCGCCAACGTCGCGTCTCTGCTTTATTATTGGCGCGATCAGCCCGAGCGGATACTGGCGTGGCCAAGCGCGGAACTGCCGAATTTCGAATTGACCCGAAGCTTGACGGCTTCGGCGCCGCAGCCCGTGCTGTTCGCGAGCGATTGTCCGGGCGCCGAGCGATTTGAAAAATCTTACGCCAAGGTCACGCCGCTCGGCATTTTTGTTCCAGACGACCCGGCGCCGCGCGCGTTCTCCGCTTTCAAGCTCGAAGAGCCGCGGGGTCCGATCGCCCGGCTGCCGCCGTGCCCGTAGAAACGACTTTCCGCCATCGGATTGGAGATCCCGCGGCGGCGCGCTTTCTGTTGAGGCGGCGCGCAGTGTCCTCGGCGCATTGAGAGAGCCGTCGCTTTAAGAGCCGGCTCTACGCGGACCCGTGCCGCGCACGATGTCTTCGATGTCGCAGCGGCGGATGCCGATATCGCACAGCTCATGATCAGAGAACTGAGACAATTCGCGCACCGCGTCTCGATGCCGGCGCCAAGTGCTGTACTTCTCCGAGATCATCTTTAGGAAAATCATCTTCACTCCTTTTCTGACGCCCCGAGGCGTCTGCTGGGTCGCAAACCAATCGTTGCCGGCGCGCGAGGCGGCCCTACAACGCCGTCAGCAAAATTCTCCACGAGGGCCTTTTTCAGCGGCGCCTCGTCGCCTGTCCTCCAGAACTCACAGAAAGCGTGAGCGGCCTCCCGCGTCGCACCACGCTCCATTTTGGAGATCGTCGAGGCGACGACGAAGTCATCGAACTTGATGCCGCCGGCGGAGGACGCCGCAACGCGCCTCGGCTTACTCGGCATGACTCGGCTCCCGGCTTGTGGATGCGACGGTTTCGGCGCTCCCGTCGCGGAAGACGAGTTCCAGGAGGATGGCGGCGGGCGTGCGAATGAAGAGACGCCGTTCACCAAGCTCCGGCAGATCCATCTGCGAATAGGGGATCGAGAGCCGGCCGAGCTTGCGCCGCATGCCTTCATAGTCATTCAGGCGAAAAGCGACGTGATCGATCCCCTCGCCGGTCCGGCCGACCGGGCCGGCTTGGCCCGGAATGAGGTGCACGATCGGCCGACCACCGGCGTAGAGCCAGTAGCCGGGAAAGGCGAAGGCCGGACGGTAGCCGACCTTGAGCCCTAGGACAGTTTCGAAAAGCCCCTTGGCGCCCTCGGGATCCTTCGTTCGCAGCGTTACGTGGTCGAGCACGGCGCCCTCAGGGTGGGCGCCGCCGCCGTTGAGCTCGAGTCGGGGGCTAGTGGCCATTGAGCAGCGCCTGAACCTCAACCGGATCGATCGAGAAATACCGCGCGACCTGCACAACCGTGAGCCCCATATGAAGGAGCGCCCGAAGCGATGCGCGATCGATCGGCCAGCTCACTCCCTGGGCAAATGACTGCTTCAGCAGGCAATCCAACGGGTCTCGATTGATGGTCACAGGGTCCGTCACGATGTTGCTCCTCAAAAGTCAGCCGCCATCAAAAGGAGGCGCCGCAGCAAATCTAGGTCTTGTGCAATTCGACTATTATCCCGGCCGGAATGGAGTCACTCTCCACCGATCGGAAAGTATGGCGGCGGAATGCTGGACAACATCACCGAACTTCGCACCTTCGTTCGGATCGTGGCGGCGGGGAGCCTGTCCGCCGCCAGCCGGGAGATGGGCCTTGCGCTCAGCGTCGTCAGCAAGCGACTGGCGACGCTGGAGCGTCGGGCCGAAGTGCGCCTTATCGCCCGCAGCACTCGCAGCCTGGCCCTGACCGAAGAGGGGCAGCAGCTGTTCGAACGAGCCCAGCGCATCCTGGCTGAAGTTGATGAGGCCGAAGCGGCGTTGACGCGTGGCCGCGCCGAACCGGAAGGCGTGCTGCGGGTGAGCGCCCCGCATGCGTTGGGCCGCGCCCATGTCAGTCCGGTCTGCCGCGATCTCGTACGGGCCTATCCCAAGATCTCGGCCGAGCTCATTCTCACCGATCGTTTCGTGGAGCTGATCGACGAGCGGATGGACGTTGTTGTTCGGATCGGCGTTTCGAGGGACTCCGACCTCGTCATGCGCAAGCTGGCCGACAATCATCGCATTGTCGTCGCTGCGCCCGACTATCTCGAAAGCCGCGGCGCGCCTTCCGTTCCCGAAGATCTGTTGGGTCATGAATGCTTGCTCTACCGCAGCGCCGAACCTCACTGGAGACTCGTGGGTCCCGCCGGAAAAGCAATCGAGCTGAAGGTCGCGTCGCGCCTGCGCTGCAACAATGGCGAGGTGGCGCATGATTGGGCGCTCGCCGGCTGTGGCCTCATCATGAAGTCGTGGGTGGACGTTGCGCGCGATGTTCAGGCGGGCCGCCTCGTCCGGGTCCTGCCGGGGTGGCGCAGCGAGCCCACGCCTATCTGCGCCCTCTTCCCCTCAAACCCGCGACTGCCGCTCCGGGTGCGCCTGTTCCTGGACGCCATGGTGGAGCGGCTTGCCGCTATCGAAGCGCTGGCGCTCCGCCCCGGGATGACTGGCTAACGCGCGATCAGCCATTTGATCGTGAGTTTTGTGACGCACAATACGTCTCTCGTCCGATGATGTGGTAGAATGTGCGCCATGAGGCGGCGAGAACGCATCACGCTTTTCGGTGTCGTCGCCGCCGATCGCGGTGCGCCAGCGATAGCGCTTACGGACGAAAGTCGGACAGGGAACGATTTTATTAGAGTTCGATGAGGGCCCTGATCATGAAGGACCAAAGAGCCGCCGATCTCATTACGGAGATTCTTTATTCGGCTGGGGTTCGCCGAATTTATGGCGTTGTCGGCGACAGCCTCAATGGAATAACCGACTCGTTGCGCAAGCGCGGCGATATCGAATGGATACACACGCGGCATGAGGAGGCCGCAGCCTTTGCCGCCAGCGCGGAAGCGCATCTGACCGGCAAGCTCGCGGTTTGCGCGGGCAGCTGTGGGCCGGGCAATTTGCATTTGATAAACGGGCTTTTTGAGGCGCAGCGCTCGCGCGTGCCGGTTCTTGCCATCGCTGCGTAGATCCCGAGCGCGGAAATCGGCCGCGGTTATTTTCAGGAGACGCGCCCGGACCAATTGTTCCGCGAGTGCAGCCACTATTGCGAACTCATTTCACATCCCCAGCAACTGCCCGGCGTTCTCGAAACGGCGATTCGAGCCGCTGTCGGCCATCGCGGCGTGGCGGTCGTTGCAATTCCAGGCGACGTTGCGCTTCAAAAAGTCTCGGCCACGGCGTCCGCCGGGTCGGCGATCGCGATCGAGGCGCCGACTGTCGTCCCGAGCGCCCACGAAGTGGAAGCGCTGGCCAAGCTGCTCAATGCCGGCAAGCGGGTCACTTTGCTGTGCGGGCGAGGCTGCGCGGGCGCCCACGAACCGTTGATGCGGCTCGCTGAGACGCTCAAATCGCCCATCGTGCACGCCTTCGGCGGCAAGGAGCACGTCGAATACGACAATCCCTTCGATGTCGGAATGACGGGCCTGATCGGTTTCAGCTCCGGCTATCACGCCATGCTCAGTTGCGACACCCTCTTGATGCTGGGCACCGATTTTCCCTATACGCAGTTCTATCCGACCGAGTCCAAGGTCGCACAGGTCGATATACGTCCCGAAAACCTTGGGCGGCGAACGCGCCTCGATCTTGGCCTCGTCGGCGATGTGGGCGCCACAATCTGCGCGTTATTGCCCAAGCTCAACGTGAGGGAAGATCGGTCTCATCTGGACCAAAGCCTCGCCCATTACCGCAAGGCCCGACAAGGTCTCGACGATCTTGCAACCGGACGGCCCGGCAGCAAACTGATCCATCCCCAATATTTGACGAAGCTGATCAGCGATCGCGCGGCGGATGACGCCATCTTCACCTTCGATGTCGGCACGCCATCCATTTGGGCGGCGCGCTATCTCAAAATGAACGGCCGCCGGCGCCTGATCGGCTCATTAGTCCACGGCTCCATGGCCAACGCCATGCCGCAGGCTATTGGAGCGCAAGCGGCCTATCCGGGTCGGCAGGTCGTCAGCCTGTCGGGCGATGGCGGCTTTGCGATGCTGATGGGCGATTTTTTGACGCTGGTGCAGCAGAAACTACCCGTCAAGGTCGTGGTCTTCAATAATGGCACGCTCGGTTTTGTGGCTCTGGAAATGAAGGCCAGCGGCTTCCTGGAAACTGGAACTTCGCTGATCAACCCAAACTTTGCGGCAATGGCCCGCGCCATTGGCGTTCACGCTATTCGTGTCGAAGATCCCGGCGATCTCGATGCGGCGATCTCTAACGTTCTTGCCCATGACGGACCGGCGCTGCTCGACGTCGTCACCAATTCGCAAGAACTAGCGATGCCGCCAACGATCGCGCGTGAACAGGTCGAAGGATTCAGTCTCTGGGCGCTGCGCGCGGTAATCAATGGACGCGGCGACGAACTCGTTGAACTGGTCAGGAGCAACCTGTTGCGGTGAATCGCGTAATCAATCGCCGCCTACCAAATGTGCGATGATGTGGCGCATGATATTTTCAAAACTTTCGGCCTGGGATGTCGCTTATGCCGTCGACATGGCTATCGCCTGTCTCATCACCCACTGGTTCACAGTCTTTCTGCTTCCGCACGTCGTCGGCCTGCCCAGCACGTCCGTCGGTGTGCTATGGGCGGTGATTTCCACCGTCTTCGTCTACAGGGATACGCGCGCCAACAGTCTGTCGGCTGGGATTTCGCGTCTCATTGCGACATTTGTCAGCTTCGGCCTGTGTCTGTTCTATCTCTGGCTGGCGCCCGCGACGCCAATTGGAATGGCCGCGCTGATCGCGATTGGCGCCATGCTGATGATTCTCGTCGGCCGGCGCGATGAGACGGGCTTAACGGCAATAGCGATCGCCGTCATCATGATCGTCGCGGCCAGTGACCCGCAGGACGCGTGGCGGCAGCCGCTGCTGCGTCTTTTCGACACCATCGTTGGAATTGTGATCGGCGTCGCCTGCAAATGGCTCGGTTCATTTGTGTTTTATAGGCTCGTCGGCGAGCGGGTGCGATGATCTAGCCCGTCGTCAGAATGCCCGACGGCTTCATAAGAAGCCTGGCGATCCGCGCGGTGACGCTAGCGCCGGGGGCAGCGCGCGCCCGTCTCACCGGCGTTTGAACCAGGACACAAGTCTTGGTTCGCCCGCCCTGCCGCCTGCCAGCCCGCCGCCGACAAATCCCCTGATCCGCCCGCAGTTTCCCTGCGCGGCTCGCCATGCTAACCACCCGCTTATGACCACTCGCATCGACACCCGCTTTGCTGCCTTGCGCCAGGAGGGCCGCGCCGCCCTGGTGACTTTCGTCACCGCCGGCGATCCCGATCTGGCGACCTCGCTCGATATCCTCAAGGCGCTGCCGGGCGCCGGGGCCGATGTGATCGAGATCGGCATGCCGTTCACCGATCCGATGGCCGACGGCCCGGCGATCCAGGCTTCCGGCCTGCGCGCCCTCAAGGGCGGCCAGACCATGCGCCGCACGCTCGGCCTCGTCGCCGATTTCCGCAAGGGCGATGCGGACACCCCGTTGATTCTGATGGGCTATTACAATCCGATCTACATCTACGGGGTCGAGCCGTTTTTGCGCGACGCCAAGGTGGCCGGCGTCGACGGCCTCATCGTCGTCGACCTGCCGCCCGAGGAAGACGAGGAGCTCTGCCTGCCCGCCCTCAAGGCGGGGCTCAACTTTATCCGCCTGGCGACGCCAACCACCGACGACAAGCGCCTTCCCGCCGTGCTCGCTAATACTTCCGGCTTTGTCTATTACGTCTCAATCACTGGCATCACCGGCGCGGCGACGCCGGAGGCCGGCAAGGTCGGGCCCGCCGTTGCGCGGATCAAGGCCCATACCCATTTACCCGTGGCGGTTGGTTTTGGCGTGAGAGACGCCGCCAGCGCCGCGGCGATCGCTCGATATGCCGACGGCGTGGTCGTGGGGTCGGCGATCGTCGAGGTTTTGCGCGGCTCGCTCGATGAGGGCAAAGCGAGCGCAAGGACGATCCCGGCGGTGACCGATCTTGTCGCGCAACTCGCCAAGGGCGTTCGCGGCGCCGCGCACGCGAGCGCGAAATGACTGCCGCGCGGAGCGAATGAAAGGGTTCTGATGAACTGGATATCCAATGTCGTCCCACCAAAGATCCGCTCCTTCCTGAGGCGCGAGACGCCGGAGAACCTTTGGGTCAAATGCCCCGAGAGCGGCCAGTTCGTCTTCCACAAGGATCTCGAGGCCAATCTGTTCGTCGTGCCGGGCTCGGGCTACCACATGGCGATCGGCGCCAAGGCGCGGCTCGCCAGCCTGTTCGACAACGGGCGCTACGACGAATTGCCGACGCCCGAAGTTCCCTCCGATCCCCTCAAGTTTCGCGACATCAAGCGCTATTCCGACCGCCTGAAGGAATATCGCCTCAAAACCGGCGCGCCGGACGCGGTGACCCTTGCGGCGGGCAGGCTCGAGGGCCTGCCCGTCACGGTCGCGGTGCAGGATTTCGCGTTCCAGGGCGGCACGCTCGGCATGGCGGCCGGGGAGGCGATCGTCGCCGGCATGACGGCCGCGCTTGAGCGGCGCACGCCCTTCATCATCTTCACCGCCTCGGGCGGCGCGCGCATGCAGGAGGGCATGTTCGCGCTGATGCAGATGCCGCGGACGACCGTGGCGGTGCGGCGCCTCAGGGCGGCGGGCCTGCCCTATATCGTCGTGCTGACCAATCCGACGACCGGCGGCGTCACCGCCTCTTACGCGATGCTCGGCGACATTCACATCGCCGAGCCCGGCGCGGTGATCGGCTTCGCCGGCGCGCGGGTAATCGAGCAGACGATCCGCGAGCGGCTGCCCGAAGGCTTCCAGCGCGCCGAATATCTCCAGACCCACGGCATGGTCGACATGGTCGCGCCGCGCAGCCAATTGCGCCCGCTGCTGGCCAGATTATGCAAGCTCCTCACCCACGCGCGGGACTCCGACCGTCCCGAGCCGGCGGCGGCTTGAACCCGCCGCGCGCTTTTCCTTCGCACCGCTCCCCAGCCAGGGACCAAGGCAGGAATCAAGGAATGAACCCGCAGGACGCGATCCTCACGCGTTTCGCCCCGCTCCATCCCAAGCGGATCGATCTTTCGCTTGGCCGCATCGAACGCCTGCTCGGCGACCTCGGCGCGCCGCAGACGCGCCTGCCGGCCGTCGTCCATGTCGCGGGCACCAACGGCAAGGGCTCGACGATCGCCTTCATGCGCGCCGCCCTCGAGGCGGCCGGCAAAAGCGTGCATGTCTATACCTCGCCCCATCTCGTGCGCTTCAACGAGCGCATCCGCGTCGCCGGCGAACTCATCGACGACGAGCGCCTGTTCGCCGCCTTCGATCGCTGCGAAGCGGTCAATTCCGGCCAGTCGATTTCCGTCTTCGAGATCACCACGGCGGCCGCTTTCCTGCTGTTCAGCGAGATTCCCGCCGACTATCTGTTGCTGGAGGTCGGCCTTGGCGGACGCTATGACGCGACCAATGTGATCGACCGGCCGGCGGCGACGATCATCACGCCCGTCTCGATGGATCATCCCGAATTCCTCGGCGCCACCGTCGACAAGATCGCCTTCGAGAAGGCGGGCATTCTCAAGCGCGGCGCCCCGGCGGTCATCGCCGAGCAGAACGCCAAGGCGCTCGAAGTGATCGAGCGCGAGGCTGTTCGCGTCGGCGCGCCGCGCATCGTCGGCGGGCGCGATTTCACCATGCATGAGGAAAACGGCCGGCTGGTGTTCCAGGACGAAATCGGCCTGCTCGACCTGCCGCTGCCGCGCCTGCGCGGCCGGCATCAGCATATCAACGCCGCCAATGCCTTGGCCGCCCTGCGGGCCGTCGAGCCGAACCTCAGCGCGCGCGTGCTGGAGCGCGGCCTGTCGCAGGCCGATTGGCCGGCCCGCCTGCAACGCCTGCGCGGCGGGCGCCTCGTCGACCTCGCGCCGGATCGCGCGGAAATCTGGCTCGACGGCGGCCATAACGAGGAAGGCGGACGCGTGCTCGCCGAGGCGATGGCCGATTTCGAGGAGCAATCGCCGCGACCCCTGGTGCTGATCTGCGGCACGCTCAACACCAAGGACACCGCCGGATTCCTGCGTCATTTCAAGGGACTGACCCAGGAAACGCTCGCCGTGCCAATCTCGGGCGATCATGCCGGCCGGCCGGCCGAGGAAGTGGCCGCCTTCGCCCAAAGCGTCGGGCTCAACGCCGCCGCCTGTCCGAGCGTGGAAGCCGCGCTGCGGTTCCTCGCCGCCCGCGACTGGCCCATCCCGCCGCGCATTCTCATCGCCGGGTCGCTCTATCTGGCGGGGCTGGTGCTGGAGGCCAACGGGACGCTGCTGCGGTGAGGGCGGCCGGGCGGCCTTCGCTTAAAGGCGCCGCCCCTCACCACGTATATTGCAGCCGTCCGCTTCCGTCACGGCCGGGCTTGTCCCGGCCACCCATGTATTCCGCGCCGCGCTTTCCCGAGCGCGGCATGCGGGAAGCGGGCGTCGTGCGCTGAAGGCAAGGTGGGGAATTCTTCGCCGTAGATTTGACGGGCGCCGGTTCGCGCTGGCGGCCGTTTCATTGGGTTGTATTACTGGCCAAAATCTGAAGAATTGGCAACGATGTCCAGATAGGAGGCCGCGCTATAGAGGGCCGTCGACCCCATGAGAACGATCACCAAGGCGCAAAGAGCATTCTTGAACATGGAGGCCTCCATCGGCGCCGGCTTGCCGTTTGCTCGAAGCGGTCGCGTCGCGAGGTTAGGGACTAGGCGCGACGCTTTCGTCGCGATTGCATTCGTTGTAGCCTTGCAGGGGTAGCGTCAGGGATATCCCGCGGCTCTTAACGTCCGCAAAGTGGAGCATCTCAATGCCAATATACATGCAGGTATCCAAAGGCGGTGTGTCCGTAATCCCTGGAGAGTCAAAGGCCCCAGGTCACGAAGGTTGGATTGAAATAAGCAGCCTATCGTTTGGAGCTCTGGAAAGGTCAATGCCCGTACAACGGGGTGGGATAGCAACACCATCCATCTCGGAGATCGTTGTAACGAAGACGACCGATTCTTCGTCTCCAAAACTATTGAATTGGTCCAATAACGGGGGACCTACCATAATGCGAATAGAATTGACTAAATATGTTTCAGGCAAGGAGCAAGTTTATCTCAGCTATACTCTCGTAGATTCCACAATCGAGAGTTTCCGTACGGGCGGCCACGCGGGAGGCGAGTCCCCGACAGAGTCTTTGACACTGTCGTTTACAAAGATAACCTTTGACTATGCTGGGAGGGGCCAGGATGTCAGCCAACAAGCGATGTTGCTCACGGGCCACCAGCCCGAGGGCTATGATCTTCATGGGTATGGACCCTAGCGGTCGCACCTAATTTAGCCTCTCGGCCTTCTGCGATCGCTTCGATCTGAAGCCATTTCGCTCTGGACGGCGGATGAATCGCCCCATATATGACCCCAGTAGTCATATGTGGGGAATGCGCATGCGCGAAATTCAACTGAAAGACGCCAAGGCGACGCTCTCGGCAGTGGTCGACGACGCCCTGCGAGGCGAGGAATTCGCGATCACCCGGCATGGCCGCAAAGAGGCGGTAGTGATTTCCTGGGCGACGTGGCGGCGCCTGTCGAATGTGCCGAGTTTCGGGCGCCTGCTCGCCACCTCGCCGCTCGAGGAGGGCGACATCCGGGAACGGAACCCTGCGCCGCCGCGCGACGCGGACCTGTGACCTATCTTGTCGACACCGACGTGCTTTCCGCGCTCGCGCCGACGAAGAAAGAGCGCCCGGTCGATTTGGCTGCTTGGCTCGACGAAGCCTCGAGCGGCCTCTATCTCTCGGTCGTGACGGCCGCGGAGGTCAGGGCCGGCATCGCCAAGGCGTCGCGCGGAGGCGCTTCGCGCAAGGCCGCGACGCTGGCCATGTGGTGGGACGCCGTCGAACACCTCTACGGAGACCGAATTCTGGCGTTCGACTTGGCGGCGGCGACGATCGCCGGCAGACTGATGGACGCCGCCAGAGGCGCCGGCCACGCGCCAGGTTTTGCCGATGTCGCCATCGCCGCGACGGCTCAAGCCAATGGCCTCACCATCCTCACCCGCAACACGAGACATTTCGAGCCGTTCGGCGGCCCCGCCCTGAACCCGTTCGACGCGCTTCCGCCTCTGCCTGACACGGAGGTGAAGCGTTGAGGCGCGAATATTGCCGATAGGCGCGTCAGAGGGCGTGAATTGAGGCGTCCCCACGGTGACGAGACAAGGGAAAAATGGTCAGTATCGAGACCGTGGCCCGTTCCTGTCGGGCTGGCTCGATGATAAATCGCGCGAGGCAAGAAAAGCGCTAAGTAGGATAAGTTGACCGATTTTGAATATAATCGGAGACGCCAGCAATGCTTAGATATAATAGAAAGAGTAGTTGGAATGTAGAAATGATGTTTGTTCCCTCTATAGCTGCTCTATTAGAATTGGAGGGAGGAATAATCTGTTTGAAAAACGTCAGCGGCGATACAACAAACCTGAGTTTTCTGGCGGCAGGGGGCGGCCCTACCTTCAAATGTAAATTACCTCTAAGCGCGTCGCACATATCTCCTATTGGTTTCCGACAAAGAACTAAAATATATCTGGCTGACAGTTTCAAAAATAAAGAATTGACTCGCGCTGATTTCTTAGGGCCGTGTATTTGTATAGAGTCGTGTTTCTCTGCTATAGCAGGTTATGCCTTCTCTGCTATTTTTTCTGGCATTCACGGTATGAATATGGAAGATTTTCTGACGACGGCAACCGACCTTATCGACGTCAATAGCCAACATTTTTTGCTATTTCTCAACCACGCAAATGCTGCGATAGTCACCAGACAATTATTTGGCCCGACGGCGGGTGTGGGAGGCTCAATCCTGCTTGGAAAAATATTCTAGATAGCAGGCAGGCGACATCGGAACTCTGGGCTTGCCTCAATGAGTGGAGCGCGCGCCCCACGCCGCCCTCCCAGCCAGCTCTCCCCCCAGGGCCCGCGCGATCAACGCCCGCGTCTCCTCGATCCCGTATAGCGCGATGAACGAGCCCAGCCGCGGCCCGCGCTCTTCGCCGAGCAGCACCTGATAGATCATGTTGAACCAGTCGTTCGAAACGCCCGGCCGCTCCGGCGTCGCGCCCTTGGCGTTGCGGTCCTGGTAGCGCGGAATGGGGCGGGCGACGTCGTAGAGCGCGTGCTGGATTTCCTCGGCGCTGGCGCCTTCGGGCAGGTCGGCGAGCTTTTCCGACAGCGCGGCAAGCGCCGCGCTCTCGACGTCGTCGGCCAATCGATAGCGCTTCTTGGGCGCCACGAAATCTCTGAAGTAAGCGACCGCGTAATGCACGAGCCGGTCGAGCCTTGGATGGGTCTCGGGCGAAACCGACGGGGCATAGCGGCGCAGGAAGCCCCATAGCACCGCCGGATTCTCGCTATTGGCGACGGCGGCGAGATTCAGCAGCATGCTGAACGAGATCGGCGTCTCCAAATTTTGCCCATGCGCGAGGCGCTCGGGCGCGGGCGGCGCGCCCGAATGGACGTGCCAGACCGGATTGCCGAGCCGCTCCTTCCATTCCTGGCGCGGATAGGCGTCGAGAAAGCCTAAGTATTCGTCGACCGTGCGCGGGATCACGTCGAAATAGAGCCGTTTGGCCGCCATCGGCTTCTGAAACATGAACAGCGACAGGCTCTCCGGGCTCGCATAGGTGAGCCATTCCTCGATGGACAGGCCATTGCCCTTCGACTTGGAAATCTTCTGGCCCTTGTCGTCGAGGAACAATTCATAATTGAACCCCTCGGGCGGCTGGCCGCCGATCGCCCGCGCGATGGCGGAGGACAGCTTGACCGAATCGATGAGGTCCTTGCCGGCCATTTCATAATCGACGCCGAGCGCCACCCAGCGCATCGCCCAATCGGGCTTCCACTGCAATTTGCACTGGCCGCCGGTGACCGGCGTCTCGAAAATCTCGCCGGTGTCGGTATCGCGCCAGCCGATCGTCCCGGCCTGCGAATCATGGGAGAGCAGCGGCACCTGCATGACGATGCCGGTGCGCGGATGAATGGGCAGGAACGGCGAATAAGTGGCGGCGCGCTCCTCGCGCAGCGAGGGCAGCATGATCTTCTGCACGGCGTCGAACCGCGTCAGCATATGAAGCAGCGCCGCGTCGAAACGTCCGGCCTTGTAATAGGCGGTCGAGGAGACGAATTCGTAATCGAAGCCGAAGGCGTCGAGGAAGCTGCGCAGCCGCGCGTTGTTATGGGCGGCAAAACTGTCGTATTCGCCGAACGGGTCGGGAACCTCGGTCAGCGGCCTGCCGAGATGGGGCGCGATCCGCTCGCGGTTCGGCACGTTGTCGGGGACCTTGCGCAATCCGTCCATATCGTCGGAAAAGGCGATGAGCCGCGTCTTGATGCGGTCGCCGGTCAGCGCGCGGAAGGCGTGCCGCACCATGGTCGTGCGAGCGACCTCGCCGAATGTGCCGATATGCGGCAGGCCCGAGGGGCCATAGCCCGTCTCGAACAAGACTTCGCTTTGACCGGTCCGCGCGATGCGGGCGACCAGCTTGCGCGCCTCCTCGAACGGCCACGCCTTCGAGGCCTCGGCGGCGCCGGGCGGGATATCGGCGAAAGTTTGCGGCATTGCGTTGGGCGGAGCCTTTGAAATCGGGGTTTTGGCGAGGATTATGGCGCAGCGCACAGTAGAAAGGCGGGGCGGCGTGTCAATTGCGGATGTGGGAGGGCGGTAGGGACAACGGCGTTTACGTTTGGCGCGCCCTTCTCTGGCGAGGCGGGAGAGGCGTCTTTTGACCTTGGCGGCCCCGCCCTGCGCGTTCTGATCGAGGTCGCGCTGCCATCGCCGTGCTCGCTGTAAAGGTCAAGCCGCCTTCGGCGGTCGCTTCGCGAACCTTGACAGCTCCGCTCGGCGATGGCGTTTGACCACCATGTTCCTTTGGTGCGCGAAAGCGGCC